>Ga0209482_1000020_pt1 | contig 134096 bp, 125 predicted proteins | sample CoawatmetaG10DNA_FD_187512 | JGI IMG/M metagenome (GOLD analysis project Ga0209482, IMG submission 187512) | Marine microbial communities from the West Antarctic Peninsula - Coastal water metaG104-DNA (SPAdes) (version 2) | ecosystem: Environmental > Aquatic > Marine > Coastal ...
GCGTTCGGCCGGGGGCGAGTTGATGGGGGCGGTGGTCAATTCCGATCCCGACTTGTGGGGCGCGGTGATTGCCGATGTGCCGTTCGTCGACGTGCTCAATACGATGCTCGATGCGGATTTGCCGCTGACGCCGGGCGAATGGCCCGAATGGGGCAATCCGATCGAGGACAAGGCCGCGTTCGAGCTGATCCGCAGCTATTCGCCCTACGACCAGGTGACGGCGCAAGCCTATCCGCCGCTGTTCATTTCGGGCGGCCTCAACGATCCGCGCGTGACCTATTGGGAGCCGGCCAAATGGGCGGCCAAGCTGCGCGCCACCAAGACCGACGATAACGTGCTGCTGCTCAAGACCAATATGGGCGCGGGGCATGGCGGCAAATCGGGCCGCTTCGAGAGCTTGCGCGAGGGCGCGGAGGAGCATGCCTTCGTGCTGTGGCAGCTCGGCATCGCGGGGTGAGGCGCGCTTGAGCCTCGAAGCGCTGATCGCGCGCTACGGCCTGCTTGCCTTGTTCGCGGGGGCTGGCATCGAGGGCGAGACCGTGGTGATCGCGGGCGGGTTGCTCGCGCATAAGGGGCTGTTTCCGCTGCCCGGCGCGATGGCGGCGGCGGCGGCGGGGTCGTTCCTGGCCGACCAGATCTTCTTCGCGCTTGGCCGCTATTTCCGCGATCGGCCCTGGGTGCGGCGCGTGCGCCAACGCGCGCTTTTCGAACGCGCGCTGGGGTTGCTGGAGCGCTATCCGATCGGCTTCATCTTCGCTTTCCGCTTCCTCTATGGTTTGCGCACGATCAGCCCGGTGGCGATCGGCACGACCAAGGTTTCCGCGCGGCTGTTCGTGCTGGTCAACCTCGTCTCGGCGATGGTGTGGGGGGTGGTGTTCACGGGCATCGGCTATCTGTTCGGGCACGGTTTTGAAAAGCTGATCGAGCGCTATGTGCCCGATCGCCATGCAATCCTGATCGTAGCGCTCAGCGGCGTCGCGCTCGCCACCCTGGCCGGCGGATGGCATTGGTGGCGCACCCGCAAAAGCCGCGACGCATGAGGGTTTCTACGCATTTCGGCGCAAGGCGGCTTTTATCAGGGTCGCCGGGAACCTGTTGCCCGCTCCGGGGCTTCAAGGCGTAAACTCCAAGAAAAGGTCGCAGCAATGCTTGAACATCTTCCCGAATGGCTTGGCGCTTCGCTCAGCGGCGTGCGGGCCGGGGCGGAGCATCTGACGATCGTTCATCCGGCGCTGGGCATCGGTTTCGTGCCGATCGTGCTGAGCAGCCCGGCCTTTGCCGACTGGACCGAAATGCCGCTGCGCTTCACCGCGGACGGTGCAGGCGTTTCGCCGCCGCTGGCGTGGGACGATGTGCCGCCCGCCACGCAGAGCCTGGCTCTGATCGTCGAGGATGCCGATTCGCCCACCCCCGCGCCGCTGGTCCATGCGATCCTGTGGGGCTTGCCCGCGGGCATGCGCACGCTCGCCGAAGGCGCGATCGTCGCCGATGCAGCGACCGGCGAAACCGGCAAGAACTCCTACCTCTCGCAAAGCTGGCTCGCGCCCGATCCGCCCAAGGGGCATGGCGAGCATCGCTATGTCTTCCAGCTGTTCGCGCTCGATTGCCCGGCCGCTGATTTGGGCGACGCACCGGGACGCGGCGCGGTGCTCAACGCGATGGCGGGCCATGTGATCGGTGCCGGGATGCTGACCGGGTTGTACGCGCGGGGCGAGGTTGTGGGGTAGGGGATATGTCGCGACTAGAGGCCCGCCACTGCTCCAGAACGGCCTCGGACACAAGATCCTCCTAGCGACGGACAAACCTCGCTGCGTCAGGGCTCCTCGCAAGAGCCGCGTTTGTCATCCGCGACATCGCTGCAACTATAAAATCGCGCTCGGCTTCAGGCGTAGCGAAGAAACGGCGCGGCAGGACCATCGCGCTGCTTTGAACCAGAAAAACCCAATATTTGCGGGTTTGATAGAGATCTGTAACGCAAGGCCATCGAGCAGCCATCGTCAGGTCCCCCAGATCGTAGATGAGTGTCTCAGGGGTTAGGCGGAAGGTAAGCACTTGCTCGTATGCCTGCCCGCGCTCGGCGAGGGCCTTTCGCAACGAGGTGCCTGCTAGTCTTTGGATGATCAGCAAACCAAGGCCGAGGCCAACGAAAGCGAACTCGACCGATACCAGGGCGTCCAGCCATGATCCGGAAACCCATGCCCCGATAGGGATGCCGATAGCCAACATGCACACCAAAAGGATCGCCTTCATCTGGCGTGGCGATATGCCCCGGCGAGCCTTGATATAGGCCATCGCCGTGGTGCTTTCCCCCGCGCTCAGAAGTCCCGTCGCTTCCATCATAGTCCTTTGATCCAGCGTTAGGCAGGGGGGGTGAAGCTTACCCGCTATTCCTAAGCGCGGTCGCGATCGCGTTGATCGACAGCAGGATGCCCTCGCCGATCCGCGCATCTTCGTCGCCTGCGCGGCGGCGCTTGATCAGTTCGATCTGGAGCAGGTTGAGCGGCTCGATATAGGGCAGGCGCAGGCGGATCGAGGCGTCGAGCGCGGGGTGCGCTTCCAGCAGGCGCGACTGGCCGGTGACCTGCAGCAGCCCGTCATGCGTCTGCTGCCAGCCGCTTTCGATGCGCGGGAAGATCGCATCGGCGAGCGCACGGTCCTCGACCAGCCCGGCATAGCGCGCGGCGATGCCCATGTCGGACTTGGCGATCACCTGTTCCATATTGGCGAGGCTGGCGGCGAAGAACGGCCAGCCCTGCGCCATTTCGGCGAGCAGGCCCTTGTCGGGAAAGGCCGACAGCGCCTGGCCGACGCCGTACCAGCCTGGCAGCATCACGCGCGCCTGCGCCCAGCTGAACACCCAGGGGATGGCGCGCAGATCCTCGATCCGGTCGGATTTGGTGCGGCTCGCCGGGCGGCTGCCGATCTTGAGGCCGGAGATTTCGGCAAGCGGGGTCATCTGGCGGAAGAAGGTGCGGAAGCCCGCATCGTTGCCATTGCTGCCGTACACCAGATCGCGATAGGCCGCGAAGGCGGAGGCGGAGAGCGTGTCCATCGCCGCCGAGAAGCGCGCGGTGTCCGCCGCGGACAGCGCGTCGGGCTCCAGGCTGGCGAGCAGGGTGGCCGAGGCCATTGCCTCTAAATTGGTCATCGCGCTTTCCCGCGTGCCATATTTGCCCGCGATCACTTCGCCCTGTTCGGTGATGCGGATGCGGCCCTGCACGGTGCCGGGCGGCTGGGCGCGGATCGCGGCGAAGGACGATCCGCCGCCACGCCCGACCGCGCCGCCGCGCCCGTGGAACAATTGCATGCCGACGCCGGCGTCGGCGAACACGCTTTTCAGCGCGGTCGAGGCCTTGGACAGGCTCCAGGTCGAGGTGAGGTAACCCCCGTCCTTGTTGCTGTCCGAATAGCCGATCATCACTTCCTGGAAGCTGCGCGCGGCGGTGATGCCGCGCACCTCGGGCAGCGCGAACCATTCGGTCATGATCGCGGGGGCGGCCTCGAGATCGCCGATCGTCTCGAACAGCGGCACCGCCATGATCGCGGCGCTCGACGGTTCGCCCGAGGCGCCGCCGGGGCGATACAGGCCGACTTCCTTCAGCAGGATGTTGAGTTCGAGCAGATCCGACACCGATTGCGCCATCGACACGATATGCTGGGTGATGCAGGCCGGGCCATAAGTGGCGTGCGCCTGTGCGGCGGCGCGCAGGATGGCGAGTTCGGACTGCGTCTCATCCGAATAGGCGGCGAACGGGCTGGCGAGCGGGCGCGCGTTGGACAGTTCGTGACGCAGCAGCGAGACGCGCTGCGATTCGCCGAGGCTGAGATAATCGGCCTCGACACCGGCGACCTTGAGCAGTTCGGCGACGACGCGTTCGTGCACCGCACTGTTCTGGCGCAGATCCAGCGTCGCCAGATGGAAGCCGAAGGTCTCGACCGCGCGCACCAGCCGCCCGAGCGCGCCGCCCGAGGACAAGGCCCCGCCGCCTTGATGGTCTTCCTGCCGCAGCGCGCGCGCGATGATCACGAGATCGGCGCGGAACGCCTGCGGATCGGGGTAGCGTTCGCCCTTCAGCGCGCCGGGGCGGGGGGCGGGCTTGCCGGTGAGCGCGCGGTGCGTCGCGGCGAGGCGCGCGTAAATGCCCGACAGCGCGCGGCGATAGGGCTCGTCGCTGCGGCTTTCGGCGGTGTCGCCGCTCGCCTCGGCCAGCGCCTGCACGCCGGCATCGGCGGGGGCGAGATCGGTCGAGATCGACAGTTCGGCCCCGAGCGCGTGGACCGCGTCGAGATAATAGACCAAAACCGCTTCGCTGGCCTTGGCGAGCGCGGTGGTCAGGCTGTCGGCGGTGACGAAGGGGTTGCCGTCGCGGTCGCCGCCGATCCAGCTGCCCGGGCGCACGAAGCTCGGCACGCGTTCGCCCAGCGCGCGGTCCCAACGCTGGTAGAGCGCGGGGAGGGCGGGCAGGAACACCTCGCGCAAATAGCTGAGCGCGGTTTCGACTTCGTCGGTCACGTACAGCCGCTCGCGGCGCAGCACGCGCGTCTGCCACAGCAAGGCGATCTGGCGCAGGATCGCTTCCTCGACATTGTCGCCATCGGGGGTTTCGGAGGCACCGCCGTCGCGCAGCAGCATCAGCGCGGCGATGCGGTTGCGGTGGTCGATCATCGACTTGCGACGCACCTCGGTCGGGTGCGCGGTCAGCACCGGGGCGATCAGCGCGTGATCGAGCAGATGCATCACCTGCGCCTTGTCGATGCCCTCGCCCGCCAGCCGTTCGAGCGCTGCGGCAAGGTCCGCCCCGCGTTCGGCGGTGACGCCCTGGCGATCCTCGGCGAGATTGGCGAGCATCGAGAACAGCATGAAGCCGCGCACGAAATCGAGCGTTTCGTCGAGGCTGAGCCGATCGAGCCCGAGATCGACATCGGTCCCGCCGCGATGCCGGTCGACCGAGGCGGCGCGGATATATTCGGTCCGCTGATACAGCGTGTCGCCGCCATAAGCGCGGATGACATGGCCGAGCAATTTGCCCAGGAAACGGATGTCGGGATTGTTTGCGATACCGGGAAGGGTTGCCATTAACCCATGCTGCATTGCGGCAGCGCGGGGGTCAACGGTGCATATGGATCATCGCTCAATCGGGACGTGCCACCCTTGCCTTGGCTTCGAAAAAGTCACTGTCCTTTTCCAGCCGCTTGGCGGAGATGCCCTGGTCCTTGAAGCCTGCAGCGAGCGTTTCGTTCTGCGCGACCGCGCTGCTCATATCGGCGGCAAGCGCTGACGCGGCGCGCGAATCGTCGGCACCGGTCGCCAGCAAGTCACTATACAACCCCTTGGCCAGCGCGCTGCTCGCATTGTGCTCGGCCGCCATTGCGAGGGCGGGTGCGCTGCGGATGCCGCTGCGCAACAGGGCGGTTTTCGCCTCCGGGTCAATCGCGAACAGGCCGTTCGAATATTGGACAAGGTTCGCGTTGCGATCAAAGCGCGCCTTGATCGTGCGCGGTAGTCGATCGGCGACGCACTGGTCGTCCGGTGGAATTTTGAGCATCGCCGTTGCCCTCAACATCATCTTCAAGGCGTCGGTGATATTGTCGGTATAGGCCTCGACTTGGCGTACGAGCAGATCGGCACAGGATGGGGGGCGATCGGTGGTGACGGTAAATTCCACGCGGCTCAGGCTCTTTCGAACGTTGAGGATCAATGCGAAGGTATCGTTGTCGAGGTTTAACAATAGCGTGCGCTGTTCGACCAGGCCGCTGGGAACGGCGAGCGTCCCGGTGAAGGTGGTCGAGCTTGCGTCATGCGTGAGCTCCGAAACGCCGCCATCATCGGTTAGCGACACCCGATGCGGCTGTGGCGCGCTCCAATGAACAATGAGGGGAATCGTTTGGGAGGTTTGTGCGCTGGCGGCCAGCGGCGCGAGCGCAGCAATCCAGGCGGCGATCCAGCGAAGGCATGTCAGCGCGCGCATCTCAGTCTCCGCAGGTTGATATCATGAGGTAGGTGCCGGGGTTGGAGTCGGCGTCGGAGCTGGCTGCTCCTGTTCGTTGGCGTCGGACAATCCGAGTTGCGTCGAAACTGTACCGATCAACCACAGACCCAACGGAACGAACACGCGCGGCAGGCCGTCGAAATACGCCTTGCTGGTTATAATGGTGGGGATCGTGCTGTGATCAAAAATGGCGTGCGCCACGTCCCGGTCGTGGAGCAGCACCAAAAGGATGATGCACAGCACGATGCCGACCAGGCCGATGGCCACCACCGCATAATATAAGGCGTCGCGTCCGCGGGAGCGGGCCACGACGCCCGCGCCCAGCGCCAGCAGAAACAGCAAGCCCTTGCTCAGCAATTCGGTTGGCCGATAATCCATCAGCAGCAGCAAGCCGCGCGCAGGCCAAGTATATCCGTCCAAGGTGCCAAGAGCGAAGCCGACGATCAGCCACACAAGCAACGCGGTGGCGGCGGTCACGACGCTGACAGTGAACACCGCCAAGATGCGTGCCGATCGTGGATCGAGCGTAGGTACAACCCCTGCCATCGCAGCCCCCCTGCAAGTGCAGAAGGCTTACCACAAAAACAACAGTCGCGAAAGGTCGCCGCTTTTATCTTAATTTTGAACGCGGCAAGGCAGGAACACTGGAACGACCGTAGTCTCAGGCCTCCAGTTCAACATCCCAATACAGCCAGTCATGCCAGGTATCGTGCAGGAAATTGGGTGGATAACGGCGGCCATGTTCCTGCAATTGCCAGCTGGTCGGGCGGATCGCGTCGATGTGCAGCGGCATGCCCGCCTGCTTGGGCGTGCGGCCGCCTTTCTTGAGGTTGCACGGCGAACAGGCGGTGGCGACATTCTCCCAGGTCGTGCGCCCGCCCTGGGCGCGCGGCACGATATGGTCGAAGGTCAGATCATGCGGCGACCCGCAATATTGGCACAGGAATTTGTCGCGCAGAAACAGGTTGAAGCGCGTGAAAGCCGGGAAAGCCGAGGGTCGCACATAGGATTTGAGCGCGATCACCGAGGGCAGCTTGATGCGCTGGGTCGGGCTGCGCACTTCGCGTTCATATTCGGCGACGATATCGACACGGTCGAGGAACACCGCCTTGATCGCGGTCTGCCACGGCCACAAGGACAGCGGATAATAGCTCAGCGGCGTATAGTCCGCGTTGAGCACAAGTGCGGGACAGCCATCCGGATGGCGGATCAGATCGGGATGGTACATCTGGACCCCCTTTTACCACTGAGTGGCGCTTCCTGCCGGGCTTCAAGCCCATTAGGATGACGCTGTGATGACACCGCACCCTGTCGTTAACGATTTCAGCACAGCGCGCGACTCGCGGTCAAGAGCGGTGTTGGGGTGATCGTGCGCGACGTCGTTACGCGCTTTGCGCCGAGTCCGACAGGGCGGCTGCATCTGGGGCACGCCTATTCGGCGGTGCTGGCGCACGATCTGGCGCGCGCCAGCGGGGGGCGTTTCCTGCTGCGGATCGAGGATATTGACGGCACGCGCAGTCGGCCGGAACATGTCGAGGCGATCGTTGCGGACCTCGCCTGGCTGGGGCTGGAGCGGGATGGGCCGGTGCTGTTCCAGTCGACGCGGGAGGAGGCTTATGCTGCGGCCTTGGCGCGGTTGCGCGCGATGGGGCTGCTCTATCCCTGCTTCTGCACCCGCGCCGAAATCGCGGCGAGCCAGTCGGCACCGCATGGGCCGGAACCCATCTATCCCGGGACCTGCCGCGCGTTGGCGGAGGCGGAGCGCGCCGCGCGCATCACGGCGGGCGTGCGGCACGCGTGGCGGCTCGACATGGCGCGCGCGGTTGCGACTGCCGACACTGACCTCAAATGGACCGATGCGATCGCGGGCCCCGTTCGCGCTAACCCGCTGGCGCAGGGCGATGTCGTGCTGGCGCGCAAGGATGCGCTTGCCAGTTACCATCTGGCGGTAACGGTCGATGATGCGGCGCAAGGCGTGACCCATGTCGTGCGCGGGGCCGATCTGTTCGCCGCGACCGACGTGCATCGGTTGCTACAGGCGCTGCTGGAGCTGCCGACGCCACTCTATCACCATCATGCGTTGCTGGTCGGCCCGGACGGGCAGCGGCTGGCCAAGCGCAACGACGCGCCGACGCTCGAAAGCGTGCGGTTACGCGGCGAAGATGGGCGGGCGCTGGCGGACCGGTTGCGCGCCGGGGGCGCGGGCATTGGCATTGCCCCGCAAAGCGCCTAGATTAGGGTCATGAGCACTTTCCTGACAATCCTGCTGGTCGCCGCGATGATCGCGGTGGTGGTCGTGCTGGTCCGCGGACTGGTGATCTTCCTGCTCGGCGCGAGCCAGGATTTGCGCGATGGGGCCACGCCCGGCGAGGCGCGGATCGCCGCCTCGGTGCGCTCCAACAAAATGATGCAATATCGCGTGATGTTGCAGGCGGTCGCCATCTTCCTGGTCGTGCTTTTGATGTGGCTGGCGGGCCGGGGCTAATCCCGGCTTTGTTCGCGGTTTGCGGGTTGGGATAAGCGATGGTCAAGCTCAACCGCATCTATACGCGTACGGGCGATGACGGCACCACCGGGCTGGTCGACGGCTCGCGCATCGCCAAGGATGCCGCGCGCCTGGCGGCGATGGGCGATGTCGATGAAGCCAATAGCGCGATTGGGGTCGCGATTGCGGCGATTGCGGCGGATGGCCCGGTGCCGCTGGCCGTAGCGCTGGAGCGCATTCAGAACGACCTGTTCGACCTTGGAGCCGATCTCGCCACGCCCAAAGCCGCGAGCGAGGGCGACGATTTCGCGCCGTCGGCGATGACGTTGCGGATCGTCGCGGCGCAGGTCGATCGGCTCGAAAGCGAGATCGACCGGATGAATGGGGATTTGGCCCCGCTGACGAGCTTTATCCTGCCCGGCGGAACGCCGGGTGCGGCTGCGCTGCATGTTGCGCGCGCCACCGTCCGCCGCGCCGAGCGGATGGCGGTGGCGGCGGCCCGGACCGAGCCTTTCAATCCACTGGCGCTCGCCTATCTCAACCGCTTGTCGGATTATCTGTTCGTTGCCGCGCGTGTGGTGAACCAAAATGCGGGTGGCGACGTTTTGTGGCGACCGGGTGCAACGCGTTAGCTCGGGCGTATGTTGGGGAAGAGGGGACGAGACGATGCGAATGCGAGCAGTCCCCGATGCGGCGCGAAGCCCGCTGATCGCGCAATTTCGCGCGGTTCGTGCGCTGTCGGTGGCATTGGTCGCGCCCTTGTCGGACGCCGATGCGACCGCGCAGTCGATGGAGGATGCGTCGCCTGCCAAATGGCACCTCGCGCATACCAGCTGGTTTCTCGAAACCTTCGTGCTGCGCGATTTCGTGGGCGGTTATACGCTCTACGACGATCGCTTCCCGTTCCTGTTCAACAGCTATTATGAAGCCGAGGGCAAGCGCCACGCACGGTCGCGGCGCGGGCTGGTGACGCGCCCGTCGCTCGATGAAATCCTCGCCTATCGCGCGCATGTCGATGCGGCGGTGGCGGCGGCATTGCCCGATCTGCCAGCGGCCGCGCAGGATCTGGTGACGCTCGGCTGCCAGCATGAGCAGCAGCATCAGGAATTGCTGGTGACCGACATCCTCCATCTGATGGCGCAGAATCCGGTCGAACCGGCCTTGTGGTCGCCGCCGCGCAAGGTGCCGGTGGAAATGCCGGGGCGGCTCGGCTGGATCGAGGGCACCAGCGGGATCGTCGAGATCGGCCATGATGGCGACGGTTTCGCCTTCGATGCCGAGGGGCCACGCCACCCGGCCTTGCTCACGCCGCATGCGCTGGCCGACCGTACCGTCACCAATGGCGAATGGGCCGCGTTCATCGCCGATGGCGGCTATGCCGAGCCGCGCCACTGGCTGTCGGACGGCTGGGCGTGGGTCCAGCGCGAGCGGATCACTGCGCCGCTTTATTGGGAGCGGGCGGATGGCGGCTGGACGCGCTTCGGGCTCGACGGGCGGCGCGCGGTCGATCCGGCGGCACCGGTCACGCATGTCAGTTTCTATGAAGCCGATGCCTATGCCAGCTGGGCGGGCGCGCGGCTGCCGACCGAGGCCGAATGGGAAGCGGCGGCGGCACCCTATGATCCGGCGGGCGGCAACCAGATGGATGCGGCCGGGCCGGTCGAGCCGCGCCCGGCAACGGGCGGCCCCGCTTTCTTTGGCGACGTGTGGGAATGGACTGGCAGCGCGTTCCGCCCCTATCCCGGTTTTCGCGCGGTCGAGGGTGCGGTCGGCGAATATAATGGCAAGTTCATGAGCGGGCAGTGCGTGCTGCGCGGCGGATCGTGCGCCACCCCGCGCGGGCATGTGCGGGCGAGCTACCGCAATTTTTTCTACCCGCACCAACGCTGGCAATTCACCGGCGTTCGGCTGGCGAAGGATCTTTGAGATGTTGAAGCCCGAAATCGAGGACGGCCAGGTCACGCTGGCCGACCCAGCCTTTCGCCAGGATGTGCTGCGCGGCTTTGCCAGCCGCCCGCGCGCGATTCCGGCGCGCTGGTTCTATGACCGGCGCGGATCGGAATTGTTCGAGGCGATCACCGATTTGCCCGAATATTATCCGACGCGCACCGAGACCCAGATCCTGCGCGCCTGTTGTGTCGACATTGCGCGGCTGGCCGGAGCAGGGCGCGCGGTGGTCGAATTCGGTTCGGGCTCGTCGACCAAGACGCCGATCCTGCTGCGCGCGGTCGAGCCGTCCGCTTATGTGCCGATCGACATTTCAGGCGATTTCCTGCGCGAATCCTCGGCCGGGCTGGCCTCGGCCTTTCCCGGCTTGCCCGTGCTCCCGGTCGAGGCCGATTTCCTCCACCCGATCGCGCTCCCAGCACAAGTGGCGGACACGCCCAAGCTGGGGTTCTTCCCCGGCTCGACCATCGGCAACATGATCCCGCATTCCAGCGTCGATCTGCTGCGCGCAATGAAGGCGTCGCTGGGCGAGGGCGCGATGCTGGTGATCGGCATGGACCGGATCAAGGATGTGCCCGTGCTGGAAGCGGCCTATGACGATGCGCAGGGCGTGACCGCGGCGTTCAACCGCAATTTGCTCGAGCGGATCAATCGCGAATTGGGCGGCACGATTCCGCTTGATGCTTTCCGCCACCGCGCCATCTGGAACGACGATCGCGCGCGGATCGAAATGCATCTGGAGGCGACGCGCGACGTGGCGTTCACGATCGAGCGGCACCCGTTCGAAATGGCGGCGGGCGAAACGATCCACACCGAGAACAGCCATAAATATGGCCCGCGCGATGCCCGCATCCTGCTGCGCGCGGGTGGATGGACCCCGGTTGGCGAATGGACCGATCCGGGCGGCCTGTTCGCGGTGATCCTGGCGGAGGCGCAACCCGCGCGGCACGCGCCCTAAGCCGCCCATGATTGCCGTCGCATCGCCTGATCCCTAAAGCGTCCGCAGCAACGATTGAAGGACGGGATATGCAGACGGTAGGTGTCATCGGCGCGGGGCAGATGGGCGCGGGCATTGCGCAGGTTTCGGCGCAGGCGGGCTTTCATGTCCTGCTAAGCGACGTGTCGCGCGAGCGTGCAGAGGCTGGCAAAGCGGGCATCGCCAAGGCGCTCGACCGGCTGGTGACCAAGGAAAAGATCACCGCTGACGCCCGTGACGCCGCACTCGCGCTGATCGAGCCGGTGGCGAGCGTCGCCGAGATGGGCCCGGCCTTCCTCGTCATCGAAGCGGCGACCGAGCGCGAGGAAATCAAGCGCGCGATTTTCGCGGAGGTCGGCAAGGTGCTGTCGGACACGGCGATCCTCGCGTCCAACACCTCTTCGATCCCGATCACGCGCCTCGCCCAGGCCGCGCCCGATGCGGGCCGGTTCGTCGGCGTGCATTTCTTCAACCCCGTGCCGGTGATGGGCTTGATCGAGCTGATCCGCGGGCTCGCCACCTCGGATGCGACGGTGCAGGCGGTCGAGGCGTTCGGGCAGAAGCTCGGCAAGGCGATCGTCCATGCCAATGATGCGCCGGGCTTCATCGTCAACCGCATCCTGATGCCGATGCTCAACGAAGCGTGCTTTGCGCTTGGTGAGGGCGTGGCGACGATCCGCGACATCGACCTGGCGTGCCAGCTCGGGCTCAACCACCCGATGGGGCCGCTGACGCTCGCCGATTTCATCGGGCTCGATACGTGCCTGGAAATCACGCGCGTGCTGTTCGAAGGGACGGGCGACCCCAAGTTCCGCCCGGCACCCTTGTTGGTCAAATATGTCGAGGCCGGCTGGTTCGGCCGCAAGACCAAGCGCGGCTTTTACGATTATACCGGCGCGGAGCCGGTGCCGACGCGGTAAACCGGCTTACTCGGGCCGCCGCATCGCGAAGCGCGCGGCCTCGACGATCTCGAAATAATCGGCCGCCCCGCCCCCGCGCAAAATCGGGCGGGCGGCGGCGGTGCGATAGGCTCCGTCGGTGATCAGGTGCGGCGCGATGTGGATGCCGACGACCTCGCCCAGCACCAGCCAGGTGTCGAGCGTCGCGCCGTCGGCACCCTCCAGCCGCAGCGTCTGCGTCAGGCGGCATTCGAAGCTCACCGGGCTGGCGGCGACGCGCGGCGGCGCGACGATGCGGGAGGGGGCGACCGTCAGCCCGGTGAGGTCGAATTCATCCACGTCGGCCGCAACCGTCGCCGCGCTTGCATTCATCGCCTCGGCCAGATCGCGCGTGGCGAGGTTCCACACAAAGTCGCCCGTCGCGGTGACGTTGGCGACGCTGTCCTTCCAGCCGGTCGACGTGAAGCCGATGATCGGCGGACGGTAATTGTACAGGCTGAAGAAGCTGTAGGGCGCAAGGTTGCGCACGCCCTCGGCGCTCAGCGTGCTGATCCAGCCGATCGGGCGCGGCGCGACGATGGCGTTGAGCGGATCGTGCGCCAGACCGGGGATGGTCTTGTGGCCGTTGCGCGGTTCGTAAAAATGGTGCTGTGTCATCTCGAAGCAGACCTTCCGTGCGGGATTCGAATATCGTGCGCGATCGATTTCGCGTAGCTGTAACCACGCCGCTCCTTGGTTCGAATAGGGTTCTGTATGACCGACACAAGCCCGCCAGACTCGACCAACGCTCCGGCCGCTCCGGGCAGCGCGCTTTATCGCCATCGGCTGACGACGCGCCTGTGGCATTGGCTCAACGTCGTGACGATTTTCATCATGATCGGCAGCGGTTTGACGATCCTCAACGCACACCCGCATCTGTACTGGGGCCAATATGGCGCGAACCCGGATCATCCGTGGTTCAACCCGCCGCATGCGCCGTCGTTTCTCACCATCCCGGCGGGGTATAATCTGGCGATCGCGCGGCGCTGGCATTTGCTGTTCGCGCTGGTGTTCGCTTTCGGCTTGCTGGCGTTCATGGTGTCGAGCCTGATCAACCGGCATTTTCAGAAGGACTTGCGGATCCGGCTGAAAGAGCTCGCGCCCGCGCATTTGTGGTTCGACCTGAAGGAACATCTCGCCTTCCGCTTCCACGATCCCAAAAAACCCGGTGCCTTCAATATCTTCCAGAAGCTGTCGTACGTGTTGGTGATTTTCGTCCTGATCCCGATGATGATCCTGTCGGGGCTGGTGCTGTCGCCGACGATGGTCGCGGCGTGGCCGTGGATGCTCGATTTGCTGGGCGGGCGCGCCTCGGCACGCTCGGTGCATTTCATCGCGGCGAGCGGACTGGTGCTGTTCATCATTGTCCATCTGGTGCTGGTGATCCTCGCCGGGGCGTGGCCCGAGGTGAAATCGATGGTGACGGGCTGGTGGACCATTCCGGCCGACCATGACCAGGAGGAAGCGGCATGAGCGCGATCATCACGCGGCGCGCGCTGCTCACCACCGGGGCGCTGGGCGCAGGCGCGCTGCTCAGTGGATGCGATCAGGTCGCGAACACGCCGTCGCTTCGCAAGATTCTGTTCTCCGGAGAGAAAATCAACCACGGGCTGGCGCGCGCGCTGACCGATCGCAACAGCTTGGCCAAGGAATATCGGCCCGACCAGATGTCGCCCCTTTTCCGCGTCAACGGCACCAGCAATCCCAACACGGCCAGCTATAACGCCATGGCCGCGGAAAATTTCGCGAACTGGCGGCTGGAGGTCGGCGGGCTGGTCAACCGCCCGCTTTCGATCTCGCACCAGGCGTTGATGGCAATGCCGGCGCGCACGCAGATCACGCGGCACGATTGCGTCGAGGGCTGGAGCGCCATCGGCAAATGGCACGGGCCGATGCTGGGCACGATCCTGAAGGCAGCGGATGTCCGCAACGCCGCGCGCTATGTCGTGTTCACCTGCGCCGATCTGTATTCCGGCCATGCGTATTACGAATCGCTCGACCTGATCGACGCCTTCCATCCCCAGACGATTCTGGCATGGGCGATGAACGACCGGATGCTGAGCGTCGCGCACGGTGCGCCGATCCGGCTGCGGGTCGAACGTCAGCTTGGCTATAAGAATGCCAAATATGTGATGCGGGTCGCCGCGGTCGCCTCGCTCGCCGGAATCGGTCTGGGAAAAGGCGGATATTGGGAAGATCGCGTCGATTACGATTGGTATGCGGGCATTTAACGCGTTAGTGGCCTGCGCATGGCACTGCTTGATTTGTTTCTCGCCAAGCGCGTTCAGCGCGGCACGCTCACCGTCCACCATGCCGATGGCAAGACCCTGAACTTCGGCACAGCCGAACCCGGCTTTCCCGATGTCGCGATCCGCTTCACCGACGCCGGTGCTGCTGCTGCGATCGTGCGGGATCCGGGGCTGGGCGCGGGCGAAGCCTATATGAACGGGCGGCTGGTGGTCGAGCGCGGCGACGTTCGCGATCTCGTCCGGTTGCTGATGATGAACGATCCGTGGGAGGCCGGGCAGAACGGCCTTGCCCCGTCACCGCTGCGCCGCATGGTCCAGGCGGTGACGCATCGCATCGGCCGAATCAACATGGCGCGCCGATCGAAGCGCAATGTTGCGCACCATTATGATCTGTCGGACCGGCTGTACGATCTCTTCCTCGACGCCGACCGCCAATATAGCTGCGCCTATTTCACCGATCCGTCCAACAGCCTGGAACAGGCGCAGGACGACAAGAAAGCGCATATCGCGGCCAAGCTCGCGCTGAAGCCCGGCATGACCGTGCTCGACATCGGTTGCGGCTGGGGTGGCATGGCGCTGTACCTGCACCAGATGACCGGCGCCAAGGTACTGGGCGTGACGCTGTCGGAAGAGCAGTTGAAGGTGGCGCGGGAGCGCGCGGCGGCGGCGGGCGTGGCCGACATGGTCACGTTCGAGCTGATCGATTATCGCCAGGTGCAAGGCACGTTCGACCGGATCGTGTCGGTCGGCATGTTCGAGCATGTCGGCCCGGCGCATTACAGGACCTTCTTCCGCAAATGCCGCGACTTGCTGACCGAGGACGGCGTGATGCTGCTCCACACGATCGGGCGCGCGGGCGGTCCGGGCGTGACCGACAAATGGACGGCGCACTATATCTTCCCCGGCGGCTACAACCCGGCCTTGTCCGAGATCATCTCGGCCAATGAAAGCCTGCGCTTCATGGTCACCGATGTGGAGGTGTTGCGGCTGCATTATGCCTATACGCTCGATGACTGGTATGATCGCGCGGTTGCAGCGCGCGAGCAGATCGTGGCGCTGTATGACGAGCGTTTTTTCCGCATGTGGCAATTCTATCTCGCGGGCGCAGGGGCTGCCTTCCACTTTGGCGGGATGGTCAATTACCAGGTGCAGTTCGCCAAGAACCGCCACGTCCTGCCGATCACGCGTGATTATATGATCGAGCGCGAACGCGCGATGCGCGGTTAGGCAGCGCTGGCGATCCGATTGTCCCACGCGGTCTGCACGATCTCGGTCAGCACTGCAGCATCCACATTCGCGAGTCGCTTCACATAAAGGCACCCCTTGCCGGTGCGATGCTTGCCGAGGCCGGGCAACAGCGCGGCGATATTGGGCGTGCTCGCGCCGACATAGAGCACCAGCTCGGCCTTGCGCGGGGCGAAGGCGATCGCGGGCGTGTCGCCCTCGCGCCCGCTTTCGTAGCGATAGTGTACGCTGCCGAAGCCGACGATCGAGGGGCCCCACAATTTTGGCTCCAGCCCCGACACCTGCCGCATCACATTGATCAGCGCGTGGGCGTCGGCTGCACGCTCGGTCGGTTCGACGCGCGCCAGAAAGTCTTCGACGCTCGCATCGCTCTCGACAGTCTTGTTGCTTGCCGCCATTTGCACGCTCCGAGTCGCTTGCACGATCGGGCCTCTCGCCCCTAAAGCGCACCGCTGCGGTTCCTCAGGAGTATGCCATGACCGACCAGATCAATCGAGTGGTTCTCGCCTATTCGGGCGGGCTCGACACGTCCGTCATCCTCAAATGGCTGCAGCAGACGTACCAATGCGAGGTCGTCACCTTCACCGCCGATCTCGGCCAGGGCGAGGAGCTGGAGCCCGCGCGCAAGAAGGCCGAGCTGGCTGGGGTCAAGCCCGAGCACATCTTCATCGACGATCTGCGCGAAGAGTTCGTCAAGGATTACGTGTTCCCGATGATGCGCGCCAATGCGCTGTATGAGGGGCTGTATCTGCTCGGTACTTCGATCGCGCGGCCGCTGATCGCCAAGCGCCAGATCGAGATTGCGCGGATGGTCAATGCCGATGCGGTCAGCCACGGCGCGACCGGCAAGGGCAATGATCAGGTTCGCTTCGAGCTTGGCTATTATGCGCTGGCACCCGACATCAAGGTGATCGCGCCGTGGCGCGAATGGGATCTGACCAGCCGCACCAAGCTGATCGAATTCGCTGAAGCGCACCAGATTGCGGTGAGCAAGGACAAGCGCGGCGAGGCCCCGTTCTCGACCGACGCCAACATGCTGCACACCTCGTCCGAGGGCAAAGTGCTCGAGGATCCGTGGGATGAAGTGCCCGATTACGTCTATTCGCGCACGGTCAACCCCGAGGACGCGCCCGACGCGCCCGAGACGATCACGATCGATTTCGAACGCGGCGACGGCGTCGCGGTCAATGGCGTCGGCATGTCGCCGGCGACCTTGCTCGAAACGCTCAACGAAATGGGCCGTCGCCACGGCATCGGGCGGCTCGATCTGGTCGAGAATCGCTTCGTCGGCATGAAGTCGCGCGGCATGTATGAAACGCCGGGCGGCACGATCTATCATCTGGCGCATCGCGGGATCGAGCAGATCACGCTCGACCGGGGTGCCGCGCACCTCAAGGACGAGCTGATGCCGCGTTATGCGGAACTGCTCTATAACGGCCTGTGGTTCAGCCCCGAGCGCGAGATGCTGCAGGCGGCGATCGACCATAGCCAGGAGAAGGTCGCCGGGACCGTGCGGCTGAAACTCTATAAGGGCTCGGTGATCGTGACGGGGCGCAAATCGCCCTTCTCGCTCTATTCCGAGAAGGTCGTCACCTTCGAGGACGATCAGGGTGCCTATGACCAGCGCGATGCGGCGGGCTTCATCAAGCTCAATGCGTTGCGGCTGCGCTTGCTCGGACGGCGCGACCGCTAACGCGGGTCTACACGCTGTTTTAACGGCCTGCGTCTAAAGCGCGGGCATGGACTTGGTCGAATTCCGTCGGACGCGGCTGGGCGACGTGCTTTGCGCGTTCGCGCTTGCTGTCGTGCTGTGCGCGGGCTGGGCGTGGCGCGACTGGGCCGCGCTATCGGCGCTGCAATTGACCGATACCGACGATATGATGCGCCTCCAGCAGATCCGCGATTGGATTGCGGGGCAAGGCTTTGCCGATCTTGCCCAACATCGCCTGGGCTGGGGCGCGGGATTGGAAATGCACTGGTCGCGCCTGCCGGATCTGGTTCCGGCCGCGTTTATCGTGTCGCTGACGCCGGTTGTGGGCCGATATTGGGCCGAGCTGATCGCCGTCATCACCTGGCCGACGGTGCTGTTTGCGGGCGCGCTGTGCCTGACGACGCGGATCGCGCGGGTGCTGGGCGGTGCGCCGATCGCGCGGACCGCCGCCGTCGTCGCCGCTGTCGCCTTTCCCGCCACGACGATCTTCGTGCCGGGCCGAATCGACCATCACGGCTTCCAGGTGTTTCTGCTGTTGATCATCGTGCGTGCGCTGGTGGCGCGTCCCGCCATGGAGCCAGGGCTGATCGCTGGCCTGGCCGCCGCCGCCAGCGTCGTCATCGGGCTTGAAACCACGCCGCTGATCGCGGCGGCGGGTGTCGCCATGACGATCGGATGGTTGCGCGCCGGTGCCGGGACCGACGACCGGATGATGGGCTTCGGGATCGGGCTTGGTGCCGGGTTGCTGGCGGCGTCGATCGTGTTCCGGACGTCCTCCTGGGGGTATCCCGGCTGCGATGGCTTCACGATGGTCGCATGGCGCGCCGCCGTGATCGCGGCCTTTGCGCCGATGGGCATGGCGCTGGCGGCGCGCGATATCGCACGCCCGGCGACCCGCGCGATCCTGGGATCGATCATCGTCATCGTGGTCGGCGTCGGCATGGTGCTCGTCGCGCCGCAATGCCTGTCGCCATACGGCATGGTGGATCCCGCGCTGGCCCGCTTGTGGCTGGCCAAGGTTGGGGAGGCGCAGCCGCTGTTTGCGACGCCGTTGCCGATCGCCATTGGCTATGCGGGTGTGATGGTGGCGGGCGTGGTGGCGAGCGCCTGGCGGGTGTCGGTCACGCGCGACCCGCGCTGGGCCAGCCTCCTGTTGGTGCAGGTCGCGGCCTTGCTGGTAACCTGCCTGCAATTGCGCGGTGCCTATGCCGGTGCGATTCTGGCGGCCCCCGCGCTGGCGGCGGTCATTGCGGCGGCGCGCGCGCGCGGTTCGCTATCGTTGGCGGGGGCGTGGGTGGCCTCGGCCGGCATGCTGTATCCGATGGCCGCGCAAGCCGTGGCGGCGCGGACAAGCGCCGCGCCGCCGGGCACGCATGCCGCCGATGCGGCAGCGGCCGCCACCGGCGAAAAGGGGCTCGCCGATCTCGCCATGCTGCCACCGGGGCGGTTGCTGGCCCCGCTCGATCTTGGGGCCTATGCGATCGGCGCGACGCGCTTGCAGGTGGTCGGCGCGCCGTATCACCGCAACAATGCCGGTAATCTGGCGGTCTATCGCTTCTTTCTCGGCCCACCCGACCAGGCCGCACGCGTCGCGCAAACCTGGCACCTGCGCTATGTCGCGCTGCGCGCCGATGATCTTGGCGGGGCAGCGGCAGGGACGCTTGCCGAGGCGCTGAAACGGGGAGCGCCACCGCTGTGGCTGCGGCGCATTCCCACGCGCGAGCGGGCGCTGTTTCTGTATCGCGTTCAAGGCGGCTTGTTTCCGAAGCAACCTGCGCGGTAAGAGCCGCAAATGCAGGGGGATCTCAAAAAGCTGCACTGGTGGCAGACACGCACGTTCGTCGCGCTGATGGCGCTGGTGGCGATCATCCCGTTATTGCGCCCGGAAATCCCGCCCTTGGTCGATTTGCCGGGCCATATGGGCCGCTACCGCGTGCAATTGTCGCGCGATGCGTATCCGTGGCTGTCCGACTGGTATAATTTCAACTGGCAGTTGATCGGCAATCTCGGGATCGACATCCTGATCATCCCGCTGGCCAAGCTGTTCGGGCTGGAACTGGCGGTCAAGCTGATCGTCATGACGATCCCGGCGCTGACCGTCACCGGCTTCCTGTGGATCGCGCGCGAGGTGCACGGGCGCATTCCGCCGACCGCGCTGTTCGCGCTGCCGCTCGCTTATAGTTACGCCTTCCAGTTCGGGTTCGTGAACTTCGCGCTGTCGATGGCATTGGCGCTCAACGCCTTTGCCTTGTGGTTGCGGCTGGCGCGGACCGGGCATTTCCGGTTGCGCGCGGCGATCTTTGTGCCGCTGTCGTGCTTGATCTGGGTGTGCCACACCTTTGGCTGGGGCGTGCTCGGCGTGCTCGCCTGTTCGGCGGAAATGGTCCGCCAGCATGATGCGCGCACCGATCGCGGGCCGATGAGCTGGATCAAGGCGTGGGTTCGCGCCGGGCTCGGCTGCATCCCGCTCGCTTTGCCGATCATCCTGATGGTGGTGTGGCGCAGCGGCGAGCATGTCGGCGGGGAGACGGGCGACTGGTTCAACTGGCGCGCCAAAATCGGCTGGCTGACGATGGCGCTGCGCGATCGCTGGATGGCGTTCGATATCGCGTCGATCGCGGTGCTGTATCTGATCCTGTTTCGCGGTTTTCGCGATCCCAATGTCGAATATTCGCGCAATCTCGGGCTGTCGGCGCTGTTCCTGCTCGTCGTGTTCATCGTGTTGCCGCGCATCGTGTTCGGCTCGGCTTATGCCGACATGCGGCTTGCCCCTTTCATGCTCGGCATCGCGATCATCGCAGTGCGCCCGAAAAAGGGCTTGTCGATTCGCGGCAGTGCGACGCTGGCGGCGGCGGGGCTGGCGTTTTTCCTGGTGCGGATCGCGGCGGGGACGGTCAGTTTCTGGATGTTCGCCGACGATTATGATCGCGAGCTGAAGGCGCTTGATCACCTGCCGGTCGGCGCGCGGCTGGTGACCTTCATCGGCACCGAATGCGGCAGCCCGTGGACGATGACGCGGCTCGAACATTTGTCGGCGATCGCGCTTGAGCGGAAGATGGCCTATACCAACGACCAATGGTCGATGGCGGGCGCGCAATTGCTGACGACGCGCTATCTACCGGCCGGTCGCTTCTCGCACGATCCGTCGCAAATCGTGACCAGCGTGCAATGCCCGCGCGAATGGTGGCGGCCGATCAGCCGCGCGATGGCGCGCTTCCCGCGCGACGCCTTCGACTATGTCTGGCTGATCCGTCCGCCCGCTTATGATCCCAAGTTCAATGCCGGGCTGGTGCCGATCTGGCGCGACGGGACGAGCGTGCTGTACCGCGTCGATCACGGCGCGCCGGGCATCAAGATCAGCGACGAAGCGCTGCGCCCCCGCATTCGCCCGGTGCCGACGCCGTTCTAACCGCGCTTGAACGGCGTCATCGCGCCAAGGAATTCCTGGTCGGATTCGACCGACTCGCGCTCGCGGACCAGAAAATCGGCGATGGCGCGGCGGAAGCCCAGGTCCGGAATATAATGCGCTGACCATGTCGGCACGGGGACATAGCCGCGCGCCAACTTGTGTTCGCCTTGCGCGCCCGCTTCGACCGTCCTCAGCCCGCGCGCGATGGCGGCATCGATCGCCTGATAATAACAGAGTTCGAAGTGGAGGAAGGGCACTTCCTCGGTACAGCCCCAATAGCGACCGTAGAGCGTATCGGTGCCGATCAGGTTGAGCGCGCCCGCAATCGGTCGCCCGTCGCGTTCGGCGAAGATCAGCAGGACCTGGTCGGGCATGGCCTCGCCCAGCAGCGAGAAGAATTGCCGCGTCAGATAGGGCTGGCCCCATTTGCGCGCGCCCGTGTCCTGATAGAACACCCAAAAGGCATCCCAATCCGCTTCGGTGATGTCGCTGCCGGACACATGGCGGATCGTCAGCCCTTCGATCGCGCCGCTGCGTTCCTTGCGGATCGCCTTGCGCTTGCGGCTGGCGAGCTCGCCCAGAAAATCGTCGAAGGCACCGTAGCCCTGATTCTGCCAGTGGAACTGCGTGCCTTCGCGGATCAGCCAGCCTGCCGCCTCAAAGGCGGGGAGTTGATCGGGACAGACGAAGGTCGCATGCGCCGAGGACAGGCCGTGCTGGTCGGTCACCGCCTCGATCGCCGCGATCAGCGCGGGGGCTTGTGCAGGGTCGCGCAGCAACAGCCGCGGGCCCGGCGCGGGGGTGAAGGGCACCGCGACTTGCAGCTTCGGGTAATATTGCCCGCCAGCGCGCTCCCATGCGTCGGCCCAGGCGTGGTCGAACACATATTCGCCCTGGCTGTGGCTCTTGGCATAAGCCGGGGCGATCGCGGCGGGTTGGCCATCGGCCCCGTCGACGATGATCGGAATGGGTTGCCAGCCGGTGCGCGCGCGGGCGCTGCCCGAGCGTTCGAGGATCGACAGGAAGGCGTGGCTGACGAACGGATTGTCAGGGCCGGCGCACGCATCCCATGCCTCCGCCGGGATAGCGCAGACGCCATCGGCGATACGGGCGGTGACGGCGTTGCTCACGCGCTTAAGCTAGGGCTTTGCGCGCAGCTTCTCAACCGGCGTCGCGGCGAACGACCAACACAAAGCCAGCAACAGGAACGGCGTGGCGAAGTCGCGGTGGCGTTCGCCAAATTCGAACCACATGCCGAACAGGCCGCATTGCAGCCCGCAGGCGGCGATCAGCAGGATCAACGTGAAGGGAACTCGCCCAAGCCGCAGCGCGGCGATGGCGAGCATCGCCAGATGCGCCCCCTGTGCCAGTGGCCACAACGCCGCCGCCAGCGCACGCGGGAAGGGCGGGCCCATTGCCACCAGGCGATTGATCCCGAATTCGGCAATGCCGCAGGCGCGCAGCAGCTTGGTGACGGTCAGCCGGAGAAAGGCGACCGGATGCGTTTCGATCCAAATACGTGCGATTGCGCCGATCCGCTTGCCATAAGCGAGTTCGGGTATGCCCTTCAGGCTGGCGGGTGGCGGCTCCCAATTGCCCGTGGCATCAGGGTTGTTGCCGATCCAAAGGCTGGCACCGCCGGCGGTGGTCAGCGGCACGAAGGCGTGGAAGACGATTGCGTTGCGGATCCACCAGGGCAGCAACACCACCACGGTGACGAGCGCGCCGCGCAGCCCCGCCGCAAGCATTGGCCACAGCCCGATCCGGCGCACCAGCACCAGGCCGAACAGCGCGGCGAGCGTGACTTCGCCCGGCTGGGTCAAAGCGAGCAGCCCGGCCGGAAGCCCCAGCGCGAGCGCGCCGCGCCAGCCGGATCGACGATCGATCCACGCCAGCGCCAGCGCCAGGATCAGCAGCACGCACAGCCCCTCCTTTTGCGCGAGCGGTGCCGAAAACAGTACGGACGGCCACAGCAGATAAAGCCACGCCGCACGTCGCGCCGCAACCGCGCTGCCGAGCCGGTTCCCCAATAGGACGATCAACCCTGCCGCAGCGCCATCGATCAGGGTGCCGAGCGCGAGTACCGAGGGGGTCGCGAACCCGGCAAACGCGCCCCATCCGGCTAAAAGGAGGGGATAGAGCGGCGGAAACAGCGCATACCACGCCCCGCCGAAATACGGCTCGTGAATGACCAAGCCCTCGCCCGCCAGCAGGCCCTTGGCCAAATTGAGATAGCTATTCGGGTCGCCCGTCGAGGTTCGCCCAACGGCGAACAAGGCAAAGGTCACGCGAACGACGATCAGCGCCGTCGCCAATGCGGTGACCGGCAGCCGCGCAGGCGGATCGCGCAACAGTTGAAAACCGACTGCCGCCAGCACGATCCAGCCCAGGGCCACCACGATACTGGCGAGTGAAACGCCCCAGCGCGCGTCGAAATCGGGCAGTGCAGTCAATCCATAGAGAAGAAACACGCCGAGCGTGGCTTGCACGGCCCATGTGACACTCTTCTGGGTCGGGTTCGCTCCGAAGGTCACTGACCGAAGCTGGTTGCGCGGTACAGCAAGGTGATCGCAACGCGGCGATTGCGGGGATCGGCGGCATTGCCCTTGATGATCGGTTCGCGGTCGGCGACGCCCTCGATCCGGTTGAAGCGCGTTTCGCCAATGCCGCCTGCGGCCAGCCGACGCCGCGTTGCCTCGGCGCGCGCACTCGACAGCATCCAGTTGTTCATCGCCAGCGGATCGCCATAGCCGAGGCTGTCGGTATGGCCGCGGATCATGATCGGGTTTTCGGTGTCCTTGATCGTTTGCGCGACCAGACCGATCAGCGCCGAAGCGCGCGGTTCAAGCTGCGTCGTGCCCAGGTCGAACATCGAATAATCGGCATCGTCGAGCAGATCGATGCGCAAGCCATCGCGCGTCTGCACGAAGCGGACATGGTTGGACAGCTTGGCGAGGTTGGGCGTCGCCGCCATCGCGCGCGCCATCTGGCGCTTCATCGTCTCGAAATTCTTGCGGTCCTCGGCCGACAGCGCGGCGCGATCCTTGAGCGTGCCCTTCTGCCCGGTGCCGACCTGTGCGCCACCGACCGCATCGGCCGGCACCGTCATCGAGCGCGTGCCGGTCTGCGATGCCTTGTGCTGGTAATTGTCCTGGTCGGTGATCGAGGATCCGCCGAACAGGCCCATTGAGCCCGCGCTGTTTTCCTTCAGCTGCACCAGCGTCGGCGAGAAATAGTCGGCCAGCGCCTTGCGCTGTTTTTCGTTGGTTGCGCCAAGCAGCCACATCAGCAGGAAGAACGCCATCATCGCCGTCACGAAATCGGCATAAGCGACCTTCCACGCCCCGCCGTGATGACCGCCATGCCCTTCGATATAGATCTTCTTGTAGATGATCTTGGGCGGCAAATTGGTGCCGTGCGGCGCGCGTGCGGTGGCCATTAGCGGGCCCCCGGCGCGGAGACGGTGGGTTCACGCGGAGGCGCGAAGGCGGGCAGACCGAAGAATGGGTTCGCGCAGAGGCGCAGAGGACGCAGAGGCGCGCGCCCGCGCGTCAGCGCGGCTCCACCTTTTTGACCGGCGTTTTTAAGCGCCGTTGGCGCGACGGCGAGCATCCTCTCGGCGTCCTCTGCGCCTCTGCGCGAAACCCCCTTCTTCTTCGCGTCTCCGCGCCTCCGCGTGAACCGGGCCACGCTTACCGCCCCCGCAGACCGTCGAACACTTCGGCGAAGCCGGGCTGGTTCGAGTGCGCGATGCCCGAGCGGGCGGCTTCGATGACGAGCGGCTGCGGGTGGCCGTGCAGCGAGGCGATGATGATCTGCTTGACGACGTGATAGATTGCGGCATCCGCCTCGATGACCTGCTTGAGCCGGTTGGCGAGCGGGGCGACGATACCGTATGCCAGCAGCACGCCCATGAAGGTGCCGACCAGCGCCGACCCGATCATCGCGCCCAGGATCGCGGGTGGCTTGTCGATCGAGCCCATCGTCTTGACCACGCCGAGCACCGCCGCGACGATGCCGAGGGCGGGCAGCGCGTCGGCCAGCGTCGCGATCGTGCCTTGCGGGCCTTCGACTTCGTGGTGATGCGTCTTGATCATATTATCCATCACGTCCTCGACCGCATGGACGTCGAGCGTGCCCGACGAGACGACGACGAGCCGCAGCGTGTCGGCGATCAGGTTGACCAGCGTGTGGTCGGCGAGCAGGCGCGGATATTCGGCGAAGACGGCGGAGGATTTGGGATCCTCGACATGCGGCTCCAGCGCGATCGGCCCTTCGGTGCGCAGCATCTTCATCAGCTTCGACACCAGGAAGATGACGTCGAGATAATCCTGTTTCTTATATTTCGGGCCCTTGAACACCTTCATCAGGCCGCCGCCCAGCGCCTTCAGTTCCTTCATCGAATTGCCGATGATCAGCGCGCCGACCGCGGCACCGCCGATGATCAACATTTCGTGCGGAATCGCTTCCATCACCGGGCCGAGCGCGCCGCCGGTGATCGCGAAGCCGCCGAAGATCATCACAAGAAGGACGACGATGCCGATGACGGGAAACATGAGTCGCGGGGTACCCCTTTTTGGCCCGCCCTAGAGAAGGCGTGCGGTATTTCTGAGGGTTAGCGCGGATACGTCGCCAATCGGTTAACCACGCAGGGTATTTTTGTTCGACCGCGCTGTGTGCGCCGTTATTTCAGATAGTCGAACAGCGAAAGCTGGCCGAGCTTGGTGAAGCTCGCCTGGGTTGCCTGCAGGATCGTCATCGTCTTTTGCAGATCGACGATCGCGGTGGAAATATCGGTATCCTCAAGCGCGGTGCGGTCCACTTCGCGCGCGCCTGCGGCATCGGTCGCTTGCGACGAGACGATATCGAGCCGGGCGGCGCGCGCACCGACCGAACCCTGCACGTCCGATACCTGGTTGAGCGCCGACTGAATCGCGGTCGCGGCGGTGCCCGATGCGGCGGAGGCGGTCGCCGTGCCACCGGCGTTGAGCGCCGAGATGTAGGTCGACAAGACCGCGAAAATATCGGTGGTGCCGCCCTTGCCGTCTGAGATCCCGCCAAACACGCGCTGCGCGCTGTCGGTCGCGCGGACGTCGGTGCCGTCGCCCACGGGAATCGCGGGGACTTCGCCGGTTCCATCGAACGTGACGGTCCCGTCCGCCGCCTGGGTGACCGCGCCCTTGCCCGTCGCCGCCGCGAACAGCGGCTGGCCGCGCGCATCGGTCGTTCCCGCCAAGTTCACCAGATCGTCGCGGATGCTTTGCAACTCGGTCGCGATTGCCTTGCGGTTGGCGTCGTTCAGCGTGCCGTTGGCCGCCTGGGTGGTCAGCTCGGCGGCACGCTGGAGCTGCGAGGTGACGGCGGTGAGCGTCGTGTCGGATTGCTGCAGCAACGACTTTGCGAGGCTGATATTGCTGGCATAAGCGGTGTTGTCGGCATTGGCCTGTTTGATCGCGCTGAGGCGATTATAGGCCACCACATCCTGTGAGGGCGCGGTGATCTTCTTGCCCGTCGCGATCTGGGTGTTGAGCGTGTCCGCCTGCGCCGACAGCTTGCCGAGCTGCGATGCGCCGGTGGCGTAGAATTGGCTGGTCCCGATTTGCATGGCGGCCTCTAGTGGATATCGAGAATCGACTGCAGCGTGTCGCGCGCGACCTGGATCACCCGGCTCGATGCCTGATAGGCTTGCTGGAAGCGCAGCAGGTCGACCGCTTCGCTGTCGAGATTGACGCCCGACACGGCATCGCGCGCGGCAACCGCATTGTCGCGAATCGCGCTTTGCGCATCGGCGACTTGCTTGCGATTGGCGAGCGTCGATGCGTTGCTCGAAATCAAAGCGGTGGTGTTGGCTTCGAACGCGCCGCTCGTGCGCAGCGTATCGAGATTGGCGAGATTGCTGTTGTCGCGCACGCCCTTGCCCGCCCCGGCGGCGGCGACACCGCGCGGATCGGTGAGCGACAGCGAAATGTCGGTCGGCGTGGTGCCAACCGTGAACAATGCCGCCCCGCTTTTGCCATCGAGGTCGTTGCCCTGCGCCTGCACGGCGTTGACGCCATCGGTAAAGGCGGTGGCGATGGTGTTGAGCTTGGTGCGGGCATCGGCAATGCGGGCCGCGCCGTCGATGACACCGGCGAGTGCGCCGCCATTGGGCGTGACGGTCGAAACCGCTTGCTGCGTATGGAGGGCGAAGGACACCGTGCCATCGGTACCGCGCGCGAAGGTGACGCTGGCGGCCTGATTGGCTTCAACGAAGGTAGGGCCCCCGGCATTGCCGAGTTTGACCGTTGCGCGCCCGACCGAATCGGTTGTCACCGTGATATCGGAGATGGCGCTGATCTGATCCAGGATGGCATCGCGCTGATCGGCCAATTGCGCGGCACCATTCGATCCGGGCGTGACGCGGCCGAGCCCCTCATTCACTTTGGCGAGCGAGGCACCGAGCGTGTTGAGCGTGGCAACGGCATTGTCGGCCGTGGCGTCGACATCGGCATCGAGATTGTTGAGCGCCTTGCCGGTCGCGGTGAAGCTGTTGGCGACCGCACTGGCCTGTTCGAGCAGCGCGCTGCGCGGTGTGGTCGAGGTCGGGTCGGCGGCGACGGCTTTGGCGGCATTGAAGAACCCGGTCAGGCGATCGCCCAACTGGTTGCCGGTCAACGCGGTTTCGATCCGGTCGAGCCAGGCAATGCCGGTTTCGCTCCGCGCGAGGTCCGCACTTGCGTTCCGCACATCGGCCGCGCGCAGCGAATCCGCCGCGCGCGTGACCCCGGCGACCGAAACGCCTTGCCCGGTCGTCGTCGCATTGTTGGCGGTGAGGCTGTTGGCCGGGGCGATCTCGCGCAAATCGGTCGTGCGCTTGGCATAGCCGGGCGTACTTGCGTTCGAGATGTTCTCGGAGACGGTGGTCAGCGCGGTCTGATACGCGCGCACGCCACTTGCACCGATGCCGAGCAGATCACTCACGGCTGATCACCCGGCTGGTCGGCCTGCAATCCCTTTTGCGATTTCGCGAGGAAATCGGTCATCGCCTTGCCGATGCCGAGCGGCGCATGCTCGGCCATGCTCTGCGCGAGTTGCGTGCTCTGCATGTCCTTGAACGTGTCCATGCCCTTCGATCCGAACAGCGTGTCCTCGGCGAGATGCGTCGAATGCATCGCCTTCACCATCATGTTGGTGAACACGGCTTCGAACTTCTTGCCGGCCGCTTCCAGGTTGGCGCGGCTTTGCAGGCGGCTGGTGTCGACGCCGACGCCCGCCGAAATGGCGGGTGCCGCGACCGGCGTGATGGCGGGGATGTCGCTCATAGGATGATCAGCTCCGCCTTCAGCGCGCCGGCCTCCTTCAACGCTTCCAGGATCGCGACCAGATCGGCGGGCGATGCCCCAATCGCATTGACCGCCTTGACCACGTCGGAGAGCTTGGGGCCGGGCTCGATCAGGAACATCGGATGCTTTTCCTCGTCGACGGCAACCGCCGATTTCTGTTCCTTGGTCGTCTGGCCCTGGCTGAACGGGGCAGGCTGGCTTGCCTTTTCGGTTTCGTCGATGCGGACGGTCAGCTTGCCATGGGTGACGGCGGCGCTGCCGACACGCACGGTGGAATTGATCACGACGGTGCCGGTGCGCGCGTTGACGATGACCTTGGCTGAAGGTTCGGCCGAAACGACGTCGAGATTCTCGATCTCGCTCATCAGCGTCGCGCGCACGTCCCCACCGATTGGCGCACGGACCGAGACGGACACCGCATCGACCGCCTGTGCGCTTCCCGCACCAAGCCGCGAATTGATGGCTGCCGCGACATTCTGCGCGGTGGTGAAATCGGCGCGGGTGAGGTTGTAGGTCAGCACCGGCGTCGTTTCGAAGCCCGTCTGCACCGCGCGTTCGACCGTTGCCCCCTCGGGAATGCGGCCCGCCGAGGGAATGTTGACGACGATCTGCGAGCCGTCCTTGCCCTCAGCGCCAAGCCCGCCGACCGCGAGGTTGCCCTGCGCCATCGCGTAGATCTGGCCATCGGCACCGAGCAGCGGCGTCAGGATCAAGGCACCACCGCGCAGCGATTTGGCCTTGCCCATCGAGGCGACGGTGATGTCGAGCTTCTGGCCCGGCTTGGCGAAGGGCGGCAAATCGGCGGTGATCAGCACGACGGCGGCGTTCTTCAGGCCGGGGTTGACGTTCGAGGGGAGTTGCAGGCCGAAGCGCGAGGCGACCGCCTTCATCGACTGGATGGTATATTCGAGATTGTCGTCGCCGGTGCCGGGCAGCCCCACGACAATGCCATACCCCGTCAGCTGGTTCGACCGGATGCCCTGGAAGCCGCCGAGATCCTTGATCCGGTCGGCGGAGGCGGGTGCCGCGAGCGTCAAGGCTGCGAGCATGGTCAGCAGGGCTGCGATGACGCGCGCACTCCAAATCCGTTTGCCCTGAGCCTGTCGAAGGGCCGGTGCCGCACGCGACGCCGCGCCTTTGGAACGCGGTGCTTCGACAGGCTCAACACGAACGGATTTGGGATGCAGGACTGTCAGCATCAGAAGGGACTCACCACCGAGAAGAACCGGCTGAGCCAGCCCTGGCGGCTGGCACGTGCGACATCGCCCTTGCCGGTATAGGCGATCTGCGCATCGGCGACGCGCGTGGATTGGACGCGGTTGTCGGCGTCGATGTCGGCGATGCGGATCAGGCCCTTGATCTGCACGAACTCGTCGCCGCGATTGAGCGTGACGCGCTTCTGGCCCTGGACCAGCATCGTGCCGTTGGGGAAAACCTGGCTGACGGTGACGCTGACTTCGCCCGACAGCGTGTTCGACTGGTCGGTCGCGCCCTGGCCGGTGAAGCTGCGCGTGCCGCTTGCGCTGGCATCGGTGCCTTTGAACAGCGACAGGGCACCGGTGGTTGGCGGCGTAAGGCCGAGGCCGCCGCTCGAATCGAGTTTGGAACTCGCCGATTTGGAGGCGGCGGTGCGCTCGACCAGCACGATCGTCAGCGGATCGCCGACGCGGCGCGCGCGCGTACCTTCGTACAATGCGGCATAGCCTTGCGAGACCTGGAAGATCGACCCGGTCGCGGCCGGCGGAGCGGCGGGCGGCGGCGGCGGGAAGGCCGCCGAGAAATCGACCGGCGGCTTCTTCTTGCCGAACAGATTCGCGTTGGCGGCGCTGGGGGCCAGCACGACGGCGACGATCAGGCCGATTCGGAGGGCGGATGGTTTCATCGGATTAACCATCAGATATTTTGGTTAACATATTTGAGCATTTCGTCGGTCGCCGAGATCATTTTTGAATTGACCTCATAGGCGCGCTGCGTCTCGATCATGTCGACCAGCTCCTCCACGACGTTGACGTTGGAGCCTTCGAGCTGCCCTTGGCGAATGTTGCCGCGCCCATCCTGCCCGGCCACGCCAAGGTTGGCGGCACCGCTGGCCGAGGTTTCAACCAGGTAATTGTCGCCCTTGTTGAGCAGCCCGCCCGCATTGGGGAAGCTGGCCACCTGGATCTGGCCGAGCTGGGTCGAGCCGGTCTGGCCCGACACGATCGCCGAGACGGTGCCATCGGTGCCGATGGTGATGCCGCTGGCATTTTCGGGGATGGTGATGCCGGGCTGCACTTGATAGCCCTCGCTGGTGACGAGCAGGCCTTCGGGCGAGCGCGAGAAATTGCCGGCGCGGGTGTACCCAAGCGTACCGCCGGGCATCTGCACCTGGAAATAGCCGTCGCCATCGAGCGCCAGGTCGAGGCTGCCATTGGTCTGCTGGAACGACCCTTGCGTGTCGATCCGCGCGGTTCCCTGTACCCGTACGCCGGTGCCGAGGTTCAGCCCGGTGGCATATTTGGATTCGGCAGTGCTCGGCGCGCCGGGCGCGGTAACGGTCTGGTATGCCAGCGTCTCGAACGCCGCGCGATCCTTCTTATAGGCGGTCGTGTTGACGTTCGCGAGGTTGTTCGAGATGACGCGCATGCGCATGTCCTGGGCATCGATCCCAGTCCGCGCGATTTGCATGGCTGCACTACCCATGGTCTATTCCCTTCAAGACGGCAGCCGCATCACAGATGCGGAGCTTTCATCCATGTCCTTGGCCGATTTCATCAAATTGGCCTGGACTTCGTAGCTGCGCTGATTCTCGATCATATCGACCAGCGCTTGAGTCATGTTGACGTTGGACCCTTCGAGCGCACCGGTCTCGAGCTTGGCGTCCAGGTCGCTCGGCAGCACGCCGCCGCCCTTGACGTGGAGCAGGTTGTCGGTGCCCTTGACGGTTTCCGACCCCTTCGGGCTGGCAAGCTTCAGCGTGTCGATCACTTGCGGGTTGCGGGCGTCGCCGCCCAGCGGGACGATCGACAGCTTGCCATCCTCGGAGATCGAAATGCTCTGCGCCGGAGGGACGGTGATCGGGCCCCCCGACCCGATCACCGGGAAGCCGTCTCCGGTCTGCAGCACTCCCGAAGGCGCAACCTGCAAATCGCCGCGGCGGGTATAGGCTTCGCTCCCGTCGGTCGCTTGCACCGCGAGCCAGCTTTCGCCGGTGATTGCGATGTCGAGCGACCGCCCGGTCTGCTGGATCGCGCCGGGCTTGCGATCGGCGTCGACCACTTCGGCCGAGGCCGGGGTGCGGGTGTCGAAATCGGAGCCTTGCAGCGACAGCCGGTCGAACACGACGCGATCGGCGCGAAAGCCGGTCGTCGACGCGTTCGCCATATTGTTGGCAATCGCCGCCTGCGACGCGAGATGCGCCTTAAGGCCCGAGGCCGCCGTATAGACCAGCTTGTCCATGCTATGCTCCGATTAGGCTCCTGTCAGGCGCGCAGGTTGACGATCGTCTGCGTGATCTGGTTGCTGGTATCGAGCGCCTTGGAGTTCGCCTGGAAATTGCGCTGCGCTGCAATCAGGGCGACCAGTTCCTCGGTGATGTCGACGTTCGACCCTTCGAGCGTGCCCGAAAGCAGCGAGCCGAAGCCGTTTTCCTTGGCCGAGCCAAGCGACGCCTGGCCGGACACACCGCTGGCCGACCAATAGCTGTCGCCATCCTGGCGCAGGCCGGCGGGGTTGGAGAAGTTGGCGAGCGCGACCTTGCCGAGCGCGGTGGTATCGCCATTGGAATAGGTCGCGGTGACCATGCCCTCGGAATTGACGGTAACGCCGGACAGATCGCCGACCGACGAACCGTCGGAGCTGCGCGCATTGACCGAGAAAGCGGTGGAATTCTGGGTCGATCCGGCGAGATCGAACTTCAGCGTCTGCGAAACGCCACCCGTGGTCGGCGTGAAGGCATCATAGGATACCGGCGTGGTCGGCGCGGTGATCTTGCCGCTTGCATCGAACGTCACCGGAGTACCGGCGGTCGAGCCGCCAACGCTGAGTTCCTTGTCGCCGACAAAGCTGTGGACGGTCCACGCATCGGTGCCGGTGTGGACATAGTAATTGGTCAGCGTGCTCGCTTTGCCCGACGAGTCATAGATCGTCGACGTCGTCGAACTGTTGTAGCTGGACGCGTTGGCCGGATCGAAGGTGGTCGTCGGGATCGACGCGGCCGCGTAGAGGTTGACCTTCAGCGCGACATTGCCGGTCGGTGCCGGGGTTCCGCTGGTCTGCGGCAGGTTGATCGGCACCAGGCCATCGGCACCGCTTGCGGTCACGTTGCCCTTGGCATCGACCGGATAGCCGAGCAGCGTCGATCCTTGAGCGTCGACGATGTTGTGCGTGGTCGGATCGATCTGGAAGGCACCGTTGCGGGTATAAGCGGTGCTGGTGTTGAGGCCGCTGGTCTTCACCGCGAAGAAGCCATCACCGGCGACGGTGAGATCGAGCGCGGCGCCCGTGGTCTTGAGGTTGCCTTCGGTGAACTGCTGCTTGTTGGCCTTCACCACCACGCCCGAGCCGACGATCTTGGTCGGATCCGTCGAGATGCTCGATGCGATCACGTCGGCGAAATCGGTGCGGCTCTTCTTGAAGCCGTTGGTCGAAACGTTGGCGAGGTTGTGCGAAACGGCCGAGAGTTCGGTCTGGGCCGCCTGCAGGCCGCTGAGCGAGGTGTAGAAAGACATTGCGGTGCTCCTTGGACGATGGGGATGAGGGGATCAGCCGACCTGGCGGACGGCAGTGATGGGGACTTGCCCGACGCCGGGCACGGTGAGGACAGGGGTACCTGAGCTGGGCATCGATACCGCCGCGACGGGGGCCCAGACGAGGTTGCGACTGGTAACGCTGGTGCCGTTCGCGGCGGCGGCGACCGACACGGTGAACGGGCCGGTGCCGGCGTCGGCACCGCTCGCGGTCTTGCCGTCCCAGTCATAGGATACGGTGCCGGCCTTTTGCGCGCCGAGCGACAGCGTCTTGAGCGTCTGGCCGTTGGCATCACGGATCGAGACGGTGACGTCGGTCGCATCGGCATCGAGCTCCGCCGCGCCGGCCAGGCCGCCCGAGGTGCGGCCATAAGCGGTCGAGCCTTCGGTCAGCACGGTCTTCCCGACATAAGACAGCGCGTCACTGGAAGAGGTCGAGCCGAGCTTGTCCTGAATGGCCTTCAGCGTCGTGTTGATGTCGCTGATGCCCGATGTGCTGGTGATCTGCGCGAGCTGGGCGACCATCTGATTGTTGTCGACCGGCGCGAAGGGGTCCTGATTCTGGAGCTGGGCGGTCATCAGCTTGAGGAAGTCCGACGTGCCGAGCGACTGCGAGCTTTTGGCCACCGCCGAACTGGTCGTGTTGGCGGTGGTGGAGTTTATGCCGAGGCTGTTCAGCGTGGAATCGAAGGTCGAAGCCATGGTTTAACGTCCCATCTTGAGGGTATCGAGGATCAGCGATTTCGCGGTCTGCATGACCTCGACATTGTTCTGGTAGCTGCGCGCGGTCTCCATCATGTCGACCAGCTCGCGCGTTTCATCGACCGCCGATTCCCACACATTGCCGTCCTTGTCGGCGAGCGGATGCGACGGATCGTAGCGCTTGTTTGGGGTTTCGCCGGCCTGGACGATGCTTTCGACATTGACGGTGGCGAGCCCGGTCGCCTTGTCGAACTGGGTGCGAAACACCGGCTTGATCGTGCGATAGGCGGTGTCGGCGCTGGTCGCGACGGACCCGGCATTGGCGAGGTTCGACGCGGTCGTGTTCATCCGCACGAGCTGCGCCGACATGGCGCGCCCGGCGACCTGGAAAATGGTGAGCGGCTGATCGGCCATGCTTATTCGCCTTTCAACGCGCGGGTGATTTGCCCGATGCGCCCGTTGAGGAAGGACAAGGTCGTCTGATAGGCGACGGCGTTTTCGGCAAAGGCGGTCTGTTCGGTGGACAGTTCGACGGTATTGCCATCGAGCGACGGCTGCGACGGCACGCGATATTGCAGCGCGCCCTTGATGCTGACGTCGCCGCCGGTGTTGGTCGCATTTTCCACCGCTGCAAGCGCGGTGTGGAAATCCACGTCCTGCGCTTTGAAGCCCGGCGTGGAGGCATTCGCGATGTTCGAGGCGAGCACACCCATGCGCTGCGAGCGCACTTCGAGTGCGGCACCATGAACTCCGAAAAGGCCTTCGTTGGGCATTGCCCGTCTCCTGCGCCGGATTGCGCAACGGGGTATCAGCAAAGGGCGTGCCAAATGCGCTGGAGCGGCAGAAAAGGGCCTGCGGCACGCGTGACCGGCAAGGGCTTGCCGCCTGGCGGCAATGCGGTTGCCGGTTTTGCCTCCGGTGCGGGCGGAGACGGCGTGGACGGTTCGTATCGCTCGGCGTGTCGTCAATCCCGGGCAATCTGGCCCGCGCCTTGCAATGTCGAGGCGGATGATAGCCTTGCTCGCCCCGTTCCTTGATCCCATCGCCTTCGCGATCGTAGGCGGCGGCACGCTTGCCGCGATGATCCTGCGCACCCCCACGCGCGATCTGGCGAATGGCGTTGCAGCCTTGCGGACCTTGGGGCGGCGGCATTTTGTTGCGGACGGGCTGCTCGACCAGATCGTCGCCTTCGGCCGGATCGCTCGCCGCCACGGCGTCATGGCGCTCGATCGTTCGGTCATCGCCGATGTCGATGTCGCCGCCGCGGTCGCTCTGATCGTCGATGGCGGCGCACCGGACGACGTGGCGGATATGCTCCGCCAGCGCCGCCGCGCGCGGAGCGAACGGGCCGTGGCGGCCGCAGAACTGTGGGCCGGGGCGGCCGATACCGCCCCTGCGATGGGGATGATCGGCACGCTCATCGGCCTGGTCGGCATGTTCGTCAAAATGCGCGATCCCAGTGCGATCGGGGCGGCGATGGCGGTCGCTTTGCTCGCCACGCTCTATGGCGCGGTGCTGGCCAATCTGGTCTTTGCGCCGATTGCGGCACGCTTGCGCCGCCACGCGCGGGATGAAGCGGTGGAGCGTTTGCGGCTCGACGCGCCGCTGATCGCCTTGGCCGCGCGCGAGGCCCCGCGCGCGGTGATGGCGGAGGTGGCATGATGTCGCTCGCGCTCGAGGATGATCTTCCCGACCTCGCGCCCACGCGACCGATCTGGCTGATGACGCTTGCCGATCTGGCGTTGCTGCTGGTCGGCTTCTTCGTGTTGTTGCAGGCAAGCCAGCAGTTGGACCGCGCCGCACTCGCGCGCGGGCTGCGCGCGGGTTTTGGCGTGCGGGATGTGGGGGCTCCTTCGGCAATCCCGACGCCTGAGCCGATGGCGGTGTCGGCGGGCGCGATGCGCGGCTTTGCGCCGGGCTCGGCGGCGCTGCCCATCGCCCCCGATGCGTTGATCGGCTGGGCCCGCGATGCGGCCCGTGACGATCGGGTGCTGTTGCGGGTTGCCGGTGCGGTCGACGGCTCTCCGGGCGACGTCGATCCTGTGACCGGCAGTGGTGCCGTGCTCGCTGCGGACCGCGCGCGTGCAGTGGCGAGCGCGCTGCTGCTGGCGCATGCGGTTCCCGCCAACCGTATCACCATCGTCGCTGCCGCCCGCCCGGGGCAGCGCAGTGTCACCGTTTCCACCGGCTATGCGGGAGGGCGGCAATGATGTGCCGCCCGGCAACCGCGCTTTGCCGCTTTTGCAGAGGATAATGCGATGTTGCGTCATCTCCCCTTGGTCCTGATCGCGGTGGCCAGCCCGGCCGCCGCCGCACCAGCCTTTCAGGATACCGCCACGCTCGATCGCGCGGTTGCCGCCTTTGCCGGCAAGGCGATCGGCGAGGAAGGGGGCGCGCGGACCCCGGTCGACAGTCGTCTGAAGCTGGCGGCCTGCCCGATGGTGTCGATGGCGTGGCGATCGGAGACGCATGACGCCGTGGTGGTGACCTGCACCGGGCCGCAATGGCGGCTATTCGTGCCGATCCGCACCCCGGTGGTCGCGCCAAAGGGCGCGGCTCCGCTGGTTATCACGCCCTCGGAAGTGGCCCCGCTTCGGCCGGTCTATGTTATCAAGCGCGGCGATCCGGTGACGATCAGCGCCGGATCGCCGGGCTTTTCGATCACCCGGGAAGGGATTGCAGCGGGCGATGCGGTCGCCGGAGGGCGCTTTCTGGTGAAGATCGACAGCGCGCGCGCGCCGATCCAGGCGGTCGCGATCGCCAATGGCCGCGCCACACTGCCCGGTTGGACCGAATGAGTCGGCACCGCCTCTGCCGATGGATAGAATAATTTCTTAAGGTCCGTCGCGATCGGTCGTTCTTCCATCATGTCAGCGGAAACCGCAAAGGTGCAGGCAATGGTGGAACCGATCGGAGCAAAGGCTGTCACGACCCAAGACCGTCTGGTCGTGCCGGTGGCAGCATCTGCGCAAACCGCAAAGGCGGCAGCGCAGCCGAGCGAGGCGGCGGCCAAGCAATTGGAGCTGTCCGCGCTTGCTTTTGACTTTGGGAAGCAGGCCCCGGTCGAAAGCAAGCGGGTGGAACAGGTGCGCCAGGCCGTGCGCGACGGCAGCTATCCGCTCTTCCCCGAAACCATTGCCGATCGGATGCTCGCCCTGAAACTCTATTGGAGCCCGAAGAAATGACCTCTCCCGGTTCCTCGCGGCGGGATGCCCTGATCCGCGTCATCGAATCGCTCCATGCAGAGATTGCCGCGCTCAAGACCAATGACGTGCTCGCGCTTGAGGCGGCAACGCAGGAAAAGCTCGGCGCGATCGAAGCGATTGCGGCATTCGGCACTGGGCCCGCCAGCCCGGAATTGCGCGCGCTTGCCGATGAGGCGCATCGCCTGAACGAGACGTGCCGCATCTACGTCAACCTGATGGCGGCAAATGTTCGCCGCCGCCTGCAAACCTTGACCGGGTCTGCCGGTGTCGCGGTCGGCTCCGCCCCGGGGACGGTGTATCGCCCCGGCATGGGAATCGCGGCCTACGCCTGACCCAAACGCGGGTTACGCCTCATTAAGGATAACTGGCACGGCTCTTGCTGATGTTCGCCTGACTATTCGCTTGAATAGCCGCGACGCAGCCGGGGACCGATGCCTTTCAATCCACTCTCCATTCTGAACGGTGCCGCCAGCGAGGTGAAAAGCCTCGGCGGCGGGGCGATTCGTACGGCGATCGCCAATGCCAGCCAGTCGACCGGCATCGATTTCAATTATCTGCTGGGCCAGGCCAAATTGGAAAGCGGCCTGCGCGCCGATGCCAAAGCGGGCACGTCGAGCGCGACCGGCCTGTATCAATTCGTCGACCAAAGCTGGCTGCGCGTGGTCAAGGCGCATGGTGCCGAACACGGGCTTGGCTGGGCGGCCGATGCGATCAGCGTTACGTCGACCGGTCGTGCGACCGTTGCTGATCCGGCGACGCGCCGCGCGATCCTGGCGCTGCGCAACGATCCCGCCACGGCGTCGATGATGGCCGCCGAACATGCCAGCGATAACAAGAGCGCGCTGGAAAGCGCGACCGGGCGGACGGCGACCGGCACCGATCTGTATATGGCGCATTTCCTGGGTCTCGGCGGCGCTCGGTCGTTTCTGACCGCTTTGCAGACCTCCCCCGACAAGAGCGGCGCGGCGATGTTCCCCGCCGCCGCCCATGCCAATCGCAGCGTCTTCTTTGCCGCCAATGGCGAGCCGCGCTCGCTTGCCGACATTTACAGCCGCTTCTCGGCCAAGCTCGACCAGAGCGCCGCCGGGGCCAGCGCGCCGGTTGCGGCGACGTCGGGGCTTGCGGCGACGCGGCTCGGGAGCTGGGGGGCGGATGTCATCCCCGGCAATGACGAAACCTCGACCGCCGATGCGGCCGTGTGGGCGCAATCGACGCTCGACCGGCTGAGCGGATCCGCCAGCGGCAATGGCACCCGTGTCGAAAGCGCCAGTCTGCTGCGCCCGACGCCGGCCAATGCCCGGCTGGCCTACATGATGCTCGCGCAGATGGGAGCGTAAGTGGTGGCGATTGCGGTGAAGTCGGGTGCCCTGAAATCTGGTGGCGTGTTGCCGCTGTTGCGTTCCGCCGCTTTGCCGGTGGCGATTCTGCTGCTGGTCGTGCTGATGGTGGTGCCGATCCCGTCGGCGCTGCTCGACGTGTTCTTCATCATGAACATCACGATCAGCCTCGCCGTGCTGATGGTGTCGCTCAACGCGCAGAAGCCGCTCGATTTTTCTGCCTTCCCGACGGTGTTGTTGTTCGCCACGCTGTTCCGCCTGAGCCTCAACGTCGCCTCGACGCGCGTGGTGCTGGTGCATGGGCATGAGGGCGAGAGCGCCGCGGGCCATGTGATCGAGGCGTTCGGCACCTTCCTGATCGGCGGCGATTATGTCGTCGGCCTGTTCGTCTTCGCGATCCTCGTCATCATCAACATGATCGTGGTGACCAAGGGCGCGGGCCGCGTGTCCGAAGTGTCGGCGCGCTTCACGCTCGATGCCTTGCCCGGCAAGCAGATGGCGATCGACGCCGATCTCAATGCCGGCCTCATCACCCCGGAAGAAGCCAAATTGCGCCGCGTCGAAGTGGCGACCGAGGCCGATTTCTACGGCTCGATGGACGGTTCGTCTAAGTTCGTGAAGGGCGACGCGGTTGCGGGCCTGCTGATCCTGGCGGCCAACATCATCGGCGGCCTGATCCTGGGGCCAGTCAGCCACGGCATGACGATTTCGGCGGCGGCGCACAATTATGTTCTGCTGGCGATCGGCGACGCGCTGGTCGCGCAGATCCCCTCGCTGATGCTGTCGATCGCGGCGGCGGCGATCGTGACGCGCGTGACCTCGAGCATGGATCTGGCGGGGCAGATCGGCAGCCAGTTCGGCTCGGCGCGGACGTGGACGCCGGTCGCGATCATCCTGGCTTTGCTGGGGATGATGCCGGGGATGCCGCATCTCGTCATCCTGCCCGCTGCCGCACTCGCCGGCTTTGCCGCGTGGAAGATGCGCCAGGCCGCCAACCGCCCGGCCCCTGTAGAAGCCGCGCCCGCCGAGCCAGTCGACCATTCCCGGATCGGCTGGGACGAAGTCGCCGACACGATGCAGGTCAATCTCGACATCGGGTACGGCCTGGTGCCGCTGGTCGACGAGCGCCGCGGGGCGCCGCTGATGGGGCGGATCACCGGGGTGCGGCGGCAGCTCTCCAAGGAAATGGGCTTCGTCATCCCGCAAGTGCGCGTGCGCGACGACATCAATTTGTCGCCTTATGCTTACCGGATCATCGTCGGCGGCGTGGTTGTCGGCGAGGATAGCGTTTCGCCCGAGGAAATGCTGGCGCTCGACACGGGGCAAGCGGTCGGTGGCCTGATGGGCAAGCGCGCCAAGGACCCGACCTTCGGGCTCGACGCGGTGTGGATCGCGCCGGGCGATGCCGATGCGGCGACCGGCGCGGGTTATCTCGTGGTCGATCCGGGCACCGTCATGGCGACGCATCTCAACCATCAATTGGGCGTGCATGCCGCCGAGCTGCTCGGCCCCGACGAAGTGCAGGCGCTGCTCGACGGGCTGAAGGAGCGCGCCGCCAACCTCGTGGCGTCGCTGTCGCCCAATCCGTTGCCGCTGACGACGCTGACGCAAGTGCTGCGCGGGCTGCTGGCCGAGAACATCCCGCTCAAGGAGTTCCGCCGGATTGCCGCCGCGATCGCGGTTGCCGCGCAGAAGACGCTCGATGCCGACGAGATCATCGAGGCGATCCGCCCCGATCTGGGCGGGCTGATCATCGGCAAATTGTGCGGCGTGCGCGAGCCGTTGCGCGTGATGACGCTGGAGGGCGGGCTCGAAGGCCTGCTCGGCCAGGCGATCCGCAGCGACCCGTCGCGTCGCCACACGATCGAGCCCGATCTCGGCCGCCGCATCGTCGATGCGCTGCAGCGCGCCGCGCAACCCTTTGTCGACGAGGCCAAGCCATTCGCGCTCGTCGTCCAGCCCGCAATCCGCGTGGCGATCCGCAAACTCGTCAAAACCTGTCTGCCCGACATTCCGGTGATGAGCTTCTTCGAAGTCCCCGAGGACAAATCGGTCGAAGTCGTCGCCGTGATCGGTGCCCCTGGAGCTCTGCCCGCATGACCGCGCAGCCCGATTTCGCGACCTTCACCGAGGCGATGCCGCTGGTCTATCGCCGCTCCGGCGCGCCCGACCTGTCGCTGCTGGCCAAGAAGCACTTGCCGCTGGTGCGGCGGATCGCGTGGCACGTGCATGGCAGCATGTCGTCCGCGATCGAGATTGAGGATCTGGTGCAGATCGGCCTTGTCGCCTTAGTGGAAGCGGCCGGCGCCTTTGAGGAACGCGGGCAAGTGACGTTCGAGCAATATCTGGTCACGCGCGTGCGCGGATCGATGATCGACGCGCTCCGCCGCAGCGCCACGATCACGCGCGGCGCGATGCAGCGCAAGCGCCTTTATGCCGAGACGGTCGCTGCGCTCACCACCGAACTCGGCCGCGCGCCCGAGGAAGCGCAGGTCGCCGCCCGGCTGGGCGTGACCCCGGACAAGCTGCGGCTGGACTATGCCAATGCGCAGCCGGTGCGCTTCGAGCCGATCGAGGATGTCTATTCGGATGAAGGGCCGTGGTTTGCGAGCGATGAGCCCGACGCCTTCGCGCAACTGTCCGAAGGGGAGGAACGCGACACGCTGATCGCCGCGATCGCCAGCTTGCCCGAGCGCGAGATGCTGGTGGTGCAGCTCTATTATGTCGAGGAAATGAACCTCGAGGAGATCGGCCAGGTGATCGGCGTTGGTGCGGCGCGGGTGTGCCAGATCAAGGCCTCGGCACACGCCAAGCTGAAAAAGGCGATGCTGCGGCGCTGAGCGCGACCCTGTCCTTTTTCACGCGAAGGCGCGAAGAGAAGAAGGTTTGTTCGCGCAGAGGCGCGGAGGACGCAGAGGCTATGCGCCCGGTATCGATCGGGAGACCGACAAGGCGCGATTTTTCGGGCACAAGGCTGCGCCACGTCCCTCTTTCTTCTCCGCGTCCTCCGCGCCTCTGCGCGAACCAATTCTCATCTCTTCGTCGCGGCTTCGCGTCTTCGCGTGAGAAAAGCCCCCCGCGATCCCCTCAGCCCAGCAGCAACCCCGCCAAAGCCGCCGACATCAAATTCGCGAGACTCCCCGCCGCCAGCGCGCGCAGGCCGAGCTTGGCGATCATCGGGCGCTGGTTGGGGGCAAGGCTGCCGGTCGAGGCCATCTGGATCGCGATCGAGGAGAAATTGGCGAAGCCGCACAGCGCAAAGGTCACCACCGCCGTGGTGTGCGGCGACAGATCCTTCATCTTGCCGAGATCGATAAAGGCGACGAATTCGTTGAGCACGATCTTCTGCCCGAACAATTGCCCGGCGACGCGCGCTTCGTTCCACGGAATGTCGAGCAGGTACATGACCGGCGCGAAGACGAAGCCCAGAATGCCCTGGAAGCTGAGGTCGGGATAGCCGAACCAGCCGCCAATGCCGCCGAGCATCCCGTTGGCGAGCGCGACCAGCCCGACGAACGCCAGCACCATCGCGCCGACCGCGACCGCGATGCGCACGCCGGTCTGCGCGCCGTTGGCCGCCGCCATGATCAGGTTGGCGGCGCGTTCTTCCTCCAGCGCCTGTTCGGCGACGTGGAGCACGGCTTCTTCGGGATCGTCGCCCAGCGGCAATTCGCCGACGGGGGTGTGCGACACGTCGGGCATGATGATCTTGGCCATCAGCAGCCCACCCGGCGCCGACATGAACGAGGCGGCGAGCAGATAGGGCAACGCGCCCTGGCCGAGGAAGGTTGCGTACGCGAGCAGGATCGTGCCCGCGACGCCCGACATGCCGACCGTCATCACCGCGAACACTTGCGGCGGGGTGAGGCTGGCGAGATAGGGGCGGATCACCAGCGGCGATTCGCTCTGGCCGACGAAGATGTTGGCGGCGGCGCACAACGCTTCGACCTTGGACACGCCGATCACCGTCTCGATCGCGCCGCCGACCCAGCGGATGACGAATTGCATGATGCCGAGGTGATAGAGGATCGAAACCAGGGCCGCGAAGAAGATGATCACCGGCAGTGCCGAAAAGACGAAGGCGCTGCCGAAGGTGGGATCGCTGGCGAGACCGCCGAAAATCGTCATCGTGCCCGCCTTGGCATAGCCGAGCAGCGCCCAGACCCCGCGCGACATGCCCTCGATCGCGCGGCGGCCGATGTCGCTGCGCAGCACGATGAAGGCGATCGTCACTTGCAGCGCGAACGCCGCCCCGACGACGCGCAGTCGGATCGCGCGCTTGTTGGTCGACAGCAGAAAGGCCAGCCCCAGAATGACGAGGATGCCCACAATGCCGATCGGAAAAGTACCCACATGTCCCCCGCAAAAACGCCCAAGCCGCCGAAATCGGCGCGCACGGCGGTCCACCATACACGCGGGTTTGGCGAGCGATAGGGGTTTGCGGCGGCCTGTCGCGCGGCACCTGCTTTGACGCGGGCGCGAAACCGGCTAGCGTCGCTGCGATGAACACCCCTGCTCCTGCGATCCCGCGTTCGCTTTTCGCCTTTTCGATCTTTTATGGCGGCATGGTCTGCATTGCCGGCGTGCTCGGCAACAAGCAGGTGTCGCTCGGGCCGATTTCGACGCTGGGCACGTTGGTCGGGATCGGGCCGCTGGCGGTGGAATCGGGGATCTTCGCGTTTCTGCTGCTGGTCGTGGTGTCGAGCGCGGTTGCCGAACTGCATGGCCGAGTGATCGCCAACCGGCTGGTGCAGATCGGCTTTGCGCCGCTGATCGCCTCGATCCTGCTGTCGATCGTCGTGCTGTCTGCTCCCGCCGCGCCCGCGATGGATCCGGCGCGGCGTGATGCCTTTGCGCTGATGATGGGGGCGACGCCGCGGATCTGGTTTGGCGGGATCGTCGCTTATGGCATTTCGCAGACGCTGAACGTGACCATCTTCAGTTGGTTGAAGCGGGCGGAAGGCGGCGGGCTGTTGTGGCTGCGTGCGGGGATTGCCAGCGTGCTGAGCCAGATCGTCGATACGCTGTTGTTCGTCAGCATCGCCTTTTGGGGGGTGTTCCCGATCGGATCGCTGCTCGCCGGGCAAATGCTGGCCAAGGTCACGCTGTCGGCAATTCTGGTGCCGCCGCTCATCTATCTTGCGGTCGGTATCGGGCGGCGGCTCGACCGCTGAATGTATCCGCCGCCGCTGCGCGCGGCGTTCCGCCTGTTGCGCCGCTGGCGTCGGGAGGGCATGGAGCGCCACGCGCCCCGAGCGACCCTCCACCGACCCCTTCCGCCTGGCGGGAGGGGAGAAGAAGGTTTGGCATGACCGATCATTCCCCCGCCCCCGAATTGCTCGCCAAGGCTGAAATCCTGGTCGAGGCGCTGCCCTATATGCAGCGCTATGCCGGCAAGACCTTTGTCGTGAAATATGGCGGCCATGCGATGGGCGACCCCGAACTCGCGCGCGATTTCGCCGAGGATGTGGTGCTGATGAAGGCGGTCGGCATCAACCCGGTGGTGGTGCATGGCGGCGGCCCGCAAATCGGCGCGATGCTCAAGCGGCTGGGGGTCGAATCGCGCTTCGTCGATGGCTTGCGCGTGACCGATGCCGAAACCGCGCAGATTGCCGAAATGGTGCTGGCAGGATCGATCAACAAGGAAATCGTCGGCTGGATCGGCCAGGCGGGCGGCCGCGCGGTCGGCATTTCGGGCAAGGATGGCGGCTTCGTCACCGCCGCCAAGGTCGGGCGCGACACGCCGGACCGGCTGCAGGGGATCGAACGCCATGTCGATCTGGGCTTTGTTGGCGAACCGGTCGGGGTCGACCGGCGGATCATCGATACGCTGTCGCAAGCCGGGATCATCCCGGTGGTCGCGCCGATCGCGATCGGGGCCGACGGGCACACCTATAATATCAACGCCGACACGATGGCGGGCGCGATCGCGGCGGCCTTGGGCGCGGAACGCCTGTTCATGCTGACCGATGTTGTCGGCGTGCTCGACAAGACTGGCGAACTGGTCACCGATCTTGATCCGGCGGGCGTCGCGGCACTCCGCGCCGATGGCACGATCAAAGGGGGCATGATCCCCAAGCTCGAAACCTGCGTCCATGCGGTCGAGGGCGGGGTGGACGCCGCCGTCATCCTCGACGGGCGCGTGCCGCATGCGATGCTGCTGGAAATCTTCACCCGGCGCGGGGCGGGCACGCTGGTGCGGCGCTAAGCACTGTTCGTCGCCAGGGGTGGTCGCATCGGCGCGATCGCGCTAGAATAGCATCACCAACGTCGGAGACGCTTTTTGCATACGATCATCCAACTCTTGCAGGTCCTGATCGACGCGGTGACGCTGATCGTGCTGGTGCAGGTCATCCTGTCGCTGCTGGTGTCGTTCAATGTGATCAACACCTATAACGAGTTCGTTCGGGCGATTTATACCGGGCTCAATCGCGGCACCGACCCGCTCTACCGCCCGCTGCGCCGCGTGCTGCCCGATTTCGGGGCGCTCGATCTGGCGCCGTTCGCCGTGCTGCTGATCCTGCGGCTGATCAGCATCGTGCTGGTCAATCTCGATGCGCATCTGCTCCTCGGAGCCCCGCTCTAAACTGCCCGTTCCAAACTGAAAGTTCCTGGCATGACCGCCGCGTTGATTGATGGAAAAGCCTTTGCGGCGGGCGTGCGCGCGCGCATTGCCGCGCGGGTCGCGGCGTTCGTAGGCCAGGCTGGGCGCGCGCCGGGGCTGGCGGTGGTGCTGGTCGGGGAAGATCCGGCCTCGGCGGTGTACGTCCGCAACAAGGGGCGCGCGACGCGCGAGGCCGGGATGGTCAGCGTCGAGCATCGCCTGCCCGCCGATGTGCCGCAGGACGCGCTGCTCGATCTGGTCGATGCGCTCAACGCCGATCCCGCGATCGACGGCATCCTGGTGCAATTGCCGCTGCCGGGGCATATTGACGAGCGCATTGTGCTGACCCGGATCGACCCCGACAAGGATGTCGATGGCTTCCACCCGGTCAATGCCGGGCGGCTGGCGACGGGGCTGCCGGGGTTCGTGCCGTGCACGCCCTTTGGCTGCGTGATGCTGCTGAAGGATGTGCTGGGCGATCTGAGCGGGCTCGACGCGGTGGTGATCGGGCGCTCGAACATCGTCGGCAAGCCGATGGCGCAATTGCTGATCGCGGAAAGCTGCACCGTCACGGTCGCGCATTCGCGCACGCGCGACCTGTCGAGCGTGATCAAGCGCGCCGACATCGTCGTGGCGGCGGTCGGGCGGCCGGAAATGATCAAGGGCGAATGGCTGAAACCCGGCGCGACGGTGATCGATGTCGGCATCAACCGCACCGAGGCCGGGCTGGTCGGCGATGTCGATTTCGCGGGCGCGATGAGCGTCGCGGGCGCGGTGACGCCGGTGCCGGGCGGCGTCGGCCCGATGACGATCGCCTGCCTGTTGCGCAACGCGCTGCTCTCGGCCGAGCGGCGCGAAGGCGTGGTCGGCGAGGGTGATTTGTGATCGCAGCTTTGCTGCTGGCGGCGGCCTTCCCACCTCCGTTCGTTTCGAGCGAAGTCGAGAAACCCGTCACGGGCGCAGGTTTCTCGACTTCGCTCGAAACGAACGGGCAGAGGAGAGCGGGTCAGCCTGCGTCGGTTACCGCCCTCGACGCCGAACGCGCCTTTGCCGCCGATGCGCAGACACTCGGGCAATGGACCGCCTTCCGCAAATGATCGAACTCTACATCTCCTCGCTCATCACCTTCTTCGTGGTGATCGATCCTCCGGGCTGCGCGCCGATCTATGCCGGGCTGACGGCGGGGGCGACGCCGGTGCATGCGCGCGCGATGGCGTTGCGCGCGGTGCTGGTCGCGGCGGGCATTTTGCTGGTGTTCGCGTTGTTCGGCGAAGCGTTGCTGCATGGACTGGGGATCAGCCTGGCGAGCTTCCGCATTGCGGGCGGGATCATGCTGTTCCTGATCGCGCTGGAAATGGTGTTCGAAAAGCGCACCGAGCGGCGCGAGGACCGCGCCGCCAAGATCGCTGCCGAGCCGCATGACGATGTGTCGATCTTCCCGATGGCGATGCCGATGATCGCCGGGCCGGGGTCGATCGCCTCGGTCATGCTGCTGATGGGCCGCAATGAGGGGATCGAACGCTCGCTCGTCGTGCTCGGTGCGCTGGCGACGATCCTGCTGCTGACGCTGGTCGCCTTGCTCGCGGCGGGGCCGATCATGCGCGTGCTGGGGGCCAAGATCGAAGCGGTGATCACGCGGCTGCTCGGCGTGCTGCTGGCAGCACTCGCGGTGCAGTTCGTGATCGACGGGGTAAAGATCAGCCTCGGCTAAGCCGACCGCAGGTCAGCTTTTTCTGATCTTCTTCGTGCCTTTGCGTCTTTGTGCGATCAAAGAAATTTTCTCGTACGAAGACGCAAAGGCACAAAGGAGAAGGCGGAAAGGCTGCGCTTTGCGCTATTTGATCTGCCACAGCCGCAGCGGCGATTTTGCGGGCAGCGGCAGCGGTTCGAGCCAGTCGAAGGTCTTGCGGTGCGCGAGCTGGTCGTAGAACCCGCCGGGTGCGCGCACGCGGTAGATCGTCGATTCGGCCATGTTCGGGCAAATCAGCAACAGGCTCGCGCCGTGACGCTTGGCGATGGCGCGGAAATTCTCGGGCGTGCCGGAAAAGGCGTGCTGCACATCCAGGATCGCATCGCCATTGCGGTGATACGGGCCCGCCACCGCATTGTGATGGGTGATGGTGATGATGCGCGGCCCCAGATCGACGAAGCTGAAGATCGTTTGCGCCGGATAACGGTTGAGCGGGCTCAGCGCCGTCATTGTCGGGCACGAACCGCTGGCGCGATCGATGATCTGCACGCGCTTGGTCGGTCGGTCGATCGGCAGGAAGCGAAAAGCGAGCCCGGCGAACAGCCCTGAGCCGACCAGCAGGATCACCGCCACCGTCCCAAGCACGCGCACCAGCGGTGAACGCTGGGCTTGCAGATAGGGGATTAACAGCCATGCCAGCGCCACCGCGCCGGGCACCGCCAGCATCTGTGCGGCCGGCCCCGCGCGCGCTTGCCATAGCAGCAGCAAGGCGGCCCCGGTGACGAACAGCAAGACCGTCGCCCACGCCGCGCCGAGCGCAGTGCCGCGCGCGCGCCACGTCGCCACGATCGCGCCGATCACCCCGACCACTGGCATGATCGCGACCGGGAAGGCGACGCGGAACGGGTGGACGTAGATCGGCCGCGCCTCGCGGATCATGTTGAGCCAGTTCTTCTGCAATTCGGGCGACGCCTGTTCGGGGCGGCCGAGGCATTGCGGGAAGACCAACGCGAAGCCGATCACGATCACCGCGCCCGCCGCGATGGCGAGCGCAAGCCGCACCCAGCGATTGGCGGGATTGACCCAGGCGAGCGCGAACAGCAGCGCGCCCGCCATCACCATCACGCTCAGCCACACCGGCGTCAGCGCGTCGCAGCGCGGTACGGCGTTGCCGTAAGAGGCGAACAGCGCATAGCCCAAGCCGCTCCCCGCCCCCAGGCACAACGCATAGATTGACAGGCGCTGGGCCTCGGCACGGTCCCAGATCCAGCGCAGCGCCAGGATCGCACCGGCAATGGCGGCATAAGGCAGCATTTCGAGCCCGATCGCCAGCGACACCGCGCTCGCCAAGCCGACGATCGCGCCGCCGCGTATCCCCTTGGGGTCGGACAGGCCCGCCACCGTCAGGCTGAGCATAGCGAGCTGCCAGCCGTGATGATCGATGCGCTCGGGCATGTACATCAACAGCGTTGCCGAACAGCATAGCAGCAGGGCGATGGCGAGCGGCCAGGCATAGGGGCTGACCAGCCGCCGGACGGTCGCACCCAGGCCGAGGATGGCGATGCTGAGCGGCAGCAGCGGGGCAATGCCGCAAGCGAGCATCTCGGCCTCGCGCGCGCCGACGAACGGGCGCAGCAGCACGATCAGCCCCGCGATCGGCAGATCGACGATGCGCGTCCAGTGAATGTCATAGCCGCTGGGCGGGTTCAGCCGATATTGGCGCAGGTCGTACCAGCCCTGCCCGCTCAGCCAGGCGCGCACCTGCATCAGCCGCATATTGTCGTCGGTGTCGCCAAGCTGCAGATAATGGATACCAACCCAGCGATCGTGCACGAAATAGATGGCGATACAAAGCCAGGCGATCAGGCTCAGGCGGACCCAATCCCGCTCCACACTGCGCATCAGCGAACCACCCGTCATCCAAACCGCTTTCCTAGACCGAGATCGCGCTCTACTGCGGCTCGCGTAAAGGGCAAGCAAACGTGACGACACTCCTCCAACACGTCGATCGCTGGCGGTCGAACCCGCTGTTCGGCCAGATGCTGCGGTTCGGCATCGCCGGCGGACTGTCGACGGTCATCTATTCGGCGGTGTACCTGCCGCTGACGCTGTACGTGTTCGAGCGGCAGCATGCGGTCTATGCGGTGCCGTTCGCATTTGCGGTTGCGGTGACGGCGGGGTTTTTCCTGCACAGCCGCTGGAGCTTCAAAGGGCATGGCACGGGTGCGCGGGGGGCGGCGCAGCAAGTGCAGTTCGTGCTGGTGCAAGCATCGGGGATGGCGCTGAACGCGCTCATCACCTGGATCTGCACCGCCAAGCTCGGCTATCCCGGCTGGGTGCCGCTGCTGCCCGCGATCGTGCTGGCGACGGGGATGACCTTCGTGCTCAACCGCTATCTGGTGTTCAAATAAGATGGGATGCGTCGACCTTGGATAGAATCGTTTACGACCGCATGGCGGCGCATGATTCGACGCATTGGTGGTATCGCGCGCGGCGCGACATCCTGGCCGACTATCTGGCGCGCGAAGGGCATTTGCCCGCCGATGCGCGGATCCTGGAGATTGGCTGCGGCACCGGCCACAATCTGCCGATGCTGAGCGCTTTCGGCAGTGTCGAGGCGATCGAGATCGATCCCGCCGCGCGCGCGATTGCCAGTGAACGGCTGGGCAAGCCCGTTGGCGCGGCCCCTTTGCCCGAGCTGACCGGGGTCGAGCGCGGTGCCTATGATCTGATCGCGGTGCTCGATGTTGTCGAGCATATCGAAGACGATGTCGCGGCACTGAAGGCGATGGGCGACTGCCTGAAGCCCGGCGGCAAGATCCTGATCGCGGTGCCCGCGCATCAATGGATGTGGAGCGCGCACGATGTCGTCAACCACCATCACCGCCGCTATTCCAAGGCGACGCTGGCCGCAGCGATCGGCAAAGCGGGGCTGAAGCATAACGGCTTGCGCTGGTTCAATTCGCTGCTGTTCCCGCTGGCGGTCGCGTCGCGCGTCGCCGGGCGGATCCGCGGCAAGGATGACAGCGACGATTCGCCCCCGCCCGGGCCGGTCAACGCGCTGTTCGAGGCGATCTTCCGGCTTGAGCGTCACCTAGTTGGCCGGGTTCCGCTATCGCCGGGGGTGTCGATCGTGACGCTCGCGTCCCCGAAATAGCGCGGCGGATCCTTTCCATCGTTCGGAGCGTGCTCAAGCCCTGATGCGCTATGAGCGTTCGCTTGCGTGGAGGGGTGCCCTTCGACAGGCTCAGGGCGAACGGGGAGGCTTTGGGGCTTGGCTTCGGCTCCATAGCCGTGCCGAGATCGCGCGAGGCTTAGATTTCCGTTCGTGCTGAGCCTGTCGAAGCACTGCTCGCACCTTGATCAGGTGTCTGAGTGGCAAGGTGCCCTTCGACAAGCTCAGGGCGAACGGGTTGGGTCTCAGCTTCCGCGCGATAGCCGAGCGTCGCGCGGCCCTGGATCGGCCCCACCACATCGGCGACCAGATAGAGCGGGCGGCGCTTGGATTCGACATAGAGCCGCCCGATATATTCGCCGATCATCCCCAGCACGAACATCTGGAACGCGCCGAGCAGCACGACGACGAGCATCGTCGAAGTCCAGCCGGCAACCGCGCTGCCGCTGAAAAAGCCGACCGCGATATAGAGGAACAGCAGCAGCGACGCGGCCGTCAGCGCAAGCCCCAAATGGCTGGCGAAGCGCAAGGGCGCGGTTGAAAAACCGGTGACCGCATCGAGCGCGAGGCGGATCATCTTGCCCAGCGGATAATTGGTTTCCCCGGCCAGGCGCTCGGCCCGGTCATAGGGGAAGGGAATCTGCTTGAAGCCGACCCAGGCGACCATGCCGCGAATGAAGCGCGCCTGTTCGGGCATCGAGAGAAACGCATCGAGCGCGCGCCTGCTCATCAAGCGGAAATCGCCGGTGTCGAGCGGGATGGCGGTGTCGGTGACGCGGTCGAGCAAGCGATAGAAAGCGGCGGCGGTGGCTTTCTTGAACAGTGTCTCGCCCTCGCGCTTGCGGCGCACGGCATAAACGACATCGGCCCCCTGCGCGGCCATCGCGGCGCGCATGTCGCTCAGCAATTCGGGCGGGTCCTGCAAATCGGCGTCGATGATCAGGATCTGCGCGCCCGAGCACAGATCGAGCCCGGCGGTGAGTGCAAGCTGGTGGCCGTGGTTGCGCGACAGGTTGATGACGACCAGCCGTGGGTCATCGGCGGCAAGGCGCTGCATCTCGCCCCAGCTATCGTCGCGGGAACCGTCGTTGATGAACAGGATTTCGTAATCATCCCCGACCGCAGCGCGCGCGGCGGCGGTGACGCGCGCGTGCAGCACGGCAAGGCACGCGGCTTCGTTATAACAGGGAATGACAACGGATAACGCTGGGGGGGATATGGGACGCGACATGTGCGCTGAATAGCGTGTCGTCACGGCCCCGTCATGGAGAAGTTGCGCGGCGGGGCAAGATCAGACCCGCACCACGCTGTTAACCGCATCCGCCGCGCGCAGCGCCCCGATGACGTGCATCAAATGGTGGACATCATGCACTTCCACATCGATCGTGTTGGTGTGAAAACCGGTGTCGCGATTGTCGAGCCGCAAATTGACGATATTGGCCTTTTGCGCGCCGATGATCGTCGCGATCGTGCCAAGCGCGCCGGGCTCGTTCTTGACCTCGACCGAGATCCGGCCGGTCGCGCCTTCGGTCTTGTCGCCCCATGACAGATCGACCCAATCGGCGTCGTCGGCGGCGGCGAGGATCGGGCAATCGATCGTGTGCACCTCGATCCCCGCATCGGGGCGGCGCAAGCCGACGATGCGGTCGCCCGGCACCGGATGGCAGCATTCGGCGAGATCGAAGGCGACCCCGGCGGTCAGCCCGCGAATCGAAATCGCGCTCGATTGCGGCGGCAAGTCGCGCAACGCATCGGCACCGGCCGAGCCCGGCATCAGCGCCTCCATCACCGCCGCATCGGGCAAGCGACGGCGCGCGATCGCTTCGAGCAAGGCGGCCTCGTCCGCGACCTTCAGCCGCTGCATCGCCATCGCCTGCGCATTGCCGGCGAGCGGGGCGGGCAGGCGCGAGACGAGCTCGTCATACATCTTGCGGCCAAGCGCCTGCGTCTCGACGCGTTCCTTGTGGCGCAAATGCCGCCGGATCGCGGCGCGCGCCTTGCCGGTGATCGCGAAGTTGAGCCAATTGGCCTGCGGCTCCTGCGCCTTGGAGCGCAGGATCTGCACCTGATCACCATTTTCGATCACCGTGCGCAGCGGCACGACGCGGCCGTTGATCTTGGCCCCGACCGCCTGATCGCCGAGATCGGTATGGACGGCGTAGGCGAAATCGATCGGCGACGCGCCTTTGGGCAATTGGTGCAATTCGCCCTTGGGGGTGAAGGCGAAGATGCGATCCTGGTACATCGCCATCTTGGTATGTTCGAGCAGCTCCTCGGGGCTCTCGGCATTGTCGAGGATTTCGACCAGATCGCGAATCCAGCTGACCTGTGCGTCGGGCCGGACCTTGTCCTGCTTATAGGCCCAGTGCGCGGCGAGGCCGAGCTCGGCCTCTTCGTGCATGCCGTGTGTGCGGATCTGGATTTCAACGCGGGTATTGTCGGCGTGGATCACGCTGGTGTGCAGCGAGCGATAGCCGTTGCGCTTGGGGGTCGAGATATAATCCTTGAAACGCCCCGGCACCATCGGCCAGCGGCGATGGATCACGCCCAGCGCCGCGTAACAGGCTTCCTCGCTCGGCACGATCGCGCGGAACGCCATGATATCGCTCAATTGTTCGAAGCTGATATGGCGCTCGGCCATCTTCTTCCAGATCGAATAGGGATGCTTTTCGCGACCTGAAATTTCCGCCTCGATCCCGGCGCGCGAGAGCAGCAGTTTCAGCCCCGAGCCGATCTTGGCGATGCGGTCGCCGCCGCCTTCCTTCAACTGGGCAAGGCGCTTGGTGATCGATTCATACGCTTCGGGTTCAAGCTGTGCGAAGGCGAGCGTCTGCATCTCCTTCATGAATTCATACATGCCGATCCGCTCGGCGAGCGGGGCGTAGATGTCCATGGTCTCACGCGCGATGCGTTTGCGCTTGTCGGGATTCTTGATGAAATGCAGCGTGCGCATATTGTGCAGTCGGTCGGCGAGCTTGACCAGCAGCACGCGAATGTCGTCCGACATCGCCAGCAGGAATTTGCGCAGATTTTCGGCGGCGCGCTCATTCTCGGTCTGCGCTTCGATCTTGGACAGCTTGGTGACGCCGTCGACCAGCCGGGCGACCGAGGGGCCGAACAGCCGCGTAATCTCCTCGGGCGTGGCGACGGTGTCCTCGATCGTGTCGTGCAGGATCGCGGTCGCGATCGTCTCATCGTCGAGATGCAGGTCGGTCAGGATGCCGGCCACCTCGATCGGGTGGCTGAAATAGGGATCGCCATTGGCGCGCTTCTGGCTGCCATGCGCCTGCATCGAAAACACGTAAGCGCGGTTGAGCAGTGCCTCATTGGCGGTGGGATCGTAATCGAGGACCCGATCGACGAGTTCATATTGACGTAGCATCTAGTGCCCAAGATGGCGTCGGAGGCTGTTGCTTTGCAACATGTTTAGCCGACACGCCAAAAAAAGCCCCTCCCGCGCGGGCGCGGAAGGGGCAATGCACCTCTCGGGGAGGATGCTTATTTGGCGCGAGCGTTGCACTTGGCGAGCGCATCGGCGTCAAAGGCCTTGTCCGCAGCGGTGAAGGCCGAAAGCTTGCCAGCGCGCTGTGCCACCATTTCGCAGACGATGACGTCGCGCTGCGGGCCCTTGGCGGCGGTGAAGGCGGTGTTGTTCCACTTCCACAGCGTTCCGCTGGTGATGAGCACGGTCTTGGTGGGGGCGGCGACCGGGGTGGCGGCGTAATATGCGGCGTCGTCGGCGGCATGGGCGGCCATCGGCGCGAGCAAAGTGGCCGAGGCCAGAACGGCGGCGGCGGCGAGCGTACGAATCATGGCGACGGTCCTCATAAATCAGTTGCTAAGGGCCACCTAAATGCTGCACATGCGAGTTGCAAGTAGAAACGTATATTTCAGTCCCATGACGGGTGAAGATGGGATAAGGTTGACGATTATGGACGAAAAACTGCGCGAACCCTTGCGGGAACTGGTCAAGTGCAGCCTGCCCGCAGCGCTGGAGGCGATGGGGGAACGCTGGAGCTTCATGATCCTGCGCGCCGCGTTTAACGGCTTGCACCATTTCGAGCAGTTCCAGTCCGAACTGGGCATTGCGCGCAACATTCTCGCCAACCGGCTGGGGCGACTGGTCGATCATGGCATCTTGACCCGCACGGCAATGCCCGAGGACCGGCGCAAGATTCAATATGAACTGACCGAAAAGGGCACGGCGTTGCTGCCGACGATGCTCGCGCTGCGGCAATGGGGCGAGCGCTGGGAAACCGGCTTTCGCGCGAGCCCGGTGCTGGTCGACAAGCGCGACATGCGCCCGATCGCGCCGATTGAGGTCCGCGCCTGGGATGGCCGGGTGCTGACCAAGCCCGACTTGCTGTGGGCGCTGCCCGAAGACGTCAATTATGACGAACAGGCGTTGCGCGCCGCCGAGTAAGTCGCGGGTGCTGCGACGAAACGCCCTGTAGATTCGCCGATCGATCTTGCGTATCGGTGCTGCGTGGCAAGCCTTCACACCTTCGCCAATCCGGCGCGTTTCCTCAAACTGGCGCGTCCGTTGACGCCGCCGCTCTTCTGGGCGGGCGTGCTGTTGATCGCTTACGGCGTGTGGGGCGGGCTGGCGCGGACTCCGCCGGATTACTTGCAGGGCGAGACGGTGCGCATCCTCTATATCCACGTGCCGACGGCGTGGCTCGGCATGGCCGGGTGGAGCGGGATCGCGGTGTCGTCGCTGACCTTTCTGGTGTGGCGGCATCCGCTGGCGATGATCGCGGCGCGCGCGATTGCGCTGCCCGGTGCGGCGTTTGCCGCCTTGTGCCTGGCGACGGGATCGATCTGGGGGCGACCGACCTGGGGCACGTGGTGGCAATGGGACGGGCGGCTGACCTCGATGCTGCTGCTGTTCTTCGTCTATCTGGGGTTCATGGCGCTGCTGCGCGCCGATGACGATCGCGGCGGCGACGGCCGTATTCCCGCCATTTACGGCCTGGCGGGATCGGTGCTGTTGCCGATTATTCGCTATTCGGTGGTGTGGTGGAACACGCTGCACCAGGGCCAAAGCATCGGCCTCACCTCTTCCAAGATCGATGCGACGATCCTGTGGCCGTTATGGTTCACGCTCAGCGGTTTCACCTGTTTCTTCGCCGCGATCGTGCTGATGCGGATGCGCACGATCCTCGCGCGGACCAAGGCCGAGGCGCGGATGCGGCGGATGGCGCATGTCGTGGAGGTGGGCGCATGAACCCCTGGCCGTTCGTGATCGCCGCTTACGTCCTGACCGGCGTGGTCGCGGTCGGGCTGGCGGTGTGGAGCTATGCCGCGATGCGGCGGAGCGAGAAACGATGAAGGCCAAGCATCAACGCCTCACGCTGGTGGTGCTTGCGCTCGCGGCCGTTGGCGGGGCGAGCGTGCTGGCGCTGTCGGCGCTGAAGGACCAGGCGGCGTTCTTCTACGCACCGGGCGATGTGAAGAAGGACGGGCTTCCGCTCGGGCGCGCGGTGCGGCTGGGCGGTATGGTCGCGGATCATTCGATCCAGCGTTTGTCCGATGGCGTTTCGATGCGCTTCGTCGTGACGGACGGGGTGGCGACGGTGCCGGTTGCCTTCAAAGGCATTGCGCCCGATCTGTTCCGGGAGAAATCGGGCGTGGTGGCGGAAGGCTCGTTCAACCCCGATGGCAGCTTCACCGCGACCAATTTGCTCGCCAAGCATGACGAGAAATACATGCCGCCGGAAATTGCGGGCAAGATGCACGAAACCAAGACGCTGAAACAATGATCGCCGAAGCCGGTCTTGCCGCCTTGTGGTTCGCCGCCGCGCTTGCGCTGCTGCAATTGGTGCTGGCGGCTTTGGGCGTGTGGCGGAGCAGTCGTTTTTCCGTTCGCCCTGAGCTTGTCGAAGGGCACCGCGCAGCGGGCGAGCGGCCTCCCGTTGCGCAGGGGGCTTCGACAGGCTCAGCCCGAACGGCGGAAGAGGGCGACGCCGCGAAGCGCGTGCTGACCGACGAGATCATGGCCGCCGTGCGCCCGGTGGCGGTGGTGCAGGGGCTGCTGGTTTTGCTGGCGATGCTGCTGCTGATCACCGTGTTCGCGCGCAGCGACATGTCGGTGCTGCTGGTCGCGGAGAACAGCCATTCGGACAAGCCGATGCTGTACAAGATTGCCGGCGCCTGGGGCAATCACGAAGGGTCGATGCTGTTATGGGTGACGATCCTCGGCATGGCCGGGGCGGCGGTCGCGTTGCTCGAGCGCACGCTCGCCAAGCCGCCGCTGATCGCGACGCTGGGCGCGCAGGCCGCGATTGCGCTCGGCTTTTACGCCTTCCTGCTGTTCGCCTCCAATCCGTTCGCGCGGCTCGACCCGGCTCCTGCCGATGGCAATGGCCTGAACCCGTTGCTGCAGGACCCCGGCTTGGCGTTCCATCCGCCGACCTTGTACATTGGCTATGTCGGCATCTCGATCGCTTTCTCCTTCGCGGTCGGCGCGATGATCACGCGCGATGTCGGCCCGGCCTTTGCCCGTGCGATGCGGCCCTGGGTGCTGGGGGCGTGGATCTTCCTGACGCTTGGCATCACGGCGGGCTCTTACTGGGCCTATTATGAGCTGGGCTGGGGCGGCTGGTGGTTCTGGGACCCGGTCGAGAATGCCTCGCTGATGCCGTGGTTGGCGGCGACGGCACTGCTCCATTCGGTGACGGTGCTGGCGACGCGCGATGGCTTGCGCGCCTGGACGCTGATGCTGGCGGTGGTCGCCTTTTCGATGTCGATGATCGGCACCTTTCTGGTGCGATCGGGCATTCTCACCAGCGTGCATGCCTTTGCGGTCGATCCGACGCGGGGCAGTTTCATCCTGGCATTGCTGGCGCTCTATATTGGCGGCGCGATGCTGCTGTTCGCGTTGCGGGTCGGCACGGTCAAGCAAGGCAATGGCTTTGATTTCGTCAGCCGCGAAGGCGCGCTGATCGCCAACAATCTGTTGCTGACGGTGATTTTGGGGATCGTGCTGATCGGCACGCTCTACCCGATCGTGGCGGCAGCGTTCGGCACGCAATTGTCGGTCGGCCCACCCTTTTTTGACAAAGCGGCGGGGCCGGTGGCTTTGGTGCTGGTGGCAGTGATGGCGGCGGGTCCGCTGCTGCGCTGGCGACGCGATACGCTGGCGGCGGTGTTCGGGCGGATGACGGTGCCGGTCGCGGCGACGGGCGTGGTGCTGATCCTGCTGGCGACGATGAGCGGGATTGCCTTGCTGCCGATGCTCGGGCTGGCACTGTCGGCGGGGCTGGCGGTGGCGAGCGTCGCACCTTTGTGGAAGCGCAACCTGCGTCGCACACCGCTGTTTACCTATGGCATGGTGGTGGCGCACCTCGGCATTGCGGTGAGCCTGGCCGGCATGGCGTGTGATACGGCGTTTACGCAGGCGACCTTGGTCGCGGCGCGCGTCGGCGAGCCGCAGCATGTCGGGCCGTTCACGGTGACGCTCGATGGGATCAAGCCCGTGATCGGGCCGAACTGGTCGGCGCTGGAAGCGCGGCTCAGCGCGCGGCGCGGCGAGGATGGCGCGGTCTTCTATCTGCGCCCGCAATCGCGCTATTTCGCCAATCCGGTGACGGTGACGAGCGAATCGGCGATCGCGACGCGCTGGGACGGGCAGCTCTACACCGTGCTGGGCGAGCCGGACGGCACCGGGCGCTGGCAATTGCGGCTGTGGTGGAAACCGTTCGTGACGCTGATCTGGTTCGGCGGCGCGCTGATTGCGATTGGCGGCGCGCTGTCGCTGCTCGGGCGGCTGGCGCGCGGGCGGCGCGCGGCGCTGCGCGAGGCGTACGCATGAAGCGGCTGCTGATCTGGGTGCCGTTCCTCGCGGTAGTGGCCGTGTTCGCGGTGATCGGCTGGGGACTGTACAAGCCCGCCGACCGCACCGTCCATTCGGCCTTGGTCGGGCAGCCTTTGCCCAAATTCAATTTGCCGCCGATCGTGCCGGGCAAGCCGGGGCTGGCGACGACCGCCTTCGCCACGGGCAAGCCGCGGCTGCTCAATGTGTTCGCCAGCTGGTGCATCCCGTGCATCGCCGAGGCTCCCAAATTGCTCGCGCTCAAGCAAGCGGGCGTTGAGATCGATGCCGTCGCGATCCGCGATACGCCCGCTGCCATCGCCGATTTCCTCGCGCGGAATGGCGATCCGTATGCCGCGATCGGCGATGACAAGGTGAGCGCGGTGCAGCTCGCGCTCGGATCATCGGGGGTGCCGGAAACCTTCGTCATCGGCGGTGACGGGCGGATCGTGCTGCAGCATGTCGGCGATATTCGCGACGAGGACGTGCCGGGCTTGATCGCTGCCGTCAGGAACGCGCGGTGAGGTGGCTGGCGCTCTGGCTGCTGGTGCTGGCAGGGCCTGCCTTGGCCGACAGCAAGCAACCGCCCGCGCCGCTTGCCAATGTCCAGCTCAAGGATCCGGCGCAGGAGGCCAAGGCACAGGCGCTGATGCTGACGCTGCGCTGCGTGGTGTGCCAGGGTCAGTCGATCGCCGACAGCAATGCCGAGATGGCGGGCGACATGCGCTCGCTGGTGCGCACGCGCATTGCTGCCGGGGAAAGCCCCGAGACGATCCGGGCGTGGCTGGTCGCGCGCTATGGCGATTATGTCAGTTACGATCCGCCACTGAGCGCGGTCACCGCGCCGCTGTGGATTACGCCGCTGGTGCTGCTGGCGCTTGGCGCATGGCTCGCGCGGGCGAGCTTCAAGAAGCGGCGGCGGGTATGAACTGGCTGATCCTGCTGGTGGTGGGGATGGCCACGACGGGCCTGTTATGGGCGCTGGGCGTATCGCGGCGTTTGTGGACGATTGCGGGCGCGGCGCTGATGCTGGGGGCTGCAGGCTTTGCCGCGCAGGGGCCACGCCATCTGACCGGCAAGCCGGTCGCGGCCAATGTCGAACCGATCGTGATCGATCCCGGCATGGTGGCGTTTCGCGACGCCGTGTTCGCGCCGTCGCCCGCCGACGGCCTGGCGCTGGCCAGTGCCGATACGCGGTTGCGCGAGGGGGATGCGCGGGGCGCGATCGCGGGGTTGGCGCGCGATCTCGCCGCACGGCCCGGCGATGCGGTGCTGTGGACCGCGCTTGGCTATACGCTGGCGCTGCACGATCATGGGCTGTCGCCGTCCGCCAAATTCGCCTTTCGCCGCGCGGTCACGCTGGCCCCGGGAACGCCCGGCCCCGCCTTCTTCCTGGGCATGGCGCAGGTCGATGCTGGGGATGTGGCCGCAGCGCGCCCGGCCTGGGTTTATGCGCTCTCGGTGACCCCGGCCAACGCGCCCTACCGCCCCGATATTGCCGAGCGGATCGCGGCGATCGACCAGTTTATCAAGATGGCGGCGGTGCGGCGGGCGCTGAGTGGCGATCCCCGCCAAACGGGCCGTTAAGCCGGACGATCGCGGCGTTGATCACCGCAGCAAAGCTGACCCACAGGAAATAGGGCAGGATCAACACCGCCGCAAAAGGCGAGATCGGCCATAGCCCGACGAGCAATGCGACCAGCGAGCCCCACAGGAACCCCACTTCGACCAGCGCCCAATCCGGCCGACGGAGGGCGAAGAACAGCGGGCTCCACAGAAAATGGAACACCGCGTTGACCGCGAACAGGATAATCACCGCTTGCCGCGTCGCGGCATCGGGCGCGATCACCCAGGCGGTGGCACCGGACCAGGCCGCCAGCCCCAGAATTACCGTCCAGGCCGGGCCGAACAGCCAATTGGGTGGCTGCCATGGCGGCTTGCGCAAGGCGTGATACCAGGGGCCGATCGGGGTGGCGAGGCCCCCTACGACCAGCAGGACGACGGCACAGCCCAAGGCGACATAAAGCGGATTCATCGGCATCCCGTCGTGTTTGGAAGGGCTAAAGCGGCACTGTCCACTTGTCGCGTGTCAAGCAAGTGGTACACATGGAGTATGCGCATGTCTTTTCCTTTTTCCGCGATCGTCGGCCAGGACGAGATGAAACTGGCATTGCTGCTCGCCGCTGTCGATGCGCGAATCGGTGGGGTGATGGTGTTTGGCGATCGCGGCACCGGAAAGTCCACTGCGGTGCGCGCGCTCGCGGCGCTTTTGCCGCCGGTGCCCGCGTCGCAATCGGGGTTCCAGTCGAGCGAGCTGCCACCACCCGCGCCCAAGGCGATGGTGCCGGTGCCGTTCGTCGATTTGCCGCTGGGCGCGACCGAGGACCGGGTGGTCGGCGCGCTGGACCTGGAGCGCGCGTTGGGGGCGGGGGTCAAGGCGTTCGAGCCGGGTCTGCTCGCGCGGGCCAATGGCGGGTTCCTCTATATCGACGAGGTCAATCTGCTCGAGGATCACATCGTCGATTTGCTGCTGGATGTTGCGGCGTCGGGTGAGAATGTCGTCGAGCGCGAGGGGCTGTCGGTGCGGCATCCGGCGCGCTTTGTGCTGGTTGGCAGCGGCAATCCCGAAGAGGGCGAGTTGCGGCCGCAATTGCTTGATCGTTTCGGCCTGTCGGTCGAGGTGCGCACGCCGCAGGACCTCGCGACGCGCGTGGAAATCCTCAAGCGCTGCGACGCGTTCGAACGCGCACCCGAGGCCTTCGTCGAAAGCTGGCGCTCGGCCGAGAAGAAAACGCTCAAACGCATCGCGCGCGGGCGCGCGGCGGTGGGGCAAGTCGCGATGCCCGATGCGATGCTGGCGCGCGCCTCCAGCCTGTGCATGGCGGTGGGGGCGGATGGTTTGCGCGGGGAATTGACGTTGATGCGGGCGGCGCGCGCCTTGGCGGCGCTGGACGGTGCTGCGGCGGTTACGCCCGAGCACATTGCGCGCGTGGCCCCGCTGGCGCTGCGCCATCGCTTGCGGCGCGGCGTGCTGGACGAGACCGGATCGACGGTGCGGATCACGCGGGCGCTGGAGGAACTGGCGGCGTGACCGATGTCGCGCCGCCGCACGCGGGGGCGCTCGATGACGCACTGCTCGCCGCGCGGCTATGTGCCTATGATCCGGTTGGCCTGGGGGGGATGATTCTGCGCGGCGGGGGCGACTTGCGCGATGCGGTGGTGGCGGCGCTGCACCAGGCGTTGCCAGAGGGCGCGCCGCTGCGGCGCATTCCGGCGCATGTCGACGATGCCGCCTTGCTCGGTGGGCTCGATCTTGGCGCGACGCTCGCGCATGGGCGACCGCTGCGCCGGCAGGGCGTGCTGGCGGCGGCCGATGGCGGCGTGGTGGTGCTGCCGATGGCCGAGCGGATGGGCGATGCCACCGCCGCGCGGATCGCGGCGGTGCTGGATCAAGGCGAAATCGACGGCGCGCCTGCGCGCGTGGCGGTGGTGGCGTTTGACGACGGCGTCGAGGATGAAGCGCCGCCGATGGCGCTAATCGAGCGGCTCGCGTTCCGGATCGATCTTGGCGACTGTCGGCCTCGTCCGATTGCGCCGGGGCAACCGGTTGCGCGCGCGGCGTCGGTCGCAGTGCCAACGGACATGCTGGAAGTGATTGCCGGGACGGCGCTGGCGCTCGGGATCGATTCAGCGCGCGCGCCTTTGTTTGCGTTGCGGGCGGCGATAGCGGCGGCGGCGCTGGATGGGCGCGACGAGGTTCGCGAGGCCGATGTGATCGTGGCGGTGCGGCTGGTGCTCGCCCCGCGCGCGACGCGGATGCCCGCACCGCCCGAGCACGAGCAGGCGAGCGCACCGCCACCGCTTGACGATGGCGGGCAGAGCGATTCGGGCGAGGAGGAGCAGGCCGCGCGGCAAGCGCTCGACGACGTGGTGCTGGCGGCGGCGCTGGCGGCGTTGCCGCGCGATGTGCTGGAACAGCTTGCCGCCGGGCGCACGCGCAGCCGTGCGGGACGCGCGCGCGGCGCGGGGGAGCGTCGCCAGTCGGCGCACCGCGGTCGACCGCTGGGCGCGCGCGCCGGGGTTCCGCGCGGCGGGCTGCGCTTGAGCGTAATCGATACGCTGCGCGCGGCGGCACCCTGGCAGCGCCTGCGCGCGCAGCGTATCGAGCCGGTCCGCATCCGCCGCGCCGACCTGCACATCCGCCGCTTCGAAACGCGCGCGGAAATGCTGACGATCTTCGCGGTCGATGCTTCCGGATCGTCGGCGGCGGCGCGGCTGGCCGAGGCGAAGGGTGCGGTCGAGCTGTTACTGGCGGAGGCCTATGTCAAACGCGCGCAAGTGGCGCTGGTGGCGTTTCGCGGGATGGCGGCGGAGACGCTGCTGCCGCCGACGCGATCGCTGACGCGCGCGCGGCGCGCCTTGGCCGAGCTGCCGGGCGGCGGCGGCACGCCACTGGCGGCGGGGCTGGCGGCGGCGCGGGGCCTGGCGGAGGCGGCACGCACGCGGGGCCGCACGCCGTTTATCGTCGTGCTGACCGACGGGCGCGCCAATGTCGCAGCGGACGGATCGACCCAGCGCGAGCAGGCCGAGCGCGATGCCGAGGATGCCGCGCGCGCGATCGGCCAGGCCGCGATTGGCGCGGCGTTCGTCGATACATCCGCGCGGCCACGGCCCGAGGGTGCGCGGCTCGCGCTGGCGATGGGCGCGCGCTACCTGCCCTTGCCGCGCGCCGATGCCGCGGCGATGCACCGCGCCGTCACCGCAGCGCAGGCACGATGAGCCGCGCGCAGTGGGAGCAAGAGGGCCGCGACTGGCCCAATCGCGGCTCCAGCCGCTTCGTCGATACCGGGCGGCTGCGCTGGCATGTGCAGGTGATGGGGGCGGGCCCGGTGCTGTTGCTGCTGCACGGCACGGGAGCGGCGACGCATAGCTGGCGTGATCTCGCACCGGTGCTGGCGCGGCAGTTTACCGTGGTGGCACTCGATCTGCCGGGGCACGGCTTCACCACTGGGCGGCCGTCCGGTGGGCTGTCGATGGGGGCGATGGCCAAGGCGGTGGCCGATCTGCTGGGGCATCTGGGCATCGTGCCCGATGCTCTTGTCGGCCATTCGGCAGGTGCGGCGATCGCGCTCCGGATGGTGTTGGATGGCCATTCCGCTCCAGCGACGGTGGTGGGGCTTGGCCCGGCGCTGATGCCGTTTCCGGGCCTCGCGGCGACGCTGTTTCCGACGCTTGCGCGGCTGGTGTTCGTCAATCCGTTCGCGCCGCACATCTTCGCGGCGATGGCGCGCACGCCGGGCGAGGCGGGGCGCTTTCTCGAGCGCAGTACGGGGTCGCGGATCGATGCCGCCGGGGTCGAATATTACCGGCGGCTGTTCGCCACCTCCGACCATTGCGCGGGGGCGATCACGATGATGGCCGATTGGGATCTGGCGTCGCTGGCGCGCGATTTGCCGCGCGTGGAGACGCCCGTCTTGCTGCTCCACGGCGCGCAGGATGCGGCGATCCCGCGTTCGTCGGTCGAGGCGGCGGCGGGGCTGATGCGGGGCGCTCAGGTGCAAATATTGCCAGGTATCGGCCATCTCGCGCATGAAGAACGCGCGGAGGAGGTTGCCGCGCTCATCGTGCAGTTCGCCGGGGCGGCGGCGTGAGGCACACCGCCTTCGCCTTGCTCGACATGGCGATCGTCGGCGTCCCCGCGCTTGGCTGGGGCATTTGGCAATGGGTGTCGATCACGCGCGAGATCGCGCGCGACCGGGCGAGCCAAAATGACGAAGACCCCTCACCAGGGGCTGCGGGGCATGCGATAGGGGAGCATCGACTGGACGATGGGTGAGCGGAAGCGGCCGAGCGACAGGCTTTCATGCACCGCGCGCACCTCTTCCCCGAACAGCCGCGTCTGCAATGCCGAGCGCGCGTAAAAGGGCGCGTCGATCCAGGTCTTGACGATGCGCGGCGTCGCCCCGGCATCGGCGCGGGTGGCGCGATCGACTAGCCAGCCGGTGCGCGGGAGCCGCACGCGCGGCGGCGGCGCGACATCGTGCCAGCGCCCTTGCCGGTCGAACTTCAGCGCCAGCTCGAACGGATCGCCGCCGCGCCTGCGTCCTTCATACAGCACCGCGACATCTTCCTTGAGATGCGCGCGCGCCCAATGCCAATCGTCAAAGCCGGTTTCGAGCGGTTCATCGCCGAAGTTCGAATCGAAATAGCCCGCGCCGGTCCAGTGCGTGTCGGGGTGGGTCATCGCTACCTCCACCCGCGCGCGCGGTGCGACCGGGTGCCAGCGGTGACAGGCGGCGGGATCGAGCGCGAAGGCGGTGGTGCCGATCGCGCCGGGGCGCAGCTTGATCTGGCCGCGCACCTTATAGGGCAGGGGCGCGGAAATTTCGGCAATGTCGATGACGAGCGTGTCGCCATCCCAGTGCAAGGCGCTCGGCCCCACGGCGAAGCAATCGCGGTCGCGCGACACGCGCGCTTCGCCGCGTTCGGTCATCGCCCAGGCCCCGGCGCGCGGGCCGGTGAGCGAGATGTTGATCGCGCAGTGATTGTCGGGGCGGCGCCTGCCCGACAAGCGGTAATAAGGCGAGAAGACCGAGCCGACAAAGGCGATGACGGTCAGGCCGAAACGGCCGTCGTCGCTGGTCGCGTCGACATACCACCAGGCATAGCCGCCGGGCTCGACCGCGCCGTCAAAGCGTGGTCCTTGAGCAGGCATGCGACGGCTAGGCGGGCGGACAAGGCCGCCATCGGGACGCCCGCGCCCGGATGGGTACTCCCGCCCGCGCAATAAAGCCCAGGGATCCGTGTCCGGCTGCCGGGGCGCCGGAAGGACGCCGCCCACCCGTGCGAGGCCGGTCCATAAAGGGCTCCACCCGTCCGTGGGAACAGCGCTTCGAAATCGCTCGGCGTGGTCAGCACTGTTGCCGAATCGGGGCGCTCCAGCGTCAGGCCAGCGCGCTCCAGCATGGCGTGCATCAGCGTCGTGCATTGCTCTGTCTCCGCTTGGGTGAGCCGGTGGGTGTCGCCATTGGGCGGCGCGTTGAGGATGATCTGCAGGCGTTCGGGGCCGCCGGGATGCGCAGGGGCTTCATCGCCACCCCGATCCTGCGCGCAGACATAGAGGCTGGGCGCGGCGGCGAGCCGCCCGCGCGCGAGGGCGGTGAATTCGGCAGGGTAATCGCTGGAGAAGAAGACATTGTGGCGCGTGAGCGGGAAGCCGCTGGTGCGCGCGGTCGCGCACCACACCAGGGCCGAAAGCGAACGTCGCGCGGGGGGAAGGGCCGGCACCGCGCGCCGCACCGCCGGCCCGAATGCGGCTGCGGCCAGTGCGGCCGGATCGGCATTGCACACCACGCTATCGGCGGCGATACGCTCGCCCGAGGCGAGCACCACCCCGGCGACGCGGCGGCGCTCGACCACGATCTCGCGCACGGGCGCCGCGTAGCGGAAGGTGGCGCCGTTTTGGCGGGCGAGCGCCTCCAGCGCGCGGGCGAGCGCGTGCATGCCGCCGTCGATCAGCCACACGCCGCGCGCCTCGACATGCGCGATCAGCATCAGCGTGGCCGGGCAGGCAAAGGGCGAGGAGCCGCAATAGGTGGCGTAGCGCCCGAACAATTGCCGCAAGCGCGGGTCCTGAAAATGGTCGCCCAGCGCGCGCCACAGCGATTCATAAGGGCGGATGCGGGTGAGGTCGGCAAAGCCGCGCAGCCCCATCCGCCAGGTCAGCCCGAGCGGGTTGGTTTGCGGCGCGCGCAGGAACGGGCGGTCGAGCGTGTCGAAGATGCGCTTGGCCTCGGCGCGGAAGGCGCGATAGCCGCGCGCTGCGTCCGCTCCGGCAAAGGCACCGATCGCGGCTTCGCTGGCCTCCGCATCGGCGAACAGGTCGAGCCGATCCTCCCCCCAGGCGTGGCGCGCGAGGATGGTGGCCGGGCGCAGCGTAACGTGCGCGTCGAGCGTGGCGCCGCAGGCGGCGAAAATCTCGTCGAATATGGAGCGCAGCGTGAACACCGTTGGCCCGGCATCGATCGTACGGCCACCTGCGGTGACGGTGCGCAGCTTGCCGCCGGGGGCGTGTGCCGCCTCGACCACCGTCACCCTTTGCCCGCGCGCGGCGAGCAAGGCGGCACTGACCAGGCCGCCTATGCCTGCGCCGATGATCACTGTGCCGTGCGTCGCCATAGCCTGTCCCTCGCGACGGTTGACGGATTCGTTTCTGTCCAGTCAACTGGACACTCAGTGTTGTCCAGGATGGTGCGCATGTCAAAGGGTCTCGTTGCTGGGCTGCACCATCGCTTCGTCGCGGCGCGCAACCGCGTACTCGCCTCGCCCGGCTTCCAGCGCTTTGCCGCACGCTGCTGGCTGACCCGCCCGGTGGCGCGGGCGCGCGCGCGGCGGTTGTTCGATCTGGTCGCGGGCTTCGTCTATTCGCAAACCTTGGCGGCCTGCCTCGAGACCGGGCTGATCGAAATGCTAGCGAAGGAGACGCTGGCGAGTACGGCGATCGCCGCGCGCATCGACTTGTCGCACGAGGCCACGCTGCGGCTGTTGCGCGCCGGGGCGGCGATCGGGCTGGTCGAGCGAGTCGGCGACCGCTGGACGCTGGGCAGCGACGGCGCGGCGCTGCGCGGCAATGGCGGGATTGCCGAGATGGTGGCGCATCACCGCTTGCTCTACGCCGATCTCGCCGATCCGGTGGCGCTGCTGCGCGGCGAGCGCGTCGGCACGCTGGCGGGCTATTGGGACTATGGCAAAGCGGGCGAGCCGGATGCCGTCGCGGCGGCACCCTATTCGCGGCTGATGGCGGCGTCGCAGCCGCTGGTCGCCGCGCAAATCCTCGATTGTTATCGCTTTGCGCGGCATCGGCGGCTGCTCGATGTCGGCGGCGGCGAGGGGCGTTTCCTCGAGTCGGTGGGCGCGCGGGTGGCGGGGCTGGAGCTTGCCCTGTTCGATTTGCCAGCGGTCGGCGCGCGGGCGCAGGCGCGCCTGGACTCGGCAGGGCTTGGCGATCGCGTGACGATCCATAGCGGTAGTTTTCTCATCGATCCGCTGCCGAGGGGGCATGATCTGATCACGCTGGTGCGCGTGCTGCACGACCATGACGATGCGCCCGCGCTGGCGCTGCTGCGCGCGGTCCACGCTGCGCTCCCGCCCGGCGGACGGCTGCTGATCGCCGAGCCGATGGCGGGCACGCCCGGTGCCGAGCCAGCGGGCGACGCCTATTTCGGGCTGTATCTGCTCGCTATGGGATCGGGCCGACCGCGCACGCCGCGCGAAATCGGCGCGATGCTGGCGGCGGCGGGGTTCCGCACCAGCCGCCTGGTCGCCACCGCGCTGCCGCTGACGTGCCGTGTCATGATCGCCTGTCGTTGACCGCAGTCAATTCGCATTGACATTGAATAGTGTCCATATAAAATGACACTCCAAGCAGGCCGTAGCGGCGCGCGACGGGGAGGATGCACGGTGGAAACACTGGCGGTGGTATTGGAGGCACCGGGGGACATTGCCCTGCGCAGCCTCACGCTCACCGCCCTCGGCGCGGGCGACGTGCTGATCGATGTCGCGTGGAGCGGGATCAGTTCGGGCACCGAAAAGCTGTTCTGGTCGGGCCGGATGCCGTCTTTCCCGGGCATGGGCTATCCGCTGGTGCCGGGCTATGAATCGATCGGGCGCATCGTCGATGCCGGGTGCGATGTGCGCGGGCGGCTGGGCGAATGGGTGTTCGTGCCCGGCGCGAGTTGCTACGCCGATGCGCGCGGGCTGTTCGGCGGTACGGCCCGCCGCGTGATCCTGCCCGCCGCGCGCGCGCTGCCGGTCGACGAGAGGCTTGGTGCTGACGGCATCCTGATCGCGCTGGCGGCGACGGCGCATCATGCGGTGGCCGGGGGCGCGGTGCCGCAGCTCGTGATCGGGCATGGCATTCTTGGTCGCCTGATCGCGCGGATCGTGATCGCGCTCGGGGCTCCGCCGCCGACGGTGTGGGAAACCAATGCCGATCGCCGCGCGAGCCAGGGTTATGCGGTGCTCGCCCCCGAGGCCGATGCGCGGCGCGATTATCTCACGGTGTGCGACGCAAGCGGAGCCGCCGATCTGCTCGACACGCTGGTGCCGCGAATCGCCAGGGGCGGCGAGATCGTGCTGGCGGGCTTTTACGACCGCCTCTCCTTCGCCTTTGCCCCCGCTTTTCAGCGCGAGGCGCGGTTGCGCATTTCGGCCGAATTCACGCCCGCGGACGTGGCCGCGGTCAGCACCTTGATCGCAAGCGGCGCGCTCCGGCTCGACGGGCTGATCAGCCATGTCCGCCCGGCCGAGGAGGCGCGCGCCGCTTATCCCGCCGCGTTCGATGATCCCGCCTGCCTGAAAATGGTCCTCGATTGGAGACACGTATGAGTATGCTCGATCCAGGCGTGTTGCGCGACGAAGCGCAGGAGGAACCCGACCCCGTGCACAGTGGGCCGGTGACCAAGGAAACGCAGATCATCGCGATCTACGGCAAGGGCGGCTCGGGCAAATCCTTTGCGCTTGCCAATCTCAGTTACATGATGGCGCAGCAGGGCAAGCGCGTGCTGCTGATCGGCTGCGACCCCAAGAGCGACACCACCAGCCTGTTGTTCGGCGGAAAATCGACCCCGACGATCATCGAAACCTCGTCGCGCAAGAAATTGGCAGGCGAGGAGATCGGCATCGAGGACGTCTGCTTCCAGCGCGACGGTGTGTTCGCGATGGAATTGGGCGGGCCGGAGGTCGGGCGTGGCTGCGGCGGACGCGGCATCATCCATGGTTTCGAGACGCTGGAGAAATTGGGCTTCCACGAATGGGGCTTCGACTATGTCCTGCTCGATTTCCTGGGCGACGTGGTGTGCGGCGGCTTTGGCCTGCCGATCGCGCGCGACATGTGCCAGAAGGTGATCGTGGTCGCCTCGAACGACCTGCAATCGCTCTACGTCGCCAACAATGTCTGCAAGGCGGTCGAATATTTCCGCAAGATGGGCGGCAATGTCGGCGTCGCGGGGATGATCCTCAACAAGGATGACGGCACGGGCGAGGCCAATGCCTTTGCTGAGGCCGTCGGCATTCCGGTGCTGACCGCGATCCCGGCGAACGAGGATATCCGCAAGAAAAGCGCCAATTACCAGATCATCGGCAAGCCGGGCGGGCAATGGGCGAGCCTGTTCGAACAGCTTGCGGTCAACGTCGCCGAAGCCCCGCCGCTGCGCCCGACCCCGCTCGACCAGGATGGGCTGCTCGGCCTGTTCTCGGCCGATGTGACGGGCGCGGACTATGCGCTGCGCCCGGCGACGCAGGCCGACATGCGCGGCGTGGCCTATGTGCCCAAGCCGACGCTGGAGGTGGTGTACGATGCCGTCTGACGTGGGCCTTGTCTCTGCTCCCCTCCCTGGAAGGGAGGGGCTGGGGGTGGGTAGGCCCGTTGTCGCCGCCGATCGCTCGCCCCAGGCCGACCCACCCCCGACCCCTCCCTTCCAGGGAGGGGAGGAGCGAAATCGTGATCGGATCGACCTGTCCGCGTCAAGTGGCGGCTGCGCCAGCGGCCCCACCCTGCGCGAGGCCGCCGTGCTGGCCGGCAAATCCGACGTGCTCGCGCGCTACGATGCCGATTACCCCAAGGGACCGCACGATCAGCCGCAATCGATGTGCCCCGCCTTCGGCAGCTTGCGCGTTGGCCTGCGGATGCGCCGCACCGCGACGATCCTGTCCGGCTCGGCCTGCTGCGTTTATGGCCTGACCTTCACCTCGCATTTCTACGGGGCGAAACGCAGCGTCGGCTATGTGCCCTTCTCGTCCGAGACGTTGGTCACCGGAAAACTGTTCGAGGACATTCGCGAGGCGGTGCATCAGGTCGCCGATCCGACGCTATATGACACCGTCATCGTCACCAATTTGTGCGTGCCGACCGCATCGGGCGTGCCGCTGCAATTGCTGCCCGACCAGATCAATGGCGTGCGCATCATCGGCATTGATGTGCCGGGCTTCGGCATCCCGACGCATGCCGAGGCCAAGGATGTGCTGGCAGGCGCGATGCTGAGCTATGCGCGCCGCGAGGCCGAGCAAGGCCCGGTCGCGGCGCCCAAACAACGACCGGACCGGCCGACCGTGACTCTCCTTGGCGAGATGTTTCCGGCTGACCCGCCAGGAATCGGGCTATTGCTCGAACCGCTGGGCCTTGCGGCCGGCCCGGTCGTCCCGACGCGCGAGTGGCGCGAGCTCTATTCTGCGCTCGATTGCGCCGCTGTCGCCGCGATCCACCCCTTTTACACCGCCAGCGTGCGCGAATTCGAAGCGGCGGGGCGCAGCGTGGTCGGCTCGGCCCCGGTCGGCGTCGAGGGCACCGCCGCCTGGCTCGATGCGATCGGCGTGGCCTGCGGCATCGCGCAGGACACGGTCGATGCGGCGAAGAACCGCTTCCTGCCCGCCATTCGCGGTGCGCTCGCGGCGCGGCCCATATCCGGGCGGATCACCGTGTCGGGCTATGAAGGCTCGGAATTGCTGGTCGCGCGGCTGCTGATCGAGAGCGGCGCGGACGTGCCCTATGTCGGCACCGCCTGCCCGCGCACGATCTGGTCCGATCCCGACCGGGAATGGCTGATCGCGCGGGGCTGCCGCGTGCAGTATCGCGCCAGCCTCGAACAGGATCTCGCGGCGGTCGACGAATTCTGCCCCGATCTCGCGATCGGCACCACGCCGGTCGTGCAGCATGCCAAGCAGAAGGCGATCCCGGCACTCTATTTCACCAACCTCATCTCGGCGCGGCCGCTGATGGGGCCGGCCGGGGCGGGCAGCCTCGCGCTGGTGGTCAATGCAGCGCTCGCCAACCAGGCGCGTTTCGACACGATGACCGCCTTTTTCGAGGGCGTCGGCGCCGGGCCGAGTGCGGGCGTGTGGGAAAATACGCCGGTCGACCGGCCCGAATTCAAGGCGAAATACGCCGCCAAACGCATCGCCGCCGCCAAGGCCGAAGAAAGCGTCGGCGTATGACCCTCATCCTCGATCATGATCGGGCGGGCGGCTATTGGGGCGCGGTCTACGCCTTTACCGCGATCAAAGGGCTGCAAGTCATCATCGACGGGCCCGTTGGGTGCGAGAATCTGCCCGTCACCTCGGTGCTGCATTATACCGATGCGCTGCCGCCGCACGAATTGCCGATCGTCGTTACCGGGCTTGGCGAGCAGGAGCTCGGCCGCGACGGGACCGAAGGCGCGATGAAGCGCGCCTGGGCGACGCTCGATCCCGATTTGCCCGCGGTGGTGGTGACCGGCTCGATCGCCGAGATGATCGGCGGCGGGGTGACGCCGGAGGGCACCAACATCCAGCGCTTCCTGCCGCGCACCATCGACGAGGATCAATGGCAAGCGGGCGACCGCGCGTTGACCTGGTTGTGGACGCAATTCGGCCCCAAGAAAGTGCCCGCTTTGCGCCCGCTAAAGGACGGAGAGCGGCCCAAGGTCAACCTGATCGGGCCGATGTATGGCTGTTTCAACATGCCCTCCGATCTTGCCGAAATCCGGCGGCTGGTGGAGGGGATTGGTGCCGAAGTGGGGATGGTGTTCCCGCTTGGCAGCCATTTGGCCGATGTCCGCAAGCTGGCCGACGCGCGCGTCAATATCTGCCTCTACCGCGAATTCGGGCGCGGGCTGTGCGAGGCGCTGGAGCGGCCCTATCTGCAGGCACCGATCGGGCTGCACTCGACCACTTTGTTCCTGCGCAAGCTGGGCGAGTTGCTCGAGCTTGACCCCGAACCCTTTATCGAGCGCGAAAAGCATACGACGATCAAGCCGCTCTGGGATCTGTGGCGCTCGGTCACGCAGGATTTCTTCGGCACGGCGAGCTTCGGCATCGTCGCGACCGACACATATGCGCGGGGAATCCGTAATTTCCTCGAAACCGACATGGGGCTGCCCTGCCATTTCGCGTTCAGCCGGACGGCGGGGGTCAAGCCCGATAATCAGGCGGTGCTTGATGCGATCAAGGCCAACCCGCCGCTGATCGTGTTCGGCAGCTTCAACGAGCGCATGTACATGGCCGAGACCGGCGCGCGCGGGGTTTATATTCCGGCGAGCTTCCCCGGCGCGGTGATCCGCCGCCATACCGGCACTCCGTTCATGGGCTATGCTGGCGCGACCTATCTCATCCAGGAAGTGTGCAACGCGCTGTTCGACGCGCTGTTCATGATCCTGCCGCTGGCGGGGCAGCTCGACACGGTCGAGGCGACCCCGGCGCGGATCGAGCGCGAGCTGGCGTGGGACGATGCCGCCAAGGCCGCGCTCGATGCGGTGGTGGAGCGCGAGCCCGTGCTGGTGCGCATTTCCGCTGCCAAGCGCATTCGCGATGCCGCCGAACGCGGTGCGCGCCGCGCGGGCGAAGCGCGCGTGACGTCGGATCATCTGGCGACGGCGATTGCCGAAAGCCGCGGCGGATGAGCGTCCGCCCCCCTCTTTCCGCCACTGCGCGGACACGAAATCCGCACGGCAGGGGCCGCGTGGATGCAGCCGGGGAGCGCCTTCAACGCTCCTGTTCTTGGTCGTCAGAATGGAGACGGAGCGATGAGCGACAATAGAAATGAAAGGTTGGGGCCAGGAACATACCTGACACCCGACGAAGCCAAGGAATTTCACAAGATCTTCGTGACCAGCTTCCTGATCTTCACCAGCATCGCGGTTGTCGCGCATATTCTGGTGTGGGTGTGGAAGCCCTGGATTCAGTGATCCATCGTACGATGCTCTAAAAAGGAGTCCACATCATGTGGAGAATATGGCTTATTTTCGATCCGCGCCGGACGCTGGTCGCGCTGTTCGCGTTCCTGTTCGTGCTGGCGTTGCTGATCCACTTCATCCTGCTCAGCACGGATCGCTACAATTGGCTAGATGGTCCGCACACGGCGCATGCTGCCGCCACGGCACCCGCCGCACCGACGCCCTAGCCGGTCGATCGTGGGCGGGCGCTATCCCACCCGCCCACGTCCACCGCCGCCCGGCGCGCAATATGGCGCGTCGCGGTGCGTGTCACAGCAAGAAGGGACCCTGCTGAAGCGGGGTTTGGGGAGGTGTCGTCATGGCGCTGCTGAGTTTTGAACGGAAATACCGTGTTCGCGGTGGCACGCTGCTCGGCGGCGACCTTTTCGACTTTTGGGTTGGTCCCTTTTATGTCGGCTTCTTCGGCGTCACCACGGCGTTGTTTGCGGGGCTGGGCACGGCGCTGATCTTCTACGCCGCCTCGCTCGGGCCGACATGGAACCCATGGCTGATCAGCATCGCCCCGCCCGACATCAAATACGGCCTGTCGCTGGCACCCTTACGCGAGGGTGGGTTCTGGCAGATCATCACGATTTGCGCGATCGGGTCGTTCGTGTCCTGGGCGCTGCGCGAGGTCGAGATCTGCCGCAAGCTCGGCATTGGCTATCATGTGCCCGCCGCCTTCGGCGTGGCGATCTTCGCTTATGTCTCGCTGGTGGTGATCCGCCCGTGGCTGCTGGGCGCATGGGGCTTCGGCTTCCCTTATGGCATTTTCAGCCATCTCGATTGGGTGTCGAACACCGGCTACCAATATCTGCATTTCCACTACAATCCGGCGCATATGCTCGCGGTGAGCTTCTTCTTCACCACGACGCTCGCGCTTGCTTTGCATGGCGGGTTGATCCTGTCGGCGGTCAACACGCCCAAGGACGGCATTGGCGGCGGGGAAGTGAAGACGCCCGAATATGAGGACGCGTTTTTCCGCGACACGATCGGTTATTCGGTCGGTACGCTCGGCATCCACCGGCTCGGGCTGTTCCTGGCGCTGAGCGCGGGCTTCTGGAGTGCGGTGTGCATCATCATTTCCGGGCCCTTGTGGACCCGTGGCTGGCCGGAATGGTGGAGCTGGTGGCTCAACCTGCCGATCTGGTCCTGAGGGGGGAGGGGTACGATGGCAAGCTATCAGAACATCTTCACGCAAATCCAGCTGCGCGGCCCGGCCGAAATGGGCCCGGCGCTTGGCGGCTATGATTTTCCGCGGATCGGCAAGCCCGGCGTCTCGTATTGGATGGGCAAGATCGGCAATGCGCAGATCGGGCCGATTTATCTGGGTGGGCTCGGCATCCTGTCCTTGATGTTCGGTTTCCTCGCCTTTGAGGTGGTCGGGCTCAACATGTGGGCGTCGGTCGGCTGGAACCCCATCCAGTTCGTGCGGCAATTGCCGTGGCTGGCGCTCGAGCCGCCCGGCCCTGAATATGGCTTCCAGCTGTTTGTGCCGCTGGCGCATGGCGGCTGGTGGCAGATTGCCGGTTTCTCGATGACCACATCGGTGTTGCTGTGGTGGCTGCGCACCTTCCGCCGCGCGCGTGCGCTGGGGATGGGCACGCATGTCTCCTGGGCCTTTGCCAGCGCGATCTGGCTGATGCTGGTGCTGGGCTTCATCCGCCCGATGCTGATGGGCAGCTGGGCCGAGGCCGTGCCGTTCGGCATCTTCCCGCACCTCGATTGGACCGCGGCTTTCTCGATCCGCTACGGCAATTTGTTCTACAATCCGTTCCACTGCCTTTCGATCGTGTTCCTTTACGGATCGACCTTGCTGTTCGCGATGCATGGCGCGACGATCCTGGCGGTTGGCCGTTATGGCGGTGAGCGCGAGCTAGAACATATCACCGATCGCGGCACCGCCGCCGAGCGCGCGGCCTTGTTCTGGCGCTGGACGATGGGCTTCAACGCCACCTATGAATCGATCCATCGCTGGGCGTGGTGGTTCGCGGTGCTGACGACGCTGACCGGCGGGATCGGCATCCTGCTGACGGGCACCGTCGTCGACAATTGGTATCTGTGGGCGATCCAGCATGGCTATGCCCCGTCCTATCCGGGGACCGGCGTCGTCGATCCCGCCTCGCTTCCGGGAGCATCGCAATGAGCGCGGTCGGCAAACTCTTCGCGGGCGCGGCGGTGGCGGGCGCGGTGCTGCTCGGCGGGTGCGAGCTTGGCCCCAAGACCACGCAGCAGACCGGGTTCCGGGGCACGGGCATGGACCAGATCGTCGATCCCGATCATGTCGTAAAGCTCGCCGCGATCCCCGCCCCGCCTTATGCGACGCCCGACGATAGCGGCCCGCGCGCCGGCCAGACGTACCAGAATGTGAAGGTGCTGGGGAACGTCTCGACCGAGCGCTTCAACCATTTGATGGCGTCGATCAACCAATGGGTCGCGCCGCCCGAACAGGGCTGCAATTACTGCCATAACCCTGAGAACATGGCCTCGGACGAGAAATATACCAAGATCGTCGCGCGGCGGATGTTGCAGATGACGCTCAACATCAACGGCAAATGGTCGAGCCACGTCAAGAATACGGGTGTGACCTGCTACACCTGCCACCGCGGCAATGCCGTGCCGACCTATAAATGGGCGATCGCCGAGGGCACGCCCGATCCCGACACGATTCTGCGCAACAAGCATGGCCAGAATTCGCCCAATGCCAGTGTGGGTTTCGCTTCGCTGCCTTATGATCCCTTCGCGACCTATCTTGCCGGCAAGGCGCAGATCCGCGTCGCGGCGAGCAGCGAATATCCGTCCAAAGACCATGTCGTATCGATCAAGGATGCGGAGAAGACGTACGGCCTGATGATGCACATGAGCAGCGCGCTCGGCGTCAATTGCACCTATTGCCACAACAGCCAGTCGTTCCGCTCCTGGACGATCAGCCGCCCGCAGCGCGTGACGGCCTATTACGGCATCCGCATGGTGCGCGATGTGAACGCGGACTATATCACCCCGCTCGCCTCGGTCTTCCCGGCCTATCGCAAGGGGCCGCATGGCGATCCCTATAAGGTGAACTGCCAGACCTGCCACCAGGGCCAGTCCAAGCCGCTCGGCGGCGTGTCGATGCTGGCGGCCAACCCGGCGCTCAAACCCCCGCCGACGCGCGTCGTCGCGGCCGAGGGGGGCGCGGCGGGCAAGGCGGTGCCGGCGCTGATGGCCAACCCGCAGGCGATGACTCGGCGGCCATGATGCGCGCGCGTGCGCAGCCAAGGGGTTGCGCACGCGCGGGGCTGTGTGCCCGGCGGCGCGCGGAGGCGCCGCGATGCAGGATCTGAACACCCATAGCCACCCGCTGCGCGCCGCGCTGTCGGAGGAAATGCACGTCCGCCGCTTGCCGCGCTTTGCGGCACCCTGTCGGCTGATGCAGATCGTGTCGGTGCTGGGCGAGGCCGGGGCGGGCGGTGCCGCTGCGCATTTCGATGCGATCGCGCTGCGCCACGGCCTGGGCTTTGCGCCCGCCAGCAAATATGCCGTGGTCGCGCTTGCGGGCATGACGCTGGTGCTGGAGCGGCACACCGAATTCGCCAGCTACACCTTCATCCGCGAAGGCGCCTTCGACCAGCCCTTCACGCCCGATCTGTTCGATCCCATCGCGGGCGAAATCCTGGCCGATATGCCGGGCGACGTGATCCGCGCGACGCAAATCGCGGTCTATCCGCCGGGCACGCCCCCGCCCGATGACGCCGCGCTCGACACGCTGTTCTCGCCCGATGCGCTGATCCTGTGCGAAGTGGCGGGGGGCAAGGCGACAGTGATGTCCGATTTCCGGCTCAACCCGGATGGTTTCGGGCGGCTGCTGGTGCTCGATCACGGGCTGCTGCGCGATGAGCCTGCGCAATTGGTGCTGCGGTTGCAGGAGCTGGGCAATTACCGCAACATGGCGCTGCTCGGCCTCCCGCTGGCGCAACGCCTGACCCCCGATGTCACCCGGCTCGAGGCGCGCCTCGCCGTGCTGACCGGTGCGGTGTCCGAGCGAGTCTCGCAGGACGACACCTTGCTCGACGAACTCACCTATCTCTCGGCCGAGCTTGCGCGGTTGGTGGCGGAAACGCGCTACCGCATGAGCGCGACGCGGGCCTATGCGCAGTTGAGCCTCGACCGGCTGCACACGCTCGGCATCGGCGCGATCCCCGGCTATCAGACGCTCGCCGATTTCACCGAACGCCGCCTGACGCCTGCGGTGCGCACCTGCGATTCCTTCTCGGCCCGGCTCGATGATCTGCAACAGCGCGCGGCCTGGACCAGCAGCTTGCTGCGCACGCGCATCGACATTGCGCTGGCCAAGCAGAATCGCGATCTGCTGACGTCGATGGACACGCGCACGCATCTGCAATTGCGCCTGCAACAAACGGTCGAAGGCCTGTCGGTGGTGGCGATCAGTTATTATGCGGTCGCTTTGGTCGGCTATCTCGCCGGCCCGGCGCATGCCTGGAAGGACTGGGTGATGGCCGCTGCGGTGCCCGTGGTGTTCACCGCCGCCTGGCTGTTCGCGCGACGGCTGCGGCGGGGGTTGGCGGAGTAGAGGCGAAGAGGTGGGTGTGGAGATATCCGGTGAGCCGATAGACCTCGATTTTAGCCAGAGTGACTGGCGGTGGGGTATAACTGCCGTTCCACAGCGATAGGTCGAAAATGGAGTTATTGTATGGAACGGTCGTTCGATGGTTCGTTTGTATAGTATTTCTGAATTATACTGTCGCTTTGAATGAAAGTTGATAAAAGAAAAGTCGCATATTTGCACTTTCGGGCTGACTTATTTTTGATTATACACGGATATGGCCGGCGATAACCAACACCACATTCCTCGCTTCCTGCAACGCGGTTTTGCAGTCTCTGGCAGCCGCGGTCTGAAAATCTGGCGCTTCGACACGGAGAGGGTGCCAAAAAAGCCGAGTTCAATTCGCAGTACGGGCGCCGAAGAACACTTCTATTCGGGGCCATCGGCCGATGGTTCACCGACCCTCGACGACCTAATCACCGATCAGGAAAACCCGCTGTCCGACAAGCTGATTGAGCTTAGGTCTCAGCCGAGCGGAGCCGAGGTGGACTCGCATCTAGCAGCCGAACTGGTCAACCATCTCGCGCCACGTACCGCGCACCTACGGCAGACAATGGAACGCGGGATGCGCCAACTGGTCACCGGCGCAGCCGAGTTGATTTCCCAGCAGGAGAAGATCGAACATTTGCTTGGGCTGGATAAGCCTGAACCAACCGAAGCGTTCACCACCCGGTTCTCCGAGGAATTGAAGAAAGTTCAGCAGGTCGAGCAGGTTGCCGAACTGGGCATTCCGGATAGGGTTTTCGAGCGCATCGCCTTTCAGCAAGCTCGTGAAAATTTCGATGCCGCGATGGTTGAGATAATGCCGATGTTCGACCGGCTGTTCGCGGGCTGGTTGGAACATTCCAGTGAAGTTGCTCGCACGGGTCACAACAAGGCGCTGAGCAGCATTCAAGGCCCGAATGCCCGCTTCGACCATCTCGCTAATCTACACTGGACGCTGGCACCTGCTCCGCCGGAGGGTGCTATATTGCCGGATTGCGTGGCGGTCGCGTACACACACAGCGGCATGTCGCCGCTCATGCTTGCCGACCTTGATGAGACGACTGCTGTTGCCATGCCGATTTCAAGTCAGACCATCTTGGTAGGGGGGCCGGGCAACACTCAACTGCTGGCGGATGGCTTCAATCGCGACGCGGCGCGTGTCAGCCATCGCTTCTTTCTCTCGGCGACGAACGACGCCGTGATCGCCGACCTTCGCCAACTTATCGATGAGCGTGCTTCTCAATTGGTGGAAGAGGCGGTGCAGCACGCATTCAAGGATCTCTTGCCGCCCGCTGCACCCGCTTTGGAAGTTGGATCAGATCAGGATAGCCATGACGACTCTGTGGGCGCGGTCACGCCAATATTGAGCTGGGAGCTATCACTACTCGGCATGTTTGACACGGCAGATGACGCGGCAGACCTCACAGAGGCCATCCGGGGCATCGTCACGGCGGTGGGATATTCCCTGCCGTTGTCCCGCTTAGAAGGGATTACATTTTCGAGCGATTATCGCATGGCGCTGTCGCAGATCGACCGTGGTATTAAGGGCGTCGGACCTCCGTCATCAATCGATCCGGCAATCGGTACGGGTATTGCTCAAACTGTTAGCGTGGTGCGCGACGGGACGATCATGTGCCGCATTGTTGTTGATAGTGGCGTAGGTTTCGGTCTGCTCAGCGAGGAGTCGGCGACCGTCGATTGGGCTACGACCGTTTTGATTCGCCAGTTGATGCTTGCCTCTTTGACCGAAGTTGTCGAGGTTTCGCTCCCCGGCGTAATTCTTCAGCCCATCACCGATCCACTGCAAGGTTGGCTCTACGGTGCCGTTAGCGCAGCGCTTGATGGCTATGTGGTCTCCCACATGGCAAGCGGCTTCGGAGACCCCGACGAGCTTAAGAATGGATGGCGTCAGCTTCTCACCGAAGCGCTGGATCGGTTGCGTGAAATAGTTTTGCCAGCAAGGCTTGCCTATCGGTATGATGGCGACCTGGACGCACTGCTCGCTACCACGATGCCGCATGTTCGCAATGTGCTGCAATTTGCGGCTGATCTGCTTGGTCACTGCGCCGGGCGGGGTATGAGCGCGGTGGAGCCGGGAAGCGATTTGGCGGTCGCACTGGAAACGATAGGCCTGACGAATTGGCTTCCGCGTTACGCGGGCGATTTGGAAACCTCGCGTCTAGGCTACGGCAAATGGCAATCGTTCGACGAATTCCTGAAGCTAAACGTGCACGTTGAACGGCTCATGTGGCAGCTAGGGATGATCCCTTGGGCAAACGAGAATGGAATCCGCGTTGAAGTTCCTCTAGGGACTGATGCAGAGGCGTTGACGACTGACTGGCTGGCCTCACAGGATCGTTCTGGAGAGTACGGTCCTCTGATCGGTTGATAGTTTGTGCAGCGAGCGTTTGTCGCTTTGGGCGGCCGCCAGCCGGATTGTCGAGCATGGCACTTGGTGACTCACGAACCCAAAATCTTTGAAGGTAGCTTGCGGAACCCGCTAAGACCGTTGTCGAAGGCAAAGCGTCAGTCGCACCAACTTTGATCGTATGCTGGTGTCGGCAAGCGGTGCCGTTCAAAACCCGATCGGCGAACGGCACATTTCCGGTCGTCAGCGGATGCCCCCCGCCCCCCTCAAGCCGCCATCGCGCGCCGCGCCAGCGCGCATTGCGACCAGATTTCGGACAGCGCGCTCACCAGCCGGTCGACATCGCCGTCGGAATGCACCGGCGAGGGCGTCAGCCGCAGGCGCTCGGTGCCGACGGGGACGGTCGGGTAATTGATCGGCTGCACATAGATGCCGTGATGCTCCAGCAGCCAGTCGCTGATCCTCTTGCACTTGTGCGCATCGCCCACCATCACCGGGATGATGTGGCTGGGATTGTCCATCGTCGGAATACCGATCGCGTCGAGCCGCCGCCGCACTTGCGCGACGCGGGCGTGGTGCTGCTCGCGCTCCCAGTTGCTTTGCTTCAAATGGCGGATGCTGGCGGTGGCGCCTGCGGCCAGCGCCGGCGGCAAAGCGGTGGTGAAGATGAAGCCGCTGGCGAAGCTGCGCACGAAATCGCACATCGCCGCCGTGCCCGCGATATAGCCGCCCATCACGCCGAACGCCTTGCCCAGCGTCCCCTCGATCACGGTGATGCGGTCCATCAGCCCGCGCGCCTCGGCCACGCCGCCGCCGCGCGGGCCGTACAGGCCGACGCCGTGGACTTCGTCGAGATAGGACATCGCGCCGTGGCGTTCGCACACGTCGAGAATCTCCGCGATCGGGGCGATGTCGCCATCCATCGAATAGACGCTTTCGAACGCGACCAATTTGGGCCGGTCGGGCGCGATCTCGGACAAGCGGCGGTCGAGATCCTCGGGGTCGCTATGCTTGAAGCGGATGCACTCGGCGCGGCTGTGGCGAATGCCTTCGATCATCGAGGCGTGGTTGAGCGCGTCGGACAGCACGACACAATCGGGCAGCCGCGCGGCGAGCGTCGACAGCGCCGCCCAATTGGAGACATAGCCCGAGGTGAACAGTAAAGCGGCTTCCTTGCCGTGCAGATCGGCGAGTTCGGCCTCAAGCTGAACATGCGCGTGCGTCGTGCCCGAAATGTTGCGCGTGCCGCCCGCGCCCGCGCCGCAGGCGTCGAGCGTCTGGTGCATTGCGTCCAGCACCTTGGGGTGCTGGCCCATGCCGAGATAATCGTTGCTGCACCATACGGTGACTTCGCCAATGCCGTCGTCGGTATGGTGCTTCGCGCGCGGGAAGCTGCCCGCCTTGCGTTCCAGTTCGGCGAAGATGCGGTAGCGCCCGTCTTCCTTCAGCGTATCGAGTTGCCCCGAAAAGAATGCCTCATAGTCCATGGCGTACCTCCCCGATCAATCGCGTAACGCGGCTTTTGCCGCTTGGTTCTTCGCCGACGCCCAGTGCCAGAGTTTGGCATCCCTGAGCGGCAACACAAGGAAAAGATGTTCGACCACGCCCAAAGCGGCCAGGCCAGCGAGCAAGGTCGCGGTGGTGGCGGTGCCGCTTTGCGCAGGCGCGGCCTCGGCCAGCGTCCATGCCCACCCGGCAAGCGCGGCCGATCCGCCGATCGACAGCGGCAGCAGGGCGTTGAACGCGCGCTTGCGGAAATAGCTTTTGAGATACGCGAGGTGCGCCGGGAACACTTCGTCGCTGAGATTGGGCACGCCCAGATACAGGTTGAACTTGGCGCTGAGCCGCAGCACGAACAGCAGCAGGAAAGTGAGCGGCGCGGCCTGGTTGGGCTGGCCCCAAGTGAGCGCGAACAGCAGCAATGCGGTCGCGGCGATCGCCACTTCGTGATGGATCACGGTCGCGGTGGCGGCACGAAAGCGCGCCCAGCCGACCACGCCCGGCGGGCAGGGCGCGCGGTTGGGCCCGGCGACGAAGCCCATCAGAAAGCCCATTTCGTGCCAGCCCCAGATTACGATCGCCGCGGCAAAGCCGAGATAGGCACCGCCCCAACTCGCATCGTCCGCGCGTGCCCACACCGCGCCGGTGGCGATGAGCGCCAGCCAGCCGACCAGCGTGAAGCTGGTGCGGAAGGTATGCTGCGGGCGGCTGTCGAGCCACACCACCGCCGCCGTCCCGATGAACCACAGCATCAGCGCGAAGAGAAGCGGTGGAATGGTCACCAGACCGGGGCCAGCCGCGCCGACACCGGAATCGTGTTGCGCTGCACCGGGGTGAGATACAGCCGGGCGAAGGCGAGCGCGGCGGCACCGGTCAGCGCGACGCGCTTGGCCGCGCCGATCACCCCGCCTTGCGCCTTGGCGTCGTCGATCCGGGCTGCGATCTTGCGCATCCGCTCCAACCCGGCGCGGAAGGCGGGGGAATCGGTGTCGAGCACGACCGGGAACACTTGCCGCGTGATCGCCGAGCAGACGCTGAACACGCGGTGGTCATAATCGGTCGGATCGATGCCGAGCGCGGTATGGAAGGCCGGGCGGTTGTGATCGCGCACATACATCGTCGCATAGACCGCGACGAGGAAGAAGCGGATCCACAGTTTGTTATGGCCGCTCAGCAATTTCGGGTCGGTCCGCATCAAAATGGCGAAGGCTTCGCCGTGGCGGAACTCGTCATTGCACCATTCCTCGAACCAGTTGAAGATCGGGTGGAAGCGCCACTGCGGGTGCTGCGCCAGGTGCCGGAAGATGGTGATATAGCGCGAATAGCCGATTTTTTCGGACAAATACGTGGCGTAAAAGATGAATTTCGGGCGGAAATAGGTGTATTTTTTCGTCTTGGTGAGGAAGCTGAGGTTCACCCCGATGCCCGCATCCTTCAGCGTATCGTTGATGAAACCGGCATGGCGGCTCTCGTCGCGGCTCATCAGCTTGAACAGCATCTTGATGTCGGGGTTCTGCGCGCGCTTCTGAATTTCGGCATAGAGGATGCAGCCGGAAAATTCGGCGGTCAGCGAACTCACGAGGAAATCGATGAATTCCTCGCGCAGGCCATCGGGCAGGCTTTCGATCACCCCGTCAAACGCATCAGTCCGGCGGAAATGGCGGTGGTTGGGATCGGCGACCATCTCGGCGATCAACTGATCCCATTCGGCGCGCACCGGCGATACGTCGATGCGGTCCATCGCCGCGAAATCGGTGGTGTAGAAACGCGGCGACAGCATCGTCTCGCTGCGGGCGATGGCGAGCGTGTCGGTGGCGGTCACCGGGCGATGCATGGTCATGACAGTCTCCGATCCGAGAAGCTGACTTCGTACAAATCCGCCATTTCGAAATGGCCGAGCAGCTTGGTCCACAGCCGCTCGATCGCGCCGGCGCGCTCGACGGTGGCGAGGCGGTTGAACACGCGGCGTTCGCCAAAGGGCACTTCGATCGGCGCGCCATGCACGCGCACCTGGTCGCCGGGGTTGATCGCGACGCCATCTGCCAGCTCGACATGCGCGCACAGGAATTCGTCGCTATGTTCGATCTCGATCCGGCACGGCGTCTCGAAGCTGGCGCGGCGGAAGGCGATCATCGCGTGGTCTCCGGGGCATTCAGCAGGGCGGCAAAAGCGGCGCGATTGGTGGTGCCGAAGGCGTTGAGTTCGATCGCGCGACCGGTTGCGGTGTCGGTCAGCGACAATTCGCCATCCTGCCACTGGGTGAGCACGAAGGGCGGCGCGCTGCCGATGCCGTGCAGCCGCCGCTCGCGCGCTAACCCTCGCATCACGCCGCGGATGAAGCCGGTCTGTTGGCCCGGTACGATCGTCGCTGCGGTTGCCCCCGTGCCGACATCCTCGATCCGCACGCCGCGATCGGCAGCATCGATGAAGCGCAAGGTGCGCGATTTGACCGGGGCGACATGCTCGGCACTGCGCAGCAGCACGGGCGAGGCGGCGGGCGGCACATGCGCGATGCGCATCGTCGCAGTGAGGGTGAAGGCAAAGGCGACCAGCGTCCCCGCCAGGATCAGCGCGCCGCGCGGCAAATGCACTTCATGACTGTGGCTCATGCTGCGATCGCCCCGGTAAAGCCGGTCTCGGCCTGAGCGACGGGCGCGGGCGGCACCAATTGCCCGTGCGGATTTGCGGCGAGGCAGGTCCGGCCAAGCAGGGCTGCGACCTCGGCGGCATCGGGCACCGCGCGCAGCATCGGCTGCGGGGTGCTGACATGCCACGGCCGGGCGTGCGGCCACAAAGCGAGATAGCCGAGCTTGCGGTCCCCGGTCAGCGCGATCGGCACGTCGCCCGATCCATCGGCATAGGTGGCGAGGCCCAGCGTGCCGACGCGCGACAGCGGCAGATTGATGCATTTGGAAAAGGCGACGCCAATGCGCAGCACGATCCGGCGATTGGTCAGCGTGTAGAGCGTGGTCTTGGCCGCCCCCCAGGCGAGCAGGTTGAGCAGGCCGATGGCGAGTATGCCGAACATCGCGGTTAGCGCCACGCCCGAAAGGTCGCCCAGCCCGTGCAGCCCGCGCGCGATCGCGGCGGCCAGCGCCCACGCCCCCAGCAGCGCGAAATAGCCTTTTACCAGCCGCGTGTGGAAGGCGGTGCGCGCCAGCACGCGCCAATCGGGCGCGCCCTGCCACAGGATGCGTTCGTCCTTGGGCAGCAACCCAGGCAGGCCGGGGATCGGCTCATAATCATGCTCGGTCACAGAAACGGCTCCTGACGATCCGGGGTTGCGTAGAGATAACCGCCGCCGAAATAGCCGAGCACGCGGTCTTCCTCGTACAGCGTGATGTGGTCGGCAGCGGCGATGCGCGGGGCATCGACGAATTGGGCGGCGGTTACCGCGTCGCACACGATGCGGGCCTGGCGGCGGTCGACCGACACCATCATCATCGGCACCAGCACGGTGCCGCCCGAAGCGGGGAGATCGACCGCGAGATAGCGGATCAGGCGGTCGGCGCGGTCGACCCAGGCTTCGGAGACGGTGCCGCCCTGCAGCCCGTCACAGCCGAAGATCGGCCAGCCGCGTGGATCGGGATCGCGGCGTTCGATCGCATAATCGAGCGCCGCGCCCAAGGGCACGATGCGCGGATGCCCTTCCATATCGAGATCGGGCCATTTCGCGCGATTGGCATAGGCTGCCGGGCCGACGCCATCGACCAGCGGATTGCCGGTCGGCGCATATGGCGCGCCGCCAAAGCGGTCGGTGCGGCGCGCGGCAATGTCGAACGGCTCGCGTCCCTTGGTCGGGGTCGTCACTGTGCCACGCCCGAAGGGGAGCAGGAAGGTCTTGGGTTCGGCCTCAAGCAGCGGCCCGCCGCGCGTATCGAGCCGTCCGCTCATTTCGTCTTCGAGCGGATAGCCTTCACGCCGGTCCTCGCGGCGCAGGTAGAAAATGAGACAGAGGAAGAACAACACGAAGGCGTAAAACACCACCATCGCGACATCGATGCCGGGGGTCAAAGTGGGATGCATGGTCGTTCTCCCTTTCTCTCAGGCCGGGAATTCAGCGAGGCCGAAGCGCTTTTGGCTGGTATCGGTGACGGGGCGGACGAGCGGCCCGAGCACGACCAGCGTGGCGAGCAGCAAGACGATTTCGAGCGCATAGACCGCGCCGTATCCCGTGGCCGGATTGGCCAGCGTCGCGCCCATGTCGCGCGCCACCGCAGCGGCGGAAACGAGATCGCGCACCACCGCGCCGATCGCGATGGCCGCGCCACCGCAGGTTGCCTGCACCGCGCCCCAGGCCCCGAGCGCGAGGCCGGTGCGACCGTCCAGCTCCTCGCTGTCCGAAATCGCCATCGCCGCCGTCAGCGTGCCGACCGAGAACAGCCCCCCGCCAAAGCCGATGATCGTTGCCCCAATCGCCAGCAGCGCGGTCGCGTGAAGCGGGGCCGAGAAGATGACGCAGAGGAACGCCGCCACCCCGGCGACGCCGCCAAAGCCCGCCAGCCGGTGCGGCTCTCCGCCCGCCGCCAGGCTGCGCGCGGCGAGCGCGAAGCCGCTGAGCATACCGACCGCCCACAAGGCGGTGAGCGAGGTCGTCGCACCGACCGACAGGCCGAGGATCTGTCCGCCAAAGGGTTCGAGCAGCACGTCCTGCATCGAGAAGGCGGCAGCGCCCAGGCCGGTCGCGGCGAGCAGTCGCAGCGTGCGCGGGCGCTTGACGAAGATCGCCCACACTTCGCCGAAGCTCGGCCGGTCGGGCTCGGGCGCGGTGCCGCCGCGCCGCCGTGCTTCCTGCTTCCACAGAGCGGTGATGTTGAGCACCACCGTCAGCAGGCCCGCGCCCTGCACGATCTGCACGAGGTGCGTCGGGGTGAAATGGTCGAGCAGCCGCCCGATCACGATCGCGCTGACCATCATCCCGAGCAGCAGCATGACATACAGCAAGGCGACGACGCGCGGGCGGGTTTCGGGCGGTGCCAGATCGGTGGCGAGCGCGAGCCCCGCGGTCTGCGTGGTGTGCATCCCGGCGCCGACCATCAGGAAAGCGAGTCCTGCGCCGATCTGGCCGATGATCGCCGGACCATGGCCAAGCCCCGTCATCACCAGCAAGGCGAAAGGCAGCAGCGCGAAGCCGCCAAACTGCAGCAGCGTGCCGAACCAGATATAGGGCACGCGCTTCCACCCGAGGAGCGACTGGTGATGGTCCGACTTGAAGCCGATGAACGCCCGCAGCGGCGCGAACAGCAAGGGCAGCGACACCATCGCGGCGACGGCGGAGGAGGCCATGCCAAGTTCGACGATCATCACGCGGTTGAGCGTGCCGGTGAGCAACACCGCCGCCATGCCGACCGACACCTGGAACAGCGACAGCCGGAGCAAGCGCGCGAGTGGCAGGTCGGGGGAGGCCGCATCGGCGAAGGGCAAGAAGCGCGTGCCCAGGCGATTCCAGAAACTGCCGCTCTTGAGTGCAGCGAGCTTGTCCGCAGCGCGGGTGACATCGGTGCGCGGGGCCAGCGAGACTTTCAAGGCGGCGATGTTGCTCATGCCGGGATCAGCTCCAGCGCATGGCTTTTGTAGAAACCCGCCGAAACCTTGCGGTCGCGCCCGAGCTTTGCGCCGGGAACGGCGTTGCGCAGCAAGGTGCGCAGCAAGCGGTCGCGCACCGGCAGGATCGCGGGCGAGCGGTCGGCGCGCGGGAATAGCCGGCCGATGCCGAGCATCGCCATCAGCAGCGGCGTTTGCGGCGCGAAGGTGAAGGCGACCGAGCCGCGCGTGCGCTCGGCCAATTGCTGCACCACGGTGACGATGTCGAACGCGCGGTAATGGATCAGCGAATCCATCGCGACGACATGGTCGAACTGGCCGAGCGTGGGGTCGAGCATATCGCCGACGCGCCAGTCGATCGCCAAATCTGCCGGTGCCCGATTGCGCGCGATCTGCACCAGGCTGGCGGCAACATCGATCGCCACCACACTCGCGCCGCGCTCGGCCGCCGCCACCGCCAGCGCGCCCGTGCCGCAGCCCGCATCGAGCAGCCGCAGCCCGCGCATGTCGGCGGGTAACCACGACAGCAGCGTTTCGCGCATTTCGGTGCGCCCCGCGCGCACCGTCGCGCGAATGCCGCTGACCGGCGCATCCGAGGTCAATTGCGCCCAGGCGCTGGCGGCGGTGCGGTCGAAATAGGTTTCGAGATTGCCGCGAAACTGGGTGTAGCTGGCCGTCGTCATCACTCGAACCCCAGAAACTCGAAGATTTCGCGGTCCTTCATCGGCTGCGCGTCGAGCGGCTCGCAGCCCGCCCACATCTGCGCGGCGAGGCGCTTATATTCGAGACAGGCGGCGTCGACCTCGGGGGTCGAGTCCATCTCGAACAAGGTACATTTCTTGAGGCGCGAGCGCCGGATCGCATCGAGATCGGGGAAATGCGCGAGCCGCTTGAGGCCGGTGGCGGCATTGAAGCGATCGATCTCGTCGGTCGCCGCCGATCGGTTGGCGATCACGCCCGCCATGCGCACGTCGTAGTTCTTGGCCTTGGCCTTGATGGCCGAAACGATGCGGTTCATCGCGAAGATGCTGTCGAAATCGTTGGCGGCGACGACCACCGCGCGCTCGGCATGTTGCAGCGGGGCGGCGAACCCGCCGCACACCACGTCCCCCAGCACGTCGAACAGCACGACGTCGGTCTCTTCGAGCAAATGGTGCTGTTTGAGCAATTTGACCGTCTGCCCGACGACATAGCCGCCGCAGCCCGTGCCTGCTGGCGGCCCCCCCGCCTCGACGCACATCACGCCGTTAAAGCCTTCGAACATATAATCTTCGGGCCGCAATTCCTCGGCGTGGAATTCGACCGTCTCGAGCACGTCGATCACCGTCGGCATCAGTTTCTTGGTCAGCGTAAAGGTGCTGTCATGCTTGGGATCGCAGCCGATCTGCAGCACGCGCTTGCCGAGCAGCGAGAAGGCGGCAGACAGGTTGGACGAGGTGGTCGATTTGCCGATCCCGCCTTTGCCATAGACCGCGAACACCTTGGCGGTGCCGATCCGGTCCTTGGGGTCGAGCGCGACTTGCAGCGAACCTTCGCCGTCGAGGCCGCGGGCGGGTGGGTCGAGCAGTGCCATGGTCAGATCCTTTATGCCGCCACCGCGACGATGCCCTCGAGACGATCCTCGAGTTCATCGCTGGCGACATGGAGTGCGGCGAGCGTCGCCGCGTCGGGAGTCCAGTAATTGCGTTCGCTCGCCTCGATCAGGCGCCCGGCGACGCGCGCGGCGGCCTTGGGGTTAAGCGCGGCGAGTCGCTCGCGCATGTCGCGGTCGAGCACATAGGTTTCGCCGATGCGCTGATAGACCCAGGGGTCGACCTCGCCGGTCGTCGCCGACCAGCCCATCGTCGTGGTGACGCTGCCCTCGATCTGGCGCACCCCTTCATAGCCGTGCCGGAGCAGGCCCTCGGTCCACACCGGATTGAGGATGCGCGTGCGTGTTTCCAGCGCGACTTGCTCCTGCAAGCTGCGCACCTTGCCAGCACCCTGCGTCTGATCGCCGATATAGACGGGCGCGGTCTGCCCGCCGCGCGCGCGCGTCACCGCGCGGCTGATGCCGCCCAGCGTATCGACATATTGGTCGATGCTGGTGATGCCGAGTTCGACGCTTTCGAGATTTTGATAGGCGCAATCGACCGTCTTAAGCGCAGCGGTGAGCACGGCGGCCTGGCGGACCGGGGGGCCTTGCACGCCATAAGCAAAGCCCTTTTGCCGTTCGAAACTGTCGGCCAGTTCGTCGGGGTCGGTCCAGGTGCCGGTGTCGATCATCAGATTGACGTTGGCACCGTAAGCCCCTTCGGCATTGGAGAAAACGCGCAGCGCTGCGGTCGGCAGATCGCCGCCCTGTTCGGCCAGATGCGCGAGCGCGTGGCGGCGGATGAAGTTCATCGCCTCAGGCTCATCGGCCTCGGCGGCGAGCAAGGCAGCTTGCGCCAGCATCCGGGTTTGCAGCGGCAGCAAGTCGCGGAACACGCCCGAGAGGGTGACCACGACATCGATGCGGGGGCGTCCGAGCGCCTCAAGCGGGATCAATTGCGCCCCGGCGAGCCGATTATAGCTGTCAAAACGCGGCTCTGCGCCCATTAGCGCCATCGCCTGCGCGATTTGCGCCCCTTCGCTCTTCAGATTGTCGGTGCCCCACAGCACCATCGCCACCGTCTCGGGCAAATGCCCCGAATCGGCGAGGCTGCGCTCGATCAGTCGCTGCGCCTGCGCGGCACCATCCTTGACGGCATAGGCGCTGGGGATGCGGAACGGGTCGAAGCCATGGATGTTGCGCCCGGTCGGCAGGATCTCGGGCGAGCGCAGCAGGTCACCGCCGGTTACCGGATGGATATAATGGCCGGACAGCGCGCGGACGAGGCCATCGATCTCGCCATTGCTGGCGAGCGCACGGTCGAGCGCGGCCATGTCCTTCAGCAAGGGCGTCTCGGGCTTGATCGCGCCGTCGACCAAGGCGACGATCGTATCGCGCGGCAGCGGTTCGCCGCGGGCTTCGGACGAGGCCGCGATCATATCGATCCGCTCCGCGCGCGTCGCCGCTTCGCCCGCGACGTGCAGCCCTTGCGGGATCAGCTCGCGCTCGATTTCGTAGAGCTTGGCGGCGAGCGTCGGCACGTCGCCGTCGAGATCGAGCGCTGCCGCCTGATCGCGGATCAGTTCGGCGAGGTCGCGCAGTTCATCGCTGTCGGGCGGGGCGGCACGCCAGCGCTCGACCGAGGCTTTCAGCGCGGCCAGGCCCTTATAGACGCCCGAATTGGTCAAGGCCGGGGTGAGATAGGACACCAGCGTCGCGCCCGAGCGGCGCTTGGCCAGCACGCCTTCCGACGGGTTGTTGGCGGCGTAGAGATAGATATTGGGCAGGTCGCCGATCAGCCGGTCGGGCCAGCATTCGGCGCTCAGCCCGCTTTGCTTGCCGGGCATGAATTCGAGGCTGCCATGCGTGCCGAAATGCAGCACCGCATGCGCGCGGAAATCCTCGCGCAGCCAGCGATAGAAAGCGGCAAAGGCGTGCGTCGGGGCGAAGCGGCCCTCGAACAGCAAGCGCATCGGATCGCCTTCATAGCCAAGTGCTGGCTGCAGGCCGACGAAGACATTGCCGAATTGGCACCCAAGGATCTGCGCCGCGGTGCCATCGGCTTGCAGCTTGCCGGGTGCTGGCCCCCAATTCGCCTCGATCTCGGCCAGCCAGGTTTCGCGCGCGACGATGCTGTCGGCGGTAACACGGGCATGGACGTTGGCTTCGGTGCCATAGCGCGCGGCATTGCCGTGCAGGATCGCGTCGCGCAGCGCATCCACGCTGGCGGGCACCTCCACACTATAGCCTTCGCGCGCCAGCCGCTGCAGCGTCGCGTGGAGCGAGGCGAACACGCTGAGGAACTGCGCGGTGCCCGCCGCCCCGGCATTGGGCGGGAAGTTGAACAGCACGACGGCGACGCGCTTCTCGGCATTGGCGGCGCGGCGCAAGGCGATGATTTTGGCGGTGCGCGCGGCGAGCATTTCGGCGCGCTCGCTGCAGGTCTGCATCGCACGCACTTCGCTTGCCGCCGGGAAGGTGCAGCGGCGCTGGCAGCCGGTGCAGGGCGTTGCGCTGCCATCCGAACGGCCGCCGAACACCATCGGCACGGTGCCGCCGTCCAGCTCGGGAATCGCGATCATCATCGTCGATTCGAGCGGCAGCAGGCCCTGGCGGTTCGCACCCCACGCCTGGAGCGTCTGGAACTCGACCGGATGCGCGGCGATATAGGGCACGTCGAGCGCGGCGAGCGTCGCCTCGGCGGCGGCAGTGTCGTTATAGGCCGGGCCGCCGACCAGGCTGAAGCCGGTGAGGTTGATCACGGCATCGACCGTGGTCACGCCGTCGCGACGGAACAGCGCGTCGATTGCGGGGCGGGCATCGAGACCGGCGGCAAAGGCCGGGATCACGTCGAGCCCGCGCGCCTCCAGTGCGGCGATCACGCCGTCATAATGGCCGGTATCCTTCGCCAGCACATAAGAGCGCAGCATCAGTACGCCGACCGTGCCCTTGGGCGCGCGGTGGCGCGGCAGCTCGGTCACGGTGTGGGCGATGCGATCGGGCAAAGCCGGGTGATAGACGCCGATTTCGGGGTAATCGCGCGGGGCCTGCGCCTTCATCGTGCCGCGCAAGGCCCGGCGCGGGCCATCGGCATAGCGGTCGATCAGGCCGCGCACCATGTCAACGACATTGTCGTCCGACGCGGCCAGCCAATATTGCATCGTCAGGAAATAGACGCGCACGTCCTGCGCGGTGCCGGGAACATATTTCAGGATCTTGGGTAAACGCCGCAGCATCGCCATCTGCCCCGCCCCGGAACTGGCACCGGGTTTGCGGCTGCCGCGCAATTTCTTGAGCAGCGCCATCAGCCCGGTCGAGGGCTTGTCCATGCGATAATCGCCCATGCGCGTCAGCTTGACGATGTCGCCCGCCGACATCAGCCCGATCATCGCGTCGCACGCTTCCTGGCGCGCCTGTAATTGCGGCAGCACCGCGCGGATGTGATCCTCCAGGAACAGCATCGTCATGAGCACGATGTCGCCGCGCAGGATGTCGGCGCGCGCGGCGGCCAGCGCTTCGGGCTTTTCCTCCCAATCGGCTGCGGCGTGGAAGCCAATCGTCACCCCCGGATTTTCGCGCGCGAGCCGCGCCTGCGCGCGCAGGACGGCGCCCGAAAGATGGTTGTCGAGCGTCACGATGACGACACGCACCGCAGTGGCGGCGGACGGGCGGGCGGGGGCGGGCGCGCTATCGGGCATAATGCGCCTTCGCGTCATAGAGGGTGTCGAGCGTGATCGCGCGGACGCCGATCTCGGCGGCATATTTCTCGGTATTGCGGCGGGCCTTGCCGCGCACGAAGAACGGGATTTTGAGCAGTTCGCGCTCGGCCTCGGGGGACCAAGTCCCCCTCCCGCTTGCGGGAGGGGCTAGGGGAGGGGAACCGTTCGCCTCTTCCGGCGAAGGGTGGAGGGAGATTGCCACCGGAGACGTGGTCGCTTGGGGCACGCCCCCTCCACCGGCTTCGCCGGTCCCCCTCCCCGTGCCGGGGAGGATTGCAGAGGCACCATGCCCCAAATGGCTTGCGCCAGCGGCGTCGGAAAATTCGAAATCGTCGCGGAACATCGTCAGCAGATGTTCCTCCAGCCCCATCACCAGCGGGTGCACCCAGGTGTCGAACAGCACGTTCGCCCCTTCAAACCCCATTTGCGGGCTGTAGCGCGCGGGGAAATCCTGCACGTGGACCGGGGCCGAGATCACCGCGCAGGGAATGCGCAGGCGTTTGGCGATGTGGCGCTCCATTTGCGTGCCCAGCACCAGTTCGGGCTGCAGCGTGGCGATCGCCTCTTCGACTTCGAGATAATCGTCGGTGATCAGCGGTTCGAGCCCATGGTCCGCCGCGGCGGCGCGCAGATCGCGGGCGAATTCGCGATTGTAGCAGCCCAGGCCGACGACTTCGAAACCGAGTTCGTCGCGCGCGACGCGGGCGGCGGCGATGGCGTGGGTGGCGTCGCCGAAGATGAAGACGCGTTTGCCGGTGAGATAGGTCGAATCGACCGAGCGGCTCCACCAGGGCAGGCGTGAGCTATCCAACGCGGCGGCGGGATCGACGTCGGCCAGCGCGGCAACCTCGGCGATGAAGTCGCGCGTTGCATTATGGCCGATCGGCACGGTGCGCACGGTCTTCTGACCGAACTGCCGCTCCAGCCAGCGGCAGGCGGTGTCGGCGATTTCGGGATAGAGGCAGATGTTGAAATCGGCGTCACCCAGCCGCGCCAAGTCTGCCGGAGTCGCGCCGAGCGGCGCGGTGACGTTGACCTCGATGCCAAGCGTGGCGAGCAAGCGCGTGATCTCGGCCACATCGTCGCGGTGGCGAAAACCGAGTGCGGTCGGTCCGAGCAGATTGACGCTGGACCGCCGACCTTCGCGCGGTGGCCGCGCCCCGGTATCGGCAAGCGCGCGCACCAATTGGTAGAAGGTCTCTGCCGCGCCCCAATTCTCCTTGCGCTGATAGCTTGGCAGTTCGAGCGCGATCACCGGGATCGGCAAGCGCAGCGCTTCGGCGAGGCCAGCGGGATCGTCCTGGATCAATTCGGCGGTGCAGGAGGCACCGACCAGCAGCGCCTGCGGGGCGAAGCGCGCATAGGCGTCGCGCGCGGCGCTCTGGAACAGGTCGGCGGTGTCCTTGCCGAGATCGCGCGCCTGGAAGGTGGTGTAGGTGACCGGCGGGCGCTTGCCGCGCCGTTCGATCATGGTGAACAGCAGATCGGCATAAGTATCGCCCTGCGGCGCGTGCAGCACGTAATGCACGCCCTCCATCGCGGTGGCGATGCGCATCGCGCCGACATGCGGCGGGCCTTCATAGGTCCACACGGTCAATTGCATCGCGGCCTCCGCGACAGCAGGAAGCGGGCGACGGTCATACGCGCAACACGTCGCGGCGACGCAGCGGCCGCGCGAACAGTTCGGCGAGATCGCCCGCCTGGTCGAAGCCGTGGATCGGCGAGAAGACCAGTTCGATCGCCCATTTGGTCGTCAGCCCTTCGGCTTCGAGCGGATTGGCGAGGCCGAGGCCGCAAATGGTGAGGTCGGGCCGGGCCGCGCGGACGCGGTCGAGTTGGCGCTCGACATCTTGGCCCTCGCTGATCACCGTCGTGCGCGGCAGCAGCGCCAGTTCCTGCGCGAGGTGGCGGCGGTGCAGATAAGGCGTGCCGACTTCGAGCGGCACCATGCCGAGTTCCTGGGTGAGAAAGCGCGCGAGCGGGATTTCGAGCTGCGAATCGGGCAGGAAGAACAGCGTCTTGCCGACGAGCCGCTCGCGGCAATGCGCGATCGCGCGCTTCGCCCGTTCGCGGCCCGGCGCAATCACCGCGCGGAAGTGCATTTCGTCCACGCCAAAGGCGCGGGCGGCGGCGTGCAGCCAGTCGGTGGTGCCCTCCGCGCCGAACGGGAACAGCGCATCGAGTCGTACAGCACCACGATCTTCCAGCGCGCGCGCGGTCTCACCCAGAAAGGGTTGTGCCAGCAGGAAGCGGGTATTGGGGCCGACTGGCGGCATAGCGTCCGCGCGCCGCGCCGGGAGCGCATGGACGGTGGCGATGCCGAGCTGTGCGAACAGCCGCTGGAACTGGTCCTCCACCACATCGGGCAAGGTGCCGACGATCATCAATTCCGGCGCAGCGCCCGGCGCGGTGGCGGGCAATTCGGGGACAAGCGCGGCGAGGCAGGCGTCTTCGCCTTCGGTGAAGGTGGTCTCGATGCCGCTGCCCGAATAATGCAGGATGCGCCGTGCGCCATTTTGCGCGGCCGACAGCCGCTTTGCCGCGCGGCCGAGATCGAGCTTGATCACCTCGGACGGGCACGAGCCGACCAGGAACAGCAAGGTGATGTCGGGGCGGCGATCGAGCAGGCGCGCGACGATCCGGTCGAGTTCGGCATTGCAATCGACCATGCCGGCGAGATCGCGCTCCTCGATGATCGCGGTGCCGAAGCGCGGTTCGGCGAACACCATCACCCCCGCCGCCGATTGCAGCAAATGCGCGCAAGTGCGGCTGCCGACGACGAGGAAGAAGGCGTCCTGCACCTTGCGATGCAGCCAGATGATCCCGGTCAGCCCGCAAAACACTTCGCGCTGCCCACGTTCGCGCAGCACCGGCGCGCATTCGGGCGCGGTCGGCAGCGCCAGGGGCAGCGCGGGGGTCATGCTGCCATCGCCATGCTGCGGGTGGGCTCGGCTGCCTGCAGCCGGGCGGCGCGCAGCTTGAGCAGGAATTGCGTCGCGTTGACCGCATAGGTTGCATAAGCGGCGAGCGCGAGCAGCATACGGCCGCGTTCGGTGCCAAGATCCCCGATCAGCATGACGAGATAGGCGGTGTGCAGCGCCAGCACGAGCATGCTGAACACGTCCTCCCAAAAGAAGGCCGGCACGAACAGCCATTTGCCGAACACGACCTTTTCCCAGATCGAGCCGGTGACCATGATCGTGTAGAGCGCGATCGTCTTCACCACGATCGACACCGTCGCCGCGAACGCGCCTTCGCCGGTTGCGAGATAGCGCAGCACCAGCGCGGCACTGACCAGGAAGATGAGGAATTGCAGCGGGGCGAGCAGGCCTTGCACCAATGTCCAGCGAGTCGAGTCGCGGCGGCGGCGTTGCTCGGGCGTGTAGAGCGGCGTGCCCGGGTTACGCGGGGTTTTGCTGTCCGATGGATCGATTGTCCGCATCGTTCGGGTCCGCCTCTCTGCCAGGGAAGGTAGGTCCGACCGCGTTTAAGTGTCAACAAGATTTGACGTAAAATAAAATGGACACATGCTGCAACGCGGCATCGTTAGTGCGTTGCCAGACGCTTTCAAGAGGCATACGGTGCGAGTCGCCGGATCAGCCAAACGATGGTGATCCATGCCGTAACTGCGTGTTCAACCAGACCGGGAGGGTCGGGCATGGCTTCGGTGATGAGGATCGACCACATTGGTGCCAGCGCCCATCCACAGCGCCGGACCGGTCCCGGTCGGGAATCGGCACCGGCGCATGATCTGGCAGGCTTTCGCCATCGCGCCGACATGGAATACGCCCGATCGCTGACGCGTTTGATCGAGAGCGAGATTATCCCCCGCCTGCTGGTCGCGCATAGCAACGGTGCGCACGGGGTGCCAGCCGACCCGCGCGGCGGCGCAGTGCTGCCCGATGACGTCGCCACCTTTGCGCCGCTCACGTTGCAAGTCGAGGCGGATGAACTGCTGGAACATGTCGATCGCTTGATCGCGCGGGGCGTGTCTCACGAAACGCTGCTGGTCGATTTGCTCGCTCCGGCGGCGCGGCTGCTGGGGGAGTTGTGGGAGGATGACCGCTGCGATTTTGTCGATGTGACGATGGGGCTTTGGCGGCTGCAACAGGTCGTCCATGAGATATCGGGACGATCGACCTATGGGCTGCAGCAAGGCCCCGGCCCGGTGCGGCGGGCCTTGTTTGCCTCGCTGGAGGGGGATCAGCACAGCTTCGGCACGGTCGTGATCGACGAACTGTTCGGCTCGAACGGCTGGACGACGCACCGCATCAACGAAGCCTCCACGTCCGAGTTGATGGACCGGGTCCGTAGCGAATGGTTCGATCTGGCCGGATTGACGATCACCTGTGACTGTCATATCGCGCCTTTGCCTTCTATCGTCCGCGCCCTCCGGGTGTCTTCGCGAAACCCCAGGATTTGCGTGATGGTCGGGGGGCGGGTGTTCATCAACAACGCTGAGCTGGCCGTGTCGGTCGGCGCGGACGGAACGGCACCCGACGCGAGGATTGCGCTAGGGGTCGCCAGCGATTTGGTCGACGCCGTCGCGCGGGAGGCGGTTTCGCCAATGTCCGGTTGATCTCGCTATGAGGTCTCGCGGTCCTGGGTGGGAGCCGTGGGGCATAGGACGTATTGGAGCATGAGCGGTTCGTCGATGAGCGATCGTCCCCCCCTTGGCGCACCGGATGCTTTTGACAACCCTGCCTTGCTGTCTGACGCGCTGTCTCCCCAGGTCGCTGTTGCGCTGCTTGCCGCTGTGGGCGACGTTGCGCTCGTGCTGGATGGTGATGGGACGATCCGCGATGTCGCGGTCGCCAATCCGGATTTGCTGCGACAGGGGTTTGGCGATTGGCAAGGCAAGCGCTGGGATTCGCTGGTCGGGGTAGACAGTACCGGCAAGATCACGGAAATGCTGGCCGATATTGGCGATGCCGGACCGCGGCGCTGGCGGCAGGTCAATCATACGACGCCCAATGGCGATGTGCCGATCCGGTATCTCGTGATGAAGATTGGTCACGACGGTGGTGCGATTGCGATCGGGCGCGATATGCGCGCCGCCGCCGCCATCCAGCAGCGGCTGCTGCAGACCCAGCAATCGCTGGAACGCGATTATATCAAGTTGCGCCAGGCAGAAGCCCGGTATCGCTTGCTGTTCGATCTGGGCAGCGAACCGGTGCTGATCGTCGATGCCACCACCCGCCGCATTCGGGAGATCAATCCGGCGGCGCAGCGCTTGCTCGGCGCGGGCGACGGCGAATGGGTGGATCAACCCGTCGGCGCAATCGTACAACCCTCCGATCGGGATGGCTTTATCGCGCATCTCGGCGCGGCGAGCGCCAGCGATGATCTGGTCCCCTTTGCGGCGCGGCTTGCGGGCACCATGGCCGAGGCGCGGATGTGTGCACGGCTGTTCCGTCAGGGGCGCGCGGCACTCTTGCTGGTGCGCATCCTTTCGGCGGAGTCGGTCCGGACGGGCACCGATCACGCGGCGGCGCTTGGCGACGTGGTCGAGCATATGCCCGACGCCTTTGTGCTGGTCGATGCCGATCTGAACATTCTCGTCGCGAATGCGGCCTTTGTTGAACTGTCGGGTGCAGCGTCGGTGCATCGGGTGACCGGGCAACCGCTGGCGACCTGGCTCGGTCGGCCCGGCATTGATCTGCAGCTCATCCTGGGCCAGTTGCGCGAGCATGGCTCGGTGCGCAACGTCGCCACCATTCTGCGCGGCTCCGCCGGTGCGCGGGAGGAGGTCGAAGTCTCGGGCGTGGCGGCCCCGCGCAGCGAAGGCGATTGCTATGGCTTCACGATCCGCAATGTCGGGCGGCGGTTGCGCAGTGTCGCGACGCCGGAGCGCGATCTGCCGCGGTCGGTCGAACAATTGACCGAATTGGTCGGTCGCATGTCGCTCAAGGACATTGTGCGGGAATCGACCGATTTGATCGAGCGGTTGTGCATCGAGGCGGCGCTTGCCTACACCTCGGACAACCGCGCCTCAGCGGCGGAGATTTTGGGGGTAAGCCGCCAAAGCCTCTATTCGAAGCTGCACCGTCACGGGTTGGGAAATTTGGTCGCCGGCGGCGAGTGACCGAATTGTCGGCGACGACTGTCAAATAAATTTGACGGCATAAAGTGTCAAGTATAGCCTTATGGGATGGCGCGCGCGACGACTCATCCGCTGGCACTGGTCCCCGTTCCGCGCTTGCGCGACGTTGCCGAACTGCTCAAGCCGATCACATGGTTTCCGCCGATCTGGGCGTTTGTGTGCGGCGTCGTTTCCTCGGGCGTTCCCATCGGGAGCCGCTGGCCGTTCGTGCTGGCGGGGATGCTGCTGGTCGGGCCGCTGGTGTGTGGCACCAGCCAAGCCGTCAACGATTGGTTCGACCGCCATGTCGATGCGATCAACGAGCCCAATCGCCCCATTCCCTCTGGTCGTATCGCCGGGCGCTGGGGGCTGTGGATCGCGCTGATCGGGACGGCGGTCGCGCTCGCGGTTGCGGCGGGCACGGGCCAATGGGTGCTGGCGGCGACCTGTGTCGGCCTCGTCTTTGCCTGGGCCTATAGCGCGCCGCCGTTTCGCCTGAAGATGAGCGGCATATGGGGGCCGGCTGCCGTCGCGCTGACCTATGAGGGGCTGACCTGGTTTACCGGCGCAAGCGTGATGGCGGGGGCACTGCCCTCCGCCTCCATTCTGACGATCCTGATTTTGTACAGCGCGGGCGCGTTCGGCATCATGACGCTCAACGATTTCAAAGCGGTCGAGGGGGATCGCGCGATGGGCATCCGCTCGCTGCCGGCGATGCTGGGCGTCGACCGCGCGGCGCGGATCGCGTGTCTGGCGATGGCGCTGCCACAAATCCTCGTCATCGCGCTGCTCGCGTCTTGGGGGCATGCGATCGTCGCCGACGTCGTGGGGGGATTTTTGATCGGACAAGTGGCGCTGATGCGGCGATTGCTGCGCGATCCGCTGCAGTTCACGCCGTGGTACAACGCCACTGGCACCAGCCTGTATGTGCTCGGCATGCTCGCGGCGGCCTTCGGGCTTGGCGGGGTCCTGGGGCTGTGACCCCGCGCGGCCTGAGCTGGCTTTGCATCGCACGGCTCGGGCTGGTGCAAGCCGCGATCGGTGCGATCGTGATGCTCGCGACATCGTTGCTCAACCGCGTGATGATGGTGGAATATGCCCTGCCTGCCGCCCTCCCGGCCGGGCTGGTGGCGTGGCATTATGCGGTGCAGCTGTCGCGCCCCTTATGGGGGCATGAATCGGATAGCGGGCGTCGCCGGACGCCGTGGATTATCGGCGGGATGGGCGTGCTGGCGGCGGGGGCGATGCTCGCCGCCGAATCGCTCCGCGTGATCGTCGCGCACGGCTGGGTGGGGTATGGGCTGGCGATCCTCGCTTTTTCGCTGATCGGCGCGGGCGTGGGTGCCGCGGGAACGTCGCTGCTGGCGCTGCTCGCGGCGCAGGTTGCCCCCGCCCGGCGCGCGGCGGCGGCCTCGCTCACCTGGATCATGATGATCGCCGGAATCATTGTGTCCTCGGCGGTGGCGGGCCATTGGATCGATCCCTTCTCGCTGGCCCGCCTTGAAGGCGTCGTCGCTGGCGTCGCGGGCATGGCCTTTCTGCTGTCGACGGTCGCGGTGCTCGGCGTGGAGCGCGGGGATGCGGCACGCGTCGCCGCAGGGCCCCCGGCTCCGCCCTTTGCGGTGGCGCTGGCGGAAATCTGGGCCGATCCGGAACACCGGCGTTTCACGATGTTCGTGTTTCTCTCGATGCTCGCTTATTCCATGCAGGATTTGATCCTGGAGCCGTTTAGCGGCCTGCGCTTTGCCATGACGCCGGGCCAATCGACGCAGATGTCGAGCGTGCAGCATAGCGGCGTGTTGCTGGGCATGGTGTTGGTGGGCGTTGGCGGCAGTGCGTTCGGTGGGCGTGACGCGGCCACGCTCGCACGCTGGATCGTCGGCGGGTGCATCGGGTCGGCCTTGGCGTTGACCGGGCTGGTGCTGGCGGCGCGTTACGGGCCGGGTTGGCCGATTGTCGGTACGATCTTTTTGCTCGGTTTTGCCAATGGCGTCTTTGCCGTGGCGGCGATCGGCCGGATGATGGCGCTGGCCGGAGACGGTGGATCAAGCCGGGCCGGGCTCCGGATGGGCGTGTGGGGCGCGGCGCAGGCGATTGCGTTCGGGCTGGGCGGGCTGACCGGTGCGGTTGCGGTCGATGCGGCCGAAGCCCTGACCGGATCGGTTCCGGAAAGCTTCATGCTGGTCTTCGGGGCCGAGGCGTTGCTGTTCCTGTTGGCCGCCGCCCTCTCGCTGCGCGCGCCGCCGCGTGTTGCCCATCTTGGTGGGGAGGTTGTGATATGACGATCGCGGAGTTTGATTGTGTCGTCGTCGGCGGCGGCCCGGCCGGTGCCACCGCCGCCACCGACCTGGCGCGCGGTGGCCACCATGTGCTGCTGCTCGATCGGGCGGGGCGGATAAAGCCCTGCGGTGGGGCAATCCCGCCGCGCGCGATCGCCGATTTCGCGATTCCCGACCATTTGCTGGTCGCCAAGGCCAGCGCCGCGCGGATGGTCGCGCCTTCGGGCAAGACGGTCGACATGCCGGTCGGGGACGGCTTTGTCGGGTTGGTTGATCGCGAGGTGTTCGACGAATGGTTGCGCGCGCGTGCGGCGCTGGCCGGTGCTGAACGCCGCAGCGGTACCTTCGTCCGGATCGAGCGGGATGCCGCGGATGTCGCGACCGTTGTTTATCGCGACGCCCGCGGCGCGGATGAGCGCCGGGTGACGACACGCTGCATCGTTGGTGCCGATGGTGCGCGCTCGGGAGTGGCGCGCGACGAGGTGAAAGGGGGCGGCACCGTACCGTGCGTGTTCGCCTATCACGAAATCATCGCCGCGCCCGCGACCGGAGCGGGCGAGCGCGTCGATTTTGCACCAGAGCGGTGCGATGTCTTCTATCAGGGCAAGCACTCCCCCGACTTTTACGCCTGGGTCTTCCCGCATGGCGCGACCGCCAGCATCGGGGTGGGCAGCGCGCAGAAAGGCTTTGCGCTGCGCGAGGCGGTTGCCGCGCTGCGCACGCAGACCGGCCTTGATGGCTGTGCGACGCTGCGGCGCGAGGGTGCCCCGATCCCGCTCAAGCCGCTCAAGCGCTGGGACAATGGTCGCGATGTCGTGGTGGCAGGCGATGCCGCAGGCGTGGTGGCACCGGCCTCTGGCGAGGGGATCTATTATGCAATGGCGGGTGGCCGTCACGCGGCCGAAGCGGTGACGGTGTTTTTGGCGACCGGCAAAGCCTCCGCGCTGCGCCTTGCCCGCAAGCGCTTCCTGCGGGCGCATGGCCGCGTGTTCTGGATCCTCGGGATTATGCAATATTTCTGGTATTCCAGCGACACGCGCCGCGAACGCTTCGTCAAGATCTGCGAGGATCCCGATGTCCAACGGCTGACCTGGGACGCGTATATGAACAAACGCCTGGTCCGCGCCAAGCCGGGGGCGCATTTGCGCATCTTCTGGAAGGATATGCGGCATTTGCTCGGGCTGGCATCGGCGTGAGGGCGGGGGCACCCATGCTGCATCGCTCCTGGGGGTTGCCGATTGTCATTGCCGCCCTGATGGCTTTGGTCGTCGCGGTGATGGGATCGACGATTACCGAAGTCGGGCCCTGGTATCGCACACTGCTCCAGCCGCGCTGGGCCCCGCCCGAGGCGGCCTATAGCGTGGCATGGACTGCCATCTATGTGTGCACGGCGATGGCGGCGGTGACGGGGTGGCGCGCAATGCCCGATCGATCGGGTGCGGACTGGATGATCGGGCTGTTTGCGCTCAACGGCTTTCTCAATATCCTGTGGAGCTTTTTGTTCTTTCGCCTGCATCGGCCGGATTGGGCGGCGGTCGAGGTGGTCGGCCTGTGGGTGTCGATCGCGGTCTGGATTTATCTGGTGTGGCCGCGCTCAATGTCGGCGGGCCTGTTGTTGCTCCCCTATCTGGGATGGGTGACCTTTGCCGGGTATCTCAACATGACGATCGTCCGGCTGAACGGACCGTTCGGCTGAACCCGCTCGCCACATGGCTGTTCGAGCAGGGCCATGCGGTCGACATCATTCTTGTGATCCTGCTGCTGGAAGGGGGCTGGCTGATGCGGTCGCGTGGCTGGTCGGCCGTTGCGGTTGCGCTGCGGCTGGTGCCGGGGGCGTGCATGGTGCTTGCGGTGCGCGCGGCCTTGACCGGGATGCCATGGCCGTGGGTCGCGCTGGCGCTTGCGGCGTCCTTTCCGGTGCATGTCGCGGATCTGGTGCGCAGCCGTCGCGCATGAAAAAGGCCCGGCATCGCTGCCGGGCCTCGGGTTGATCGCGCGGATGCGCGGGGATCAGGAATTGCTCTTGAGATAGGCGATCACATCGGCGCGCTTTTGCGGATCGGTTGGCCACCCGGCGAAGGTCATCTTGGTGCCGGGCACAACGCGCTGCGGATTTTCCAGATATTGGAACAGCTTTTCCTCAGTCCAGGTGATGCCGCTATTCTTGTTGGCGGTCGAATAGGTAAAGCCCGGGATGCTGCCGGCCTTGCGGCCAACCACGCCGTGCAGCGATGGCCCGATCTTGTTCACGCCGGCTTCGATCGCATGGCACGTCTTGCACGTGATAAAGTCGGTCTCGCCCTTCTTGGCGTCGCCGGTATAGGCGGCGAGCTTCACCCCGGCGATGGTGTCGGTATTGTCGGCGGCGACGGCGGCAGGCTTTGGCGCTGCCGGTTCCGCTGCGGGTGCGGCGGCTGGCGTGGTCGTCGCGGCAGTGGTGGTGGTCGTCGTCGTGCTGCTGTCGCTTTCGGCTTTCTTGGCGCAGGCCGTGAGCGCGAGGGTGGCGCATGCCACGCCAAAGGTCACGCGGCCGAGACGCTTGATGGGTCCTGTTTGCATCAGTCCTGCTCCTGCTTTTTATCGACTCTCCCGAACGCACATTCGACACTATCGTGCCATGACTGTCCAGAAAAATTGACACCGACGACGACCCGGTCGCGCTTTCGCTCCTCCGTCCGGAGCGGGTTAGAGCGCGGTAAACCGGAAGTCGCGAAAGCGCGCCGCACCGGAGCCCGCTGCATAGAGGCCGGGCCTGAGCATCAGGAAGCCGCCGCGCACATTGTGGTGATAGCCCGACACTTCCATGCCGCGATCGAAGCGCGTCCAATGGCGTCCGCCATCGCCACTGGTGTCGAACGTGACGATGTGGCGATCGTTGGTGACGCGCAGCCGCATTTGGCGCCCGTGCGGATTGTGCGGGCGACCGCGTTCCTGCCCATATTGGTGGGTGACGAAGCGCTGCTGATCGAAGCCGAGGCCGCAATAGAGTTTGTCGTCATAAAAGAGGATAAGCCCGGCGGTGGTGCCGGGATCGACCTCGATCTCGCAGTCGAAGCGATAGCCGGTGTCGCCCGCGATCAACAGCAAGGGTGCCGAATCGACCGGTGCGGTACCGCTGGCGGTGAGCGTCAGCGTGCGGTTGGCGACCGACAGGCGATCAGCCTCGTTCGGGCGCGGGCGGAAGAAGCTCCAGCGGGTGCCGAGCGCGAGCGTCTGGAAATCGTCGGACAGCGCCATGCCGTGCGGGACCGCGCTGCCGCCTTTCGGCTTGGCGAGCGGGCGCGACAGATCGCCGCCGGTCATCTTGAACCAGCCATCGGCGGTCCAGGCGATGGGATCGAGCAGCGTCTGCCGCCCGAGCGTCCAATAGTCCTTCTCATAGCCGTGATAGAGCGCCCACCAGTCGCCCGCTGGCCCTTCGACCAGCGAGGCGTGGCCGCGCGACCACCAGCGCTCGGACCGGTCGCGCGTGCGCACCAGCGGGTTGGCGGGGCAGTCTTCCCATGGCCCGTGGATCGAGCGTGCGCGGGCGGCGATCACCATATGCCCGGTCGGTGGCCCGGCGGTGCCGCCGACGGCGGTGATGAGGTAGAAATAGCCGCCGTGGCGGACGATCTTGGGGCCTTCGGGCGAGAATCCCTCGACCACCCAGTCGCTCGGATACCGCCACGGATCATAGACATGCTCGGGGCTGCCGACGGTCGACAGGCCATCGGCGGACAGGCGCACACGGTCGCCGCCCGACAGGAACAGCCAGCGCGAGCCGTCCTCGCCGACGACATGGCACGGATCGATATGCGCGTGCAGGCCGAGATCGATCGGTTCGCTCCACGGCCCTTCGATATGGTCGGCATGGATCACCCAGATCGAATTGGGCGAGGCTTTGGTCGGGATATAGAGGAAATAGCGCCCGTCATGCTTGGCGAGGCTCACCGCCCAGACCGAGCCGATGTTGCGGTGGAGCGCGGGGCCGATCGGCCGCCAGTTCACCAGATCGCGCGAATGCCACAGGATCAGGCCGGGATAGGAATCGAAGCTGGAGAAGGTCAGGTAATAGTCCTGCCCGTCTTTCAGGATAGCGGGGTCGGGGCGATCGCCCGACAGTACGGGATTGAGGAAACGCCCGTCGCCAAGATCGGCGATGCGTTGCTGGTCCAGCCCACGCCGATACGCGGCGGGGGTATCGGTTGCGGCGGCGGTGCTGCTGGGGAGCAGCAATGCAGCGCTGCCGCCAGCGGCGGCGAGCGCGTCGCGGCGCGTGAGGCGCATCAAACCCTCCGGGCGCGGCGCGCCAGTGCGTCGCTGCGCATCCGACCGTGGTCGAGCAGCAGATGGTGATAGCGGGCCAGCGCCGTGCCGGATCGGCCGTGCGCGCCGTCTTCGATGGCAAGCGCGAACAGCATTTCGGCGGCGCGCGTCATTGGCTCCTGCACGATCCGCGCGAGATCGGCGTCGAACGGCGCGAAATAGGCGGGTTCGCCCTGCCAGGCGACCAGCCGCGCGCGTGCCTCGGGCAGCGACAGGCCGTGCAGATGGATGGCGAGATCGACCAGCGCGCGCGCGATGCGGAACAGCCGCCAATGGAGATAACCGAGTTCGGCCAGCGGATCGGCGGCATACAGCCCCGCATCGGCAACGCGGCGTTCGATATAGATCGCCCATCCTTCGGCAAAGCCCGGCGCATAATCGAGCCGCAGCGGGTGTGGATCAGCGGCGGCCTCCAGCGGCAGTTGCACCATATGGCCGGGGAGCAGCTCATGTGCGACGACGCTCGGCAGGGTGAACGCCGGGCGATCGGCAAGGCGCTGAAGATCGGGCACATAGCCGCCGGGCTGCGTGGGCGTGGGCAGTGTGCGATAGCCGTAATGGGCTCGGGCGATGTCGGCGGCGGTCGGTGGGGTGGCGGTGACGTTCAGGCACCAGCGCGGCACCGCGCCGACCAAGGCGGGGACACGCGGGCGTAGCTCCGCCAGCCAGCGGTTCATATCGGCCAAAGCGGCGTCGGGGCTGGCATAAGCCTGGCGCGGGTCGCGCCACAAAGCGGAGAAGCGCGCGCCGGTGGTGGCCCCCGCCACCCCGAGCCGGGCGAACAGCGCATCGGCGCGGGCGGCGCAGCGGCGGCGTTCGGTCTCCATTTGTGCCTCGAGCGCGGGCGGATCGATGTCATCGCCGAGCTTGCGGCGGAGCAACAGGAGGGCGTGCTCCGGGTTGCGCGGTGGCCCCTTGGCGCGCGGGTCGACCGCGAACCGCCGCACTATCTCGAGGTCGATCGCCAGCCCGGCGCGGGCGGTGTCGAGGTCGAGCTGCGCGGCGAGGGGCAGGCCCCTCCGATCAAATTCCGCCAGCAGGGAGAGCGCTGCTCCGGGATCGTGTGGCAACGCCGCCGCCGTATCGAGCGCGGCGCGCAACGTTGCGGCGGGCGCGGCGCGCACGTGGCTGGCGAGTGCCAGCGCCGCAGCCCCGGCGAGCAGCGCCCGCCGCGTCGTCATGGCGTGCGATCGGCGATGGCGACGGCGTTGTTCTGCTGGGTGACTTCGGCGGTGCCATCGCTCTGTTCGACACGAACGAAGAGCTGTTGCGGATCGACGCCCGTGGGCACCGTCAGCGTCACCTGCGCGGTTTTGGGGGTGAGGTCGCCCGGCGCGGCGAGTGGCGGCACGGCGGCGCTGGTGATCCTCCGATCCTGCTGCCACAGCGACACGCGGCCCGCAGTGGTCGGCACCGCGCCGAGGCTATGCACCGTGACCGTGATGCGCTGGCCCGCAACGGCCACATCGTTGCGCCCGATGCCGAGATCGGGGCGGGTTTCGACCGGCGTGGTGGGTGTCACTAGCGCAAAGTCGAGCACGGTCTCGCCCCGCGCGAAGGTGAGCGGGATCGACGCGCTGCGTTCGAGCGCCACCGTCGTGCGCTCAGGTGCCGCGCCGCGTTCGGCTGCGATCGACCAGCGTCCGGCGGTCACGTTCCACGCCGTCATCGTCGCCGCTTGCGGGCGGTCGCTGGTGTTATAGGCGATGACCTTGAAGCGGTCGCGCGTGGCGCCGGGCAGCAGGATCGCGACCTGCTCCGCGGCCCCCGGTGTGGCAAAGCGCCAGCTGACCGTGTTGCCCGGCCAGGTCTGGTTGCGCTTCAACGCGATGCCGCCGAGCCGTTCGCGTTGCAGGATGTCGCTTGGCTGTTCGACGCGGTCGCTCCACCAATGGCCTTCGGTGTACATCGCCATGTGCTGCATCTTGTCGGCGATCGCCTCACCGTGCAGCGTGGCCAGCACGGCGAGGTCACCCGTTGCCGACCAGGCGGCATAGCGTCCGAACGGCTCCTCGTTTTTGGTGGCGCGCGCGCGCAAGGCGGGACCATCGGGCAAGGCGGAGAAGGCGTTTTCGTTGAATTCGGCCAGCCCCGCCGCGTTCTTGGCGACGCGCGCCTCGATCGGGCGCAGATATTTGGCGTCGCCGGTAAAGCGCCATGCCGCCCAGCTTGCCTGGAGCGGCGTGCTCACCCCGCCACCATCGCCGACGCGCTCGGCATCGCTGCGCCAGTTGATCTCATTGGGGTAGGACCACGCGCCATCGGCACCCTGTTTGCCGTGCGCCATCCAGCCGTCGATCACGCCCGTCACCAGTCCGCGCGCGGGGGCGCTGCCATTGTACAGGCCGAGCAGGATCGGCGCGTGCAGCACGGTGAAGCTATAGGGCTTCTGCCATTCCCACGCCTCCTCGCGGTACATCGTGCGCCCGCCATACCAATTGCTCGCGAAATGCAGATGGCCGGCCGGGTTCTTCAGGATCACCCCTTGCAGCGCCTTGGTGGTCGTCATCAGCCGCTCGACCGAGCGCGGTTCGCCCCAGTTGAGATAGAGCCGCTCGGCATCCGAGTTGAGCCCTTCCTCATAAGCGTGAAGCTCGTCGGTCGTGATATAGCCGAGGCCGTTCACGCGCATGCCGTTTTTGTACGCGGCATCGGCGAGGGCGCGGAGCGAGGCGTTAATCTTGTCGGGCTCGACCCCCATCAGCGCGAGGCCGGGCCATTGCTGGGTCAGATCGGTATCGTCGGAAATGCCGCCGCCAAAATCGCCATAAGGCACCTGGCGATGGTCGATCCACCAGTCGACGAACTGGCGGACCAGCTTCAAATCCTCCAACTGGCGGAACGCCCAGAGCGGCACGCCGGGTGGCGCGGTCGGCTGGGTGACGGTGGGCATGTTTTCGGGGCGGTAATTGATGTCGGCCCAATATTGGCGGGCCGTCACATTGTCAGGGTCGACGCGCAGCAGGTCGGTGATATCGCCGAACAGGCGCGCATAGAGCGCTTCGCGCTTGGAGGCGGTATGCTCCTCGACCAGAAAGCCCCAATTGTCCTTCACTTGGTTGAGCCGGTCGGCGATATGTTCGGGGAGCGCCGCCGCGCGATCCTTGAACACCAAGCGGATCTTGGCACCGTTGAGCGCGGCGGCATCGAAGCTGGGCAGCGCCGAGGCGATGCTGAGATAGAGGCTGTCATTCGACAGGATGCGGTCGCGCAGGTCGAGCCACAGCGTGCGCGGCGTGCCTGCCGGCACGCTGACCGACAGGTCGATCAGGTCGCGCGCAGGCCAGATCGGGTCCTTGACGCGCAGGTTGAGCGGGATCAGCCCGGTGCCGGCGAGCGCGGGCAAATCGATCGCGATGCCGTCGAGCCCGTCATGCAGATTCTGCCAGCCATAATCGAAAGCGCGCGCCAGCGGCTTGTCGGCATAGGCATCGCCCAGGCTGGCCGGGATCAGGATGTGGACGATCGGCAGGCCGCGCGTGCGCGTCTGCGCTGGCGCGCCCGCCCCCGCTGCCGCCGCGCCAACCGCCGCCTTGATGCCGGAGCTGGGCAAGGCGACGACCATGCTGCGCTCGTCAGGCGCATACCGCCCGGTGATGAAGGATTCGAGGGTGGCGAGCGCGGCGACCTTGGTCGAGGCGGCGGCGTCCACGGTGTAGGAGAGTTTGAACGATCCCACCGGTTCCGCGCCCGGCTTCACGTCATAGGCCCATAGCTCCTGGATCGGCTGCTCCCGCACCGTGTTGACGAAGCTGAGCGTTCCGCCTTGCCGCTCAGGTATCGCGCTGACGCTGCGGACAATGCCTTGCGCGCGGGTGGCGAGCGTGGTGGTTTGCCCAGTGTCCGACCATAGCAGCGACCCATAAGCCGCGCCGCGAATTTCGACGCGGTTGAAGCGTTCGCCGGGCGGCACGGTCAGATCATAACGCTTGCCGCCTTCGACATAGACGTTCCAGTCGGGCAGCTCGAAATAATCGTCGCGGCCGGGCAATTTGGAGCGGTTATAGACGCCGGGCCAGGTCGTCTCGGCGATGCCGTCCACGCCCTTCCACATCCATTCCTTCATATCCTTGGCGTCGGCGAACTCGACCTTGCGCACGGTGGTGACGGGGGCATCAAGCATCGGTGGCACGCCCGTGTCCCAGCCATAACGGTGCAGCCAGGCGGTGCGGCGGGCGGCGGCGTCCTCGGAAGGGGCGGGGGCCGGATCGCGCTTGTCGGCCAAGGCGGCGATGTCGCTGGCGGCGAGCATCCGATCGTACACGCGAATCTCGTCGAGATCGCTGCCGCGCATGAAATGGTAGCGGCTCTGCACTTGGTGGGGGGAGAGCACGCGCCCGGCGAGGCCGAACTGATCGAGCCCCGAATCGAGATCGGCGACCTGATCCTTGCGCGCGACTTCGCGACCATCGACGAAGAGGCGAACGCCCTTGGTCTCGTCCCAGGCAAAGGCGATGTGCTTCCAGGCGTCGGCAGCAGGCATCTGCGGGATCGTCCAGGAGACGCGGATGCGCGACAGGTTGGCATCGGTGACGAAGGCGTCGAAGCCGTGGCCGTTCCAGTCGATCCGCAGGAACGCCATGTCCCAACTGCTGTGATCGGCAAAGCCCGCGCGGAAGATCACGAAGGGCGCGACGCCGAGCGGTTCGCGTGGTCGCCAGAAGAAGCTGAGCGTGCCGCGCTGCGCGCGCATATTGCCGGGCGCTTTCCACGCGACATAGCCATCATCGGCCCAGCGCGCCGCGCCGCCGATCGCGCCATCGGGCACGACGCTGACACCGCTGCGGAAATTGGGCACGGGGTCGCCTGCGGCAACGTCTGCGGTCAGGCTCTTGTCGGCGGAGACGCGGAACAACAGGCCATTGGCATCCTGCGCGCAAACGGGTGTCGCGATGGCAATTGCGAGCAGGCTCGCCAGCCCGAGCTTACAGCGCATCGACACGTGCCAGTCGCGGTGAGAGCAGATGGATAACCCCGACCGCGATCAGATACACGCTGCCCGCGACCGCGAAGATCAGCGTGTAGCTGCCCGTCGTCTGCAGGATGTAGCCGGTGAACTTGGCCATCCCCATGCCGCCAATCGCGCCGACCATGCCGCCAATGCCGACCACCGACCCCACCGCCTTGCGCGGGAACATGTCCGACGGGATCGTATAGAGATTGGCCGAAAACGCCTGATGCGCCGCCGTCGCCAGCCCGACGATTGCCACCGCTGCCCATAGATTGGCGATATATTGCGCAAAGAAGATCGGCATCACCAGAAAGGCGCAGACCAGCATCGTCGTCTTGCGCGCGGCATTGGCCGACCAGCCGCGCTTCATCAGCCGTGAGGAGGACCAGCCCCCGGCAATGCTGCCAAAGTCCGAGATCAGGTAGATCACGACCAAGGGCGGGCCGAAGCTCTTCAAATCGAGATGATAGGCCTTGGACAGGAAATCGGGCGTCCAGAACAGGAACAGCCACCAGATCGGGTCGATCAAAAATTTGCCGAGCGCATAGGCCCATGTCTCGCGATAGCCGAGCAGCCGCGTCCACGCGATCTTCTGTGCGGGGTCGGCGGGGTCGCTTTCGATATGGGCGAGTTCGGCGGCGCTGAGCCGCGGTTGTTCGCGCGGGCTGCGGTAAATGGCGATCCAGGCAACCAGCCACACTAGGCTCGCGACGCCAGTGACGATGAACGCCATCTGCCAGCCAAAGGCGAGCGTGATGACGGGGACGATCAACGGGGTCACCACCGCGCCGATATTGGCCCCGGCATTGAACACGCCCGTCGCCAGCGCCCGCTCGCGCGCAGGAAACCATTCCGACACGGCCTTGATGCCCGCCGGAAAATTGCCCGATTCGCCAAGACCCAGCACCGCGCGCGCGGCGGCGAATTGCAGGGTCGATCCGGCAAAGCCGCACAAAGTGTGGCCGAGCGTCCAGATGATGAAGGCGATCGAATAACCGATCCGCGCGCCGACCCGGTCCACGATCGAGCCGAAGCTGATATAGCCGATCGCATAGGCCGCCTGGAACCAGAAGACGATATCGGCATAGGCATTCTCGTCCCAGCCGAATTCGCCCGAAATGTTGGGCTTGAGCAGCCCGATCATCTGCCGGTCGACATAATTGATTGCGGTGGCGGCAAAGAGCAGGCCGCAAATCACCCAACGATAGCGTCCGATCACGCTTGCGTCGGCCGTTTTGGTCCCGCTTGCACCCGTGTCGATCGGAAGGTCGGCCGTCGCCATCATCTCTCTCCTGTCGGCGGCCCTGTTTCGAACCTTTGCCGGATCCTAATCGCGGTTATTGCGCTGCGATGCTACACGCCACCGTCAGCCGGTCGTCGAAAATGGCCGCGATTTGCGCGCCGATTTCGACTTGGTGGACCCCGCTGACCGCACCCGTTGAAATCCACTGGCCCGGGGTCAGCGCGATGCCACGCTGCGCCATCAATTCTAACAGGAAGCGCGCGGCACCAAATGGGCCGTCAAGCATCGTCGCGGCGGTGGCGATTCCGGTCGACGCGCCGTCGATGGTCAGCTCGACCGGCCATTGATTGAGGTCGAGGTCGCGCCAGTCGGCAATATCGGGGCCGATCACCAGCCCGTTATTGTTGCCGAAATCGGAAATGGTGACACCGGGGCCATGGTCATTAATGCCGCCAAAGGGCGAACTGGCGATTTCGATGCCGACACACACCCGGTCGATCAGCGCGGTCGCTTCGGCCAGCGTATAATGGGTTTTGGCAGGATCGGGTGCAGTGCCGATCCGCAGCAGGAATTCCGCCTCGGCGGCCGCGAATCCACCGGCATAGACGGTCATTGCGCGTGGGGTTTCCCCGGCGTCGAAGGTCTGGTCGGCGAAGATCGGCCCTGCGAGGCGGTCGGCCCCCTCCAGTGGCGGGTTGATCCGCCCGACCTTCCACCCGGCGATCACGCGGTCGGCGAGCGCGATGGCGGCGTCCTGCATCGCATAGGCTTCGGCAAGCGCGGCGGGCATGGTGCCGGGGTAATCGACGAGTGCAGACGCGCTGCGCCGTGCGCTGACAAATTCGGTTGCGACTCGCGCGATATTGTCTTGACGTTTCTTGGCCGGCACGTGGCTTTATCCCCTCATGGACCGCTAAGGCGATCTCCACGACTGGGTATGGGAAACCGGTGTCATTGACAAGAGGCTGATCGCGGGTTGGCGTGATCAGCCGGGAAAGGCGCTCACCCAATCGCCCTCAAACGCCGCCTGGGCGGCGCGCGCGATCGACCGCGTCGCGTCGGAATCGTGGGCCAACGCCTCGGAAAACCCCAGTTTCGCCGCGATCAGCCGCGCCAGCACCGCGTGCGCGTCGCCGGTTGCTGCGCAATCGGCGAGGGCGGTGCCCGCCGGGTCGAGGATCGGCACGCCCGCCCGTGTGCGCTGCATCAAAAAGGCGATCCAGCAGCCGAGCGCGGCCAGCACATGGTGCGGCAACCGGCCCTGTGTGCGCTGCGCGGCCAACGTATCGCCGAGTCGATAGGGGATCTTCTGGCTGCCATCGGCGGCGATCTGCTCCAGCCGGTGGACAATTGCGGGGTTGCGGAAGCGGGCCAGCACCGCCGCACGATAGCCATCGAGATCGAGCCCGGCGACGGGCGGCAAGGTGGGGATGATGTCGTCGCGGATCATCGTATCGATGAAGTCCGCCAGCGCGGCATCGCCCATCGCATCGGCCACGCTGGCATGGCCGCGCAACAAACCGGCATAAGCCAGCGTCGAATGCGACCCGTTGAGGATGCGCAGTTTGGCCTGTTCATAGCCCTCAACGTTGTCGGTCAGCGTCGCTCCGGCGCGGCCCAACGCCGCGCAGACCGGATCGCCCAGATCCTCGATCACCCATTGCGTGAACGCTTCGCGCTGCACGGCGGCGCGGTCCTCGACGCCCAGCACGTCCGCGACATCGGCATAGAGCGCGTCGTCCGCCGCAGGGGTGATCGAATCGACCATCGTGCCGGGCACGCGCACCTGCGTGGCGATCCACGCCGCCAGCTCGGGCGTCTGCGCCTCGGCAAAGCGGATCAGCGCGGCCCGCACTTTGGCTCCGTTATTGGCGAGGTTGTCGCACGGCATCACCATGAACGGTGCAATCCCGCGCGCGTGGCGCGCGGCGAGCCCAGCGACGATCCACCCGATCACGCTGCGCGGAACGGCGGGAGCCGCCAGATCGTGCGCGATGTCGGGATGGGCGAGGTCGAGCGTGCCGTCTGCCGCGAGGCAATACCCCTTCTCGGTCACTGTCGTCGTCACCAGCCGCACCGCCGGGTCGGCGAGCAGCGCGAGCGTCTGCTCCGCGTCGTCGGGGCCCAGAAAGCGGCTATGCGCGCCGATGATGCGATAGGCAGGCGCGATGTCGCGGACGGCGAGCGTGTACAGCCCTTGTTGCTCGGTCAGCGCCGCAACCGTTGCTGCGCTGCGCAGCGACACCGCAGCAATGCCCCAATCGGGCTCGCTGTCGAGCAGCGTATCGATATACGCCGCCTGGTGCGCGCGGTGGAACGCGCCGGGGCCGAAATGGACGATCCCGGTGGTTGGCGGTGCGGTGCGATTGGGGCGAGTCACGCGTGCTGGCACACGATCGAGCGTGCCATATCCCAAACGCGTCATAAGGTTACGCCCCGCTTCCAGATTGCGATTTCGCGCTCGCCATTACGCTCGGCAGCGGTCGCCGCGCCAGACGCAATCGCGCACACGCGCGTGGCCAGCGCCTGCGCCACCGTGTCGAAGCCGTGATCGAGCACTTCGCCCGCGTCGAAATCGATCCAGCCCGGCTTGCGCGTGGCGAGTGCGCTGTTCGACGCGATCTTGAGCGTCGGCACCGGGAAGCCGAGCGGCGTTCCCCGCCCGGTGGTGAACAGAATGGCGGTCGCCCCTGAGGCGGCCAGCGCGGTGCAGGATACGGCATCGTTGCCCGGTGCCTCGAGCACGGTGAGCCCCCGCCCGCCGACGCGCGCGCCATAGGGGAGAACATGCGAGACCGGTGCGCGTCCGGCCTTTTGCACCGCACCGAGCGATTTTTCCTCAAGCGTGGTGATGCCCCCCGCGACATTGCCGGGCGAGGGATTTTCGGACACCGGTTCGCCATGGTCGAGGAAATAGCGTTTGAAATCATTGACCATCGTGACGATGCCGTGGAACACGCTTTCGTCGACCGCGCGGTCCATCAGCAGGCGTTCCGCGCCGAACATTTCCGGGATTTCGGTTAGCAACACGCTTCCGCCCGCCGCGACCACGCGCTCGCTGATGCGGCCGACCAGCGGGTTGGCGGTGAGGCCCGACAAGCCATCGGACCCGCCGCATTTCACCCCAAGCACCAGCCGGTCGAGCGCGACGGTGCTGCGCTGGCTGCGGGCGAGCGCGACCAGTTCGGCGACCTTGGCCAGGCCCTCGTCAATCTCGTCCCCGGCCAATTGCGTGACGAGCGTGTGGATGGCGGGGCGGCGCGCTTCGGGAATTTCGCGCAGCAAGGCGTCGATCTGGTTCGATTCGCACCCCAGACCGACGATCAGCACGCCGCCGGCATTGGGGTGGCACGCGAGCGCCGCCAGAATGCTGCGCGTCCCGTCGAGATCGTCGCCAAGCTGCGAACAGCCAAAGGGATGGGTGAAGGCGTGGACGCCATCGACAATGCCATCCGCGCCATCGCCGACCAGGGCGGCATTGGCCTGTGCGGCGATGCGCGTCGCGGTGCGCGCGACGCAGCCGACCGTCGGCAAGATCCAGATTTCATTGCGCGTGCCCACGCGCCCGTCCGCGCGGACATAGCCTTCAAAAGTCGCTGTTTCCTCGGGTTCGCGCGTTGGCGCGGGGGCCTTTGGCGTGAAGCGATAGGCGAGCGTCCCGTCGAGCGCGGTCGCCAGATTGTGCGAATGGACGTGCGCGCCGACTGCGATGGCGGCGGTGGCGGTGCCGATCGGAAAGCCGAACTTCACCACCGGCGCGCCCGCCGCGATGGGCATGATCGCAATCTTGTGGCCGCTTGGCGTATCGGTCAGCGCCGGAATGCTGCGCCCGTCGAAGGTGACGGCATCGCCCGCCAGCACGGGCTCGACCAAGGTTACGACGCTGTCGTCGGGATGCACCAGAAGGGCTTTTGCCACGCGCGTCGCTCGCTTGTTGGTAACCGGTATCATCGCTCTGCCCCAGCCGACCGGCGCTTGGCAAGGGGCGCGCGATATCGCGGCGGTGCGCGCCCGGACTAGCCAAGCCCGCCATCCTGGGGTTAAGCCGACCGCATGAAAAGCACCGGTCAACCGACGATCAACGATGTTGCGCGGATCGCGGGCGTTTCCAAAAAGACCGTCAGCCGCGTCATCAACCGCTCACCCTTGCTCAATGACGACACCCGGCGGCGCGTCGAGGATGTGATCGGCGAACTGGGCTATATTCCCAATCCGCAGGCGCGTGCGCTCGCGCTGCGCCGCAATTTCCTGATCGGGCTCGTCCACGACAACCCCAATGCGCAAATGGTGATGAATGTGCAGCAGGGGATTTTGGAGGCGCTGCACGGCACCGAATTCGAACTGGTGGTGCGCCCGGTCGATCGCGGATCGGCGACGATGCTGGTCGACCTGCGGCATTTCCTGGAGCGCCAGCGCTTGTTCGGGCTCGTCCTACTGCCGCCGATCAGCGAGAATGACACGATCGCCAAATTGTGCGCGGAAATCGGCTGCCGCTATGTCCGTATGGGGTCGGCCCCGCTCGACGATAACGATCATATGGTTGCCTCCAATGATTGCGAGGCAGTCCGTGCCGCGACCGAATATCTGATCGATCAGGGGCACCGCCGGATCGGCTTGATCGCCGGGCCGCATGGCTTCCGTTCGGCGCGCGAGCGCCGTTTGGGCTTTGAGGAAGCGCTGAGCAAAGCCGGCATCGCGCTCCCGCGCAGCATGATTGCGGATGGCAATTATACCTTCGAGTCCGGCTTGACCGCAGCCGAGCGGTTGCTCGACCTGATGCCGCGCCCGACCGCTATCTTTGCCAGCAATGATGAAATGGCGGCGGGCGTGATGCACGCCGCACGGCAGCGCGGGCTCGATATCCCGAAGGATCTGTCGATCGTCGGCTTCGACGATACGCCCGTCGCGGCGCATGTCTGGCCGCCGCTTACGACGGTACGCTGGCCGATCGCATCGATGGCGCGCTCGGCCGCGCTAAAGCTGACGGCGGGGCTGGACGGGGAAGCGATTGTCGAGGAACCGTCGCTGTTCTTGTCGACCCTGATTCGGCGCGGTTCGGTGGCGGCACCGAGCGCCTAGCGGGCGTCGATTAACGGGCTTGCGACGCAAGCTGACACCGGTTACCAGAGCCCGCATAAAACAGTGCGGGGAGGGAGAATGACAATGGCACGGCCGCTCGACCTGAACCCCGATCGCCTGTTTCCGAGCGACCCGACGACGCGGGCCATTGCGCGCACGCTTTACGCGGAAATCGCGGACCTGCCGATCATCAGCCCGCATGGCCACACCGATGCCGGATGGTTTGCCGACGACACCGCCTGGACCGACGCGACCGCGTTGCTGCTCGCGCCCGATCATTACATTTTCCGGATGCTGTACAGCCAGGGCATCGACCTCGACGCGCTCGCCATTCCGCGCCGCAGCGGCACGCCCGCGACCGATCCGCGCTCGGCATGGCGGGTGTTCGCGCAGAACCTGCATCTGTTTCGCGGCACGCCTTCGCGCATGTGGCTCGATCATGTCTTTGCCGAGGTGTTCGGGTTCGAGGTGGCGCTCGGGCCTGATACTGCCGACCTGTATTTCGATACGATCGCCGAGAAGCTGGCCAGCCCGGCTTTCCGCCCGCGCGCGCTGTTCGATCGCTTCAAGATCGATTTTCTGGCGACGACCGAGGGGCCGCAGGACGATCTGGGCGCGCACCACCGCATCCGCGCCTCGGGCTGGGGCGGGCGCGTCGTCACGACCTATCGCCCCGACGGCGTGATCGATGTCGAGCATGAGCACTTCGCGGGCGCAATGGCGCGCTTTGCCGAGCTGACCGGCGAAGATGTCTATAGCTGGAAGGGCTATCTCGCCGCGCACCGCAAGCGCCGGGCGGATTTCCGCGCGGCCGGGGCGACCGCGACCGATCACGGCCACCCGACCGCCGCGACCGCCAATCTGTCCCCGGTTGAAGCTGAAGCCTTGTTCGGCAAAATCGTCGGTGGCCGCTGGACCGCCGCCGATGCCGAACTGTTCCGCGCGCAGATGCTGACCGAAATGGCGGCGATGTCGGTCGAGGATGGCATGGTGATGCAAATCCACCCCGGCTCGTTCCGCAACCACAATGCCGGGCTGTTCGCCAGCCACGGCCGCGACAAGGGGGCCGACATCCCCATGCGCACCGATTATGTCCATGCGCTGAAGCCGCTGCTCGATCGCTTCGGCACCTCGACCGAGCTGTCGATCATCCTCTTCACGCTCGACGAGAGTGTGTATGCGCGCGAACTGGCCCCGCTGGCCGGGCATTATCCGTGCCTGAAATTGGGGCCATCGTGGTGGTTCCATGACAGCCCCGAGGGGATGCGCCGCTTCCGCGAGATGACCACCGAGACGGCGGGTTTCTACAACACCGTCGGCTTTAACGACGATACTCGCGCCTTCCTGTCGATCCCGGCGCGGCACGATGTCGCCCGGCGCGTCGATTGCGGCTTCCTGGCACGGTTGGTGGCCGAGCATCGCCTTGCGGATTGGGAAGCCGCCGAACTGGCGCAGGAGCTGACCAGCGGCCTCGTCCGCCGCGCTTATCGTATCGATTCCCCCGAAATCGCCGCCAAAGCGGCCTGACCCCCGGAGAGCCCCATGTTCGACCGCACTTATTACGCCACGCATCCCGACATGATGGAATGCGTTTCCAACGACGAATTGCGCGATCGCTATCTGATCCAGGACCTGTTCCGCGCAGGGGAGTGCGTGCTCAATTACACCCATGCCGATCGGTTCGTGATCGGCGGCGTGGCCATTGCTGATGCTGCGGTGAAACTGCCCGACCAGACCGAGCCGGCTTCGGCTGCCGGACACCCGTTCCTGGAGCGGCGCGAGTTGGCGGTGGTCAATGTGGGTAGCGCGCAGGGCACGGTCACGGTCGATGGCGAGGTGTTCACGCTCGGCAATAAGGATTGCCTGTACGTGACGATGGGCGCGAAGGACGTAGTGTTTTCCGGCGAAGGCGCGCGTTTCTATCTGGCGTCGTGCCCGGCGCACAAGGCGTTCGCGACGCGCGTGATTTCGGTTGCCGACGCGACCAAGCTGGAGCGCGGCAGCCTGGAGGAATCGAACGAGCGGACGATCTACCAGATGGTCATCCCCGGCATTTGCGACAGCGCGCAATTGGTGATGGGGCTGACGGTGCTGAAGCCGGGTTCGGTGTGGAACACGATGCCGCCGCACATTCATGAACGCCGCAGCGAAATCTATTTCTACTTCGAACTGGATGGGCCGAACGACCGCGTGTTCCATTATATGGGCGAAGGCGAAGCGTTGCGCCACATCGTAATGGCCAATGAGGAAGCGGTGATTTCCCCGCCCTGGTCGGTGCATATGGGCTCGGGCACCAAGGCCTATGCCTTCATCTGGGCGATGGCGGGCGAGAACCAGGATTATACTGACATGAGCGTGCTGGATATTTGCCAGCTGGCGTAACGCCCCCTCCCGCGCGCGGGAGGGGCTGGGAGGGCATCGTCGCAGGTCCTTCCCAATTCCCTCCCCTAACCCCTCCCGCAAGCGGGAGGGGAAAGGAATGAAACATGACCAATCCCTTCGATCTCACCGGCAAGGTTGCCGTCGTCACCGGGGCCAATACCGGCATCGGCCAGGCGATTGCGGTGGCGCTGGCGGCGGCTGGCGCGGATGTGGCCTGTGTCGGGCGGACACCGGCTGAGGACACCGCGCAGCAGATCCGCGCGCTGGGGCGTCGCGCCGAGATCATTTCCGCCGATCTTTCCACGATCGAGCCTGTGCAAAGGGTTGTGGATGAGGCTGTGGATAAGCTTGGCGGGCTCGATATTCTCATCAACAATGCCGGCATCATCCGCCGCGCCGATGCGGTCGATTTTACCGAGGACGATTGGGATGCAGTGATCGACACCAATCTCAAATCGGTGTTCTTCCTGTGCCAGGCGGCGGGGCGGCACATGATCGCGAAAGGCTCCGGCAAGATCGTCAACATCGCGTCGATGCTGACCTTTCAGGGCGGCATTCGCGTGCCAAGCTATACCGCGTCCAAGAGCGGCATTGGCGGGCTGACCAAGCTGCTCGCCAATGAATGGGCGGGCAAGGGCATCAACGTCAATGCGATTGCGCCGGGCTATATCGCGACCAACAATACCGCGGCTTTGCAGGCTGACGAGACGCGCAACCGCTCGATCCTCGAGCGCATTCCGGCGGGCAAATGGGGCGATCCCTCCGATCTGGGCGGCGCGGCGGTGTTTCTGTGCAGCCGAGCGGCGGACTATGTGCAGGGGCATATTCTGGCGGTCGATGGCGGGTGGCTGGCGCGATAAGGGAGCCTCATCGTCACCCCGGGCTTGTCCCGGGGACCACCGCGCCGCAAGCGTGCGACCGATTTGAGGAGTGGACCCCGGCACAAGGCCGGGGTGACGCGAGAGGGTAGGGTAATGACGTTTCTGGCCTTTGGGGAAATCATGCTGCGCCTCTCGCCGCCGGGGCGTGAGTTGCTGTTGCAGACGCCCAAGCTGGACGTGTGGGTGGCCGGGGCCGAGGCCAATGTCGCGGGTGCGCTCGCCCGGCTTGGCCATGACGTCGCCTTCGCGAGTGCCGTGCCCGACAATGATCTGGGCCGCGCGGCGCTGACCTATTTGCGCGGCGCGGGCGTCGATACCGCCGGCATCCAGCTTCGCGGTGATCGCATGGGGCTGTATTTCGTCACCTCGGGTGCCGGCTTGCGCGCGACCGAAGTGATTTACGACCGCGCCGGATCGTCCTTTGCCGAAATGCCGAGCGATGCCTGGGATTGGGACACATTGCTGCACGGCGTCGACCGGTTGCATTTGTCGGGCATTACCCCCGCGCTCGGGCCGGTGCCCGCTGCCAGCGCGATCGCCGCGGCGCAGGCGGCGGCGGCGCGCGGGATTGCGGTGTCGTTCGACGGCAATTGGCGCGGCAAATTGTGGGAGCGTTGGGATAGCGATCCGCGCGGCATCCTGACGCACCTCGTCGCCGAGGCCGATTTGCTGTTCGGCAACCACCGCGACATCGCGCTGCTGCTCGGCCGCGATTTCGGCGGTGAGGGCGAGGCGCGGCGGCGCGAGGCGGTGGACGCGGCCTTCGCGGCGTTCCCCAAGCTCCAGACGATTGCGTCGACCGCGCGGCATGTCGAGCATGTCGATCTTCATCGGCTATCGGCGCGGGTCGATACCCGCACGGACTCGGCGCAGACCGAGGAGGTGGTGCTGGCCGGGATCGTCGACCGGATCGGCGGCGGGGATGCGTTTGCGGCAGGCGTGTTGCACGCACTGCGGCGCGGCGGCGACAGTGCCGAGGCGGCCCGCACCGGGCTTGCGCTGGCCGCGCTCAAACATTCGTTGCCGGGCGATGCGAGTCTGTTCCGCCAGGCCGATATCGATGCCTATCTCGCAGGCGGGCTGGATGTCCGGCGCTGAGCTGACCCGCCGCGCGCTGCTCGGCAGCGGCGCGGCAGCGCTGGCCGCCGCCGCCACACCGTTGCGCGCGGCGCTGGCCCCGCCGGTTGCGTGCTCGGCGGGGCGCTTCTTCGGTACGGCAGAGGCGAACGGGATCCGCGCCTATCGCGGCATCCGCTACGGGCGGGCCGAACGCTTTCGCGCACCGGCGCCGTTCGTATACGGGCCTGCGCCGCATCCAGCCGACACCTTCGGCCCGGTCGCCCCGCAAGCGGGCGGCACCTATGGCCTGCAAAGCGAGGATTGCCTGTTCCTCAACATCTGGACGGCGCGGCCGGATCGCGCGGCCAAGCTGCCGGTGATGCTCTACATCCATGGCGGGGCCTATTCGGGCGGCAGCGTGACCGATCCGCTCAACGATGGTGCGGCGCTGGCGGCACGCGGCGATGTTGTGGTGGTGACGGTCAATCACCGGCTCAACGCCTTTGGCTACCTCTATCTCGCACGGCTCAATCCGCGCTTTCCCGATAGCGGCAATGCCGGGCAGCTCGATCTGATCCTGGCGCTGCAGTGGGTGCGCGACAATATCGCGGCGTTTGGCGGCGATCCGGGGCGGGTGATGGTGTTCGGCCAATCGGGCGGCGGGGCCAAGATCGCGACGATGCTGGGAATGCCCGCGGCCAAGGGGCTGTTTCACCGCGCCGCGACGATGAGCGGGCAACAAGTCACCGCCTCCGGCCCGCTCAACGCGACCGCACGCGCGCGCGCCTATCTCGCTCGGCTCGGCGTGGATGCGGGCGACCTGTCGCCGTTGCTGACGATGCCGCAGGACCGCCTGGTGGCCGCGCTTGACGCTATCGACCCCATCCTCGGCGGTGGCGTTTATTTCGGGCCGGTGCTCGATATGAAATGGCTCACACGGCATCCCTTTTGGCCCGATGCCAATCCGCAAGGGCTCGGCATCCCGATGATCCTGGGCAATGTCCGCGATGAGACGCGCGGCTTTCTCTCGCCCGATTCGGACAAGGTGCGCGGGCTCACCTGGGACAATGTCGCCGCGCGGATTGCGCCCGAATTGCGCATCGACATCCTGCCCGAATGGGTGGTGGCGCAGTATCGCGCGCACTTCCCCGATTGGTCGCCGACCGAAGTGTTTTACGGCGCGACCACCGCCGGGCGGAGCTGGCGCGGGCAAGTGATCGAGGCGGAATCGCGCGCGCAGGCCGGGGCTCCGGCCTTTGTCTATCAGGTCGATTTCACGTCGCGGCTCGACCCTCGGCGCGGTGCCTTTCACACCATCGACATCCCGCTGGTGTTTGGCACGATCGGCGCGAAGGGCTCGCACACCGGCACCGGAGCGGATGCGCAGGCGGCGTCGCAGGCGATGCAGAACAGCTTCGTCGCCTTTGCGCAAACGGGTGACCCCAATCACACAGGGTTGCCGCAATGGCCCCGCTACGATCTGCCGCGACGTGCGACGATGGTGTTCGACACGGTGGCGCATCGCGAGGATGATCCCCGCCGCTGGCAGCGCGAACTGTTTGCGCGCGTTCCGTATATTCAGCCGGGCACATAAGCCAAAAAGCTGATTGACACCGGTTACCAAACGCGACATTTAAGCGTCAGGACGAGTTGCCAGAGAGCGACCGTTGGGCAGGAGAGGAGCGATGCGCCGCGAAAGTGCGCCTTTCCCTTCTTCCGCCCGCCACTCCGCCGCTGATTCGTCGGCGCGGCCTGGCTACCGGTGTCAATCGGCGTCGCACGGCTGCGACGCCAAGGGGGGATGAAGAATGCGCAAGATTTCTGCGGCAGCGACGGTGCAGCACGGTGTCTCGGCAGGCGCGCTTGCGCTCGCACTGTTCTTGCCGGGCGTTGCCCTGGCGCAGACCGAGCCAACGCCGCGTGCGCCTGCGACCGAGGATACCGGGCAGGACATCGTCGTCACCGGCTTCCGCCAGTCGCTTCAGGCTGCACTCAATGTGAAGAAAAACTCGGTCGCTGCGGTCGATTCGATCGTCGCCGAAGACATCGCGAAGTTCCCCGACCAGAACCTGGCCGAATCGCTGCAGCGCATCCCCGGCATTTCGATCCAGCGCGATGGCGGCGAAGGCCGCGCGATCACTGTGCGCGGGCTTGGCGCGCAATTCACCCGCGTCCGCGTGAATGGCATGGAGACGGTGGCGACCTCGACCGACGGTGCCAGCGCCAACCGCGACCGCGCGTTCGACTTCAACGTGTTTGCGTCCGAACTGTTCAGCTCGCTGGTGGTGCATAAGACGGCGGAAGCCTCGCTCGACGAAGGCTCGCTTGGCGCGGTCGTCGATCTCAACACCGGCAACCCGCTTGGCGGCAAGAAAGCCGGCTTCTCGGGCGCGCTGTCGATGCAGGGGTCGTATAACGATCTCGCCAAGACCGTCGGACCGCGCGTTGCCGGGCTGTTGTCGTGGCGGAACGAGGCGGGCACCTTCGGCGCATCGGTGTCGGCGGCCTATTCCAAGGTCAACACGCTCGAACTCGGCAACAACACGACGCGCTGGGCGCAGGCGCAGTTCGACTCGGTCAATGGTACGCCATGCTATTACAACACCACCGGTACTGGCGCGGCACAGGCCTTTACCACCCCCGCCGCCAATAGCGGCGGCGTCTATCGGCAGAGTGCGGCGTGCGACAAAGCAGCCCAAGCCTTCCATCCGCGCATCCCGCGCTACGGCGTGATCAAGCACGATCGCGAGCGCCTGGGCATCACCGCCAGCGTGCAGTTCGCGCCGACCGACCAGACCAAGATCTCGATCGACGGCCTCTATTCCAAGTTCAAGGAAACCCGCGAGGAGCAATGGCTCGAAGTGCTGGCGCGCAGCAACGAGCGTTCGATCGACCTCGTCAATCCGGTCTATGACGCGAACAACAACATCGTCTCGGCGACGCTGAACGACGCGTATAATCGCAACGAGCATTATCTGCGCAAGTCGAGCACCGAATTCTATCAGATTGGCGGCACCTGGGATCAGGATGTGAGCGACAAGTTCCGCTTCACGCTGTTGGGCGGTCTGTCGAAATCGGATGCGAACATCCCGGTTGAAACGACGATCCTGCTCGACAACAAGGCGGCGCAGGGCTTCAAATACGACTATACCAACATGTCGAACCCGACGCTGACCTATGGCAGCAGCGTGACCGACCCGAGCGCCTATCAGCTGTCCGAAATCCGCGATCGTCCGTCGGATACCGTCAACAAATTCCGCACCGTGCAATTGCGCACCGAATGGGATGTGGCCGAGGGGTTCCAGGTCAAGGCGGGCGGCGTCTATCGCAAGTTCACCTTCGATACGGTCGGCTTCACCCGCGATACCGTGGTGTGTGGCAATGGCGGCAAGGATCTGGTGCTTGGCACGCTGACCTGCTCGCCGACATCGGCGATTGCGCCGGGTTCGGTCTATGGCTTCCCGGTGACGGCGGCGCTGACCGATCTCGTCAATCTCGGTTCGGCCGGGCAATCGGCGGGGACGACCTCGCAATATGTCGTGGCCAACATTCCCGCCGCCGCCGCTTTGACCAACCTCTATAGCCGTGCGTTGACCCCCGATGCCGGCAATACCCGCAGTGTCTCGGAAGAGGTGAAGGGTGCCTATCTCGAATTCGATACCAAGGGCGAACTGTTCGGCCTGCGCTATGCCTTCAATGCGGGCGTGCGCTATGTGAAGACCAACCAGGTTTCGACCGGCATCATCAACAGCGCGACGCTGACGGTTAAGCGGGACTATGATGACTGGCTGCCCGCGCTCAACCTGGCCTTTTATCCCACCGAGAACATCATCGTGCGCGGCGCGGTGGCCAAGGTGATGACGCGCCCGACGCTCGGCAACCTGACGCCGGGCGGATCGGCGGATGGCAACAATTATAAGATCACCAACGGCAATCCGTTCCTCGATCCGTTCCGCGCGACCGCTTATGATCTGGCGATCGAATGGTATTTCGCGCCGCAGTCGATCGCGTCGATCGCGGTGTTCAAGAAATCGATCGACAGCTTCCCTGTGTCCAACAGCGTCACGCAGACGCTGGCCGAGGCGGGGCTGACGCGCGACGTGCTGCTGCCGAGCTCGGCTGGCTATATCAAGAACGATCCCAACCAGCTCTACACCGTTTCCAATACGATCAACGGCACCGGCGCCTCGCTGAAGGGCATCGAGCTTTCGGTCCAGGCACCGTTCAAATTCCTGCCGGGCTTCCTGAAGAACTTCGGCGGCATCGCCAACGCGACCTTCATCGACAGCACGGCCGGCTATGGCGTGGTTGGGCCATCGACGCTGGTCTGCGCAACGCAGTTTACCTGCAAGCTCGTCGCGCCGAGCGCGGTGCAGCGGACCTCGACGCTGTTCGGCCTGTCCAAAAAGGCCTTTAACGGCACGCTCTATTATGAAGACGCCAAGTTCAGCGCGCGCGGTTCGATCAGCTATCGCGGGCCGTATGTTGACCAGAATAGCGGCACCGGCAACGTGTTCGAGGGCTATGCCGCGACCACCAATTTCGATGCTTCGGTGCGCTATCGCCTGACCAAATGGCTCGAGGTTTCGGTCGAGGGCACCAACCTGACCGACACCTATCGCTATCGCTACACCGATCTCGACGCGAACCGGAATTATGAGAACAACCATTTCGGCCGCACCATCCTGTTCGGTGCGCGCGTGAAGATGTAAGTCTGGACCACCCTTCCTCTCCGTTCGGGCGTTGCCAATGCTATGGCGACGCCCGTTCGTTTTTCAGGAGCATGCCCGTGATCGACCGTCGCAGCGCCATTCTCGGAACCTTGGCGAGTGGGTGGGCGGCGAGCGGGCTGGCGCAGACGCCGCCGCCGCGAGTTGGCGGTGCCGCACCGGCGACGGCGCTGCCCGAACCCGACGAAACGATCGACCTGTGGCCCAAGGGTGCGCCGGGCGCGCCGCCGACGCTGCCGGTGGAGACGGTCGACGAACGCAGCAAGGATCGCGCGTTGAACGACCGTGCGGTGCAGGGCATCAGCCGACCGCGCCTGGTCGTGTTCCGCCCGCGCACACCCAATGGCGCGGCGCTGCTGGTGACGCCGGGCGGGGGCTATCGGTTGGTCGTGATCGACAAGGAAGGCTATGAGATCGGGCGCTGGCTTGCGGCGCGCGGGTTCACGGTGTTCGTGCTGTTTTACCGGCTGCCTGGGGATGGCTGGGCGGCAGGGCCGGACGTGGCGCTGGCCGATGCGCAGCGCGCGATGCGGCTGATCCGCGCGCGCGCGGCGGATTATGGCATCGTGCCCGAGCGGGTGGGCGCGATGGGCTTTTCGGCGGGCGGGCATGTCTGCGGCGATCTGGCGACGCGCTTCGACGCGCCGGTCTATGCGCCGGTCGATGCCGCCGACCGCCTGAGCGCGCGCCCGTGCCTCGCCGCGCCAATCTATGCTGTGCAGTCAATGGCGGCGGACGTGGCGCATGCTGGATCGCGGGCGCTGCTGCTGGGGCCATCGCCGAGCGCGGCGCTGGAACGTGCGCACTCGACCGCCACCAACGTGTCGCCACGCACGCCGCCCTGCTTCCTGCTCCATGCCGAGGATGACCGGGTGGTGAAGGTGGAGAACACGCTCGCCTTTCGCGCGGCCTGCGTGCGCGCAGGCGTGCCGGTGGAGATGCATCTGTTCGCTCAGGGCGGGCACGGTTTTGGGTTGCGCGGCACGGTCGGCAAGCCAGTGGCGGCGTGGCCGGAGTTGTTCCTGGGCTGGGCGCGGGCGCAGGGGTTTGGGTGACACCTCCTGCGGAAAGGTCAGGGAAATGCGCTTGGTTTTTGCGCGACCCCGGTGCAGCGCAGTTTATGGAGCGGCGGCGGCCTGTCGCTTAGGCTCCCACAATTCGATCTTCGTGCCATCGGGATCAAGGATCCAAGCGAACTTGCCGCTTGGATCCGTGTCGTCGCGCTTGAGCACCGTCACCCCTTTTGCCTTAAGCCGGTCGAGAAAGGCCGCTAAATCGTCGACGGCAAAGTTCAGCAGGATGTCGCGTTGCGAGGGCTCGAAATACGCCGTGGTTTCGGAAAAAGCGTTCAAGATCACGGCGGGTGGGTGGCCAGCAGCCGCGTAAGGCAGGCTGGCACCGCCCCATTTCTCCAAGGGAATCCCCAGAACGTCGCGATACCAGGCCATCAACGCCTTCGGGTTCTTGCTCTTTAAAAAGACCCCGCCGACACCGGTTATGTGGCCAGCGGGTTCAGCCGACGCGACGACCGGGACCACCGCTGCGGCAAAGGCCAGCATCGCGCGCAGCCACCGCATCTTCCTCATGACGTAGCGCTCCCCTGTTTCGTGCCCTGTGAGAAAGTATCATGGGGAGGAGCATGCTTCAATGAAGCCCGGTGAGGAAGACTGGGCGCACGATCATGGCCAAATGCGTGCTGAGGACGGGGCGGCTCGTTTTTACCCCGCCAACAGCCCATGCTCGATCTTCGGCAGCACATGCCGCGCGAACAGATCAGCTTCGGCGGCGTGGGGGTAGCCCGAGAGGATGAACGCCTCGATCCCCATCGCGCGATAGGCGTTGAGCTTGGCGAGCACTTGATCGGGATCGCCGACGATCGCCGCACCACAACCTGAGCGGGCGCGGCCGATGCCGGTCCACAGGTTCGCCTCGGCATAGCCGTCGTCGCCAGCGTTTTCGCGCAAGGCGGCTTGGGCGGCGACGCCGGCCGATTGCGAATCAAGCGATTTGGCGCGGATCGCGGCGCCTTCGGCAGCGTCGAGCTTGGACAGCAGGCGGTCGGCGGCGGTGCGGGCTTCGGCTTCGTGCTCGCGCACCACGACATGGGCGCGATAGCCGAATTTCAGCGTGCGGCCGTAAGCGGCGGCGCGCGCGGTCATGTCGGCGATGATCGCGGCGACGGCTTCCTGCCGGTCGGGCCACATCAGGAACACATCGGCCCCCTTGGCGGCGGCGTCGCGCGCGTCGGGCGAGAGGCCACCGAAATAGAGCAACGGGGCCTTGCCCGACACGGTGCGCAGGCGCGGCGGATCGAGCTTCAGCTTCCAGAAATCGCCATCATGGTCGAGCGGCTCGCCGCTCAGCAGCGTTTTCAGAATGTGCATCGCCTCGACCGTGCGGGCGTAGCGCGGCGCTGAGCCGAGCGACTCGCCGGGCATGTCCGACGAGATGATGTTGACGCGCAAGCGACCGCCCAGCATCTGGTCGATCGTCGCGATCTGGCGGGCGAGTTGCGGCGGCCAGCTTTCGCCGACGCGCACCGCCATCAGCAGCGCGAGGCGGCGCAGCAGCGGGGCGATGCCGGCGGCAAAGGCGGTGGTGTCGATGCCCAGCGCATAGCCGGAGGGCAGCAGGATATTGTCGAAACCGCCGGTCTCCGCCTGCAGCACGATATCGCGGCAATGCGCCCAGTTCGATTGCAAATGCGCATCGGGGACGCCGAGAAATTCGTAATCGTCATCGCACAGCGCAGAGAACCAGCTGATTTCGCAGGGCGGCAGCGCGCTCATGGCAGGCGCTCCCCACGCGATGCGACCAAAACGTCATACCAGCTCTGGCGGGTGAAGCGAACCTTATAGACTTCGCCAATCTCGGCGATGCGGTCGAGATTCTGCGTGCCGACGATCGGGATCGGGCGCGCCGGGTGGGCCATGATCCAGGCGTAAGCGGCGGCGGCGCGGGAGACGCCAGCCTGTTGTGCTACGACGTCGAGCGCGACCGCGACCGCCTTCGACCGGTCGTCCTCGGGCGCGCCGATCCGTCCGCCGCCGAGCGGCGACCAGGCGAGCACCGCGATATCGCGCTCCATCGCCAGATCGAGCAGGCCGGTTTCGATCGGCCCCAGTTCGAGCGGCGACAGTTCGGGCTGGAGGCTGGCGAGCGGGATCGTCAGGAAGGATTCGAGCGCGCGCGTTTGCGCCAGCGTAAAGTTCGACACGCCGACCGCGCGGACCTTGCCGGCGCGGACCATGTCCTCGAGCGTGCGCGCAACTTCCTGCGGGTGGGCGAGGATGTCGGGGCGGTGGATCTGGTAAAGATCGACCTGATCGACCCCGAGTCGCGCAAGCGAAGCGTCGAGCGCTTGGCCGAGATAGTTCGCGCTCTGGTCATACGGGACGGGCGGGCGGATGCCGCCCTTGGTCGCCAGCACCATTTGTGCGGCGAGGCCGGGGGCTTCGGCGAACACCTTGCCGAGCAGCGTTTCGGCGTCGCCAAAGCCGCCAACGCCATCGAATCCATAGATATCGGCGGTGTCGAACAGTGTCACTCCGGCGGCGAACGCGGCCTCGATTCGCGTCCGTGCTTCTGCCACGGTAGCGGTGGCGAAACGCCACATGCCCCAGGCGATCGGACTGACCTGCACTCCGCTCTTGCCGAGGGGACGCAATTCGGGTGTAAGTGTGATTTCAGACATCGCTGTCATATAAAGGTGAACATGTTGGGAGAGCAAGTCCGATACGGTCTGGTCGGCACCGGGATGATGGGCGTCGAGCACATCACCAATCTGGCGATCACGCCGGGCGCAGTGGTAACGGCGCTGGCCGATCCGGTGGCGGAATCGATCGGTTGGGCGACGAGCGCGCTGGGCGATCGGGCGGGTGCCGCGACGGTGTTCGACTCGGTCGAGGCGCTGGCGGCGAGCGGACTGTGCGATGCGGTGATCGTGGCGAGCCCCAATTACACGCACCGCCGCGTGCTGGAGCCATTGTTCGACGCCGGGCTCCATATCCTGTGCGAAAAGCCGGTGGCGACGACGCTCGATGATTGCCGCTGGATCGTGGAACGCGCCGCGCAGACCGGTCGCGTGTTCTGGACCGCGATGGAATATCGCTACATGCCGCCGGCGGCCGCCTTTATCGAAGAAATCCGCAGCGGCGCGATCGGGCGGTTGCAGATGCTGTCGATCCGCGAGCATCGCTTCCCGTTTCTGGTCAAGGTCGCCGACTGGAACCGTTTCAACCGCAATACTGGCGGCACGATGGTGGAGAAATGCTGCCACTTCTTCGATTTGATGCGGCTGATTACCGGCAGCGAGGCGGTGCGCGTCTATTGTTCGGGCGCGATGGACGTGAACCACCGCGACGAGCGTTATGGCGGGGAGACGCCCGACATTATCGACAATAGCTATACCACGGTGGATTTCGGGAACGGCGTGCGCGCGTTGCTCGATTTGTCGATGTTCGCCGATGGCGCGGAAAATCAGGAGGAGATTACCGCGGTCGGCGATAAAGCGCGGCTCGACGTGCTGATCCCCGAAGGCGCTTTGGTGCATGCGCCGCGCGTCGGCTTCCGCAATGCCAAGCAGGTTACGCGGCGCGTGGTCGAGGTCGACCAGGCCGCGCTCGCCGCCGGGAGCCATCACGGATCGACCTTCTATGAACATCAGCGTTTCAACGCGGCGGTGCGCGGGGCGGGGCCGGTCGAGGTCACCGCGACCGATGGCATGATGGCGGTCGCGATCGGCACCGCCGCCGAGATCAGCGCACGCGAGCACCGTGTGGTGGAGATGGCCGAACTGGGGTTCTGAGACCAAGCCCAGCTTTACGGCGGAAAAGTATGACAGCGATGTCCGCCGCGCAAAAAGAATAATACCCATCAAAAAGATGGGATTTTTGAGGAGGGATAGGATGAAAGCATTGTACCTGACGGGCGCGGCGGCGCTGGCATTGGTGTCAGCCGCGCCGAGTTTCGCGCAGACCGCGCCTGCCCCTGCGGCGTCCGAGGACGCGCCCGGGGACATCATCGTCACCGCGCAGAAGCGCTCCGAACGGTTGCAGGACGTGCCGCTCGCCGTCACCGTGGTGTCGGGCGATGCGATCGCCGCGCAGGGCAAGACCAGCCTGGAGGGCGCGCAATATCTGGTGCCGTCGCTCAATTTCCTGAAATCGGGCACGACGCTCAACCAGTCGCTGTTCCTGCGCGGGGTCGGCACCTCGACCTTCTCGATCGCGGGCGAGCCATCGATTTCGACCGTGGTCGACGGCGTGGTCTACAGCCGCGCGGGCGAGGCGTTTGGCGACCTGGTCGATGTCGACCAGATCGAAGTGCTGCGTGGGCCGCAAGGCACGCTGTTCGGCAAGAATGCGAGCGCCGGCGTCATCAACATCATCTCGAAAAAGCCGACGAGCACGTTCGGCGGCTATGTCGAGGACGGGTTCTTCAGCGACAGCGAATATCGCGCACGCGCCGCGATCAATGTGCCGCTGGGCGAGCATGTGCGCTCGCGCCTGACCGGCTTCTACACCAATTATGACGGCAACATCCGCAACGTCGCCACTGGCAAGCTGGTCAACGGCTTCGAACATTATGGCGGGCGCTTGCAGGTCGATGCCGATGCCGGGCCCAATGTGAAGCTCGCCTTCATCGCCGATTATCACCGCAACAATGACGATTGCTGCGGTGAAGTGATCGCGACCGGGCCGATCAACACCGCAACGGGAGCGGTCACCACCAATGCGTCCACAGCAGCGCTGCCAACGCCACGCGGCACCGACACCCGCGAAGTCGCGCAGAATTTGACGACGCGGACCAAGGAGACCGGCTACGGCTTCTCGCTCCAGGCCGATATCCAGGCGGGCACGCAGACGGTCACGTCGATCACCGCCTATCGCAACTACAAGAATACCGAGATCCGCGACGGCGATTTCCTGCCTGCTGCCTATATCGGTTTCAACCAGCTCCACGATTTCGGGCCGCAGACCGGCGACACGTTCAGCCAGGAAATCCGGCTGACCTCGCCGGGGCATCAGTTCCTCACCTATGTGCTCGGGGCCTATTATTCGCGCGCCGCGAGCGAGCGCGTGTTCACGCGCAACGATCAGGTGTGCACCGCAGCGGTAACGCCCGCGCCGACCGCGCTGACGCCGTGCTCGAGCGCGTCGGCCAACCCCTCGACCTTCCCCACCGGCACCGCCGATTTCGGCTCGGTGTTTAAGAATGTCGCGCTGTTCGGGCAGGGCACGCTCAACATCAGCGATCGCTTCCGCCTGATCGGGGGCTTGCGCTACACCGTCGATCAGCTCGACGTGTTTCATTCGCGCGCCACTACGCTGGCGGGGCCGGGGATCAACGCCAATTTCGATCAGGGCGTGTATAACGAATATGTCCGGTTGATCGGGCTCGGCGTCTCCGCGACGACCGCCGCGTCGCAGGCGGTGAGTGCGTCTAACGGCGTGCCGTTCCGCGCGAAAGCGACCAACGAGAATTTGTCGGGCAAGGCGGGCGTGCAGTTCGACATTTCGCACGGCTCGACCGCGTATGCGACCTATGCGCGCGGCTATAAGGGCCCGGCATTCAACGTATTCTACAATCTGACCGCGACCGGCACCAATGTGATCGCGCCGGAAACGTCCGATTCCTATGAGATCGGCCTGAAGAACACGCTGCTCGGCGGAAAATTGACGCTCAACCTCGCCGCATTTTACGCCAAATATAAGAATTTCCAGGCGAACAATCCGGATCTGGTCGCGGGCGTGGTCGTCACGCGCTTCACCAATGCGGGCGACGTCTCGACACGCGGTGTGGAGCTGGACGCGACGTTGCGGCCGGTGCGCGACCTGAGCATCACCGGGGGTGCCGCCTATACCGACGCGCATGTCGACAAGTTCAACGCGCCGGCCGGTTCGGCGACGATCCCGGCGGGCACGCCGCTCGGCTTTGCGCCCAAATGGAAGGGCAATGTCAGCGTCGATTACCGGGTGCGCACCGGCGGCTTTGCCGATGTGCTGCTCGGCGCGCAGGGCTCGTATCAGAGCAGCGAGCTTGGCTTGTTCTCGGCCGATGCGGTGCAGCGGCAATTGGGGACGATCGGGGCGTATAGCCTGGTCAACCTCAGCGCCGGGCTGGTCAGCAAGGACGATCGCTACAAGCTGACCTTCCAGGTGCGCAACCTGTTCGACAAGAGCTTCGCCGCCTCGATCATCAATGGCGGGCCGGGCCAAGCCTATCGCTACCAGATCCCACGCGACGCCGATCGCTATTTCGGGGTGACCGGGCGCGTGACGTTCTGATTCTGTGAACCCTCCCCCGCAGCGCGGGGGAGGGTGTTTCAGTGTGCGACGATCACGTCGGCACTGCGCTCGCCGACCGGTACAATCACCGGGATCAGCAGGTGGATCGCCAGCAGCGCGCTAAGGTACGACCCTGCGCAAATCGCGAGCGCGGGCGCATAGCCCCAGCCATGTTCGAGCGCATAGGCCTGGAACGCGATCATCCCGACCGAGCAGAGATTACCGCAAAAGGCCGCGATCCCGATCCGGCTGCCGACCGCGCGGGCCGGGGTAATGTCGGTCGTGACGCCAAACACGTTGGTCGAAAAACCCTGATGCGCGAACAGTACCAGACCGAGCAGCAAGGCCGCCGCCCACGGACTTTCGACCGATTGGACGAACACCACCGGCAGCACGAGCACGGCATAGCCCAGCATTGTCATCTTGCGCGCGCGGTTGACGCTCCACCCGTGCGCGATCAGCCGCGTCGGCAGATAGCCGCCGGTCAGCGCGCCGCACGCCGCCATTCCGTAGACAAGCGCGATCGGTAGCCCCAGCGTTCCCTGCGCCAGCCCGAACAGCCGGTGGAACAGGTCGGGCAGCCACAGCAGCATGAAGAACCACACTTGGTCCGAGAGAATTTTGGCGATCGCGATCGCGGCGGTCTCGCGCGAGCGCAGGATGCTGAGCCACGGCACGGGCGCGGGGGCCACGGCGTCGAGCGCGACCGGCTTGACCCGGAGCGCCAGCCACACGCCGACCCACAGCACGCCCAGCCCACCCGCAAGCAGGAACGCCGCTTGCCAGCCATAAGCGACCGCGAGCGCGGGGATGAACAACGGCGTGACGATCGCGCCGACATTGGGCGCGATATTGCCGATGCCGAGCGCAAGCTGGCGATCCTTATGGTTGAAATAGGTCGCGGCGGTCTTCACCGCCGCCGGCGTGCCGACCGATTCGGCGATGCCGAGCAAAATGCGGGCAGCGAAGAATGCGGGAACGGTCGCGGCAAACGCATGCGCCATCCCGGCCAGGCTCCAGATCAGCACGCCGAGCGCGAACCCGAGCCGAAGCCCGACCCGGTCGAGGAACCAACCGGTTCCGAGAAAGGCGAAGGCCGTCGCAACCTGAAACGCCATGCCGAGCGTGGCGTAATCCCGGTTGGACCAGCGAAACTGCGCCTCGAGCGTGGGTTTAAGGAGCGCCAGGATCTGGCGATCGACGTAATTCAGCATCACCGCCACGAACACCATCGCCACGATGATCCAGCGTGCTGCGCCGCCGCGTAGTGCCATTTTATCCGCTCCCGGCTCTTATCGAGACAGCGTTGTCACAGATGATCGCTTTGGGCTAGGTCCAAATCAGTGTGTCACCCCGGGCTTGTCCCGGGGGCCACCGAGCGGCAAAACCTGTCCGTGCGGTGTGCGGCACGGTGGTCCCCGGGACAAGCCCGGGGTGACGGAAAAGGCGGCGAATACGATGACGATCCCGCAGCGCACCCGTCCGCTTCCGATGGCGGCGGATCTGTATGGCGACCTGTACGGCGACATGGAGAGCAGCCCAAAAAGCAGCTGGCGTGGCTACGTCCCCGGGCTGCTGGTGGTGGCGATGGGCACGCTCGCTGCCGGGTTCCTGTCGGATCATTACGGCGTGCCGCTGACGCTGATGGCGTTGCTGATCGGCCTGTCGCTCAACTTTCTCAGCGTCGATGGGCGGCTGACGCCGGGGCTGGCCTTTGCCTCGCGTTCGCTCCTGCGCTGGGGCATCGTACTGGTCGGCGTGCGGGTGACGGCGGGGCAGATCGTTGCGCTGGGGCCGGTCGCCTTGTTGTGCGTCGTCGGCATCGTTGCGGCGACGATGGCGGCGGGGGTGTTTGCGGCGCGGCGCTTCGGCTTCGATACCGCCTTCGGGCTGCTGGCGGGCGGATCGGTCGCGATTTGCGGGGCGTCTGCGGCGATGGCGCTGGCGACGACCCTGGGCGAAAAGCGCACCACCCAGGCGCAATTGACACTGGTGCTGGTCGGCATTTCGGCGATGAGCGCCTCGGCGATGATGCTGTATCCGCTGGTCGCGCATGCTTTCCATATGAGCGACTTGAAAGCGGGGTTTCTGCTGGGCGCGTCGATCCACGATGTCGCGCAGGCGCTTGGCGCGGGCTATTCCTATTCGGACGGCGCGGGCGCGATCGCCGCGATCGTCAAGCTGACGCGCGTTGCCTTGCTCGCGCCGGTGCTGGCGGTGGTGGCGATGGGGCTGGCGCGCTGGGGTGGCG
>Ga0209482_1000022_pt1 | contig 128058 bp, 97 predicted proteins | sample CoawatmetaG10DNA_FD_187512 | JGI IMG/M metagenome (GOLD analysis project Ga0209482, IMG submission 187512) | Marine microbial communities from the West Antarctic Peninsula - Coastal water metaG104-DNA (SPAdes) (version 2) | ecosystem: Environmental > Aquatic > Marine > Coastal ...
CCCATTCACATGTCACCTACCCTTTCGTTCCGCGACCCCGCGGAACTGGCGCGGGGTGGAGCAGCCCGGTAGCTCGTCAGGCTCATAACCTGAAGGTCACAGGTTCAAATCCTGTCCCCGCAACCAACGGTATCACAAAAGCCCCGACCCTCACCGGTCGGGGCTTTTGTGCGTTTGGGGCACAAGCACCCTGCGCAAATTCCAGCATTCGGTACAGGTCGCCGTAAAGCTGGATCGGGCGACGTTTCCCGCCGCGCGCGCTGCCGGGCTGCACGACGATCTTCTCGATGAGCGGTCGGATCGCTTGCCGAGCGACCGCGCCATCGCTTGAGGACAGATGTGTCGCGAGCTCGGCGACCGCCCGGCTATAGACGGCTTCATAGTTCACCGGCAGCCGCACGACCGTCGGCTCAGGTGCCTTGACCAGAGCAATCTCCAGACCTGCCTCGATCGTCTCCAGTTCCTTCAAACGGACGGTCAATGCGCGCGGCGCATTGTCGTCTTCCTCGATCCGCGACACGAGCTTGGCGATGCGCCGACGCGTCTCGACGAGCTCGCTTTCTACGTGATGACGATCTGCATGGTTGGCGAGATGCATCGCCTCGAGCTCCGTCTGGAGCTTCGCAGCGAAGCGACCAATGATTTCCGGGGTCAGAAGCCGGTCGCGGATGCCGGCCAATGCGCGGTCCTCAAGTTCCCGAGTTGTGATAGACCCGTTGGTGCAGGTCCCGGTGCGATGACCCTTGCAGCGCCAACGGCCGGCACCGGTCGCGAGGAAGGGCGCCTCGCAAGCTCCGCATGTGACGAGCCCGGACAGTAGGTGGGCAGGGCGCTTTGCGCCCGCCAGCGGATTACCCGTCAGCTTGTACTTCGCGTCGCGCGCGGCGCGCGCTTCTTTCTGACGGACCTTCACCGCATCCCACAGTGCCTGGTCGATGATGCGCAACTCTGGCTGATCATTGATGATCCACTCCGTTTCGGGGTTGACGCGTGGGCGGCGCGAAAAGCCGCGATTGTCATTGGGGACCTCGACCCACATCCGACGGTTAAAGATGCGGCGCCCAATATAAATCTCGTTGTTGAGGATGCCCTCGCCGAGGCTCGGGTCTCCCGAAAGAGTCGTCGGGTTCCAGACGCCGGCGTTGTATTTTCCACGCTCTCGGGCGCGAGGGGAGGGGATGCCATCCCGGTTCAAGATCGCGCAGATCTGCTTCAGGCTCTGTCCCTCGGAATAAAGGTTGAAGATGCGCTGTACCAGCTCGGACTGCGGATCGTCGATCGCCAGCCGGTCAACGTCGCGCCCGCCTGCGTCCTGTCCGGTGATCTCACGTCGGTAACCCAGAACTTTCCCGCCGGTCACACCGCCGCGGCGCGCCTTGCCCTTTAGGCCGCGGCGTGTCGTATAGGCGATGCGCATTCGCTGCTGTTCGCCGATAATGGCTTTGAAGGCGAACACGAGGTCGTCGATGCGACCGGTTGAAACCGTATGGACGGTCACCTGATACAGCCGGAACAGCTTCACCATGTGGTGGATATGCTCCGCGTCGCGCCCGAGCCGGTCGACGTCTTCGATGATGAGGATCCTGATCTTCCCCGAAGCGAGCACCTTGAGCGCCGCCTGCAGGCCCGGCCGCTCCATCGTCGCGCCCGTGATCCCGTCATCGCCGTAGAAGCCGAGCAGGTCGAAGCCATGCGAGCGCGCATATGCTTCGGCGAAGAGGTGCTGGTCATCGACCGAAGACGTGCGCTCGTCCGGGTCATCGAAGCTCTTGCGGCCATAGGCGATGGCTGGTTCGCTCACGATAGTCTCCTCCTAGGTGCTGCGCCGCTGGGTACCGACGGGATGATCCTGACGACTCTTCGGGGAATCAACCGCTGGTCACTCGGTTCCCTGATGTCAGTCGGCTGCTAAAATCGCTAATCGTCGATGCGCTCATCTGAATTTACGACATTGAGCGGTTCGTCACTGCGATCCTGATCGAGCATGAGTGCGCGGGCTAAGCGTTTCGCAAGCAATGTCAGTAACAGATCGTCGATGTTAGCCAGCCGAATTGATGTGACTCCCTCGGACACCCGTGCAGGATCAGGTACGGTTGTTGCGGCTTGATGCTGGAGCATTCATCGGTTTTAGGAACTCGCAGTCGCCTCACGCAAAAAGCCGACAAAGTATTTGTGTCCGACCATGAGAAATGTCAAAATGCTGATATGTCGCGCCGCCGCGCCCCGTTAGCCCGGATGCTCCTACCAAGGGGTGCAGGACGGTTGCGTGACGATCTTGGCAAATTTCTGAAGGATCGACGCCAAGGGAGGCTTGGCGACGATCAGTACGGCACCCAAGCTCAGATCGCGGCCAAGGTCGGTGTCAGCCGGCAGACACTCTCCGACATTGAGCGTGGTGCGGCGTGGCCCGGGCCCACGACACTAGACCTGTTGCTTAACGCCCTTGAGCTCGGTTGGGAGCACGTCGCACATCCGGCCGGGCCCCAATGGGAAGGGCGGTTCTTCATCGACGAGATGCCGGGGGTCGAACAACTGCTGCCGGTCACTCCGGAGCAGGTGCCTGACCGAATTCGGGAATTCGTCGAGGGTGTCGAAGGGAGTTTGATCATTGCGTTTGGAGAGCGGATGAGAGCTATCCGCTTGGCATCGGGACTTACCTTAAAAGAGGTCGCAAGGGCCGCCGGCGTCTCGATCGCGTTGCTGTCCAGGCTCGAGCGCGCGCAGGCGCCACGATCCCGCCTGTTCCGCTTCGAGCAGCGAACGGTGGATGGGGAGCAAGTGCCAGTGCTGGTAGTCCGCAACTCGTACCTGCAGGCGATATGGCCCGCCGCGCCGGGATCGACGCGGCTGACGCCCGCCTGGTCGAGAGCGACGGCGACGCGATCGCGCTAATCCGGCGGTTTGATCGACCCGCAGGGGGCGGGCGGTTGATGTACGTTTCGGCGGCGACGATGATCGGTGCGGAGCCCGGCGACGCACAGGAGCACGCCTATACCGAGATCGTTGATGCGCTACGTGTGCACGGGAGTGCTCCTACGGCCGATATCGAAGAGCTATGGCGGAGGATCGCTTTCTCGATCCTGATCACCAACGTCGACGATCATCTGATGAACCACGGCTTCCTCCACGTTGATCGTGGCCTGTGGCGGCTGGCGCCGGCGTTCGATATCACCCCGTTTCCAGAGCGACTGCGCGAATTAAAAACCTGGGTTTCGGAAGAGGTTGGCCCCGAGGCGACTATCGACGCTTTAATGTCGGTGTTGCCGTACTTTCGCATTACGCTTCCGCCCGCCATGGAAATGCTGGCGCCGATTGAGCAGGCTGTCGCGGGCTGGAAGGATGAGGGGCGTGCGCTTGGCATGACCGGTGCCGACCTAGAAAGTTTTGCGGAGGCCTTCGAGCACGGGGAGCGGGCGGCCGCGCGAGCGGTACTGGCATGACTTAGCGTTGGTTGAGGTGTAAAAGGTTTGTATTGTGTGAGATCGATGGAGATAGCTGAGCAGCCTTTTTTTAGCTTAAATTGATTGTCGCAGATTTATATTTTTCACGCACTTGGCACCAATGATGCTCAGGGTGAATTTACGAAGTACGCGCTAAAAGCCCGCTTGGAAGGAAATCCGCATTGACTGATGAAACTGCAAACACCGTTAAACTCGCTACCGAATTAACGATGGCATGGCTGTCCAACCCGAATACCCGCACGTCGGCGGATGATGTCCCAGCATTCTTGAAGTCGATGCATGACGCATTGATCGGCCTCTCATCCGCACCGGCGGAAGCTTTTGCCGAGGAAGCCGCTCCGGAATTTACCGGCGCAGTCACTTCACGAAAGTCGCTGGCAAATCCTGATGTCATTATTTCAATGATCGACGGCAAGCCCTATAAGACGCTGACGCGGCATCTCTCCACCAACGGTCTCACGCCCGCCGAATATCGAACGCGGTATGGCTTAAAGACCGATTATCCCATGACTGCACCGTCCTACTCGGCAATGCGCCGTGACATGGCGAAGAAGATCGGTCTTGGCCGAAAGCCGGGTCAGAAAGCTCCCGCCAAGGCCGCTGACCTCGCACCAGTACCGAAGCGTGGTCGGCCCGCGAAAGTCGTCGAGCCGGATTGAAGCGGCAGGCGGCGAGCGTGCCGGTCATGTTCGCCATCGTCCAAGCTATCTTCCGAACCGTTCATCGCCCGGGGAATCCGCCGCGCACTAAAGATCGTGAAAGATGGCAAATTCTGGGTGGGAAGCGGCTTGGCCGCTTTTTGGCGAAGAGCGGCATAGCCGGACGTTCAGTCATCTAGGTTGCGAGGTCTCAAACGCTTGTTGCCAGCGCACGTTCATTAAGCGCTACCCCAGTAACGTTATCCGAAGAGTCCGATCGCACGTGGCGATTGGAGATACAAATTGCACAGTGGCGCTTGCGTGCCGGATTTTTACGAGTGTTCCAAATTTCAACGATCATAAGTGCGTCAACGCCCAATCCCCATGCGCGCAAGCGCCCGCTGGCGATCGACCCATTGATGCTTCAATGCTCCCGCCACGTGTAGAAGGAGCAGTGCTAGCATGACCCAGCCACCGAATCGGTGGAACGTCGCGATCCGCGCGCGCAATTCGCGCTGCGCAGGTACGCCTTGCGAGGTCCGCCCGATCGCACTGATCTGCGACAGCAAGGGAAGCGGAGCCACCCCCCACACCATCGTCGGACCGCGAGGACGTTGAGCGCTCGATGCTTCGCCGACAGGATGCTCTGCATTCCATGCCGCTCCCGCTGAACCCATGGGGGGCTTAGCCGAGACGAGTGCCCATCCTGAAAAGGGGAGGATCAAGATCGCGGCGTAGAGCAGGGCATGGACCCCGTGAGCCGTGCGTCGTTCCCACGCTTGGACCGCCAGCAAGGGCGGCGGGCGATGGGTCAGCCGCCAGAGGAGGCGGGCGACGCTCAAGACCAGGATCGTTATGCCGGCCGAGACATGGAACCGGAAAACGGCGCCGGGCAGCACGTCGTGCAGAAGTCCTGATGTCAGATTATAGGCGAGAAGGAGCGCGATCGCCCAATGCAGCACAATTGCTACGGTCGAATAGCGCATCCGCACACATGCGCTCGGATCCGATGGTGCCATCTCTGTCCGCCTTTCACACTGCCGCCAGTTCTGGGGCCGGCTGCCCATCTGTTCACAATCGAAGCCGCATGCTCAATGAGACCGAGCGCGGCGCGCCCGGCGCATAGAAAGTCGAGGATACCAATGGCCGCTCGTCGTCAATCATCGGTGCAGCGAACGGACGGGCGACGAACCGACCGCTGCCGTCGAACGCTGTCGCGGCGAGCTGAGCTGCGGTGGCGTAGGCCTTGTCGAACAGATTATTGAGCTGGACGGTGAGCGTAGCAACTTTCGTCACGCGCCATTCGGCGCCTAGATTGAAGACCCCATAAGGCCGCGTGCGGCCGGCACCCAAATAATAGACGCCGTCAGGCGCATGCGCACCGTTCTCGTTGCCGCGCGCTATAACGCCCGACACCGCGATCATGTCGATGTCGAGCGTCACGCGTCTGATCGGATCCCAGCCAACCGCCGCCTTGGCGATTGAACGCGGGATCAACGGGATGCGGTCACCTTTGGCGATCGCGATCGTCCCATCGAAGCCCGCGGCGGCGCCATTGTTGCTGCTGTTGCCCGATCCGCCGACACGCTCGCTGCTGCGGTAGGTCGCGTCAAGCCAAGTGTAGTGACCCGATAGCCGGACCGTGCCGAGCGTAGCGGTCGCGTCCAGATCCAAGCCTTGCCGTCGCGTGCGTCCAAAATTGCGGAAATAGCCGAAGCCGGAAGCATCGTTCGCGACGAACAGGATATCCTTGCGGCTGTCGGTACGAAAGGTGCCGATCCGCCAGGTGACGGATCGGCGCGCGCCGCCCTGTATGCTACCATGAACGCCTGCCTCGAAGGTGGTCGCACTAACCTGGTCAAGCGGCGGGTCGCCCGCCAGCGCATTGGGCAAGCGGCACGGGCTCGCGGGATCGGAGCAGCCGAGCTCGATCGCCGAGGGCGCGCGGCTGCTCTGCGCGATAGCGGCGTCGAAGCCGAGCCGTGTCGACGGCATCCATGCGATTGCGACCGCAGGATTGAAAGCAGCGAAACGGTGGTTGCCTGTCAGCGAGCCGGTACCCGCAAGTGGCGTAATCCGATCGCGGTTGCCGACACGGGTGCGATCGTAGCGCGCCGACAGATCGACCCTCAGCGTGCGCGCCAGCATCAGCGAGTCGGTACCATAAAGCCCGAGATTGGTGGTTCGGCCGTGGAGATCAACCCTCGCGTCGAACGCATTTTCGGATTGCTGGCTTCCGTCGGCATAGGCTCCCGGCCCAGTGGCGCCGACCACGCCACGGTCGGCGGTGAGATACGCGAATTGCGCGGATTGCGCGAAATTGGCCTGGCTGTCTGAATAGCTCGCGCCGAGCGTGAGCGTCTGGTGAAGCCCCAGCAAGGGCGCGATGAGTGTCGCCTCAGCGCTCGCGCCCCACTCGCGCTGGTCGGTCGTCGAGCGGTTGATCAGCGCGTTGCATTTCTCGTTGGGCTCGGTGTCGAGAAGTGCCTCGGCAATGCATCGATAGCGCGGGAAGGGGGTGTTGGCCTGCGTCTCGCCGCTAAGAGGAAAGCCGGTAACGCCTGCCGCGGTCAGGGCGGCGCGTTCCGCGGTACTGGGTTGGTAGAGGTTCTCGCCGAGCGCAGTGTCGTTGACGTCGCCATTATAGGTTCTGGTCTTGATCCGCCGCCAATAGGCGTTGCCCGACAGCGATAGTGCAGACGATAGGCTGTGCTTTGCAGTGAGATTGACCAGTGCCGAGCGATTCCGCGTCGTGTCGGGCTGGGTGTAGACGCTGCGCCGATCGGCGGCGAGAAGCCGCTGCTCCTGCAAGCCGTTGCCGTTGAGATCGGTGTCGGCATAGCTGGCCGAAAGGTGTGCCTGCGTGGTCGCATTCGACCAGCCCAGCTTGCCGAAACCCTGATAGGCGCGCGACGCCGAAAAGGCCCGCCACCCGCGCTCGCGAAAGGCGTCGCCGCTGACGAACCAATCAAACCCGCCGCGGATCGCGCCGCCGGCCTGTGCCTCGAGCGTGCGCCGGGCGAATGACCCGGTGCCGATCTCGAGCAGATAGCCTGGGTCGGAGGTGCCGTCCTTGGTGCGGATCGACAGCGCGCCGCCGAGCGCGTTGCGTCCGAACAACGGGTTCGACCCCGGCACGAGGCTGACCGAGCGGATCGCCGATTTCGGGATGAGGTCCCAGCTGACGATATCGCCGAACGGCTGGTTGAGCCGAACGCCGTCCATGAAGACCGACAGCCCCTGCGGTGTGCCAAGCAGCGGAGAGGCGGTGAAGCCGCGATAATTGATGTCGGGTTGGAGTGGGTTACCCTGCGTCTCGTTGACGAACACCCCGCCGCTGACTCTTTTGAGATATTCTGTGAGGTCAGTGGCGTGCGCGTGCTGGAGTTGTTCGTCGCTGACGGTCTGCGCCGGATAGCGCAGCGCGCCCTCGCCGACATCAAGCAGCGGGGTGGCGGTGACGACAATGTCGGGGCCGCTCTGCTCCTGCGCCGAGGCGGCGAGCGGCAGGACGAGCGCAGCACTCGCCACACCCGCCCGCCAGAAGAGCTGCGCCACTTGCATGTCTCCCGCCGCTATGCTGCGCGGCGCGACCGAGGGCGATCGGCGCCGCTTGATCTAGTGACTGGCCGGTCGATCACCGGGCGGTGCAGCGGAGCGGCACGGGGGCGATGTCGGTGAATTTGGCGACGTCGCCGAACACCGCGCCCGCCTCGGGCGAGGCCAGCGCGGCGTCGAGCGCCGCGCCGTCGCTGAATTCAAGCATTGCGACCGCTGCATAGGCCGGGGCCGGTTCTTCCGGGATGAGGGCGGTCGCGCTGGTCAATCCGTAGCGCACCCAGCTTTCGCGCACGAGCGGCAGGTGCGCGCCGAGATAATAGTCGACGTCGAAGGTCGCGCCTTCGGCGCGGGGATAGGTGACGAGCAAGGTGGTCATGTCAGCGCGCCTTCGCGAGATAGCCCGCCATCCGCTTCATTGCGAAGGGCGGCAGTTTGGCCGCGCGTGCGGCGGCCAGATTGACGGACGGACCATCGCCGGCCTGCACTACGGCGACCATTCCCATTGAATAGTGTGGGGCGCATTTGATCCCGTAGATGCCGGGCGTGGTGACCATGAGGTCGAACTGCTTGCCCATCGCCCCCTTACTCGGCGAGACACCGGTCGGCAGCATTGCCGGGATCAGCTCGGCATTGTGCGCCAAGCTGGTCGGCACGAAGCGGACCGTGTCGCCTAGATTAGCCTTAATAAAGGCGGGGACAAACACCATCGCGCCCTCCGTGCCGCTATCCTTCATTTCGACGACAATCGTCTTGGCGGGCGTCTTGGCGGGATTAGTCTTGGGCGCGCCGGCGATCGCGCCGGTTCCCCCGAGGACTGCTGTCAGACACAAAGCGGCGGCGATCACTCTCGACATCATCTTCTCCTCGCATCGTCCCGCGCGGGCGCTCGGCCTCGGCAGCGGACACTTTGGTATCGGAGGCGAGCATGGAAGCAGACCGATCGACCGCAAATAGCCCTTTGGTGCAATGGCGCGTCCTCGGATTTTGGGCACAGTCAGCGCTGACAAGCCCGCGCAGGCGCCGGCCACCGGGCTCACATCCAGGAGAGAGACAATGCTGCACCAGGCGCTCGAAGGTTTGACAGGCAAGGTCGCGATTCGCGCGACCTACGAAAATTACATCGGGGGCCAGTGGGTCGCGCCGGTGCAGGGCCGCTATTTCGATAATCCCTCGCCGGTGACCGGCCAGACGGTGTGCCAGGTCGCGCGCGGGACCAAAGAAGATATCGATCTCGCGCTAGACGCCGCGCACAAGGCGAAGGACGCCTGGGGCCAAACCTCCTATGCCGAGCGCGCGGTGATCCTCAACAAGATCGCCGACCGGATCGAGGCAAATCTCCCGCTGATCGCGATGGTCGAGACGATCGACAACGGCAAGCCGATCCGCGAGACGACCGCCGCCGACATTCCGCTGGCGATCGACCATTTCCGCTATTTCGCCGGCTGTATTCGTGCCCAGGAAGGCGGCATTTCCGAGATCGATCACGATACGGTTGCCTACCATTATCACGAGCCGCTGGGCGTGGTGGGACAGATCATTCCGTGGAACTTCCCGATCCTGATGGCGGTGTGGAAGCTCGCCCCCGCGCTCGCCGCGGGCAATTGCATCGTGCTCAAGCCCGCCGAGCAAACGCCGATGTCAATTATGGTGCTAATGGACGTGATTGGCGACCTGCTGCCGCCGGGCGTGCTCAATGTCGTCAACGGTTTCGGCGTCGAGGCGGGCAAGCCGCTCGCGCAATCCCCCCGCATCGCCAAGATTGCCTTTACCGGCGAAACCACGACCGGTCGGCTGATCATGCAATATGCGACCGAGAACCTCATCCCCGTCACGCTCGAACTTGGCGGCAAATCGCCCAACATCTTCTTTGCCGACGTGATGGATCAGGACGACGATTTCCTCGACAAGGCGCTCGAGGGCTTTGCGATGTTCGCGCTCAACCAGGGTGAGGTGTGCACCTGCCCGAGCCGGGCGCTGGTGCACGAGAGCATCTATGACCGCTTCATGGAGAAGGCGGTCGCGCGCGTCGAGAAGATCGTCATGGGCAACCCGCTCGATCCCTCGACGATGATCGGTGCGCAGGCATCGAACGACCAGCTTGAGAAGATCCTGTCCTATTTCGACATCGCGCGCGGCGAAGGTGCCAAGATCCTGACCGGCGGCGAACGAGCGCAGCATGGCGACGAACTGGGTGGCGGCTATTACGTCAAGCCGACGATCATTTCGGGCAACAATAAGATGCGCGTATTCCAGGAGGAGATTTTCGGCCCGGTCGTCGCGGTGACGCCGTTCAAGGACGATGCCGATGCGCTCGCGATTGCCAACGATACGCTCTACGGCCTCGGCGCCGGCGTGTGGACGCGCGATGGGACGCGGGCCTATCGCATGGGCCGCGGGATTCAGGCGGGACGGGTGTGGACCAATTGCTATCACCTCTATCCGGCGCATGCGGCGTTCGGCGGGTACAAGCAGTCGGGCATAGGGCGCGAAAACCACCGCATGATGCTCGATCATTACCAGCAGACCAAGAATTTGCTTGTGAGCTATAGCGCGAAGCCGATGGGATTTTTCTAATATCTCATACAAATCTCGGCGGTTGGCCCCCTTTGCCGTCGGTCGCGGCGGGTCTTCGGACCCGCCGGCTTTTGCGTTTCAGGAGCCCGTCGTGCCCCCACCCGCCCGCATCCTCGCGACCGACGCCGCGATCGCCATGATCGATCGGCTGAGCGCGATCCACGGGCCGTTGATGTTCCACCAATCAGGCGGATGCTGCGATGGCTCGGCGCCCATGTGCTACCCCGCGGACGAGTTTCACGTCGGCACGCAGGACATCCTGCTCGGGCGGATCGCGGACAACGTGCCGGTGTGGATCGGTGCCGCGCAGTTCGCCTATTGGCGGCATACGCAGGTGACGATCGACGTCGTGCTCGGTCGTGGCGCCGGCTTTTCGCTCGAAGGCCCCGAGGGCGTGCGCTTCATCATCCGCAGCCGGGTGTTCAGCGACGCCGAGGTCGATGCGCTCGACGCGGCGGGCGAGCCGGTGCGGGGCGTCGGATGATCCGTGACAATCGACGCGTCGGTGCAGGCATGGCATGATGCCGCTTATGCTCGATGCCCCTTTGCCTGTACGGTCTCGTTCCCCGGTCCGTACCGCCGCGACGCGGCTGGCCGATCCCGACGCGGCCGCGCAGGCGTTGTTCGCCGACCTCGATCCGACCACGCTGGCCGGCGTGCTGATCTTCAGTTCGAGCTGCTATGCACTCGACGCGCTGGCCGAGGCGATCAATCGGCGCAGCGAAGGCCTGTGCGTGGTGGGATGCACCTCGTCGGGCGAAATCACGCCCGAGGGTAGCGCGGAGGGGACGATCACCGCGATCGGCTTCCCGGCGAGCGATTTCACGCTTACCGCGGTCCGCTTCGACCATCTTGATACCTTCGATGCGAGGAGCGCGCAGAGCGTGGTGCGCGAGCTCGTCGCCGCGTCAGTCGCGGCTTCGGACACGTTCGGCTCGATCGTGTCGCGCGCCGCGATCTTTCTCGTCGACGGGTTGTCGCATCGCGAGGAGATGCTCACCGTCACCGTGCAGGACGCGCTCGGCGACATTCCGCTGATAGGCGGCTCGTCGGGCGACGGGCTCGACTTCAAGGAGACGTTCATTTTCCAGGACGGCGCGTTCCGCCGCGATGCTGCGCTTGTCGCGATCCTGTCGTCGGCCCGGCCGATGCAGGTGTTCCGATCGCAACATTACGCCCCTGGACAGGTCAAGATGGTGATCACCGGCGCCGATCCGGTCGGGCGCGTCGTCACCGAGATCAACGCCGAGCCGGCGGCGGAGGAGTATGCGCGGCTGACCGGGACGACCGTGGACCAGCTCGGCCCCTCTGTCTTTGCCTCGCACCCGCTAATGGTGCGCGCGGGCGGCGAATACTACGTCCGCTCGATCCAGTCGGCCAACCCGGACGGAAGCCTGACCTTCTATTGCGCGATCGACGAGGGCGTCGTGCTGACGCTGGGCGAGGCCCGCAATATCCTGGACGGCCTCGACAGCCTGTTCGATGGGCTCGAAAGCGCCGTCGGCGGGATCGACCGGATCGTCGGGTTCGATTGCGTGCTCAACAAGATCGAGGCCGAGCAGCGGCAGTTGACGCGCGAGGTCTCGCGCATGTTCGTCGAACATCGCGTGACCGGCTTCAACACCTATGGCGAGCAGTTCCATGCGCTTCACGTAAACCAGACCTTCAGCGGTCTGGCGATTGGCTGGGGCCGGTGATGGCGACGCGCATCGCCTTGCCCGACAGCCACGATGCCGGACAGATCGCCGCGCTCGAAGCCGAGATCGTCAAACTCAAGCGCATCAACACCGCGCTGATCGACCGTGTCGAGCGCTCGACCGATCTCCAGGGCAACGCCTTCTCGCTGTTCGAGACCGCGATCTCGCTCGAAGGCAAGGTGCGCGAGCGCACCGCCGACCTCGAACAGGCGCTGGGTGCGCTTGCGCGCAGCAACGCCGCACTCGGCATTGCCAAGGAAACGGCAGACGATGCGCAACGCCGCCTGCGCGACGCGATCGAGAGCATCAACGAAGGCTTCGCGATCTTCGACGCCGATGACCGGCTGGTGCTGTGCAACCAGACCTATCTCGGACTGTGGCCCAAGATCGCCGACCGGATCGTGCCCGGCATCAGCTTCTCCGCGATCACCGACATGATCGGCAAGGACGGCACGACGCTCGGCGCGATGGTCGCGCGCGACCGATGGGTGTCTGAGCGGATGGCGCAGCGCATGGTGGCCAGCGGCGGGCACGTCCACGCGCTTGCCGACGGACGCTGGATCCAGATCAACGAACTGCGCACCAGCGAGGGCGGCATAGTCGGCGTCTATACCGACATCACCGAGGTGAAAGCCGAGGATGCACGGCTTCGCGCGCGCGAACTCGCGCAGAAGAGCGCGATCCTACAGGCGACGCTCGATACGATCCCGCAGGGCGTGTGCGTCTATGATGCCGATCGCCGGCTGGTCGCATGGAACAATCCCCTGCTCGCGGTGATCGGCCTGCCCGCCGACGGGATCGCGATTGTCGCCACGCATGATGGTCTGGTCGCCGGTTGCGCCGAGCTCAACGGGCCGATGGAGCCGGACGAGCCGCTCGCCTGGCTCGAGAGCGGTATTCGCGATGCAGTGTCGCGCCGCCACCACCGCAGCGGCAAGGTCGTCGAGGTCCACCGCGCGCGCATGCCCGATGGCGGGATGGTGATGAGCTTTGGCGACATCACCGAAAGCCTGCGCGCCGCCGACCGGCTGCGCGAGACCAATGAGACGCTCGAACGCCGTGTCGAGGAACGCACCGCCGACATCAACGCGGTAAATCGTGAGCTCAGCCGCGAGAATGCCGAGCGCCTCGCGGTCGAGGCGGCGTTGCGCGACGCCAAGACCGCGGCCGAGCAGGCCAATATTTCCAAGACCCGCTTCCTCGCGGCGGCGAGCCACGATCTTCTGCAGCCGCTCAACGCGGCGCGGCTATTTGTCGCAGCGCTCGGCGACCGGCGGCTCGCGCTGCCGACCCGCGCGCTCGTCCGGCAGGCCGGGTCGGCGCTCGACTCGGTCGAGGATCTGCTCGAATCGCTGCTCGAAATCTCCCGCCTCGATGCCGGCGCGATCGTTGCCGAACCGGTCGATTTTGCGCTCGACGAGATGCTGCGAAGCATGAAGGCCGAATTCGCACCCGTTGCGCGTGAACGGCGGCTCGTGCTGCGAATCGACGACGGCGCATTCTGGGTGCGCTCCGACCCGCGCCTCCTGCGGCGGATCCTGCAGAATTTGATCGGCAACGCACTGCGCTACACCCACGCTGGTTCGGTCGACGTAGCGGTGCGTGCCGAGGGGGAGATGCTGCACGTCGAAGTGATCGACACCGGACCCGGCATCGCGCCCGAGCATCATGTCGAAATCTTCGAGGAGTTCCGGCGGATTGGTGACCACGGGCGCGATCGCGGGATGGGTCTGGGGCTCGCGATCGTCCAGCGCGCGGCGCGCATGCTCGGACATGCGCTTAGCGTCCGCTCGGCGCTCGGCGAAGGGTCGCGCTTCGGCGTGTGTGTGCCGGTCGGCACGTCAACGCCGCGCGTGTCGCACGCCGCTGCGCCGTCGCGTAGTGGGCCGCTCACCGATCAGGTCGTACTGGTGATCGACAATGAGACGCTGATCCTCGAGGGTATGGCCGTTTTGCTCGAAGGCTGGGGCTGCACCGTGCTCAGCGCGCGCGATCTCGGTGCGGGCCAGGCGCAGGCGAACACACTGCGGCCGAACCTCATCATCGCGGATTATCATCTTGACGACGGGCAGACCGGCATCGACGCGATCGCCGGAGTGCGTGCCGCGACCGGCGCGTCGATCCCCGCGATTGTCATTACCGCCGACCGCACCCCCGAGCTGCGTGATCTTCTCGCGGCGGCCGGCTTCCACGTGCTGCAGAAACCGGTGAAGCCCGCGCAGCTGCGCGCGCTGATCACGCGGCTCACGCAGTAGCGTCAGGCGTCGGTGCCGAATTTCACCTTGTTGACGAGGATCACCGCCTGCGTACGGCTGAACACCTTGAGCTTGCCGAGGACCGCGGAGACGTGCGCCTTGACCGTCGTCATCGAGACATCGAGCTCATAGGCGATCTGCTTGTTGAGCTTGCCGGCGACGACGAGTCGCAGCACGACCTTCTGCTGCGGCGTCAGGCTGTCGATGCGGTGCTGGATGTCGGCATCCTCGAGCGTCTCGGCCGACTCGACCTCGTCCATCTCGGGCGCGTAGAAATTGCCCGCGAGTACGGTCTTGAGCGCATCGACGATCGCGCTGCGCCGCAGTGACTTGGGAATGAATCCGGCAGCGCCGGCCGCCAGCGCGCTGCGCGCGAGCCCGCGCTCCTGCGCCGCCGAGACGATCACCACGGGCACCGAGGGAAAGCGTTCGCGCAACGCGATCAGCCCGGAAAAGCCGACTGCGCCGGGCATGTTGAGATCGAGCAGCACCAGATCGAAATCGCCTTCGCGCGCGATCACCGCGCTAGCTTCGTCGAGCGACGAGGCCTCGAACAGTTCGCATTGATCGAACGCCACCGCGATGACGGTACGCAGGCCATCGCGCACCATCGGATGGTCGTCGGCGATGAGCACGCGTTCCACGTAATCCAGATCCCCCTGTTGCGCCGTTCCGCTCGCGGAGCGTAGCCCCAAAGCCCGCGAAAGCGAAACGGGGGCGGCAATCGCCACCCCCGCCGCACGGCTCCCGTCGATCGTCGATAGAGCCGGCCCGCTCACGATTTGGGCAGCTTGAATACCCAGAGCGCACCACCCTGATTGATGTGCTGCACGGCCTTGGCGACTTCGCCGCCCCACAGCGGCACCGCGCCGCCCCAGCCTGACATCACCGCGACATATTGCTCGCCATCGGTCTCCCAGGTGATCGGCGTGCCGACAACGCCGGAGCCGGTGTTGAACTTCCACAGCTCCTTGCCAGTCTTGGCGTCGAACGCCTTGAGATACCCCTCGGGTGTGCCAGTGAAGACGAGGTTGCCCGCGGTGCTCAGCACGCCGCCCCACAAGGGCGCCTTGTTATTATATTCCCAGGCGATCTTGCCGGTCGCCGGGTCGATCGCGCGGAGCACGCCGATATGATCCTCGTAGAGCGGCTTGATCGTGAAGCCGGCGCCGAGGAACGCTGCACCCTTCTTATAGGCGATCGGCTCATTCCAGATGTCCATGCCCCATTCGTTGCTCGGCACGTAGAACATGCCTGTCTGCTGGCTGTACGACATCGGCATCCAGTTCTTGGCTCCGAGGAAGGCCGGGGCCGAGAAAACCGTCGTGCCCTTTTCCGCACTCGGCGCGCCGGGACGGTTGGCGTCGACGAAATTGGGCCGACCGGTCTTCAGATTGTACCCGGTCGCCCACGTGGTCTTCGAGACAAACGGCGTCGCCTGCAGCATTTTGCCATTGGTGCGGTCAAGAATGAAGAAATAGCCGTTGCGGTCTGCCTTGGCGCCCAGCTTCATCATCTTGCCGCCGCGCATCGCGTCGAACGGGATCAGCTCGTTGACGCCGTCAAAATCCCACCCGTCGTGCGGCGTCGTCTGATAGTGCCATTTGATCTGACCGGTGTCGGGATCGATGCCGAGCGTCGAGGCGGTGTAGAGATTGTCGCCGGGGCGCAAATGGCTGTTCCACGGCGCGGGGTTGCCGGTGCCCATGTAGATCAGGTTGGTGTCGGGATCGTAGGTCCCGCCAAGCCAGGTCGCGCCGCCGCCCTGCTTGTACTGGTCGCCCTGCCAACTCGCATTGAGCTTGCCGGTCATCCCGCTGTCCTTGCCGTTGAGGGTACCCATGTTCCCCTCGATCGTCGGGCGCGTCCAGACCAGCTCGCCGGTGTTGACGTCGCGTGCCTGGATCTCGCCGATCACGCCGAATTCGCCACCCGAATTGCCGACGATGATCTTGCCGTGGACGATCATCGGCGCGGCGGTGAAGCTGTAGCCTGCCTTGTAGTCTGCGATCTGCTTATTCCAGATCACCTTGCCGGTGTTGCGGTTGAGCGCGACGAGCCGCGCGTCGAGTGTACCGAAGATGATCTTGTCGCCATAGATCGCCGCGCCGCGATTGACGACGTCGCAGCACGGCACGATCGCGTCGGGCAGCCGCGCGTCATATTCCCACTTTTCCTCGCCGGTCTTGGCATCGTAGGCGAAAACGCGCGAATAGGAGCCAGTGACGTAGATCGTCCCGTCATAGACCAGCGGCTGCGATTCCTGGCCGCGCTGTTTCTCGCCTCCGAGCGAGGCGGAGAAAGCGGGTACGAGCTTTGCGACGTTGCCGGCATTGATCGTGGTAATCGTGCTGAAGCGCTGCGCCCGCGGCCCCATGCCATAAGTGAGGACGTCGCCCGGAGTATTGGCATCGTTCATTAGGTCTGCGTCGGTTGGCCCGGCCGCCGTGCCGGTCGCAGCAGGCGCTGCCGGTACGGCGTCGGGTGCAGCAACGAGCGGCGCCGCGAGCAGCGCGCTCCCCATCGCGAAAATCGACGTCTGTCGCAAAATGCGCTTCATCATCTTCTCCCCTGGTTGTTCTTTTGCGGTCGCCGTCTGCGGCGCGCTCGGCTGCTGGTGCAGTTCGATCGCTTCACGCTATCACGGCGTTTGCGCACGCCAATTGGACCTTGGACCTAGCCGGCTGCGGCATCACGATGCGAGCGGCGCACGCAGCGTCACGCCGTAGCGCGCGAAGATCGCCGGAACGGTCTTGTCGGTGATCATTTCGGGCAGCAGGGTCTCGAGCCGATCGCCGAGATCGCGGCTGTCGTCCTTCACTGCCAGGCCGATGTCCCAGCCGGGGCTGGTCAGCGCGGGGATCGGGCCCTTGCGCGCGACGAGCACATCGCCGCCCTTCGACAGCGCATGCTCGACCTGCGCGCGCGTCGCCATCGCCAAGTCGCTCTTGCCGTCGCGAACCGAGTCGAGCGCGACCATGCCACTCGTCATATGGACGACGTCGCTGCGCAGCGCGCCACCGAATTGGCCGCTCATATAGAAATCGGGGATGCTGTTGAGCTCGACAGCGATCTTGTGCCCCTTGAACTGGACCGGCGGGTCCTCGCAGTCGAGGTCGCGGCTGCAGCCGATCGCGAAGCTCTCGCGATAGTAAGGCGCGACGATCACGACGCGATCGTTGCGCAGTGCAAAGGTGCGGTCGAACGGCGCGTGCATCATGATGTCGGACAGCATTCCGCCGGTGGCAGGTCCCTTCCACACCATGTTGCGCAGGTCGTCGTCGACATCGTCGCCCGCCAGGAAATCGCGGAATTCGGCCTTCACGCCCAGCTTCTGCGCGATCGCGGTGCCGAGCTCGACGTCGATCCCGCGCAGCGTCCCGCCGTCATCCCACGCCCATGGCGCAAAATCGCGATACACCGCGATGCGCAGTACGCCGGCGCTCCGGATCTTCTCGAGCGAGGCGGCGCGCAGCGCTCCCATCGGCAGAGTGGCCGCTGCTCCGATGCCACCAAGGATAGCGCGTCGCGTGAACCCTGCGGGCATCGCTCAATCCTGATGCTTGGTGTCGAGCCACGAGCGGATCGCCCAGCCGGCTTTCTGCCCGAGCACGTCGCCGAGCGGCGGCATGTAGACTTTGCCGTCGCGCGCCGAGCCATGCTGGTAGCGATCGATGAACCACTCGTCGCCCGCCTCGGCGACGTCGAGATACCGCAGGTCGGGCGCGATCCCGCCCGACATCGCTTCCAGACCGTGGCAGCGCGCGCAGTTCTGGCCGTAGGCGGATTCCCCGATCTTGATCGCCGTCGCATTGCCGCGATAGGGGTTCTTGACGAGCCATGCCTCGCCAATGTCAGGCAAGGCGGTGGTGTCGACCGGTTGCGGCAGGACATTGCCATGCGCGAAGACCGCATTGCCGATCGAAGCGGCGGCGAGTCCGGTCGCCGCGAACAAGGCGAGCATCGACAGGTTTGGGGTTTTCATCGGCTTACTCTCCACGACACTCGCGGTCTTCGCGATTGAGTCGGAGATGTAGGCGGGGGCGAGCGCCGCACCCTATTGCACTTAGGTACAGCATGCGGCCGCGCGCGGTTGGATTAGACACTATGCATGCGTGCTCATCTTCTCTCGTCATTCCTTTGCGCCCTCGCCTTTGCAGGGGCCGCCCACGCCGAGACGGTCTACGTTTCCAACGAGAAAGGGAACAGCATCACTGTGATCGACGCGGCGAGCCTCAAGGTCACAGCGACCTGGCCGATTGGCAAACGCCCGCGCGGTATCGTGCTCTCGCGCGACGGCAAGTTCCTCTATGTCTGCGCGAGCGACGACAATGCCGTCCAGGTCATCGACCGCGCGACTGGCAAGGTCGTCGCCGATCTCCCCTCGGGCGAGGACCCTGAGCAGTTCGCACTGTCGCCCGACGGCACGACGCTGTTCGCGGCGAACGAACGCGACGCCGCGGTCACCGCGATCGATGTCGCCAAGCATGTCGTCGCCTGGCAAGTCGATGTCGGCGTCGAGCCCGAGGGAATGGCGGTCAGCCCCGACGGCAAGACGGTCGTTTCGACCTCGGAAACCGATGATTCGGTGCATTGGATCGATCTCGCCAGCCACAGGGACATTGCGCAGACCGCGGTCGGCATGCGGCCGCGCCACGCCGAATTCACCGCTGACGGCAAGGCGCTGTGGGTCAGTTCGGAAATCGGCGGCGGAGTGCAGATCCTCGACACGACCAGCCATGCGGTGAGCAAGACGATCGCCTTTGCGCCGCCGGGCGTGTTCAAGGACAAGATCATGCCGGTCGGGATCCGCTTCACCCCCGACGCGAAGCAAGCGGTGGTCGCGCTGGGGCGCGCCGACACGCTCGCGATCGTCGACGTCGCGAGCGCGACGGTGACCGGCTATGTCCCGGTCGGGCGGCGGGTGTGGCACACTGCGATCGATGCCGCGGGGCGCCGCGTCTTTTCGGCCAATGGACTTTCGGACAATGTCTCGGTGGTCGATCTCGCGACCGGGACCGTGATCGCGACCCTTGCCGCAGGGCGCGCACCGTGGGGCGTCGTCGTCGCGCCCTGATCCGACGCCCCCGGCAAGCTCCGCCACTACCAACCAAAGTCCAATTCCCCGAAGGCGGTGCTGGGCCCAGCCTCGGCACGCAAGGTACCGCGAAAGGCGGGCCGCCAACGGGGAGGATATCCATGAGGGGCACCACGAAATTGCTACAGGCGGTCTGCGCGGTCGCACTGCTGGCGGGCGCCACGCCCGCTTTCGCGCAGGACGACACGACCAGCGCACTGCTGCTGCGGCTGAAGGAAAAGGGCATTCTGACGCAGGCCGAATATGACGACCTCGTCGCGCGCAAGGCGCCCGTTGCGCAACCCGCCGCGGTCGCGACCAACCCGAGCGCCGAGCCGCAGACCGCAGCGGCGGCGCAGCTCGACGACAAGCGCCTGGTGCGGATGACGAGCAGCGGGATCGGCATGGACGTCGGCGGGGTGACAGTAAAGTTCTCGGGATCGGTCAACGCCTTCTACACGCATGATTCGCCCGATAAGCGCCTCGCTGGCACCACCGTCGTGGGTGGCCTCGCCAGTACCGGCACGCAGAACAGCTCGGCAATCCGCAACGGCCTGTTGCCGGGCATCTTCGGCCTCGACGTTTCGACCAACCAGGGCGGCTGGGACATTGCCGCGCACTTCGGTTTCTATCCTGGCATCAACAGCAATTCCTACGGCGGCAATGGCGCGAATGCGGCTGGCGCGCCGGTTGCGCTGGCAACATCGGGGATCGATGCCCGGCAGACCTACATGACGATCGGCAAGCCGCACCTCGGCACGCTCAAGCTCGGGCGCGACATCGGGCTGTTCGGGTCGGATGCGATCCTCAACGACATCACCTTGCTGTCGGTCGGCACGCCGGGGAGCAATGCGGGGCCGTCGAACACCTCGCTCGGGCGGATCGGGATCGGCTATATCTACACCGACTTCCAGCCGCAGATCACCTATACGACGCCCAAGTTCGGCGGCTTCCAGGCCTCGATCGGTGTGTTCCAGCCGCTATCCACGCTGACCGGCGGACTCGAAATCAATGGGACGCCCGGCTTCCAGGGTAAGCTGACCTACGACTTCAAGGCCGACGCCTTCACCGGGCACCTGTGGGCATCGGGCATTTCCCAACGGCATGACGGCTTTGCCGGTACGCCAAGCTATACCGGCAGCGGCTTCGATGTCGGGGGGAAGCTCGGCTATGGGCCGCTTAACGTGCTCGGATACTATTATGGCGGCTCCGGGCTCGGAACGACCGGTCTGTTCGTCTTTTCAACCGATGCGCTGGGGCGCAAGCGCGACAGCAGCGGCTTCTACGGGCAAGCGAGCCTGACCTTCGACAAGGTCACGGTCGCCGCGAGTTATGGCCAGAGCAAGCTCGATCTGGCGCGCGGTGAAATCAACCCGACGCTGCTCGACAAGAACAGCAGCTGGGTCGGACAGGTGCGCTACGGCCTGACGAGCTGGGTGACGCTGCTCGCCGAATATACCCACACCAAGGCCGAGGCGCAGGGCCCGAACGCGGCCAGATCGAACACCGTGTCGGTCGGGTCGATCCTGTTCTTCTGATCTTGCAACCACGCGGTGGCGGGGTGGTCCAACCGGGCTGCCCGTGCCACCGCGCTCTTTTGTGAAAGCTCCGGCTTGGCTATGCGTTGCCCATCACTCCTGCCGCTGTTGACGCTGGCCGTGCCCTTTTCGGCGCTCGCGCAGCAAGGCCCCGTGCCCCCGGCAGGCCAGGCCGATATCGTGGTGCTCGGCCAGCCGCTGCCGCTGCCGCCCGGGGTGCCGGCCTATGGCTCGGTGACGATCGGTCGTGCGCGTTTGACGGGGGACGCGACGGGGCGGGTCGAGGACGTCCTGCTCGACGTGGCGGGGTTCCAGCAGTTCCGCCGATCGGACAGTCGATCAGCCAACCCTTCGGCGCAGGGCGTTACGTTGCGCGCACTTGGCGGCAACGCGTCGAGCCGCGCGCTGGTGCTGCTCGACGGCGTTCCACTGGCGGATCCGTTCTTCGGCTATATCCCGTTCAACGCGCTGGCGGTCGATCGGCTCGCAGGGGTGCGCGTCACCCGCGGCGGGGGGGCAGGTGCGTTCGGCGCGGGCGCGGTGGCGGGAACGATCGAGCTGGCCAGCGCGACGCGCGCCGACCTGCCGCCGGTGGCGGGCGAGCTATTCTATGGCAGCAATGCCGCGGTCGTGGCGTCGGGCAGCGTCAGCCCCGACGCCGGCGGCGGGTTCGTAAGTCTATCGGGCAAGTTCGAACGCGGCGACGGCTTCTACACCACGCCCCCAGGTCAGTTCACTCCCGCGACCGTCCGCGCGCGCTACCGCGATGGATCGGCGAGCCTTCGTGCGGTCGTGCCGATCGATGCGCAAACCGAGATCCAGGCGCGCGGCCTGCTGTATCGCGACGCTCGCTCGCTCCGCTTCGCCGGCGCGGACAGCAGCAGCGCAGGCGAGGATGCCAGCGTGCGACTGATCCACCGCGGTGCCTGGGCGATCGACGCGCTCGCTTATGTCCAGGCGCGCAATTTCTCCAACCGCGTGATCAGCGCGACGAGCTTCAGGCTCACGCTCGACCAGCGTAACACCCCGGCGACCGGAGTCGGCGGCAAGATCGAGCTCCGGCCGCCGGTCGGGCCGGACCATGTGCTGCGCATCGGCGCCGACGCCCGGCTCGGCGACGGCCAGCTCTACGAGAATGCCTATGCCGCGAGCGGGGCGGTCACCACCCGGCGCAATGCCGGGGGGCACACCAGCACGACCGGGCTGTTCGTCGAGGATGACTGGACGCTCGGGCGGCTCGTGCTGACCGCGGGCGTGCGGGGCGATCGCTGGACGATTACCAGGGGGTTTTTCCGCGAAACCACCGCGGCGGGCGCGACAACCACCGACACGCGCTATCCCGACCGTGATGGGTTCGAGGGCACCGGGCGTGCGGGCGCGCTGTTCCACGCGAGCGACGCCGTGGCGCTGCGCGCGGCGGGCTATACCGGCTTTCGCTTGCCGACGCTCAACGAACTCTATCGGCCGTTCGTCGTCTTTCCGATCACGACGCAGGCCAATGCCGCGCTCGGGCTCGAGCGGTTGCGCGGGGCCGAGGGCGGGCTCGATCTCAAGCCGGTCGCCGGCGTCACGTTCGGGGTCACCGCCTTCTACAACCGGCTGGACGGCGCGATCGCCAACGTTACGATCGCACCCAATCTGCGTCAGCGCCGCAACGTCGATACGATCGTCGCCAAGGGGATTGAGCTTACCGCGCATGCCGCGCGCGGCCGCTTCTCCTTCGACGGCTCCTATGCCTTCAGCGACAGCCGGGTCCACGCCTCGGGCGCGTCGCGACAGCTCGATGGCTTCGTCCCGGCGCAGAGCCCGCGACACAGCGGCAGCGCGACGCTTGCCTGGGCATCGCCGCACAGCTTCGCCGCGGCGCTCACAGCGCGCCATGTCGGGAAGCAGTATGAGGATGACTTGCAGACCGACGTGCTCCCGCCTTCAACGACGCTCGACGGGGTGCTCACGCTGCCCGTCGGCCAGCGCGTGGGGGTCGTCCTGCGCGGCGAAAATCTTTTCGACGAGACGGTGATCACCCGCAATTCGGCCGGATCGATCGATTTTGGCACCCCGCGGACGCTGTGGATCGGCGTGCGCCTGCGATGAGGACGACCGACGTGACGTCAGATATCTATCCCGTACCGGCGAGCTGGGCGGACAGCGCGACGATCAGCGCGGAGCGCTATGCGGCCGACTATGTCCGCTCGCTCGACGACGCGGATCGCTTCTGGCTCGAACAGGCGGAAAGGCTCGAATGGTTCACTCCGCCGAGCGTCGCCGATCAGAGCAGTTTTCACGAGGCCGATTTCGGCGTGCGCTGGTTTGCCGATGGCGTGCTCAACGTCTCGGCTAATTGCATCGACCGGCATCTCGCGACGCGCGGTGATCAGGTCGCGATTTTGTGGGAGCCTGACGCCCCCGACCGGCCGGCACGCCGCATCACCTTCACCGAGCTCCATGCTGAAGTGTGCCGTTTCGCCAACGTGCTCAAGGCGCAGGGTGTGCGCAGGGGCGACCGAGTCACGTTGTATCTTCCGATGATCCCCGAGGCCGCGTTCGCGATGCTGGCGTGCACACGCATCGGCGCGATTCATTCGATCGTGTTCGGCGGCTTTTCGCCCGAGGCGCTGGCCGGGCGGATCACCGATTGCGACAGTCGTCTCGTTATCACCGCCGACGAGGGGTGTCGCGGCGGTAAATGCGTCTCGCTCAAGGCCAATGTCGATGCCGCCGCCAGGCTGATCACTTGCCTCGACACGGTAATCGTGGTGCGCGCGACCGGCGGACCGGTCGCGATGCAGGACGGGCGCGACATCTGGTATCACGATGCCGCGGCGCTGGTCGGGGGCGACTGCCCGCCCGAACCGATGAATGCCGAAGATCCGCTGTTCTTGCTCTACACGTCGGGATCCACCGGCGCGCCCAAGGGCGTGCTTCATACCACCGGCGGTTACTTGCTCTGGGCGGCCTACACGCATGCCTGCGTGTTCGATTGCCGCGACGGCGATACCTATTGGTGCGCCGCCGACGTCGGCTGGGTCACTGGGCACAGCTATATCGTTTACGGCCCGCTCGCGAATGGCGTCACCACGCTGATGTATGAGGGCGTTCCTAACTGGCCGACCCCGGCGCGGATGTGGCAGGTGGTCGATCGCCACCAAGTGACGCAGCTCTACACCGCTCCGACCGCGCTGCGCGCGCTGATGCGCGAGGGCGACGGTTTCGTCATGCAGACCAGCCGCGCCTCGCTCCGCCTGCTCGGGTCGGTTGGCGAGCCCATTAATCCCGAGGCGTGGCGTTGGTATCATGATGTGGTGGGCGATGGGCGCTGCCCGATCGTCGATACATGGTGGCAGACCGAGACCGGCGGCCACATGATCACGCCGCTCCCCGGCGCAACCCCGCTCAAGCCGGGCGCCGCGAGCTTTCCCTTCTTCGGGGTCGAGCCGGCGCTGGTCGATGCGGCGGGGGTAGTGCTCGAGGGCGCGACCGAGGGCAATCTCGTTATCGCGCGCAGCTGGCCGGGGCAGATGCGGACCGTCTGGGGCGACCATGCGCGCTTCTTCCAGACCTATTTCTCGGCCTACCCCGGCGTCTATTTCACCGGCGACGGCGCGCGGCGCGACACTGACGGCTATTGGTGGATCACCGGACGCGTCGACGATGTCATCAATGTCTCGGGCCATCGCATGGGGACTGCCGAAGTCGAGTCGGCGCTCGTGTTGCACCGGTCAGTCGTCGAAGCGGCGGTTGTCGGCTTCGCGCACGACATCAAGGGGCAGGGGATCTACGCCTATGTCACGCTCAACGCTGGCGAAGTGCCGACTGCTGCGTTGCGCAAGGATTTGGTCGCCTGGGTACGCGCCGAGATCGGCCCGATCGCGACGCCCGATGCGATCCAATTCACTCCCGGCCTGCCCAAGACGCGGTCGGGCAAGATCATGCGCCGGATCCTGCGCAAGATCGCCGAGGGTGACTTTGCCGCGCTCGGCGACACGAGCACGCTGGCGGACCCGGCAGTGGTCGACGATCTGATCGCCAACCGCGTCGGATGATTGGCATCGCTCCTGTTTCCTCGCGAAATCGGGGATCCAAAGCCCCTGACGCTGCGCTTGCAAGCCAGGGTTGCGGCGTCCGCAACAGCACCGCGCAAAGCGTCAGCGCTTGGCGTCGATCCGCGGCATAAGTTCCGCCTCGAGGCCCGGATAGAAATGCGAGACCGAGCGCTGCAGCTCGTAGCGCGCGGACTGCAGCGTCGCGAAACGCGCCGGGATCGCGACATTGCCCGCCGCGACATTGTCCTCGCCGGCGGCAACTGCCGCGCGCAGCGTCGCGGTCACCCAGTCGAGCCAGTCGCGCGTTTGATCGATCGCAGCGGTGGGGGTGGGATCGATCGGGCCATGCCCTGGCACGACGCACTTGTGACCTAGCGCTGCAAGCGTTTTCAGCGCGGTATGCCATTTCGCCAGATCGGCATGCGGGGTGGACGGCGCGCGATCATGGAAGACGAGGTCGCCCGCGATGAGCGTGCCGCTCGCTTCGTCGAGGATCGCGAGGTCGGCCGGGCTGTGCCCCGCCAGCGGCAGCAGTCGCAGCCGCCGCGTCCCGAACGTCTCGTGATCGGCAGCCAGGATCGTGCCGGGTGGGGTGAATTCGGTCCCGCGCATCCAATCGCCGAGCAGCCGGTACATCCCGTCCGAAAAGCCCGCACCCTCGCTTTTGAGCAGCGTCGCCAGCTGGGGCGTCGCCGCGACGATCCCAGGGGCGAAGGCGGCGGCAGCATAGATGTGGTCGGGGTGCAGGTGCGTCAGATAGAGGCGAACCACGGGCTTGCCGGTCAGCGCCTCGGCCGCGTGCCTGAGCGCGTTGCCGTAACGAAGCGACGGGCCGCAATCGACCAGCACAGTCCCAGCCTCGGTCGCGAGGATCGTTATGTTGGCGATCGCGCCGCCATTGGCCATTGCGATCGGTGCATCGACGCCGCGCACGACCCACAACCCCTCGGCGATCTTCTCGGGCGTGATCCTATAGGCGAGCGGTTGCGCCCGGACGGGCAGCGCGATGGCGCCGAGCAGTCCCGCCAGTGCGATCCGGCGATTGATCATCTAGCCGACGGCGGCCGGCGCGGGCGCGGCGTCGTGCACCGCAAGCGACCCATCGTAGCGGATGCCGTTGGTATCGCTGCCGCGCAGGACGATCGCCTCGCCCGCCGCCGTATCGGCGATCACCGAGATCGTCGGGTCTTCCGCAACCGACGCCTCGATTCGCATCGTCCCATACGATTTGCTGCCCGCCCCGCTCAGCGCGACCGTATCGAGATTATAAGTCGGGATATTCGTGACGAAGCCGGTATCCATCGGATGTCGGAAGGCAAGCCGGATGTGCGTACCGTCGCGCTCGCGCACCGCGATGCCGCGGACTTGGCCGAGATGTTCGGCCCAGTCGCCCTTGACGCGGCTCGCCGGTGGCGCCGAGCAGCCACCGCCCGCGGCATCGACCCAGCCGCCACTCACCAGCCAGCTACCATCCTCCAATTGCACCGCGCCGCGGACCGGGGTGCGCTGGTCGAGTTTGATCCGCGTGCCGAGAAACGCGCGCGCGCGTTGCGGCGCATAGTCAATCGCCAGCGGGATCGGGTTAAGATCGGCGAACAGCAGGATGCGCTTCACGCCGTTAATGCCGCGCGCGTCGACGGTAACGGGAAAGCTGCTCTGGTCTTCGGCGATTTCCGGGAAGTCCACCCGTACGCGGTCGTCGAAGCGGACGGGATCGCTGCCGAACAGGGTGGTGCCCAGACGCTGCCACATGGGCGAGCCGAGCGGATCGGCGGGCAAGGCGGCGTGCGCCGACACCGGTGCTAGCGCCAAGACTATGACCCCCAACCAGGGTGTCGACGATACGAACATGATCTTCTCCCAAAGCACATCTTAGCAGCGCCTCGGCGTCTGCTACCATGCGACTTTGGATCAAGCGGAGTCGGTCGGATGCGAATGACGATGATGTTCGCGCTGGCGATGATGGTACCCGTCTCCGCCACGGCGCAGTCCGATACCCGACATGTTGATGAGGCGCCGGTGGTTGACCCCGTCACGGGCTATAGGGTTAGCCACTATCGCGGCGTGGTAGGGTCGGTCCCCGAAGGCGTCGCACGCGTCGATGTCGCACAGGCCCGCGCGCTGTGGCGTGCGGGTGCGATCTTCATCGACGTTAATCCGGCACCCGGTGCGCAGCGCGACGCCAAGAATGGGCGATGGGCCCTCGCCGAACTACATTCTTCGATTCCCCGCGCGCATTGGTTTGCCGAGAGCGGGCGGGGGGCCATCCAGCGTGACGTCGAGCGCGCGTTTGTGGTCGGCGTGCGGCGATTGGCGGCGCGGCACCCCAACCGCCCGATCATCGTGTTCTGCCAAGCGGATTGCTGGATGAGCTGGAACGCAGCGCTTCGGCTCCACCGCGCGGGCCTGCCCGACATCCGGTGGTTCGCTGACGGACTAGACGGTTGGAAAGATGCGGGGTGGGGCGTTAAGCCGGTGGTGCCGGAACGATGAGCTGTTCTTCCTTTTGTGGGCCTTCGAAACGACGACGAGGTTCGCAAAAAGAGTTGAGAGGAGGGTATCTTTACGCGTCACATCTCGGTGTCGGATTGGGTGGATAGCGGTCTGTCCGATATCGGAACGCGACCTGTGTAAACGGGCGTTCCTTCATGTGGCAGAGCGGCAACTCCGAGCGCGCGCCGGGGGTGCGAGCTCGATCCCCTGTCGCACGTGTTCGCCAGTGTTGACGGCCCGAAAGCACCGGAGTTCGTCGAGCGCGGATTGAGGTCGACAGCTTGGGCGATCGCCATGAGCAGGACAGCGGTGTCCGTGGGATTTCGGATCACTCTAGCTGACTGGCGTAATGGGAGCGAGGTTGGACGCCATAAGATTGGGGCAGCCTCTCGATGCGCCTATGGCGCATGGCGCCAGGAACACGGCAATCGAAATGCATCGCGGGTGAGCGTTCCCGCAGAGGTGAAGGCGATCTCGATCGACCGGGTCGGTCTGGATCGCGGCCAGTAGGCAACACCCGCGCTGTTGGGATTTCGCGTTCGGACAAAATTAATCCAATAGGTCTGCAGCGGGGGCGCTGCAGCCTCCAGGCCCGTATTTGGCGATGCGAACACGCTGCGCAATTCGCTTCCGTGGGTCACTGCCGCACCGTCTGGTGGCGTATAATCATACGTGTACCGCCAAACCGAACCGCCGCGCGTGGCCACGGCCTTGGCGACTACGTTCGTCGGGCAACGGAAGGTCAAGTCGGTGGCGAGCTGCAGGGTCGCGTCACCCAGCCGCGGGTCGGACCGCGGAACCTGCCCCGGACCGAGCCCATAATAGGCGAGTGCGACGCCGGCGGTATCTCCGAACGCGCCTGTGGCGATCGCGCGCGCTGCGGAGAGGTCACCGTGCAGCGGCAGCTCGCGGGCATTGGTGCCGATGATCAGCGGCACGGGATTGGGTCGCCCGCGCGCGAGCAGGCGCGCCGGCGTATCGGTCAACACGCGACCATCCACCACCGCCTGCAGCCAGATGAAGCTATTATCGTCGAGGCCCGGCACGACGACCGCTTCTTGCGCTGCAAGAATGCGTTCGACCGGAAGCGCGCGCAGCTGGGCCGCTGTCGGGTCACGGGCGAGGCCCGCTGCCTCGGCGAACGACGCGCCGACCGCTTCGTTCTGCGCGAGACTGCGCGGCGGCACGCCGAACCCCGCAGTCCCGCTTTCCTGGATCGCAGCATGGAACAGCCCGTGCGCGAGCGGGGATAGTTGTTGCAACGCGACGTCTTGCGCGCCGGCCGATTCTCCAGCGATCGTCACTCGTCGCGGATCGCCGCCGAACCGCGCGATGTTCCGCTGGACCCACCGGAGCGCGAGCTGTTGATCGAGCAGCGCGTAGTTGCCCGAATGCCCACCAGCCTCGGCGCTAAGCGCCGGGTGACTGAGGAAACCGAGTGCGCCCAGGCGATACTGAATGCTGACGAGTACGATCCGGTGTTCGGTGATGCGGCTCTCGACGGTGCCGCCGGCGGCCCCGCCGCGATTGCCGCCGCCGTGGATCCATACCATCACTGGAAGCCTGGCAACGCGCGACAGGAGCGGGGTGCGGACGTCGACGAACAGGCAGTCCTCCGCGCCGCTGCGCGCCGCCGCCCGGTTCCACGTGCCATAGTCGGATTGCGGGCAGGCGGCATGGTCGGCGACCGCCGCGACGGGCTGCGTCCAAGGGCGGGGGCGGACCGGCGGCCGCCAGCGCAAAGCGCCGGTCGGCGGTGCACCATAGCGGATTCCGCGGAACACCGCGCCGCCGCCCGCGATCGCTTCGCCGCGGACCGGGCCGTCGTCGGTTGTCACGATTGGACCGGCGGCTGCCAGCGCCAGCGCCAGCAACAGGCTCACCGCGGCAGGCCGACCGGGGCAGGGCGGGCGAGCGCATCGCGGATCGCGGCCTCGGCCACCGGCGCCATCGCGGCATAGCCGGCTTCGTTGGGGTGAACCCCGTCGACGGTGAAGGCGGCGCGCTGCGCCTGGCCGTCGTGGAGCGCGCTCCAGTAATCGGCATAGGTCGCGCCGATCTGGGCGGCGTAGCGCTTGAGCCAGGCATTCATCCGCTCGATCTTCGACGAAACCTCGAGCCCCGGGCGCCACGGGAAATTGGCCGCGGGTGGGATCGACGCGAGGATCACGCGAGTCCCGTTCGCGCGCGCGAGATCGCACATCATGATGATGTTGGCCTGCGTCTGCTCGAGCGTCATCGGGCCGGTGTTGCTGGCGATGTCGTTGGTGCCGCCCATGATCTGGACCGCGGCCGGATGCAGGTCGATCACGTCCTGGTGGAAGCGCAGCACCATCTGCGGCGTGGTCTGGCCGCCGATGCCGCGATCGACACGGTCGGGGCCGAAGAAGCTCGGGACCTTGTCGAACCACCCCTGGGTGATCGAATCGCCGATGAAGACGACGCGCTGGCCTGTTGCAGAGGGGGCGAGCGCCGCATTGGCGGGCTGGTAGCGGCCGAGCCACGCCCAATCCTCATGCAATCGCTGTTCGGCTTCCTGCGCCTGGCGGGCCTTGGCATCTGCAGGCGTTTGCGCGTTTGCGGCCGTGGCCAAAGGCAGTAGCACGGACAGCAATATCATGGCGTGGCGCATCAGCGGGACTCCATCATCCGGGCGTGCATCGCATCGAGCGCGACGCCCTTGGTTTCGGGGAAGAACAGCAGCACGACGACGCATTGCACCGCCATCGCAACCGCGAAGATCACGAACGGCGCGCCCGCCGACCACGCGACGAGCACCGGAAACACGCCGGCGATGGCGGCGTTCATCAGCCAGTGCGTACTTGCCCCAAGACCGCTGCCGCGCGCGCGCACCGCGCTCGGGAAGATCTCCGACAGATAGACCCAGATGACCGCGCCCTGGCTGGTCGCGAAGAAGGCGATGAAGCCGACCAAGGCGGGCAGCAGCGCGGCGTTGCCGATCCGTCCGAACAGCACCAGCGCGGCGACCGACAGGCAGACCGTCATCCCCGCCGCGCCTGCGGCGAGCAGCGTCCGCCGCCCGACGCGATCGATAAGCGCCATGCCCACCAGCGTGAACAGCAGATTGGCCGCGCCGATCAGGATCGCCTGCCGATCGGGTGAAAAGCTGCCGGCTTTGGCGAAGATGTCGTTGAGATAATAAAGGACCGCGTTGATCCCGGCGAGCTGGTTGAACATCGCGGTCGCGACCGCCAGCAGGATCGGCTTGCGATGCTTGCGCCACGACAGCGTCTCGCCTGGCGCATCCTGCCGCAGCGCGTTCTCGACCGACGCAAGCTCGGCGGACGCCTCGTCCGCGCTCAGGCCGATCCGCGCCATCGCGGTGCGCGCATCGTCCAGTCGGCCCGACAGGATCAGCCAGCGCGGGCTGTCCGGAATGCGCGCGAGCAGGACCAGGAACAGGATCGCGGGCGCGGCGGTGACGCCAAGCTTCCAGCGCCATGCCGCCTCGCTGACGAGCGATCCGACAACCGCATTGCTGAGATAGGCGACTAGGATCCCGGTGACGATCGCGAGCTGGAACAGCCCGACCAGCATCCCACGCCGGGCAGGCGGGGCGATCTCGGCGATATAGACCGGTGCGAGCACCGAGGACCCGCCGATCGCCAGCCCGCAGGCGAAGCGGAAGGCGAGGAACGCGGTCCAATCGGTGACCAGGGCGCAGCCGAGCCCGGCGAGAACATACAATATGCCGAGCAGGCCGAGCACACGGCGGCTGCCATAGCGATCTCCCGGCTTGCCGGTGAACAGCGCACCGATCAGCGTTCCCCACAGCGCCGCGGACACCGTGACCCCGAGCGTTTCAGGGGTCAGGCGGTAGATCCGCGTGAGGTCGCCGGTGACGCCCGCGATCACCGCGGTGTCGAACCCGAACAACAGCCCGGCGAGCGCGGCGGTGCCGATGCTCGCCGCCAAGACGCCGCGGCCGCTCACCGCAGTGCCGTGCTCGATGCGGCGACGTTCCAGCCGCGCAGCGTGACGCTCGGGGTGGCAGCCTTCGCGGTCGGGTAGCGGATCTCGACCGTGCGGCTTTCGCCGGGCAGCAGCGAGACGTAATTGTCGGTGAAATAGGCGGGCAGGACCTGGCTGCCGTCCGTGTTCAGCACCGTCAGCTTGGTTTCGATCGCCGGAGTCTGGCTCGAATTGTTCAGGGTGACCGTCGCGACCGTCTCCGCGCCATCGACCCGGCTGCTCGCACTGGTCTGCAGCGTGACCGGGGCGAGCGCGTTGAGCGCCTGGAACTGCGCGTCAATGGCTGCCTGCCAGTAGAGGTTGGTCGACAGGACCTTGCCCGCCGCATCGCGTGCCTCAAGCCGCACCAAGGCAACGCCCTTGGCGAGGACCGGCGCGAGGTCGAGCGTGAACGCCGTGTTGGCGGTCTCACCGGTCGCCGTCAGCGTGGTGCGCTTTTCGGCGAGCACGCGGTTGTCGAGGCTGACGACCTTGGCCGAAACCGTCACCCCGCGCAGATCGCCGACGCGGTTGTTGACGAGCATCACCTTGTAATCGGGCAGGTTCATCTGGACGTGGACCGGTTCGGACGCCTTCTTGACGCCGTAGAACGACGCCTGCGTGTCGTAATCCGACGAGAACATCTGCCATGCCGACGACGGCCACGCCGGCTGCGTCATCCACAGCATCCGGCCGCTATTCTGCGTCCACAGCCCGGCGTTCATGCCCTCGAAGATCGCGCGGTACGATTCATACTGCATCATCTGCGCCTTGCGCTCGAAATCCTCGAGGCTCGTGCCCGGGCCGAAACGCGTCGCGAGCGCGTTCATATAGCTCGTCACTGCGCCGTTCCCGGTCTGGTGCCAGTCATGATATGCCCAGCTGTCGCTGATCGGCCAGCGATCGGGCTCGGGGATCGCACGCTTCCACGCCTCGAGCGTCGGCAGCGACGGCGTGCCGCTCTCGACCGAGAAACCCTTGGCGTGCTCGGTGAAATATTCGACCGGGGGACGCCAATTGTACGGCCCGCTGTTCTGCAGATTCACGCGATTTGACGAGCCCATGTAGATCCGCGTGCCATCCTCCTTGTGGATCAGCGCCTGCAGGCCTTCGTTGAGGATCGGCTGCGGCACGCCTTCGTTGCGGCCGAACCACACCACGATCGAGGGGTGGTTGCGATAGCGCTTCACCACGTCGGTCGCGTTCTTGAGGAACAGCGCCGGGTCTTGCGCCTCGATGTTATAGTCCTGCGTCGATTCCCAGAAATCGTTGAGGATCATCAGGCCGTATTCGTCGGCGAGATCGTAGAAACTGTCCTCGGTGTTCTGCCCGACCCAGTTGCGGATGATGTTCATGTGCGCATCCTGGTGGAGCCGGAAGAACGGCTCCAGCCGCGCGCGATCGACGCGCTTCATGAAGTCGTCCATGCCGATATTGCCGCCGCGTGCCGCGATCCGCACGCCGTTGACGCGAATTACGAGATACGGCGTCAGGCCGTCCTCATCCTTGATCCGCCGTACCGCGGGCGAGCTTTCCGCGCCCGGCACCAACGACGCCGCCCAGCCGTCCTTGACCTTGTGGATGCCCGTGTGACTGCCGTCGACGATCTGCTGGCCGAGCGCGCGCGCCTTCGACAGATCAATCCCGACGCGTTCGAGCTCGCCCTTCTGGTCCATCAGCGAGATGTCGTATGTGACCTGGCGCATGCCGAAGCGCAGCGTGCGGGTGTCGCTCGGCTGGCCGGCGACGCTGCTGGTCAGCGTCAGCATGTGGAGCGCGGGCGCGCCATAACCGTTCGGCCACCACAGTTTGGGGTTGCGGACGGATAATTGCGGGAACTCGGACGGACGCAGCACGACATGGCTGGTCTGTCCGGGGGCGAGCGTCACCGTCTTCTCGACCGCGACGTCGTCGAACGCGGCGCGCACGACGGTCGTGACCGGCTGCGCCGACGCGTTGGCGACGGGCACGGTGATCTCGACATCGGCGAGGCTGGTATCGGCGCGCGGCAGCGTGGTGACGACCTGCGCATCGCCGAGCGTCGCCGCGCCGGTCGCCGCGAGTATGACGCCCTGCCACAGGCCGGTGTTGCGGTCGCGGATGCTCGGGATCCAGTCCCACCCTTCGGCCGCGCCGAAGGTCGGGCCGTCGAGCATCATCATCCCGCCATTCTCGCCGACGCCCGCAGTCAGCGATTCCTCCTGCGCGATGCCGGGATGCGGTGGGGGCGAGACCTTGACCGCGATCGCGTTGCGGCCGGGGAGCAGCTTGCCGGTCACGTCGAACTGGCCGCGGATGAAGGCGCCCTTCATCGTGCCGATCACCTGGCCGTTGAGCCAGACTTCGGCGGCATAGTTGACGCCCTTGAAGGTCAGCTGCTGGTGCTTGCCCGCGGCCTCGGCCGGAACGTCGAATTCGGTGCGATACCAATATTCCTGCCGCGCCAGCGTTTCGGGGATCGCCAGATTGTTGAGCCCGTGCGCCGGGTCGGGATAGACGCCACGATCGACCAGCGTGGTCAGCACGGTGCCGGGGACGGTCGCGGCGTACCAGCCCTTCGTGTCGAACCCGGCGCGGCTGAGCGTCGTGCCGGGGGCGACGACTTTCGGCGCCTCGGCCAGTTGCCAGCCGTTGACGTCCCATTGCCCCGGACCGGTCGCGACGATCGCCGCCGCGGTCGATACCGGCTTCGCGACCGGCGTATCGAACGGAGCCTTCGACGTCGGTAGCGTCGCCGCGTCCTGCGGTGCGGTCTGGCCATACATCTGGTGGACCTGGACCGGCCAGGTCGGGCTGCCCTGCTGGAAGGCGATGAGCGCGGGGTCGGGCGCGCGCGCAGCGGCGGCTGCGATCGTAGCTGCGTCCGCTGCCCCTGCGACCAGCGCGAAGTTCGCGACACGTCCGGCAAAGACCGGCGCGTTCGCCCGCGGGGCGAGCGTCAGCACCGGCGACACCGCCGCCGCCGCCGTCGCCATTTTGCGCTGCGCGACTGGCTTGCCATCGACGAACAGCCGGGCGGTCGTCCCGTCGAAGCTGGCCGCGACATGATGCCAGGAAGCGGAGCCGAGCCGCGCGGGGGAGACGAGCGTGCCAGCCTCGGTGACAAGGCTCGGCTTCCCGCCGTCGAGCGCGAGAAAGCGGCGCGGGCCAGTGCCGGGATCGCCGAATCCGCCGATCAGCGCACTCCCGGTAGGAAGCGCGCTGGGCTCGATCCACGCCGACAGCGTCCAGGTAGGCGTGGCGATCGCCAGGGCGTCGGCACCGCCTATCCGGCTCACGATCGCATCGCCGCCCGCAGGCAGGTTGGCGTTGATCGGTCCATAGGTTTGTGCGCGCGCCGTTGCGGCGGTCGCCAGCAGAGCGATCACTGTCGCGCTTATCCGTACCATGCCCATCGATCGCCTCCCAGGATGCCGATCACGTCGGCTTGCCGCGACCAAAAGCACAGCGGCGGTAGATTGCCAAATCAAATTTGTTTATTTCGGCAGCGGGCATCCCGAGTGCTTTTCGAGTGTCAGGGTCCCGTAGCGATGGGCGCGCACAGTCGGCCAGTGAGGCCTTTGCCGGAGGGAATGCCTTGAAAATCATCGTTCCGCAGCTGGCGCAACGAAAGGCTTTGGGACGTCAAAACCGTTACGAAGTCGAACAATATAAAATGCCAAATTGCATTATTTAATCGTTGACGTGCGCGCGGACTTGGTGGATTTGTCGCGCATCGGAGACGACGGCAAGTCGCGAACGCGGTTTTGGGGGAGGGGACAGGCACTGCCTGGACCGCACATTCTCTTCATCCCGTGGAACGTGACAAGGCCGCGGGCCGCCGACGCAGGGCTGGAGAGGATTGGGGAATGAAATTGAAATTTGGGCATAAGGCGACGTTGTTGATCGCCGTATCCGGTGCGGCCTTGCTGACCGGCACCGCCGCGTCGGCACAGCAGAGCGGAACGACGCAGGGTGTGCTCGCGACTGCGCCGGGCGCGCAGTCCGCATCGCCATCGGCTGCGACCGCTGACCAGAATAGCGCTGCGTCCGACCCCGTCGCCGCACCGGCATCCGCCGCCGACGACAGCGCCGCGACCCCGGACATCGTCGTGACCGGCATTCGCGGTGCGCAGCAGCGTGCGGTGAACCTGAAGCGCTCGGCCGGATCGGTGACCGACTCGATTTCCGCCGAGGATATCGGCAAGCTGCCCGACGTGACGATTTCGGATTCGCTCCAGCGTATCCCGGGTGTCCAGATCCGTCGCGACGCGGGCGAGGGCGCTGCGATCAACATCCGCGGCCTGCCGCAGGTGACGACGCTGCTCAACGGCGAGGCCTATCTCGGGGCGCAGTCGATCACCACGATCCAGCCGAACTTCAACGATATCCCTTCGCAGCTGTTCGCCGGCGCCGACGTCATCAAGTCGAGCACCGCGGACCTGCTCAACGCCGGCATCACCGGTACGGTAAACCTGCGCACGCGGCGTCCGATGGACCTCAAGCGCGGCCTCACGCTCGCTGCAGCGGCGGAAGGATCGTATGGCGACAAGTCGAAGGAGCTCGACAAGAGCTTCAACGGCCTGGTCGGCTATCATGGCGAGCGCTTCGGCGTGCTCGTGTCGGGCACCTATTCCAACCTGCATCTGTCGAACTCGCACAACGGCATCCAGGAAGGGTACGGCGTCGGGCTGCACAACGAGCAGTTCAACACCGCGGCCAATCCGAGCGGCGACGTCAACACGACCAACGGTTTCTCGCCGGCGAACCGGCCGCACGGGACGGTCGTCGGCACCGGTCGCGACGTGAACGGCAACGGCACGTCGAACGACATCTTCATGACCCCGCAGGCGTTCACCGCGTGGAACAAGATCAACGAGCGCGAGCGGATCGGCGTCAACGCGTCGGCGCAATGGGAAATCAGCGATCAGCTGACGCTCGTCGCCGACGCCTTCTTCACGCGCCAGAACGAACATGACCGCACCGCGGGCATCCAGCTGCAAAACGTCAACTGGCAGGCGGGCGAAGCGACCCCGGGCGCCTCGCGCAATACCGGCGCGACCATCACGCAGACCGCGAACGGCATCCCGCACAGCTACAATCTCTATTCGACCCAGGTCTACAATTACGACCTCGGCAATTTCGACTCCTATTCGCAGAACGATCACTACAAGTCGCAATCGCAGAACTACAATGCCGAGCTGAAGTACGACAATGGCAGCGGTCTGAAGGCCAGCCTGCGCGGGATCTACGGCAAGGCTTCGCAGGATTACGACCAGAGCTATCTGCAGTTCAGCGTCAGCAACGGCGCGCAGTGGCAGCCGGGCGGCATCGGTCGCTATCCGAGCGGAAACGTCGCGTTCAACCCCGGCGGGTATGCGGTCAACACGATTGCGGGCGCCGCATCGCTACCGGCGACGGTCAATTTTTCCGGCAGCCAGCCGGTCTTCACGCTGCCATCGCAGCTCACCTCGCTGCTCGGCAACATCAACAATTATGCGATGAAGACGACCTCGTCGGAAGGGAATTACCGCCGCAACGGGGATCTCAAGCTGATCCGCGGCGATGTGTCATACGAAGCCAACGAGTCGGTCAGCCTCAGCGCAGGCGCGCGCTACAGCGAACGCTCGGTGACCGATTTCGAATTCGATCGCGCCGCGCCGCTCTATGCAGGGCAGGCCTCCAAGGCGGGCGGGTGTCTCGTCAAGTGGAAGGCGTTCGACGTTCCGCTGAACGATCCGAGCTGCTCGGCGGGCCCGGTCGGCGCCGCTTACACCGCCGGCGTCGTCCGCAATGCCAACAACGCAATCTTCAACGGCCAAGTGAAGCAATACACGCTGCCGGGCGCGGGCCTGCCGGGGATCTATGTCCTCAACCCTGGCGCGATGGACAATGCTCTGGCGTTCCAGAACAGCTTCTACCCGGGCAATGTCGAGGTGCAGAACCCCGGTGCGTCGTTCAACGTCGGCGTGAAGCAGATCTCGGGCTATCTGCAGATGAACGTGAAGGGCGAGATCTTCGGGATCCCCGTGTCGGGCAACGCCGGCGCAAAGATCATCAACACCAAGCTCGACATCGTCCAGTTCGTCACGGGTTCGCCGCAGCCTTATGGTCTGGCGAACCTCAGCAACGGGATCGTCGAGACCAAGCGCAACTTCACCGATGTGCTGCCGGCGTTCAACATGGCGTTCGATTTCTCGCGCAATCTCAAGCTGCGTGTCGCGTTCAGCCAGACGATGACGCTGCTCGATCTCAACCAGTGGGGCGGGGGTCTCAACCCGACCTATGCGATCGACACCACCAATGCCGGGTCGCCGGTATTCCGCGTGACCGGCGGCAGCTCGAACGGCAACCCGCAGCTCGATCCGTGGCGTGCTACCAATGTCGAGGGTTCGCTCGAATATTATATCGGGCGGAGCAGCTTGCTGAGCCTCGGCGCCTTCTACATCGATGTCGCCAGCTTCATTCAGTCGGGCACGGTGACGCGCACTGACCTGCCCGACAATGACGGCGTCGTGCGCGGTCGCACCGTGTTCATCACGACGCCGGTGCAAGGACGTGGCGGCACGCTCAAGGGGCTCGAGGCGGGCTGGAAGCAGTCGTTCAGCGACTTGGGCTTCATGCCGCACGTGTTGTCGAACTTCGGCATCGACGCGAACATCACCTATTCGCCATCGAATTCGGGGCAGACCGATCTCGCGGGCGCGTCGATCCCGTTCCAGGACAATTCGAAGATCCAGACCAACCTCGCCGGCTTCTATCAGGACGGCCATCTCCAGGCGCGCGTCGCCTGGAACTATCGCTCAAAGCGGGCGGTGCAGTCGGATTTCAGCGGGATCAGCGGGCTCGAACTATACCAGCAGCCGACCAACTACGTCGATGCATCGCTCAGCTACGACATCAATTCGCACTTCACCTTCTACGCGCAGGGCTCGAACCTGACGGGCGAGTATGAGAAATATTACCTGACCTTCCCCGATGCGAAGGCGTACAACAACATCTACGAACGGCGTTTCACCGGCGGCGTCCGCGTCAAGTTCTGACGCTGGCACCGTACCCGACCGCCCCGACACCCGTTCGCTCCGACAGGCGCGAACGGGTGTCGGGTGCGGGCGGAACGCCTGGGCGCGGGCAGCGCTATGGGAAGATCGCATGACCGGACAGAGCGAGAGGATCCACGGCGAGCGAGCGATACGCTCGATCGTCATCGTTGGCGGCGGGACCGCGGGGTGGATGGCCGCGGCGATGCTCGCGCGCCGGCTCGAAAAGCAGCCGGTCGCGATCACGGTCGTCGAATCGAGCGCGATCGGCACCGTCGGTGTCGGCGAGGCGACCGTGCCCGGCATCCGCGATTTCTTCCGCGAGATCGGGGTGACCGAACGCGAGGTGATGGCGGCGTCGCACGGCACGGTTAAGCTCGGCATCGAGTTCGCGGATTGGAAGCGGCCGGGGCACAGCTTTTTCCATCCGTTTGGGCTGTACGGGATGCGCTCGCGCGGCGTCGCATTCCATCACTATTGGCAGAAACTGCGCGCGGCGGGCGAACCGGTCGAGCTCGCCGACTATTGCCTGGCAACCGCGATGGCGAAGCAGAACGTCTTCATGCTGCCGACCGATCGGCCGGTCCACGACCTGCTGTTCTTCGACTGGGCGGTGCATTTCGATGCCGGGCTGTTCGCCAAGTTTCTGGCGACTCGCGCCGTTTCGGATGGCGTCACGCGGGTCGACGCGACGATCAGCACCGTCCGGATCAACGCGCAGACCGGGCTGATCGACGGCGTTGACACCAATTGCGGCAAGGCGATCGACGGTGACCTGTTCATCGATTGCACGGGCTTCCGCTCGTTGCTGCTCGGGGCAGCGCTCGGCAGCGGCTATGAGGATTGGAGCAATCTACTGCCGTGCGATCGCGCGGTGGCGATGCCGTGCGAACGCGCAGGGCCGCTGACGCCGTTTACGCGCAGCACGGCCTTCGCACAGGGCTGGCAATGGCGCATTCCGCTCCAGCACCGCGTCGGCAACGGGCTGGTCTATGCCAGCCGGCATTTGTCCGACGACGAGGCGGTTGCCACGCTGCGCTCGCGGATCGAGGGGGCACCGCTAGCCGAGCCCAATCTGATCCGCTTCCGCACCGGGCATCGGCGCGACTTCTGGCGCGGGAACTGCGTCGGGCTCGGGCTGGCCGCGGGGTTCATGGAGCCGCTCGAATCGACCAGCATCACGCTGATCCAGACCGGCATCGAAAAGCTGCTCGCGCTTTTCCCGGATCGCGACTTCGACCCAGCGCTGGCGAGCGAATACAATCGCTCAACGACGCTCGAATACGAGCGGATTCGCGATTTCCTGCTGCTGCACTATTGGGCGAACGATCGGCGTGGCGAGCCGATGTGGGATCAATGTCGCGACACCGCCTTGCCCGAGGCGTTGGCCAACAAGCTCCGGCTGTTCCGTGCGCGCGGGCATCTGGTCCGGTACGAATGGGAATCGTTCCAGGATCCGAGCTGGCTTTCGATGTATGCCGGTTTCGACATCGCGGCGCGGACGTACGATCCTGCGGCCGATTATTTCTCGATTCCCGATCTGCAATCAGCGCTCGCGCGGATGCGGGAGTCGATCGGCAAGGCGGTCGCGCTGGGGGAACCGCATGATGCCTTCCTGAAGGCTTATGCTGTAGCGTCGGCATGATCGCCTGCGCAGCGCCCCTAGAGGCGCACGCAGGGGTGGGCGGGGGCTGGCGACCGCCAGGGTGCGGCGCTCGGGCAACGAGGATATGATGGTGCAGGGAGCGGACGGAATTTTGGATCTTTCGGACTTCACCCCGACGGGACCAGGCGTGACCGCGAGCGACCGCGCCGCGCGGCTCGGCACCAGCCTGTCGGGGACCAACCTCGTGCGCGCCGGCGACTATAATCAGCGCGTTGTCCTCCAGGTGATCCGCAAGAACCCCGACATCACGCGTACCGAGATTGCGGCGATGACCGGGCTGACCGCCCCGACCATCGCCAATATCACCGCCCGCCTGTTCGAGAGCGATCTGGTCGTCGAGTCGGGCCGGCGTACGGGCGGGCGCGGCCAGCCCGCTACGCGCTTGCGGATCAACCCCGACGGCTGTTTCGCGATCGGTCTCAACGTCGACCGCGATCACGTCACGCTCGTATCGCTCGATCTTGCGGGAACTGTTCGGTCACGGCTGACGCGGCAGATCGCGTTCGCGATGCCCGACGATGTCGTCGCGATCGTCCGCGAGGGGCTCGGCGAGATCCAGCGCAGCGGCGCGCTCCGCGAGGACCGCATCCTCGGCATGGGCGTCGCCGTGCCCGACGATCTCGGCCGGGTTGCCCTGCCGCACCGCCCTGCGAATTACGAGCGCTGGAGCGAGGTCGATCTGCCCGCGCTGCTCGGCGCGATCGTGCCCTTGTCGATCCATGTCGACAACGACGCCGCTGCCGCGGCGATCGGCGAGGCGCAGTTCGGCGGCGGGCTCGACCATGAAAGCTTTTTCTACATCCTCGTCAGCGCCGGCCTCGGCGGCGGTCTCGTGATCGACGGTGCATATTACCGCGGCGCCAACGCGCGCAGCGGAGAGATCGGCTTCCTTCCGCTGCACCGCTACGATCCCGGCGGGCAGGTGTTGCAGGATGTCGTCTCGCTGTCGGCGCTGTCCGCCAGGATCGAGCGCGCGGGCGTGTCGCTCGACGGGGTCGATCCGACGATCGCGTTTCCGGACGCCGCCAAGCCGTATATCGACGGATGGATCGACGATGCGACTGACGCGCTGATACCCCCGCTGACCGCGGTCAATTGCCTGATCAATCCGGCGGTGGTGTTGATTGGCGGGCGCCTGCCTGACGAGATCCTCGACCGGCTCGCGGAGGCGAGCAATCGCAAGCTGCGCGCAATGGCGCCCAACATCCCCGCGCTGGCGCCGATGGCGCGCGCTACGCTGTCGCGCGATGCCCCTGCCGTTGGGGCGGCGATCTTGCCGTTTCTCGATCGGATCCTTCCCTCGGATTCGATCCTGATCAAGAGCAAAGCGGCGATTATATAAATTGACTTTGTTTATTGGCGGGGCAGGGTTGCCCGGTGCGATATGTCGCGCCGGACAGCGCGGCGGACCCTTGGAAGGCATTTAAGTGGTGATACAGATCGGCGTCGATTTCGGCGGGACCAAGATCGAAGCGGCTGCGCTCGATGCGGCGGGGCAGTATGTCGTGCGGACCCGGATCCCCAATCCCGGCAGCTACGATGCGGCGATCCGCGACGTGCGCGATCTGATCGCTGCGGTCGAACGCGACGCCGGTGCGACGGGAACGATCGGGATCGGCACGCCGGGGTCGGTCGACCCGCGGTCGGGGCTGATGCGCAACGCAAATTCGACCTATCTTAACGGTCGCACCTTTCGCTACGACCTCGAGCAGGCGATCGGGCGCGAACTGCGCATCGCCAACGATGCCAATTGCATGGCGCTGTCCGAAGCCGTCGACGGCGCGGCGGTTGGCGCCCGCACGGCCTTTGCCGTCATCATCGGTACCGGCGTGGGCGGCGGTCTCGTGGTCGACGGGCAGATCGTCGAGGGTGCGAATGGGATCGGCGGCGAATGGGGCCATGTTCCGTTGCCGTGGATGACCGCCGAGGAATTTCCAGGCCCGGCCTGTTGGTGCGGCCAAGCCGGGTGCCTCGACATGCTGATTTCCGGGACGGGGCTTCGCAAGGATTACGCCGCGCGCGGCGGGGAGGGGCTAGATTGCCCCGCCATTGTGGCCACGGCGCGAGAGGCCGATCCGCTCGCGGTGGCGGCCCTTGATGCCTATGTCAGCCGGCTCGGACGGGCGATGGCGATGATCGTGAATATCGTCGATCCTGATGTGTTCGTGGTTGCGGGCGGCATGTCGAACGTCACCGAAATCTATCCTGCTTTGCCCGATATCGTCCGCGCGCATGTATTTGGCGGGGTGTGGGAGGGGCGCATTGTTCCGGCACAATGGGGCGATGCGTCGGGAGTGCGCGGTGCGGCGCGGCTGTGGGGACGCTGATGACCGAGACATCACGTCGAACCGGACCTTGATAGATACGGGCCAGTCCCGATAGCGTCATAATCGCCGGCACATCTTCCCCCCTTTAGAGCGGCGTTTCCAAAAGCCGATTGAGCATTCCTTGATTGATCCGGCACCTAGGGGACGCAGCAGTGGCGGACGCGTGATTGAACGAGCGCGCGCCTGAAAGGCAGAACATCCGGACGCCACTATCGTGTTGGGAAAGCTCGAGCGTTCCACGCAAACTTGGCTATAGTTTCCCGCGGACCAAACGGACAGCCTAGAGCTGAAACTGCGCCAAAAAGGGTCATGAACAGACGGCGGGTTTTGGGGAGCGGACAGGGCCTTCTCACTCTCCGATACTGGGTCCGCTCAGACCTCAGTGCGTTCGGCCAGTTCCAAAGCGTCCTCCACGTCAACGCGCGAGTAGCGCACCGTGCTGTCGATCTTGGCATGGCCAAGAAGGATCTGAACGGCGCGAAGGTTGCCAGTCGCCTTGTAGATGATCGATGTTTTCGTGCGCCGAAGCGAGTGCGTCCCGTAATCCTGAGCCGGAAGACCGATGCCGACCACCCACTCGTGCACGAGGCGGGCATATTGCCGCGTGCTCACATGGGCCATGTAGTCGTTTCGGCTCGGGAATACGAAGTCGTTCCGTGTCCCGCCGCGTCGCTCCAACCATGCCCGCATCGTCTTTCGTGCCGTGTCCATCAGCTCGAACTGGACCGGTCGTTTCGTCTTCTGCTGACCGACGACGGGGCGGTCACGGACGCGCCCGCCGGAAACCACATCCCCGATCCGCACCGTGACCACGTCACAGCCGCGCAGCTTGCTGTCGATGGCGAAGTCGAACAGCGCTCGGTCGCGCAGTCGTCTATGCTGGTCGAGCCAGAAGCGAATAGCCCAGACCTGTTGCTGTTTCAGCGCCCGCTTCGCGCCGATTAGCCGGCCTTCATTCCACGCACGAAGTTCGTGAAACGCGGGGTCCATCGACGAGTGACCCATCGACCATCTCCATCGGATCAACCAATCGAGCGTACCCAGGCGCGGTAAACCGACGGTTCGGAAATGTGGTTGATCGTCCGTCGGTGATGTGAACGAGCGGCAGGTTTCGGACGGCGCCTCGCAGCCGCTGAGCGGCCGAAAGTGGGTCGTCCAGCCGCCAGTTGCTTGTGCAATTAGGGCAGCACGGCTGGTTTGGCGGGGCCTCCGTATCGACGGAGCGGATGGCTGGCGCGATCAGCGAATCTATCGCATTGCGCGATTGATATGACAGGTTACTTCACAGCGGGCATCGCGCCACTGCTCGCGTTGGCGACAGCGGCGCTGGCTGCGCCGCTCGCGGTCCATACGCCTGCTCCCGGAAGCCCGGAACGCACCGCGATCGTCAAGACGCTCCACGCGGGCGACGATAGCGCGCAATCGCGTTTCACCTTCCGAGCGTTTCGGGTCCTTTCGGCGGGCCCGGGTGCGATTGCCTATGTTCGCGGCGCAGGGCCGGTCGGCACCTTCCAGGCCATCCTAAAGCGCGACGGCCGGGCTGGATGGCGCAAAATATGGGGCGAAGGCGATGGCGGCAGCAGCAGCTGCGAAGTCGGCGCGCGGCATTATGCCCGGGCCTTGCAACTTCTGCGTACCTACACGGCCAACCCCGATACGATCTTTCCGGGCATCGTGGCGCGGACCGGGGAATTGCGACGCATGGCGAAAGCGAGGCCCGACGTGCAATGCGTCGGTGATTTAGACGGCGGCCCCAGCTGATCGCGGGACATTGGCCCTGTTTAGCCCAACTTACTCATGTTGCCGGCGTGGGGATCTGCTATCAGGAACAACGCGTTAGGAACCCGTACCAGCCTTGGCTTGGAGGCAGGGCACGCAAGAAAAACGAGCGCCCCCTGTCGGCCACGAAACGAGCGCCCGTAGCTGCGGAAGCGCCTGAAACCTGATCAGACGAAACCGCCATTGGCGCGGATCGTCTGACCATTGACCCAGCCACCATCGGGGCTGGCTAGAAATGCTACGACCGACGCTATGTCGTCCGGCTGGCCAAGCCGCTTCAGCGGATTGGCGTCGATCATCGATTGCACCACGGCCTCCGACTTGCCGTTCATGAACAAGGCCGTTGCCGTCGGCCCAGGCGCGACCGCGTTCACGGTAATGCCACGCATGCCCAGTTCCTTGGCGAGAATACTCGTCATGGCCTCGACCGCAGCCTTCGTCGCGGTGTAGACGCCGTACCGGGGAAGTAGCGCGCCGACGACGCTGGTCGAGAAGCTGATGATCCGACCTCCATCGCGCAAGCGACGCGCACCTTCTCGCATCCCGCGGAAGACGCCAGCGATATTGACGGCAAGCTGGTGATCGAAATCGGCGTCGCTGACGTCGGCAATCGGCGCGAAGATGGCCACACCCGCATTGTTGACCAGGATATCGAGCCCGCCGAATATGCGTTCCGCAGCGTCGAACAGCGATGGTATCCCGCCCGGCGTGCTGACATCTGCCTGTACCGCGATCGCTTCGCCGCCTGACGCGGCGATCTCGGTCACAACGTCCTGAGCATCCTCGTGACCGCGCGCGTAGTTTACGATCACGGCCATGCCGTCGGCCGCAAGGCGCTTCGCGATGGCAGCGCCGATGCCCTTCGATCCCCCGGTAACCAGTGCAACTTTACGTTCCGTCATGATCGGTCTCCTTCTGAGACGGGTATGTAGACGGTCGTGTGGCCGGGATAATCGGTCAGGTCTTGCCAAGTCCATTCGGATATGGCGAACAATGGACATGGATCGCCTCGAAGCCATGCGGCTGCTCGTACGGGTCGTCGAACGTCGCAGCTTCACGGCGGCGGCAACCGATCTCAATATGTCGCGCTCGACTGCGACGGAGGGCATCAAGCAGCTGGAAGCCCAGTTGGGCGTGCGCCTGCTGGAACGCACGACACGGATCGTGACCCCGACGCTCGATGGCGACGCCTATTATCGTCGCTGCATCGCGATCCTGGCCGATATCGAAGAGGCGGAGGGCGCGTTTCAGGATGCCGAGCCGCGTGGGCTGCTTCGGATCGACGTCCATGCGATGATCGCGCGGCGGTTCTTGATCCCGCACATTCCCGCGTTCCTTGACCGTTACCCGCGGATCGATCTTCATATCGGCGAAGGGGATCGCCTCGTCGATCTCGTGCGCGAAGGCGTGGATTGCGTCATCCGTGCAGGCGAGTCAACTGAAAGCGGCTTGATCATGCGTCGTGTTGCCACGCTGAACGAGATGACGTGCGCGAGTCCGGCATATCTCGCGCGCCACGGCGTCCCAGCGACACCCGCCGATCTCCAAGGTCATCGGATGATCGGCTATCTGTCATCGCGAACCGGCGAGATCATCCCCCTGGAATTTACGGTCGAGGGCCGGCTCGACTACGTCACCTTGCCGAGCCGCGTTACGGTCGGCGGTGCCGATGCGATGGGGGAGCTTGCCCGGCTGGGCATGGGGCTTATCCAGGCCCCGCGTTATCGCTTCGTCGACGATTTTGCTGCTGGCACGTTGACCGAGGTGCTGGCCGACTATCCACCTTCGCCGACGCCGCTCGTGGCGCTCTATCCGCAGAACCGACAGCTCTCACCGCGTGTCCGGGTTTTTCTTGATTGGGCTATAGGCATTTTCGCATCGGTCGATCTTTAAGAATAGGTGCCACCACGGTTCTGCGCGGTATCCGATGTCGCGATTGATCGGCGCCAATTAACACGAATGGACGGCAAGCTGTTGGAGGCTATATGCGCCCTGTTTAAGTGCAAATGCTAACGAGTGTCGGAAGTTGGGAAGCGGGGAAGGCGGCGTAAATGACCGGAACTGGGTCCGCTCAGACCTCAGTCCGTTCGGCCAGTTCTAAAGCGTCCTCCACGTCAACGCCCAAGTAGCGAACCGTGCTGTCGATCTTGGCATGACCCAGAAGGATCTGAACGGCGCGGAGGTTGCCAGTCGCCTTGTAGATAATCGATGCTTTCGTGCGCCGAAGCGAGTGCGTCCCGTAATCCTGCGGCGGAAGGCCCATACCGACCACCCACTCGTGCACTAGGCGGGCATATTGTCGCGTGCTCATGTGCGCCATGTAGTCGTTTCGGCTCGGGAAGACGAAGTCGTTCAGTGTCCCGCCGCGTCGCTCCAACCATGCCCGCATCGTCTTTCGTGCCGTGTCCATCAGCTCGAACTGGACCGGTCGTTTGGTCTTCTGCTGAACCACGATGGCGCGGTCACGGACGCGCCCGCCGGAAACTACATCCCCGATCCGCACCGTGACCACGTCACAGCCGCGCAGCTTGCTGTCGATGGCGAAGTCGAACAGCGCTCGGTCGCGCAGTCGTCTATGCTTGTCGAGCCAGAAGCGAATAGCCCAGACCTGTTGCTGTTTAAGCGCCCGCTTCGCACCGATAAGCCGGCCTTCATTCCAAGGCCGAAGTTCGTGAAACGCGGGGTCCATTGACGAGTGACCCATCGACCATCTCCATCGGGCCGGATCAGCCAATCTAGCGTACGCAGGCGCGGTAAACCGACGGTTCGGAATTGTGGTTGATCGTCCGTCGGTGATGCTGAACGAGCGGCAAGTTCGGGCGGCGCCTCGCAGGCGCTGAGCGGCCGAAAGTGGGTCGAAGCCGTCGCCTCTGTGTACAATCGCAGCTTGCAGCTCGTAGCGATTAAGGCAGCGGCCGCGGTTACCCATCGAAGCGCGATCTAGGTTGCAGACAAGACCGGCAGGCGTCGATGGGGCGGCTCCACAGATAACGCTTGCCTGAGCACCAACGGGCGTCCGAAGACGTCTTAGAGAGGCGGCCGGGTCAGGACGCCGATCCGGCGGCGGCTTGCGTCGAACATCACGGACCACCGGAAGAACGGCGCCAGTCCAAGATTCAGTGTCGTGATATCGCTGCCCGCTCGGCGCGGATAGGCGAACATTCCGCTCGCCTGATCGCGGCGACCGATCGTGACGGCGAACGAGGCGGTGCCGTCGCCGTCGCCGATCGCAATTGCCGCCGGACTGCCATTCGGCCACATTTCATCCGGTCGACCGCCTTGGACGCGAAGACCGCTCGCGCCTGTGTCCACCATAGCGGGTCCGCAAATGCGCTTGTTCGTGTCGGTTAGTACCAAGCAGCCTCTGATCTGGTTACTGTCCCCGAGCACATCGAAAAATCGGAAGCCCGCGATGTCGTCGGCATTTGGATTCAGAATAAGTTTGCCCTCGCGTTCCCCTTGCCGGGGCAGGTTTACGATCCACTGCCGGACGCCGAGCGCGATCAGCGGATTCGGCACGGCGTCGTTCCGCAAACCGGTGCCAATTATAGCGAGGAATCCCTGATCGGGATTGCCATTGCCCCCAATGCGGAAATTGGCGGCTGACAGTTTGGACGCTGGACAATCGGATTTTCGCGCGGTGCATTCAACGGTATCTACGCGCTCGATCGGAACCGCCGCGCTTGGAAGCCCCGTAATGGCGACATTGGCGGAAATTTTCTCACCGGTTAGCTCGACGCCTGAGCCGTAAGAGTAGTGGACGCTCGACCCGCGCTTCGTCGCCGCTTCGTCCGCTAGACCGGACTTCAGGACCCGCAGGCCTGTCGAGCCGGTGTCGAGTTGTGCTTCGACAGGGCGTCCATCGATAGTCAGCTGGACCGAATAGCGTCGTATACCGTCCGGCAGGACGACAGGACGGATCGGCACTTCAACCCGCGTCGAAGCGGATTGTGAGAAAGCTGGCTCGATTGGCAAAATCGGGAGCATCGCGAGGACGGCGAACGTTGATCGGAGCATTATTCGGTTCCTAGCAGCCCCCTGCCGGTAGACAGGTACCGAATATTGGTTCGAGTTTCCAAGCCACAATCGAAAAGCACGCCGGCGCTGCGACACCGATCTGGAGCTGGGTTCTGCGGTTCACTTCCATCGCTGTATCCCGCGCCCTGCAGGATCATCCAATGACAGTGCTCATGAAAGCTGATTTTGGTCATCTGTTGCGTGGGCAGCAGCGCCGGATTGGATTAACAAAGGTCCGTTTCTGGGTCGCGGCGGGCCGCAGCTGAACGTCCGCAATTGGGTCAAATAGGCCCATCGATGACCACTCTTTCAAACAAACTCCGACGGCAGATTTATTGAAGCGCAGCTTGCCGGCAGTTCAGTCGTCACGGAGCATAGTTTTGACTTTACGGGTTAGATCTTCCAGCGAAAATGGCTTCGTCAGCAGCTCCATGCCAGGGTCGAGGTGGCCGTTCCCGACCGCGGCATTTTCTGCATAGCCTGTAATGAAAAGTACCTTCAGTTCTGGTCGGAGCGCGCGCGCAGCGTCAGCGACCTGTCTTCCGTTCATTCCGTTCGGCAGGCCAACATCTGTAATGAGCAGGTCGATACGCGATCCTGATTGCAGGACCTTTAACCCCGCCGCACCATCAGCAGCGCCAATCACGGTATAGCCGAGTTCGTCCAGAACCTCGTCGACCAAGTGGCGTATCGTTGCCTCGTCATCGACGATCAGGACTGTCTCGCCTTTGCTCGCCCCCGCAGTCGGTGCCTGCTCAGTTTCGCTCTCGTCATACGCCTCGCCGAGATGACGTGGAAGGTACACGCACATGGTGGTGCCTTGTTCGACCTCTGAATAGATGCGGACCTGTCCGCCGGACTGGCGAGCAAAGCCGTAGATCATAGATAGACCAAGCCCGGTGCCCTGACCCAGCGGCTTGGTGGTGAAAAAGGGTTCGAAAGCCCGCTCGATCGTCTCCGGCGACATGCCCGTCCCGGTGTCCGTCACGCAAATGGACAAATATTGTCCAGGCGGCAGGTCACGCTGGCGCGCGGTACGATCGTCGAGCCACTTGTTGGCCGTTTCAATCGTGATCGTGCCGCCGTCCGGCATCGCGTCACGGGCGTTGATGCACAGGTTCAGCAGCGCATTCTCCAACTGCCCAGGATCAATCATCGCGATCCACAATCCGGCAGCTCCTACGATCGAGATGCCGGTCGTAGGTCCGACCGTACGCTGGAGAAGCTCCTCCATACCCATGATCAGGCGGTTTACATCCGTCGGCTTGGGGGCGAGCGTTTGCCGGCGTGAGAAGGCAAGCAGGCGTTGCGTCAGCGATGCCGCCCGCCGCCCGGCGCCTTGAGCGGCGTTCACGAACCGATCTACGTCGTCGTAGCGTCCGCGAGCGGCACGAAGCTGCAGCAACTCAAGGTTGCCCATCATGCCTGTGAGCAGATTGTTAAAATCGTGTGCCAGGCCGCCTGTAAGCTGCCCAACGGCTTCCATCTTCTGACTTTGCCGCAAAGCTTCCTGAGCGGTGGCTAACTCAGCTTCTGCGTTAAGCCGCATCGATATATCGCGGGCATGATGAAAGGCACCGATAACCCGCCCGTGCTCGTTGCGAAGCGGGGTGTACGTGATCTCCCAGTGCGGCTTCCCAAGCTCAGGCCGTCCGAACTCCTCGACAACCGTGAACCGCTCACCTGCCAGCGCGCGAGACATCAAATCGCGCATGACGGGTCGCTGTTGCTCAACGAAGAGGTCGGGAAAGATGTCACCGACCTTTGTGTCGAAGCCGTTCACTCGGCGAAATTCGTCGTTGTGAGCCTTGTTGAACGCGATCAGACGGTAGTCTTGATCGAAGGCGCAAACCGGAGAACGATCGGACTGAACGATGTTCTCGTATAGGCGCAGGGCTTCCGATCGTTCGGTGACCTGTTGTTCCAGCGTCTCGTTGAGACGTTGAAGCTCAGCCTCGGCGCGCTTGCGATCGGTGATATCGATCGAGGAGCCTACAAGTCCGATGACAACGCCTGCCGCGTCATGGAGTGGCGACTTGGTAGAAAGCCAGGTCGCAGCTCCTCCACCTGGCAGACTTACCTGCTCCTCGACGACCTCCGTCCGGTTCTCGGCCATGATGCGTCGGTCATTGGCCATGACCACCTGGGCCTGAGCCGGGTCGTTGAGGAACTCAAGATCGGTCCGACCGAGAACAGCGTCTAGTGATTGGCCAACCAGCTCCGCCGTGCCCCGGTTGGCCGCCAGCATGCGCCCTTCGAGATCCTTGGCGTATACTACGCCGGGAACCGCTTCCATGACTGCCGCAAGCAACCCATTTGCCTTGCGAAGAGCCTCTTCCGCTTCGCGGCGCTCATCGATGTCGATGACCGATCCGACATGGCCCAGGAAAGTGCCGTCTTCAGCAAAGCGGGGCGCTGCTGCGTCGATCGCCCAGCGATACGTCCCATCCACACGCCGTAACCGGTATTCGACGCGGAATGGACCTTGCGCAGCAGTCGCAGCCATGAAGGCCTCACCAGCCATCTTTTCATCGTCCGGGTGCGTGGCCGTCGTCCAACCAAGGCCGAGTGCTTCTTCCTCAGTCTGCCCGGTGAACTCGTACCAGCGACGGTTTAAATAGCTGCAGTAGCCGTCCGGCTCAGTCACCCACATGATCAGCGGCGCATGATCGGCCATGTTGCGAAACCGAGCTTCGCTGTCGATAAGTTCGGTGCGGGTGCGAGCCAGTTCTTCTGACTGCTCGCGCGTCGAGGTTTCGTTGCGCGCGATCTTCAGGAAGCCAGCACTACGGCCGTCGGACGCGACGATCGCGTGGGTCGAGCCGTTCATGAACACGCGTGACCCGTCGGCGCGTAGGTGCCACCGGACGTCAGGAGCACACCCGTCGGCAGCCGCTGCCGTGAGCTCCTTCTGAGGTACGCCGTTCTCGCGATCCTCCGGCGTGAAGATGTCGTCGATCAGGCTACCGATCGCGTCTTGCTCTGGGCGGACAAAGGTTGCCTCAGCCCCTGCCGACCAGGTCGTGATCCGACGATCTACGTCCGTGGTGATGATGGCGTAGTCACGGGCAGTGTCGAGGATCAGGCGGAGCCGCTCTTCACTCGACCGCGCCATCTCATACCGCTGGTTCCGTTCCAGGACCGTGCGGTGCAGATCGAGCTGGACCATGACCTGCCTCGCCAGCACACGTATGGTCTCCTGCTGGACAGCCGTAAGCTCGCGCGGGCGGTAGTCGAGCACGCAGAGGGTACCGATCGGCAGCCCCTCAGCGGTCTTAAGTAGCGCGCCCGCATAGAAGCGAATGTGTGGCTCGCCCGTGACCAGAGGATTGCAATCGAAACGCGGGTCGGCAGTCGCGTCGGGGACGAGGAGGAACTCCTCTTCCAGCAGCGCCTTCGCGCAGAACGAGCTTTCCAGTGGAGTCTCGCTGACGCCCAAACCCACTTCAGCTTTGAAGAACTGCCGACCATCCCCGATCAGATTCACGACTGCGATCGGTGTGTCACACAGCTTCGCGGTCAGCTCTGCGAGCTCATCAAAGGAACGCTCACGCGGTGTGTCCATGATCTCGTAAGCCGCCAGCGCAGCAAGCCGATCGTTTTCGCGGTCGGGGATATTGTCCATGTTCGCGATATCCACCGTTTCGGATCTTACGTCCATACGGAGCTGGCGACGACCAAGCCAATGACACCTTTGTGGGGGAGACATAGCGCGCTTCAGCATGGCCAGTTTGCGCATCTGGCTCGACGGTGCCGACGTCAGTGTCGTGCAGCTATCTGCGTTCCCTCATCCGACAGCTGCCGGACCCAAAAGCCCCATCTCAAACTATTCCGAGCGCATGACCCGGCTCACCGAAGCGGTCGATCCACTCACATGAACAAGCGGCGGGTTTCGGGCAGCGGAACGAACCGAGTAAGGGACCGAAATTGGGTCAAGCTGGGCTGGTCAGATCTCGGTCCGTTCTGAGAGTTCCAAGGCGTCTTCTACATCGACGCCAAGGTAGCGAACGGTGCTCTCGATCTTTGCGTGACCGAGCAGGATTTGCACAGCGCGCAAATTCCCCGTCGCCTTGTAGATTATCGATGCCTTGGTACGTCGAAGCGAGTGCGTGCCGTAATCTTCTGCCTGCAGGCCAATGCCGACAATCCACTCGCGCACGAGGCGGGCGTACTGCCTCGTGCTCATATGGCCCATATAGTCATTCCGGCTCGGGAAGACGTAGTCGTTTAACGTGCCGCCACGACGCTCGAGCCAAGCGAACAGTGTCTTTCGGGCAGGCTCAACTAGCTCGAACTGCACCGGTCGTTTGGTTTTTTGCTGCACCACTACGGCACGATCTCGGATGCGCCCGCCGGTCACTATGTCACCGATGCGAACCTTGACCACATCGCAACCCCGCAGCTTACTGTCGATCGCGAAATCGAAGAGTGCGCGGTCTCGGAGCCGTCGATGCTGGTCAAGCCAAAAGCGAATCGCCCAAACTTGCTGCGGCTTGAGCGCGCGCTTCGCGCCAAATACTCGCCCTTCGTTCCAGGGACGAAGCTCGTGGAAAGCGGGATCTAACGACGAGTGCCCCATCGCGCATCTCCACGATGTTAGGTTACTGCACCACGGTACATCCATCGGAGTAAATTAGCCCTTAGCATCTATGGTTGGTGCCGATGTTGCTGAGCGAACGGCCGAGCTCGGAAGGCTGCGTCAACGGTGGCATTCGCACGATGGGGTCGCGTTAGCCAAAGCATAGCAGAGGTTGCCACGGAACGGCTTGTAGGTAGCTCTGCGCTAAACCTTCACGACAAAAATAGAATTTTGCCACCCCACGAACGGACGTCGAGCAAAGCATAAGACGCCGCGCTGGCATATGGCCATGTTCAATCAGCTTTGGTCTGTCGGATCCAGGGTCTATGGACGGTAGCGGGGGGCGCGCCTTGCGGATTGCGATTGTCGATGAAAGTGCCGCGCGGGCGGCCGTGATCGAGGAAGGGCTGCGCGATGCTGGCCTAAGCGACGTCACGATCTTCGTCGATCGCCGCGGCATCGCCGCGCGGCTCGAGGCGCTGTCGCCCGATGTCGTGCTGATCAACCTCGCCAATCCGCATCGCGACGAGCTTGAGGAACTGTTCGCTTTGTCGAAGGCGATGGCGCGGCCGGTGGCGATGTTCGTCGACCAGAGCGATGTCGCCGGGATCGAGGCGGCGATCGATGCGGGCGTTTCCGCCTATGTCGTCGACGGCCTCAAGAAGGAGCGCATCCGGCCGATCCTCGAACTCGCGATCCGCCGCTTTCGCGCTTACTCGCGGCTGCGCGCCGAACTCGACGAAGCGCGCTCCGCGCTCGCCGAGCGCAAGGCGATCGACGAGGCTAAGGCGCTGCTGATGAAGAAGCGCGGGATCGACGAGCCTGCTGCCTATGTCGCACTGCGCAAGGCGGCGATGGATAGCGGGCGGCGGATTGGCGACGTCGCCGACGCGATCGTTACCGCCAACCGGCTGATGGGGGACTTATGACGACCACGCCGTTCCGCATCGGTTTCCTGCCGCTGGTCGACGCCGCCTTGCCGATCCTCGCGCGCGAGCTTGGCTTTGCCGAGGCCGAGGGGATCGCGCTCGAGCTCGTGCGCGACATGAGCTGGGCGACGGTCAACGACCGGCTGCTTTATGGCCATAGTGATGCCGCGCATCTGCTCGCGCCGCTGGCGATCGCGACGACGCTCGGGCTGGGGCGGCCGGCGACACCGCTGTCGGTGCCGTTCGTGCTCGGGCTCAACGGCAATGCGATCACGCTGCGGCCCGATCTGGCCACGCAGGTCACTGCGGTGGGCGCGCCGGGCGATGTCGCGGCTATCGGCGCGCGGCTTGCCGAAGTGGCGCAGGCGGCGCGGGAGCGCGGCACGCCGTTGCGCTTTGGCGTGGTGCATCGCTATTCGAGCCACAATTACATGCTGCGCTATTGGCTGATCGGCTGCGGGATCGATCCTGACCGCGATGTTGCGATCGTCACGGTCGCGCCGCCGTTCGCTGCCGACGCGCTCGCCGCGGGTGAGATTGACGGCATCTGCGTCGGTGAGCCGTGGAACAGCGTCGCGGTCGACCGCGGCGTCGGGGTGATCGTCGCGGTAACGTCGCAGATCTGGCTGCGCGGCGTCGAGAAGGTGCTGGCGATGCGCACCGCGCGGATGGAGGAGGAATCCGACCTCACGCATCGGCTGCTGCGTGCGCTGTACCGCGCCGGATCGACGAAGGCGACGCCCGCGCGGATGGAGGAGGAATCCGACCTCACGCATCGGCTGCTGCGTGCGCTGTACCGCGCGGGCGTCGCCTTCGTCGATCCGGCGCGGCGCGAGGAGATTGCCGCGATCCTCGCCGGCCCCGACTATCTGGATGGGTCGGCGACGCTGATCGGCCATGCCATTTCGGACCGCATCGTGTTTGCGCAAGGGGCGGCGCCGATCGACGTGCCCGACTTCATGTTCCAGCACCGCGAGGCGGCCAATTTCCCGTGGGTCAGCCAGGCGGCGTGGCTCTATGCGCAGATGTGCATCGCCGGCCACGCGGCACCGAACCCGGCCGATTACGACGCGGCGCAGCGCGTCTTCCGCCCCGACGTCTACCGCGCCGCGCTGCGACCGCTCGGTGTGCCGCTGCCTGGGGCGAGCTCGAAGCTCGAGGGCGGCATCGTCGAAGCGCTCGGGGTCGGTACGACGCAGGGGCGCTTGATCATGGGTGCCGACCGATTCTTCGATGCGCGGAGTTTCGATCCAGCCGACCTCGCAGGCTATTTGGGCGGATTCGAAGCATAATTCGCCGGGCTGCAGAAAATTGTTGCGTTGCGGCGCGAATCGCGGCAGCTTTCGGTTATCGTCGAGACGCTGCAACGGGGTAGCGTCTTCGGCATCACCAACATTCTGGCAAAGTCGCCGTCGCGTCTCGGAAGATCGAGCGTCGCGGCGGCTTTTTTGCGTTTGCTCGAGGGGAATCGGGACGATGACGCAGCTGCAGACAGAGTTTGACGCGGGGCTGGCGGGGACCAGCGCGCGAACCAAGGCGAAGCCGAGCGCAGCGGACGCGACGGGCTTCTGGCAGAGCGGGCACCGCCCGACGCTGATCGCCGCCTTCCTCTATTTCGACCTCGCCTTCATGGTGTGGGTGCTGCTCGGGCCGCTCGCGCCGATCATCGCCAAGGAACTGGCGCTGTCGCCCGCCGAGAAGGGGCTGATGGTCGCCGTGCCGACGCTCGCGGGCGCGGTGCTGCGGCTGGTCAACGGGCTGCTCGTCGACAAGATCGGGCCGAAGAAGACCGGCGCGATCGGGCAGATCATCGTCATCGCCGGCCTGTCGATCGGCTGGCTGTTCGGGGTCAACAGCTTTGCGGGCACGCTCGCGCTCGGCGTCGTGCTCGGTTTTGCGGGGGCAAGCTTCGCGGTCGCGCTGCCCTTGGCCTCGCGCTGGTATCCGGCCGAGCATCAGGGCAAGGCAATGGGGATCGCCGGCATGGGCAATTCGGGCACCGTGCTCGCCTCGCTATTCGCGCCGATGCTCGCCAAGGCGTTCGGGTGGAACGCGGTGCTGGGGCTCGCGGTGATCCCGCTGGCGATCGTGTTCCTGCTCTATATGGCGATGGCGAAGGATTCGCCGAGCCAGCCTGCGCCCAAGCCGTTCGCCGCCTATCTGTCGGTGCTCAAGGAAGCCGACACTTGGTGGTTCATGCTGTTCTATGGCGTCACCTTCGGCGGCTTTGTCGGGCTTGCCGCCAGCCTGCCGGTCTATTTCACTGACCGTTTCGCGCTGACCCCGGTGACGGCGGGCTATTGCACCGCTGCGTGCGTCTTCGCGGGATCGCTGGTGCGGCCGATCGGCGGCGCGGTGGCGGACAGGATCGGCGGGATCAGCACGCTGACCGCGGTCTATCTGCTGGCGGCGCTCGTCCTGATCGCGATCAGCACCGCGCCTGCCTCGCTGACCGTCTCGCTCGGCCTGTTCCTGCTGGTGATGGCGACGCTTGGTTTCGGCAACGGCGCGGTGTTCCAGCTCGTGCCGCAGCGCTTCCGCAGCGAGATCGGCGTGATGACCGGCCTGGTCGGCTTCGGCGGTGGGATCGGCGGCTTCTACCTCGCCTCCTCGCTTGGCTTCGCCAAGCAGTGGACCGGGAGCACCTCGCCCGGCTTCCTGATCTTCGCCGGGCTCGCGGTCGTCGCCTTGCTCGGCATCCTCAAGGTCAAGCGCCACTGGCGCGGCAGCTGGACCGCGGCGAACGGAGCGCGGATCTGATGCGCGCGCTGTCGCTCCTCGCACTGGGAGGGCTGGTGGCGACACCGGCCCTCGCCGACCCGCTCACCTTCACCCCGTTGATCGATGCGCGCCTGCGCTACGAACATGTCGAGCAGGCACCGCTTGCGAAGGACGCCGACGCCGTCACGCTCAGGCTCCGCAGCGGGTTCGAGGCGAAGCTCAGCGATTTCAGCTTCCTCGCCGAATCCGAGGCGACGCTCGCGATCAACCCGGCGTACAATAGCGGTGTCAACGGCAAGACCGCGTACCCGATCGTTTCCGATCCGCAGAATATCGAACTCAACCGGTTGCAGCTGCAATATCGCGGGCTCAAGCAGACCGTCGTCACCGTCGGGCGGCAGGCGATCAACCTTGACGACCAGCGCTTCGTCGGCGCGGTCGCGTGGCGCGACAATGAGCAAACCTTCGATGCGGTGCGCGTCGAATGGTCGGCGATCAAGAACCTCAAGGCCGATGTCACTTATGCAAACAACGTCCGCACGATCTGGGGGATCGACGGCGGCAATCGCTTCGGTCCGGCGCGGTTGGACGAGATCGGCGGTGACAACGTCTTCGCCAACCTGGCCTACAAGAGCAGCCTCGGCACGCTGACGGGCTTTGCCTATCTGGTCGATCAGGACCAGCGGCAGGTGTTCGTCAATTCGAGCCAGAGCTATGGCGGGCGCTTCGCCGGAGCCTATCCGCTGAGCAAGACGCTCAAGCTGAGCTACCTCGCGAGCTTCGCGTCGCAGCGCGACTATCACCGCAACCCCAACCGGTATCATGCAGACTATTATGCGGGTGAACTCGGCATCGCCGCCAAGGCGCTGACGCTGACCGGGGGGTATGAGGTGCTCGGCGCGGACAAAGGCGTTGCGGTCACGAGCTTTCAAACCCCGCTTGCCACGCTCCACAAGTTCAACGGCTGGGCGGACAAGTTCCTCGTCACCCCGCCCAACGGCTTGCGCGATGCCTATGGCTCGGTCGGCTATGGCTGGAAGAAGGTCGCCGGGCTCGACGCGATCGCCCTGGTCGCCGCCTATCACCGCTTCGACAGCGACCGGCTCGGCCAACATTACGGCGACGAGGTCGACGCGCAGCTCAGCGTCAAGCGGGGCCGATACACCGCGCTCCTCAAATATGCCGACTATCGCGCCGATCGCTACGCGACCGACACCAAGAAGCTCTGGCTTTCCCTGGATTGGGCTTTCTCATGACCAAACCGCATCTCATCGTCATCGGCAACGGCATGGCGGGCTGCCGCGCGGTCGAGGAAATCCTCGCGCGCGATGCGGAGCGCTATCGCATCACGATCTTCGGCGCCGAGCCGCACGTGAACTACAACCGCATCATGCTCTCGCCGCTGCTCGCCGGGGACAAGGCGTTCGACGACATCGTGATCAACGACCTCGCCTGGTATGCCGACAATGCGATCGAGCTGGTGGCGAGCGACCCCGTCGTCGCGATCGACCGCAAGATCCAGACCGTCACCGCGCGCTCGGGCCGGGTCGAGAGCTATGACACGCTCATCCTCGCGACCGGCTCGGACCCGTTCATCATCCCGGTGCCGGGGCATGATCTGCAGGGCGTCGTCAGCTTCCGCGACATGGACGATGTCGGCGCCATGCTGCGCGCGGCGGATGCCGGCGGCGACGCGGTGGTGATCGGCGGCGGGCTGCTCGGGCTCGAGGCGGCGCACGGCCTGTCGCTGCGCGGGATGAAGGTAACCGTGCTCCACATCATGCCGACGCTGATGGAGCGCCAGCTCGACGAAGCGGCGGGCTGGCTGCTCAAGGCAGCGCTCGAGGCGCGCGGACAGACGATCCTGACCGGCGCCGACACTGCCGAGATCTACGGCCAGGGCAAGGTCGAGGGCGTCCGCCTCAAGGACGGGCGCGACATCCCCGCGGCGCTGGTGGTGATGGCTGTCGGCATCCGCCCCAACGTCAAGCTCGCGCGCGCCGCCGGGCTGGCGATCGGGCGCGGGATCCATGTCGACGATCATCTCGTGACGTCCGACGCCAACGTGCTCGCGGTTGGCGAGTGCGTCGAGCATAACGGCCTCGTCTATGGCCTCGTCGCGCCGCTGTGGGACATGTGCCGCAGCCTCGCCGACGGGCTCGTCGCGACGCCCTCGGGCTATACCGGCTCGGTCACCTCGACCAAATTGAAGGTCTCGGGGATCGACGTCTTCTCGGCGGGCGACTTCTCTGGCGGCGAAGGGTGCGAAGACATCGTCATGCGCGATGCGGCGCGCGGCATCTACAAGCGCGTCGTGGTGAAGGACGACCGCGTCATCGGCGCGGTGCTCTATGGCGATACGCAGGACGGCAACTGGTATTTCGACCTGCTCAAGAAGCAGCAGGACGTCGCCGAAATCCGCGACGCGCTGATCTTCGGGCAAGCCTTCGCAGCCGGAGGAGCGGCATCGGCAAACCCTAATGCGGCAGTCGCGGCTTTGGCGGACGACGCCGAGATCTGCGGCTGCAACGGCGTCAGCAAGGGCAGGGTGGTCGGCGCGATCGTGGACGGCGCGTGTACGCTCGACGCGGTGCGCGCGTGCACTAAGGCCTCGGCCTCGTGCGGGTCGTGCACCAATCTGGTCGAAGGGCTGCTCGCGGTCACGCTCGGCGAGGCGTTCGACGGCGAGCGGACCGCGCCGACCGTGTGCAAATGCACCAGCTTCACGCATGAGGACGTCCGCCGCCTGATCCTCGAGAAAGATCTGAAAGCGATCCCGCCGGTGATGCAGGCACTGCACTGGACGACACCTGATGGCTGTTCGTCGTGCCGCCCCGCGCTCAATTACTATCTGCTCTGCGCCTGGCCGGGCGAGTTCGTCGACGACAACCAGTCGCGCTTCGTCAACGAGCGGATGCACGCCAACATCCAGAAGGACGGCACCTATTCGGTCGTCCCGCGGATGTGGGGCGGGGTCACCAACCCCAAGGAACTGCGCGCGATCGCCGACGTCGCCGAGAAATACGAGGCGCGGATGGTCAAGGTGACCGGCGGCCAGCGGCTCGACATCTTCGGGATCAAGAAGGAGGATCTGCCCGCGGTCTGGGCCGATCTCAAAGCGGCCGGAATGGTCAGCGGCCATGCCTATGCCAAGGCGCTCCGCACCGTGAAGACCTGCGTCGGCTCCGAATGGTGCCGCTTCGGCACGCAGGATTCGACCGGGCTCGGGATCAAGACCGAGCAGATGACCTGGGGCAGCTTCATGCCGCACAAGTTCAAGATCGCGGTCTCGGGCTGTCCGCGCAATTGCGCCGAGGCGACGATCAAGGATTTCGGCGTGATTTGTGTCGACAGCGGCTACGAACTGTCGATCGGTGGCAATGGCGGGATCAAGCTGCGCGGCACAGATTTCCTGTGCAAGGTCGCGACCGAGCAGGAGGCGCTCGATCACTGCGCGGCGTTCATCCAGCTGTACCGCGAGGAAGCGCGCTATCTCGACCGCACCGCGCCGTGGGTCGAGCGTGTCGGGCTCGACTATATCAAGCAGCGGATCGTCGAGGATGTGGATGGCCGCGTGGCGCTGACCGCACGCTTCCACTTTTCGCAGCGCTTCATGCAGGACGATCCCTGGGCGAAACGCGCGGCGGGCGAGGATTACAAACTCCATCAGCATCTCGCCGAAATCCGTCCCCTCGCGGCGCCTGCGTTGGTGACGGCGTGAGCGCGGTCGGTGAATGGCTCGACATCGGTCCGGTCGACCAACTCCCCGCTCTCGGCGCGCGGACGCTGCCGGTCCGCGGCGGGCGCGAGATCGCGATCTTTCACACCGCCAATGGCGAAGTCTATGCGCTCGCCAACCAGTGCCCGCACAAGCAGGGGCCGCTCAGCCAGGGGATCGTCCACGACACCACGGTGACGTGCCCGCTGCACAATTGGCGGATCTCGTTGGTGACGGGCGAGGCGCTTGGCGAAGACAAGGGATGCGTGCCGGTGATCCCGGTCAAGATCGATGGTGGCCGCATCCTGATCGGCCGCGCGGCGGCGCTGGAAGGCGTGGCTTGACCACGGTCAAGACCACTTGCGCCTATTGCGGCGTCGGCTGCGGCGTGCTCGCCACGGCCACCGGCGCACGCTCTGCGACGATCGCGGGCGACCCGGCCCACCCGGCGAATTTCGGCAAGCTGTGCTCTAAAGGCACGCATCTCGGCGAGACGATCGGCCTCGAAGGCCGCTTGCTCCACCCGATGATCGGCACCCGCCAGGCCAGTTGGGACGATGCGCTGGACCACGTCGCGCAGCGCTTCGCCGCGACGATCGCCGAGTATGGCCCCGACAGCGTCGCCTTCTACGCCTCGGGTCAGATGCTGACCGAGGACTATTACGTCGCCAACAAGCTGACGAAGGGCTTTATCGGCACCGCCAATATCGACACCAATTCGAGACTGTGCATGGCAAGTGCGGTGGCGGCGCATGTCCGCGCGTTCGGCGAGGATGTCGTGCCGTGCAGCTATGACGATCTCGACGCGACCGATTTGATCGTGCTAGTCGGATCGAACACCGCCTGGTGCCACCCGGTGATCTGGCAGCGAATCGAGGCCGCGCGGGCGGCGCGCGGCACCAAACTGGTGGTAATCGACCCGCGCCGCACCGAGACAGCCGAGCGCGCCGACCTGCATCTTGCGATCGCCCCCGACAGTGATGTCGCGCTGTTCACCGGACTGCTCGCGCACATGCGCTCGAGCTGGCGGCTCGACGGCAAGGCGCTGGCCGAGCGCGTGAGTGTCCCCGACGGCTTCTGGAAGACCTTGCCGAACCCCAACGCCGCGCGCACCTGCGACCTCGCGCCCGCCGATCTGCAGGCATTCTACGATCTGTTCGCGGATCACCCGCGCACAATCACGCTGTTCAGCCAGGGCGTGAACCAGTCGACCAGCGGCACCGACAAAGCCAACGCGATCATCAACCTCCACCTCGCCACCGGCCGCATCGGCAAGCCCGGCGCAGGGCCGTTCAGCATCACCGGCCAGCCCAATGCGATGGGCGGGCGGGAAGTCGGCGGGCTCGCCTCGACGCTCGCCGCGCATTTGGGGTTTTCGGAGGCTGAACGCGACCGCGCGCAGCGCTTCTGGCAGTCGCCGACGATCTGTCCGGGGCCGGGCCTGAAGGCGGTCGACATGTTCGAGGCGATGGCCCAGGGCCGGATCAAGGCGGTGTGGATCATGGCGACCAACCCCGCCGTGTCGATGCCCGACGCCCGCAGGGCGCGCGTCGCGCTCGCCAATTGCCCGTTCGTCGTGGTGTCGGACTGCATCGCCGAGACCGATACGCTGCGTTTCGCGCAGGTGAAGCTGCCCGCGCTCGGCTGGGGCGAGAAGGACGGCACGGTCACTAATTCGGAACGCCGCATCTCGCGCCAACGCGCCTTTCTTGCGCCCCCGGGCGAGGCGCGCGCCGACTGGTGGGCGATCGCGGAGGTCGCACAGCGCATGGGGTTCGCTGGTTTCGACTATCCGACAGCCGCGAGCGTGTTCCGCGAGTTCGCCGCGCAGACCGGGTTCGAAAATGGCGGCACGCGGATGCTCGACATGTCCGACCAAGCGACGATTTCCGACGCCGACTATGCCGCGATGGCGCCGTTCCAATGGGGCGGCGCCTCGCCCTTCGCCGAGCGCGCTTTCCCAACTCCCGACGGCAAGGCGCAGCTCGTGCCCGTCGTCCATACCCCGCGCGACGACGCCAGCCGCGCCTATCCGTTGCGGCTCAACACCGGCCGTTACCGCGACCAATGGCACACGATGACGCGCACTGGCCTCTCGCCGAAGCTGTCACAGCACCGCCGTGAGCCGCTGGTCGAGGTCCATCCCGACACCGCGCGACGTCTCGGCCTCACGGACGGCACACTCGCGCGGGTCGAGACGCCGAACGGCACGAGCATCTTCCGCGCCGCGATCACTCCCGATCAGCGCCGCCGCGAGCTGTTCGTGCCGATCCACTGGACCGACCAGACCAGCGCCGGCGGCCGCGCCGGATTGCTCCCCGGCAAGGATCGCGATCCCGTCTCGGGCCAGCCCGGTTTCAAGAACACCCCCGCGCGCGCCGGGCCGTACAAGCCCGACTGGACCGGCTTCTTCGTGTCGCGCGAGCGGCCGAGCGCGCCCGATTGCGCGTATTGGACGCGGGTCCGCTCTGCGCACGGCTGGCTGATCGAACTGGCGGGGGAGGGCGATCCCGCCGTGCTCACCACCCTGCTGCCAGCCGGCGAGCGCGCCGAGATGATCGACGCGCGGCGCGGCGTGGTGCGGGCTGCGGTGGTCGCCGACGGTCAGTTGCAGGCCGCGCTGTTCGTCTCGCGGGGCGCCGGCCTGCCGCCGCGCGACTGGCTGCTCGATCAGCTCGGCGTGCCCGACGCATCATCGTTCGAAGTGCTCGCCGGTCGCCCGGCCACGCCGGCGCTCGATCGCGGGCCGATCGTCTGCGTGTGTTTCGACGTCGGGCTCAACACCTTGCTCGCCGCGATCACCGGCGAGCGGCTGGTGAGTCTCGAGGCGGTCGGCGCCGCGCTAAACGCCGGCACCAATTGCGGATCATGTCGCCCCGCCATCGCCAAACTGCTGACCGTCCAGGAGAGTGCCCATGTCTGATCTCATCGCGCCCGGCGACGTGTGGCTGGTCGGCGCCGGCCCTGGCGACCCCGATCTGCTGACGCGCAAGGCCGAAAAGCTGATCGGCGCGGCGAGCATCATCTTCTACGATGCGCTGGTCGGACCGGGCGTGCTCGAGCTGATCCCGCCACACGTTCGGCGCGTCTCGGTCGGCAAGCGCTCTGGGCGGCATTCCAAGACGCAGCCCGCGATCGACGCATTGCTGGTTGCAGCGGCGCGGGCGGGGGAGCGGGTGGTGCGGTTGAAGGGCGGCGATCCGTCGATCTTCGGCCGTTCCACCGAAGAGATAGACGCGCTGACCACGCACGGTTTTCGTGTCCGCATCTGCCCCGGCATCACAGCAGCAAGTGCCGCCGCCGCCAGCGCCTGCGTCTCGCTAACGCTGCGCGGATCGGCCCGGCAATTCCGTTTGGTAACTGCGCACATGCGCGCGGGCGAGTCGCTGGATCTTGACTGGGCAGCGCTGTCGGATGCCTCGGCGACCGTTGCCTTTTACATGGGACGAGGGGCGGCAGCGGTCATTTCGCGCCAGTTGATCACGAATGGCCTTGACCCGGCGACTCCAGTGCTGATCGCGAGTGACGTTAGTCTTGCATCGGAATGTCTTGTTCATACCCGACTCGATTTTTTGGGATTGGCAATAGATCGTGCGGCGGATGCTGGCCCCGCATTGATCCTGGTTGGAGAAGCAATGCGGGCACAACGTATGGCGACGCTCTTGCCTTCGGTGCCTGCGGAAGCGTCAGCCGTATTTTAGTCAATGGTACCAGGGTCCAGCCAGGACCACGATCAAACAGCTATTTGGGCAAAGGACATATGACCACTCGCCATAAGGTAAGCTGCCAGCCGCGGAGACGGATCGAGTACGTCATAAACAAACGGCGGGTGATCTCGAGAACGCCTCGAGCTACTTGAGTGTCGGTTATCCGGTCAGCCTCGCCGGGCTGCTGGGGCAGCTATCGGCCAGTATCAAACGTGTGGCACAGCCTAAGCGCCTTAACCTGCTTGATCAGATCAAAGCAGCAATGCGGCACCTGCGACCGCTGCCAGTATGCCAGCGATGACCGCCACCTTGCGCCTCTGTTGCCTTTTGTAGGCGTGATATGCCGGTATGCTGAGATACCAACGAGCACCTTCGGGCTTGATAATTCCTGCCGTCGTGTATTCGCGGAAGAAACTGCGCTGGATCGAACCCTTAGGCTCGAACAAGATGGCCTCGGACGGCCGAACCGCGTCGGCGCGCATGAAAGCGGTTACCACTGCCTGCTGATCGAGCGCGACCGCGGCGGCTGCTGCTGCCATTATGAAATCCCCTCCGAATCGAACGTGTCAGGTGTCGCTCTACAAACCGTCGCTTAAGTTGGCCCAAGGAATACGGCAAGCCCGCCAGCGCCCGCGTCAGCACGGCAGCTAACCGCGACTATTTGTCATTCAGCCCATGCTTAGGCAGGTCGCATCTTACAAATCCACGGACTGTTCGTTTCCTGCTCGCGTGAGCGGATCCACTTGTATATTGGACAACACACTTCGCTACCATGCGCGAAATACCTTATACCCGCCGAGGGAGTGGATCGTGACGTCCTGTTGAAAATTGGTTTGTCGGTGGATGTCGAGTGGCGCTGAGCGCCGTCGGCCTGCGCAACTGAGCGAGAAATGTCCTGCGCATCGCAAGAAAACAGGACGACGCATCACTGCGCCGTCCTATTCCCACCACCGTAAAATCGGTTGCCCTCATCTCGGTCGACAGCGCCATCATAGCGTATTTTCGGGTGCCGCACATTAAAAAAAGTGAAACGCTGTATCCATGTCAGCGCACGAACACACTGGAGCGCTTTGCAGGAGCGGCCCTGCCCGGGAGAGGCGCGACGAGCGGGTTGATTACTTCCTCCTGGCTGGGCTAGACCTACTAAGCGCAGGGGCGCTCCGCGATGGGTGGATTGCCCATTTTCCGACCATGCCCAGGCTGCGTGCTCGGATAGCTTCGCGGGGGTACATCGCCTCGTTGCGGAGGTCGCCGAACGGTCCGTCGACCGCATCGATTTTGGCTGCGCGTGCCGCCATCGTGATCCGCCGCCAGGCATGATTAAAGATATCGCCGGGATAGTGGAAATCGCTGATGAGCGTGATGCTCAAATCGCTGATCTGCGGATGGTGCCTTCACTGAAAGCCTGATTTGGCGCTCTCTGCAAGCCAAATCGGGCGAAGTCGCACGCCTATCATTGACCGTTGAAAGTAACGACGAACCTTTATTGATATTGCCAAGCCGTATCTTGCTTGGTCGATCGCTTTCGACGGATTTGAAATGATTGATCGTAAATGATCGACTTAGCTACTCGCAGAACTTGGACGCCGACCCCGCTCGATCCGACGACCGCGCCTGTCGGCGTTGTGGTCAAGAGACACGGGTCACGTCACGAGCGCTCCTCCAGCGCCAAGTATTTCGCCGATGCACTTGAACAGCTCGTCCATGACGACCGGCTTACCAAGGACCCTGTCGGCGCCGGAGCGCAGGCAGCGGGCGGTGCCTGGCCCCAAACCCTCCGCGGTGATGACGACGATCGGAAGCCGAGCCTTCGCGTCGCAGCGCCCACGGATGCGCTCTATAACTGTATGCCCGTCCATTCCGGGCATCCGCAGATCGAGTAGAACGCAGTCGAAGTCATTGGCGTCGAGCTGCGCGAGGCCGTCCTCGCCGTTGGCGCATTCGTCGGTAACTCCTCCGGCCACGTTCAGCATGTCGCTCATGACCCGTCGGTTGAGTGCGTCATCCTCAATGCAGAGAAAGCGCAACGGCTGCATCATGACGCGAGCTGCAGTCGATTTCGGCCATCTCGTTTTGCATGGTAGAGCGCCGCATCCGCGCTTCGTATCGCGTCCTCGGCGCCACCGACGTCGATCAAGGCGACCCCGCCGCTCACGGTCACGCGAACCGGCCGCCCGTCGACCATAATGACCATCTTTTCGATGGCATTTCGTAGCCGTTCGCAGACGACCATAGCCTGCTCGAGCGAAGCATGCCGGAGAAGGACGGCGAACTCCTCGCCCCCTATGCGGCTTACGACGTCGCCACCCCGCACGGTCGTCATAGCGATGCGTCCGAATTCGCGCAGTACTCGGTCGCCCGCTTCATGCCCATGGCAGTCGTTCACCTGCTTAAAATGATCAAAGTCGAACATGGCTACACACCCGAACGAGCGCTCCGGGTGGACGTGTCTAACAAGTCTTTCGAGTTCCAGCTTGAATGCCCTGCGGTTGGGAAGTTGGGTGAGGGGATCCGTCAGCGCCGCATGGAACAGCTGCGTCTCCATTACTTTGCGGTCGGATATGTCGCGAAGCACGCTGACTACGCCTTCAACGACCCCGGCGTCATCGCGCACCGCACGGCTGTGGGTTTCGAACCATCGTTCCGCGCCGCTCGCGGTGACCGCCCTGTATTCGAAACTGACCATCGCGCCACCACCGCGCAGGGTCATGACGTGCGACCTTGCCGCCGATGCGCGATCCTCAGCCACCACGAGCAGCGCAGCGTTCCGTCCCACCAGATCCGAAGGCTCGAACCCGCCCAGTTGCGCTATCGAGGGCGAGACGAAGCGGACGAGACCATGGACGTCGAGATTCAGGATGATGTCCGTAGAGTTGTCGGCGAGCATTCGGTATCGCGCCTTGCTATCCCGCAACTCGCTGATCAGGTTGCTACGCCTTGCCAGGTCGGCCGAGATCGGCAGCACCGCGAGCACCGTCGCGGCGAGGTAGAATTGCAGGAACTGCATGTGGTCGCCCATGGTTCCATGCATCAGGCTGATCGGTCCCGTATTGCATAAGGTAAAGGTGAACCCGATGATCGTCAGCAGGATGACTGACGAGGCGGCGGCGAGCGACCCGCCGCGGAACGTGGCGAAGATCACGGGAAGTAACGGCAGGAACAGGAGCGGCATTCTGTTCTGGGCGAAGACGGCGATGCTGACGCCGACGACGAGCAGCAGCAGGACCGCAGTCTTCGCCGCACGCCTGTGGGTCATAGCTCGGATCCGCTCACCGAGATCTTTTCTGAAGAGAAGGATAAATACGGGCGTGAATGTCAGCGACCCAAGAGAATGGCCCGCGAACCATCGCGGGTATGCGGCCGAAAAGTCCGCGCCGACCACCATCGTCGCGACCGACGCGCCGCCGACGCCGCTCGCGGCGGGCGCTACCATCCCGGTTGCAAGCACGAAGCCCGCGAGCCAGCGCGTCGACTCCAGCGGACGCTCCGGTATCTGGATAAGCCTCAGCACCGAGGCAGCGATGACGGCCTCAAAGAGATTGACGAACGACAGCGGAATTGCCGCGGCTACACCAAGCCCGAACAGCGCGGTTACTGCCACATTCGCACTTCCGCACGCCAGGAGATGGGCGGGCCAGGCGCTTGGTTGCAGCGTCGTCAGCCTCGCGATCAGAAGTGCTGTCGCAACCCAAATGAACGCCACTCCACCGTCGAAGCGGGTGGTCGAAACCGTCACTGCTGCGAGGATAAAATAGCCCGCGGACGTGGCGATGACTGATTTTATAGCGATCTGGATTGGTGTTTCGCCGATCATACAATCGGCCTACGCCCAGAAGGTAAAGATGATGCTTCGGGGGCAGTCGACACTTCGCTCTGCCATAGCGGCACCAGAAAGATCGAAGTAAGCTCGGAACTGCGGTGCCGGAACGGCGTCACCTAAGGCTTCAGCGGCGCCCAATGCCTCGGTATCGATGAGCCGCTCGGAAAAGCTCGGCGCCTGTGTCTGCAGATTTGGTATCAGCAGGAACCGCCCTGAAGCTCCGTCTGGCCCGGTCGATTTGCGCGGTCACTGGATCTCAGGGTGAGCCGCGCCGGGTTTGCCGGAGGCTCCAAGTCCTCATATGAGGTTTTTAGGGTCAAGCGGTCATCACGCGGACACGTCCTTTTTCATTCGGCATCCAAGGTCTGGGCCTGATCGCATTGTAACGGCCCGGTACCCGAGCCTGGACAACCTCATCCAGACTCCGGCCTCGCTGCAGCGCCAAGACCGGCGGTAGATCGTAAGCGTCCGGTGAGGGTGTCGGCCTATGCTGGGAGGTAATTCCACGGGAACAGATCGTCGATCTACCGGGCGGGATAGTCGGCGATGCGCGCGATGGTGTCTGTGAGCCAAGCCTCTGGATCGACCCCATTGAGCTTGGCGGTCTCGATCAAACTGTAGATGGTGGCGGCGCGATGGCCGCCCTGGTTCGAGCCGGCGAACAACCAGTTCTTACGACCGACGGCGATGTCGCGCAGCGAGCGCTCCGCCGCGTTGTTGTCGATCTCGAGCCCACCATCCTCGACGTAGCGGGACAGTGCTGACCAGCGGGTGAGCGCATAGCGGATCGCGACCGCGAGGTCGGAACGCCGCGCCAGCTTGGGGGCGGTCGCGTCGAGCCATTTGCGGAACGCGACCAGCAGCGGTCCGGCTCTGGCTTGGCGCTCGCATCGTCGCTCGTTGGGCGGTCGACCCCGCACGTCCTGATCGGTCGCATAGAGGCCGGCGATGTGGTCCAGCGCCTCGCGAGCGGTCGCCGATCCGGTTGCAGCCTGGACATCGAAGAACTTGCGCCGGACGTGCGCCCACCAGGCGACTTCGGCGACGCGCTCACCATAGAGCCGATCGAAGCCGGCATAGCCGTCGGCGTGAAGATCGCCTTCGGAACCGAGCGAGGTGCGCGGCCGGAGGCTCGCCCTTGCGGTCGGGTGCATAGCGGAACAGCACGGCTCGCGGTGCTACGCTGCCATGCCCGCGCTCGTCGCGCACATGCGTCCATAGCCTGCCGGTGCTGGTGCGCCCCGCGCCGGGCGCAAGCACGGGCACCGGCGTGTCGTCGACGTGGAGCGTGGACCCGCCCATGACGTGGCGCTCGAGTGCGTCGACCAGCGGGTCGAGCAGGCTGGCCGAACGCCCGACCCAGTCGGCCAGCGTCGAGCGCGCGAGCTCCACGCCGTGCCGGGCATAGATCCCTGACTGGCGGTAGAGCGGGAGATGATCTGGGTATTTGGATACGAGCACGTGCGCGAGCAGTCCGGCACCGGGTCTGCCGCGCTCGATCGGCATAGAAGGTAGCGGCGCCTGCACGATGCGCTCGCACGACCGACAGCTAAGCCTCAGCCGGACGTGGCGTGTGACCCGGAACGAGGCCGGCACATAGTCGAGCTGCTCGGTCACGTCCTCGCCGGTGCGTCGCATGGCACCGCCGCAGTCGGGACATGTGCAGGGCGGCTCGTGCACCACGTCTTCGCGTGGCAGGTGGTCGGGGAGCGGCTGGCGATAGGGCTTGGCGGCATCGCGCGCACGGGCAACGGCCGGTGCGACCGTGGCGGCGGCTTCCGCCTCGGCCTCTTCGAGTCCGAGCTCCAGCTGGTCAGCCTCGCGGGTCAGGCGCTTGGACAAGCGACCGAACGCCATGCGCCGAAGCTGCGCCACCTGCATGCGAAGCTGCTCCAGCTCCACATCGACCGCAACGAGCATGGCCTTGACGAGGCCTACATCGTCGGGCAGCGAGGCGGCGTCCAGCAACACGATCGCTTATATCAGAACGGCGCCGCCCATGCACGCAGGAACGGCGCAAAACCGTGCTCTTTACGAAGCCAGCGTTGGCTGCGACGAGCGGATCGGATGCCGCCAGTCGACCCCTTCGAGCAGCATCGACAGCTGTGCCGGCGTGAGCACGGCGACGCCGTCGGCGGTCGCCGGCCAGGTGAACCGGCCACGCTCCAACCCCTTGGCGCGGAGCACCAGACCCTGACCGTCTAACCACACCAGCTTGACCAGATCGCCGCGCTTGCCTCGGAACCCGTACACCGCTCCGCCGAACGGATCCTGGCGAAGCCGCTGCTGAACGAGCGCCGCCAACCCGTCGAAGCCCTTAAGCATATCCGTGACGCCAGCTGCCAGATACACCCGGACGCCGGCCGGCGGGCCGATCATCCGAACGCGGCCAGCACGGCCTTCAGCACCCGCGCGTCGATCGGTGGTGCAAGGCGAACGCGTTGCCCACCAGAGCAGATCACCTCGACCACTCCTGGTCCAAGCGGCTCCGGCTGCGTAGCGGCACCGGCGCTCGCCACCTCCACCGGCACGAACGCAGGCGCCGGCAGCTGCGGTGCCTCGACCGGAATACCGTCGCGAAGCAGCACGCGCCGCCAGCGATACACCAGCGAAGAACAAACCCGGTAACGCCGCGCGACATCCGAAACGCTCGCCCCAGGCATCATCGCCTCCGAGACGATCCGCGCCTTGTCGTCATCGCTAAACCGCCGACGCGGCGCCGCCCCGCCCGTGCCAGAACCATCAATAATCATCATAGCCATAGTGCCGCACCAGTGCTTGCCACAGTGCCGCACCTGTGGCCTGCGGATCACACCTACCGCAAGGCGGAGCAGACCGGACGCTTACGGTAGATCGTGTTCCAGTTGCCGTATTGGGTTGGCAGGTCGCGCTAAGGCGTGCCGCAGCGAAGTCGCCAGAGGATGCAGTTGATGATCGAACGGTTCTCTTCGGGCGGTCACCCAAGGCGCACGGCTGGCCGCGTCAATCGGCAGCAAGCCTCACAAAATACGCAATTCCGCTTCGCTCAGATCGCCCCAGGTCAACCCCGCCTCCAAACGGAAGGCTTGGGTCAACTACCGTATATTGCGTCAACCAATTTGTTCGCGCTGCCTAGAAGTTTACTCGTCCTTCCTACTGTAAGATCAGCTTGTCGAACGTCGCGTCCGAGATTGCCCGGCGTAGCCGCAGGTTCTACTGCCCCTGAATGCGCCGGGCCTGATCGGTCTTCAGTCGACCATATTCCTTGCGCCAGCGACAATAGGTCTGTTCGGTAACAGCGATCCGCCAAAACGCATCCCCTGTCGTGCTACCCTGCGCAAACACGATCTCCGCTTCGCGCAGTTTGCCAATGATCTCTACCGGCTTGTGCCTCTTGCCCATTTTTAAACTCCTTCATGATCCAAAATAACAGAAATTTTGAATCATGAAGGGGGCATATCCAAGCGAGATCAACTCAGGGAGATGGTGCCAAACTTTAACTCGGTTCGATCTTGCTCGTTTGCGCAGCCATGAGGTGACCGAGGGCCGAGAAGTCGAGCCGCGCAGGTACGTACTGCCCGGCGCTATACGGACTGACGGCGGCGGCGCGCATCGACTGGGGGAGCTTTGCGAGCCAGTTCGCATGCAACCTGGCGCGCGCCGCGGGGCCACACCAACCGGGTACGGTTTGACCACGCCGCGCTTCATGACGCCAGACGCGCGTTGTGACGATGAGGTGCGCATGCGGTGGAACGGTTGCTTGACCGCCAGCATGCGTCTTGGCGTGGATCGACCATGCGACCGCGGGACCATGGGCGGCAATACTGCGGAGAGCATAATCGCGGGTCATGGCGATCCAAGTATCAGGGCCTTCATTGGCAGGGAGCGTCACGACGACATGCCAGGCGCGGACATCATCGGCGGCGAGGTGATCCGTAGATTCGTCGAGTTCGCGCCAGATGCGGCCGGGTTCTTCCGCCCAGCAGGGATGATTTGCTGGAAGCTCGAGCCCGTGAGCGACGAGGTCGTCGCGGTTGCTGTAGTCGATTTGACCGCGGTCGTCGGCCCCGACCCCGCGCGTGATATATAGGTAGTTGGCCATCGCACTGGCATGTGTGCAGCGGCGATCGCCGCTCATTTGGTGCCAGCCTGCTTTCGAGACGGGCCGGATGCTGACGGGGCGGCGATCGTGCAACGGAAAATTTGTCATGGCGTTCATGTGAATACTCCTTGAGTAGGGTGTGCCGCGCCGAAGTTCTGCAACAGGGCCAGCCCCGGCACGCTTGGCGGATTTCTGATTTGGGAGATTGGCGAGTTCGGCGCTCGACGATCAGCCGGCTTGCCGGACCCCGGCCGCATGCTCACGAAACGCCGCAAGCGCACGGCGGGCAGGATGCTCATGATCGTCGAAGTCGCCAAAGCTGTTCGTCCAGCAGGCCCAACCCCTCGCTGCTTCCCGCATCATCGTGCGCTCGGCCTCTGCGGGATCGGGTAGCAATGCTGCTGGAAGCTCAGGCACGCATGGCGGATGCGGGGCGGGGCCACAGAGGCACGGCATTGCGGTTACTGGGGTCTGTTTCATGTGCCACGTCATCGATCGTGGCAGGTCACGCCAACGGCCATCCGGGTCTGCAATCGCGGCAACTGTGCGGGGGTGAAGAGCCGGGTCTATCAATGCTGCAAGGCGTCGCGTCACCGGCCACCAACTGTCCCAGCTGATGATGACACCCGACTGAGGTATCCGCTGTTCCAGCCAGTAAAGCAGTGCAGGTATGTCGCCATCGCGCAGGACCTGTGCATTGCTGGCGAACCGATAGCCTTCCTCCTGGGGCGTGGCAGTGAACAGGCCGACCCCAATCAAGGCACGATCGTCGGGCTGGTGGCACATCTGGTAACAGGTCGCGACGGTTCGCAGGACGATGGCGGTGGCGATAGGTTCGAAGCCACGCGGTTCGATGGTGTCGAGAAGCATGATAGTTTCCTTGTTTATTTGAGGTTGGGGTTCCGCTGCGGAGGGGCTTCGGCTCGGCGGCGCGGATATGGTCGACCAGCTGGACGGTCAGAGCTGAGCCGACGGGAGCGCTTCCAGATGGACGGCAGCAGCGGGAAAATCGGCTGCGCGGAGCCAGTTGGCGAGGTGTGTCTCGATGACCTCGTGGACCCGGAAGCCGAGGCTCGACCTCGCCGCGATTTGGTGCATGGCAAGGCGCCACACGGCGATTACATCGAGTTGCAACGTGTCGACGATCTTCTCTCCGCGACCGGTACACCAGCCAATGAAGTCACGGGCAGGATCGGGCGTCGCGCACGGGATGGACAGCTCCGCACAGCACTCGCCGAGCGTGATCGGTTCGCCATCCTTATCGGCGCCCAGATCAATGATGGTCCGGCCACGGCCGCCCAGATTGCGTACGGCAGCGGACAAGCGCGCTCTCGGCAGTGTCTTGAGTAGACGAACACTTTCCTTCAGCTCGAAGCCCGCGAGTGTGGTGCGATCATCGCCAAGCCGGGTCTCGAGCCAGCTGATCAAGCCTTCGCCTGGGTCCTTGGCGGTAAGCACGGCTGTATGGAGCGCGAAGGTGACGATGCCACCCTGGATAGAGCCGCTGAACGTCGCCGCACCGATGATTTGCGGGTTTGAATTTTCGAGTTCGTGGCCGACGTCGAGCCGGGCAAAACAGACGGCAGTGATGACATGAGATGCGTTCATGAGGGATGGTCCCGATGGCGCGCGATGCCGCGCGCCGCGTCACCGGTCAGGGCGACGAGGTCGACGGCATGCACATTGCGTGATCGCTCCGAATGGAGCAGCGGACACCGTCTTCGAGCGACACGAGACGGTGGAAGAATCCTGGGGCGAAGCTGACTTTCGCCACCTTCCTTTTCCTTTCCCCTGGATCCTTCACTTCGCCTTCTCTTGAAATCTTCGCGACGGGCTGATGCCCGGTGCGGCTGCGCCTTTTCGTTGCTGCTGCTGGTTTTGCAGGCTCAAGACCGGCGGCTACGCAGGTGTTGCGCATCTTACTTTTCCTTATCGTATGGCTGATCCGGTCCGCACACCCGTTGGTCCATCGTGTGGAAGCGCGACCGGTGCGATGAGGCCAACCAAACCTTGGCCGTCGCTGGATCTACTGTTTAGTTCTGCCACGCGGCCGGAGGTTTCCCCGCGTACGGGAGGTTTTTGAAAAAGCGGAACCAGATGACCGTTTCTGATCCTTTTTGACGTGTTCGGCGCGTTTCGTAATAGGCTTTGCAGCCGCTGCGCGGTCGATCAGTTCAAGCAAGACGGCCGGGTGATCGCCGCAGTCTTGCGCCGCTTGCAAGGCGCGCAGGTGAAGATCGTCGCAACGTTTCTTGCGCGTCACTGCGGCCTTTCCTGCTTCGCTGTTCTGCGCCGTGTCGAGATAAAAGTCGGCCTCGTCCTGCCAGCGTAAGAACATCGCCTTCAGGGATGCCGGCATGGTAACCGGAACCACCACTGCTCGCACGGACCCGCCGCCCGCGGGTGCCAGCTTGCGTTCGATCTCCGTCACGCTCTGCGCGACAGAAGCGAGACATTCGACCCGCTCTTCCTGCTGTTCGCGGTATGCGATGGTGAGCATTTCCTGGGCTCCAGGATGCAGAAGACGCATAAGGTTTGCGTCGCTCCAGCTAATCACTTGGCGGATGTCGGGAACGACAATATTATCGACTTGGCTGAGTACCGGCGAGGTGTCTGATGGGGCGATCATCTCCCGGAAAAGCGCGTCCCCCTGCGTCCATCCAGCACGCGCCGCCACTGCGCCACGCGCACCATATCTGCCGGCTTCGTAGCGCCACATGCCGTTGGAAATCTCGCTGGGCCACGCTGCGCCAGGTTCGTAAACGGTCTCCAGAAGCTCCCCAATCTGGCGGCGCACAGTGGGGTGCTGCATGTACAGCGCGAAGCGGTCGGCGAACGCTTGGTCACCGCGGGCAAAAGCGGGGGTATGACGTCTTCCTTTTGTATCGAGCTCCCAGCGCAGTATCGTTGGATCCTCTCGTATCGCGAGCAGGAACGCCGCATATTCCGGTGTTGGGTTCCCGTGATCACCTTTGAGAAAGAGCGATCGGTCGAGAAGATTTTTTCGCCGCGCGGCGAGTTTTGCTCGCTCCTTCTGCTGAGCTTGTCGCAACTGGATGAGCAGCATCGCATCACGCACCCCTGCAACGTCGGGCCGCTGCGCAGGCGGAGCGGGAAGCGTGGGACCTGCAATCTTGCGCCCGGTGTTCGACCTGCTGGCGCCGTCCAGTTCGATGTCGAACGGGACTATTGGTGTCGATGGGCGGGGCACCTGTGTGCGCGCGGGCGCACGCACGGCCGCCTTTGTCTCGGCCAAGCCACTGGATCCTGTGTCAAGAGTGGCCAGGCTATGCTTTGCGTCAAAGAAGGGGCGGGGGGGAGTCGCCTCGGCCAAGCCCGGCGTTCGTTTGATGCGGTCGGATTGTCTCTCAATAGCGGGGCGCGGCAGAGCGCGGCGAGCACCGTTTATGCTCTTTGAAACCGGGATGGCAACGATGTCGGGGCGCGCCAGCGCCCGCCGCTTTTTTGCGGTCGGGCCGGCCAATTCGATTGGGCGTGAGGCGGCTTCGAGGACCTCGCTTTTGAGAACCGGCACGGTGACTTCGATCGGCCGCGGGGTCATCGCAAGCTTTTCCTTAAACCACCGAAGGCGTAGCGCAGCATACCGTTTGAGGTTGTCGGCGATGATGCGGATATTCTCTTCAACGACCCCGACATACTCGCCACGCCGATAGGCTTCGGTCTGCTCGCGACCGACCTTCTTCGTCGGTTTCAGCGACAACCCGCGTTCCTGCATCGACAGCGAAGTATAAATGTGATGCCGCCCTTCCTCACGGCTGACCTGGGTCATTGTGTCTGCAACCACGGCGCGAAGGAGGCGTATGCCGATCGGTCTGGAAAGGTCGGTGCGAAGCTCGGTCGCGACCTCCCAATCAGATCCCCCAGCATAGCGCATCGGCCGGAACCCGGCTTGAATATGAGCATGGTAATTGCGCTCGTCGCTATGTGGATCGGGCGGATGGACAGCTGCCGCATATGGCAGGCCGTGACGACCAAAAAATTCCTCGCACACTTGGTGTACGATGCTGAAGCGCGCGTCCGCACTGATGTCCTTGGGCAAGCGCACGATGACCCGTATTTCGATATTGGCGTTGGCGCGGCTGGCGCGCGCGACATCCTCCTTGAGGTCCATGGCGGCCGCCACGAGTTCGGGCGTCGGCCCCATGTTCGAGCAGCGTGACAGACCGCCCGACGAGAGGCGTTCTACGGCATTTTCCGCCCAGATGTAGTTCAGATGGAGACGAGCGCAGCCTGGCCGATACCGCGTATCGTTAGCGCCGACCGAGGTCATCTGGACTAAGATTCCGCGCCGACCAGCGCGGTCGAGGATGACGATGCCCATCCGGGGAAGGCGCCGTGTCGGCGGTATATCCTCACGCTTTCTACGGTTCGCCGGCACCGGCTTTTTCTTCTCATGAACACGGTCCGTTAGCCGAATCGTCACCCCTTCCAGTTCACGCTCCAGCTTCGCAATGGCGATGATGTGACGGCGCATTGCGCGGTCGCTGCGCGTTATCGCGGCCAACCGGTTTTGCTCGATCCGCATGTCGCGCAACATAGCGCGCTCGGCATCCTCGCAGCGGCCGAACTGCTGGCGAAGGCGCTCGGGCGTCGCGTCGATGAGGACGTCGCCGATGTTGAACGCAGGTTTCGAGATTTGGGCAGGGAGGGGGGCAGGGGGGTGGGATCGGCGACTGGGTCGCCGCGCTTGCGTTTCGTAGAAACGCTTATCTCGCATCCCACCCCCAAAATTGACTGAACAACTGGTGCGAAGGTCGTGCCTCTGATTTCTGGATGCGCCCATGGTAATGGCTGCCGCGCGTTTAAATTCAGCCATTACCAAGGGCAGAAGATCTTCAGCCGGGCATCATGCCCTGGATGACGACGCAACCCGCCTCGAAAGACCGTGTACTCCACTCGCGTAAGGCCGCCCTGCCGCGATGGGATGCGCCGCTCCTCGGCCATCCTCATCGTAGCTACTATACGCTTGGCGGTCTGGCGGTCGCGGTCGGTATGGCGGCGGACGACGCTACCGCACTGGCCGGGCTGCTAGCCGTACCCTTCCAGGACGCGACGCGCTGGGTCGAGGAAGCAGCAGCAGATTCAGCCGATCGCTATGCGATGCGTATCCTGTACCGGGCGCTCGATCGGCACCGCGGCGACTGCGAGGCAGTGGGGCGGCGGATGATCGCGGCGCGTCGGGATCGCGCCGAGCCGCCGCTGGGGTGCAGCGCGGGGGACGCCGCCCGGTTCGTGCTCGGCAGCCAGTTCCACGGCTATGGCCTGCGCTATACGCATGCGCCAGCGCTCGCCGGGCTGTGCGCACTCGGGACGCCTGTAATGCTGGAGCGCCTGCGCATCGTGCCGGGCCGGGGTCGCACGCTTGGAGGGCGACTGTTGCCTGGCCTGCGCGAGGGCTTCGCCGATCTCGATCGTATCGGGCGAGTGTCGGCGTTCAACCGGGGGGCCGCGGCTTACGCTGAACGCTGCCGCAGATTTGCCGATCGCGAAGCGGCCAGTGTCGATCGTAGTTGGCGCGATGCGCCCGTCACCCGGCGGCAACGCTGGACGATCCTTGATACGACCGATGGCCTCGGGATCGAACTGCCGGATTGCCAGACCTGCGGTGAGGCGGCCGACTGGTTGTCGGCGCACGGCGCCATCCTTAAATATCGAAAGGGAAAGCGATGAGCGGCAACACCCAATCCCTGTCCGGCGAGGCCGCCGGGGGCGATCTCGCTGAAAAGCACAACGCCCTGCTCGAGGCGCTCGGTCGCGCCGAAATCGACATCGTTCGATTGAAGAAGCAGGTCCAGCGTGCGCCGGCCGAGCAGCTGGAAACGCTGCTTGTACAGGCTGGACGACTGGTCGATGAACGCGCGCAAGTTCTGGCAGAGTTGGTGCCGGTGGAGGCCGCGCTTATATCCAGGCGATATCGTGAACTCGAAACGGCTCGGGACCGTTGGGTGGGCGATATCGAGGATGAGCAGGCAGCCGGCCATTTGCCAAGTGACGACGAGGTGTGGTGATGGAAGACTTGACCCCGCTGATCCAGCGGCTGACGCTGATGCACAAAATGCCCGAAAGAGCCGACTTGCTGATGTCGGTCCCGGCAGCATGCGGTGTGGTGGACAAAGGTGTTCTTCTCGGAGGGCTGCAGTCGGGAATCGACTATCGGCCCGGGGGCTACGAAAGCTTCTCTGGAGCGACGTCGCTAGTTGCTCGCATACCCGCCGGCATACGCATGAGCCGGCTCGCCTTTGGCGGCGACGTGCGGGCGCTGGTCGCGGTCCGGGACGGCGACGTTCCAGCAGGGCTTTTCCATCTTCCCGACGAAAAGCAGGCCCTTATCGGATTCCTCGCGGAGCGAGCCGGGTTGTGGAATGGTGATGGCGATCCGGGAAGTGAAAATATCGAGGCCTCGCTCGAGCGCTTTTACGGCTTCCGACTCGGTGATGTTGCCGAAGGCCTGCTCGAGATTGGGCGCGAGGATCGGGTGGCCTACGTGCTACTGCTCAGTCTTGAGTTTAACCTGGCACTCGCGAAGCGCCCGAGCCTGGGCGCGAGGAGCGCCCGTTTTCCGCGGCTCAAGCGCGGGCTGCTCGACGCGGTGCTCATGCTAGCCGAGCTCGAGCGACTGCGGAGCATCGTCGGCAGTCTCGCCGCTCGGCTGTACGGCGCTCGGCGGGATGATGAGGTAGGCATTCCGCTCTCCAGCGCTGAGGCGGTCCGTATGCTGAGCGGTCGAGAGGGATCATGCGACGCGTTTGATGATCGTTTCGTGGCGTATCTGGGTGATGCACAATTCCATGTCGAGACTCTACTCTGGCACGCCGACGCCGGGCCGCGGACCATCGATCCGCAGGACCCCCTGCTCAAGCTGCTGATGGACGACAGTGATGTGCGCGCATCCATGCGCCACCCGGAGGCACGAGCTCGACTTCTGAACCGGCTGAAAGAAGCGCGAAGTTCCCGGCCGAACCGGGGAGGCAAGACCATGCCGATCGGGCTTGCCCGCTTCATGGGTCTCGACATCCTCGATACGGCCACTGTCGGTCTGGTCGAGATCGGCCACGGTGTCGACCGCCTAAGCAACAAGCGCGTGACCGGATCCCAGCAACTCGCTCGAAAGACGGCGTTCTGGACCCTCTTCCTGAAGCTGCTGGGAAACGTGGCTACGGACCTTTCTGATCGTGCGCTCGCCAGCGGGCGGCGCGGTCCGATGCCGCCGTTCGGCGAGGATGCGAAAGACCGGGAATTTGGCGAAGCTCGCATGCGCCGTGCGCAGGGCCGCAACGGCCTGATCCATGTCTATCTTCCGGTCGCGGCGACGCCCGTTGGTGCAGGACGCTTCGCGCCCGATCACTGGCTGAACCGCGATCGTCATCTGCCATTCTGGCGAGGCATCGTTCAGGATTTTCAAGGAGGCGGATTGGGCGGAGCGTTCGACGCTTTGCCCGCTGAGTGGAAGCCCGCTTTGCTCGCGCGCATAACCGCGCTGCGCGAAACCCTGCATGCGATCCGCGATCGGGTCTCAGACGCAGAAAATGTGGACGTCACAGCGTCAGCGGTGTCGGCGCTGTTCACGGGGCTGACCCCCCTCACGAGCGATCCGCTGTTGGCCTATGTGCTTCAGCGTCACCGCAAAGCACGCAAGGGTGATTGGCTGCCCGGGATCGTCGCTGCTTCTCGGTCGATCCATGACGAATCGGAGATAGCGGCGGCCGTGAAGACATCGCAGGACAAAACGACGAAATGACGAGCACCTCGACCACTCGTCATCTGTCCAGACCGATGGCCACGATGCTGGAAGCGGCCGGGCTTACGGTCGATATCGTCGATGACGCCATTGCCGAACAGATTGCAAAAGGTCGTCCCAGCGCACTTCGCGTCGGACATCCGCTCGTTGATCGGCTTCGGGCAGAAACTGGTCTCGGCGTCGTGCTCATTGGCAGACGGTATCGTCGTCTCATGCTTGAAATAGAGCAGCCGGTTGAACGGGCAATGCGTTGGATCTACCGAGAGCATAGCCCGGTCCGGTCCGATTTTCTATGTCGTGGGAAGATCCCGGAGACCTTTGCCGCCGGTCTCGGCGGAGAACCACTCTCCCGGCTCGCGGATCCGCCATGGCAGATCGGCACTGCGATCATCAAGACCGTGACCGTTCTTCATGATGGCTGGCTGTCCGTGGCCATCACGCCTTGCTGGCTGGACTTCAAATCGGGCGAGTGATGACCGTGCTTGGCACCAGGCAAGCCTGAGCCGTACTGACGGGACATGACCGAATCACCTACGCCCCGCCTGGGATCTGTTCACCTCGAAGATCTCGCGAGCTTTGTGTTGATGAGCGGATGCGCAGGCCAACGAGCAGAGGGCGCGCGTCCGCTGAGCGAAACCGCCCGGGCACGCCTTCGCGCCCGGCTAAAGCAAATCGGTCGCGCTAATTGGCCAGCGACGATCAAGGACGATCCTCTTCTGCGCCGCGGATATACGCTGCAGCAATGCTGTCGCCTGATCACGGCGTTGCTGCTGATCGACGCCCATCTCAATCCCAGCGTCGCTATACCGATAGCGCGTGCCGGCGAGCAGCTATTCTTGCGCGCGATGATTTCGCGCATGGCTCCCGATAACGGCACCCAACGAGATTCCGCCGACGATCTCATCGCCGTCATCGTCCTTGCCGAGCTGGTCGAGCTGGTCGATCCCGACCAGGCCGTGTCGCCATCATCGGCCCTGCGCCTGCTGGCGCGCAAAGATCTGCCAATGCTCTGGGACCGACCCCACGGGCTGAAACGTCCCGGCCAGCGACTTGTCGTGGATATCGGCGCAGCCGCTGCCAGCATGTGGCTCTGGGTCAGCGAGCGGCGCCTGCTGCCGCAGGACGCATTGTGGGAGCTCGCTTCGACGGCAGGACTAAATAATAAACTTTGAGATATACAAGTATCCGAGTACTTGACGCAGGGCTCGGGTCGGTATAGATCTGCCTTCGAACAGCGGAAAGGAACGTCATGTCTGTCGATCTCGCCCTCGCCCGTGTCCGCCCGTGGGGCGCATCGCTGCATCCGGTTACGGTCGGTCGCTCGCATACGGTTCTGCAGGCGCCGGACGGTCGCCTGTGGGACAGCGTTCGCGATGTCTTCTGGGGCCAGCACCTCAACATGTGCATGTGCGAGGACCAAGAGGATCAGCTCGAGCTGATGCGAGCAACTCTGCGGTGCGTGTCCGAGGATCTGCATCGCATCGATCCTGACGCGATGACCGAGTTTCTGTTCGGCGGCAGCGAGATGTTCTTTCGTCACTATTTGCTGACGCTCGGCCATCATGAGCTCATCGAGCACGGTGCTACCGTCTTCAAGCATGCCGCGCTGTCGCCACTCGGCTGGTCGGTGCTGGCGATGCTCGAGGCAACCCGCCCCGTCATCGTCGATCAGAAGGACCCGGCAAAAACGAGAGCCGCCAAAATCCAACGCGCGGAGCGGCGCGTGTTCGCTCGATAAGGAGAGACGACATGCCCCATCACATTCCGTACGCACCTGCCTCTCACGGCAGCGATGCCGACCGCGCCGGCGACACACTCTTCGAGCGTATGCGGCGCGGGACGCAGATGCACACCCATAACGAGGTCAAACCGGCGAACGGCGGCGTCGGGTTGAATGCCAGCGAGGGGCCGCTGGTCACCATCGACCTGACAACCTCCGAAGACAGGGCTGTTCGCTTCGCTAGAGCTGATTTCGACGGGAAGCCGGGCGTAGTCATGCAGGAACAGGACGGGAAGGGCGCCTGGCGCGATGTCTGGTCTTTGCCGACGCAGTCGATCGACGCAATGGAAGGCATGATCGGCTGGCTGAACACACAAAGTCATCGCTGGGATCGGTTCGCGCGCATGTTGCATCGTCAGGGTGCCGACGAGCTCACCGCCTGGATCTTCGAACTGATGGTAGTGCCCTCCACAGGACACGCGACCGCGCCGCGCTTCGACCCTCGGCAAGGCTGGGCCACGATCGACCAATACGGCCGCGTGGTACGCGACGACTGCGCCTGCCGTGCGCGCTCGATACAGCACAGCCGGCACTTCTGATCGGACAAGCCTCCTCATGTATAACGATCCAAATTGGTTCTTCACCGATGAGCCGGTTCAGATGTGGGGCCGGCAGCTCGTCTATCACGAAATCCGTGACGGCGATGATCAGGTCATCACGCCGGATAACCGACGCTACACGTCGTTGCGGCGAGCGTTCGCGCTTTACCGGGTCGGACTCGGTGACCGCGGTCCCGGCGACGAGCAGCTGGACGTGATGCGACGGACGCTCAGCTGGCTCCACTGTCGCCGCTACGAACAGCCCGTGATCGAGGCGAATGCCAAATGCCCGGCGTCCGCCCGGCACGAGAAGGTCGATGACCGACGAGTGATCTGCGACGTGTTCGGAGGGTCACGCCCGCTGTTCGAACACTATTTGCTGCACCTCGACATGCTCGGGCTTACCACCCTCATCGACCGTGGCGACTATGGTCTGACCCGCGAGGGTCAGGCCGCGCTGATCATGCTCGAACTCACACGGCCGCGCTCGGGCGTACTAACGTCGGTCCGTTGGCTGATCTATGGGATAAAGCAGGGGAAGTGGATCAGCGTCGATCCGAACCGTTGGGCCAACGGGATTATCGCCATTGAAAAAAAGCCGGCTAACCAGCCAACTCAGTGACGGGCCACATTGCGAGATGAATCATACCAGGTTCGCCGGAGGCTGCAGCGCGACGATCTGGATGAGAGTGTAGCGACGATCAGGATGCGAGTCCGACGATCGCGACCGTGGTGGTGTAGCGATGCTGATTGTAGCTCTTTGATTGGCGCTGGGAGCGGCCTCCTCGATGGTTTTGATTGTCGCGTAGGTTGGCGGTCGGCCCGCGCGTAATTGTCGATGGAAGGCAGTGCGGCGGCGGTAGCTCTCGACGTTCATCTCGAAGATGGTGGCGTGATGGACCAGGCGATCGACCGCGGCGAGCGTCATGGCGGGATCGGGGAAGATCCGCCCCCATTCGCCGAATGGCTGGTTGGCGGTGATCAGCGTCGAGCGGCGCTCGTACCTCGCGCGGATGAGTTCGAACAGGACAGATGTCTCGGCCTGGTCTTTAGTGACGTGGGCGAGGTCGTCGAGGATGAGCAGATGATATTTGTCGAGCCTGGTAAGTACCGCCTCGAGCCCGACGTCGCGCCACGCGACCTGCACTAACCAGATAGGAAAGTCGCTGCCCAGTAAATCTGACAGTGCCTTTCGAATGCGTGCGGCCGTAAGACTTCAGTTGCTAAAAGTCGCGCTTCCGCACAAAGCGACCTGCGCCGCGCGTAACGCAAAAATACGATCCGCCGAAACTGGATCGAGACGCCCCCACGAAAATGCGGACCGATCCGGCGCGCCTTCCGACCAGATTCGTTGGGCGACCACGAAAAGCTCCTGGACCGAAGGCGATCGCGCTTCGGACACACAGTCTACCACCTCTGTGGAAAAGAGAGCGTTTAACGAAGCGGTCATGTCATCTGCCCCCTCCTTGTCGCCGCACGGCATACACTCCTAGGATGACACTCTGCGGACAACGAACCTGTCAGATCAACGCGGCACCCAGCCCGGCGCAGTTATGCCGACGGTACCGCCGAACTTGTCAGGGTGCCGCTTCGCGTCGATGCTACGTTTCGTTTCTACTGCTGGTCCGTCAATACCGACCAAAAAGTGTAAGCTGTCACATGCGGTTAAGAACTTTGATCTAGCCGCACAACCATATGGTTAAAAGCTTACTTATGATCTGGCCGCGCAGCATGGTCGCCCGACTGATGGTGCCCGTTCTCCTGATGTTGGGCCTGGTGGCACTGTTCGGGCTTGTGAATTTTGGTACGAGCGTTCGGCTTTCTTCCGCACGAGCGAGGTTGGAACAGAGCGAAAGGGTGCATATTGGTCTAATTGAAGCCCGCTCCCTCAGTCGTTCGCTCCAGCGCGACGCACTCAATCTTTTGATCGAGAAGAATGCCGACGAGCTGGCGATCATCAATCGTAAGTTTACGAGCCGGTCGGGCGAGATGCGTAAACTGTTGAATGCTCTGGCCCACAATCCTGCATTCGAAGCGGGCAGTCGGCGTACCGCATATTTTCGCAGCCAGGCAATCGTCCTGGACCAGCTTGCTGCCGTGGCGTCGGCAGTTGCGCTTGACAACGCCTCGGGCGCCTTGAACGACTTCAGGAAGCAAGTACGTCCCAACGAACGCGCCTCATCGGCAATCGCAGATGCGCTGATTTCAGACCAGAACACATTGGTGAGCGGGCTTCTCAAGGATAGTCGCCAGTTAGAATGCCAAAGTTTGTTCGTCAGTTTGTTCGCGGGGGCCGCTTTGTTCACGCTTGCGGCTACAACGACATTGACGATCGTCCGCCGCACAGTTGTCCGCCCCCTGGCGGACATCGAATACGAGATGGTAAGGATAGCCGCAGGTGAAATAGACGGTTGTACTCCGCATGTGGAAAGGAAAGACGAAATAGGTCGAATGGCGCGCGCTATCGAGGTTTTTCGTGCCTCGGTTTCCGAACGGACACGCCTTCAGGCCGCGAATGCGCTGCAAGCAAATCTTGAGGCCAGCCGCGCGCTCGAACGCGCGCAGGCCGAACGCAACGCCGATGAGGCGGAAGCTGAGCACAACCGAATAATCAGCACCTCTGCGGCACAACTGGAATTGCATATTGCCCAAGCAATCGAAATCTTGCGGAAATCTGCTCTCAAGCTTTTGGACACATCGGGCGAACTCGCCGGTCATTCAGCGCAGGCGACACGCGAACTAGGTGAGGTAAATGGGGCGGTATCGCGAGCGGTCGAGGGGGCAGCCGACGTCGCAGCCGCAACTACCCAGTTCATGACCGCTCTTGCGCAATCAAGTGCCAGTACCCGTCTATCGGCCCAGTTGACGTCTGAAGCGACCATCGATGTCGCTGCTCTCTCGAGCCAGATGGAACTAGTCCGGCAAAATTCATTGACTGTCGGCAACATCGTCGACGTGATCGGCGGGATCGCGAAAAAGACGAACCTGCTGGCACTGAACGCTACGATTGAAGCGGCCCGCGTCGGTGAAGCAGGCATGGGATTCTCCGTTGTCGCTGGAGAAGTGAAGATTTTGGCGGCTCAGTCTGCTCGCGCTGCCGACGAAATCGCCGAAAAAATCGTCGCCATGCAGAATGCCTCCCTCCTCGCGAGTGACAGTCTCGGACGGATCGGGGAGCGGATCGCCGAAATTGCAGCAGGTTCGGGTATTTTGGCCGTGACAATCGAAGAGCAGGCTCAGAGCGGAAACGTCATCAATCACAACATAAATGGAGCCGCGATGGATCTCACGGTCGTGAGCGGACGGGTTACTGCGGTCTCCGCTGCCGCTGGTGAGGTGGAGGGCTTGGCGAACCAGGTTCGCGCAGATGCGACGCAAGTCGAAGGCGGCGCTGCGGCGATCGCGCACGCCCTTTCGGCATTTTTCGAAAACCTGCATCGGTAAAAAATGCAATCGATGAGTCCACATCATTGAGCGATAGCTCCCGCGAGCCAAGTGTAGTATTGCACTTTCATGGCAGGGGCTTCCGACTTCGCTGTACGAGCCCGCTGCGACGGCGCAAAAGGACGACAATGGGGCCTTTTTTCAGCGTCTGAGGACCGGTGGCTCGAGGGAATATTTAGTTGTCAAATGGAGGCCGAAGCGGCGTCCAAGGCGCTTAGCCTAGGTGTTTGATCCCACGGCTTGATGGTGCGATCCCTTCGTCAGAATGGAAGGAAGCCATATGGGACAGGTACGTCACGGGAGCGCCACGACCACGCACGCCGTCAGAGCAGCAATACAGCGATCGCAAGCTTCGCTCTCGGCGCTGAGCCGGGAGCTTGGGATCACCCCAAGACAGTGGCGAAGTGGCGCAAGCGGGCGACGGTCGAGGATCTGAAGACCTGGCCGAAGGCCCCTCATTCCACGACCCTGACTGAAGCCGAGGAGGCGGCGGTTGTGGCGTTCCGGCGGCATACGTTGCTCCCGCTGGACGACTGCCTTTATGCGTTGCAGCCGTCGATCCCGCATCTGACGCGTTCAGCGCTGCATCGATGTCTCCAACGACACGGGATATCCCGCCTGCCGAACATTGAAGGCGACGCGCCGAAGCGACAGCGCTTCATGCGCTACCCGATCGGCTTCTTTCACATCGATATCGCTGAGGTGCAGACTGCCGAAGGCAAGCTCTACCTGTTCGTCGGCATCGACCGCACCAGCAAGTTCGCCGTCACCCAGTTGGTCGACAAGGCTGATCGGCGGACGGCGTGGGAGTTCCTCGAACACCTGCTGAAAGCCGTGCCCTATCGCATTCACACAATCCTGACCGACAATGGCATCCAGTTCGCCGAGCAGCCGCGCAACCGTAACACCGTATGGTCGCGGCAGATGCGCTTCGACATTATCTGCGAAGCGAACGATATCAAGCACCGGCTCACCAAGCCGAACCACCCTTGGACCAATGGTCAGGTCGAGCGGATGAACCGCACCATCAATGAGGCGACCGTCAAGCGCTTCCACTACGATAGCCATCACCAGCTACGGACGAACGTCGCCGACTTCATGGCTGCCTATAACTTCGCCCCCCGGCTTAAGACGCTCAGCGGCCTCACACCCTACGAATACATCGCCAAAATCTGGATTTCAGAACCAGACCGGTTCATCGTCAATCCGATCCACCAGATACCGGGACTAAACACCTAGGGCCCCGCAATGGAGTAATCATCGGTTATTTGATAAGTCGAAGTTATGACGATTCAACCGAATTTCATCCCATCGCTGATGACCGATCATCCTGCTACGCGCACCTGGGGAATTTATAGCCCTTTACAAGATAGATGGCTCGACGTGATTTTCACGACAGAGCGTGAAGCGGAAGAGGCTTGCCAGGTGATTAAGTACCTGCCTGTGCGAGCGAAAAAAGCAGGGTCGCGTTTTTATTAGAATTTTATACAGCCCTTTCTCGATAGCTGCTTGTCTGCTCTTTGCTGAGCCCTGACTGTGGATAATCGTCGAAGCAGGACTTCATCCCTTGGCGGGATAACTACCTAAGTTTACTAAAAATTATTATTTTTGAGAGGGGCCCAATCGGCGCCGGTCACGACTCAACTTTAATCAAAAATCTGTGGATCGGCGTGCAAAAAGGACCCCCTTAGCGGGGTGATCGGCGTCCAAAAGGGACCCCTCATTTCGATGGTTTAGACAGCGGCCTGGGTATTCTCAGGCGGCGAGATCGGGATGTTGGTGGTGGAGACTGTGGTTCGGGTTCGGCGTGAGTACGCCGGCGGCAAGCCGATCAAGGCGATCGCGCGGGATCTTCGATTGTCGCGCAAGGTGGTGCGCAAGGCGATCCGGGCACCGGAAGGTTCATTCGACTATCATCGGTCGGTGCAGCCGCTGCCGCGGATCGGACCGTTCCAGGAACAGCTCGATACGCTGCTGGCCGAGAACGAGGCGCGGTCGCGTCGCGATCGGCTGCGGATGACGCGGATCCACGATCTGCTGCTGCGCGAAGGCTTCGAGGGATCGTACGATGCGGTCCGGCGCTACGCTACGCGCTGGGCGGAGGCGCGACGCAAGGATCCCGGCGCCGGCGTGGCGGCATTTATCCCGCTGCTGTTCAGGCAAGGCGAGGCGTACCAGTTCGACTGGAGCCACGAGGACGTGGAGATCGCGTGCAAGCCGATGCGCGTGAAGGTCGCCCATGTGCGGCTGTGCGCATCGCGGGCGGTCTAAGTCCGAGCGTATCCGCGCGAGACGCAGGAGATGGTGTTCGACGCGCATGCGCGCGGCTTCGCCTTCTTCGGAGGGGTGCCGCTGCGCGGCATCTACGACAACATGAAGACCGCGGTGACGACCGTGTTCGTCGGCAAGGAGCGCGTGTTCAACCGTCGCTTCCTGGTGATGGCGGATCATTACATGGTCGAGCCGACCGCCTGCTCGCCGGCCGCCGGGTGGGAGAAGGGCCAGGTCGAGCATCAGGTCCAGACGATCCGAGGGCGGCTCTTCAAGCCCAGGCTGCGGTTCGCCACCCTGGAGGAACTGAACGGCTGGCTGGAAGCCGAGTGCCGCCGCTGGGCTGAGATGCATGCGCACCCCGAGCATAAAGAGATGACGGTCGCGCAGGCGCTGGAGTTGGAACGGCCCGCGCTGCAGCCGATGCTCGCGGCGTTCGACGGCTTCCACGAGACGCAGCATGCGGTGACCGGGACCTGCCTGATCAGCTTCGATCGGAACCGCTACTCGGTTGCCGCCAAGGCGGTGCGTCACGCAGTCCAGGTCCGGGCCTATGCCGACCGGATCGTCGTGCGGATGGGTGATGAAGTGATCGCCGATCATCCCCGGTTTTTCGGTCGCGACCGGACGATCTACGATCCCTGGCATTATCTGCCGGTGCTGGTGAACAAGCCCGGTGCGCTGCGGAATGGGGCACCGTTCCAGAGCTGGGATCTGCCGCCTGCGCTCGCTCGGCTGCGCCGCAAGCTGGGCAGCGATGACGATGCCGATCGGCGGTTCGTCCGCGTTCTTGCGGCCGTCCTCAGCGATGGCCTGGATGCCGTCGAGGGCACCGTTCGCGAAGCGCTCGACGCCGGTGCGGTCAGCGACGAGGTGATCCTCAACATCCTGTCACGGCGGCGAGAGCCACCCCGGCCTGCATCCATCGTTACGTCTGAGGATCTAACGCTGATGCACCCGCCGATCGCCAACTGCGCCCGCTACGACAGCCTACGAGGCCTTCATGCAGCGGCATGAGATGATCGACGCGATGCGCGGGCTCGGGCTCAAGGGCATGGCAGGCGCGTTCGACGACGCGGTCACCACGGGGGTCCAGCGCAAGCGCACCGCGATGGAGATCCTGAGCGATCTGCTGCGCGCCGAGGGCGCGCATCGCCACGCCGCTTCGATCCGCTACCGCATGACGGCTGCCAGGCTGCCGGTCGTGAAGGACCTCAACGCGTTCGTGTTCGAGAACACCCCGATCAACGAAGGGCTGGTGCGCTCGCTTCACGCAGGCTCGTTCCTGCCGGGCCGCCGCAACGTCGTGCTGGTCGGGGGCACGGGCACCGGCAAGACCCACCTCGCCAGCGCGATCGCCGCCAGCGTCATCCGCGCCGGTGCCCGCGGTCGCTACTTCAACACCGTCGATCTGGTGACGCAGCTCGAGGAGGAGACGCGGATCGGCAAGGCCGGCGCGCTCGCGGCCCAGTTGCGTCGCCACGAGCTCGTGGTGCTCGACGAGCTTGGCTATCTGCCGTTCGCCCGCTCGGGCGGCCAGCTGCTGTTCCACCTGATCAGCAAGCTCTACGAGCACACCTCCGTGATCATCACCACCAACCTGACGTTCGGCGAGTGGCCCAGCGTGTTCGGCGATCCCAAGATGACGACCGCGCTGCTCGATCGCATCACCCACCACTGCGACATCGTCGAAACCGGCAACGACAGCTGGCGCTTCAAGAACCGCAGCTGATCCCGGACCGGTAGCCAGAAAGAGCTGTTCGCGGTGCTCGCGCCTCCGGTCGGGCTACGCCCTCCCTACGCCGCGAGCACCGCGAACGGCACTCCATCATCGACGTCGGCTCAATGCGGCTAGGGGATCCCTCTTCGACGCCGATCGGGGGTCCCGGTTCAACGCCTATTTACAATCAAAAATCTACTCGCTTTTACAGATACCTAGCCAGATCATGGCGGGGCCCCTCTTCGACGCCTATCCACACCCTTGACCCCAAAACCCTCATGTGGGGAGTTGGAAGCTCCGGCAAACCGGTGCGGTTCAGAGCCTCGACCACCGCCCTCAGCTGAAGGCGGCGGCTTCCGCGTTCTCTATTGACGCTACGCTTAGAACTTGAAGCGGGCGCCCACCCGAATGAAATAAGTCGAAGCGTTAAAATTTGGCGCCAGGTTCGTGTCCGGAGCGCGGAACGCCGAATAGCGGTACTGAGCGCAAACTTGTGAGGAGTTAGTGTTTACTACCCCCGCACCCGGCGCCGTGCCAGTCGGAACCGCTTGGCTTAAACACTGTACACTTACTACCGCAGCGCCGCTGATTGACCGGAGCCCACCCCAATTGGGATTAATCAGGTTTGGCAAGTTATTAATATCGGCAAAGAGCGCCACGCGGGACTCGCCAAAAAACAGAGGAATTTCCTGCTCCAAATGAAGATCGATTCGGGTGACAGCCCGGTTTCGGGCAATGTTCTTTGGCGCTATTTTTCCGCGGTACTTATTAAGATCGTTGCTGCTTATAAGGGTATTTAGCGAATTTTGTGTGTCAATGCTGTCATAGCTTACAATCGCATCGGTAATATTGATTGGTACATAGAGCAAATTCGACGGGGCGTTGCCGTTCAATACCGTGCCAAACACCGTTGAACGAGTTGAGACGTTATCGAGCGCGTAAAAGCTGTAGGGGTTTCCAGCGCGAGTTTCACCAAACAACTGAATTTTCGTCTTATAGTCTTTGTAGAAAGCGTGATCATATCCAACACCGTATTTGAACTGCCACTTGGTCTGGTTGTCAGACGTACCAAGCAGCGGGAAATTCGGATCGGCGAAAGTCTGGAAACGATAATTCGAGTTTGGCGTCGATGCGCTGGCGCTGCCAATGTCGCGAACATCCTGAAGGATGTAGGCACCGTTAAGCGAAAGACCGAAGTCAAATTTCTTGTCGAAGCGGACGACGCCGATATGGCTGCGACCGCCAGTCGTGTTATAGGTAAGCACATCCCAACCGGCATCGGCAAAGCCAAGGCGACCAGTGTAACGCGGACGGCCGTCGGGAAGCACCCCAATCTGTACCGAGCGAACATCCGTGAAGGAAACGTCATTACGAGTCTTAGCGAAAAGGTAGTCTGCGCCGAAATTAATGCCGAAAAACTTCCATTCTGCCGATAACGTCGCTTTTATCGAGGTTGGGAGTTTAAAATTCTGGGCGATTTCGGCGGTATTCGTCGCCGCGTTGACCGAACCGCCTTGCGCGAAGGCAGTCAACGCCGGGTTTACGTTACCCCCGACATTATTGAGCGCCGCCGCGCAAATAGCCGGTGTAAGATTAGCGGCACCAGTGCAGCCATTCGGGTTTGCCGCCGTAATCGCGGCGCGGGTAATGGTAAGCGAGTTGGTGGTGACGGTGTTCGAGAAGCTGTTCGACAGATAAATATCCGGGTTACCGCCAGCGAGGATACCGGCGCCCCCATGCAAACGGAGATTTGGGGTCACCTTCCATTCGAAGCTTGCACGAGGCTCAAAGGTTTCCAGACCCTTGTAGGTCTTGGTGTTCGCAAAGCCGGTGCGATCTGTGAAAGCCTGGTTGAATACGGGGGCGTTGTGCGAAGAATAAAGGTTCCAGCGGAACCCGTAGGTCAGCGTGAAGGCCGGCGTGATACGCCAATCGTCCTGGACGCCAAAAGATGTTTCTTCGTACCGGAACTTGGCGGCAGCACCATTTGCACCGCCGACGGCAACTGCAGCATATTGGATCTGGTTCGCATTGCCAGCCTGGAAATCAGCAAGAGAGTCAAAATAGTAGCTGCCCAGGCTATTCGGCACGAAATTATTAAACGTACGGTTCCTTGTCCATTCGCCTAGTAGTTTCAGCTCATGATTATTGAGGCTCAAGCGGCTGAGGATCGATCCGCTGTATGTATCGGTGTTAAGCACGTTGGTCTGACGAAAATTGTCAGGACCAAAAAAAATGCGGGGCGTTCCGGTCGAGCAGCCAGTTGTCGATGAGGTATTCGCACCTCCCGTTGGGGTCGTCGTGTTGGTCGGATCTTGGCACACCGCAAACTGTGAGTTGCCGCGGCCACCGACTGGTTCCTGCCCGCGGACATAGCTCTTGTAGCTGAAGCGAACTTCCGTCGAGAAGCTGCTCGACCAGGTCGAGTTGAACTGCGCGATACCAGCGCGGAGCAGTTCGCTGAGCACATATGCGTTTGAGCTCAACCCGTAAGACGGCGTAGTGCCGGAGGTCGACGTGTTGTTGGGGCTGACCAACGAGTTGAACGCATTGATGTAAGAGATCGACAAGCGCTGGCCGTCGGCGACGTTCCAGTCGAGGCGCGTATTGAATTTTTCGTCCTTACGCGGGTTGATGCGCAGCAAGTCGCCATATGCGGCACTCGAGATGCCGTAGCGCGCTGCGCCGGCAAGGGTTCCGAGGTTGCTAACCTGAGTGGTGGTCAAGCCCGGAATACTCTCAGGCTGCGTACCAAATGCGCGAGGATCGGTGTTCTTTTCATAAGAGAACATCAAAAACACGCGATCGCGGACGATTGGACCCGCGATCGTCGCGCCATAGGTCTCCGACTTAAACTTCGGCAGCGCAACGGTGGTTGTTCCGATCCGGTTGCCTGAAAGACCGTCGGTATTCTGCGAATAGAAACCGGTGAGGAACAATTTGTTAGTGCCCGAGCGAAGCACGGCGTCGATCACGCCACCTTGATAATTGGTTTGGCGGATGTCGAAATTCGCCGCCGATGTCGAAACCTGACCAAGCGCGTCGAATGTCACCGGGCCACGAATGTTGGGGTTTGCGTCTTGGTTGAGACCGAAGGTATCGCCTACTGCGACGCCATTGATCGTAAAGCGGTTGAAGCGCGGATTTACGCCGGCAAATCGGACCGCACCGCCGCGATCGGTCGAGTTACCCAGATCAAAAGTCACGAACGGATCGCGGCGCGCAATGTCACGAATGTCTCGATTGACCGAGGCCACCTTGCTGATGTCTTCCGCCGTCAACGTCGTCTGCACGCCCTTGGAAACAGTTCCCGAACCGCGCACCTTCGACGCGACAACGACGATGTCCGCGCCCGAATTTGCGGTGAGATCTATCGGGAGATCAAAGGTTTGCTGTGCAACCGTGTAAATGTCTCGGACAGATGTATTACCTTGGGCACTCGTAACTTCGACAGTGTAAGGACCGCCGCTGCGCAAACCAGGCAAGGTGAATTCTCCGCTCCCACCCGTCTTCGTAGTCGCGCGCGTACCCGACGAGACATCGACGGCAACTACCGTAGCATCGGCCACAGGGTCGCCGCCCTTGGTGACGCTACCGCGGATGATCGCCGTCGTTTCCTGCGCACCTGCCGCAACCGGGACGATGAGCGCGGCAACAGCCACGCCTAGGAAAAGAGTGTTCCGCATATATGCCCCTTGTGAAAGATTCGCTTCATCGCGGCGGTTCGCCGTCGGGACGGCCGTGCATTAGGAATATTTCGCCGACATGACATTTGCATCATTCGTTCACGAAGCATTAAGCCTAGGCGGCGTGCCGTGAACCATCGGACGAAGATAATGTGCTGGATTATTTAAAAGAATGACCGCTTACTGTGACGGCAAATTCGAAAGCGGCTGACCTGCTCCTCAGAAATCATGCCATTGGTAAATTAGCTCGTCAGATGGAGACGAGCGATGCGGCGAAGCCGATTTACCGAGGATCAGATTATTGGGGTGCTACGCCTGCATGAGGGTCGCGTGAAGACCGCCGACCTGTGCCGCAGGCATGGGATAAGCGATGCCACCTTTTACACCTGGAAGTCCAAATACGGTCGCCTGACGGTGTCCGACGTGGCGCGGTTGCGGGCGCTCGAAGACGAGAACCGCTGGCTGAAGAAATTACTGGCGGAGTCGATGTGGGACGTGTCGGCGTTGAAAAATCTGCTGGGAAAAAACTGACCCGGTCTGCGGAGCGCTACGCTGCGGTGGAGAAGCTGATGGCCAATCACGCCTTGTCGTAAGCGTCGCGCCTGCAGGCTGATCGGGGTCAATCGGTCGGCGTGGCAATATGAACCGCTTCGCGGGAAGGACCATGCTGTCCGCGAGCTGAGGGGGTGACGGGATGTCTTCTGCGCCGAAAGTCGGTCGCGGAAGGGGTCCCTTTTGCGACCTCGTGAACATTCCACTAGCGGCCGCAGCGCCAATCGTTGATAGGATGCTTCATGCAACTCCGGCAGCATTGGCGACTAGCGGTCGCTCTTATCCCGGCCCTGCTGCTCAGCACGAGCGTCTTCGAGCATTTCCGACAGCTTGGGTGGAGCCGGATCGGCGAGGGCATAGCAGAGTTTTTGGCAGCCTTTGTTTTAGGAATGGCCGCCCTTTGGTTATTGGGAAAGCTTTTCCCGCCCCGTTCGTAGTGCAAATTTCAAAAGTTTTGCATCAACGCTACGATCCGAGGGACGTCGACAACCTACCTTTTTGACGCGGGTATGTGACGCTAGATTCTCCACTCAAATCGGCATCTGCCAGTTAGCGTCAGAACCGACCGGTTTTGACGCTTTCGTATGGCTTGCGTTCCAGCAGCCGGTCGATCGACCAGCGCCCACTTCCAACGATGATGAGGTACAGGCAGCCTAGCAGGATGGTGAGATCGGCGCGGCTTTCGTGCTGCGCGCTCCAGAAGCCCTAACGTTTGGAGTCGGGAAGGCTGAATGGTCCGAACCCGTGCTCCAGCAGGATGGGAAGCTTGGTGGCGATCAGTGCTACGATCATGGTCACGATCAGCGGAATGGCGGCAAGCCGGGTGAATAAGCCCAGGATGATAAGTGCGCCGCAGACGAGTTCCACCATGCCGACGAATGGTCCCATCATTTCGGGGTATGGGATACCGATCTTCGCAAAGCGGCCGGCTCCCAGAATGTCCGGGAAGATCAGTTTCTGGATTCCTTCGGGGAAGAAAACGACCAATCCGACCGCTAAACGGATCAAGATCGTCCACGGGCTAACGGTGCAGTGAATGATGCGATTGAACATGGCCGAGCTATACCGCACTCTATGACGAACGAGCAAAACATCGCTGGCGCCGATCGGGGCAAGGTCAGCGAAGTGTTCGCCGTGTTCCTCAAGCTCGGGCTGACATCAATCGGCGGGCCGATCGCGCATCTCGGTTATTTCCGGGAAGCGTTCGTGGTGCGGCGTCACTGGATCGACGAAGCGGGCTATGCCGATCTGGTCGCACTCTGCCAATTTCTGCCTGGCCCTGCCTCAAGCCAGGTCGGGTTCGCGCTAGGACTAAAGCGGGCGGGGCCTTTGGGCGCACTTGCAGCCTGGGCGGGTTTCACACTTCCGTCGGCGGTCCTGATGCTCCTGTTCGCCTATGGCGCGTCGAGTTTTGGCAGACCGATTGGTCTCGCTCTCATTCATAGCCTCAAGCTCGTCGCAGTCGCGATCGTCGCGCAGGCGATATGGGGCATGGCGCGCACGCTCACCCCGGATCAGCCCCGCGCAGGACTGGCGTTGGTCGCCCTTGCCGTGGTGACGCTACTTGGCGGCGCATGGGGACAAATCGCCGCGATCGGTTTGGGCGCACTTGGCAGGCTCTGGCTGTGCCGCACCCCGGCGCCTCTATCGGCTGCGCCTTTACTGTTCGCGGTTTCACGCAAAGTCGGCATCGCCTGTCTGGCAGCCTTCATACTCCTGCTCATCGGTCTGCTGATGCTCGCTCCGGCGTCGGGGTCACAAGGATTGGCTCTGTTCGACGCTTTCTATCGGTCCGGTGCGCTGGTGTTCGGGGGTGGCCATGTCGTGCTGCCATTGCTGCACACCGCTGTGGTCGGGCCGGGCTGGACCGCCGATGCGACGTTCCTTGCGGGTTACGGAGTGGCGCAGGCCGTGCCGGGGCCGCTGTTCAGCTTCGCTGCTTATGTGGGCGCGGTGGTCGGCCCTGCACCGCACGATATGGTCGGCGCAGCCATAGCCCTGGTCGGTGTCTTTCTTCCCGGCGTCCTGATCCTGATAGGCGCGCTGCCATTCTGGGAGGCCATGCGCGCCCGTGCCGAGGCCCAGGTCGCGCTACGTGGCGTCAACGCGGCGGTGGTCGGCATTCTTGGCGCAGCGCTTTACAGTCCGGTCTGGATCAGCGCGGTAGTAAGCCCGTATGATTTCACCGTCGCCGCTGTCGGCTTCATTCTACTGACGGTCTGGCGTGCGCTGCCAATTGCCGTGGTTACGCTCATGGCGCTGATCGCAATCATGCGGCCTACATAATCTATATGGCTGCACCGCCTGAGACGGTAGCCCAGCACCTGCGGCTGTGGCGGATCTGATGCAAAACTCACAAGTTTTGCATCACGCTTGAAACGGCCGAAAGCTCGGCATTGCGGTAATGCAGAGATCCGATGCGCGGGCCGATCGCGGATGTCAGGGCTTAGCGGAGAGCGGACAGGCAGCTCTAAAAAAAGGGCCGTATAAAATTCTAATAAAACCGCGAGCCTGCTTTATTCGCTTGCACAGGCAGGTACTTAATCACCTGGTAAGCCTCTTCCGCCTCACGCTCTGTCGTGAAAATCACGTCGAGCCATCTATCTTCTAAAGGGCTATAAAGTCCCCAGGTGCGCGTAGCAGGATGATCGGTCATCAGCGATGGGATGAAATTCGGTTGAATCGTCATAGATTCGATTTATCAGATAACCGATGATTACTCCATTGCGGGGCATAGAGACGCGGCCGATTGGAATTGCCCGAACGCCTACAATTTGGTCGCTTTCTGCCGTTCCGGCTGTTGCGAAAGGGTTCGCTTTCACGACGACAGGAAGCGCCCTTTGCGGCCGTTCGCGCTTCGGCTAGATCGCCCACCTTGTGAGGAATGTAGGGTGCGTTATCTTCTCTTACTGTTGTGCCTTTTCGGTTGCTCACCTCAACACGGTCAGGAGCGCTGGCGATATGCTCCCGAACCATCATCGCCGTATCAAGCGACGCTGATCGGGGACGACTTCAACCTCGGGGAAAGTCAGCAATTCAGCCTGCGTATTGACGCGCAGCCGGCAGAGGCCGGCGACAACGGCCGGTTCTTTGAAGGGCCAATCGAAGCTGGCGGCGCAATAAACCCTCCGAGACCGCAGCTTGTGTGGACATCAGCGACAGACCTGTTGGTCACTGCACATACCAAGGAACTTGAAGGTCAAACGACCCGACGATTTGGAGGCAATGGAAGGCCGAGAGGATCGGTTACGATCCGATACGTCGCCGATGGGCCGATTAGTGATTAACCTCCGCTTGCCACCAGGCCCGGCCGTCCAGCAGCCGTTCGCGCCTAGCGTACGTAAAACCTACTTTCGTGTCGTGATCCCGTGATCGTTGGAACCCCGCTGCCGTTAGATCGTATTAGCTTTGCGAAATCCGCCGGGCGGTATTCCCCCCCATACTATCCCGCTCGCCTTTAGCCGCTGGTCCCTCTGGACCGGCGGCCTTTTCTTTGGCCCGCTTAAAACAGGCGTTTTCCGATCTCGTAGGCATAGCCTGGATCGTGATCGGCTCGGTTTCCCGCATCAAGCGCATCTTGGCTCCATGCTTATGTACTTGGTGAAAGCGCTCCCGTGGTCCGCTGCACAGTAGGAATTGCGATCCGCGATATCGTAGCTCGGCTCACACCCAACAATGCGGCGACAGTGCGTTGCGTGTCGCCGGCTGCAAGGCGCTGCAGGGCCTCGGACTGCTGGTGAGGGGTAAGGGCAGCGCGGCGGCCGAATTTTACGCCACGGGCCTTGGCCTGGACCGTGCCGGCAGCCGTGCGTTCGGTGATACGATGGCGCTCATAACTCGCTGCGACCCCCGGCACGGCAATGATGACTTCGGCGAACTGAGAGGTGGTATCCACCATCGGCTCCGCGATCGAGCGGAAGCCGGGCCCGGCTTCCTTCACCGCATAGAGGATGTTCAACAGGTCACGGGTGTCGCGGGCAAGGCGATCGGTGGACGTCACCATCAACACATCGCCGGCATCGAGCGCGCCGATCGCGCGCTTGAGCTGGGGCCGCTCGGCCGTCGCGGCACTGACCTTCTCGCGATAGATCTTCGTACAGCCCGCCGCGTCTAGCTGAGCGAGCTGCTGCGCCAAATCCTGGCCAGTAGATGAGACACGTGCGTCGCCATAAATCATGCCCCCAATGTGCATCGGATTTATGCATCGCGGAAGTGCCCGGTTTCGTACGGTTTTTCATCTGATGCAAAACTTGTGCGTTTTGCATCAAACCGGTCTACCGCAATGCTTATAGTTTGTTTGCCATACTTGTTCAGTTTGGCGAGATCGGCGGGAAGTGCTCCCCCCGTTGCGTGGAATTTTCGCTGATGACGATTCACTTCGATTGCACCATGTGCGGCCGTTGCTGCCACAATCTGAAATTGCCGATGTCCGCAAACGAGGCGATTACGTGGTTGACCCGCGGCGGTGACGTGCAATTACTATGCGAGGCTTCCGTCTATCCGGACGGGCAACACCAAACGCAGCGTGACAATTATGACTGGCAACGCAGCTTCGCCGCCAGCAGCGGTACGCTTCCGGTCCGTATACGCATGACGTTTGTGGGCGCTTTTTCGGGAGCTTGTCCTTATCTACTCGCGGACATGCGGTGTGGCGGCTATGAGGATCGACCAAGGGTGTGTCGTATATACCCGGCTGAGGTAAATCCCTTTGCCGCCATCGGTCCGGCGGGCAAATCATGTCCGCCAGAGGCATGGTTCTCCGATCAGCCGGTCTTTGCAGTTAACAACGCGCCCGTTGACCGCGAAACACGCCTATTAATTGATGCCGCGCGCAATGCTGGCTTAGAAGATACCGTAACTAAGGAAACCGTTTGCGTCCTGCTAGGCGTCGCCGAGGCTGCTTTTGCCAATGAGGGTTTCGCGATTCATACACCGGCGCCTGCCACATTGCTCGTTGCGCTTAAGCAGGCCATTAAAGGTCCGCCGGTGGGAGCCCTCGATTGGCGGATTGTAACCAATCGATCCTCGACGCTCGCCATGCTCAACTCGGCTGACGCGAATGCGATGATGACGTCCTCCGAACAAACCTTCGAATATCACGGCTTTTTCGCCCCCGATGAAGCAGCCACTTTCGCTATTGCGGCGTAGCCTCACCGAGGCAGAGGTTAAAGAATATTGCGCCGGCGAAAGCACACATCCGCCCAATCGCTGACGGCCAGCCAACCGGCTGCTTGGTGCTACGACGTTGATGCAAAATTTTTGGGTTTTGCATCAAAGTCGTCGCCTGGCAGTGCCATCTGCCGCTGACAGCATGGTGCCAATTAGCTCTGCTATCTACAGTTTCGAGCCGCTGCCGGCGGTGTGCATCAAACGGTCGTTTTCTGAACATCGCTAAATCGATCGAGTTAGACATTGAGCACCGTAGGCGACGGCTGTTAGTCGAGGCAGAGGTGGGGCTCCCAGATAATCAACTCTACGATGGGTTTCGGTGCGATTGTGTCAAAATCATATCGCGTTGGATGATTGGCCGATACCGTGGCAGACGCTAAAGAGCCTTCTGGAATAGCCCCCACGGTATCTGCCATGCGGAACTCGACAATCGATCCAGCTGGTGGAGCAGCTTCCGCTTCTCCTTCAAAAACCAAAAGATAATCGAGGCGCAGCCAATAATCATTGTCGTCCTCATGCCAGCCATGGTTTGCCGACACACTAAAGGGCGTTTCCAATTACCGTCTGGTCCCAGCGCGGACCGCCATGCGGTCCCAGGAGGGGACAACGCCTATATACACGCCGGCTAATCGGATGATCCAAAAGCCTGCTTCAGCCACGATTGCGAAAAGCCGGGAAAGCAAAAAGGGCGGCGGCAGCGCAGAGCCGGGAAAAACCTGTCCTTGGTGGCCCGATGGTCAAGCGGTGGGGCGGTGCCAACGGCGGGAAGGCCTTCCATTATGGATGCAAAGCCTATCCCGGCGACAACGGCGTGCGAGCGGCGCCGGGCAGGGGTGGGTCGACCATAGTCGCATCATCTCTGTCGATCGCCGCCGCGGCAGGCGAAGTTGAGGCAGTCCATGGCGGGTCGCTAACCGAGAGGCAGATAGTTCCGCAGCGCCATGCCTCTAGATCTCGATGACTGCGGAAGTGGCACACCGTTCAGTGCAGGTCACCGCAACCAACGCTATCACAACAGCCCCATCTCGAAAGAGATGGGGCTGTTGTGCGTTTGCAGCTCGGCCGGTGAAACGCCCCTCCAAATCGAAGGGTAACCTCGCTCGGCTCAGTCGGTGACGCAGGGCAATCGAACGGTCCAGTGCGTCCAGCCGCCGGTTTGGTGTTCCCGCTGGGCCCGCGATGCGCTAGCGAAAGAAAATGCCCGCCAAGCGAAAGATCCTGGTCGTGGGAGGTGGCACGGCCGGGTGCCTTGCCGCGGCCTATCTCGCGCGCTTCTTCGATGGGCGGATCGAGATCACGCTGCTGGAATCACCCGATATCGGGATCATCGGGGTCGGTGAAGGCGCGTTTCCGACGATTCGCGCGACGCTGCAATTCCTGGGCATAGACGAGGCGCGTTTCCTGCGGGCGACATCGGGTACCTTCAAACAGGGAATCCGCTTCGACGATTGGTTGCACGCGCGGGCCGCCGACGGGCGGCGGCACCGCTACCTGCATCCGTTCGAAGCGCCGTTTCAGACCGAGCGCACCAGCCTGGTGCCTTATTGGCTGCTGCAGGATGCCGCGACCCGCGCGCCCTTTGCCGAAGCCGTGACGATCCAGAATCGCGTCGCCGAAAGCGGCCGCGCGCCCAAGCGGGCCGATGAAGGCGCGTTTTCCGGGCCGCTCAACTATGCCTATCATTTCGATGCGGCCAAATTCGTCGAGATCATCGAGCAGCGCGCGGTCGAACTGGGGGTGCGGCACCTCAAAGGGTTGCTCACCGATGTCGCGCTGGCCGAGGATGGCAGCATCGCCCATGTCGCCACGCGCGAGCATGGCGCGCTGCAGGCCGATCTCTATATCGATTGTTCGGGCTTTCGCGCCGAGTTGATCGGCAAGGCGCTGGGCGCGCCGTTCCAGTCGGTGCAGGACCAGTTGTTCACCGACCGCGCGCTGGCCTGCAAGATCGGTTATGATCGTGCCGATGCGCCAATCGAGAGCTTCACGATCGCGACCGCACATGCGGCGGGCTGGACGTGGGACATCGCGCTGGAGGGCGCGCGCGGCATCGGCTGCGTTTATTCCTCGGCGCATATGACCGACGATCGCGCCGCAGAGGTGCTGCAGCGCTATATCGGGCACGATCGCTTTACCGCGCGCACCATCCCGTTCGAATCCGGCTATCGCACACAGCAATGGATCGGGAATTGTGTCGCGGTTGGCCTATCGGGCGGCTTTCTGGAGCCGCTCGAATCGACCGGCGTGGTGCTGGTCGAGGCAGCGGTGGCGATGATTGGCGAACTGTTCCCGCATACCGGGCCGATCGATGCGCCCGCGCGGCGCTTCAACACGCTGATGGCGGCGCGCTATGACCGGATCATCACCTTCCTGAAGCTGCATTATTGTCTCAGCCGACGCGAGGAGCCGTTCTGGCGCGACAATGCGGCACCGGATTCGATCCCCGAAGCGCTGCGCGATCTGTTGGACCAATGGCGGTACCGCCCGCCCAACCGCTTCGATTTCCTGATCGATGTCGAGAGCTTCGCCTATTTCAACTATCAGTACATCCTCTACGGCATGGATTTCCCGACCGATCTCGCGGCGGGCCGGGGCGATTTTCCGGACGGAGCGGCGGCGGAAAGGATGTTCGCGCGCATCCGCCGCTTTGGCGAGCGCGCCGTTGCCGATTTGCCGACCAACCGTGCGTTGTTGCACGACATCAACGCCGGACGGACGCTCCGCTAAAGGCTCCAGTCGATCTGCAACCACGCTTTGTCGGTATCGGTCGCGAAGGTCTTTGCTCGATACCGCGCAAAGCGTGCCGATAGCGTAGAGTGTTTGCGCCGGGCCGAAGCGATCAGGTCGAGTTCGTCGCCATAATGCTGATCGAGCCGGTCGCTGGCAAAGCGGTGCAACGTCGACCCCAGAGTGATGGCGTCGAGCGGACCGATGTTTTTCCAGCCATAGCCGATCGTCGCATAAGCATCGTGCAGCCCGTTTGGGGGCGTGGTCGCGAACTTGCTGGCCCAACCGTTGAATTTGAAGAAGGAGGCGAGCGGCGTCTGCACGCTGGTCAGCGCGACGCCTTTGTCCGCGCCCAGCACTTCATAGCCGATCGTCGCCGTGAACGCCTTTATGCCGAGCGTCGCCTCGCCCAGCCAATAGCTTGCGGCATAGGCATTGGGGTTGCGATGCCAGTTGCTTTGCCGCGCCCAGCTCGCACTATAGCCAAGCGAGATGTCGCGGGTGAGCGCGGCCTTGCCGGCGAAGCGCACGCCATAGGTCTGGCTCGACAGGCGAAAGCCCTGCACGGCGCTGGCATCCTGGTCGACGAGATAGGCAAAGCCGCTGACCGTGCCGAGGCGGGTCGCATAGCCGAGCACCGCGAACAGGTTGTTGCCGCCAATGTTGCGCGGTCGCGCGCCCGTCCCCCGGTTGCCGTTCACGGTCTGCACGTTCCAGCTATAGGCGATATCGGCATTCAGGCCGGTGCCCTTGCACCATTGGAAGCGCGCGGCGTCGAAAGTCTGCTCGCTCTGCCGCCATCCGGCCGGACCGACGAAGCGCTCGTCGACAAAAGCGAGGCGTTGCCGTCCCGTCGTCAGCGCCAGGCCATCCTTGTCCGCATAGCGCAATTGCGCGCGGTTGAGCTCGATATTCTCCGGATCAGCCACCAGCGGGTAGAGCGCCTTGCCGTTCAGTCCGTCATTATAGCCGTCGGCCAGCGCCAGCACGCCCTCGCCCTCGACAAGCGCCGACCAGCCGTTCCAGCTGGCGGTGACACCAGGGCGTATGCGCAGCGTCACCGCATCGGCATCGCGGGGCAAACCATCCTGGTCGATATGCTCATAGCGCAGGCGCACATCGGCGCTGGGGGTCACCGTAACCTTCTGGGCATGGGCGACACCCCCCACCAGCAGGCCGGCCGCTATCGCAAGCGCGGTCTTCATAGCGTTCTCCGGAAAAGAAAAGCGTTGGCCCCGCCACCCGTGGCGGCGGGGCGCAGGATCAGACGGCGGCGAGCGGTGCGTCGACCGCGCGCAGTTCGCCGCGCTCGCGCGCCTTGCGGCCATAGACCGCCTCGAACAAGGGCGTCGCCATCACGGTCGTGACGATCGCCATCAGCACCAGCATCGAGAATAGCGTCGGCCCGATAATGCCCTTTTGCAGGCCGATATTGATGATGATCAACTCCATCAGCCCGCGCGAGTTCATCAACGCCCCGATGCCGAGCGCGGTGCGATTGTCCTCCCCCGACAGGCGCGCGGCGGCGTAGCAGGCGCCGAATTTGGCGAGGATCGACACGATCAGGATGCCCAGCGCGATCAACAGCAGCGCGGCGGAATTGACCATGTCCAGGCGCGTGTTGAGCCCCGAATAAGTGAAGAACATCGGCAGCAGCAGCACCACCGCAAGCGGTTCCACCTTGCGCTTCAGCTCCTCGACGAAAACCCCGCGCGGCATACACACGCCCATCAGGAAGCCGCCGAAAATGGCATGGATCCCGATGGCATCCATCACGAAGGCGGACAGGCAGAAGAGCAGCATGGCGGTCGCCAGCATCTGGCTGCTCATCGCGCCCTCGCGTTCGACGATGCGACCGAGCGGGGCGAGCAAGCGCCGCCCGAACAGCAGCATGAAGCCGGTATAGAGGATGGCACCCCCGATCGCGAGCACCGCCACCCCGGCTCCCGCGCCAAAGGTCGCCAGCACGATCGCCAACACGCACCACGACGCGGCATCGTCGAACGCGCCGGCCGTCAGCGACAGCGTTCCCAGCGCCGAATTGGCCAGCCCGCGCTCATTGATGATGCGCGCCAGCATTGGAAACGCGGTCAGCGCGATGCACGCACCCATGAACAGCGTTGCGCTAGCCCGGTCGATGCCGGGCGCGAACAGGCCGGGCACGGTCAACAGGAACGGCGTGATCAGCACCGCGAACAGGAACGGTGCCGCGATCCCCGCCGCCGACACCATCGCCGCGCTGCGCGCCTTGGATTTGAAATGGTCGAGGTTGAGCGTCAGCCCGACGATGAACATGTACAGGCCAACACCCAGTTGCGCGCCGACATACAGCACGTTGCGCGTTTCCTTGGGGAAGATGGCGAGTTGCAGATCGGGCAGCAGCAATCCGAACAGCGACGGTCCGAGCAGGACACCCGCGATCATTTCGCCGACGACCTGTGGCTGACGCAGCAGCTTTTTGCCCAGCCATCCGACCACACGACAGGTGAGGATAATGACGGCAAGCTGCAGAAAGAAGTGAATGCTGAAGTCGCCGGGGACATAGCTTTTCGCGGCATTCACCGCCGGACCGTGCGGACCTAACACCCCGGTCAGCGCGTGCCACGCGCTGGTCAACAGTTCAAACATGCACCCTCCCCAATCGTCTCGCGCAGCTGCGTCCCCGCCATCGCGATCGTTAGAAAAGCGCCATTATTCCGAGGTGTGCAACACCATTGGTAGTAGCGAGCGCGCTTTTTCGTTGGCGGCGCGTCCGGTGTTGCGCAGGCTCAACATTGTAGTAACATCGCTACATGATAGCGCAATCCAAATAGCAACATAGGCACATATGAAAGTCATTGGCAGCCGCGAGTTCAACCAGGATGTCAGTGCCGCCAAGCGGCTGGCACGCGCGGAACCGGTGTTTATCACCGACCGCGGACGGCCGACGCATGTGCTGATGAGCATTCAGGCCTATCGTCAGATGAGCGGGCAGCGCGATACGATTGTCGATTTGCTTGCTATCCCCGGTGGACCTGAGGGCGATCTGCCACCGCCGGAACCCTGGGTCATGCGAGAGCGGCCATAATGTTCCTGCTGGATACAGCGATCGTGTTCGATCTTCGCCGTGCGCGAAGCCCGGACGCAGAGCAGGGCCTTGTGCTGTGGGCTGGCGGGGTTGCGCGTGAGCGCTTGTTCCTATCCGCGCTCAGCGTGCTCGAACTGGACGCGGCAGCGACGCAGGCGGTGCGACGCGACAAGGCGGCGGGCGCTGCGCTGCGCAGTTGGATCGACGAGCGCGTGATCCCGGCGTTTGATGGTAACATCCTGCCGCTCGACACTGCGGTTGCGCGGCGTCGCGCTCAGGTCGCGTTGGCCGATATGCGCGACGCCGTGCTGGCGGCGACCGCGCTGGAACATGGGCTGACACTGGTGACCCGCACGCCCGCCAAGTTCAAGGGGGCGCGAGTCAAACTGTTCGATCCGACCGGCTATCGGCTGGACGAGGTGGCGGACGATGCCGATTGGCGCACGGCGGGGCGCGACGGCGCGGTGTGGCTACGGAATTTGTTCGTGCGATCGTGAGCGCCGGGCGGTGCGCTCCGGCTCAGCCGCCCAATTTCCCGAAGGCCGCCTCATAGCCTGCGCGGTCGTCGGCGCTGAGCAGTTTGGCCTGCTCGACCCAGCGGTCGCGCGTCATCCGTCCCTTGAAGCTGCCGAGCTTTGCGTCGAGCTCGGCGGCGTCGGCTGGGCTGAGCGCCGCAATCTGCTCGATGCGGGTGATGCCGTGCTCGCCAAGCGTGGCCGCCAGTTTCGGACCGAGCCCCTTGATCTGGGTGAGGTTGGTGGCAACCGGTGGGGCTGCGGAGCCTGGCTCAGGTGCTGGCGTTGGCGTCGGTACGGGCACCGGCGGCGCGACGTCCTCGGGCTGCGACCGGAGATCCGCCAGCGGCGTTTCGTCCATGCCTTGCACAGTGGCGGGTGTGGTTGCGCCATGTTCCTCGGCAATTGCGAAATCCTCGTCGACTTGGCTTTCCGCCTCTGCCCGGCGGCGGCGCAGCACTGTTCCCCACCAGATCGCCAACAGTGCCGCAATCGCCAGCGCCGCCATCAGCACGATATGCGCGGTGGTGATCGGTCCCATGATGTCAATTGCTTGGTTGGGGTTTTGCGGGCCACTAGCCATCGGGGTCTCCTGTGTCGTGGTGAGGGTAGCGGACGTGATCAGCCCGCGTCGCGCGCAATCTCGCGCCAGCCAATGTCGCGCCGGTGAAAGCCGCTGGGGAAGGCGATCGCATCGACCGCGCGGTAAGCGGCGGCCTGCGCTTCGGCAATGTCGGCCCCCAGTGCAGTGACCGCCAGCACGCGCCCGCCGCTGGCGACGATCTGCCCGTCCTGCAGCCGCGTCCCCGCCTGGAACACGGTTGCACCGGTCGCTTCTGCGTCGGCGATACCATCGATTCGCCCGCCGCTTTCGGGCGTGCCGGGATAGCCATTGGCGGCGAGCACCACCGTCAGCGCGGTCTGTGCGACCCATTTGGCGGGCCCGCGCTGCCCCAGCGTGCCATTGGCCACCGCGAGCAGCAGCTCGAGCAGATCCTCGTCGAGCCGCGCCATCAGCACCTGGCATTCGGGGTCGCCGAAGCGGGCATTATATTCGATCAGCTTGGGGCCATCGGCGGTCAGCATCAGCCCCGCATAGAGCACCCCCGAAAACGGCGTGCCGGCCTCCGCCAGCGCCGCCACGGTCGGGCGGACGATCTCGTCGATCGCGCGCTGTTCGAGCTCAGGCGTCAGCACACGCGCCGGGCTGTACGCGCCCATGCCGCCGGTATTGGGGCCGGTGTCGCCCTCGCCGACGCGCTTGTGGTCCTGCGCTGAGCCGAAGGAGAGAATATCGGTGCCGTCGGTCAGCACGAACAGGCTGGCTTCCTCGCCCTCGAGAAACTCCTCGATCACCGCTTCCCCGCCGCGCGCGCCGAACAGATCGGCCAGCGCGCCTTCCGCCTCCTCGCGCGTGGTCGCCACGGTCACGCCCTTGCCGGCGGCGAGGCCATCGGCCTTGACCACCACCGGCACGCCGAAGCGATCGAGCGCAAAGCGCGCCTCGGCGCGGCTCGTCGCATGGACATAGCCCGCGGTCGGGATGTCAGCGCGGTCGCACAGCGCCTTGGTAAAGGCCTTCGATCCTTCCAGTTGGGCTGCGGCCTGGTTCGGCCCGAACACCGCGATCCCGGCGGCGCGGAGACTATCGCCGAGCCCGTCGACCAGCGGCGCCTCGGGGCCGATCACCACCAGTTCGACCGCATGCTCTCGCGCAAAGGCGATGACGGCTTCATGATCGGTCACGTCCAGCCCTGCGATTTCGGCATGCGCTGCAATGCCCGGATTGCCGGGTGCGGCGAACAGTGTACCGAGGCGCGGTGATTGCGCGAGCTTCCATGCCAGCGCATGTTCGCGACCACCCGAGCCGATCAACAGGACATTCAATGGCGGACCCTTTTCTAGAGATTGCCCGGCGAGAGGGCGTAAGCGCGCTCCTAGACGAGCCGGTCGCAGGGGACAACGCCGCCCCGATGAGCGTGGGCGAACTCGCGGGAAAGCTCAAGCGCGTCGTCGAAAGCGAGTTCGGCTTCGTCCGGCTGCGCGGCGAGATTTCGGGCTATAAGCGCGTCGCCTCGGGCCATGCCTATCTCAGCCTCAAGGACAACAGCGCCGTGATCGACGGCGTGATCTGGAAGGGCAATGTCGCGCAATTGGGCTTCACCCCGCAGGACGGCGCTGAAGTCATCGCGACCGGCAAGATCACCACCTATCCCGGCCGTTCCAAATATCAGATCGTGATCGATCGCATGGAGCTGGCGGGCGAGGGCGCGCTGATGGCGCTGCTCGAAAAGCTGAAGGCCAAGCTCGCGGGCGAGGGGCTGTTCGCGCCGTCCGCCAAGAAGCGCCTGCCGTTCCTGCCGCGCCGGATCGGCGTGGTCACCTCGCCGACCGGCGCCGTCATCCGCGACATCCTCCACCGGCTCGAGGATCGCTGCCCGACGCATGTGCTGGTGTGGCCGGTCAAGGTGCAGGGGGCGGGATCGGCCGAGGAAGTCGCCGCTGCGGTGCGCGGCTTCGACGCGATGTCGCCCGAGACGCGGCCCGACCTCGTCATCGTCGCGCGCGGCGGCGGCTCGATCGAGGATCTGTGGTCGTTCAACGAAGAGGTCGTGGTGCGTGCGATTGCGGCGTGCAGCATCCCAATCATCTCCGCGGTCGGCCACGAAACCGACACCACGCTCGCCGATTTCGCCGCCGATCTGCGCGCGCCAACCCCGACGGCCGCAGCCGAAATGGCGGTGCCGGTGCTCGCCGATTTGCGCCTGACGCTGGCGGGCTATGGCACCCGCACCGAGAAATGCGCGCGGCGCTATGCCGAGCGCGGACGCGAGCAGTTGACCGCATTGGTGCGCGTGCTGCCGCGCCGCGACGCGCTGCTCGGGCCGCAGCGGCAGAAAGCGGATGATCTCGGCGCCCGGCTCGATCGCGGGCTGGAACGGCGCGTGGTGGTGGCGCGCGGCCAGCTCGATCGGTCGGCGGGCGCGCTGCGCCTGGCGACGCTCGATCGCCAGTTGGAGCGCGCGCGCGATCGGCTGGCAGCGACGTGGCGCTTGGTCGAATCGCTTGGCCCCAATGCCATTCTCGACCGCGGCTATGCCTTCGTTTCGGCGCGGCCCTCGGGCGCGGTGGTCGGCTCGGCCGATGCGGCGCGCGCCGCCACCACCGTCACGCTCCATTTTCGGGACGGTCAGGTTGACGCCAAGGTTGAGCGCGCGGGCACCAAAGCCTATGGTGCGCCCAAGCCCGAGCAGCCGACGCTGCTCTGATCCACTCCTATTTTCGAAAAGCCTGCGCTTATGCTGATGTCCAATTCCGATCGTCCGGCGCGGCTGCATTTCATGGCGAACGGTTTTCGCGTGCTGGCCCCGGGTGATCATGTCGTGTGTGCGGTGAGCGGCGCGCGGATTGCGCTCGACGATTTGCGCTATTGGAGCGTTGCGCGGCAGGAAGCCTATGCCAGCGCGGAGATCGCGACCGAGGCGATGGCATCGGAATGACGCGTCGCGGGGGGCTGGTGCGAACAGGATGGGGGGCGGTCGCAGCGATGGCCCTGGTAACCTTGGGCAGTTGCGCGACCGCGCCCGAACGCCCGACCGTTCAACCCTTCAGCGCCCCGCCGGTTGCGCGCCGGGCCACCCCGCAGCCGCAGCGCGAACCGCAGCGGACCAGCTTCAGCTATTCGGGCAGCTTGATCCAGGGTGGGCTGGTGATCGGTATTGCGCCATCCAACACCAGTCTGCTGTCCTTCAACGGCGAAACCATCCCGGTCGCGCCTGACGGGCGTTTCCTGATCGCCTTTGATCGCGACGCCAAGCCCACCGCCAGCCTGATCGCGACGCTCGATGACGGGCGCGTGGTGCGCGATACCCTCACCATCGCACCGCGTGGCTGGGATATTTCGCGGCTCAATTCCTTGCTCAAGATCCCCTTGCCGCAACCCGAATTCGATCGGCTGCGCCCGGCCGAACTGGCGCAGATCAACGCCGCGCGGCGCGTTTCCTCGGACTCGCAAGGCTGGCGGCAGCCCTTTTTGTGGCCAACCACCGGCCGCATCTCGACGCTGTTCGGATCGCAGCGGATCTACAAAAATGGTGAGGCGGGATCGTATCATTCTGGTGTCGATATCGCCAAGCCGCAGGGCTCGGTCATCCTTGCGCCAGCCGATGGCGTGGTCATCCTCGCGGCGGATCACCCCTTCACGCTGGAGGGCAATCTGCTGATGATCGATCACGGCATGGGGCTTAACACCGCCTTCCTGCATTTGTCGCGAATCGACGTGCGCGTGGGGGAACGGGTGCGCCGTGGGCAGCCCGTTGCGCTGTCGGGCATGACCGGGCGCGCGACGGGTCCGCATCTGCATTGGAGCCTGAAATGGCACGATGCGAAGATCGATCCACTGCTGGTCGCAGGGCCGATGCCGCGCAGCGAATGAGCGGTTTGCGGGCCGGGCGGGGCGGGTAACGCAAGAGTGTTGCACCGCAGCGACACTTGGCGAAAGTTCCGTGTCGGCCTCTTTACAATGCTGTGGGATCGTTACAGTCTAGCAGCATTGCGGTGATCTCGGGGGTTCGGGATCGCCGACACAACGCTGCGCCATTGCGCACCATCTGGGGGTTTTTCATTGATGCAGACCACGCAAGCTCGCGCTTTTGCGCGCCTTCGTTCCAGTGCAGCGCCGGTCGCGCTGCTGATCGCGCTGTCGGCCAGCCCGGCCTTTGCGCAGACGGCGACGTTGCCTGCCGATCCCGCGCCAGCCGCCGCCTCCGAAGACAGGGACATCGTGGTCACCGGGTCGATCTTCCGCCGGGGCGCGGCCGAGACGGCACTGCCGATCACCGTGGTCACCGCGCAGAACATTGAGCGCGCCGGCATCACCAACGTTACCGATGCAGTCCGCTCCATCTCAGCCGATGGCGCTGGCTCGATCGGCAACGGCTTCACCAGCGGCTTTTCGGCCGGCGGTGCCGCGATCTCGCTGCGCAACCTCGGCGTTTCCTCGACACTGGTGTTGATCGACGGGCTGCGTTCGACCAACTTCCCGCTTAACGACGATGGCCATAATGCTTATGTCGATCTGAACAGTATCCCACTGGTTAATGTCGAGCAGGTCAAGGTTCTCAAGGACGGTGCCTCGTCGACCTACGGCGCAGACGCAATTGGCGGCGTGGTCAACATTATCACGCGCAAGCACGTCACCGGCATCGAAGCCGGCGTCCAGGGCGGTGCGACCGAAAAGGGTGACGGGCAGAAGTATCGTGCCCATCTGCTCGCTGGCTATGGTGATTACGACCGTCAGGGCTTCAACGTCTATGTCGGCGGCGATTATGAATTTGGCGGCCGCATCACCGCCGCATCGCGCGGCTTCCCCTTCAACACGCTCGACCTGCGGCGGATCAACGGCCAGGACAACAATCGCGCGGACGACACGCTGACCCAGGCGACCCCCAATGCGGTCGTCACCCGCGTGACCCAGACCGACCTTAACAATCCGCTTGCGGGCTCGGTCGCCAATGCGACCACGCCGGCTGTGTTCACCTCGTTGACGCCGCTTGCAAATTGTCCGTTCGGCACGTTCTCGGAGAATACGAGTTCGCGCGTCGGTACAGCCTGCGCACACGATATCACCAATGAATATGCCCAGATCCTGCCACGCCAGGAGCGGATGGATGCCGTTGCGCGCCTGAGCCTCCGTATCAGCGACAACATCGAGGGATATCTCGCGGGGAGCTATGCGCGCGACCGTGTCGACATCATCAACCCGCCGCGTGCGATCCGCCAAACCCAGGCGTTCGGCGGCCAGCCTTCGACCGCAACGAGCAACCCGGGCATCGTCCTTCCCGTTTACATCTGCTCGTCGGGCATCAACTGCTCGACCGCTGCCGACCGGCAGTTGAACCCGAACAACCCCTATGCCGCCGCTTATGCCGCTAATCCTGCCGCAGGCGCGGCGCGCATCTATTATCTGTTCGGCGACGTCGACTCCGGCAGCAAGCGCATCAACGAAGTGTATCGCGTTTCCGGCGGCCTGAGCGGCCATTTCGGCGACAGCTGGGACTGGAGCGTTCAGGCGGCCTATTCGCAGGACAATCTGCGTTACACCGTTTACGGTTGGGCGAATGAAGCTGCGCTGATCAAGGCGATCAACACGGGCTCTTACAATTTCGTCAATCCGAGCCTGAACTCGCAGGCGGTGCGGGATGCGGTTCTGCCGCCGATCACTGCGCTGTCGAAGTCCAGCGAAGCGACTGTCGATGCGTCGCTCAGCCGCACCTTGTTCACCTTGCCGGGCGGCGATGCGAAGTTGGGCGTTGGTGGACAGTTCCGCCGCGAAACGCTGACCAATAACAGCCTCAATCCGAACCTCGACGTGCCCGGTCTCTCGACCGCGCAGGCTTATGGCAAACGCTCGGTCTGGGCTGGCTTCTTCGAATTTGACGTGCCCGTGCTGAGCGTGCTCAACGTCAATCTGTCGGGTCGCTACGATCATTATTCGACCGGGATCGGTCGTTTCTCGCCAAAGGCGACGGCGAAGTTCCAGCCGATCAAGGAGATCGCGCTGCGCGGTTCCTATTCGGAAGGCTTCCGCGCACCGACGTTTGCCGAATCGGATCCGCGCAGCTCGTATTCGGGCTTCGTCGGCCAGACGCCAGACGCCGGGTTCAAGGCCGCGCATCCCAACAACGCCGCTTACACCGTGGCCTACAGCCTCGGCCGTGGCTATGTCGGTAACCCAAACATCCAGCCGGAAAAGTCGAAGAGCTTTACCGTCGGAACGGTCATCGAGCCGGTGCGCTGGCTGACGCTGACCGCCGACTATTTCAACGTGAAGAAGTCGAATCTGATCGTCACCGGTCCACAGACGTCGGATGCGATCAACGCTTATTACTCGGTTGAATCGAAGACCTTCGCCTCGGCCGCTGCCGCTGCTGCGGCGGCCTGCGCTGCGGTCGCCGCGGTGGGCACCGGTTATTCGTGCAACGTGATCGATGCGGCGGATCCGTTCTCGCTCAATGCACTGCCGCGTCTCCTGGTGCTCAACGCGCCTTATGTGAATGCGTCGTACGAGGTGATCGCCGGCCTGCAATTCGGTGCCAGCGCACGGGTTCCGATCACGTCCGGTCTGCATTTCGAGACCCGCCTCGACGTGCAGGAGACCATGAAATACGATCTCCATCCGGCCGGTGGCGCGGTGCAGCATTATGCCGGCACGGTTGGTCCGGAAGATCTGTCGTCGGGCGGTGGCACGCCGCGTTGGCGCGGCAACTGGCAGAATACGCTGATCTTGGGTCAGGTCGCGCTCACCACCACTACCTATTATGTCGGACGGATGAAGGCGGTCGCCGCCGATCAGTCGACCTCGGTTAATGGCGATACGTCGTGCGCGGCTGTTGTTTACAAGGATGCGAGCGGGGGCACCTCCTTCTGCAACATCAACAGCTTCATCTACACAGACGTAAACGTCGACTTTACCGTGAACGACAAGTTCAAGTTCTTCTTCACCGTGGGTAACGCGTTCAACGCACGCGCGCCGATCTTCGCGAACAACGCTTATACCACGCAACCGAACTATCTGACCTCGTGGCACAACGCTGGCATCGTCGGCCGTACTTTCCAGGCAGGCGCAAACTTCAAGTTCTAAAACCTGCGCTATAGCTTCGGTCTTAAGGGCGGTCTCTGTGAAGGGGCCGCCCTTTTTTGTTCAATTGCTACGCGCACGCAACGAAGTTGTTGTTTTTATGTAACAGAGTGAAATGAAAGCGTAACGAGGGGTGCGCGGCTGGCTTTACAGCGTGCCTTGAGCGCTTCATCCCATGCACATGTCTCGGGGGGCCGGGCACATGTTCGGTCACGAGACTTGCAAACAACGCCGCGGTGCGAATGCTTCGTAGATGCGTGCGGTCAGCAAGGGAAATGACGTGATCGGAACAGATTTTATCGCGCGCAAGGCACGGCTGCTGACGGGGGCCGCATCCACTGCGCTGCTCCTCACCGCAGTTCCCGCGGTTGCGCAGGACCAGCAAGCCGCCGCCGCCCCGGCCGCGACGGCACCCGAGCAAGCGCAGCCCGACACGGGCAGCCAGGGCCAGGACATTGTCGTCACCGGCTCGTTGATCCGCAATAGCGCCGCCGCCGGTGCCGCACCGATCAACACGCTGACCGCGCAAGACTTTGCCAATCGCGGCCAGAACACCATCGCTGAAGCGCTGCAGACCATTCCGGCCAACGGTGCCGGCACGATGACGCGCGCGTGGAACAGCTTCGGTTTCGCCACCGGCGCGACCGCGGTGTCGCTCCGCGGCCTCACCACCGGCAACACGCTGACGGTGTTCGACGGTCTGCGCTCCGCAATCTATCCGCTCGGGGATGACGGCCAGCGCAGCTTTGTCGATCTCAACACGATCCCGCAAGCGATTGTCGAAAAGGTCGACGTCCTGCAGGACGGTGCTTCGGCAACTTATGGTGCCGACGCGGTTGCAGGCGTCGTCAACGTTGTCGTGAAGAAGCAAATTGTCGGGCTTCACGCCAACGCGTCGGCCGGTATCTCGCAGCGCGGCGACGGTGGCGAAACGCGCGCGGACGTGACCTATGGTTATGGCAAGCTGAGCGAGCAGGGTTTCAACTTCTACGTCAATGCTGAATTCCAGCATGACAACCCGATCTTCGCACGCGATCGCGGCTATCCGTGGAACACCAACAATTACAGCGCGATCTGTAAGGCGGGTGGCACCTGTCTGCCCAACGAGACGATCAACGGGATTCAGGGCGATGGCACCTTTGGTGGTCTGGGCGCGACGCGCGTTCCGGTCGTGCGGCCTTATCTTAACGGCAGCGCTGTTCCCGGCTCGCAATTCCAGTTGCTCAATCCGGCGGCTGGCTGCCGCGACCTGACCGCGATCACCTTGACGGCGGCACAGCAGGCGCAGGCTGCAGCGGCAGGCACGCCGACCGGTTCGCTGGTCTGCTCGCAGGACAACGTCAAAGATTATCTGATGGAAATCCCGGAGGAGCAGCGCTTCGGGGCGACCGCGCATCTGACCGTCAATGTCGGCAGCCAGGCGCAGGCCTATCTGATGGGCAATTTCTACGAAACGCAGACCAACAGCAGCATTTCGCCGCTGAACTTCGCGGGCCAGACCGCGGCGGGCGGCACGCAATTCACGCTCAGCCCGGTTCTCCTGCCGGTCTATGTTTGCCCGCGCGGCACGACGGTCGCCTGCACTGCGGCCAATGGCACGCTCAATCCGAACAATCCGTTCGCATCGCTGGGCCAGCAGGCGCGGGTGAACTATCGCTACGATCAGCCGCGTATCTCGTTGACCGATGCCAAGACCTATCGCTTCGCAGGCGGGATCCAGGGCACGTTCGGCCAGGGTTGGAAATACAATGCCGATGCGACCTATTCCGAGGTCGATCTGAAGGTCACCAATAAGAACTATCTCAACGCGCAGCGCCTGATCAACGTGATCAACGACGGCTCGTTCAACTTCGTCGACCCGTCGCTCAACACGCAGGCAACACGCGACTATATCGCGCCGACCAACAACAACCTGTCGACGTCGAAGTTGTGGCAAGTCCAGGCATCGCTTTCCAAGTCGTTCTTCACCTTGCCTGGTGGGGATCTGACTGTGGCAGTTGGTGGTGCGTACCGGTATGAATCGGTCAACAATCCGAGTGCGAACGCGCCGAACGAGGTCAACCCGGCCGACCGCTATTACAGCATCAACTCGGTCAGCACAGCGGGCAGCCGCAACGTGAAATCGGGCTTCTTCGAAATCGAAGCGCCGCTCTTCAACATGCTGACGTTGAGCGGTGCCGGTCGCTATGACGATTATTCATCGGGCCAAAGCAACTTCTCGCCGAAGGTCACCGCGATCTTCAAGCCGATCGAGCAGCTGAAGATCCGCGGGACCTGGTCGCGTGGTTTCCGCATCCCGAGCTTCCAGGAAGCCTATGGCCAGCCGACGACCGGTTATGTCACGGCGACGGTTTCGCCGACCCAGGCTGGCGGTGCGGCCTATATCGCGGCGCACGGGGGCGACACCTATGCAACGCAGCCGTACACTTATGGTCTGACCTCGGCGGGCAATCCCAATTTGAAGCCCGAAAAGTCGACGAGCATCACCGGGGGCATCGTCTTCGAGCCGACCCGTCGTCTCAGCTTCACGCTCGATTACTACCATATCAAGATCAACGGCCTGATCGGGGCACCGGATTATTCGGGTGTGGCTGCGGCCTATTATGCCAATAACGGCGTCGTGAATGTCCCAGGCATCACCGTGAAGCCGGGCGTGGCGGATCCGAACTTCCCGACCGCGCTGCCGCAGCTGGGCTTCATCCAGTACAGCTTCATCAACACGACCTCGGAAACGACGTCGGGGCTCGACATGTCGGGTACGGCACGGATCCCGCTGGGCCATGGCATCAACCTCACCAGCCGCGTCGATGCGACGTATCTGATCGATCTTAAGCAGGTTCAGCCGAACGGTACGATCCAGCGCTTCGACGGATCGCTCAGCCCGTGCAACATCACGTCGTGCTCGGGTGCGCCGAAGTGGCGTGGCAGCTGGCAGAACACGCTCGACTTCAACGGCAAGGGTACGTTGAGCGCGACGGCCTATTACACCAGCGGCTATGACATGGCGTCGGTCGATTACGGCGGCGTTCCGGGCGATTGCGCCAATAATGGCGGTGTATCGGTCTACACGTACTCGGACGGCTCGCCGTACAAGTGCCGCGCGCGCCGCTTCATTGATGTGGATATGAGCGCGAGCGTCAAGGTGGGCAGCCGCTTCACCTTCTACGCAAACGTCCTCAACGTGTTCGACGTGAAGCCTGACTTCAACCCGGGCCAGACCTATGACACGGGCTTCGGCTATAACGTGGCATGGGAAAGCCAGGGCTTTATCGGCCGCTTCGTCCGCTTCGGCGCGAAGGTCGACTGGTAAGCCAACCGCATCATAGCAACGCGAAGGGGCGGTTCCTGCAAGGGAGCCGCCCCTTTTCGTATCAGTCGACGGTCAGCTCCAATTTGCCGTCGCCTTCGTCGACCCGCACCGTTGCTCCATCCTTCACGCTTCCGCGCAGGATCAGGTCGGCGAGCGGGTCCTGCAAATAGCGCTGCACCGCGCGCTTCAGGGGGCGCGCGCCGTACACCGGATCATAGCCAACGCGGCCCAACCACGCGCGCGCGGCATCGGTCAGCTCCAGCGCAACCTTGCGTTCGCCGAGCAGCGTCGCGATGCGCTGCACCTGGATGTCGACGATCGGCGCCATCTCCGCCTGGCCCAGCCGGTGGAACAGCACGATCTCGTCCAAGCGGTTCAGGAATTCGGGGCGGAAATGCCCGCGCACGATTTCCATCACTTGCGGCTCGACGCTCGCCACATCCTCGCCTTCGCCGAGCGTCGTCAGCACCTGGCTGCCAAGGTTGGAGGTCAGCACGATGATCGTGTTGGTGAAATCGACCGTGCGGCCCTGGCCGTCGGTCAACCGCCCGTCGTCGAGCACTTGCAGCAGGATGTTGAACACATCGCCATGCGCCTTCTCGACCTCGTCGAACAGCACCACCTGATACGGCCGCCGCCGCACCGCCTCGGTGAGAACGCCGCCTTCTTCATAACCGACATAGCCGGGAGGGGCGCCGATCAGCCGCGCGACCGCGTGCTTTTCCATGAACTCGCTCATGTCGATGCGCACCATTGCGGTGGGATCATCGAACAGGAATTCGGCGAGTGCCTTGGTCAGCTCGGTCTTGCCGACGCCGGTTGGCCCGAGAAACAGGAACGAACCGAGCGGTCGATTCGGGTCCTGCAGCCCCGCACGCGCGCGGCGCACGGCGGTCGAGACGGCGCGGATCGCATTTTGCTGGCCGATCACGCGCTTGCCGATCGTCGCTTCCATCTGCAGCAATTTGTCGCGCTCGCCCTCCAGCATCCGCTCGACCGGGATGCCGGTCCAGCGCGCGACGACACCGGCAATGTCCTCGCCCGTCACTTCCTCGCGCAGCATCGCGCCCTTGGTCGCGCCTGCCGCCGCATCCAATTGCCGCTGCAATTCGGGGATGCGCCCGTAGGACAGCTCGCCCGCCTTGGCGAGGTCGCCGGCCCGTTGCGCCTGCTCCAGTTCGAGCCGCGCGGCGTCGATCTGTTCCTTCAGCTTGGCCTCGGCCGAGATCTTGTCCTTCTCACCTTGCCAGCGCGTGGTCAGTTCGGAGGATTGCTGTTCGAGATTGGCCAGCTCGCCGTCGAGCTTCACCAGCCGGTCGCGCGATGCTTCGTCGCTCTCGCGCTTCAACGCCTCGCGCTCGATCTTGAGCTGGATGATCCGCCGGTCGAGGATTTCGATTTCCTCGGGCTTGCTTTCCACTTCCATGCGGATGCGGCTGGCGGCCTCGTCCATCAGATCGATCGCCTTGTCGGGCAAAAACCGATCGGTGATGTAGCGGTTGGAGAGCGTCGCTGCTGCCACGATTGCCGCATCGGTGATGCGCACGCCGTGGTGCAGCTCGTACTTTTCCTTGAGCCCGCGCAGGATCGAGATCGTGTCGGGCACGGTCGGCTCGCCGACGAACACCGGCTGGAAACGGCGCTGGAGCGCGGCATCCTTCTCGACATACTTCCGATATTCATCGAGCGTGGTCGCGCCGACGCAGTGCAGCTCGCCGCGCGCGAGCGCGGGTTTCAGCAAATTGCCCGCATCCATCGCGCCTTCGGATTTGCCCGCGCCGATCAGCTGATGCATCTCGTCGATGAACAGAACGATGTCGCCCTCGGCGGCTTTCACTTCGTCGAGCACGCCCTTTAGGCGTTCCTCAAACTCGCCGCGATATTTGGCACCCGCGATCAGACTGCCCATGTCGAGCGACATCAGGCGGCGGTCCTTCAGCGTATCGGGCACGTCGCCATTGGCGATGCGCAAGGCAAGGCCCTCGGCGATCGCGGTCTTGCCCACGCCGGGTTCGCCGATCAGCACGGGGTTGTTCTTGGTGCGCCGCGCCAGAATCTGGATCGTGCGGCGGATTTCCTCGTCGCGGCCGATCACGGGGTCGAGCTTGCCGTCGCGCGCCGCCTGCGTCAGGTCGCGCGCGAATTTCTTGAGCGCGTCGAACTTGTCCTCGGCTCCCGCGCTATCGGCGACACGGCCGTTGCGCACCTTTTCGATCGCAGCGTTCAGCGCTTCGGGTGTGACCCCCGCGCTCTTCAGCGCCTTGCCCGCCACGGTGTTGAGCGAGAGCGCCAGCGCGACCAGCAGCCGCTCGACCGTGACGAAGCTGTCGCCCGATTTGGTCGCGATCTGCTCGGCCTGGTCGAGCACGCGCACCGCATCATTGTCGAGCCCCGGGGTCGCTTGTGCGCCGCTGCCCGACACGGCAGGGATTTTGGAGAGCGCGAGGTCGGTCTCGGTCACTGCGCGCTTGGCGTCACCACCGGCCGCCGAAATCAGGCCCGAGGCCATGCCTTGCTCATCCTCGAGCAGCGCCTTCAAAATATGTTCGGGCGCGATGCGTTGATGGCTCATCCGGATCGCGACGGTTTGCGCAGATTGCAGAAAGCCTTTCGCGCGGTCGGTGAATTTTTCGATGTTCATTGGGAAGTGTCCCTCCTTCTTCCGGCCCGATGTAGTGTTGCACTTATGCAACACAAGAGCGACTCGCGCATGATTCTCAAGGGGACGATCTACCAGCAGAAATCGTCATCCGCTTGACGCGGGATTTACGTATTTCCGCAACGCAGCATGGCTAGGTCCGGCACTGGGCGCGGGGAGTAGTGCCTGCAAAAAAACACTTTTCAGGGGATCGACCATGCGTCGTTTTACGCTTTGCCTCCTCGCGGGTGCCGCCCTGGCGTGGCCGCTCGCTGCCTCCGCCCGAGACACGTCTGTCGTTCCGACACCCGATGCCCCAGTCCCGGAGGCTCCTCCCGTCACTGATGACGCGGGCAACGACATCATCATCGTCGGCAAGGGCCAGACGCGCCAGGTGCAGCAGCTCAACCAGGCCGACATTGCGATCCTCGCCGCCGGCACCAGCCCGCTGAAGGCAATCGCCAAGCTCCCCAACGTCAACTTCCAGTCGGCCGATGCCTTCGGTGCCTATGAATGGTCCGAGCGTGTCTCGATCCGCAGCTTCAACCAGAACCAGATCGGCTTCACACTCGACGGCATCCCGCTCGGCGACGGGTCGTATGGCAACACAAACGGCCTGCATATCAGCCGCGCGATTTCGCCCGAAAACGTTGGCCGTACCGAAGTATCGCAGGGGTCGGGCTCGATCGGCACGCAAGCCACCAACAATCTCGGCGGCACTGTCGAATTCTTCTCGAGCGACCCCAAGCCGACCTTCGGGCTGACGCTCAACGGCACTTATGGCAGCGCCAACACCGTGCGCGCCTTTGGTCGCCTCGACACCGGCGTGCTCGGCGAAAACGGGCCGAGCGCCTATGTCTCCTACGGCTTCCTCGATACCGACAAATGGAAGGGCTATGGCGTCCAGCGCCAGAACCAGGTCAACGCCAAGTTCATCGCCCCCGTCGGCCCGGTGCGCTTGGTCGGCACCTTCGATTTCTCCGATCGCCGCGAGAATGATTATCAGGATCTGTCGCTCGACATGATCAAGCGCCTGGGCCTGCGCAACGACAATATCTCGAACAACTTCCCGCTGGCGGTGCTGATCGCGGATACCGGCGCGAACAGCGGCTACACCGGTGCCCCCAAACTCAATCCGGCGGCGGGCACGGTTACACCGGCCCCTTATGCCAATGCCGACGATGTCTATTATGACGCTGCGGGCCTGCGACAGGATTATCTCGCCTCGCTTGGCGTCGAGACCGCCAAGGGCGCGACCGTCCACGGCGAATTGAAGGCCTATTATCATGCGAACCATGGCCAGGGCATCTGGTTCACGCCGTATGTCCCCTCGCCGTCGGGCGTGCCGATTTCGGTGCGCACCACCGAATATGACATTCACCGCAAGGGTGTGTTCGGCTCGCTGGGCACCAAGCTCGCCTTTAACGATTTCACCGTCGGCGGCTGGTATGAAGTCAACGATTTCCGCCAAGCCCGGCGCTATTACGGGCTCGACAGTCGCACCACGCCGACACGCGATGCCCTGCACTTCCAGTATCTTCCGTTCGCGACGCAGTGGTACAACACCTATCAGACCGACACCGTGCAATATTATGTGCAGGACAAGATTGCGCTTGGCGATCTGACGGTCGATCTTGGCTGGAAGGGCTTTTCGGTCACCAACAAGGCCACGCCGATCGTGTCGGGCGGCCTTGCCTCGGGCCGGATCCAGGTGAAGGATTTCTTCCAGCCGCACGCAGGGCTCAACTACAAGCTGGGCAATCAGGTCGAATTGTTCGGCGATTTCACCGAAGTGACGCGCGCGTTCGTCGCAGCGGCAACGAGCGGACCGTTCGCTACCACGCAGGCCGGGTTTAATGCGCTGCTGACGACCAACAAGCTGAAGCCTGAAACATCTGACACCTATGAAGTCGGCGCGCGCTATCATCATAGCGGCATAAACGCCTCGGTCGCTGGCTATTATATCGATTTCCAGAACCGCACGCTGGCGCAGACGGTCGGTGCCGGGATCGTCGGCAACCCGCCGATCCTCTCCAACGTCGGTTCGGTGCGCGCCTACGGCATCGAGACCGCGCTGGAAGCCAAGATCGGCTACGGCTTCGGCGTCTACGCTTCGTACAGCTACAACGACTCGACCTATCGCGACAACGTAACGGTCGGCGGCGTGGTGCAGAACATCCGGGGCAAGCAAACCGTCGATACGCCCAAGCATCTTGCCAAGGCCGAGCTGACCTATGACAAGGGCATGTTCTTCGGCCGCGTCGGCGCGGATTATATGAGCCGCCGTTACTTCACCTATACCAACGACCAGTCGGTGCCCGACCGTGTCCTGGTCGACGCAACGATCGGTGCCCGCGTCACGATCGGCGATCGCAAGTTCGAAATCCAGGGCAACGCGACCAACCTGTTCGACAAGAAATATATCTCGACGATCGGGTCGAACGGTTTTGGCTATTCGGGCGACAACCAGACGCTGCTGGCGGGTGCGCCCGCCCAGTATTTCGTGACGATCAAGGCCGGGTTCTAAGCCAAGCCCGTCGGGGGTGTGATTATCCCCTCGTCGTACCGCCGTCGCCCCGCTACACCCTGACGCAAACGATAAAAGGTCAGGGTGGATGCGGGGATTGCGGCGGGCGGCGGTCGGCTTGGGCGTGTTGCTATTGGGGCTCGGCCTCGCTCTTGCGGTGTGGGAGCCGCTGGTCGCGATCCGTGTAACGCCACCGCCCGCCCATCATTACGATAGCGTCATCGCCCGCGATCATTTCGGCGTGCCACATATCTTCGGCAAGACCGATCCCGATGTCGCGTACGGCGTGGCCTATGCCCATGCCGAAGATGATTTCGCGACGCTGCAGGAAGCGGTGGCGATGGCGCGTGGGCGGCTCGGTGCGCTGCAGGGCGCGGACGGGGCCAAGGTCGATTACACCTTGCGCCTGCTCGGCGCGCGCGAGACCGCGCACCGCGATTATGCGAAGCAGCCGGCCGATGTACGCGCCTTGCTCGATGCCTATGCCAGCGGGCTCAACGCTTATGCGCGGCGGCATCCGGGCGAGATCCGCCTCGCGCGGCTGTTCCCGGCCAATGGCGAGGACATTGCGACCGGCTTCGTGCTGCGCACCCCATTCTTCTTCGGGCTAGACCAGACGCTCGGCGCATTGTCGGGCGACACCGCCTTGCCGCGCGAAAGCGCCGGGTCCGTGCCCGACAGCCCCGATCCGGCGGCGTTACCGGCGACGGGTGAAGCCATGCCCAACGGCTCCAACGCCTTTGTCGTCGGCCCGAAGCGCTCGGCCGATGGCTTCACCCGCGTCATCGCCAATTCGCATCAGCCGTGGAGCGGCCCGGTCGCCTGGTATGAACTGAGCGTGCAGTCGGGCAGCGGCTGGCACTTTTCGGGCGCGACCTTTCCCGGCGTGCCCTTCCCGGTGCTCGGCCATAACGAACATCTCGGCTGGACCAACACCGTCAACCGCCCCGATCTGACCGATGTCTACGAATTGACGCTCGATGCCGATCGCACCCACTATCGCTTCGATGGGGCGTGGCGTCCGCTACAGGCGCAGCGCGTGTGGCTGAAGGTGCGCTTCGGCCCGTTCGTGCTGCCGATCCCCAAAATGGCGTATCGCGCGGTGCAGGGGCCGGTGATCGTCAACAAGAGCGGGGCCTATGCGATCCGCTATGCCGGGGCCGACCAGCTCCGCATGATCGAGGAATATTACCGCCTCACCCGCGCGCGCGACTTTGCCGAATGGCAGAAGGCGCTGGCGATCCAGGGCGTGCCCGCGACCAATTTCCTCTATGGCGATGCGCACGGCACTATCGCCTATTTCTACAATGCCAGCTTCCCCAACAGGAAGCCGGGCTTCGATTACCGTCACGTTCTGCCCGGTGACACCTCGCGCGATTTCGCGCCCGGTACGGTGCCGTTCGCGCAAGTGCCGCGCAACGTGAACCCCGCCTCGGGCTTTCTCGTCAACGCCAACAACACCCCGTTCCAGGCGGCGGGGGCGGGGTCCGAACTCAAACCCGGCGATTATTCGCCGCTATTGGGAATCGAGACCGACACCACCAATCGCGGCACCCGCGCGGTCGAACTGATGGGCGCGCATCCGTCGATCAGCGCCGACGATCTGCGGCGCATCAAATATGATACCGGCATCAGCCGCCTGAGTTGGGCGGCGCGCTGGTATGGCGACATCGCCCGCGTCGATCCGCACGGCGACGCGCAACTGGCGCAGGCACAGGCGCTGCTCCAGCGTTGGAACTGGGATTTCGATGGCCATCATAGCGGGCAGGCGCTCGCCGCGATTCTGCTGCGCACAGGGCAGAAATGGCATTATCCGCGTCGCCCCGAGCTCGACCCGCGCGATGCGCTGGCCAAGGCGGCTGGGTATCTGCAACGGCATTTCGGCACGCTCGATCCGCCGCTCGGCACCGTGTTGCGCTTGCGGCATGGCGCGGTGGACTTACCGCTCGACGGTGGCCCCGACGTGCTGCGCGCCGCCTCGACCTGGGATGAAGCCGATGACGGGCGACTGGTGGTGAAGCATGGCGACAGCTTCATCATGTTCATGACCTGGGATAAGGCAGGCCGCGTCAGCTCGGACTCGGTGCAGCCTTATGGTGCGGCGACGACTCGGCCGCAATCACCGCATTATGCCGACCAGGCCCCGCTGTTCGTCGCGCACAAGACCAAGCCGGTATTGTTCTGGCGCGAAGACCTCCGCAAGAAGATCGAGCGCGTCTATCGCCCGTGATCGCCGCCTCGCTCCCCAGGTCGACAGGAGAGAGTGCTGCCAGCCCCACGCTCCTCCCCTCCCTGAAAGGGAGGGGACTGAGGGGTGGGTCGGCCCGTGGTCGAACGTGACCTCCGCCATTGGCCAACCCACCCCCGACCCCTCCCTTGCAGGGAGGGGAGGAAGAAGCGCCTCAACGCGCGCCAGCAAGCACGCCCCACCGCCACCCCCTCAACGCAGCGATTGCTACGGCCAGAACAGTGCGATAGCCTGCTGACACAGTCCTATATTCACACACCATTTCCCAGGGGATCCATCGATGACCGTCAAGCTGTTCGCGCTCTCCGGCGTGGCGCTCGCCACGCTCGCCGTGCCGGCCTTTGCGCAGACCGCGCCCAAGCCCGTGCCGGTCGCCGAATTGGTCAAGCAAGTCGATATTCCCTATAGCGAATTCCGCCTCGCCAATGGCCTGCGCGTCATCGTCAATACCGATCGCAAGGCGCCGGTCGTGGCGATCAGCGTGTGGTACAATGTCGGCTCGAAGTTCGAGCCCAAGGGCAAGACCGGCTTTGCGCATCTGTTCGAGCATCTGATGTTCAACGGCTCCGAGAATGCGCCGAAGGACTATTTCACCTATACCAAGGCGATCGGCGCGACCGATCTCAACGGCACGACCTATTTCGATCGCACCAATTATTTCGAGACGGTGCCGGTCGCAGCACTAGACCGCGCGCTGTTCCTGGAAAGCGACCGCATGGGCTATCTGCTCGGGGCGATCACGCCCGGCGTGGTCGATGAGCAGCGCGGCGTCGTGCAGAATGAAAAGCGGCAAGGCGACAACCAGCCGTTCGGTCTGATCGAATATAAGCAGGTCGAGACGCTGTTCCCCGCGACGCACCCTTATGGCCACACTACGATCGGATCGATGGCCGATCTCGATTCGGCCAGCGTCGAGGATGTGAAGGCCTGGTTCCGCAGCCATTACGCCCCCAACAATGCGGTGCTGGTGCTGTCGGGCGATATCGATGCCGCCAAGGCCAAGCTGCTGGTCGAGAAATATTTCGGTGCGATCCCCAAGGGGCCGGAAAGCGTCGTGCCCGCCGCCGACGTGCCGACTTTGGCCGCGCCCAAGGTGGAAACGATCAAGGACCGCGTTGCCACCACGCGCATCTATCGCATGTGGGCGGTGCCGGGCCTCAACAACCCCGAAGCAGTGTCGCTGGACGTGACCGCCGGGGTGCTGGGCGGCCTCGCCAGCAGCCGTCTCGACAATGCGCTGGTGCGCAAGGAAAAGCTCGCGGTGCGCGTGTCGGCCAACAATGAGAGCTTCGCGCAGGTCGGCATGTTCGTGGTCAGCGCCGATGTGCGCCCGGGCGTCGATCCGGCGCTGGTCGCCAAGCGGCTCGACGAGATCATTGCCGATGTCATCGCCAACGGTCCGACTGCGGATGAAGTGCAGCGCGTTGCGACGCGCGACGCTGCGGCACGCATTGCCGGGCTTGAATCGACCGGTGGTTTCGGCGGCAAGGCGGTCGCGCTCGCCGAAGGCGCGCTGTATGAAAACGATCCCGGCTTCTACAAGAAGCAACTGGCCGAACTCGCCGCGCAGACGCCCGCGCAAGTCAAGGCGGCCAGCGCCAAATGGCTGACGCGCCCGGTCTACGCGCTGACCGTCGTGCCCGGCGCGCGCGATGCTTATGTCGAGGCGACACCGGCGGCCAAGGTCGCCGCTGCGCCCGAGCCTGAATTTAAGGGCACGCGCGGCGCCCTCCCCGCGGTCGGCACCTTGTCGAGCCTGGTCTTCCCCAAGGTCGAGCATGCCAAGCTCAAGAACGGCATCGAACTGGTCTATGCCTATCGCAACGCCGTGCCGATCACCCAGGCGTCGATCAGCTTCGACGCGGGTGTCGCCGCCGATGTGCCGGGCAAGCTCGGCACGCAGGCGCTGACGCTCGACATGCTCGACGAAGGCACGCTCACGCGCGATTCGATCGCGATCGCCGAAGCCAAGGAGCGGCTGGGCGCGAACATCACCAGCGGATCGGGGCCCGATCGCACCGTTGTCGGCCTGTTCACGCCGAGCGCCAACCTCGCCGCTTCGACCGAATTGCTCGCCGATATCGTGCGGCATCCGAAGTTCGATCCGGCGGAAGTCGCTCGCGTCAAGAACCAGCAGCTTTCGCGAATCTCGGCCGAGCTGACCAGCCCGCAGGGCCTGGCAACGCGCGTCTATCCCAAGCTGATCTACGGCGCGGCCTATCCCTACGCGAAGTCGTTTGGCAGCGGCGATGCCAAGGCGGTGGCCGCGCTGACGCGCGACGATCTGATTGCCTTCCAGCAAGCCTGGATCCGGCCCGACAAGGCCAAGATCTTCGTCGTCAGCGATCGTCCGCTGGCCGAAGTGAAGGCGGCGTTCGACGCGCGCTTTGGCGACTGGACGCCGACCGGACCGGCGGGCGTCAAGGATTTCAGCGTCAAGGCCGCACCGTCTGCGCCCAAGATCGTGCTGATCGACCGGCCCGATTCGCCGCAGTCGTTCCTTATCGCCGGGATTCCCACGCGCCTGGTCGGCACCGACGATCTGCTGCCGGTGATCACCGCCAACGACACGCTCGGCGGCGACTTCCTGTCGCGCGTCAACATGGACCTGCGCGAGGCGCGGCATTGGTCATACGGCGTCAACGGGTCGTTCCGCCGTGCGCAGCACGACACGCCCTATCTGCTCGGGACCGGGGTGCAGGCCGACAAGACCGGTGAATCGATCAAGTCGCTGCGGACCGATTTTGCGGAGTTCCTGACCACCAAGGGCATTACCCAGGAAGAGTTTGATCGCACCATCACCGATGCGATCAGCTCGTTGCCGGGCAATTTCGAAACGTCGGGCGCCGTGCTTGGGGCTTTGCAGCAAAACGACCTCTACAAGCGTCCCGACGATTATTATGCGACGCTGCCGCAAAAATATCGCGCGATGACGGCAGCCGAGCTTGACGCTGCGGCACGCACGGCAATCGACCTGGCCAAGACCGTCTGGATCGTCGTCGGCGACGCGGCGAAGGTCCGTGGCCAGCTTGACAGCATCGGGTTGCCGGTTGAGGTGGTGCCCGCCGCATCCGTCGCGGATGCGCGCTGAAGATTCTTTGTCAGGAGAGAGATCATGGCTGCAATCGACGGAACCTGGGATACCATCGTCAAGTCGCCGCTGGGCGACCAGAAGGCCGTGCTGACGGTCAAGACCGACGGCGCTAGCTGGACCGGAAGCCAGGTCGGCGCGCAGGGCAGCGCCGAAATCACCGACGGCATCGTCGACGGCGAGACGATCAAGTGGACGATGTCGATCGTCGTGCCGATGCCGATGACGCTGACGTGCGAAGCGACCGCCGATGGCGACACGCTGACCGGTTCGGTCGGCGCCGGCGCGTTCGGCAGCTTCCCGATGACGGGCACCCGCGCGGCCTGAGCCGTTCGCTCAACCGACACGAAAAAGGCCCGCGTTCCACCAGGAGCGCGGGCCCTTTTTAATCCTCCCCGTTCCGGGGAGGGGGACCATGCGCAAAGCGCATGGTGGAGGGGGCTCGCCCCAAGCGCAGCCTCGGCCGCGGTAGCCGCCCGGCCTCACCACTCTCCCGTTCGTTTCGAGCGAAGTCGAGAAACCCGTCACACCGGGGGCAGGTTTCTCGACTACGCTCGAAACGAACGGGGGGAGGGCTAAATCACCGCCCCAGCCGCGTCACATGCCCCATCTTGCGCCCCGGCCGCGTCTCCTTGCCGTACAGGTGCAGATGCGCACCCGGCTCGGCAAGGATTTCGGCCCAGCGGTCGGCGTCATGGCCGATCAGATTCTCCATCGCCACGGTGGGCGCGGTCAGGCCGGTGTCGCCCAGCGGCAGCCCGCAAATCGCGCGGATATGGTTCTCGAATTGCGAGCACACCGCGCCCTCGATCGTCCAATGCCCCGAATTGTGGACGCGCGGTGCCATTTCGTTGAACACCGGCCCATCGACGCCCGCGAAGAATTCGCACGCCAGCACCCCGACATAATCGAGCTGGTCGGCGATCCGCCCGGCCAGTGCCGCCGCCTCGCCCCAGCTCGCCGCGACTTCGGCCGGGGCAGGCAAGGTCGATCGCGCCAGCACGCCATCCTTGTGTTCGTTCCATGGCGGCGGATAGCTCACCATCTGCCCATCGCCGCGCCGCGCCAGGATGATCGAGAATTCATGGCTGAAGGTGACGAACCCCTCGAGGATCGCCGGGCGCCGCCCGATCGCGTCCCACGCCGCCGCCACATCGCCGGGCGCGGTCAGGCGCACCTGGCCCTTGCCGTCATAGCCCATGCGCAGTGTCTTCAGGATCGCAGGCGTGCCGATTTCGGCCACCGCCGCCTCCAGTTCGGCGAGCGTCTCGACCTTGGCCCAGGGCGCGGTGCGCCCGCCGAGATCGCGCACGAACGCCTTTTCGGTCGCGCGGTCCTGCGCCACGCCCAGCGCGGCGGGGGCGGGGTGGACCGGCACCTTGCCCGCCAGATAGTCGACCGGATCGAGCGCGATATTCTCGAACTCATAAGTGATGACATCGGCGGCCGCGGCGAATTCATCGAGCACGATGCGGCTGTGATAATCCGCGCGGGTGAAGCTGGACGCGGTCTGCGCCGCCACCGCTTCCTCATCGGGCGCGAGGATGCGGGTGTTGTAGCCAAGCTGCGCCGCCGCCACCGCGAGCATCCGCCCAAGCTGGCCGCCGCCCAGAATGCCGATGGTCGAGCCGGGGGGAAGGGGGGTCATGCTGGTCCGTCCGCTTGGTGAAGAGAAAATCGCTCGGTCTTTATCCTCCCCTCCCT
>Ga0209482_1000025_pt1 | contig 123869 bp, 125 predicted proteins | sample CoawatmetaG10DNA_FD_187512 | JGI IMG/M metagenome (GOLD analysis project Ga0209482, IMG submission 187512) | Marine microbial communities from the West Antarctic Peninsula - Coastal water metaG104-DNA (SPAdes) (version 2) | ecosystem: Environmental > Aquatic > Marine > Coastal ...
CAGCAGGTAGAAGACCAGCTGAATAAATTACAATTATTACAAGATAAATTATCTGGGGTGTTAAAGCGGGTTGCGTCGCAGGATAAAACGTTGTCAGACCAGCATAAAACTGACATTGGGCAAGCTCAGCTTGCTCAGCAGCATGCCAAAGATCTAGCGGCGCAAGATGAAACCTTGTCAGAACAGCGAGAAGCAGACTTAAGCCAAGCTTTGCGTCAACAACAGTATGCGAGAGAGCTTACTGCTTTGACCGCTTCTGTGGAAACCTTATTGCAACAAATCGAAGGCTCTACCATGGGTGACGATTTGGATATTATTACCAATCGAATTGGCATACTTGAGAGTAAAGCTAGAGTGCTAACTGCGATCGAACAAAATGCTAGTGAAATGGACGAGCGAGTTTATTTGATGGAACAATCTGCTGAGTCTGTAAGAGCTTTTCGCAGGGACACTAACCGACTTTTAAATGAACTCCAAAGTCAGATTCGAAACCTAGCTTATAGCCAGTAATCAAGCTGGATAAACCCAAAGGACTTCAGCATGCATAAGCTATCGCATCCTAAAATCCAATTGGGCCATTGGCCTACGCCACTTGAGCCTATGTTACGAATCAATGCTATGCACAAAGGCCCTGAGCTATGGGTCAAGCGAGACGATTGCTCCGGCCTTGCTTTTGGCGGCAATAAAACCCGAAAATTAGAATACTTGCTGGCCGATGCTCAGCTTGAGGGAGCAACCACTTTGCTGACCGCTGGTGGTTTGCAATCAAACCATGCGCGACAAACTGCAGCAGCAGCAGCGCGGGTAGGGTTAGGTTGTGAATTGTTTTTAGAGGATGTAGAGGGTGTTTCAGAGCCAGACTACAACCACTCTGGCAATGCGCTGTTGAATCAATTGCTTGGAGCAAGGGTGCATCGTCTCACTGCAGGCCAAGACTTAAACGCGGTGATGGCTCTGCGTGCCCAAACCCTTAGGGCCTCAGGTCAAGAGCCTTATATTGTGCCGGTAGGTGGCAGTAATGCTATTGGTGCAATGGGTTACGTTAATTGTGGTTTAGAATTGGCACAACAAATACAGGTGCAGGGCTTTAGCTTCGATGCCATTGTTTTAGCTACGGGGAGTGCTGGAACTCAAGCAGGTTTGTTGGCAGGCTTAGCCTTAGCTGGGCAAGATATTCCAGTGTTAGGTGTTACTGTAAGCCGCTCCAGTGGAGAGCAATGCCAAAAGGTGTTGGCTTTAGTGCACGAAGTGCAAGCTTTACTTCAGCAACCCAAGTTGCATGAAGATCATGTGATTTGTTTTGATCAATATTATGGCTTAGCTTATGGTGACCCAACACCACCAATGATCGAAGCTGTGCGACTTGCCGCTAGCCTGGAGGGGCTGTTTTTGGATCCAGTTTATTCTGGTAAAGCTTTTGCAGGGCTGTTAGATCTTGTTCGGCACGGCTATTTTGACATTTCGCAGCGCATTCTGTTTTTACACACCGGCGGTGCACCCGCCCTGTTTGCCTATAGTGACTGTTTGAGTGAGCATTAAAAAACCATGCTTTTAACCAAGGTGATTAGGTGATTAGGTGTTTTGGACTTTCAAGATGTTTGCCCCGACGCTTAAATGTGTCAATGATTATTCTTTTTAGGGCAGCAGCTACTGGCATTTGTTGATGATGGCGAGAGCTAAGTAGGGCAATCTGACGTTTTATAGGTGGTTCTTCAATTAACCTAAATGCAAGTTCATCGTTGTCCTTCGGAAAAGCCATCCATGGCAGTGTAGTAATACCTGCACCTGCTTCCAACATAGCAATTAATGAAGTCATATGGGTCACCTGCATTGGGGCAGATAAAAACTTTTGTGCAGGGGTATTATCAACTAGTGGTGTGGTGCCATTGCGAATAAGTTTTTGTTGGCCTAGTTCCATCCAATTAATAGTATTGCCTATCTGCATCCACGGATGAGCTTTACGGGCGACAAGGCCTACGCGGTCAGCGCATAAGTGAGTATGGTGAAGGTCTAGCTCGGTTTGCCAAATACTACTAATGGCTAGGTCAATCCGTCCATCGAGTACCTTATCTCTTAAGTTATCACCATTATCATCTTGCACTTGCAGGTGAACTAGTGGGTGTTGTGCTAGAAAAGCTCGAAGAATATGGGTGAGTACAGTTTTTGCAACAGACGGTAAAACACCCAACTTAATAATGCCAGACTGGCCTTGTGCCATACTTATACCATTATGTAGGGTGGTTTCATAATGTTTATAAAGGGCTTTTGCCTCAGGTAAAAAAGCCATACCAAAGGCGCTAAGTTCTCCATGACGCTCAGGGTTGAATAGAGCTGCTCCAAGTGATTGCTCAAGCTGCTTTATGGCCAAACTCACAGCTGGCTGAGATCTGCATAGAAGGCTTGCTGCCTGGCGAAAATTTTTGCACTGGGCTACAGTTAAAAAAGTGTTAATTTGAGCTATTTTTATATCTGGCAGCATGGCATTAACCCTATCGTTCGATTTTTAGTTAAACTTATCAAATAATACATTTAATTAATTATTATTATCAAGCCTGTCGGTTTAAAATGCGGTTAACTAATATAAAAGTATGCCAGTTAAGGCAAAACAGGAGCTAAAATGAACCAAGTACAAAAGAATTACATCGCTGGTCAGTGGGTAGATGGAGAATCAACGGTTAAAAACATTAACCCTTCAGACCATAGTGAAGTTGTCGGTGAGTTTGCTCAAGCGTCAGCTGAACAAGTGGATCAAGCCATTGCAGCTGCCCGTGTGGCTCAGGTTGAGTGGCAGGCTACAGGATTAGAAACCAAGCAGCGTGTGTTGCAAGCTATTGGCGATGAAATGATTGGGCGTTGTGATGAGCTTGGCGAAGTGCTTTCACGTGAAGAAGGTAAGCCTCGTGCAGAAGGCCGCGGTGAAGTTTATCGTGCCGGTCAGTTCTTTCAGTATTATGCTGCTGAAGTATTGCGCCAGATGGGTGACACTGCAGACTCTGTGCGTCCGGGTGTGGAAATCGATGTGCGTCGAGAGCCTATGGGTGTTGTGACTGTAATTAGTCCTTGGAACTTCCCAACTGCCACTGCTTCTTGGAAAATTGCCCCTGCTTTGGCCTTTGGCAACGCAGTGATCTGGAAACCAGCTAACCTAACCCCAGCCAGCGCTGTGTTGCTTGCTGAAATTATTGCCAAGCAAGACATTCCTGCAGGCCTATTTAATCTAGTGATGGGTTCTGGCTCTAGTGTGGGTGAAAAATTAATTACTTCAGATAATATTGATGCCATCACATTTACTGGTTCTTTGGCAGTAGGCAAACGTGTTGCGGTGGCTGCTGCTAGTAATCTCACCAAGTTCCAGCTAGAAATGGGCAGCAAGAATGCCTTGGTAGTGCTGGATGATGCAGATTTAGATAACGCAGCAGATTGTGCCGTTAATGGTGCTTTTGGAGGTTCTGGTCAAAAGTGTACGGCATCTTCTCGTTTGATTGTGACTGCTGGGGTACATGATGAATTTGTGGCTAAAGTTAAAGAGCGTATGGCCAAACTTAAGGTTGGTGGCGCACTGGAAGAAGGTGTGACTATTGGCCCAGCAGCAGACGCTAAGCAATTTGCACAAAATAAAGAGTACTTTAAACTAGCCCAAGACGAAGGGGGTCAATTGGTTTGTGGTGGTGAGTTTGATGACAGCAAAGGTTATTTTATGACGCCAGCATTATTTATTAATACCACGAACCAAATGCGTATTAACAGAGACGAAGCATTTGCTCCTTTAGCCTGTGTTATTAAAGTGGCAGACTATGACGAAGCCTTGGCAACATTGAATGACACGCAGTACGGCTTAACAGGGGGTATTTGTACTACTTCTCTTAAATACGCCACCCACTTTAAGCGTAATGCTAAAACTGGTTGTGTCATGGTTAACTTACCGACTGCTGGGACAGATTATCATGTGCCTTTTGGTGGTCGCAAGAATTCAAGCTTTGGTTCTCGTGAGCAGGGTAAATATGCCGAAGAGTTTTACACTGAAGTGAAGACTACTTACATGAAAGCTTGATTACTTTTATGTGGGTCGTAACGGCTTAAACCTGAAGTTTTTATGATTTTCATGCCAAGTTGATGCGCAGCTGATGTGTAACAGGAAAGGGAAAGAATGAGCAAAATGATGATGATTGATGGCTTACAATATAGCCATTGGAGCCGTGAAGTATTTGAGCAGATGCGAGAGGGCGGCTTAAGCGCTGTCCATGTGACTATTGCTTATCATGAACTTAGTCGTGAGACGCTGCAGAATATTGGCCAATGGAACCGCATGTTTGAAATACATAACGACTTGATTATGCCTGTTCACACTGCAGCAGATATTCAATCTGCACATGCTCAAAACAAGGTCGGCATCATTTTCGGGTTCCAAAACTGTTCTCCCATTGAGGATGATATTGATCTGGTGGCTATTTTTCACCAGCTTGGTGTGCGTATTATGCAGTTAACCTATAACAACCAAAGCCTTTTAGGAGCGGGTTGCTATGAGGCTACTGACTCTGGAATTTCCCGATTTGGTAAGGTTGTTATTGCAGAAATGAATCGTGTGGGCATGGTTATTGATATGTCCCACAGTGCTGAGGAAAGTACCCTGCAAGCGATTGAAATTTCACAGCGTCCGATTGTTATCAGCCATGCTAATCCAACATTTTTTGAGCCTGCCAAGCGTAATAAATCTAGCAAAGTGTTGTCTGCCTTGGCCGAAAGTGAGGGTCTGCTTGGGTTTAGTATGTACCCATTTCATCTTAAAAATGGGCCAAAGTGCCGTTTAGATGAATTTTGTACCATGGTTGCAGAGACTGTGGATCTGATGGGAATTGATCGGGTGGGCATGGGTAGTGACTTGTGCCTTAATCAGCCCATTTCAATTTTAGAATGGATGCGCAATGGCCGCTGGACTAAACAAATGGACTATGGTGAAGGTTCCGCAAGCAATGCGGCTTGGCCTGAACCTCTGTCCTGGTTTGAAACCAGTGCAGATTTCCCGAATATTGTGTTAGGGCTGAGTGAAAAAGGCTTTAATGAAGTAGAAGTAGAAAAAATAATGGGTGGTAACTGGTTAGAATTTTGTGCGGCGGGTTTCGGACCGAGTTAGCGGCCCAACATCTGCCTTTGTTTTGGGGTTCACATTTGAACTCTCCCAGCACCCACAGCATAGGTTTTTTTGAGGTATTAGCATGAGTCAAATTATATTGCGTCCAGCTTCACAAGCCATGGACTTAGAGCGTTTAGGTGCAGGTTTTTCTAGTAACTTAAGTTTCATGCGGACATTAGTTCGACACATGGTAAAGGACCAGTGGGCTATTAGTTATAGCCAATTTGAGTTAGATCAAAATGGTTATGGACACGCTGTGTTTGATATTAAAATGCCTCATAGCAAGCTAAGCTTGGTGGTTTTTTCTCAATACTTGGCACCGGAAGATCGTAATGATCGGGTGATTGCTGAAAAGTGGGACTTAACCATGACTTTAGTAGAGGGTGAGGTAGACGACCAGTGGCTCGAGCGCTTAGCGGTTAATGTACCATTACAAGAAGCTGGCCGTGTAGATTCCCGCAGTTTGTGCTTATCGCGGGGAAACCGTAGTGCTCGAATATTTGATTCTTTGCTGGCCCAGCTGCGTAGTGGTCTGCAACCAGACCCGAAAAAGCTAGCTGAAGTTGGCTACTTGTACCGTACTACGGCAGTGTATGGTTCTGGTAAATTTGGAGCTTGTGACTGGGGTAAAATTGCTCGTCAGCACCCTGATTTAGCACGTCCTTTTTCTGCTGAAATGTTGGTGTGCTATTTATTACGTCAATTTAGCTTGGATCAATTGCACCACATGGTGCACCAGCCTAATTACCCTGACGCTGTGGACTTAGATGTTAATTTACAACGTTATTTAGGGATTGGTAATTCTACTGGGCTGGGTATGGCGCCTTATTTAATTAATCACCCTTTATTGATGAGTCAATGGATTGGCCAAAGAGAACAGGCCTATGCAGAAGTTTTGGCTGAGCCGGTGGCCAAGGAAAAGGTGGCTAAGCTTCAACAAGTGCTATTGCAAGCAATGCAGCATGTGCGAGAAGTGAGCACGCTTGATGAATGGCAAAGTAATAATAATGAACAACTTTTAGTCGACACCCAAAAGTTAACTGACTGGTTAGCCAGTGATCAAGGAGAAGTTCATGACTGGCGTGAACTGCATGAATGGGCCCAGCAGCATTACAGCCTAGAAACTCAAGAATTATTAGTGAGTTTGTTGTTTGAGCTATATCCAGCCATTGTTAATCCAAAGGAAGATCAGTTGGCTATCAATGAAAGCCTTACCTACGATCCAACTCAGTCGGCACAGAACCTAGCTGACAGCATTCAGGAAAGTTATGACTGGGTATTTGACTATGACTTTAGTGAGACGGATGAGAAACAAACTTTTTGGTATTATTCGCAAGAAAAAATTGAACCTAGGCTTGGTAAAACTGGCGTTGATGATGGCGCTGAGGTACAAATGTTTTTGGGTATCGCTAAGGCTGTCCAGGCGTGCCATGACGACTTGTTAATGGTCATGGACCATACTAGGGATGCCAGTGTGGCGGAATTTTTATTGCAGAAGCCAAAGCACCTTGGGATTGTAAATCGTATCGCTACTATGTCCCAGACTCAATATGGAGAAATTCGAGCTAACCTGCTGCACAAAGACGTATTGCCTATGCACCTGTTACGATGCAAGTTGGCATTTTTTGGAGTAGGTAAGTTTGATCCAAAATCTGCATTGTGGGTGCGCAACACTATGTTTCAAGGTGCTCCTGTAGTGAGTGATTTAACTCATGAGTTTAATGACGATTGGTATTTTCCTGTGGCGCCTACATTGAGTCGTGAGACGCTTGGGAATGTCTGAGTTGATACAGGTATCAGCGAACGAAATTAAGTTTTTGGTAAAGCGCAGCGTTGAAGGTTTAGGCTTTCCCCCAGGTGATCAGTTGTCTGCAGGTATTAAAGCAGCTGCTGCTTTCCAGCTAGGTCTGGCTAATAGCAGGTTGCTCGATAAGGCGTTAGATGCTCTTAACAGCCTCATTAGCGCCCCTTTGCTGTTATCTTCAAGTAACCAAGAACTACAGTTTGACGCGCAAGGTCAATCTGCTTTGGTGCAGGTTGAATTAGCATTAGGCTTGACCTTGGCTAAGGCTGTGCCTCAGTTACGTATTAAACGGGTTGCAGCAGCAGTCTTTGCTGTGCCGTGTTTAATGAATTGGCTTGCTCAACCTTTGAGCAGACCTGCAGCACAACAATGTTATGCCCTTTACTTTGCCCACCATACTGGGGCGCAACGTTGTGTGCTGATCTCAGCAGATGGCCAGTTGTTAGGTTTGTACCAGCCTTCGCAGCGTCTTGTGGCAGCTGATGAACTATTATTGTGCATGGGTCAGGCCGACATAGATGGCCTACTTATTACTGACGGTGCGGATTTATTGGGTTGGCGTGAACGATGCCTGGATCAAGGCATACACCTAGATGCAGCTTTAGTTAGCCGTTTAAAGCGAATGATGCAGGCCTCTTTTGTGCCAGAAACTGAGGCATCTCGAGCAGGTGCTGGGCCTGGCTAGGTTGCTGCCTTAGGCCTATTTTTGTCCCATAAGAACGCCGATTGCCTGAATAACACTTGGGCTGCGATCTTCAGCTCTAAACGCCTCTAGTACCTTTATGCGTAACTTAGGCTGGTACATAAGTTCTTGCACTAAGCCATTGAATACGCCCTGATCTGCAGCACATTGGTGAATAAATAAACCCATCAGATCTGGCTTTAATAAATCTTCACTGCACTTGCTGGTAATCGTAGCTAATAGTTCAACTCCAACCATATTATCCTTGTCCAGGATCTGCTTTAACCAATGCTGGCGTGATGCTGCATCTGTAGATTGGCTAATAGCGCGCAAACAGGCCACTTTTTCACCATCATTGATGCTGGCCTCGCCGCGCAAGATAAAGGCCTTAGATACTAGGTGGTCTAGCTTTTGATTTTCAAGCTGTGCAGCGATTGTTTCAAGCACCGCAGCAGGCAATTGGCTGATTTTTTGTTGCCACTGCTGTTGCTGATCTAAACGCATGGCAAAATCAGCAAACCCCTGTAACCCTAATTCTTGCCAGTTTTGTTGTGAGTCTTCGCTACTCATGTAGCTTCGCACTGCTGGGTAAAATCTGGAAGCAGGTTGTTCTAGTGTAATGCTTGCTTGAGCATGAAAAGCAGCCATGCGGGCCTGATCTGGCGTAAAGGCAAGGTTGCTGTGCTTGAGTTGTTCAGCCCACTCAGCGGAGGCTTGTTCATCTAACATGTTGGTGCCAATAGTCTCTAATAACTGATTAAGAAATTCATCGCGGGCGGCTTGAATGAGCAGGCCACGTTCATCCAGTGGCAGTTTAAGAAACCAAATTGTGGGGCTAGAGGCTCCGAGTTTTGGGCTTGTTGGTGTCCAAGATAAAATACCGACCCAGGCATGGCGCAACCACGGTAGTGGATAAGCTTTTTGCCCTTCTTCAAATTTTTTAAAGTCTGTAGACGAAAGTTTACTGAGCCGACAGCCCATGTCGTATATGCGGTACTGACCTTGCAGTTGTTGCAGAAGATCACTCAAAGTTTCCATGGGTTGCATTTGGTCTGCTCGCTGGCGTAGGTTAATATGGCGCGTATTATATCAAGTTTTACTCAGTGGGGTGAGCATCGTGGAACCAAAGTGCTGGTGGGTATATATGGTGCAGACCCATGGTGGGCGCTTGTATACTGGGATTACTACAGATCCTCAAAGGCGTTTCAAAGAACATTGTGCTGGGGGCAAGTTAGGCGCGCGGTTTTTTCGCACAGACCCAGCTTACGCTATAGCGTTTGTGGAACCCCAGTCGGATCGATCTGCTGCAAGTAAACGTGAAGCTGCTGTGAAGAAATTAACACGGCAGAAAAAATTATTACTAGTTACAGCCTACACTGCTAATAATGCCAGTAGTTAAAGGTATATTGTTCAGCTTTCACTAATAGATGAGGTTATGTTTCTTTTTTGTTATTTTGACATTTCTTGGGCGTTAAACCGCTGACCAGTAACGCCTGTGCTGTCTGGGCCAAGCAAGTACTGGTAGGTTGGCATGATATCTTCTGGTGCTAAGTTAAGCCCAGGATCTTCGCCCGGGTAGGCTTGAGCTCGCATGTTGGTCCGTGTTGCCCCAGGATTGATAATGTTGACGCGAATTTTGCTAGTGTTCTCGGTTTCCTCTGACAGTACCTGAGCCATGCCTTCTGTTGCGAATTTAGAGACACTGTAGGCCCCCCAGTATGCTTTACCTTGGGCGCCAACACTGGAGCTAGTGAAGATTACTGAGGCATCATTTGATGTTTCAAGTAAAGGTAACAGTGCCTGTGTCATCATGAATGGTGCAGTGACATTCACCTGCATTACACGTTGCCAAGTGCGAGATTCGTAGTTTGAAATGGGTGTTCGTTGGCCAAGAATGGATGCGTTATGGACTAAGCCATCCAAACTGCCAAATTCTCCTTCGAGTACTTGCGCCAGTTCGATATAATTCTCATCTGTAGCGGTGCTTAAATCTAACGGGTAGATTGCCGGCTGGCCATGGCCAGCGCGTTCAATGTCATCGTAGACAGCCTCAAGCTTCTCTATCGTTCTGCCCAGTAATATCACAGTCGCACCCAGTCGGGCACAATCAAGGGCTGCTGCGCGGCCGATGCCGTCGCCAGCTCCAGTGATCAAAATCACTCTGTTTTTAAGTAGTTGTTCTGGTGCTGTGTAATCCAACATGAAAAGTTTTGTCCTAAAATAAATCAAACCAAAGTGGGCTTAGGTTTGATGAGAGCCCTAAGATTGTCCAGCGTGTGGTTTTGTGGCATAAACGATGTAATTAACGTCAACGTCTCGAGCTGTTAGGGCGTATTTTTTGGTGAGAGGGTTGTAGGTCATGCCTGTCATTGAGTGCGCAGACAAGCCTGCCAAACGCATGTATTGATCTAGTTCAGAGGGTTTGATGAACTTCTTATGTTCATGAGTGCCTTTGGGAAGCATTTTTAACACATATTCTGCGCCAATAATTGCGAATAAATACGATTTTGCATTGCGGTTAATAGTAGAAAAGAAAGCTTGGCCACCTGGCTTCAGTAGTTTTGCACAGGCTGCAACAACCGCGCTAGGGTCTGGCACATGTTCTAACATTTCCAGACAGGTCACAACGTCATATAAACCAGCTTCTTCATCCGCTAGTTGCTCTGCAGTCATTTGTCGGTAATCAACTTTTACACCACTTTCTAAGCTGTGTAGTTGTGCCACTTTTAGAGGGGCCTCTCCCATGTCTATGCCCGTAACAGTTGCGCCACGAAGCGCCATGGCTTCTGCGACAATACCGCCACCACAGCCAATGTCGGCTACTTTTTTACCGTGCAAATGGGCGCGTTCATCAATCCATCCAATGCGTAATGGATTAATGGCATGTAAAGGTTTGAACTCGCTATCTAGATCCCACCAACGGGCTGCAAGGGCTTCAAATTTGGCTATTTCAGCTGGGTCAACGTTTTGATTCACAGTGGAGTTTCACGCTAGTAAAATAATGGGGACGATTATACCGCGTAAATTGATTGACTGCATCCGAAAACCAACATCTATGCGGCCTGCTAATGATCGCTTTGTAGGTGGCAAATTAGCGTCTAATTGTGCTAAAGTTGGGCTTTATTTAGCGCCGGTTTTTGGCGTTGTCCATAAGGGCGCCGAAAGGTAAGCTCGAAGCGTTAGTCGCACAAGGAAATTGGCATAATTATGGCTGAAATGGCTAAAGAAATATCGCCTATAAATATTGAAGATGAACTCAAACAGTCCTACCTAGATTACGCTATGAGCGTAATTGTTGGACGTGCCCTGCCAGATGTGCGTGATGGTTTGAAGCCAGTGCACAGGCGTGTATTGTTCGCTATGAATGAGTTGAGCAACGATTGGAATAAGCCCTACAAGAAATCTGCTCGTGTGGTGGGTGATGTTATCGGTAAGTATCACCCTCACGGTGATACTGCGGTATACGACACTATTGTACGCATGGCGCAGCCTTTTTCTATGCGTTATACCTTGGTTGACGGCCAAGGTAATTTTGGTTCAGTAGATGGTGACTCTGCAGCAGCTATGCGTTATACGGAAATCCGTATGCAAAAGATTGCCCACGATTTATTGGCTGACCTAGAGAAAGATACAGTTGATTTTGTGCCTAACTATGATGGCACCGAAATGATCCCGGATGTTTTGCCCACGCGGTTACCCAACCTTTTGGTTAACGGCTCCTCAGGTATTGCTGTAGGCATGGCTACTAACATTCCACCGCATAATATTAATGAGGTGGTGAGTGGCTGTTTGGCCCTCATTGAGAATCCTGATATTGAAGTGGATGAGCTAATGCAGCACATCCCGGGCCCAGACTTCCCAACAGCAGGCATTATTAATGGTCGTGCAGGTATTGTGCAGGCATACCGTACTGGCCGCGGCAGAATTTATGTGCGCGCCCGCTATCACGTAGAAGAAAATCCAAAAAATAATAAAGCGTCTATTATTGTTACAGAATTGCCTTATCAAGTTAACAAGGCGCGTTTAATCGAAAAAATAGCTGAACTTGTTAAAGATAAAAAAATCGAAGGCATTACTGAGCTGCGTGATGAGTCTGACAAAGACGGAATGCGTATGGTTATTGAGCTTCGTCGTGGTGAAGTGCCCGAGGTTCTTATTAATAACCTGTATACGCAAACACAAATGGAAAACGTGTTTGGCATTAACGTAGTGGCCTTGGTTGATGGCCAGCCACGCACCTTAAACCTTAAACAAATGCTGGAAGCCTTTGTACGCCACCGCCGTGAAGTTGTTACGCGACGAACTTTATTTGAATTACGAAAAGCGCGAGAGCGAGGGCACGTGCTTGAAGGGTTAATGGTGGCTTTGGCTAACATCGATCCAGTGATCGAACTTATCAAAACTTCTGCAAACGCCGCGGAAGCTCGTGAAAAGTTAGTTGCGCAACGTTGGCCTGCTGGCAGAGTAGTGGCTATGCTTGAGCGCGCTGGACCAGATGCTTGTAAGCCAGACACGTTAGGTGTTGAGTTTGGCTTGCACGGTGATGAATATCAACTATCTGATGGCCAGGCCCAAGCTATTTTAGACCTGCGCTTGCACCGTTTGACGGGATTAGAGCAAGATAAACTGGTCGCTGAATACCAGTTATTATTAGAGCGTATTGCCGAATTATTAGAAATCCTAGGTTCTGCAGAGCGTCTGATGGAAGTAATTCGTGAAGAGTTGGCGCAAGTTTTAGAGGCTTATGGTGATGAGCGTCGCTCAGAAATTATCGCTTCACGTCAAGATCTTACGGTAGCAGACCTGATCCCCGAAGAAGACATGGTGGTGACTATATCCCATGGCGGCTACGCTAAAACTCAGCCAGTGAGTGATTACCAGGCTCAGCGCAGAGGCGGTCGAGGCAAAGCAGCCACAGGAGTAAAAGAAGACGACTTTGTAGAGCATCTGCTGGTAACCTCCTCCCACGACACTATTTTGTGCTTTAGTAACCGCGGTAAGGTGTATTGGTTACGGGTATTTGAAATTCCACAAGCAAGTCGCACTGCCCGTGGGCGCCCTATTGTTAACATATTGCCACTGGACGAAGGTGAAAGGCTAACCACTATTCTGCCGTTGCCAGAGGGCGGTTATCAAGAAGGGCACTACATATTCATGGCGACTGCTAGTGGCACTGTGAAGAAGACGCCACTGACTGCATTTGCGCGACCTAGGACTAGTGGATTAATTGCTCTTGGCTTAGATGAAGGTGATACGCTTATTGGAGCGACCGTCACTGATGGTGATCAACAAATCATGTTATTTGCAAACAACGGATTGGCTGTGCGCTTTGATGAAGGTGATGTGCGCCCTATGGGCCGAACTGCTCGAGGGGTCCGTGGTATCCGCCTTGCTGAAGACGCCAGTGTCATTAGTTTAATTATGCCACAAACAGAAGGACGCATTCTGACTGCGAGTGAAAATGGTTATGGTAAGCAGAGCCGAAACGAAGATTATCCGGTGCGAGGTCGTGGTGGTAAGGGTGTTATCGCAATTCAAATGTCTGCACGTAACGGCGCTCTTATAGGTGCAGTTCAGGTATTTGATGGTGATGAAGTGATTCTTATCAGTGATCAAGGCACCTTAGTACGCACTCGGATCAGCGAAGTGTCTGTTTTGGGTCGTAACACCCAAGGCGTAACCTTAATTAAAGTGCAAGAAGGCGAAAAGCTGGTGCAAGTTGCGCGTGTTGCAGAAACGATGGAGGAGGACACTGATGAAGCTGCAGATCAAGAAGCTGTAGTTTCCACAGAGGGTCGCTCTGAGGTCGAGTCGAACGAGGCTTCGACCGCGACGGATGCGCCGGAGCAGGAGTAGACGTCGATGAATACCCGCCAGTTTAATTTTAGTGCCGGTCCTGCTGCACTGCCTACTGCTGTATTGGAGCTGGCCCAAGCAGAAATGTTGGATTGGCAAGGACGTGGTTTATCGGTGATGGAAATCAGTCACCGGCATCCTGCTTATATGGCATTAGTGCAGCAAGCTGAGTCTAAATTACGACAGTTAATGGGCATTCCAAGCAACTACAAAGTGTTATTTTTGCAAGGAGGAGCTACCGCTCAGTTTGCCCTGTTACCTATGAATTTGCTAGGCATTAAAACCCATGCAGACTATGTAGATACTGGAATTTGGTCTGCTAAAGCTATAGCAGCCATGGCGCCCTATGGCATAGCCTCTGAAGCCGCATCAACGGCTTCGAGTGGCTACCTTAGAGTGCCGGCTCAAAGTGATCTTAAGCTTAATAAAGATGCGGCTTATCTCCACTATTGTCCCAATGAAACCATTAGTGGTTTGGCATTTGATTATGTGCCTGATTCTGGTGCAGTACCCCTAGTAGCAGACATGTCTTCAACCATTCTCTCAGAGCCAATCGATGTGACTCAGTTTGGTGTTATTTATGCGGGGGCGCAAAAAAATATTGGTCCAGCTGGACTAACTTTAGTTATCGTTCGGGAAGACCTATTGGGTAGTGCGCAGGCAACCACCCCAAACCCGTTTAACTACGCCTTGCAAGCAGCTAATGATTCTATGCTAAATACGCCACCAACCTATACTTGGTATTTAGCTGGGTTGGTTTTTGATTGGCTGTTAAAACAGGGTGGACTTGGTGCTATGGCTGAAATAAATGCGGCAAAAGCACGGCTGCTTTACCAAGCAATAGATGAAAGTCAGTTGTATTCTAATAATATCAGTGTTTCTAATCGCTCTAAGATGAATGTGACCTTTACTTTGGCAGATAAAACACTAGATGCTGAATTTTTACAGCAGGCAGAAATTAATGGCTTGCTTAACCTCAAGGGCCATCGCAGTGTGGGTGGTATGAGGGCAAGTATATATAATGCAGTTCCCGAAGCGGCCGTGTGTGCCTTGGTCGCCTTTATGAATGATTTTGAAACTCGACACTGGGCTTAAAATAATTATGACCAAGCCAGCATCAACACAAGAGCAAGAACTTGGCCAATTGCGCCAAGACATTGATCAAATTGACCAACAAATACAAAGCCTCATTAACCAACGTGCAGCTTGTGCACAGCGGGTTGCTGAAGTTAAACAGGTCCATCAGGGTAGCGAAGATGCTGTCTTTTATCGCCCTGAGAGAGAGGCGCAAGTGTTGCGTAGGGTGATGGAGCGTAATCAAGGCCCATTAGATGATGAGGAAATGGCACGCCTATTTCGTGAGCTGATGTCGGCATGCTTAGCCCATGAACAGCCAATGAGGATTGCTTTTCTTGGGCCTCAGGGAACGTTCACTCAAGCTGCCGCTTTAAAACACTTTGGGCATTCGGTAATAAGTGCACCTTTAGGCTCGATTGATGAAGTGTTCCGCGAAGTAGAAGCTAAAAGTGCTCATTATGGTGTAGTGCCTATCGAGAACTCCTCTGAAGGTATGATCAACCATACCTTGGATAGCTTTCGTCACTCCTCCTTGGTTATTTCTGGTGAAGTAGAAATGCGCATTCACCAAAATTTATTGCTGAAGTACGGTACAGATCTATCCCAAGTAGAACGTATATATTCTCATTCCCAGTCGTTAGCGCAGTGCCGCTCATGGTTGGATAACCACATGCCACACGCAGAACGGTTTGCAGTGAGCAGTAACGCAGAAGCGGCCCGCAGGGTGGCAAATCAGGCAGGGGAGGATGTTGGTAAAGTGGCAGCTATTGCGGGCATTATGGCGGCAGAGCTATATGAATTAGAGGTTGGGCATGCCAACATTGAAGACCAGCCAGATAACACCACCCGTTTTTTAATTATTGGTCACTCTACAGTGCCCGCTTCTGGCCAAGATAAAACCTCTTTATTAGTATTGGCTCGAAATAAGCCTGGTGCCTTATACCATATATTGGAACCCTTTCATCGTCATGGCGTAAGTATGACTAGCATTGAGTCTAGGCCTTCGGGGCATGGTGCTTGGGGCTATGTGTTCTATATTGACTTTGAGGGTCATCACAGTGATGCCAAAGTACAACAAGTTTTGAAAGACTTAGATCAAGACTCCGTAGAAGTACGCTTATTAGGCTCATACCCGCAGGCGGTGCTTTAATGGCCCTTGAGCCTCAGTCTCCTTTGGTATTTTCCCATGGTAAGGTTCTAGTAGTGGGCTTAGGCCTAATTGGTGGTTCTTTAGCTGCTGCGTTGAGGCGCACTCAAAAGCATCAACTATGGGGTTATGACCTCGATCAAGCCAGTATGCAGCAAGCACAGGATCAGGGAGTAATCGATCATCAGGTGATGGATTTAGCAGCTACTATTGATCAAATGGATCTAGTGGTGCTGGCAGTGCCTGTTAAGGCCATGGAAAAAGTCTTGGCTCAGGTGGCACCTTATCTAAATGCTCACACAGTGTTAACAGATGTGGGGAGTGTGAAGGGTAGTATTATTGCTGCAGCCTATGACGTGTTTGCCACACCTCCACCAGGTTTTGTCCCCGGGCACCCTATTGCAGGGTCTGAGCGCAGTGGTATCAACGCAGTAAACATTGATTTGTTTGTTGATCACAAGTTTATTATCACCCCATTAACGACAAGTGACCCACAGGCCATTGAAGTTTTAGCGGACATGTGGGCTGGTATTGGTAGTGAAATATTACTCATGGAGGTTGAAAAGCATGATGAGGTGTTGGCAGCAACAAGCCATTTGCCTCACCTTTTAGCTTTTTCTTTAGTAGACACGTTAGCGTCAAATACAGAAAATAAAGACATTTTTCGCTATGCAGCAGGGGGGTTTAGAGACTTTACCCGAATTGCTGGAAGCGACCCAACCATGTGGCATGATGTGTTTCTAGCCAACCGTGAGGCCTGCCTCAAAACCTTAGATCAGTTCACTGAAGGTTTGGCTAATTTAAGAGGTGCTGTGGCCACAGGTGACAGTCAAACCATCATGGGTATATTAACTCGCGCACGAAGTGCACGACATCACTTTGAAAAAATATTGGCAAATTCTGCCTATACAGGAACTATGACAAATACAAAACATTTTAATGTACATGCTGGTGGCCAAGTACAGGGGCGTATTCGCGTTCCTGGGGACAAGTCTGTGTCCCACCGCTCTATAATGCTTGGCGCTTTAGCCTACGGCACTACTCATATTAGTGGCTTTTTAGAAGGCGAAGACGCCATGGCAACGCTGCAAGCGTTCCGTGACATGGGTGTCGTTATCGAAGGCCCTACAGAAGGAAAAGTTGTGGTCCATGGTGTGGGTCTTAATGGACTCAAGCCGCCGCCTGGCCCGCTTTATGTTGGCAACTCTGGCACCACAATTCGGTTGCTGGCTGGTTTAATGGCGGGGCAAGTATTTGATGTTGAACTCAGTGGTGATGTGTCGCTTAACAAGCGTCCTATGGAGCGCGTAGCTAAGCCATTGCGGTTAATGGGTGCGATAATCGACACAGCAAAGGGTGGTTGTCCGCCAATCAAAATAAAAGGTGGTCAGCAGCTAATGGGTATTCATTACGACCTACCTATGGCAAGTGCGCAAGTAAAATCCTGTGTCATGTTGGCTGGCTTATACGCTAAAGGCAATACTAGCGTTACTGAGCCTGCGCCAACTCGTGACCATACAGAACGTATGCTTAAGGGATTTGGTTATGATGTAGAGCGCACTGCAGATACCTGTAAAATTTTGGGTCAGGGGCATCTTATGGCTACAGACATTGATGTACCCTCAGATATTTCTTCGGCCACTTTCTTCTTGGTGGCTGCAGCTATTTGTCCAGGTTCAGACCTTGTTATTGAGCATGTTGGTATGAACCCAACTCGCATTGGAGTGGTTAATATTTTGCGCTTAATGGGTGCAGATCTAACCATTGAAAATGAGCAAGAAGTAGGTGGTGAACCAGTCGCAGACCTGCATATTAAGTATGCACCACTAAAAGGTATTCATGTGCCTGAAGACCAAGTGCCTTTGGCCATTGACGAATTCCCAGCGCTAATGATTGCAGCTGCTTGTGCGACCGGGGTCACCACAATTACTGGCGCTGAAGAGCTGCGAGTAAAAGAGAGTGATCGTATCCAAGCTATGGTAGATGGACTCAGCGCTATGGGCGTCAGCATTGAAGGAACTGCTGATGGGGCGATCATTCAGGGTATGGGAGCCGATGCACAGTTTAATGCTGCGCACATTGTCACGCACCATGACCATCGTATTGCGATGGCCTTTACTGTTGCAGGTTTGCGCGCTGGGGCCGAAATAAAAATTCTAGATTGTGCCCACGTTGCCACATCTTTTCCTAATTTTGTGGAACTTGCACGGACTGTAGGTATGGCGCTCGAAGAGGAATTTCAATCATGAAAAATGTCCCAATTATCACTATTGATGGACCTAGTGGCTCTGGCAAAGGCACGCTATGTAAATTACTTGCAGATCGCTTAGGTTATCACTTACTAGATAGTGGTGCGCTATACCGTTTAGTGGCTTTGGCTGCTGAGCACCATGGTGTGAGCGCAGAAAACGAGCTAGCTGTAGCCGATATTGCTGGGTGCTTAGATGTGCAATTTAAAGCCCATGGTGATGGTGTGCAGGTGGTGTTAGAAGGGGAAGACGTGAGCCTTTCAATTCGCACTGAGATCTGTGGTATGAACGCTTCCAAAGTCGCTAGTCTCACCTTGGTTCGTAAGGCTTTGCAGGAGCGGCAGCGTGCTTTTGCAGAATTGCCAGGTTTGGTTGCGGATGGACGCGACATGGGCACGGTAATCTTTCCAGAAGCCCCGGTAAAGGTTTTCTTAACAGCAAGCGCACAAGAACGGGCTGATAGACGTTATAAACAGTTGAAAAGCAAGGGTTTGAGTGCTAGCCTGTCGAACATACTGACTGATATTCAGAATCGGGACGAGCGCGACGAAAATCGTACTGTTGCACCTTTGAAGCCTTCTGAAGATGCGTTAGTGATTGATTGCACTCACATGAGCATTCTAGATGTGGAGCAAAAGATACTTACATTTATTCACAGTAAGGGTGTTTTATAGCAACCTTACTTAACGTTAACTAACTAGAGGCCTATCGAGACGCCCATGCTGCAAGGCAGTTCTGAGCGTAGCGTCAACCTCATCGAGTATTGCCATGGGCGAAAGTTTCGCAGATCTGTTTGAAGAAAGTCTTCAGCAGGTAGAGATGAAAAAGGGTTCTTTGATTACTGGTGTAGTCATTGCTATTGATAGTGAAGTCGTCACAATTAATGTGGGCTTAAAGTCTGAAGGCGTGGTATCACGCAGTGAATTTCTTAATGCAGCTGGTGAACTAGAGGTTGCCGTAGGCGACGACGTGCTGGTTGCCCTGCAGGAAATTGAAGATGGCTTAGGCGCAACTCAAGTATCTCGTGAACGTGCTCGTGAAATGGAACGCTGGCATCAACTCGAAAAAATCCAAACGGACGACCAAACTGTCACGGGTGTTATAAGTGCTCGTGTTAAGGGTGGTTTTAACGTTGAGCTTGGTGGCATTCGTGCATTCTTGCCGGGTTCCCTTATCGACACCCGCCCGTTGCAAGACGTGTCTCATTTAGAAGGTGTGGATCTAGAATTTAAGATCATCAAGCTAGATATGTTACGCAATAACGTTGTTGTTTCTCGTCGAGCCCTGATGGATGAAGCCAACAAAGCACAACGTGCGCAAGTATTATCTACCCTTGAAGAAGGTGCGGTAGTGAAAGGTTTTGTGAAGAACTTAACTGATTATGGCGCCTTTATCGACCTTGGTGGCCTCGATGGTCTTCTGCATATTACTGACATTGCTTGGCGTCGTATTAAACACCCGAGTGAAATGTTAACTGCTGGTGCAGACATTGAAGTTAAAGTGTTGAAATTTGATGCTGAGAAGCAGCGTGTGTCCCTGGGTTTGAAACAACTACAACAGGACCCCTGGACCAGCTTCACAGACACTTACCCGGTAGGGAGTCGGTTACCAGCCACGGTGACTACAGTGACAGATTACGGTTGTTTTGCTCGAGTGTCTGATGGTATCGAAGGCCTAGTGCATGCTTCGGAAATGAGCTGGATGAAGCGTAACTTGCACCCATCAAAAATGGTGTCTGTAGGTGAAGAAATTGAAGTAATGATTCTAGACATCAACGGTGAAAAGCGTCGTTTATCCTTAGGTATGAAACAGTGCAGCGAAAGTCCATGGGTTGCTTTCTCGAAGCAATATTCAGAAGGTGATAAGGTCTCTGGAAAGTTAAACTCCAAGACTGATTTTGGCCTGTTTATTGGTTTAGAAGATGGTATCGATGGTCTCGTTCATGTGTCAGATGTAGATTGGAATAAGAGTGATGAGAGTTTATTGGAAGGTTTCCAGAAAGGCCAAGAGATTGAAGCTGTAATATTATCTATTGATACGGAACGCCAAAGAGTAGCGCTGGGTATTAAACAAATGGCAGGAGATCCGTTTTCTGACTATGCAGCTGCTAACGCTAAAGGCGCAGAGGTAAGTGGTACCATTGCTGAAGTGACGTCTGGGGGTTTGCTGGTTAACTTAGCCGAAGGTGTACAAGGCTTTTTAAAGCGAGGTGAGTTGGCTCAAGGCCAAGAACTAACAGACTTTAACGAAGGTCAAGCGATCACCAGTTTTGTTGCTAGCTTAGACCGCAAAGGCCGTTCTATTAGCCTGGCAATACGAGCCCAAGAAGCGGCTCAACAACGTGTGCAAATGAAAGAGCTGAACACTAAGTCGATTGAATCGGAAGGCCCAACTACTGTTGGTGACCTTATCAAGGAACAGCTCAAAAAATAATAAAAAAAGGATAGGCTATGCGTAAGTCTGAACTGATTGAGAATTTAATTGACCGTTTTGAAAGCGTTCCCGTAAAGAATGTGGAGCAGTCAGTTAAAGCCATCATTGACCATATGGCAGATGCTCTGGCGGCGGGTGATCGAATCGAAATAAGAGGCTTTGGTAGCTTTTGTTTGCACTATCGAGCACCCAGAACAGGGCGTAATCCAAAAACTGGTGATTCGGTAGAATTAGCGGCAAAGTATGTCCCTCACTTTAAACCAGGCAAAGAATTACGCGATCAGGTAAACGATAGTCTATAATAGGCTATCGTTGATAAAGGTTGGGCAGGCTTCAACCACCCTGATTAGGTAAAAGCACGTGAAATTTATTAAGGCTGTACTCTTCTTTGTCGTCACTATGGTAGCCCTGGTTGTTGGTGTGTTATTTAGTACACGCAATAGTCAGGCCGTTTCTTTAGATCTTATCTTTTTTCAATTACCCCCAATGAGTATGGCTATATGGCTATTATTAAGTCTAGCGATGGGCATGATTTTGTGTGCATTCATATATAGCGTTATCACCTTTAGGTTGAAACGTCACAATGCTCAGTTGCAGCGCCAATTATCTAAAGCTAACCAAAGCCAATCTCTTAATAAGGTTATTTAATAAGTATGGACGCCTTTTTGCTTGTCGTATTAATTGCCGCCTTGGGCATTGGTTGGTGGTTAGGCCAAAGAGAAAATCAACAAAAACGAAACTCTCGACTGGGTTTACAAGCGGATTACTACCGTGGTCTTAACTACTTATTAAACCAACAAACCGATGAAGCGCTCGATCTATTTATTCATGCGTTAGAAGTTAATCCTCAAACTGTTGAGACTCACTTAGCCTTGGGGAGTTTATTTCGCCGTCGTGGTGAAGTTGATAAAGCCATTCAAATTCATCAGAATTTATTATCTGGCAAAGGCTTAGATCAAGAGCAAGTAATGTTGGCGAAGCTAGAATTAGCGCATGATTTTATCAAAGCGGGTTTGTTAGATCGGGCTGAAGAACTTTTGCTTGATGTGGCGCAACAGCCAAATCAACAAAAAGCTAAGGCAACGGAACTATTAGTTGATGTTTATCAACGCGAGCAAGATTGGCATAAGGCCCTTAACGTAGGCACTGCTGCTAATGTGTCTGCCAGTGTCGACTTAGCCCAAAGGTTATCTCACTTTTGCTGTGAATTGGCAGAACAAGTATTACAACTAAATGAACACCAAGAATGTTTGGCATACTTAAAGCGTGCTAAACGCCATAATGCTGACAACCCTAGAGTGAGCTTTTTACGAGCTCAGTTAAGCATGCAGCAGGACAACTACACAGATGCCAAGCGGCACTTGCTGATGATGTGCCAACAAGATGTTCAGTTGGTACCTGAAATTATCCAACCGCTGCAGCTATGCTTTACTAAACTTTCAGATATAGAAGGGTGGAGGTCTTGGTTAAGCCAAACTATGTCACAACACCCAAGCACTAGTTTATTATTAGCTCAAGCTCATGAAATAGGCCAGCAAAATGACTCTGACGCAGCAGCCTATGTGACAGAGAAGCTTCGGCAACGACCGTCTTTAAAGGGCTTTAATTACCTTATTGACCTCCATATGCAGTGGGCATCTGATAATGCGAAAGATAGTTTACAGGTACTCAAGGGGCTTACAGTAGCGCTACAAAATAGTAAGCCACAGTATCGTTGTAGGCAATGTGGCTTTGCTGGAAATTCGATGCACTGGCAATGTCCTAGCTGTCACCAGTGGGATAGTACCAAACCCATTTACGGATTAGAAGGAGAATAACTTGAAGCACGGTTCACCTATTGTTGTAGCTTTAGATTATCAGTCTGCAGATCAAGCAATCACGATGGCGCAGCAATTAGATCCAGCTCGCTGTCGCCTAAAGGTGGGAAAAGAGCTATTTACTGCTGCAGGTCCGCAGTTAGTTGATCAGCTTCAGCAGTTTGGCTTTGAAATCTTTTTAGATCTAAAGTTTCACGACATCCCTAACACTGTTGCCAAAGCAGTTCTGGTTGCAGCGCGTATGGGGGTGTGGATGGTTAATGTGCATGCCAGTGGTGGAGCAGAGATGATGCAAACCACTCGAACTGCACTCAAAGACAAAGGGGGTCATCAACCGTTATTAATTGCGGTAACTGTTCTAACCAGTATGGATGCTGAGGGTTTAACCGCTACAGGTATAGATCAGTCCCCATCAGAGAGAGTTCTTTGGCTGGCCCACTTGACTAAAAACGCCGGCTTTGATGGTGTCGTCTGTTCAGCCCAAGAAGCGACACTGTTGAAGCGTGAATTAGGTCAAGACTTCAAATTGATTACGCCTGGTATCCGGCCACATTTTGCAGTAGTTGGGGATCAAAAGCGTATCATGACGCCAGCCCAAGCTATTGCAGCAGGTAGTGACTACCTAGTCATTGGCAGGCCTATCACTCAAGCGGATGATCCAATGAAAGCCTTGGAGCTGATCGAACAAGAACTTATGAATAAAGGATAAATGACCTTACCTAGCAGCTTTATTGTTATGTGCTACGCTTAGTGTGTCTCAAGGAATTCGAGACTCATCTTTTAATCAAGGAATAGATCATGAAACTAACTCGTCATATAGCCTTGCTGCTATTAACCATTACCATTACTTTAGGGTCCTTTTCGCCCTTTTCTCTAGCTCAAAGTACTTTACCTATTAACATTAATACAGCCACTGCTGTTGAACTTGTTGAGGCCATAGATGGCGTCGGTGAGGTTAGAGCCGCTGCCATTATCGCTTTGCGTGAGCAGCTTGGGGGATTTGTTAATCTAGAACAATTGCTTGCTATCAAAGGCATAGGCGACACTACCCTGTCACGCATTCGTTCTATAATCGTGCTAGAGTAGACGTCACTCACTCTATGATGGGTGCGATGGCTTTACACTTTTGTCATTGCACCTGTCACGTATAACAGCAATAGTTGTTACGTATTTACAAGGACATTAACAATGGCCATGACATGGCAAGGTTTGTTAGCTGATCAGCGTTTTGGCAAGCCCTATACTGAAGAGCACCACCAAGGCCGCACTCCATTCCACAAAGATTATGATAGGCTAATATTCTCTAGTGCGTTTCGACGTATGGGACACAAAACCCAAGTCCACTCGCTGTCTCATAACGACCACGTACACAATCGCTTAACGCATAGTTTAGAAGTGTCAAGCGTAGGCCGCAGCCTAGGTATTCAAGTGGGGCAAAGTTTAAAACATCAATCCCATTGGCCAGATTGGATAGAACCTCATGACTTAGGTGCTATTGTGCAGTCAGCCTGTTTGGCCCACGATATAGGTAACCCACCGTTTGGCCACTTTGGTGAGAGCTCAATTCGTCATTGGTTTGCTAGCTATGCTCAGCAGGGAGGGATGGACCAGTTGAGTTCTGCGGAGCAGGCTGACCTGCTTAATTTTGAAGGGAATGCGCAGGGGTTACGAACCCTTACACAGCTTGAATACCATCAGTTTAATGGTGGAATGCGCCTCACTTACGCTACTTTGGGAAGTTTTCTTAAATACCCTTGGTTATCAAATTCAACGCAGTGTGAACGCAAATCTAAGTTTGGCGCCTTGCAGTCAGAAAAACACATTCTAGCTGACATTGCCGGACGTTTAGGTTTGTTGCAGCAAGCAGACTTTCAATGGTGTCGCCATCCATTAGTCTATTTAATGGAAGCTGCTGATGATATTTGTTACGCCATAATAGACTTAGAAGATGGTGTAGAACTAGGTATGATAGATGAACAAGATGTGCTGGAATTGTTATCTCCCATTACAGGACCCTTAGCCGTCCCCAAGCGCACTGCCATGGTTGACGCATATTACTCCACTCGTCGCTTGGCTTTATTGCGTGGCAAGGTTATTGATTATCTTGTGCAGTCTGCGGCCCATACTTTTATGCAGCATATACCAGCCTTATTAGAAGGGCAGCTAGAGGGAGACCTAATTTCCCATTGTGATCCTGTTACCCAACAAATTATTGGTGATGCCAAAGCGTTAGCAAAAAACCGCATATTCCTGGCACCGGAGCGCCATCGCACAGAGCTAGCAGCCTACTCGGTGTTAGAGAAACTACTTGATGGGTTTGTTCCTGCAGCCTTAGCTATAGATCAGCAGTCAGGTGATAAGCGGCTATCTTTTAAAGCAGAAAAGCACCTGGCATTGATGGGTGCCCACCGTCCTGAAAAGGGGGCAAGTGCGTATCAAGCGTTATGCTGTACGATGGACTTTATTGGTGGTATGACTGATAACTATGCTGTCGACCTAACACGCCAGCTGAGTGGGGAAATGAAATAAAACTTAGTCATCAGAGGCTATAGTTGAAATATAATCTAAGATTAAGGGATAGATAACTAACGCAAGGAAGCGTCGATGTCTGATAATCCCATTTATACTCCTGTACCTCTTAAAAACGTTATTGCTCTGACAGACCAGTTATTAGAAATTGCTGCCATGGCCGGTGCTTCTGATTTGCATTTGGAACCTTTGTTCCAAAGTATGCGTATACGCATGCGAGTCGATGGTCTAATGCAGTTGCTTAAACCTCCATTTGACCAGCTGCCAGCCACCTTAGCAGACGCCATTGTGGTGCGTATTAAGCTACTATCAGAAATGGATATTAGTGAGTCGCGTCGTCCACAAGATGGCAGCTTTCAGTGGCAGCTAAATGATAAGCGGCTAGATATACGTTGCAGTAGTTTGGCAGGGCATTGGGGTGAGAAACTGGTGCTAAGATTGCAATGGCAGCAACAAAATATTGATATCTGTCAGCAAGGCCTCTCACCCAAACAGTTACAGGTTGTTAACCATCAACTGAATAAGCCCCAAGGCCTTATCCTTGTGACCGGTCCTACAGGGAGTGGTAAAACGATGTTTTTGTATAGCTGCCTTAAACAAATCCAGGCGCCGCATATCAACACCGTAAGTGCAGAAGATCCAGTAGAAGTTGTACTGTTGGATGTTCACCAAGTTGCAGTAAATAATGCTATAAACTTATCTTTTAGCCAAATCCTCAGGGCTCTACTGCGTCAAGACCCGGATGTCATTATGTTGGGGGAGCTGCGTGATTTTGATAGCGCAGACGTTGCATTAAAGGCCGCACAAACAGGGCATTTACTACTCACTTCGATGCATACAAGCAGCCTTAGTGAGGCGGTACACCGCTGTCATGGATTAGGTGTGGATATGTTGGCCTTAAGTTACTGCTTGAGTTTAATTATTAACCAACGTTTAGTGCGTCGTTTATGTGCTCAGTGCAAACAGCCAATGACTGAGGTGCAATTAGCATCTATGAGCAGTGAAGAGTGGTTAAATGCAGTGACAACCTATGATCTTGGTTTTGGTGCAGTTAATCCTTGTTTACCTATAGGCTGTGAGGCCTGTCATGGTGGCTACAAGGGACGCTTTGGTGTATTTGACATATTGGTCATGGATCAGTCAAAAAGAGACTCTGTTGCTCAGCGGCAAGTACAGGAGCTAGAATTTGGAGCGGGGGTTCGTCGTCAAGGCTTGTGGCGCGTTCTCTCCGGCCACACCAGCATCGCTGAAGTAAATCGAGTTACTTGGTAATGCGATTTTGGTGGCTATGGTATGGGTTGGATGCAAACCACGTGCAAAGTAGTGGTGCGCGACAGTGCTTAAACAGGCAACGATTATGCTTTGATTTGGCATTAGAAGGAATCCAACTCGACAGAGCGCAGCACTTGTGGCCTTGGCAGCGTTATTGGCCCAAGCGTATCGATGATAAGCACTTACAAAGCTTGTTGGGTCAATGGTCTCAGCTATTAAGTGCCGGGTTACCTTTATTGACCTGTATCACCCTGGTTCATTTGGAGCAGGCGTCAGGCCGCCTTCGTTATGAGCTTATACAGCTTCAAAGTGCATTGCTCACTGGAGCTACTTTTTCTCAATCGTTATCCCTAAGCGGTATATTTCCTTCGACGATCGTGCAATTGGTTGCAGCTGGTGAAGCAAGTGGGGAGTTGGCTAATCTGTTAACTCAGGTCCATCTCCAGCAAACGCGCCAGGCCAATCTAAAGCGCCGCTTTAAGCGCAGTTTGTTTATGCCTTTGGTGACCCTATTAAGTGGTGGGGTAGTGAGTATGCTGATCGTTTATTGGGTAGTGCCACAAGTGGCTAATTTATATGCTGCTGGGTCTTATGAATTACCCGCTTTGACTCAGTGGCTACTGAACTTTTCCCATACTGCCAAGGCGAACATGGGGAATATGTTAGTGACGTTTATATTGGCTTATATCAGTTTGAAGTGGCTCTGGTTTATACCCAACATACGAGTGAGGCTGGAGTGGGCATTGTGGCAGGTTCCAGGGATTGGTCGTTTGATGCACCTGCATAGTCAGGCTGACGTGTTTTTAGTACTCTCTCTAACATTTAAGGCTGGCGTACCATTATTAGACTGCCTAATGTTAGCTGCCAATGCCAGTTCCTGGCAGCATATATCTAGGGACCTGAAAAACGCCACTTTGAGGCTTCAGCAGGGTCAAAGATTAAGTCAAATATTAACTAAAATGTCCTGGCAACCACAAGCATTACAACTGATCCGTGTAGGAGAGTCTGCGGGTGATTTAGCGTTGAGTTTTACCCAATTACAAGGCTATTATGAGGCGCAAGTCATCGGTCAAAGTCAGTGGTTAGAGCAACTGTTAGAGCCCGTGTTACTCATTGTGGTGGCCCTATTTGTAGGCCTAATTTTAGTGGCTTTGTACTTGCCGTTATTTCAAATGGGGCAAATGATGTGACTAGTCTCATGTACTGGTATACTGGATCAGTCGATTTTTAGTGGGTTACGTTAATGATAGTAGGCCTTACAGGTGGCATTGGCAGTGGCAAAAGTGCTGTGAGTGCCCAGCTTAAAACCCTTGGTATTTCGGTAGTTGACGCCGATCAGGTTGCCAGAGATGTGGTGTTGGTGGGAAGCCCTGCTCTTAAAAGTATTGCTGAACATTTTGGTGATCAAATATTACTTGAAAGTGGCGCTTTGAATAGAGCCAATTTGCGCCAACAAATATTTCTTCATAAAGCCCAAAAGCAATGGCTAGAATCGCTACTGCACCCGCTTATAGGTGCTAGTATTAATGAGCAACTTAACGCAGGCTCCAGTATTTATACTGTTTTAGAATCGCCTTTGTTGTTAGAAACATTACAGTATAAAAAAACAGATTTTGTAGTGGTTGTAGATGCCAGTGAAACGCTTCAACGACAGCGAGCTAGTAAAAGGGACGGTAATACACCAGCGCAAATCGACGCCATTATTAATAGTCAAATGCAACGGAAAAAACGTTTAGAAAGGGCCCACTGGGTACTGGATAATCAGCATGATCTAAGCCACCTGAGTAGTCAGGTGCTGCAATTACATCACCACCTTTGCCATATAATGGAAGACTAATTATGAGCCAGTACCCTTGTCCAAAGTGCCAAAAAACACTCACTTGGAACCCCAAAAACCCACACAGGCCTTTTTGTAGTGAGCGTTGTCAGCAAATTGACCTTGGGGCATGGGCCAGTGGAGATTATGCTATTGCGGGTGATGAGCTGGAAAATGATTTTTCTAGTGCGTTGCTGGGATCTGTGGATCAACACGATTAGACCAAAACAAACGAAAGGAGTTAATCTTAAGTTTCATCTGCGATACTCAGAGTTTGAGCTATAGTTAAGGAGTATCCATGTAATCACAGGAGCGTGATGTGTTGTATGCCACGCAGAGCGGCCTTAGTTCAGAGATCAAAAAAATATACCGAGTGAGCGGTTTTTCTTTGCTAGAATTATTGCTTGTAGTGGCTCTGATTGGCATTTTGGCAGCTTTTGCAGTGCCTAGCTATCAAACTTATCTTCAGAAAACGCGCTTCATGGAAGTAGTACAACACACTCATGCCATCCGCGTTGCTCAGTCCGCTTGTTTATTGCAAGCAGGAGACAGCGTTAGTGCCTGTGATACCTTTGGAGAGCTTGCTATGCCTGAACCCTTGACCAGTGATAATACCCAAAGTATTGGCGTTTCTGCTACCAGTGGTATTATCACTGGTACTGCCACCGCAGCAGCTGGCAACTATACCTTCACACTGTCTCCCAGTATAAATAGTAAAGGACTATTAACCTACACTGTGGGGGGTAGTTGTATATCAGCAGGTTTCTGTAAGCCTTAATATTAGTTAAATGTCTAATAATTAACTATTATCTGCTGCTTGTTTAGCTAGGTACTCACCATAAGTGCCATGAAAATCAACAAGTGTTTGATGTTTTATTTCTAACACCCTTGTGGCTAGTGAGGACACAAACTCACGGTCATGACTTACAAATATTAAAGTACCATCGTAAGTTTTTAACGCTTTGTTAAGTGACTCTATAGCTTCCATGTCTAAATGGTTTGTTGGTTCGTCCATAATTAACACGTTAGTGTCTTGCATCATCAGCTTGCCAAACAATAGGCGATTCTTTTCACCTCCTGAGCATACAGCTACTTTCTTTAGGTAGTCGTCTGCAGTAAAGAGTAAACGGCCCAGCATGCTTCTTACGGTCAGGTCGTCGTGCTTAGGTGTGCGCCACTGAGACATCCAGTCAAACAAGGTGAGTTCACTGTTGAATACGCTGGTACTATCTTGTGGACAGTATCCAAGCACAGCATTTTCTGACCATTTAATAACACCTTTGTTTGCTTTGAGTTGGTCTAATAGACAGCGTAAAAAAGTGGTCTTACCCACACCATTTTCACCAATGACTGCTAGTTTTGAGCCCGCTTCTAGAATAAGTTCGCCATTATTAAATAAAGTTTCTGCTTCAAATCCGTGGCTTAATTGTTCTATCACTAATGCTTGGCGATGGAGTTTTTTGTGTGAAGTAAAGCCAATATAGGGGGACACACGACTGGACGCAATGACTTCATCTAATTGGATTTTTTCTAGCTTTTTCGCTCTCGAAGAGGCCTGCTTGGCTTTTGATGCGTTAGCAGAAAATCTGGCTACGAACTGTTGCAGTTCTTCACGTTCTGCACTTTTTTTGGCATTTGACGAAAGTAGCTGTTCTTGTATTAAGTTAGAGGCAGCGGTATAGGCTTCGTAGTTGCCAGCGTAAACACGCAATTCACCATAATCAATGTCAGCCATATGGGTGCATACAGAGTTTAAGAAATATCTATCGTGAGAGATGATGATCATGGTGCTGCGGCGCTGACTCAATACCTCTGTCAACCAATTAATAGTCGTGATATCAAGGTTGTTGGTAGGTTCGTCCAATAACAAAATGTCAGGGTCCGCAAACAATGCTTGAGCCAACAGCACACGTAGTTTCCAGCCTGGCGCAACTTGAGACATTAGACCCCAGTGGAAAGATTCTTCTATGCCGGCTTGGGTTAGAATTTCAGCGGCACGGCTTTCGGCACTGTAGCCATCCATTTCAGCGAATTCAACTTCTAACTCAGCGACCTTCATGCCATCTTCTTCGCTCATATCTAGCTGGCTATAAATGGCTTCACGGTCTTGCTTTACCTGCCACAGTTTTGCATCGCCCATGATTACCGCATCAATTACAGTGTATTCTTCAAAGGCAAACTGGTCTTGGCTTAAGGTTCCAACTGTGTCATTAGGAGAGAAGGACACATTGCCAGCAGAGGGCGTGAGCTCCCCACTGAGTATTTTCATAAAGGTGGACTTGCCACAGCCGTTAGCACCAATGAGGCCATAGCGATTGCCATTGCCAAATTTAGCTGAAATATTTTCGAATAATGGCTTGGCGCCAAACTGCATGGTGATGTTCGCGGTAGTAATCAAGGGAATACGCTTTGTGCTGGTAGTGAAATTAGGGCGCGTAGTCTACCAGCTAGACACCTGTTAGGTCTAACATAACCAACCTTTTAATTTGGCTTCGTCTACTAATGGCTCAAGTAGGTCCCAAAGCTGTGGGCATCCTGTCTTTATCCGACTACCATTAACAGTTTTCACTTGCTCTTTAGTAATGCCATGGCTTTGCCAACTGTGCCCTTGATCATTTAAATTATGTATCAAGGGCAGTGCGCGATCTAGCGCTTTAGCAAAACGAGCATCAGCACTTTTAGCAGTTTCAAACTCATGCCATAGTGCGATGTACTCATCACCCATATGGTTAGGCAGCATGCCTAGAATGCGTTGCGTGGCTGCAGCCTCTGCTTCTTCGTGCGCTGCGCCCACTGCATCATATACGATGACATCGCCAGTATCAATTTCACATAAATCATGGATCAAGAGCATGCGTAACACTCGATTAATATCCACAGGCTGCGCAGCGTAGTCTTTTAGCATCAGTGCAGCTAAGGTGACTTGCCATGAATGTTCAGCTGAGTTTTCATAACGCTCCATGCCCAACGGGCGAGTTTTTCTGAGTACAGCTTTAAGTTGGTCAATTTCTTTTACAAAACCGATAATTTTTATGAGTTCTTGCACAGTTACCCCTTAGGTGTTTTGTTTACAAAGCCATTGAGACCGTGTTGCGTCTCTGCATCCAGTAAATTATTTACCATATGCTCACTGGCAAACGCATAGGCTTGTTCTAATGCCATATCTAATTGAGGGTAAAACATTGCTTTGCCTGTAAGGACTGCTGCCCTGGCTTTTAGGCTTATTTTTGTGGCCATTTCCCGTGTGGCAGCTGTAAGCTCATCATCTGTAACCACGCCATTGATTAATCCTAGAGTTTGAGCTTTGTCTGCACTGATAAACTCCCCTGTTAATAACATTTCCATAGCGTGCTTTGGATGAATGTTGCGACTAAGAGCAACTGCTGGGGTAGAGCAGAACAGGCCTAAGTTAATGCCAGAAACTGCAAAGCGAGCACTATTAGATGAAATTGCTAGGTCGCAGCTAGCCACTAATTGGCAACCAGCTGCAGTTGCTATCCCCTGCACTTGAGCAATTACTGGAATGGGGCATGCCACAATGGATTGCATAAGGTGGCTGCACTGATGAAATAATGCTTGGTAATAATCTGTCTCAGCAGTGGCCTGCATTTGTTTGATGTCATGCCCTGCGCAAAAAGCTTTGCCTTTGGCCTTAATAATAATACAGGTAAGGTCTTCTTGTTTATTGGCTTGATCAATGGCTATCTGCAAATGGTGCATCATTTCTTGAGACAAAGCGTTGAAACTGTCAGGGCGGTTGAGCGTAATTTCTAGCCACTGATGATGATGTTCTACAATAACGTAGGGTTGTTGATCTTTGAACATAATCTAGAATCCTTGAGTTCCTTGTGGTGCTTTTACGGGTTGATTTGACGATCGACCCATAAAGCGAGTTTGTGTTGCATACTGGGTTGTGAGACCTGGTTGGCTGGCAATGGCTGGATTAGTTTATCGTGCACCAAAAGGCGGTAAATATACTCTATCTTATTGGCTGCAGAATCTGTGGCTTCAAATTGCGCAACACCGCGCTTACTGGCGTAAACTGTGCCTAATGTAATCGCTTTTTTCAGGAGTTCTTTTTCATTCTTAAGTTTTTTCATCATCCACTTCGCTTTAATAGGTTGAAAAAGTTGAAAAACCAGTATTATTTATTCACTGCGGCATTTAACCATTGCTCAAATTGTTGCTTGGGTAATGCGCCGTTGAGCTGGTCTACGACCTTACCATTTTTAAATACCATTAAGGTAGGAATGCTGCGTATGTTGAATTGAGAACCTAACATTTTCTCAGCTTCAGTATCTACTTTTACAAAATGAAGATCATTGGCTTGAATTTGGGCTACTTGTTCAAATACGGGTGCAAAACCAACACAGGGGCCACACCAGGGGGCCCAAAAGTCAACCACAACTGGCTTGTCTGCTTGAATAATTGCGTTGAAATTAGTGCTGGTGCCAACCACGGGTTTGCCAGAAAATAGAGCTTCTTTACAAGCACCACAAGAAGGGTTGTCTTTAACTCTTTCTGCAGCCACGCGATTGTTTTTTTGGCAATGAGGGCAGCGACTGGTGATGGTAGACATCGGTTTAGACTCTTATGAATATTATGTAGTTCATTCTAATTTAATTTTCAATGCGTGCTATCGCAAAGTTTAGGCACTGGTTTATTCATATGTGCAATGGTAAGCGGTTTGGCGCACAACTTTAACGTCGAAGCTGCTGTGGGCTTCTACTTCAAACTGATCGCCGTTGTTAAAGGTATTCCAGCTATTGGTGCCGGGTAATTTAACTTCAAGTTCGCCATCGATAATGGTCATGACCTCATACTGGCTAGTGCCAAAGGTAAATGTACCTACATCCATTACCCCCACTGTAGTCGCTAGGCTTTTGCCTTGGAAAGCGATAGATTTAACGTTATCGTCAAAGTAAGAAGTAACTGAAAGCATTGGATTAATCTCTTATTATAAAGTGGAAAAACCACATCTTGCCTTATTTAAAGCCTTAATCATAGACCCAATAACGACTATCCAGTGGGGTTTTCAAAACCTTTAAGCACATTGACAGTATTTGTGCCAATCTCTTCTACAGCATACCCGCCCTCCATAACAAACAAGGTTGGCAAACCCATTTCAGCGATAGTTTGACCCATATTTATAAAGTCATTACTTTTGAGTTTGAAAAAACTGATAGGGTCTTTCTCATAGGTATCCACGCCCAAGGAAACGACTACAGCGTCTGCACCATAGCTAAGTATTTTTGTTATTGCCCTGCAAAGTGCTGCGCGCCATATTGAGTATGAGGTGCCCCGTGGTAGGGGAATATTAAGGTTGAAGCCTTTACCGGGGCCTTCGCCTATTTCATCGGCAAATCCCAAAAAATAAGGAAAAGCGACCATAGGGTCACCATGAATAGAGCAAAATAACACATCATCGCGCCGATAAAAAATATCTTGGGTGCCATTTCCGTGATGAAAATCTACATCCAAAATAGCCACCCTATGAGCGCCATCGTATCGCAGTTTTTGAGCTGCTATAGCCGCATTATTGATGAAACAGTAACCACCAAATTGGTCATTTGACGCATGGTGCCCTGGTGGGCGACAAAGAGCAAAGGCGCTATGTTCACCGTGATTCAATAATTCTGCAGCAGACAAGGCCACATTTGCAGAAACCCATGCTGCTTCTGCGGTACCTTCACTAATGCTAGTCTCTCCAGCTAAGCTGTAATAGCCTAATTGGCCTTCAATGTGTCTAGGAATTCGTTGGCTAGGCATAGAACGTGAGGGCCAGACATTAGGGATAGCCTCACCCTGATTACCTGCGTTTACCCAGCGTTGCCATACTGTATCTAAAAAAGTAAGGTAGTTTTTGTCATGAACGCTGTCTACCCAATGTCTAGACCACTGCGTTGGCATTACCACATCACCAAGCTGCGCTAATTTTATGGCGTCTAAAACATAATTTGCGCGTTGCGGGCACTCAAACGGTGTGACTAATTGGCCGCCAGTCAGCTCTGTTTTAGCATTGCGCAAAGTGTGTTCAGGCGAATAAACAGTTTTCATAAACAGCCCCAGTAATAAATGTTTTAGATCAATAATATGTAGGTTTGGGTAAAAGGTAGCGTTGAATTAACAAAGCCATAGTGCCGAGTATTAAGCCCCAAAATGCGCTACCTATGCCCCACATAACGACACCAGAAGTGGTAGTAATTAAAGTAATTATGGCTGGAATACGTTCTGCTTCGTGCGCTAGTGCAGTGCTAAGACTGCTGCTTATGGTGCCCAATAATGCCAAGCCGGCAATCGTAACTACCAAGGCTTGCGGCATACTATTAAATAAGCCAGTTAAACTTCCTGCTAAAACCCCAGTTGCTACAATAAATAACCCAGCCCAAATCGCAGACCGATACCTTTGTTTTGGATCTGTATCCACTTCTTTGCCCATACAAATGGCAGCCATAATGGCAGCTAGGTTAAAAGCAAAACCACCAAAAGGTGCTAGAAGAAGGCCAGTGATCCCTGTCCAAGTGATCAGTGGTGCAGCTGGTGCGTGATAGCCATGACTGCGCAACACCACTATGCCAGGCACGTTTTGCGAAGCCATAGTGACAATGAACAGTGGGATAGCTACACCAATGGCAGCCGACAAAGACCACTGAGGCGTTGTCCAAATGGGGCTTGAAATTTGTAAGCCAACATCCTGCCAGGCGATTAGATTTTGCACTACTGCTATTAAAAAACCTAGGCCCAAAGTAACCATAACAGCCAGTTTTGGCCATATGACACGGCTAATAAAAAATGCCACCATCATTGATAAAACCAAGGCCAATTCAGTCTCTAACGACATAATCATGTGTATGGCGAAGGGGATTAAAACCCCAGCTAACATCGCACCTGCTATAGATTGTGGGATGAGTGACATAAGGCGATCAAACCAACCGGAAAGCCCTACTAAGGTGATTAAAATTGAACATAGTACAAAAGCACCCGTGGCCTCTGCCAAAGGAACGCCTGCTAAACTGGTGACCAAAATAGCGGCCCCTGGCGTAGACCACGCCGTGAGAATAGGTTGCTTATAAAACCACGACAAGCCAATAGTAGATAAGCCCATACCTAAACCTAAGGCCCAAAACCAACTGGTTACCATGGCATCATCGGCACCTGCACTATTGGCAGCTTGAAATATGATGGCGGCAGAACTAGTGTAGCCGACTAGGGGCGCAATAAAGCCTGCACTGATATGGGCAGGATTAAACCAACGACTAATGTCCATTATTTAAGCGAGTTTTAATTCATAGTGACGTTTTTCAAATTCAATGGTGTCACCCGCTACCATTTTACGGCTCTTACGTGTCTCAACATCACCGTTAACTTTAACTAAGCCTTCGCCAATTCTTTTTTTCGCTTCGCCACCGCTGCCAACAATAGACTCAAACTTTAGGATCTTAAATAATTCAACAGGTTCAAAATTGATCGTAATAATGTGCATAAAATAGTCTTCTTTTAAATGGTTTGGTACCAGTTAGCACCCATGTTATCGGTGCTGGCTTGGAGTTTGTTTTTACTCACTAAATAATTCAAATGGGCTTGGGTTTCACCGACAGCCAGGGTGAGAACATCATCAGTAATAGGGCGGCGGAATAATTGGCTAAACAGATCTACATTGCGCTGAGGCTGCTGGCAGGCATCTAATAACTTAACAAGTGATTTTTCATGGCCATCAATGAGTCTTTGCAAGCGTTGATGGGCACCAAAAAACACTTGGCCGTGGGATGGCAATACTAGCACATCAGCGGGGATAGATTGTTGCAACATAGCACACGAATCAAGCCAATCTTTTAACGGGTTAGAGTGGGGCTCTGTAGGCCACACACTAACATTGGAAGAAATAGAGGGCAGCAATTGGTCACCAGCAATAAAAACATTTAATGTTGGGCACATTAGGCAAACATGTTCTGGTGCATGGCCACGGCCTACGATAATGTTCCACTTCTGGCCAGCCATGTTGACTGATTCACCATCTTGGATGCGCACATAGCTTTCAGGCATGGGGTAAATGCCTTTACCATAACCACCGAACTTGGCTTTGTAAGACGCCAGCTGTTCATTACTGACGCCAGCTCGTTGATAAAAACTGATAGCAGCTTTGGGTGCTGGCTTGCCTGTGTCAGACATCAATACACGGCAGGCCATGTAGTCCGTACGGGACATGTGTAACTCTAAACCCCAAGTTTCGCAGATCCAACCGGCTAAACCAACATGGTCTGGGTGCAAATGTGTGACAACAAGTTGATGCACGGGTTTATTGTTAAGGTGGTTATCAAACACGTGCTGCCATAACTCCTTACAAGCGGAGGTGTTGATTCCTGTATCTACTATGGTCCAGCCCACATCGTCTTCTAATAACCACAAATTAATATGATTCAAAGAGAAGGGTAATGGCATCCGTAACCAATAAACACCCTTGGCAACAGCAAGAGGCTGGCCCATAGGAGGGGCCTCACTAATGGGGAACTGCAGAGCATTGTTAGAGGTCATTAGCGCTTACCTGATTTCATGGACACGAAAAGTTTACCATTATACGGAGCTAAACCTAGATTATACAAAGGTTTTTACCAGTTATTGATATTGCTAAAATATAACTTAAACGTTGAATCAAGACGCCCCAGTCTTAGGATATACTGGGGCACTGAATGACTCACTCATGGCTGCTATGACCCAAGAAACTCACCCGTTTTCAATATTAACCCCTAGCTACATCATGGATGCAGTTGAAAGCCAAGGCTATGTGTGTGATGGGCGAATATCGGCACTTAATAGTTACGAAAACCGTGTCTACCAAGTCGGCCTTGAAGATCAAGATGTGCCTGTAATTGCCAAATTCTATCGGCCAAAGCGGTGGTCTTCGGATCAAATATTAGAGGAGCATAGATTTAGTATTGCTCTAGCAGACTATGAGTTACCCGTAGTGCCTCCTTTGGTTAATTCACAAGGTTTAAGTCTATTGCACTATGAAGATTTTCAATTTGCTTTGTTTGAGCGTAAAGGGGGCCATGGACCCGAATTAGATGACCTTGATAATCTCTATACCATGGGCAGGTTGTTAGGGCGTATACACGCCCTTGGTGCGGTAGAACCATACCAGCATAGGCCTTCTATAAACCCTCAAACCTTTGGTCACGATAGTGTGGCCTTTGTGAGTGAGCACTTTATACCTAAATCTTTAAAAGCAGCATATGACAGTCTAACGGCAGACTTATTAAGTCGCATAGATACTGCTTTTTCGCAAACCGATAGTGTGAACTACATTCGCGTTCACGGAGACTGCCACGGTGGTAATTTGTTGTGGCGCGATGATGCTCCTAATATTGTTGATTTTGATGACTCACGGATGGCTCCGGCTGTTCAGGACATATGGATGTTGTTGTCAGGTGATCGTGACCGTCAGAGGGTTCAATTGTCTGAAATTGTGGAAGGTTACAATGAGTTCTATGACTTTAAGCCTCAAGAACTGGCGTTGATAGAACCGCTTCGAACCTTACGGATGTTGTATTACGCTGCATGGTTAGCCCGACGTTGGGAAGATCCAGCCTTCCCCCATAGTTTTCCATGGTTTAACACTGAGCGTTATTGGGGAGAGCATATTTTAGAACTAAGGGAACAGTTGTCGGCACTCAGTGAGCCAATGATGGAATTAATTTAATGCATGTTAATCGTTTAGTAGCATATTTGTCAGTCCTAATTGCCCTATTATTAAAATTTTAGCGGGAGTACCTAATGCACAAAAAGCCCTTATCAGGTGTTACCGTAATAGAGTTTGAAGGTATTGGACCATGTCCTTTGGCAGGCATGATGTTTGCTGATATGGGTGCAGATGTTATTGTTGTTGGGCGCAAAGTAAAGAACCTCAATGGGGCAAACTTTGCGCCAGAAAAAACTGCTGATGGCTTTTATCATCGCGGTAAACGCTCCATCCAACTGGACCTCAAACAAACTGAGGGAGTAGAGCTGGCTCTAGAATTAATTGCCCGCTCGGCGATTTTGATTGAAGGCTTTAGGCCAGGGGTCATGGAGAAGCTAGGGCTGGGGCCAGAAGTTTGTGAAGCGCTTAACCCAAAACTGATCTATGGTCGTTTGACAGGCTGGGGGCAAACAGGGCCGTTAGCGCAATCGGCTGGTCATGATCCTAATTTTGTAGCGCTCACTGGTGCAATGCACGCTGGCGCAAGGCCTAATCAAAAGCCTACAGTGCCATTAACTTTAGTCGGAGATGTAGGTGGTGGCACCATGATGCTTTTATGGGGCGTGATGTGTGCATTGTGGCAAGCCCAAAGCTCTGGCAAAGGGCAGGTAATAGATGCGGCCATAACAGACGGCTCTGTTTATGCATCTAGCCTACTATGGATGATTCACAATTCATCTCACTCTGCTGATCAAGTAGGCACTAGTTGGACTGATGGCGCTGCTCCGTGGAATGATAGTTATGTATGTTCAGATGGACATTACATTAATATCTGTGCCTTAGAACCCAAGTTCTATCAGCTGTTATTGGAACGCTTGGGTTTAACTCAAAAGGGCTGTTTTGAACACCAGTGGCAGGAGCAAAGTTGGCCCCAGGCACGGGTTGCTTTAAGTCAAAAGTTTGCCAGTCAAACGCGGCACCATTGGTGCGGCCAATTAGAAGGAACTGATGTATGCTTTGCACCAGTACTTAATTTTACAGAAGCTACACAACACCCACATCATCGAGCCCGTAAAAATTTTATTAAGCTAGATGGCGTCACACAACCCGCACCGGCACCAAAAATGGATCATAACCAAGGGCTACTTAATTCTGTGCCAAGGGCTGGCCAAGACACAGCCGATGTACTGGCACAATTAGGCATATCACCCGAACGCATTGCCCAGTTGCGGCAAGATAAGGTAGTTTAGGCATGGCTTAGCGCACCATATCAATCCAATCAGCAATTACTCCAGCCGCTGCTAATAAACTGGGATCGCTTTGGGCGTCATCATAATTAAATTCATGATCTTCAACGTCCGTTACTGGGTCTAACTTTTGGCCAAGTCGTAATGTGTTAATACGGCTCAAATACCAATTTTGCTGGTCTTGCCAGTACTGCTGACGCTGACTCAAGTTAAGACTAATTTGTTCTGGTCTATTACGTTGATGTTCAACAACAGCGAGGGTGTATTGCCAATCTGGGCTTTGTTGGTTGCGTTGCTCTTGCTGCGCCTGTAGCTGTGGAATAATCCGTTCAAATGCAAAGTAAGTTTTGTGATCAACAGCCTTAACTTGATCCCACTGGAGCGCATGGTCTTGTGTGCTTTCACCGACTTTAGTTGGGTCATCCAAACTGGGCAAAGTGATGTCTGGAATCACGCCTTTGTGTTGGGTACTCGCTCCAGAAACCCGATAAAATTTTGCTTGGGTAAACTTGATCTGGCCGCTAGTGAGATCACCAAATGTTTGCACTGTGCCTTTACCATAGGTCTGGCTGCCAACAATTAAAGCACGTTTGTAATCTTGCATTGCTGCTGCAAAAATTTCTGAAGCAGAGGCACTGTAGCGATTAACTAGAACCACTAGGGGGCCGGTGTAGGCCAAAAATGGGTTACGATCTATCTGTTTTTCGATCACTCCGTTGGCGTAGCGAACCTGAACTGTGGTGCCGGTCTCAATAAATAGCCCGGTGAGTTGATTCGCCTCTCGCAACGAACCACCACCATTGTTGCGCAAGTCAATAATAATGCCACTAACAGATTCCTCATTTAGCTCTTGGATAAGTTCATATACGTCTCGAGTAGAGCTACGATAGTTGGGGTCACCTTGCTTTGCAGCAGCAAAGTCCATATAAAAAGTGGGTAAGGTAATCACACCAAATTTGCGGGTTCCCTCTTTAGTCGGTAACTCAATCACTGATTTCTTAGCAGCTTGATCATCTAGCTCAACTTTGTTGCGGCGAATTTGAATCGTTTTTTTGGCTTGCTGTAAGTCGCCACCTGGAATAATTTGTAAATTAATAAGTGAGCCTTTTGGCCCCCTTATTTGGTCAACAACATCATCCAAGCGCCACCCTAGTATTTCCTGCATCGCTTCACCGTCTTGTGCTACACCAACGATGTAATCTGAGGCCTGCAAGTCACCAGCTTTATCAGCTGGACCGCCAGCCACCAAGCGAACTACCTTAGTGAACTCATCATCCCGCTGCAGTACAGCTCCAATGCCTTCCAAAGATAAGCTCATGTCGATATTAAAGTCTTCAACTTTGCGTGGCGAAAGGTATGAGGTGTGTGGGTCTGTAACTGTGGTAATACTGTTACTCACCACTTCATAGGCGTCTCGAAGTTCCACTTGAACTACTCGTTTGCGCATCGTGGTATAGCGCTTTAGCAACCGTTGCTTAATTTGATCAGCCGTTTCATTATCTAATTGGCCGTTTATAAACTCGTTTTTTAGTTGTTTGCGCCAAATGTCTTTAATAGCAGCCAAATTTTCCAAGCGAGGATCATCAAACGGTGATGTGCTGATGTCTTCAAGCAGTTCAAAGTTAAACATAGGTCCTTCACTGGATAACAAGGTCAAGCTGTAGTCTATGAATGCTAGGCGTCTTTGTTGTAATAAATTGTACAGCTGGCCCATAGCAACCAAGTCACCTTTTAATAAAAGGTCGTCAAGTTCACTATTAAGGTAATTAAATGGTGCTAAGTCAGCTTTGCTAAGGTAGCTGTGCTGAGGGTCGAGAAGCGTTAAATACCTATTAAACACGTCAGTGGCAAACTGATCGTTAACTTCCCTAGGGGAATAGTGTTGACGACCTAATAACTCAATAATTTCTTGGGCCAACACGCCCTGTTCCTCAGTGAACTTAATCTGTACTGGTGGATCAGTTGGGTTAGCTTGTGCTGTGGCAAACGGCACCACCATAAGGCTTACTAAAAATAGCACCTTAGCGAAGGTTTTGCGCCAATAAGCAACTATGAAAGGGATGTACAAAGCAGTCAAAAGAGTATCAGGAGTCATAAATAGTATGAAGGCCTTTAGTTAGACAATGGGGTTTAACAACGAAATCTCATTGATCCTATACTAGCTTGATTTTAGTGAGCTTTTCAAACGTCGAGAGCGAATGTAAGCTAATTTAGCCAATGCTTTACAGAATCGTTACGTTTGCAGCCCAGAATGTGGCAATATTAGCCCTTTGTAACGATGGAATAAGAAAAACCATGCCAAAACAAGGCTACCTCAGTGGACTAATGAGTTTTATTAGTGACTCACCAACACCCTTTCACGCTGTTGCTTCAATGGCCAGCAAATTAAGTGCTGCTGGTTATTACCAACTAAAAGTGGCGAACACTTGGCATTTAAAAGCTGGAGGGCGCTATTTTATTACCCGTAATGATTCAACTATTGTGGCTTTTCAGTTACCTAAAGAAAATGCTCTGCAGCGTCTACACATGGTGGGTGCTCATACAGATAGCCCGTGTTTAAAGGTAAAGCCTAACCCAGAAATAAGACGTAAAGGCTATCACCAGTTGGGTGTAGAGGTATATGGCGGGGCATTGTTACATCCATGGTTTGACCGCGATCTGTCTTTAGCTGGCAGAGTGGTTTGTCGTGATGCCAAGGGTTGCCTAGTGAGCCACCTGATAGATTTTAAGCGCCCAGTGGCATGTATTCCAAGCTTAGCCATACATTTAGACCGTGAGGCTAACAAGGGCCATACTGTGAACCCACAAACAGATCTGCCTGTTTTACTCGGACAGGCTTTGGGTGATGATTTTAATCTGCGCTCACTACTGGCGCACGAGTTAAACGCTAATGGGCAGGCTGTGGAGCAGGTGATTGATTATGAGTTAAGTTTCTATGACGTTCAGGCCCCAGCTTTAGTGGGACTAAAACAGGAGTTTTTAGCAGCGGCAAGATTAGATAACTTATTAAGTTGCTACATAGGCTTAACAGCCATGCTAGATGCTGAAACTGATCAGGGTATGTTATTGATCTGTAATGATCATGAAGAGGTCGGTAGTCAGTCAGCAGAGGGGGCTCAGGGTAGTTTTTTAATGTCTGTGCTGCGGCGCATTTACCCAACGGCTGAGCTATTACATCAAGTGTTAGATGCATCCACCTTTATTTCGGCTGACAATGCACATGGTGTCCATCCCAACTTTACTAATAAGCATGATGACCAGCACGGGCCTAAGTTAAATCAGGGGCCAGTAATTAAAGTCAACGCAAACCAGCGTTATGCTACCAATGCAGTGACTAGTGCAATGGTAAAAGAGCTGGCTGCCCAAATGGGATTGCCTATCCAAACCTTTGTGGTGCGCAGCGACATGAGCTGTGGCAGCACCATAGGGCCTATTACTGCGGCTCAGCTCGGTGTGCGTACATTAGACTTGGGAGTGCCCACGTTTGCAATGCACTCCATACGCGAGCTTGCTGGCAGTGCTGATGCAAAAATTACCCACAATTTACTAAAAAGATTCTTTGAGACACAAATAACTCTCTAGACGTTATTTACTGGTGCCTAATCAAAAAAGCTCGGCTGTTACCAAGCTCCGCAGCCTGGGCTAAATCGTTAAGTTGGTTTTCGGCAAGGGAGCCAAACCAGCTAATAACAGTGTGGCAAGTACCGCTCTTTAACGCTTGCTTGGCTAGGCTCATGGTGTCGTGGTGGGCATCAGGTTTTAGTAAGATGATTTTATCCAAGTCAAACCCAGCAGCCTTTAGTTGGGCTTTAGGCAATAACCTAGGCGGTGCAACCCAAGCTAACCAACGTTGGTCATGGCTGAGTTGTGCAAGCAATGGCAGCAATGTCTGCACATTGTTCCAGGCCTCACCGCGCATAATTATTTCTGTGATGCTACTAAGATCTTGCGCAGGCGTGTGTTCTTCTTGAGCCCAAAGGTCTAGCTGATGTTCTGCTAAAATTCCTTCGATGTTAGTCTCAGTTTTTTGCTGTTGTTGTCGCATCATATTGGCTCTCCTTCTGGTTTAGTTACCACGGCGTATGACACCGACGCTTAATCCTTCAATGCTTAAGTGTTGGTGCGTAAGGTCTACTTCTATGGGTGAAAAATCTGGATTTTCTGCAATCAGTTGCACGTGGTTACCATTGCGTTGAAAACGTTTTACAGTAACCTCATCGTTAAGGCGGGCCACTACAACTTGTCCATTTCTGGCTTGATCTGTTTTATGCACGGCTAATAAATCGCCATCATAAATACCGATGTCTTTCATCGACATTCCGCTCACTTTAAGTAAGTAGTCTGCCTTCGGATAAAATAGATTTTCTGGAATTGCGCAATAGTCGCTGATGTGTTCTTGCGCTAGCAGTGGGCTACCAGCAGCTACCATGCCAATAATGGGTAGGCCTAGGTCTACTTCATGCATATCGGGCACTCGTATACCTCGAGAAGCACCTGGAATGATCTCAATTGCACCTTTACGGGCTAGGGCTTTAATATGTTCTTCTGCAGCATTAGGTGACTTGAAACCCAGTTCTTTAGCAATTTCTGCTCGAGTTGGTGGGTAACCTGTTTCATTAATGTAGTTGCGAATACAGTCGAGTACTTGATCTTGGCGTGGGGTCAACTTAATCATATTACGTCCTCTAACACATACAGAATATGCTGGTTGTTTGTACAGTTACTGTATATAATACCAGTAATATTGACGCTGGCAAGTTTTATTTTCCCTAGCGGTTTTTCTGTCAGCTTTTAAGGCTAAAATGGTGTACCCTGATGAGCGATTATTCGATGCTAACTAAGAGCCTCTTCCGTGTCTGATTCTGCTTCTGTAAAACAAGATATACAACAACTTTACCGTCAGCTTATTAAGCAGCTAGAGCTGAAGCCTCGCTGGGGTCAAAAACAAATGATAGCGACTGTGGCTAATCATTTTTTGTCAATCGATATGGATGTTGATGGCCATCGCCGAGATGATAATCCGGTGTGCTTGGTTGAAGCGGGTACAGGTACGGGAAAAACCCTAGCCTACATGGTTGCCTGCTTGCCTATAGCTAAAGCATTAGACAAAAAATTAGTCATTTCAACAGCAACTATCGCCCTACAAGAACAAATTGTACAAAAAGATCTGCCGGCCCTTAAAAAACATGGTGGTTATGATTTTGATTTTCAATTAGCAAAAGGCCGGCGAAGATACCTGTGCGTATCTAGGTTAGACCAAGCCTTGTCACAAAATGCCGCTATTGATCCAACCCAGGCGCTGTTTGAGGATGAGTTAGCCCTAAAGCTAGACGCGCAACAACAAACTTTGTACAAAGATATGGTAGTGCAACTTGGCAGCAATCAATGGGATGGCGACCGTGATGCTTGGAAAGACTCCTTGGCAGAGGATCATTGGCGGCCAATTACGACAGATCACAAAGGCTGCACTAACCGTCGCTGTAGCCATTTTAGTCAGTGCCCATTTTTTAAAGCTAGAGATGGTTTAGAACAGTCTGATTGCATTGTTACTAATCATGACTTGGTTTTAGCAGATCTGGCTTTAGGAGGGGGTGCTATTTTGCCAGCACCAGAAGACACTATTTATATTTTTGATGAAGGTCATCATTTAGCGGACAAAACCCTAAAACAGTTCACCCACCAGCAAGGTATTCGCCAACTTAGCCGCTGGTACGGGCAAACGCGCTCGGGCTTAAAAAAGTTTTTAAAAGAATGGCAGGGGGGTGGTAAAGGTGCCCAACTCAGTGGGCAGGTACAGGACCATCTGCAAGAACTTGAGCAGCAACTAATTAGCCTTGAACAATTTTTAGACCAGTCGGCATTTAGGCCCCAGGATGGTTACCAGCAGCAAGAAAATTATCGTTTTTCACAAGGGATCGTGCCAACCGAGCTAGTTCAAATCAGTCATGATATGGGCCTCAGCAGTGCTCGCTTAGCAAGAGATTTAGGCGCCTTACACACCTTGATGGACGATGTTGTTAAAGGTGATCAAAACGGTTTGCCTAAAGACCAAGCGGAGAACTACCTTGCGGCCTTTGGGGTATTACAACAAAACGCTGAGCAACAGCTAAGTTTATGGCAAGCTTATGCTAAAGTTGACCAAGAGAATGAAGTGCCCATGGCACGGTGGCTACAGTATTGGCAAACACCAGAGCGTGTGGATTTAGAGATGTCAGCAAGTCCTATAATGGCGGCTGAACTCCTGCAAAAAAACTTATGGCAACGATGTTTCGGAGCCTTGCTAACATCTGCTACCCTCACTGCTTTGGGCCGCTTTGACCGCATTGTAACCCATGCTGGTTTAAACCCACGTAGCACGATGCTGGCGGTTGCCAGCCCCTTTGATTTCTCTAAATCACAGATCTGTGTGCCCAAAGAGGCGATTGAGCCAGGGCCAGAGGCCGTGTTTGTGGATCATTTGATTGTAGGGCTCAAAGCTCAGTTAAATCAGGCTGAAGCCAGCTTAGTGTTGTTTACTTCACGGCGTGTAATGCAGTTGGTTTTTGAGGGTATGGAGGGTCTATGGCAGGATTTAATTTTGCAGCAAGGTGAATCTTCTAAGCAACGCCTATTGGACCAACACAAACAACGTATCGATGAAGGAGAGGGCAGTATTTTGTTTGGCTTGGCCAGTTTTGCTGAAGGTATCGATCTACCTGGCAATTACCTAACTCACGTGGTAATAACGCGGCTACCATTTACGGTGCCAGACCGCCCCGTGCCATCAGCTCTTGCTGAGTGGATTGAGAAGTCTGGTGGTAATAGCTTTGCTGAACTATCGGTGCCAGAAGCAAGTGTTAGACTGGTGCAAGCCACAGGTCGTTTGCTGCGTAAAGAAGAAGATAAAGGCCGCATTACTATTTTGGACAAACGTATTTTAAGTAAACGCTATGGCCAACAGCTTTTACAGGCGTTACCACCTTATCATCGGCAGTTTAGTTAATGAACGATTAAGGCTAATTAAAGGTATTTTGTGTAATGGTCTCAAACTCTCTATACTGCCTCGTTGAAGTTTATCTTAACGAGGCGTGCTCGCCTCTCAATGGAAAATCACCTTGAAATCAAATGATTCAAAAGCCTCTGGTCTAAACTGGTCGCTGGACGATTTTATCGTCCCACAGGAGGATGGGAAAACCCGCTTTCATGATTTAGATTTGCCCGACCAAGTGATGCAAGGTATTGCGGCGTTGGGGTATGAATACTGTAGCCCAATACAGGCATTAACCTTGCCTGAATCTTTGGCTGGAAAAGATATTACTGGGAAAGCACAGACTGGCTCAGGAAAAACAGCTGCATTTTTACTAAGTATTATTACTGATTTTTTAGACTTTCCCATAGAAGGTCCTCGTCGATTAGGTACCCCAAGAGCGCTTATTGTTGCTCCCACCCGAGAGTTGGTAATGCAAATAGCCAGTGATGCTGAGGACCTTACACGTTTTTGTGATGTCAACGTTCAGCAGCTTGTTGGTGGCATGGATTTTGAAGTACAGCAAAAGCAACTACAAAAGCAGCATACTGACATAATGGTGGCGACACCGGGTCGGTTGTTAGATTTTTGTCGCCGAGGGCATGTCAATCTGCGTGAAGTGGAAGTGATCGTCTTGGATGAAGCTGATCGGATGTTGAGTATGGGCTTTATCCCTGATGTGCGGGCTATTATTCGTCAAACACCAAAAAAAGAAGATCGCCAAACTTTGTTATTTAGTGCTACTTTTAGCGAACAAATATTACGCTTAGCAGAACAATGGACGTTTGAGCCCGTGCATGTGGAAATTGAGTCTGACGACCTAGCTTCTGCCACTGTAGAGCAGCGTTTCTTTTCTGTAGCCCGCGCTGATAAATATAAAGTGTTGCTAAATTGCTTAAAAACAATGGGCGTTGAGCGTGCGATTGTATTTGCTAACCGGCGTCATATTACCCGTGATTTAGCTGAAAAGTTGCAAAAAGACGGCATTAAAAGTGCTCTTTTGTCGGGCGAAGTTGCGCAAGTCAAACGGGTTAAAACCTTAGAGCGGTTTCGCAGTGGTGATACACCTATTTTAGTCGCTACGGATGTAGCAGGCCGAGGCATCCATGTGGATGGTGTAACTCATGTTTTTAACTACGATTTGCCAGAAGAGATAGAAGACTATGTGCACCGTATAGGACGCACTGGCCGAGCGGGAGCTTCTGGGATTTCAATTAGCTTTGCCTCAGAAGATGATGCCTTCATAATGCCTGACCTAGAACAGATGTTGGGAAAACGTTTAGACTGCGAGCCGACCCCTAGCGAACTGCTAGTTTAATAGGTGTCGCAATGAACTTTAAACACGCAGTTGCAGTCATTGGTGGCGGCAGCTTTGGCACTGTATTAGCCAATATTGTCGCTCACAATGGATTTCCTGTTAGGCTGTGGCTACGTGACGAAACGTTGGCCCAAGAAATGCGTAACACACGGATTAACTCTCGCTATGTACCCGGGCTAGAATTACACCAGAACCTTGAAATAATGACTGACCTTAGTGCCTGCATTAGTGATGCAGACACAGTTTTATTCTCCGTGCCCAGTCAAGCCTTTAGAGGGGTTTTGGAGCAAGCTAAAGGCTTCATCAACCCACAGCAATACCTAGTTACAACAGCAAAGGGTATTGAGCCTGATACTTTTTTATTAATGAGCCAGGTGCTTGAAGTCTATTTTCCTAACAATCCAGTGGGTGTGATCAGTGGCCCAAACTTAGCAAAAGAAGTGGCTGCTAAACAGTTAACGGGTACAGTGATTGCTAGTGATAATGAAGAGCTGCGTTGTCAAGTGCAGGACATATTACAGTGCCACTTCTTTCGAGTGTATGCGAGCAATGATCGCTATGGCACAGAGTTGGGTGGTGCACTAAAAAATATCTATGCCATTGCTGCCGGCCTGAGTGCAGCTTTGGGTATGGGTGAAAATACCCGTAGCATGTTATTAACCCGCAGTTTAGCTGAAATGAGCCGCCTAGCAGTGCATATGGGCGCTAATCCAATGACATTTTTGGGCCTAGCTGGGGTTGGGGACCTAATCGTTACCTGTATGTCTCCTTTGAGTAGAAATTACCGGGTAGGTTATGCGTTAGGCCAAGGAAAAGGTTTAGAGCAGGCTGTAGCCGAGCTAGGAGAAGTGGCTGAAGGTGTAAACACCCTTGCCTTGGTGAAGGAAAAAGCTGATCAATTACAGGTGAATATGCCCTTAGTTGATGGTCTTTATGCGTTGGTTTATGAGGGTGAAGATGCCTCTACCGTAGCGAAAGCACTAATGGATCGTGATCAAAATTCAGATGTTGAGTTTGTACTAAAACGCAGTTAATCACTTGAAATGTGTCTGAATTGACCCTATGTTAAGTACATAGGCGTTAAAGGAGTAAATACTATGCAAGCATTAAAAAATAACCTGAAATCAGAAGCTTTTTGGCTTCGCCTAGTCTTTATGTTGTTAACCTTGGTGTTGGTAAAAATTGCAGCGTATATATTAGTGCTGCTAGTTGTTGCCCAGTTTTTTTATCGTCTTTTTAATGAATCTAGCCAGCAGACGATACTTGAGTTTAGTAATAGCACCGGGCGTTTCATCCTTCAAAGCTACCGGTTTTTGTCTTATCAAACTGAAAGCAAGCCTTTTCCATTTAATGACTGGCCGGAGGCAAAGGATTTACCACAGGCTCAGGACTAATGAAACTACTCCTGATGCGCCATGGTGAGGCCAACTTCGATGCTCCCTCCGACGCTCAAAGGCAGCTTACCCAAAGGGGCAGCGCTTCAGTCATACAGCAAAGCCAACAGCTAACTATACCTTGGCATGAATTTACTAGTCTGTGGGTTAGCCCTTATATAAGGGCACAACAGACGGCATCTTTGTTGCTACAGAACTATGCTTATAAAAAGCACCTATTAAATCTACAATCACTGGGCTGTATCACTCCTCACGGAGAGATCAATGAAGTGCAACATTTCTTGCTGCAACAACAGCATGAAGGCATTATTCTGATTACTCACCAGCCATTAGTTAGTGGTTTGATTGGCCATTTTTGCCATGCGAATCATCACATGGGAGAGCCTATGCGGCCAGCTTCTATGGCCTTGCTGGAAGGTGAGGTTGCGGCTGCAGGGTGTCTTCGATTGACACATTTATTTCATCCATAAAGGTAATTAATATGGCTATATTTTCTCGTTTAACAAGCAATGCCAGCATCTTAATAAGTTGCTTTTGTGTGTCTTTAGTCGCTCAAGCAGAGGTGAATTTGGATGTGACTCAAAACAGTTTTTTGATTCAACAGACACAGATAAGTGCACCATACTACACGCTACCCACTAGCGCGATGCGCAAGGTTAATGGCGTAATTGGAGCTGAATATAACTTGTCTTTGTCAGGCCAGCTTAGTAGTTACACCTGGGAAATGATGCCAGGGTTAAGCGCTAAAATGGTTCATGAAAATGCTTTAGCGGAACTCAAAGCAGTTAATGTAGAAGTGCTGTATCAATGCCACGGACGCTCTTGTGGGTCTAGTAACCAATGGGCAAATCAGGTGTTTCATCAATCACGCCTCTACGGCCTAGATAGCCAGCAGTCTTATGCTGCTCTAAAGCAAGACACTTTAAAGGGGCAGAACTATTATGCACTTTACAGCACTGAGCGGGGCAACAAAAAAGTGTACTTACACCTAGAAATGATTAAGGGATCGGTGTTTTAACGCAAAACAAATAAAAGGTCGAACATGGATAAGAAATCCAATTCAGATTCATTTTCTGACTTCATTGCTGCGGGTAGTGCAACGACACATGAGGCGCTAGCGCTATTTGATAGCCTCAATGGTGTCAATATTGACTTTATGCTTGGAAACTGGAAAGGGGCAAGCTTTCCCACTGGCCACTCGCTCGACGGGGTGTTGGAAGTTTACCATTGGTACGGAAAGACATTTGAAAGTGCTGAGCATGTTCATCCCTTGGTGTTCACACATAGGCGCGGTAGCAAAGTAAATGTGAACCCTGCCTTGATCCCTTTGTGTGCGCTTGATGTTATGCCTATTTTAAAGGCGCCTTTTTTGGGACGTCTAATGCAGTACTTTATACCTTTGTTAACAACCCAACGCTCCCGGGCCCGACTGAGAATGACCAGCTATCGTGGCAAAGTTAGTGCAACTATGATCTATGATCATAAACCGATCAACGACGTATTTCGTCAAGTTGATAGTAATACCGTCCTTGGAATTATGGATCGTAAAGGGATGGAGCAACCTTTCTTTTTTGTGTTGCAAAATGAAAGATCATGGCACTATAGCGAGTGATAGTAAGTGGTATTATTATTTGAAACGTGTTTTCACACTTCCTCTTTAAATGATTAAAAGCTAAGCTAATGGCTGACCTTATGGTGAAGTTTAAGTAATAAATTGTTTGGTATAAGTCTAATGCAGTAGGGCCAGATTTAATTTGAGTGAGCTATGAATTAAACCAGTTGTGACCATGGGTACACCAACTAATCTAAAGATGCCTAAATTATACACTGGCTTTAGAATGTAACACTTCAAAGGATAATAAACATGCCTACAGTTGCACTAGTTTTGGGTAGTGGTGGCGCCAGAGGCAACGCCCATATTGGCGTAATTCAAATATTAGAAGAACAGGGCTTTGATATTATTAGTGTGTCTGGATGCTCGATGGGTGCTGTAGTGGGAGGCATGTATGCAGCGGGTAAGTTGCCTGCTTTTACTGAGTGGGTGTCAGGTTTATCAAGGTTTGATGTGTTCCGTTTAGTTGATATGTCTCTGCTGTCCATGGGCGCAATCCGTGGCGAAAAAGCCTACGCTATCCTTGAAGACTTTGTAGGAGACCAGCTGATTGAAGACCTGCCCATACCTTATACTGCTGTGGCTACTGACTTAGTTAAGCAGCAAGAGGTGTGGTTTCAGTCTGGTCACATAATGGATGCAATACGAGCCAGTGTTGCAGTGCCTGGGATGATTATGCCAGTCACAGAGAAGGGTCGCTTCTTGGTAGATGGGGGGTTACTTAATCCTGTGCCTATTATGCCTGTAGTGCCAGATCAAGCTGATTTAATTATTTCGGTTAATTTAAATACTAACGTAAAAAACGTTCGACCTGGGCAGAAGTTACTATTAAATAGTGCAAAATATGGCGACGACTCGATATTATCTGGCGTAAACGCCTCAAAAAGTCAGCGTAGTCATTTGCAATGGAATAAGATGGAAATGCTAAATCAGTGTTTTGAAACCATGCAGGCGACCATGGCGAAATACAAAATGGCAGGCTATGAACCAGACATTGAGATCAATATAGATCGCAACGCCTGCAATTTTTTTGAACTCTATCGAGCCAAAGAAATGATAGAGATTGGTCGACATGCAGCACTTGAAGTACTGCAGGGTAATAAAAAGTTAATTAAGACTTAATTAATGTCAAAAACTCTGCACGAGTGCGTGCATCTTCGCGCAACTTCCCTAGCAGAACAGAAGTTTTCATACTTGCATTTTGTTTCTGCACTCCACGCATCATCATACACATGTGTTGTGCTTCAATGACCACACCGACTCCCTTAGCCTGTGTAACGTCCATAATAGTATCGGCAATTTGTTTAGTCATATTTTCTTGAATCTGTAAACGACGAGCAAACATATCTACAATACGAGCTACTTTTGACAGACCTAGCACTTTACCTGAAGGCAAATAAGCCACATGACACTTGCCAATAAACGGCAAAAGGTGATGCTCACACAAAGAGTACAATTCTATATCCTTAACAATCACCATCTCTTCATTGTCTGACGGAAATAGTGCACCGTTAATGACTTCGTCAACATTTTTATCGTAGCCATTATTAAGGAATTTAAAGGCTTTAGCTGCCCGCTTAGGCGTGTCCTTTAAACCTGGGCGATTTAAATCTTCACCAATACTGGTAAGGATGTTTTCGTATGCTTTTTCCATAGACCTTCTCATTGCTATTTTTGTTGCTGCTCTCATTACCAGTGGGATAATAAAACAGAGATCAAATTTTACGCGCACAATACGTGAAGCGATGGCTAAGGTAAAGGCTTGAGACTATATTACCCTCTTTTTGCAGCCTTTTTAAGTAATACATACAGTGCGCCGGTGCCACCATCTTTTGGTAGGGCAGAGGTGAACGCTAGAACGGCATCAAGTTGCTGCAACCAGTGGTTTACATGGGACTTAATTAAGGCTTGTCCTGCGCCTCTAATTTCACCATTTTCGTCTCTATAACCTGCCCCAGCTTTTCCGTGCACTATTAGCAAACAACGGTCTCCTTCATTCTGACCATGTTTAACCGCGTTCCACACTGAGTCCCGCGCTGTCTCTATACGGTAACCATGTAAATCAAGAGTGAGGGTTGGACGCATGTGGCCATTACTAAGCCTGCGCAGACTGCCGCCATCTAGGCCCACGCGTGAGTAGGTAATGTTTTGTTCTGACTCTAACATTTCAAATCCTTGCTCCCCAAGTGCTGCTTTTTCTTGAACAAGTTCAACTGCAGCAGCTCTGCGTGTAGCAGAGCTTAAAATGTCAGCGCCTTTAAACGCTGGTGCCGTCTGACGTCCAGTTTTTTTTAACGGCGACGCCGCGCCAAATGCTGACTCAAAATCTAGTTCTGTTAATGGGTTTTGTGGGTCTTGGTCTGAAGTTGAGTTCATGGTTTCTAAATGCAGTTTGTGTTCATGCCAATATGGTATCGGGCCAGGGCTTAGCTTACAATGGCGCCATTAAATTATTATTGTTTAAAAGTCATGCTTATTAATTTATCCCAAGCCATAAACACAGCTGAAGCCGCGCTCATTGAAGCTCAGGTGCACTTTGGCCATGGCACTGACAATGCCTGGGATGAGGCTGTTTTTTTAGTGCTAGGAGCCTGTGGTATGCCCTTAGATACACAAAAAGATCAATTACAAAACGTGCTCACTAAGGAACAGTTATTAAGCATTGAAGATTGGTTAGGTAAACGTATTCAGCAGCGTTTGCCTTTGCCTTACCTGTTAGGTGAAACTTGGTTTGCAGAAATTCCCTTTAAGGTGAGTCAGGACGTCATTATTCCCCGGTCGCCAATGGCAGAACTTATTGGTAGGCATTTTTCTCCTTTTATTAAAAATATTCCAACAACTGCACTAGATCTTTGCTGCGGCAGCGGCTGTATTGGCATTGCTATGGCCTTGCACATGGATATTTCTCATGTTGATATGGTGGACATTGACCCTGCGGCATTAGTGCTGAGTCAAGAAAACATTGATTACCATGGTGTGGCTGATCGAGTGCGGGTGTTTGATTCCAACTTATTTTTGGGTTTATCTGCTAAACATTATGATTTAATTGTTAGTAACCCACCTTACGTGGACGCGAAAGACTATGATGACATGCCTGTGGAATTTTCCCACGAACCCAAGTTGGCCCTGGTATCAGGTGTCGACGGATTAGACCTGACTGCAGCAATGCTGGCCCAAGCTGCAGATTGGCTTTCAGAACAGGGGCTTATCGTTATTGAAGTAGGCAATAGTGAAGTAGCACTGCAACAGGCTTTACCTGAAGTACCCTTTATGTGGCTCGATTTAAGTGCTGGTGGTAACGGTGTTTTTTGCCTCACAGGTGCGCAATGTAGGCAATATCAAGACAGATTTAGAGCATGGTATCAATCCCGCTCATAAGTCTATTGTTTGCTGCTTAGTATACTAAACAGCTATAATTAATTTGAAAAATTTTAGAGTAAAAATGTCATGTCTGGCAATACCTTCGGTAAGTTGTTTACGGTCACCACCTTTGGCGAAAGCCATGGCCCAGCCTTGGGCGCCACAATTGATGGATGCCCAGCAGGCATTGAGCTGACTGAGGCTGATTTACAAGTTGATTTAGATCGCCGTAAGCCAGGTAAATCTAGGCACACGACCCAACGCCGAGAGGCTGACCAGGTGCGAATCTTATCGGGTGTATTTGAAGGTCGAACTACCGGCACCCCTATTGGTCTTATCATTGAAAACACAGACCAACGATCTAAGGACTACGGCAACATAAAGGATCAGTTTCGTCCTGCCCATGCGGATTATACCTACATGCATAAGTATGGTGTACGCGATTACCGTGGTGGTGGCCGGTCGTCAGCCCGTGAAACAGCCATGCGTGTAGCAGCGGGTGCCATCGCTAAAAAGTTTTTAGCTGGTCAAGGTATCAGTATCAGTGGTTATCTTTCACAATTGGGTCCAATTAAGCTGGACTGCTCAGAACCTCAGATTGTCAATGATAATCCATTTTTTTGTGGTCAGGCTGATAAGATTGAAGAACTTGAACAGTTCATGGATGCCCTTAGAAAATCGGGCGACTCTATTGGTGCACAAGTGACTATTATTGCAACTGGGGTAGCGGCAGGTATTGGTGAGCCAGTTTTTGACCGTTTAGATGCTGAATTAGCCCACGGGTTAATGAGCATCAATGCTGTTAAAGGTGTAGAAATAGGTGATGGCTTTGAGGTTGTTGCCCAGCGCGGCACAGAACACCGTGATGAAATGACCCCTGAAGGTTTCTTATCTAATCATGCGGGTGGCATTTTAGGTGGTATAAGTAGTGGCCAAGATATTATTGCCCGAATTGCGCTTAAACCCACTTCAAGCTTACATTTGCCTGGGCAATCTATCGATCTGCATGGCAACTCAGTGGAAGTGATCACTAAAGGCCGTCATGACCCCTGTGTAGGTATTCGCGCTACACCTATTGCTGAAGCAATGGTGGCGTTGACGTTAATGGACCATTTTCTTCGTCAGCGTGGGCAGAATGGCACACCTAGCTATGATCTTCCCACCATAAAGTAAAAACCACCATGAAACCTATTCGATTACCGCTTATTCCAACCCTGTTGGCAATGGTATTGACCTTTGTGAGTGGTATAGCCATGGCTGATAGTATTAGATTCGCCACCACTACTAGCACCTATAACTCAGGTTTATTGGATTATTTATTAAACCACTATGCGAACGTTAGCCAGACTGAGGTAAAAGTGATCTCTGTAGGAACTGGCAAAGCGTTAAAGATGGCAGAAAATGGTGATGTAGATTTAGTAATGACCCACGCGCCTTCTGCAGAAGCACGGTTTATTGACCAAGGTTTTGGTATTGAACCCCTTGGCGTGATGTACAACGACTTTGTTTTGGTAGGCCCTAAAGATGATGCAGCACAGGTAAGCTTAGCCCAGACTGTGACCGAAGGGTTGTCTCTTATAATGTTATCTAATCAACGTTTTATTTCCCGTGGCGATGACTCAGGAACTCATAAAAAGGAGTTACAATTATGGCAGCACCTGGGAGCTTTGCCTAGCTTTGCTGGTTATCTTGAGTCTGGCCGAGGTATGGGCCACAGTTTACAAATGGCGTCTGAACTAGGTGCCTATACCTTGACTGACCGAGGGACTTGGTTGGCCTTAAAAGACAAGCTTGCATTGCGTTTGGTGCTTGAAACTGACCCTCGTTTACTCAACCCCTATCAGGTGATTTTAGTTAACCCAGTGCGTCACCAACATGCTAATGTTAAATCTGCTCGTGAGTTTGCCCAATGGATGGTGAGTTCAGAGGGGCAGGGAATTATTGGAAAATTTCGTATAAATGGCGAGGTATTATTTGTGCCTTCGGCGCTATAGTTAACTCAATGAATGATCTTTGGACTACATTTAGCACTGCTATCGCTCAGCTCTTAAGTGGCGACCCAGAACTGTGGGGAATTGTTGGAGTGTCTTTTAGTGTTTCAGCCAGCGCTTTATTAATTGCTTTATTGCCAGCGTTGAGTGCTGGATTTATGCTAGCCTATTTTCGTTTTCCTGGTCGTTGGGTTGCAATAAGTTTACTCAATAGTTTGCTGGCAGTCCCTACTGTGGTGGTTGGGCTAGTGCTATATATGCTCCTGTCACGCGCGGGTCCCTTGGGTGATCTTAATCTTCTGTTCACCCGACCAGCCATGATTATTGGCCAGATCCTCTTATGTTTTCCTCTATTGGTAGCGATGAGCTTAAGTGCCTTCCAAGCTGCAGATCACCGGGTTTTAGAAACTGCTAAAACCCTGGGAGCGAGCCCATTACAAGCTTTTGTTACATTGTTATTTGAAGTTCGGTTTGCACTTCTTGCGGCAGTAGTCACTGCCTTTGGGCGTATTATTGCAGAAGTAGGAAGTGCAATGATGGTGGGCGGCAATATATTACACCACACACGAAACATCACCACCGCCATTGCCTTAGAAACTGGCAAAGGTGAGTTTGTGCAGGGTGTTGCCCTAGGCATTGTACTTTTGGTGATGGCTTTAATACTCAATGTGAGTTTAGGCTGGATGCAAAGCCATAGCCGTGTGCTGAGGCATGGTACCTAATGCGCTTAGAGCTTAATAACATATGTCAGCGATACGGCGAAGAGGACTTGTTTGTCATCGATCAGTTGCAACTCATTAGTGCTGATGCGGTGCACCTTCATGGTCCCAATGGCGTAGGCAAATCTACCTTGATGAAAATCATGGCAGGCCTTCAAAAACCCACCTCAGGTGAGGTTAGGCGAATTCCTATGGCAGGAGAAAATATGCGGCGGCAAGCCGTCATCTACCTACACCAAAATACCTACCTTTTTGACACGGATGTGCGCAGCAATGTGGCATACGGATTACGTATGAGGCGAGAGAAAAATACAAAAAAAGTAGATAAGGCCCTAGCATGGGCTGGCTTGGATCATCTTGAGTATCGCCAAGCTCACTTGCTCTCTGGTGGTGAACGTCAACGCTTAGCCTTGGCAAGAGCCCTAGTATTAGACCCAGCATTAGTCTTGCTTGATGAGCCTACCAGTAACTTAGACATTGGGTCTGTGGCGCGTATTGAAGAAATGTTGCAAGACCTGCATCGGCGCGGAACTGGTATTTTACTGGCTTGCCATCAAGACAACGCCTTGACTAAATTGTGTAATCAACATTGGTTGTTAGCTGCAGGAAAGCTAACAGTTCAGGCTTAGGCCATGTTAGTGTTTTTTAGGCCCAGATGCTTTTTTACCTGAGTAACCCCCTTTAGGTTTGTCTGCAGGGACGCGGAACAATAGATATAAATCTTGCAATAACTCTGGAATTTGCTCACACAATTGTTGACAAAATTCAGGCTGTTGACGTAACTCTTCAAGTTCTGCGTCTTCATCTAATTTAGCTGCCAACATGAAGGGTAGCAAGCATTCAGCTACATCTTCTTCTTGCTCGGCAAACCAAATATCTTCTTGGCTAAATATCAGTTCCATAAAGCCTTGAGCCCAGTACTCCAAGAGGCAATCGTCTTCTTGGTCTAGTTCCAAGGTTAGGTCACAGGGAAGATCGATGTCTTGATCAGATTCCAAGCATTCTCGTAAAAAAGCAAACTCTTGGCGTATTAAGTTAATAATCTCATGGCGCTCAGAATTATTTTCGGCCACAGGATTTTCAGCCATAACTTGCTCTAACCATTCATGCTCTGGCATAGGTGCTGGACTGATCGCTAAGGCACACAGGTAACCGTGTAGAGCAATGTAATCTAAGGCTTCCTCTTGAACTTTGTCGGATAAAAGGTAGACATCAAGTTGGTCGATTTGGCCATCTGTTAACGGGTCGCTGCTTATGGACATGGGGTGTAACTCTGTCAAATAAATATCGCCTATTGTAACTCATGGTAGGCATCAACAGCTAACAAACTAGGCCCCTAGTATGCCCTAGAGAGATTGTGTCCTAACCCCCCATTGTTTTCTTGTCTCTGTTGCTCATCTAGGCCTTTTATAGGGGTGACAGTGAGGCCACCTTCAAGGATAATAGCGCGCGATGAACGATACTCCTGAAAAACTTTTGCACAGCCTCTTTGGCTACGAACATTTTCGTGGCCACCAACTAGACGTAATCCAGCATGTCATTGATGGTGGTGACGCACTAGTATTAATGCCCACAGGTGGAGGTAAGTCTATCTGTTATCAAATCCCAGCACTACTTAGAGAGGGCGTCGGGGTTGTTATTTCTCCTTTAATCGCGTTAATGCAAGATCAAGTCTCAAGCATGCAGCAACTTGGGGTGAATGCACAGGCGTTGCATTCGGGTATTGATTGGCAACTGCAGAACCAAATTGAACAACAGGCATTAAACGGTGATTTAGATTTACTTTACGTTTCGCCTGAACGATTAATGACTGCTTCGTGTATGAATTTGTTGAGATCTTGTAAGGTCGCGTTATTTGCTATCGATGAAGCTCACTGCGTATCTCAATGGGGCCATGACTTTAGGCCTGAATACTTGCAATTAGAGTGCTTACAACAAAACTTCCCACATATACCCAGAATGGCACTAACAGCCACGGCAGACAGGCCTACGCAGCAGGAAATGGTAAAACGTTTAGGGCTGAATCAAGCGCAACAGTACATCAGTAGTTTTGACCGGCCAAATATCCGTTATCGTATTATGCAAAAGCAAAAAGGTAAGCATCAGTTACTAGATTTTGTGCAATTGCAGCACCAGGGTAATGCTGGCATTGTTTATTGTATGTCACGTAAAAAAGTAGATGAAACAGCTCTTTGGTTAGTGGAGCAAGGTGTTCCTGCACTGCCCTATCATGCTGGATTAGGCTCAGAAAGAAGAGCTCAAAATCAACAGCGTTTTCTCAATGAAGAAGGCTTAGTAATGGTGGCCACTATTGCCTTTGGTATGGGTATTGATAAACCTAACGTGCGTTTTGTTGCCCACTTAGATTTACCTAAAAGCATAGAATCGTATTATCAGGAAACCGGCCGAGCAGGGCGTGATGGGCTGCCTGCAGATGCATGGATGGTTTATGGTTTACAAGACGTAATGTGGTTAAGGCAGCGGCTGGAACAAACTGATATGGATGCCGCCATTAAGCGCTCAGAGCAGTCTAAGCTAGACGCTATGTTGGGTTTGTGCGAAATCACGCATTGTCGTCGACAAGCCATTTTAAGCTACTTTAATGAAGCCTCGTCTAACACTTGTGGCAACTGCGATAACTGTTTAGAACCCGTGGCCACATTTGATGGTACTGAAGTGGCGCGTAAGGCGCTATCTTGTATTTTTCGAAGCGGCCAACGCTATGGTGTAGCGCATTTAATTGATATATTAATGGGTAAGCCAACAGACAAGATTAAAGCTGCAGGCCATGACAAAATATCTACCTTTGCATTGGGTCAGGAATTTGATCAAAAACAATGGCGCTCGGTATATCGGCAACTTTTGGCCTTGGGCTTAGTGTCCAGTGATCCAGAAAACTATGGTGGCCTGCGGTTATTACCCCCTTGTAGGCCGTTACTTAAAGGTGAGGCAGAGCTGCAGTTGCGGCTAGATCGTAAGGTGTCTATTAAGGCACCAAAAGCAGCTAAAGCAAGGCTTCAAATAGCCGATGCTGATATGGACTTATGGCAGTTACTCAGGGAATTACGCATGGCGTTAGCCCAAGATCAGAAAGTGCCACCTTACGTAATTTTTAGTGATTCTTCCTTATTAGAAATGCTCCATGCAAAACCTCAGTCACTTTTGGAAATGAGCCATGTGCACGGTGTGGGTGAAAAGAAACTAGACCGCTACGGGGATGACTTTTTAGCTTTAATTCAACAACACGCCTAGTTAGCTATGGTACCATTATTAATTGGCTGAAAAGCCTTATCCTATTACTTTAAAGGAAGCCATTAATGGCCAGTTTACAAGATCAGTTGCTGAAGGCCGGTTTAGCCAACGAAAAGCAATCTAAGCAAGCCACCAAGGCTAAAAAGAAGCAAACCCGTGATGTGCGTAAGGGTGTTGATGTGGGTGAAACTGCGGCGCAACGTGCGCTGGGTGAAAAACAAGCACAAGCAGGTCGGTCTAAGCAGCTTAATGCGCAGCGTGACGCTGAACATCAAGACCGCGCAGTGGTTGCTCAAGTGAAGCAAATGTTAGAACGTTGCCGGTTAGACCTAACAGGCGGTGAAGTAACCTATAATTTTGTTGATGGCAAAGCCATTAAAAAACTCTACGTTAACGCAATGCAACAAGCTGCTCTAAGTAGAGGTTCGTTAGTAATTGTTGGCTTAGATGAGCATTACTGTGTGGTACCGACAACTGTGGCTGCCCGAATTGAAGAGCGTGCGCCAGACACTTTGATTATTCGTGCCGAGTCTGCAGCAGAGGACGTTGCAGATGAAGACGACCCTTACGCAGATTTTGTTATTCCAGATGATTTAATGTGGTAAAGCTTGTGAGCCGACTAGAACTTAATGTGCAAGATGCCACGAAACGGCAACAGAAATTACAAAAGCGTTTGCGCCGTGATGTAGGCCGCGCCATCGACGATTACGCCATGATAGAGCAGGGCGACAAGGTAATGGTGTGTGTGTCTGGTGGTAAAGACTCTTACGCCATGCTCGACATACTAATGCAATTGCAAAAAAGTGCGCCCATAGACTTTGACATACTGGCGGTTAATTTAGACCAAAAACAACCTGATTTTCCAGAACATATATTGCCTAAGTACCTTGCTGAAGTGGGAGTAGATTTTCACGTTATCGAACACGATACCTATAGTGTAGTGAAAGCCGTGATTGAAGAAGGAAAAACCACCTGTGGTTTATGCTCACGCATGCGCCGCGGTACTTTGTATCGGTTTGCTCAAGAACGTGGCATCACTAAAATAGCCTTAGGCCACCACCGCGATGACATACTAGAAACCTTATTTTTAAACATGTTTCACGGAGGCAAGCTTAAAGCCATGCCCGCCCGTTTACTCAGTGACAATGGCATAAATACGGTCATCCGCCCTATGGCTTATGCCCGTGAACAAGACATAGCAGAGTATGCCCAACTTAAACAATACCCTATTATTCCGTGCAACCTATGTGGCTCTCAAGATAATCTCCAACGCCAACACATTAAAGCCATGTTGCAAGATTGGGAAAAAAACCATCCAGGCCGAGTAGAAAGTATGGCTAAGTCACTACAGAATGTAGTGCCCTCGCACCTAATGGATACCCAGCTGCACAATTTTAAACGGGTGCAACGTTCAAATGATGAGCGAACGTGTGAAGAAACAGACCTGGCGTTATTAAACTTACCGCTCTAATGAATCCGATGCTGAAGGGCTTCCTGTATTAGAGTCTAATACCCCTGATAAATAAACAGTTAAACATCATGGACCTCTATGTATATAACTTCAGAAGAACAGCTTAGAGAGGTGTATAGCCACCCCAAAAGATCTGCTAAAGCTAAGCAACTGCCGGCTTTAGAGTTGCATTCTATCAACTTTATAGCTCACTCGCCGTTTGTTACTATTTCTAGCTGTTCAGCAACAGGTTCTGTGGACTGCTCTCCGCGTGGTGGCCAGCCCGGATTTGTGAAAGTGTTGAATAAAAATTGCCTGCTTATTCCTGATGGAAAAGGTAATAACCGCCTAGATAGCCTAGTGAATATCGTTGAAACAGGTGACATTGGTTGTTTGTTCCTAATACCAGGGGTAGACGAAACACTTAGGGTGAACGGGGTTGCTCGTATTTCGACGGCAGCCGATCACTTAAGTTTTTTTTCAAGTTACCCTAATGCTCCAAAAACTTGCATTGAACTCACTATTAAAGAAGTGTTTTTGCACTGTGCCAAAGCGTTCATGCGATCACAGCTTTGGTCATCTGAGTCGAAGGTTGACCGTGGGTTATTGCCTACTATTGGGCAAATGATGAAGGATCAACTGCTACTAAATGAATTACCTGAAATTCGAACAGACATGGTGGCTCGATACCAGCGTGATTTGTAGTTAATGTATAGCAAATACGGATGACTCGCTGTTTGCTTCTGAGCTAGAGCGCCCCAAGGGGAATGTTAGCTTCCTATTGGTTATAAAAAAGGCACTAGAATAATGCAAATGGATGAATCGGTTAATGTATTTGGTGAAAAATTAGGTATTTGCGGGGTGGATCCAATCACTGGGTTTTACCGCGATGGAGCGTGCAATACTTGTAAAGACGACTTTGGTTCTCATACAGTCTGTATTGAAACTTCAAAGGACTTTTTAGACTATTCAAAATCTAAAGGCAATGACCTTTCTACCCCAGTACCCGCATTTAATTTCAAAGGATTAAACCCTGGAGACAGTTGGTGTGTATGCGCGGGGAGATGGTTAGAGGCCGAAAAAAACGGTATGGCGCCAAGACTGCATCTGCAAAGTACCCATATAAGAGCTTTGGAAATTGTGCCTATGGAGCTTCTTAAAAAATATGCAGTAGATTTGAATTAGTATTAATCATTAGCCCTGCACTGGCACTGCTGCAAAGAGGCAGGTCAGGTGCGTAGGGTTACGAACGTTCACATTGGTTAACTAAAATAAACAAGATATCCTTGCCCTTTGACCGTTAGTGGTTTGCTGCTAATTCTTGCATACGATTCCACAGGCTGGTGCGTACACCGATGCCATTAGTGTCGCAGCGAGCGCGGTAGGCGTCTATGTCTGAAGTGCCTGCAACAGTTTTGCAGTCTGAGGGCGCTGGACCTATGGTAATACGTACTTCGTTCCAAGCTAAATCTCGTTCTCTAGGTTGTAAAAGTCCACGTAGCTGGCCTTGCGAGGTTAAGTCAAAGCGACGCATACCGCCTTCTAAGTTATTAAAGTAGATGCATACACTTTGTCCATTAGCGCCATGTTGTTCTAAATAATAGGCAATGGCAGGCACTGCAAAAGCGCCACAGGCTGTTTTGTGCATACGGATTTCTTTGATTCCATTGTCTACGGCATGTTTAAAGGCTTCTTGGAATTGTACTAAAGCCGGTTGGCCAAGGGCGTCATATATTAGGCTGTCTTTGCTTTCTACTAATAATTTAGGTGTGCTAATACTGGAATCTAAGCCGGCCAAAGAGGTCTCTAATAAATCGCTGTTTGCAATGCCATGGCGCAACGCAAAGGTAGCCCGGTGCCCCGCCGTTTGTTGATTTGCGCGGTCAAAACCGCGGCTAGCAACCACTTTTTCTACTATTTGAGTGAGCTGTTCTGCGCTTACAAGTGTGGTATCGCTCATTAGGGTTCCTTTGTGTATTTGTTATTATTTATTTCGTTGGCTATTTTGCTGGATTAATCCGCGTTGCATTGATTAAAGTAATGGGCAAGTTTGCGGACATGCCAATAACTCTAATTACGGCCAAATGGCTCCAGCGTATGCCTGCGGTATTGCGGTAAATTTACCCACCTAGGCCTGAGTATAAGTTTACAGCATGATAGTATGGGTTTGTTGGGCTATACGCAATAATACTTGAATTAAGATTAAATGATGACGGAGTATTAATGCAGGGTATTAGATGTGCTTCAGTCTCTGCTAGAAGCCCTATTATTGCTGACTCAGATCATAACAGAGGTGTTATCTTGGAAGATTTAATGGTGCCAACTAAGGGTTTTTGATGATAGATATTGAAACAGGTTTTGGTAGGGTGCAAAAGTATGGTACTGGTGCAATTAATGTGGTTTTTGCACATGGTTCTGGTATTGGTATGAATCATGAATTTATGCAGTGCGTAGCGGCAGTAATGAGCTTGAAAGACTTTACTGTATATTTATTTGAATTTGGTTATATGCAAAAGATCCAGGCGACAGGAATCCGACAGCCACCTCCAGCAGTAGCTAAACTTGAACTTGAGTACCTTAAATTATTGGATGCACTAGCCTTGCCAAGTCCACTTATCATAGGGGGCAAGTCTTTAGGAAGCCGTGTGGCTAGTTTAATAGTGGAACGTACCAATGCTTTGGGCTGGTTTGCCCTTGGCTATCCATTTCACCCCCAAGGTAAGCCACAAACATTGCGTGTGGAACATTTGTTAGCTAGTCATAAGCCTGGATTAATTGTTCAGGGTGCTCGCGATGCCCTAGGTAGTTATGATCAAGTACTAGGTTATCAATTGCCAGCTCACATTAATTTATGCTGGCTTGAAGATATGGATCATAGCTTTAAGCCTTTTAAAGCCGCACGCTACAGTCAAATGCAGGCTATTGAACAATCAGTATTAGATATTGAGCATTGGGCTAAATACACGGTAAAATGCAGTAATATTTAAGTTTAGATCAACATAACTAGTTAATACCCAAATTCCAATCTTGGTTATTACAGAGTATAGCAAATGATGCAAAGCTCCCATAATATCGACAGATTATTAGACACCACGGGGCTCTTTTGTCCAGAACCGGTGATGATGTTGCACAGTATTTTTAAAGACATTAAGGCAGGGGATGTGGTTAAAGTATTAGCTACAGACCCATCCACTACTCGAGACATTCCTAAATTCTGCTTGTTTCTGGGCCACGAACTCATAGAACAGGCGCAAGCTGACTCTCAGTATCAATACCTCATTCGCAAAGGCGGCTAATACAGCCTAATGTTTAGTTAATCAGTAAATTGCTCGGCAGGAACTATATTTACAGTTTCATGGAGTTCACTGTAAACCACCACAATTCGCTTTTGTTTTAGCTGTACTTCTAGCTGTGCTACTTTGTCTGCCAAGCTGGTCTCATAGGCGCCATAGTCTGTACCATCTCGACTCGCAAACTCTTCTAATAGGTGGCTTAGGGTGTCTGGGTTTATATCTTGCCATGGCACTATCATGAATTAATCCGCCGTTAACTTTGAGGTGAGCAGAAACTGAGCTGGCTGCGATAACGCTGAGCTTGACTTGCAACATCTTTGGCTACGCCTAACAACCACGGTTTTGCTAAATAGGATTTTTTAGCAAACCCTCTGTTGCCCTCGTGATAAGCCAAATAAAGGTTGTAAGCATCGTTTCGATGTATTTTATTAAGGCGCACAGACCTACTATTGTACCAACCTACAAAGTCGATGGCATCGTTAAAGTTAGTGCGTTCAGCACTGCTGTAACCGGTGAGCTGTTTATACAAAGTCCAAGTGCCGTCAATCGCTTGTGGGTAGCCATAAGCGGTGGAAAGGTGACGACCTGGAATAATACCAAATGCCATTTTTCGAGGAGGCCTGGCAGTCGCATTAAAGCCAGACTCATGATTGATAAATGCCATGCTAATAGTCTGATCTATTTGCCACTGTTGTTGAGAAGCACTGGCACTTATTTGCCAGCTTTCAAACTGTGCAAAAATGCCACACACGTTATCTGGTGTGTGTGGTTTAGCGTTATTGTCACCGATGCTGCTGCAGGCACTTATTAACAGCAGAAGGAGGCTTAAGAGAGCAAACCTAGAGTAAATCACTGCGTCTTGCCCAGCATAGTTGCATCAATCTAACTTGGTCTTCAGCTTGTAATAAATCTAAGCCTGTTTCGTGAGCTAAATCCTGTAACTCATCTCGCCAATCATCACCAAGAAGCTCTTTTATATCTTCTTGGCTGGTAGATATTTCAAACGCCAGTTCAATATCTAGTGCATCTACTAAATGCTCTAAACCTTCTGTCGGTGAAAAGTCTCCGTGACCCACTACATGGCTTGCGTCGAGGTCGTCGTTCATTTCTAATAACACATCTTTAACCGAGTGCCCTAATGCAGTCACAGTTTCATCGCTAATATGATCGCTATAACATAGGTGAGGTGGCCAGTTGTCATCTGCCAAAATGAGGCTAGACTTAATGCTGCCATCGGGCAGGGTCCAAGCTGCAGCAATTGGATAGTAAGGGGGTTCCGGACAGGTTTCAACAGCAATAAATAAGGCAAGGCTCAGATCAATCATAGGTAATAGTGATAATAATTTAAGTGAATAAAAACAAATGATGGCGTATGCATTAACGCAAGGCAAGTTAAGTTTAGCAGATGAAGGTCCATATTAAGCCAAAGTAGTATTTAAATATGCTCGTTAACTTGATATAAATGGTAGGTTAATCCTCTTGCCTTACAAAACTAGGAACCATTAAATGAGTGACGTGAAGACATATCCAGCAGATGCATCGATTGCCGAAACCTCTGGTTTGAACCAAAAGAAACGCGAAGCGATGTACCAACAGTCTGTTGCAAACCCAGAAGAGTTCTGGCGTCAGCAGGGTAAGCGTATTGACTGGATTAAGGCGCCTACAAAAATAAAAAATACCCGTTTTACACCTAATGATGTGTCTATCGAATGGTATTCAGATGGTCAATTAAATGTGGCCGCTAACTGTTTAGACCGACATTTAGAACACCATGGTGAAGAAATTGCCATTATATGGGAAGGAGATGACCCGAGTCAGTCGCGTCATATTAGTTACCGAGAACTGCACCAAGAAGTGTGTCAGTTTAGTAATGCGCTCCTAGCACAAGGTGCGAAAAAAGGTGATGTAATTACCCTGTATATGCCAATGATTCCAGAAGCTGCAGTGGCAATGTTGGCTTGTGCTCGGATTGGAGCGGTGCATTCAGTTATTTTTGGTGGCTTTTCGCCAGATGCTATTGCCGGCCGAGTGCAGGGTTCTAACAGTAATATAGTGATTACTGCAGATGAAGGCCTGCGAGGTGGTAAAACGATTGGTCTTAAGAGTAATGTTGATGCAGGTTTAACCAATGTGGATTGTGTTGATACTGTGATTGTAGTCAAACGAACAGGGGCTGATATTAATTGGCTAGAAGGCCGTGATGTTTGGTATGGGGATATCGTTGCTGCTGCAGGTGTCGACCACGCACCTGAAGTAATGGCTGCAGAAGATCCTCTTTTCATTCTCTATACATCCGGTTCTACAGGTCAGCCTAAGGGTTTAGAGCATACTAGTGCAGGCTACCTAGTGTGGAGCGCAATGACTCACGAAATGGTATTTGATTACAAACCAGGTGATATTTATTGGTGCACTGCTGACGTTGGCTGGATTACCGGACACAGTTACATTGTTTACGGCCCACTTGCTAACCGTGCCACTACACTCATGTTTGAAGGGGTGCCTAATTACCCTACTAATGCGCGTTTTGGCCAAGTAATTGAAAAACACCGAGTAAATCAATTTTATACAGCGCCCACAGCCATCCGTGCGCTAATGCAGCATGGTGATGATGTTCTGTCTGGCTCTGATGTGTCTAGCATTCGCGTACTAGGGAGTGTGGGCGAACCCATTAATCCAGAAGCGTGGCTTTGGTACAGACGTGTTTTCAGCAGTGGCAATGTTCCAGTCGTTGATACCTGGTGGCAAACCGAAACGGGAGGGCACATGATTACTCCCCTGCCTGGTGCTGTGGATACTAAGCCTGGTTCAGCGACGATGCCATTTTTTGGTGTTCAACCTGCTATAGTTGATAATGAAGGTCATGAGTTAGAGGGTGCTGCTGAGGGAAACCTCGTTATTAAAGATAGCTGGCCAGGCCAGGCCAGGTCCATTTGGGGCAATCATAAACGTTTTGAAGAAACCTACTTTTCTACCTTTGAAAATTATTATTTTACCGGTGATGGTGCACGCCGTGACGAAGATGGTTACTATTGGATTACTGGGCGTGTGGATGATGTCCTTAATGTATCGGGTCACCGCATGGGTACTGCTGAGATAGAAAGTGCTTTGGTCGCCCACAAGGCAGTATGCGAAGCTGCAGTGGTAGGCTATCCCCATGAAATTAAAGGTCAAGGCATTTATTGTTACGTCACATTACAAGACGGTGTTGATGACAGCCCTGAATTATTGAAGGAGCTAAGGCAGTGGGTTAGAGCTGAAATTGGACCAATTGCATCGCCAGATTTAATTCAATTCTCACCCAACTTGCCAAAAACTCGTTCAGGAAAAATTATGCGTCGCATCTTGCGCAAAATTGCTGCAAACGACTTCGGTGAACTGGGGGATACGTCTACTTTATCAGACCCGAGTGTGGTTATTGAACTGATTGAAAATCGCTGCAACAAATAACTTTGTTGTCTTTTACATGTTTTAGGAGGTGCGTTTATGTCTAATACCTACACCATTATTGTAGCCGATGACCACCCATTGTTTCGGGCTGCCCTGACTCAGGCTATTGGCACTCAGGTGGATGGTGCTGACGTTTTAGAGGCAGAGCACCTGCAGCACTTAGAGCACCAAATGCGCAGTGAAGTAGATCTAGTGTTGCTAGATTTGCATATGCCAGGCGCCAACGGCTTTTCTGGGCTCATCTACTTGCGCACGCATTTTCCAAGTGTCCCGGTGGTAGTGGTGTCGGGTAATGAACAGCCAAGTGTGATCCATCGCGCTATGCATTTTGGTGCTGCAGGGTTTATCCCGAAGTCTTCCTCTATGACGGATATTATTGACGCCGTTAAAACTATCCTTAATGGTGGGCAATGGGTGCCAGCAGACCTGCCTGCAGCAGATCAAGCCATGGATGCTCAAGACAGTAAGTTTGCGGACCAGCTGGCCAGCTTAACTCCTCAGCAGTTTAAGGTGATGGTGATGCTTACAGAAGGGTTGCTTAATAAGCAAATTGCTTATGAACTTAGTGTTTCTGAGGCTACTATTAAGGCCCACGTCACGGCAATACTGCGCAAGCTTGGCGTTTATAGCAGAACGCAGGCCGTAATAATGGCAGGCCGGTTACGCATCGAGCACCCGCAAGATGAGGCCGTAAAGTAACCTTACCTTAGGCGGCTTAGGGTGGCCCTTAAGGCTGCAGGCTTTAGAGGCTTATTAAGGAGCAAAGCATCTTCATCAGCGATTGCTTTGGCCACTTCTTCAGTGCGATCTGCGGTAATACAAATCGCAGGTATGTGGTCATGGTAAACCTGCCTTATCCGTGCAATGGCAGCGGTGCCTGTCTGGCCTTGGTCTAAGTGGTAGTCTGCTAAAATCACATTTGGCTGGACGTCTGCGTCAGCTAGGTTTTGTAATGCTTTAGACATATCAAGCGCTGTTATTACAGTGCACCCCCAGCCCCTAAGTAACTGTTCCATTCCTAGCAATATCGATGTTTCGTTGTCTATACAAAGCACTGTCATGTTCGTTAGACTTCCCCCGCCGCTAGTGTATTGACTATGGATTGTGGCTTTAGTGACTACTTTTCGGCGCTCACCAACGGGCACAACAATGCCAAATAAGCTGCCTTTACCTTGCCATGATCTTACCGTTAAGGGGTAGTTAAGTAGTTTGGCCGTCCGATCTGCTATTGCCAGCCCTAAGCCCAGCCCTTTTACATTTTGCGTGGCCGGATGATCTAGACGTTTAAACTCCTCAAATACTTCATTGAGTTTTTGTGGAGCAATACCAATTCCAGTATCCCAGACCTGAATTTCGAGTACATTTCCTTTTTTTCGGCAGCCTAACAACACTTTACCCTTTGGTGTGTAGCGCAGAGCATTGGTTAAAAAGTTTTGTACAATACGACGCAAGTGTTGTTCATCGCTATGAACCGTTACGTGACATGGGACGTAGCTAAACTGAATGCCTTTTTGATGGCATAACAAAGTGAGCTCTGCTGCTAACTTTTGCAACATATTATCAATTGGAAAATGGCTAAGTTTAGGTGAAAGAGTTCCTGCATCAAGCTTGGATATTTCAATTAAAGTACCAATGAGCTCTTCAGCCGCCACTAAAGAATCGTCCAAATGATGCAGGGTGCTGGCAAGTTTGCCCTCAGGGTGTTGCTGCGACAAAGACGAAGAAAATAGTCTTGCTGCGTTAAGAGGTTGCATTAAATCATGACTAGCCGCTGCTAAAAATCGTGTTTTACTTTGGTTGGCTTGGTCTGCGCCAGTCTTGGCACGACTCAATTGGTCGTTTGCCACCACTAACTCTTTGGTTCGGTCTTCTACACGTTGTTCCAGGGTTTCGTTGGTTTCTTTTAATGCTTCCTCGGTGCGTTTATGGTTGGTAATGTCCATGTAGGTGTTGACGTAACCTCCACCCAGCATAGCATTGCCCCGCACCTCAAACACTGCACCATCAGCCCGGTAGCGCAGGTGGGTATTGGTAATGCCTTGTTGCAGTGTGCTTAGGCGTTGTGCAACCTGTTCGTCAATGACTCCTTCGCCGTAGTCTCCGCTGAGCGCATTGTGTCGAATCACCTCGACAATAGGTCTGCCGATAGTAATCAGCCCTTCAGGAAATTGAAACATTTCTTGATAACGTTGATTCCATACTACCAAGCGCATGTCTTTATCGACCACGCTTATACCTTGGTCGATATGCTCGATGGTAGATTGCAGCATGGAGCGATTGAACTTATATAGCGCTGATGCCTCATCAGCGATAGAGACCACATCACCCAAGTGCATTTCAGTACCCATTAAGCTAGAAGCAACAATAATTCGCGCAGAGGATGCTCCAATTACCCCGGCTAACAAACGTTCAGCATAGGTTGCTAGAGCTTGGTCGATGGGATCATTCAGATTAAGGTCTCTATTTTGTGTGCGGGCAAATTGGTGAAAAGCTTCATGGGTACGATTTGAACCCAAAAATCGTTCGCAGAGGGTTTGAAGGTCACTAAAGCGGGTGTTGGCGAAATCAATTTCAGAGCTGGTGTTGGCGTGGCTTACTCTTAAGTCAACAAAGTGATCAGCCTGGATGCGATCTTGCAAGCGAACTTGGGTTAGCTTAGAGACCCATACAAAGGCAACAATATTTAAGCTTAGGGACAGCAAAGTGGCGTGAGTGATTGGGTCAAACCCATTAAGCCCAAACATTGATGTGGGTCTTAACCAGCTTAAGCCAAACAGACCCTGTTCTACCAAGCTTAAAGTATCGAACCCAAGGCCACTAAGGTAGGGGACCATGAGGGTATACATCCAAATGGTAAAGCCGGAGCCTAGCCCTGCTAGTGCACCATAGCGATTGCCTTGGCGCCAAAATACGGCGCCAATTAATGCGGGTGCGAATTGGGCAACTGCAACAAATGCTGTTAAACCTAAAGACACTAAACTTTTGCCGTCGCCAATCAACATAAAAAAAACGTAGGCTGCCAGTAACATAGCAACAATGACCACGCGGCGCACCCTGAGTAATAAGCGGCCAATATTTTTATCCTCAGATGCTTGTAAAGGTGATAAGTGGAATATCACAGGCATTACAATGTCGTTACAAATCATAGTGCTAATAGAAATTGTGGCCACAATAACCATGCCAGTTGCAGCTGAAAGACCTCCAATATACGCTAAGGTGGCCAAACTACTGGCGCCTTGGCTAAGGGGAATCATTAATACATAGGTGTCTGAGGCAATACCCTGACCACTAAAAAGAAAATTTCCAGCTGCAGCAATAGGCAGCATAAAAATACAGAAAATGATTAAATAAAGTGGAAATAACCAGCGCGCTGTGTGTAAATCATTGGGATTAGTGTTTTCTACAATGCCCACCTGAAATTGTCGTGGTAGGCAGAGCATAGCTAAAAAAGCCAGTAGAGTTTCAGTGAGAAAGCTCACTCTTAATGGGTTAAAGTTATCAAGTTTTTGCTGCAAGCCACTCTGGCTTATATGGTTACTGAGGTCGCCAATACCGTCAAATAAACTAAAGGTCACAAAAATACCGACAGCGACAAATGCAACAAGCTTAACGATTGATTCAAAAGCAATTGCTAATACCATTCCCCTGTGGTGTTCGCTCGTGTCTATTTGACGAGTGCCAAATAAAATGGCAAATGCCGCCATTAATATGGCAACAACCAAAGCGGTATTGCTAGAGCCAAAGTCAGAGTTTCCACCACCAGACACCATTATAGTGAAGCTTTGAGCTACCGCTTTTAGCTGCAAAGCAATATAGGGCAGTATGCCAAAAGTGGCCATCACTGTAATGACAATGGCTAAACTGCGACTTTTGCCATATCGAGACGCGATAAAATCTGCAATTGTGGTGAGGTTCTCTTGCTTAGCGATAAGTATTATTTTATAAACTAAGCCCCAGCCAAATACAAAAAGAAATATGGGCCCTAAATAAATAGGGAGAAAATCCCAACCTTGGGTAGCCCTTGAAACTGAGCCATAAAAAGTCCAAGAAGTACAATAAACTGCTAGGGATAAGCTATAGATTACGGGTTGGCTAAGAAGTTTTGAGCCTCCTTGGCGGCGGTTGTCACCATAGTAAGCAATGCCAAATAGCAAACCTACATAAGCTACTGAAATGAATAGAATGACCCATATGTCGAACATGTTATGCCTATAGTCTAAAGACTGAATAAAAAGCGCTAAGCTTTTATAACACGAGAGCTGGTTTTATGTCTTCAAACCCTTTTTTGGTAAAGTTTATTAAAATCAATAACCTATGTTTTTTCCCAAAAATCACTATACTAAAGTCTAACGATAGTTTTTATGCTTGAGTCACTAATCATTAGCCATCGCTTGGGGTTTTTGTCACCAGTTGCGTTGCCCTTAAAGCCTCAAATGGTTATCATTGAAGCTCTAAAAGAATAATAAAAACAGGCATATTATGAAACAAAATACTAAGGCAGCAGAACAATACTGGCGCCGTAATTTACAAATTATTTTTTCTTATTTGATCATTTGGTTTGGGGTTTCTTTTGGTTGTGGCATCGTCTTTGTGGATGAGCTCAATCATTTCAATATGTTTGGGTTCAAATTGGGCTATTGGTTTGCCAATCAAGGCAGTATTTTGGTGTTTTGTCTGTTGACTATAGGCTATGCAGTGCGCATGAGTCGACTTGACAGTGAGTTTGATGTGCATGAATAAGTCTATTTAATGCTTATCGTGATTCACTTGTTTATTAATAATAGGAATTCATCATGAGCCTGGAACAGCTCACTTATTTGTTTGTGGTAGGGTCATTTGTCATTTATATAGCCATTGCTTTTTGGAGCAGGGCATCCAGCACCCGTGAATTTTATGTTGCAGGTGGAGGCGTAACACCTTTAGCCAACGGCATGGCAACTGCAGCTGACTGGATGTCTGCTGCATCATTTATATCATTGGCTGGTATTGTGTCTTTTGCTGGTTATGACGCAAGTGGGTACATCATGGGCTGGACCGGTGGTTATGTGCTTTTAGCGCTATTGCTGGCGCCTTATTTGCGCAAATTTGGTAAATTCACGATCCCCGATTTTGTTGGCGACCGCTATTACTCCAATGTGGCACGAGTGGTGGCTGTGGTTTGTGTGATGTTTATTTCGTTCACCTACATTTCAGGGCAGATGCGTGGCACTGGAATCGTATTTTCACGTTTTTTGCAGGTAGAAATAGACACTGGCATTATGATTGGAATGGCCGTGGTGTTTGTTTATGCGGTTTTAGGAGGCATGAAAGGCATTACTTACACCCAAGTTGCCCAGTACTGTGTAATGATTTTTGCCTTTACGGTGCCTGCGCTTTTCTTAACATTTTCGATGACAGGGCACTTGTTGCCACAAACGGGTTTAGGCGCAACGCTAGACAATGGCCTGCCGGTATTGGACCATCTAGACGGTCTCGTCACAGAACTGGGGTTTGCAAGTTTTACTGAAGGTAGTAAAAGTAAAATAGACATGTTTTTCATTACTGCCGCTCTCATGTTTGGTACAGCGGGATTGCCTCACGTCATTGTCCGCTTTTTCACCGTCCCCAGGGTTAGAGATGCTCGTATATCGGCAGCATGGGCTCTTGTTTTTATAGCTGTGCTTTATTCTACTATCCCTGCAGTAGCGGCTTTTGGCCGAATTAACCTTATTGAAACTGTTAACGGCGCAGACAATATGGGCACCCCATATGAAGAAATGCCCCAATGGTTCAAAAAATGGGAGAACGCAGGTTTGATTGCTTGGTATGATCATAACGCTGATGGTCGCACTCAATATGCTGCTGGAGAGGCCTTTACTGGTCGACAACATAAACCTATATATTGGGGTGCTGCAGAAGATGAAGTGGCGCGAAACTTTTATTCTAATCAACGGCATGTAGTAAATCCAAGTAGTGGCGAATTCGACCCAAAAGTACAACCATTTGCTAATGAAATATACGTTGATCCTGACATTATGGTTTTAGCCAACCCAGAAATAGCAGGGTTGCCAAACTGGGTTATCGCATTAATTGCAGCAGGCGCGATGGCTGCGGCACTGTCTACGGCTGCTGGCCTATTATTGGTAATTGCGACATCTGTGTCCCATGATTTGTTGAAAAAAACTATCCGGCCACAAATTACTGACCGACAGGAGCTTTTGGCTGCGCGTATGGCAGCTATGGTAGCGGTGCTTATTGCTGGGTACTTGGGAATGCATCCCCCTGATTATGTGGCTGCTGTGGTGGCTTTGGCCTTTGGCTTAGCATGTGCTTCATTTTTCCCAGTTATAATTATGGGTATCTTTTACCAAAGGATGAATAAGTATGGAGCCATTAGTGGCATGTTGGTCGGTTTGATATCCACTATTTGTTATATTGTCTATTTTAAGTTTATGGGAGGCGAGCCGCAGAATTGGTTATTAGGGATTTCGCCTGAAGGTTTCGGTGCTGTAGGTATGGCGTTGAACTTTATTGTGGCTTATTTAGTGGCTCACTTAACACCAGAGCCTCCTAAGCATATTCAGCAGATCGTGCAAAATATTCGGGTGCCAGGAAATAGTGGGTCGGCATACTATTGATCAATGGAGTGTTTTATGAGTGTTTTACGGTGAAATATGCACTCTAGCGGCGCGTTTAATGCTGATGTCTTGCCGTTTAATTTATTAGATGAGGATGAGTATAGGCTGCTGCAAGATAATCTTGACATTGGGTACTATGAAGCTAAAGAAGTAATTATCAGCAATGGTGATGTGCCAGAAGGCTTGTATATTATTCTTAAAGGGTGCGTCAGTGAGCTTGATGTACAAAGCGCAGATAAGCGCCTTGGCCACACTTTTGTGCACTACACAAACAATGATTATTTCGGTGCATGGTCGGCTTTACGTGGCAGCTCAATCCATGACTTCGTGGCTGATGAGGAAACTATTTGTTATATCCTTCCTACTAAAGTCTTGTTGGACCTAATCTATCGCAATCCTAATTTTGGTGACTTTTTTAACAAAAGTCTTTCATTACAAAATGAACTACTAAAGCAAAAAAATGATTCATTAAACATGACGGAATTTATGCTAGCTCGCATAGATAGTTCGTGCATGCGGGAGGCGTCATTACTACCCGATGGCACTGATCTGGAGGAAGCCACTCAGTTTATGAGCGATCAGCAAGTGAATTGTGTTTTGGTGCAACGTGGTAAACGTTATGGCATGGTTACGCGGTCAGACTTGCTAAATGCGATTGTATTAGAAAAACTTCCAATAACTACGGATGCACAAGTCATTGCTAACTATCGGCTTATTACCGTGGAGTCTGGCGATTACCTTTTTAACGCGCTCATTTTGATGACGCTCCATCAGATTGATAGGGTCGTCGTAATGCAAAGCTCTGAACTGCATGGGATTATTGATCTGGCAGATACCTTAAGTTATTTTTCAAGTCATTCCCACGTCGTGGGGTTGCGTATAGAGCGTGCAAGCAGTATTGAAGAACTCAAAGATGCGGCAGGGGACATGGGCAAACTCATTAGGTCACTCTACTCTCAAGGCGTTAAGGTTCGCTTTGCTATGGATCTGCTAGCTGCCCTGAATAAACGCTTAATGTCTAAACTATTTAATTTAATCGTTCCAGAAAATGTACTGCCTCACGTGTGTCTAGTCGTTATGGGCAGTGAAGGCCGTGGTGAACAGATTGTAAGGATTGACCAGGACAATGGTCTTATTATGCGTGATGGCTTAGATTGGCCTGAATGTCAGGAAACTATGGAGCGCTATACTCAGGCCTTAGTTGGCCTAGGTTACCCACAGTGTCCCGGGCAAGTAATGGTGAATAACCCATTTTGGGTGCAGCCTATTAGCACATGGACCCAACGGATGCGTGACTGGGTAGCTAAGGCTGACAGTGATAGTTTACTTAATTTAGCGATATCTATTGATGCCTACCCAGTGGCGGGCAATAAGGCTTTGTTTAAAACCAGTCGTAATTGGTTGTTAAGAGAGTTACAGCAACAACAACGGTTTTTGTCGTCCTTTGCAGAAGTTACACTGGCGTTTGAAACACCATTAAATTTTTTAGGTGGAATTAGAGATAGAGCGGCAGGAGTTGACGTTAAGAAGGGGGGTATTTTCCCAATTGTGCATGGAGTCAGAGTGCTGGCTATGCAGTATCAGATTGCTGAAAATAATACCTATAAGCGTATTGAAAGTTTAATTAAGCTTGGTGTTTTACCTCAGCGTTTGGGCAGTGAACTGATGGAATCTTTTTCGATATTGCAGTGGTTCCGCTTAGCCCACCATCTTAATCAACAAGAACAGGACTTTAGTACAGAGGACCTCAATAATGACGTTAATTTAGCTGCTCTGGATCGTTTAGAAAAAGATTTATTGCGACAATCCTTTCAGGTGGTTAAAGATTTTAAGAAACACTTGTCTCTTAGGTATCGCCTAGGCTTGGGGCTATGATGATTAAGCGCCGGTTGCGGCGTATTAAAGATGTGTGGAAAATACGTCAGCTCAAGAGTCGATGGGAGATGCTTTTCCAGCGCTACCAAGGAAAAGAACTAGTCTCTTTGGATATTGAAACAACGAGTTTGGACATCTCTAAAGCACAGATATTATCTATAGCCGCGGTGGTTATTAAGGGTAACCGAGTATTGAGTAGTAAAAAATTACACCTTATCTTATCGCCCCCCAAAGACCTGCCAAGTGCTTCTGTAAAAATCCATAAACTGCGTCGAATAGACTTGAACGAAGGTTTACCCATTGCTGAGGCATTAGAAAAAATGCTGAAGTTTATAGGTAACCGGCCGATTGTAGGATATAACATAGGCTATGACCTAGCTGTGTTAGATCAATATCTAAGGCCATTGTTTGATTTTGGTATGCCTAATCGATATATTGATGTGATGGATTTGTATCGTAAAAAGACACAGCTATCTGGTGGTGTCGAATGTCAAATTAACTTGTCTTTTGAAGCAATTTGTAATGGTTTAGATGTGCCAGTACTAGGGCGTCATACAGCGCTGGGTGACGCAATCACTACCGCCATTATTTATGTGCGATTAAAGTCTTCAGTCAGTCTCTAAAATATTTTTTAACCTGCCTAAAACACTTTAAGCTTTAATTAAAACTTAAGCCAATCGGCAGGCTTAATTGGTTTTGCAACTGACATACTGTTGCAGCTGAGGTCTGGCACTGTTTAAACCAGTTCGTCTGTGGTGGGGTGGCACTGATGAAAAAGGCTGGCAGTAGACGTTTTTGTGTTAATGGGCCAGAGGGTAGTTTCCACCCTCAACAGTGCAAATTATCAAGTGGTTGAGCTATTTGATTTAATTTTAACTGATGTCAGTATGCCAGTAATAGGGAGTATCGTACCCGTAAGGCAGGCGCTTAAAAAGATACGTTTGCTTTAATTTTTACGGCAGAACCAGCTGGTGAAAAAAGATAGTTGGCTAAGGTTCTTGATTACGTGGCTGGCTATTAAAACCTTTTAATCCTGGTGGGCTATTTAGTGCCAATAAAACATTAATTGGTGAGGTAAATTTAGTCACTGTATAGGCTAACTTGGTTCGCATTTTCCTGCCAAACAGATATAATGTACTGTCTAAATGTTAATGAGCTAGCGATAAGTGTCATTTACTCCTTCTTCCGAGTCTCATCTTTTGTGCACAAGCGCTTTGGCTTGTGAGAGGGATTCACGCGTTTTATACAATGACCTTAACTTTGTCGTTAAGCCTGGGCATCTGTGGCACGTAAAGGGTCGCAATGGTGCAGGAAAAACCACGTTATTACGCCAGCTAGCAGGCCTTCATCCAGTGGACACAGGTGAGGTGCTGTACTCTAATAATTCTATCAAGATCATTTATATTGGCCATAAATTAGGCCTTAAAGAGCAACTTACAGCTGATGAAAATCTATCCTGGCTTGCAGGGCTGGATGGATCATCAACCCAAAGGCAAAGATATGCTGCCTTAGAGCATGTGGGCCTAAGAGGTTATGAAGAGAATCCTGTTGCACAGCTGTCAGCGGGTCAGAAACGAAGAGTGGCTTTGGCTCGACTGCATCTTTGTAAAGCCGACGTTTGGCTGCTAGATGAACCTTTTACATCACTGGATCAGCAAGGCATAGTTGACGAGATAGATTGGTTAAACCAACATACGCGCGCAGGTGGTGCAGTGTTGATGACCAGCCATCAAGACATAAACTTGCCACACGTTAAAATCTTAGACCTAGGTCAATATTCCCCACTATTAGGCGAATGCCTCCTTGATAAAGGTAGCGCGATAATATGATCAGATTTATGTGGGCCATTGTCCGTCGTGATTTATTGCTAGTGGCTAGGCAGCCTGCAGAAATGATTAACCCTTTAGTATTTTTCTTGTTGGTTATAGCGTTATTTCCTTTAGGTGTTAGCCCGGAGGCGGCACTTTTATCGCAAACAGCGGCAGGTGTGATCTGGGTGGCAGCCATGTTAGCCACGCTGCTGTCTTTGGAATTATTATTTAAGCTAGATCATGATGATGGCAGTTTAGAACAGTTGTTGTTGGCCCCATATCCTAGTTGGAGCTTAGTGCTTGCCAAAGTTTTTGTGCATTGGTTAGTTAGTGGGTTACCTTTAATATTGATATCACCATTAATAGCGACGATGTTGTTTTTGCCGAGCCAAGCTGTGCCCACGTTGATGTTAAGTCTGCTAATAGGCACGCCAACTCTAAGTCTATTAGGTGCGATTGGGGCAGCATTGGTTACTGGGGTAAGAGGTGGTGGTATGTTGCTTACGTTATTAATTTTGCCTTTGTATGTGCCAGTGATTATTTTTGGCGCTTCAAGTGTTGCTGCTGCAGCACAAGGTATGGCAATAGATGGTTATATGGCCTTATTAGCGGCCATGTTTGTTTTTGCATTAATGATAACGCCTTGGGCAGCAGGTTCGGCGCTAAAACTATGAAACAAACTATTAAAAAGAGATGGAATTTATGACCGAATCTAGTTGGCGCATGCCCCGTTGGTTTCATCAAATGGGTTCGCCTAAGTGGTTTTATGGTTTTGCCGGCATACTTCAGCCATGGTTTGCAATAGCGGCTTTAGGGTTGCTCACTTGGGGTGCCTTATGGGGCCTGGCTTTTGCGCCAGCAGATTATCAGCAAGGTAATAGTTTTCGGATCATGTATGTGCATGTGCCAGCGGCTATCTTGTCTCAATCTATATTTTTAGGGATGGCTGTTGCCGGGGCAGTTGGCCTTGTTTGGAAGATGAAAGTGGCTTTTATGGTGGCCCGTAGCTGTATTGCTATTGGTGCAACATTCACCGCAATAGCCTTGGTGACGGGTGCCATTTGGGGCAAGCCAACGTGGGGTGCTTATTGGGTTTGGGATGCGCGCCTTACTTCGACCTTAGTACTGTTTTTTCTTTATGCTGGAATCATGGCGCTAAATCAGGCTATTAGTGAGCGCCACATCGCGGGTAAAGCTACTGCTATATTGGCCATCGTAGGGACTATTAATATCCCTATAATTAAATATTCTGTAGAATGGTGGAATACCTTACACCAAAGCTCTAGCTTTACACTGACAGCAAAACCAAGCATGCCTGCAGAGATGTATTTGCCCCTACTATTAACAGTATTGGGCAGCTACTGCTTTTTTGCGTTAGTGGTATTGATGCGCACTCGGTCGCAAATAGTGCAAAGCCAAAGTGGTGCAAGTTGGCTGATGCAACATCGGGATATTACTGGAGCTTAATCATGTATTTTGAATCTTTAGATGCGCTATTGAACATGGCAGGGCATGGTCCTTATGTTTGGTCTTGTTATGGTCTATTTTTTGCCCTTTTGGGTTTAAATGTGTGGCATGCGAAAAGGCAACAATTGAAGGCCCTGAAACAGGTAAAAGCACTTGTTCGACGCAATTCGTAATTAATAGGCATACACCCATGTTGATGCATCCTAAAAGACGTAAGAAATTGATACTTATACTGGCATTACTTGCAGGCACTGGTGTGATTGTGGGCTTGGTGCTTTATGCTTTATCACAGAATATAAATCTCTTTTTTTCACCATCAGATATGGCGCAAGGCAAGGCGCCAGTGCATCAGCGAATCAGAGCTGGTGGTATGGTTCGAGAGGGTAGTTTAGTGCGTGCTACAGACAGCTTAAAAGTACGCTTTGTCATTACTGATTTTGTGGAGAATGTAAACGTTGATTATACCGGCATATTGCCGGACCTGTTTCGTGAAGGTCAAGGCATTGTTGCCCAAGGCAAGATGAACGATGAGGGTGTATTTGTAGCGGATGAGGTGTTAGCAAAACATGATGAGAATTATATGCCACCAGAAGTGATTCAGGCGTTAAATGAGGCCAAGGCTGCAAGTTCAAGTGCACCAAAAAGTAACTCCCAAGCAACAGCTATCCAAACTGTAAAAGAGGCGTCAAAATGATTCCAGAAATTGGACATGTGGCTTTAATACTGGCCTTATTTTTAGCCCTAAGTTTGGGCTTTTTGCCTATGCTAGGCTCATACACTGGCCAAACGCGCCTAATGCTAAGTGCCAAGCCTTTGGCTGTAGGGCTTGGTGTAATGTTACTTATTGCCTTTGCTATGTTGATGATTGCTTTTGCTCAAGATGACTTTAGTGTGCGCTACGTCGCTGAGAATTCAAATACTGCGCTGCCCATGCAATATAAACTCAGTGCAGTATGGGGTGGTCATGAAGGCTCTTTACTTCTTTGGGTAGTCATTCTTGGTCTGTGGACTATGGCTGTAAGCCTACTGAGTGAAAGCCTACCATTGACCATGCAAGCCAGAGTTTTGGCCGTGATGGGTATGATTGGTGTGGGCTTTATCTCCTTTACGCTTTTAACCAGCAACCCCTTTTGGCGTTTACTTCCAGAAGCGGCTCTTCAGGGTGCAGACCTAAACCCCTTATTACAGGACTTTGGCCTAATTGTTCATCCACCCATGTTGTATATGGGTTATGTTGGGTTTTCTGTGGCTTTCTCGTTTGCTATAGCGGCTCTGCTCGATGGCCATTATGATGCAGCCTGGGTGCGATGGTCGCGGCCATGGACAAGTGTTGCATGGGCTTTTTTAACCGCAGGTATAGCTCTAGGTAGTTGGTGGGCATACTACGAACTTGGTTGGGGTGGTTGGTGGTTTTGGGACCCTGTTGAGAATGCTTCGTTTATGCCATGGCTTGTGGGTACAGCCTTATTGCATTCCTTGGCTGTATCAGAAAAGCGAGGGTTATTTAAAAACTGGACATTACTATTAGCTATTCTGGCTTTTAGCCTGAGTTTGTTGGGTACGTTTTTGGTGCGTTCAGGTGTATTAACCTCAGTGCATGCCTTCGCCTCCGACCCAGATCGAGGCTACTATGTATTGGTGTTATTGGCTATTACAGTGGGTGGTTCCTTAGTATTGTTTGCTATACGTGCAACTACTGTCGAGAGTCGTGTTGGCTATCGGTTTTGGTCCCGTGAAACCTTTTTGTTGTCTAACAATATACTCTTAATTATAGCCGCACTAACCGTGTTACTTGGCACTTTGTATCCTTTATTTTTGGATGCTATGGGTGGTGGAAAGATTTCTGTTGGCCCGCCGTATTTTAATGCAGCCTTTGTGCCTTTAATGGTTTTGCTCATTATTTCGATGGGCTTAGGTTTGGGCTCTAAATGGAAACGAATCAACCCCAGTGAACTATGGCGACTATTGCGCTCTCCAGCGCTTATAGCAATTGTACTTGGTATAGCGTTTCCATTTGCCTACAGCGGTGAGTTTAATCCATCAACAGCGTTAGCTGCTGCATTGTTGGCGTGGCTGTTATTAGCGTCTTGGGTGGATCTAAGAAGAAGGCTGAGGCACCAAACTTGGTGGCAAGGTTTGCGCCAACTAAACCCCGGTTACTATGGCATGTTACTGGCGCATATGGGTATAGGTGTGACTGCTTTAGGCATTGCGGTTGTAAGCCATTACTCGTTGCAAAAAGATCTGCGTATGGATATTGGCGATAAAGCGACTCTAGGGCAGTATGAATTTACTTTTATGGGCGTTGAAAATGTCACTGGGCCTAATTTTACTGCCATCGAAGGTCGGGTTAAGCTAGTCAAAATTGGTGAGGAACCTGATTACTTATTACCCCAAAAACGGACTTATACCAGCCGTGGCCAAACGATGACAGAGGCTGCAATAGATCCAGCGCTAAGTCGCGATGTTTATGTGGCAATGGGTGAGCCTCTAGCGGAGGGAGCCTGGGCTATGCGCTTGCATATAAAGCCTATGATTCGTTTAATTTGGCTAGGAGCCCTAATGATGGCGTTGGGAGGGGTGTTAGCGGTATGGGACAAGCGCTATCGGCGAAAAAAACCAACTATTGACGGAGTTCTGCCATGAACACCACCACAAAAAGGCTATTGATGCTGTTGCCAACGCTGCTAGCCTTTACTTTAGGCCTGTTTTTATACCAAGGTATTGGCCAAGATCCTAATAAAATGGAATCAAGTTTGATTGGCCTTCCATTGCCAAAATTTAATGCTCAAACGTTAGTATCTCCTAGTAAGAACGTGACTCAAGCAGACATGCTTGGGCAGCCGGCTTTAGTGAACGTGTGGGCCACTTGGTGCCCCACATGTCGTGCTGAACATGAGTTTTTACTCACAATTGCTAAACAGGAAAACATCCGTATTTATGGTGTTAATTACCATGACCAGCGCCCAGCAGCCCAGCAGTGGTTGCAAGACTTGGGTGACCCTTACGTATTTTCTGTATTTGATCCAAAGGGAGTGTTGGGCATAAACCTGGGTGTAGTGGGCGCTCCAGAAACCTACTTGATTGATGCACAAGGTATTGTTATTGACAAGCTTACAGGTGAGCTCAATGAACGGACTTGGCCTCCACTTCGCAGTCAATATTTAAGTTTGCTGCAGGAAACAAACTAATGGTAAAGGTTGCTTTAGCTAGTCTGTTTTTCTGTTTGGCAAGTTTGGCTGTTCCACTGGTTCAAGCAGACATTAAATCATACGAATTTGCAGAGCCAGAAATGGCCCAGCGGTTTGTGGACTTAACCACAGTCTTGCGTTGCCCTAAATGTCAAAACCAAAATTTGGCTGATTCAGATTCAATTATCGCTAAAGACCTTCGTGAGCAAGTACAAACGTTAATAAATACAGGCCAAACTAATCAACAGATTACTGATTTTATGGTACAGCGTTATGGTAATTTTATCTTGTATGACCCACCACTGAACAAAGCGACACTAGTGCTTTGGCTGGCGCCAATTGGTATGGTGTTTATTGGCTTGTGGGCCTTGTGGTTTTTTGGTCGTAAAACCCATGTTCAGGGTACGATGTTATCACCATCTGAGCAACAAAAGTTGGACCAGCTTTTAGCAGAAAACCGGACTCCGGGCAGGGATTAAATAATGACTGAACTATGGGCAGCTATTGCTCTTTTACTGTGTTTAACCAGTGGTTTTGTGTTGTGGGCTTGGTGGCGACCCCTGCCAGTATCTACCTCAGCCAATAACAGGCATGAGGCGGTTGTAGCGCTTTATCGAATTAAACAAATAGAACTGGATGAAGAACTTGCTTCAGCACAGATCAACCGTAGTGACTATGATCAGCGCTTAGCCGAAATGCAACGGACATTATTGCTAGAAACATCAGATTCCCCAGCCCCTGTTAGCTCGCCCAATCATGCTGGGGGTCTATTATTGTTGTTCATCGCGTTAGTTATTCCGGTCGCTGGGTTGCTAACCTATATTCAACTAGGGTCATATGGTGGTTTGGAACAAAGTGTTAACTTGCAAAATACCCGTTCGATTGCTGCCTCTTCAACCTCCTTACCAACGTTGATTAGCAGCCTTGAAGATGAATTGAAAAACAAGCCGAATAATCCAGAAGGATGGTATTTATTGGCCAATAGTTATATGCAAGCAGAGCAAACTGCTATGGGTATTGCTGCATTTGAGCAGGCATTAAATTATGTTCAGGCTGGAAGCCGTCAACAAGCGGCATTACTGGGCCAGTATGCGCAAGCTCTGTTTTTCAATGAAGGTGAGTTTAGTCAGCGTGTCAATGAGGCCATCGCTGCAGCGATGGCGCAAGACCCTAAAGATGTGTCAGCCTTAAGTTTGTTAGGTATTCAAGCCTTTGAAAGTGAAAATTATGATGTGGCTATACAGTTTTGGCAACGTGCTTTGCCCAGAGCGGGTGAGGGTCAGGGTAAAGCATCACTGCAAGCTGGAATTAACAGTGCACAACAAATGCTCAATGAAGACCCAAGCATGGGATTAAGTGTGTCTTTACCGATAGAGGTTTCTTTGGCTAATGGGTTATCAATACCTGAGACATCGCAAGCAGTATTATTTGTCTATGCTAGGCAGGCTGCGCAAGGTATGCCCCTGTTTGCAATCAAACTCAACCCTAGCAACCTGCCATTAGATGTGCTTCTCACTGATGCGATGGCTCTTCAGCAGGGAACCCGTTTAGCTAATTATAAAACCTTGAACCTTAGTGCCCATATTGCTATGGCTGGCTTGGCTGGCCAAAAACCGGGTGACTTTATCAGTCAAACCCTAGCCGTAACTATTGCTACTGAGGGCACTGAAAAAGTATATTTGACCATTGACCAAATCCTGAAGTAACCTACTTTAAAGAATAACAATATTAGAGTTTATAGATGCGCCTAAAGAGCATCAAGTTAGCTGGTTTTAAATCATTTGTTGATCCCACCAAGGTCAGCTTACCTAGCAATCTGTGTGCTGTGGTTGGCCCCAATGGTTGCGGTAAATCTAACGTCATCGATGCAGTCCGTTGGGTGATGGGAGAAAGTTCAGCCAAAAATTTGCGTGGCGAAAGTGCTACTGATGTAATTTTTAATGGATCATCTAGCCGCCAACCTGTTGGCCAAGCCACTGTTGAACTCATGTTCGACAATCAAGATCGCACCTTAGCTGGTGAATTTGCTGGCTACAATGAGGTGTCAATCCGTCGAAAGGTAACTCGTGAAGGCCTGTCTACCTATTTTTTAAATGGTCAGAAGTGCCGTAGACGTGATGTTACAGATTTATTTTTAGGCACTGGCCTTGGGCCTCGGAGCTATTCTATTATTGAGCAGGGCATGATTTCTCGCTTAATTGAATCTAGGCCGGAAGAGCTACGTGTTTATATTGAGGAAGCAGCTGGTATTTCTCGCTATAAAGAACGCCGACGTGAAACTTCTAATAGAATCAGCCGAAGCCGTGAAAACTTAGCGCGCTTGCAAGACATTAGAGAAGAACTTGGTCGGCAATTAGAGACTCTAAAACAGCAAGCGACTGCAGCAGAGCAATATACCGAGTTAAAACAAAATGAACGTCAACATAAGTCTCAGCTTGCAGCGCTGCAATGGCGTGATTTACGACAAAAGCTTGCAGATCAGCACATTCACATGGGTCGTATTGAAGACGAAATTGTTTTACAACGCAGCGAACAAGATACCCGTTTTGCACAAATAGATGTACAAAAAAATGATTTATCGGTGCTCAATGACGCCTTCACCCAGGAACAAGGTGAGTTTTATAGTTTGGGTGCCAGTATTGCCCGCTTAGAACAAACCATAGAGCATCAAAAGCAACAGCAACAGAGATGGCAGGCTGATACCACTGAAGCAGAACAACAGCTTCGTCGCATCGAAGAAGCATGTGCTATAGATGGCAAAGAACTGAGTCATTTAAGTCAGGAACAGGATGAGCTTGCCTTAGCTGCTGAATTGGCCTCAGAACAGCTGCTTGAAGCCCAGACATGGCTGCACGAACAAGAAGAGCATCGCCAAAGCTGGCAGCTTTTATGGCAGCAAAAAAATGATCAGCAAGCGCATTTAAAGAGTGCCATTGAAGTCGCTAAAATGGGCTTGCAGCACCAACAACAACAAGCGGTCCAAGCGCAACAAGATCGCCAAAAAAGCGTCACCGAGTTGGATGGCTTAAGCCTGCCTAACACGGATGATGTCACGCTGTTAGAAGATCAGATTGACGAGCACCAGCAGCAGCAACAAGATTTGACAGAACAGCTTTCAACCCTGGAGCATAAGCTATTAACACTAAGACAGTATGAGCGTGAACACCAGGAACAGCTAGACGGGCAGGTACAGGAGCTAGGGACCTTAGCAGGCCAGCTAGCGTCTTTGCGCGTTTTGCTAACAGAGACTGAGCAGGATGCGGCGCAGTTGCCCACGAAGTGGCACGCTGATGTAAGTCAGAAACTGATCGATGCAATGCACGTTGAGAGTGGTTGGGAAGCTGCTGCAGAACATGTATTACAAGACTGGCTTGGAGGTTATTTGCTGGCCAAACTGCCAGATGAATCTGTAGGTAAGTTGTCTGATGTCAGGGGACTAGCATTGCTGGTACCCTATTTGGATCAAAAGCCTAAGGGTGGCATTATGCCTTTTTCAACTTTACTTGAAAAGCTTGATGCGCCTGCTGGATTAGAAGGTTTGTTAGCGCAAGTCTATGTCGCTGACAACTGGCATGAAGCTAACGACTTACTCGCCAGTTTGCCAATCTATGCCAGTATTGTTCTGCCAGACGGCCTATGGTTGGGCCATGGCTGGATACGCACTCCTCCCAGAAAAGGTAGTGCTACTGGGGTATTAGGGCGTAAGCACCAGCTTAAAACTTTGGCATTGCAGCAGGAAACGTTGCTCGAACTGCAACACGCTACCCAAACAAAACTAACATCGGTTCGAAAGGGCGCGTTGGCAGCGGAACATAGGTTAAATCAACTCCGTCAACAATGGCAGCTTGGTCAAAATCAGTATCAGCAACAGAAGCAAGCGTTGGCATTGGTGCAGCTAAAAAGTCAACAAGGCCTAGTGCAACAGCAGAATTTGCTTCAACGTATTGAAGAGCAAGCTATTAGGTTGCAGCACTTAGATGACGCAATTGCAGTTTTGCAAGAGGAATTGAGTGAGCATCAATTGGTATTAGAGACAGCGCAGCTGAATTTGCCAGAGTTGGAAGCAGATAAGGAAAGTACAGAAGCTCAGTTAGGTCAAGCAAGGCTAGGGTTTAGTCAAAAACAACAACAGGTCATTCAGCTTCAGGCGCGTATGGAGGTTGTTTTGGCTCAAAAGACTAGTTTGGGGCGGTCAGTTGAGCGCATGCAAGAGCAGCGGGTTGAATGGCGTGATAAGCAAGCTGAAATTCAATCTAGAGGTGGTCTGCACCATGCTGAAGATAACCCATCGGATAGCCTTACGGGCCAGTTAGAAGCTTTGCTTATACGTCGGTTGGATACAGAGACTGCGATGGAGCAGCAGCGTCATGGTATTAACAACCTAGAGCAGTTGATACGCCAGCTAGAACAGCAGCAATTAAAGCAAGAGCATGATATTCAGCAAAGGGATGTGCTTTTGCAAGATCAACGTTTAATAGAACGCGAGTTAGAGGTGAGTGCAGATCATATTAAGCACGCGATGATTGAACAAAATGTCCGAGTCGAAAAGCTTGCTGAAATTTTGCCTGAGGCGATAGATCAAAAACAATTAATTACTCTACTAGAGCAGTGTCAGAACCGCATTAAAAGATTAGGTGCCATTAATCTAGTAGCCATTGAAGAATATAAACTGCAACTAGAGCGTAAAACATTTCTCGATCATCAGTACGACGAGTTAATTGAAGCTTTAAATAGTTTAGAACAGGCCATTTTTAAGATTGATAAAGAAACTCGCGCGCGATTTAAACAAACTTTTGACACGGTTAATGAAAGTTTAAATAACTTGTTCCCCAAAGTGTTTGGCGGTGGACGGGCTTCCCTTGAACTTACTGATGACGATATGCTGGCAACTGGTGTCACCATCATGGCGCAACCCCCGGGTAAAAGAAATAGTAGTATTCACCTTTTATCAGGTGGAGAAAAGGCTTTGACTGCCATTGCTTTAGTGTTTTCTATTTTTCAGCTCAACCCGTCACCTTTTTGTATGTTAGACGAAGTAGATGCCCCTCTTGATGACGCTAATGTGGAGCGATATGCGCGCTTAGTTAAAGAAATGTCATCTCAGGTACAATTTATTTATATTAGTCATAACAAAATTGCCATGGAAATGGCAACTCAGTTACTCGGAGTTACTATGCAAGAAGCCGGTGTTTCTCGAGTGGTAAGTGTGGATGTAGCCCAAGCAATTAATATGACAGAGTAACTGCTGCCTTTTTAAGAGTTAAATTAGACACTATTGTTAGATTTTATCAGCTTTAATGTGTATATCCTTAAATAAGTCTATAAAAACAACGCCTAAAGGTGTTATATCTATAATTTTGGAGGTATAGTCTAAGCCTATGGTTTAGGCTTTTTTTGGCCCATAATAAAAATTTTTAAAGATCAATAATCTTATGACGTTAACAACTTGGTTATTAGTGTTTGGTGGTTTAACTGTTACCGCGATAGTAATAGACGGTTTGCGAAGAATGTTTGCAAGCCACGCAGCTCTAAAAATTGATATTGATGAAAGTTTATGCGGCCTGCATCAAGAAGAGTTCACTAGCGAGCTTCCAAATGGTGGAGCACGAGCTGTTGGAGCCGGAGTTATTGTTTTGGCATCTAGCGATGGCAGTGACTCTGACATTGAGCCCTATGCTGAACTGGAGCCTATGGCACTTGAGTTGGGCGATATAACCCTTGACGAAGCCTCAGTTGAACCCTTTCTGGAGATTGAAATTGACGAAGCTTCAGGTGAGCCCCCGCTAGAAATTGACGTTGAAGCAACGGCCTCTGTATTTGAGGCTGATTCTGTCGTGCTTGCAGTTGAAGATCGTCATGAAGAAGTCCAAGAGCAATCCCAAGAACAACATCACGAAGATGATGCCGCACTTATTCTGCACGATGAATCAGATTATCAAGATACTCCGATGTCTGACGGCATTGATGCGCACCTCAATGAAGAAAATTTTATCCTTGAATCGGTGCAAGTGAACGAAAGTATTGACGCAAATGCTGCGTTGATTGAGACCGCTGATGCTGGGGAAATAGACTCAGACGTTGTTGCTGAGGCACGGGGGCCTTCGTTAAATTTTGACCCTACACGGCCAGTGCATGAATGGGTAGAAACGAATTCAATGGTGCAAAGCGATTTATTTGCAGAGCAAGACCTGACAGAGTTAGCCACTGTTAAAAGTCATGTGCCTCATGAACTGCTTGAAAGCAGTGACGATATTTTGTTTAGTGATACAGGTATAGACGATATAGCTGCCAGCGGTGCTGAGCACTTGGCAAAAATTAGTCAAGACGAAAGCCTCTCTACTAAGTTAGCAAAAGTCACCTCCATGACCTTTGGTAAAAAACTACTCAGCCGCAAGCGTGTAGCTGCTCAGTCGGCGCTTGACCTGGCTTTAGTGGAAGAGCGGTCCAACAATGTTCCTGCTGTAGAACAAGTCATTAGTATTCTTGTCACTGCCAAAGACACGCAAGGTTTTTATGGTAGTCAGTTACTTAAGCTAGTTGAAGCGTGTGGACTAGTTCATGGTGAAATGGATATATTTCATCGTTTCGAAGATGGTCTGAGATTAGGAAAAACCCAATTTAGTATGGCCAACATGATGGAACCAGGGACCTTTAATCTAAAAGAAATGGAACATTTACACAGCCCAGGGGTAGTTTTCTTTTTGGGTTTGCCAACTGCTCAAGATAGTATGCAAGCATTTGACTATATGCTCGAAACTGCGCAGTGCTTAGCCACTAATCTTGGTGGTGAGGTGCTTGATGAACAACGAAGTGTAATGCGTCCACAAACGATTGAGCATTGCCGCCAACAAATTCGTGAATTTGAGCGACGCAACATGACCCGACGCGCACAGCTTTAATTCATCATTAGTCTGAAGTTATTCATGTCAAATTCTCCCAAAACGCCACTAGACGTTATTAAAGAACAACTACGCAAGCATAACCATAGTTACTATATATTGGACGACCCCAGTATTCCTGATGCGGAATATGATCGTCTAATGCAGCAATTATTAACTATAGAGGCAGCACATCCACAATGGGTGACTGCAGATTCTCCCAGCCAAAGAGTAGGAGATAAGCCCCTCGCAGGTTTTCAACAAGTAACCCATGCCCTACCTATGTTGTCCTTGGATAACGCTTTTAACGGGGAAGATCTGCGAGAATTTGATCGCCGTGTTAGAGAGCGCCTGAACAAGTCTTCCGGCAGACCCACAGAAGAAGATATCATCTACGCCTGTGAGCCTAAACTAGACGGCATCGCCGTAAGCCTGACGTATAAAAACGGACTGTTAGTTACTGGAGCAACCCGAGGTGATGGTAGTCGTGGCGAAGACATTACTCAAAATATGCGCACCTTAGATTCGGTACCTTTGCGCCTCATAGGCAAAGGTTGGCCTGAAACTTTAGAAATCCGTGGCGAAGTTTACATGCCTAGTGCAGGATTTGAAGCCCTTAATAAAAGTTTGGCTGATAAAGGTTTAAAGACTTATGTCAATCCCAGAAATACGGCAGCTGGAAGCTTGCGACAGCTAGATAGCAAAGTTACTGCCCAAAGACCGCTAGAACTATGTGCCTATAGCATCGGCCTGGTTAGTGATATAAACACTTTGCCAACAAAACACTTTGATATTCTACACCAGCTCCAAGCTTGGGGTTTTAAGATAAATGCTGAAATGCGTCGGGTGCAGGGGATTGAAGCTTGTCTAAACTACTACCAAGCATTAGCCTCTAAGCGTACCCTTTTGGCCTACGAAATTGATGGTATCGTCTTTAAGGTTGATCAATTAGACCAGCAAAAAAGCTTAGGTTTTGTTGCTCGTGCTCCCCGTTGGGCAATTGCACATAAATTTCCTGCCCAAGAAGAAATGACTCAACTTTTAAAAGTTGATTTTCAGGTCGGGCGGACAGGAGCAGTGACGCCTGTAGCGCGTCTTAAACCTGTTTTTGTGGGTGGTGTCACTGTCAGTAATGCCACTTTACATAATATGGACGAAATACGGCGATTAGACCTGCATTTAGGTGATACGGTAATAATAAGGCGAGCGGGTGATGTGATCCCTAAGGTTGTGAAAGTGGTGCTGGAGCGTCGCCAAGTGCCAGCAGAGATAATACACCCGCCAGCGACGTGCCCAATGTGTGATGGGCCTGTAGAAAGAGAAGAGGGTGAGGCTGCCTTAAGGTGTGTTAACGGCTTAAGCTGTGGTGCTCAAATCGTGCAGGCGATTAAACATTTTGTCTCTCGCAAAGCTATGGACATTGACGGCCTAGGCGAAAAGCAAGTTCAAACTTTAGTTGAAATGGGTAAAGTTAAGCATGTTGCAGATTTATATACCTTAGACCATAAAGCGTTAGCGGGTATGGATCGCATGGGAGAGAAATCAGCCAGCAATCTCTTATCTGCCTTGCAAAAAAGTAAATCCACCAGTTTAGCTAAATTTCTGTTTAGCCTAGGGATTCGTGAAGTCGGTGAGGCCACCGCTCGCAGCTTAGCGATACACTTCGGCGGTTTAGCAAATATTAAATCGGCGGATATGGAAAGCCTATTAGCCGTAGACGATGTGGGCCCTATCGTAGCCAATCGGATTCTTCACTTCTTTGCTGACAATGACACTCTTGCAGTGATTGAAGCGTTACAAAGTGCGGGTCTGCACTGGCTAGAATTTGATCCGGTAGAAGTCCAGTCTAAGCAACAAAGTTTACCATTTAATGCGCTTACCTTTGTTGTCACTGGCACACTAGCTAGCTTATCTCGTGACGAGCTAAAATTTCAATTACAAGAATTGGGAGCCAAAGTGATGTCAAGTGTGTCTAAGAAAACTGACTACCTTATAGCAGGAGAGAAAGCTGGCTCTAAACTCGTGAAAGCGCAAGCCCTGCAGGTAGCTGTGCTAGATGAGTCCCAAGCCCTTAGTATGATCGCCAAAGCCTTAGTTTGAGTAATTAAGTGTTACTTAGCTACAAGGTAGACCGTCCTCAATCGTGGGGTCAGGTTCACATGCAGTTTAAAGGAACATAACAGCTATGACTGTAAGAGGAAGTGTTACTTGGCAAGCTTTGGATGCGCACTTGCAAAAAGATATTTTGCCCTATTCTCTTAAGCAACTATTTAATGGCTCAGGCGCCCAACGTTTTAATGATCTCTCCATGGAAGCTATGGGATTATTGTTGGATTTATCGAAGCAAAAAATGACTCCAAAAACATTAAACTTGCTTGTTAAAATGGCTGAGCAACAAGGTTTAAGGCAAGCTACACAAATGCTCTATAGTGGTGGAGAGATCAATCGATCTGAACTGAGACCCGCATTGCATACGGCGTTAAGAGACTCTTCCTCAGAAAAATACAGTGCTATCCACGTGGATGGGCAGAACGTAAAGCAGCTGGTTGCTCAAAATCTGCTGGACATGGAGAGAATTGCTAGCAAGATACAAAAAGGTCATTGGCTTGGCTACTCTGGACAGCCTATTACTACTGTCATTAATATAGGTGTCGGTGGTTCTGATATTGGTCCTAATATGGTGTGCCACGCCTTAGCAGAGTTCCGGTTAGAGACTAAATTTCCATTAGATGTGATGTTTGTTTCCTCCATGGATGGTAGCCAGTTGGCAGAAATGCTGCAGCACTTAGATCAAGGTTCAACCTTATTTATTATTGCTTCTAAAACGTTCACCACCATAGATACTTTAGCCAATGCTGAGACTGCAAGAGCTTGGTTACGAAAAAAAATACCCAGTGATAGCCTTATTGGCCAACACCACTTGGTGGGTTGTAGTGCATTTCCAGAACGTATGGCTAAGTGGGGCATACCTTCTGAAAATCAAATTTCTTTATGGGATTGGGTAGGAGGTCGCTATTCTTTGTGGAGTGGTATAGGTCTACCTATTGCGATTAAACTGGGCATGGCCAATTTTAAGCTGCTTCTCAAGGGCGCAAACGCCATGGATGACCACTTTCAAAATGCAAGCCTGCACGAAAATTTACCGGTAATGCTAGCGTTGACAGGTATTTGGAATATTAACTTTTTGGGGTTAAAAGCCCACACTATATTACCCTACGATGGGCGTCTCAAGTTATTGCCTAATTACCTTAGTCAATTAGAGATGGAAAGTAACGGTAAATCGGTGACAAACGCAGGTGAAAAAGTTGATTTTGATACAAGCCCAGTTATATGGGGTGACGTAGGAGCTAACGCTCAGCATGCATTTTTTCAGTTGTTACATCAAGGCACGCCAGCCTACTATGCTGACTTTATAGTGCCTATAAAACGCACTGCATCTAGTGAATATACTAAGGCCACACGGGCTCAACTGGAGTATCAGCAGTCGTTAAATTTAGCTAATTGTGTAGCGCAATCTAGGGTGCTCATGCTGGGTGATGATGTTCTGAGCTGGGATCAAAGCATTGTTACTTCACCCGACCGTTTGTATCCCGGTAACCATGCCTCTAGTACCCTCATGTTTGATGAACTCACACCGGAGAGTCTTGGACGGTTAATTGCGTTATACGAGCATAAGGTATTTGTGCAGGCTGTGGTCTGGGATATTAACCCATTCGATCAATGGGGTGTTGAACTAGGCAAGCAGATTGCTAAAACCACTCTTAATGCTATTCAAAAAAGGCAGTCAGGAGACGCTGATGCAGAGGGCGCCAAATTTGACGCCTCTACTGAAGGTCTGTTAAACCATATGTTTAAACACCACCACTAAATACGGCAGCTATCTTTACTGCCGCCGTTGGTAAAGTAATATTCAAATGCCTTAGGTGTGCGACCTCGGCCAGACCATTGGTGTGTCGTGCCCTGCGGATCGACAATTTGATATTGTGGTGCTACTGGTTTGCGAGTTTTTTTGATTTTAGGCGCTTCTCCAGAAAAGAAATCTTCTGGCGTTAGGCCAGCATCGGCAATAGCTGCAAAGATAGCTTTTTTTTCTGCGTCTTTTTTGGCTGACTGGGCAGCAAGTACTACTTCTTCTTCAGCGCGTTTTTCGATAAACTCAGATAAACGGTTAGCCATAGTTTTTAGCTGCTCTACACTTAGGTCTTTGCAGGCAGCACGCAAACGGCTTTTATTGCGGGCAATTTCAGAAAATTCAGTCATAATGGTTCCACGATTAGTTACATTTAACGATACGCACGAGTTTATTTTTAATTGTTTTATTTAGTAAAAAGCAATTAATATTGATTACCTATTCATATAACATGATAAAAAATAAATTTGTTTTTTATATTATAAATGTGCATTGCGATAGTAACTTAGTTTAATTTAATTTAATACAAAACTTACACTAATGAATAAATACGATCTACACACTCACACAAAATGTTCTGATGGTAGTTTACCAGTGACAGAATTAATCGATTTAGCAATTGAACGCGGCATTACTCACCTTGCTATTACAGACCACGACACCGTTAAAGCGCACTTGCAATTGGCTGCCAATAATAAATCTTATAAAGATAATGAAATTAATATTATTAAGGGTATAGAGCTTTCTAGCCAGTGGAATAATATGGGTATACATATTGTGGGTTTAAATATAGATGTTAATTCAACTGCAATAGAAACTGCTGTGGCTCATCAAACACAATTACGCTTACAGAGAGTAAAAACGATTGCTAAAAAATTAACCCAACGTGGCTTCCCAGATATAACTCAAGGTGCAACAAAACTTGCAGGAGATAGTCAAATTGGGCGGCCTCATATTGCGCAGTATATGGTGGAAGAAGGAATGGTATCAAACGTAGGCCAGGCGTTTAACAAATATTTAGGGGCCGGAAAGGTGGGAGACGTATCCAATATTTGGCCAGACCTAGAGAAGGTTGTTGAGTGGATTAATGCAGCGGGGGGCATTGCTGTGTTAGCTCATCCCAGTCGTTATAAAATGACTCGCACCAAGCGTCGGCGCTTAATGGCAGATTTTGCAGATGCAGGTGGCCAAGCTATTGAAGTATGTGCTGGTAACCAAGTGCCTGGGGTTGCTGAAGAAATGGCAGCACTGTGCAGTGAATTTGATTTTCATGCTTCGGTAGGTAGTGATTTTCATAACCCAAACTACAAGTGGGTTAAATTGGGTCAGTACCCTAAATTACCGATATCATGTCGGCCTGTTTGGGAGTTATTTTAAGGTGGACATTAGGGTAGAGGGTAAAGAGTATGAAATACCTGTCGATCTTTATATCCCACCCCATGCATTGCAGGTTATTTTAGAAACCACTTTTGAGGGACCGCTAGATTTATTACTATATTTAATTAGGCGCCATAATTTAGATATTCTCAGTATTGATGTGGCTAAGATTACCTATCAATATATTGCTTACATTGAACTGATGGAATCTAATAGATTTGAATTAGCAGGAGAATATTTAGTAATGGCTGCAACATTGGCAGAAATAAAGAGCCGTAGCTTGCTGCCAAGCACTCAGGCCATGGATGAAGATGAGGAAGACCCGAGGGTAAGGCTGATAAAACAGCTGCAGGAATACGAACGTTTTAAAAATGCCTCTGAAAGAGTGGCCGAATTACCCCGTATGGAGAGAGATAATTTTTCTGTCAACATGAGCATGCCTGATGTTAAACAGGCTCGCCCTCGGCCTACAGTGCAGATGGATGAGTTACTGGCGGCTTATGGTGATGTACTCAAGCGGTGTGACATGTATGAACATCACACTATATCCCGTGAGCGCCTGTCGACACGGGAACGCATGTCTAGCTTAATGGCTCAGTTACAAGAGCATCAATTTATGTCGTTTCATGATCTATTCAATCTATCGGAAGGGCGTATGGGTATAGTGGTTACTTTTTTGGCGATGATGGAATTGGTCAAGGAAAAATTAATTAAGTTAGTTCAGGCACAGGAGTTTGGGCCCATTCATGTTAGTTTAGGCGGGCAGAACGATTCCCCTAATCAGGAGCTTGCCCTATGATTACCGAACTGGCGCCCGTGTTAGAAGCCCTGCTGTTAGCTTCTGATAAGCCCTTAAGTGTTGAACGGTTGGGCCAAGTATTTGATGAGCATGATGGTGTTGATAATAAGCGCATTAAAAAAGCCCTCAGGGAACTACAAAAAAGTTATGATGGCCGAGGTTATCAGCTCGTTGAGGTAGCGTCAGGTTTCCGCTTTCAAGTGCAGCAAGGCTATGCCCTTTGGGTAGCGCGTTTGTGGCAAGAAAAACCTCAAAAATACTCTAAAGCGTTGCTTGAAACTTTATCTATTATTGCTTATCAACAACCTATTACACGGGGAGAGATCGAGTCGATACGGGGTGTAGGGGTGAGTTCTTCAATTATTCATACGATGATAGATAGAAGTTGGATTCGTAGTGTGGGGCATAAAGAAGTGCCCGGCCGGCCAGAGTTATTTGCTACCACTAAAGAGTTTTTGGATCACTTCAATTTAAAACAACTCAGCGATTTGCCTGCGCTTGATGAGTTAGCGTCATGGAACGAGGCCACCATGGCGCCAGCCAAGTTAAAACAACCCCAGCAGCAAGAAATCGATGTCGTGACGGAGTCCATACATTAAGTTATAATAGCCTCTCATATTAACTGTATTGATGGGACTATCATGACAGATCAAGACCTTCCCCTTGTGGAACTTCCAGAACTCGTCGAAGAAAAAGCCAGCGACGAAAAACTTCAAAAAGTACTTGCCCGAGCGGGCGTAGGTTCACGCCGAGAAATGGAGCGTTGGATTGCGGCAGGGCGAGTGACTATCAACAAAGAAAAAGCCCAATTGGGGGATCGTGTCACTTGGCGTGATCATATTTCTGTGGATGGCAGGCAGGTAGACTTGGTGTCGCCTAATAATATTGAACGCAGGGTACTTATTTATAACAAGCCTGAAGGTGAAATTGTTACTCGTTCAGACCCAGAAAATCGCTCCACTGTATTTGATAAGCTGCCGCGCTTAAAAGGTGAACGCTGGATCGCTGTGGGTCGTTTAGACATAAATACTTCAGGCCTATTGTTGTTTACCACCGATGGTGAGCTGGCAAATTCATTAATGCACCCATCGACCACTATTGAGCGAGAATATGCTGTTCGTGTCATGGGGCATGTGACAATGGAACAAGTGAACACTATGCACAAAGGGGTATTGTTAGACGACGGTATGGCTCGTTTTAATGATATCCAAGAATTTGGTGGTGAAGGCATCAACCGTTGGTACCACGTGGTAATTATGGAAGGCCGTAACCGCGAAGTGCGCCGTTTGTGGGAATCTCAAGGTTTAAGAGTTAACCGTTTAAAACGTGTACGTTATGGTAACGTATTCATGCCACCTCAACTTAGGGCTGGTATGTGGATGGAAATGCCACAGCCAGACATTAACGCGCTTTCTCAATTTGTGGGTATGCGCCCAAAGAAAGTAAAACGTCGACTGCCTAAGGAACAAGAGAGCTTTGATCGTCAAGAGAAGCGTCAGCGCACTCGCCGCCATGCCTAATTTGAGCAAATAGCCAAAATTAGCCTAGTTCGTCTTATCAATGTTACTTAGGCCACTGAATATTGCTAAATGCCTTGTTTTAAAACAAGGCATTTTTTTGTGCTCAGTTATTGTCACAGGGTGGTAAAGCGCTCTGTTTTAGCATGAACCTCTTTGTCTGCAATACTGACAGGGTCAAGATGAATAATGACGTCAGCATATGGGAAAAGTTGTAGGATTCGAAGTTCTATCTCGTCGGCTACATCGTGGGCTTGAATTAACAGCATCCTGTCTTGAAGCTCTAAATGTAATTGAATAAACTGCATGTGGCCAGATTGTCTGGTGCGAAGGTCATGCATGCCCAGCACCAGTGGATGTGTTATGGCCATTTGTGTAATACGCTGCCTTTGCTCGTCACTTAACTCATGGTCTAGTAATAAATCAAACGCTGTTTTTGCAATGCCCCAAGCACTGTAAATGACGTATGCGCCAATACTTAGGGCTAAATAAGGGTCGGCACCGTAATGTCCATAGGTTGCTAAGACCAGTGCGATGATGACGCCAAGGTTCATTAATAAATCTGAGGTATAGTGAAGTGAGTCAGCCTCAATTGCAGTAGATTTAGTTTGTTTAACAACCTGCCGTTGTAATAATACCAGAGCGCCGGTAAGTCCCATGCTAGCAGCCATAACAATAATGCCAAATGGGGTGTTTTCAATCACCACGGGGTCCCACAAACGACCTAAGGTCTGTGAAAGCAACAACCCAATTGATCCTAGAATTAATAAAGCTTGTGCGAGGCCTGCCAGTGCTTCTGCCTTGCCATGGCCAAAACGATGTTCTTTGTCAGCGGGGGCCATTGCATAACGCACTGCGAAGAAATTAATTAACGCAGCCGCGCTATCCATGATGGAGTCTATTAAAGAGGCTAGCAAGCTGACACTTTGGGTTTCATCCCATGCCCATGTTTTGATAACAATTAAGCTAAGGGCGACAACCACCGAGGCCCAGGTGGCTAGTTTGATGAGTTGGCTGTATGTCATAGCTCAAGTATAACTTAAACCAGTTCGCTTCAGCGCTAATTTTTCCTAACACTAACAATACTTGATCAAGCTAGTGAAAAAGACTTAAAAAGCTAACCCTTGAGTAGGGGTTAACTTCCCTTGCCCTCAGTGTTGCTTAGGTCGGATTATTATTAAGGGTTTAGCTTTAAGTCGCTTTGGCTTCTTCATTAGCTCGGTTATGCCAGCGGATGTGCAGCATGGTACTGGTATAAAGTAGAGTGATAATAAAAGCACCTAAAACACCATTAACTGGCACGTACATAATCTCTATCGTGAAATAGATTAATAATACAAAACACATCCAGGCTAATTGGCGCAAGTGTTGCTTGTACATGGCAAGCGCAAAACCGAGTAAAGGGAAGCACTTAATGCCAATAATAACGATGCTGCCAATTTCTGCATAGGGGTGCGCCATAGTGCTAATGACAAAATAGGCTATCAGCGCAATGTAGGCTGAAAGGCTGATAACACGAGAGTATTGACGTTTTTGTTGGTACTGCATTACAAAATCTCCAAAACAGATTCAGGTGGGCGACCAATGCGAGCTTGGCCTTGGTGAATAGCAATAGGCCTTTCGATTAGCCTAGGGTAGTTAACCAATGCGGTAATCAATTCAGCTTGGGTGAGATGAATGCTATCAAGCTGATTTAGCGTATAAGCCTCTTCACCTTTTCTCATAAGATCACGAGCATCCTGCATCCCCAACATGGATAACAATTCCTTCAGCTCTTGCGTACTTGGAACTTGCTCTAGATATAGACGAATATTTGGGATAACACCGTGGGCTGCCAATAATGCTAAGGTAGCGCGAGACTTAGAGCATCGGGGATTGTGATATAGAGTTACACTCATCATTAACAGCCTAGTTTTGCTTTGATAAAGGCTAAGGCTCCTTCTAAAGGCATGTCCTCATTCGATTCAGCGCGACGATTACGATATTCCAACGTGCCACTTTCCAAACCGCGGTCTCCAATTACCACACGATGGGGTAGCCCTATCAGCTCAGCATCGGCAAATTTCACTCCTGGTCGCATTGCTCTGTCGTCCATGATGACGTCGATGCCTGCTGTCTTGAGCTCACTATAAAGGGTATCTGTTGCAGCGCGAACAGCTTCTGATTTTTCATAATTAAGTGGAATAAGTACCACTTCAAAAGGCGCAAGGGCTAGGGGCCACATAATGCCCTTGTCATCAAAGTTCTGTTCAATGCAGGCCGCCACCACGCGGGTGATGCCAATACCATAACAACCCATTTGCATAAATTGAGGTTTGCCGTTTTCGTTTAACACCGTAGCATTCATTGCCCTTGAATACTTATCGCCCAATTGAAAAATATGGCCTACTTCAATGCCGCGTTTGATTTCAATTTCACCATGGCCACAAGGGCTAGGGTCACCCGCAACTGCGTTGCGAATATCGGCCACATCGCTATAGCTGCAATCGCGCTGCCAATTAATGTTGGTAAAGTGATAGCCCGCCTCGTTTGCACCAGCAGTAAAGTCACTCATCACCGTAACAGCTCGGTCTGCAATAATAGAAATAGATAAGCCAACTGGCCCTATAGATCCTGGCTGAGTACCTAATTCATCAATAATTCGTTGTTCTGGTGCCATAGTTAGCGGCGCAGCGATCATAGGGTGCTTTTCAGCTTTAATGTCATTCATGTTGTGATCGCCACGCAACAATAAGGCGACTAGGGGGTGATGGCCTTCGTCGTTAGCAGTGCCAAGAACAACAAGTGTCTTAAGGCTTTGATCTTTAGCTAAGCCTAAAAACTCACATACACTATCTATGGTTTTTTGGTTCGGAGTATGAACTTTCCCCATAGCCTTGCTTGGCGCTAAGCGCAGTGCAAGAGGCAGCATAGCCTCTGCAGTCTCTACATTGGCAGCAAAGCTGCTATTAGCATCGTTGCTAAACGCTATATCATCTTCGCCAGATCGCGCCAGTACGTGAAATTCTTGTGAAGCGTCGCCACCTATACTGCCGGAATCTGCCCTCACAGCCCGAAAGTTTAAACCTAAGCGAGTGAAAATATTGGTATAGGCAATGTGCATGGAATTATAGGTTTGCTGCAGGGACTCTTGGCCTAAGTGAAACGAGTAAGCGTCCTTCATAATAAATTCGCGTGAACGCATTACGCCAAAGCGAGGTCGTACCTCGTCCCTAAATTTGGTTTGAATTTGATAAAAGTTCATCGGCAAGTTCTTATAGCTATGAACTTCCTTGCGCACCATGTCGGTAATTACTTCTTCATGTGTAGGGCCTATGCAAAAATCTCTTTGGTGACGGTCTTTTAAGCGCAAAAGTTCAGGACCATATTGTTGCCAACGACCCGATTCTTGCCACAGTTCGGCAGGTTGAACCGCAGGCATTAATAATTCTTGAGCACCTGCCGCATCCAGCTCTTCCCGGACAATACGTTCAACTTTACGAATGCTGCGTAAACCCATAGGCAGCCATGTATAAAGCCCTGAAGCTAAGCGGCGAATTAAACCAGCTCGAAGCATAAGTTGATGACTGATAACTTCTGCATCTGCAGGGGTTTCTTTTTGAGTGGCAATTAAAAACTGGCTGGCGCGCATGGGGTAATGAATCCAATAGAAACGAGAAATGTAAGCCGCTATTGTATGTTGCCATGGCGTTGGGATAAATGCCTTTCACAGCTAAATTAGTAATAAATAGGCAATACTTGCTTTAATGGGTGATAAAGGTGCATTTTCTTCTGCCTCTGAGGCGGTGGAATGGGGTATAATTTCCGGCTTTTAGATGTTCGGCTGGAGTAGACAATGCCTATCTATGAATACCTCTGCCAAGGATGTGGTTTTGGTAAGGACGTATTGCAAAAATTAAGCGATGCGCCTTTAACAGATTGCCCTCAATGTGGTGAAGATCAGTATCGTAAACAAATTTCTGCAGCCGGCTTTAGGCTTAAGGGTCAAGGTTGGTATGAAACAGATTTTAAAACTGGTGCCAAAAAGAATTTAGCGGGTGATACAAAAAGCTCAAGTGATACAAAAAGCTCAAGTGCTACTAGCGACTCAAACTAACACCTATTAATACTATTTAAGATTTAGGAAGTACAATTATGCGAAGCCATTATTGCGGCGAACTAAGAGCCAGCGATGTTGACCAACAAATCACCCTCTGCGGTTGGGTTCACCGTCGACGTGATCACGGAGGTGTTATTTTCCTAGACCTGCGGGATCGAGAAGGTATCGTGCAGGTAGTGTTTGACCCAGATCGAGAAGAATGCTTCGCTTTAGCAGACTCTTGCCGAAATGAATTTGTGGTCAAGGTTAAAGGCTTAGTTCGTGCTCGCCCTACTGGCACTGATAATCCTGACATGCCAACAGGTGCAGTGGAAGTCTTAGGCCAAGAATTTGAAATTCTTAACAAATCTGAAACCCCTCCATTCCAGTTAGATGAGCATCAGTCTGTTGGTGAAGACGTTCGCTTAAAGTATCGTTACGTTGACTTACGTCGGCCAGAAATGGCAGCAAAACTTAAACTGCGCTCTAAGGTCAGCACTTTTATCCGCAATTTCTTAGATCAAAATGGCTTCTTAGACATTGAAACGCCTATATTGACTCGTGCCACACCAGAAGGAGCGCGTGATTACTTGGTGCCCAGCCGTACTCACGAAGGCCACTTTTTTGCGTTGCCTCAGTCACCACAATTGTTCAAACAATTGTTGATGGTGTCTGGTATGGATCGGTATTATCAGATTGCCAAATGTTTCCGTGATGAAGATTTGCGCGCTGACCGGCAACCAGAGTTTACCCAAATAGACATCGAAACATCCTTCATGGATGAAACTCAGATTATGGCTATTACTGAAAAAATGGTGGTAGAGCTATTTAAGAGCCAGATTGATGTAGATTTAGGTGCTTTTCCAAGTATGCCTTACAGTGAGGCGATGGAAACCTATGGCAGTGATAAACCTGACCTACGCATTCCGTTGCAGCTAGTTACTGTCAGTGATCTGATGAAAGACGTAGACTTTAAAGTTTTTGCTGGTCCAGCTAATGATTTAAAGGGCCGGGTAGCTGGTCTTAAAGTGCCTAACGGCGCCAGCTTAACCCGTAAACAAATTGATATTTATACTAAGTTTGTGGGCATTTATGGTGCACGTGGTTTGGCGTATATCAAAGTAAATAATGCGCTCGACCTAGAAGAAGGTTTGCAATCACCTATTGTTAAATTTTTGCCTTTAGAAGTGCGTGCTGCCCTGCTTGATCGGTTGGATGCTAAAGATGGTGACTTAATTTTCTTTGGTGCAGACAGCGAAAAAATAGTTAACGAAGCTCTAGGCGCATTGCGCTGTAAGCTTGGCGAAGACCTTAATCTCATGACCTGTGAGTGGGCGCCTTTGTGGGTAGTAGACTTTCCAATGTTCGAAACCACTTCAGATGGTGGTATCACAGCTATTCACCACCCATTCACAGCGCCTTCTTGCACACCAGAGGAGTTGCAGGCCTCTCCGCTAACAGGCTTGTCCAGAGCCTACGACATGGTGCTTAACGGCACTGAGTTAGGTGGAGGTTCCATTCGTATTCACCAGCAAGACATGCAAACTAAAGTCTTCGAGCTATTAAATATTTCCCCAGAAGAGCAGCAGGAGAAGTTTGGATTCTTATTAGACGCTTTGAAGTATGGCTGTCCTCCACATGGTGGTTTGGCGTTTGGTCTGGATCGCTTAGTTATGTTAATGACAGGATCTAACTCAATACGTGAAGTTATTGCCTTCCCTAAAACCCAGAGTGCTGCGTGTGTTATGACCCAGGCGCCAGGCATTGTAGCAACGAAGCAACTTCGCGAGTTGAACATTAAACTACGTGAAAAAGTAACTGCCGAATAACGCTTGCATTGGTCGGTATTAGCCGGCTGGCAGTTAAAAAGGCCCACCACTGACCTGTTGGGTCTTTTTTGTGTTTGCTGTAAAGCTGGTAAAAAAACTACTGTGATTTTGTACAGTATTTGCTAGTATTGATCTATCATTAACTTCACTAGCGAATGCTTCCCCATGGCGCTCATATTAGGAATTGACCCAGGCTCTCGTAAAACCGGCTATGGCATTATTAATGCGGTAGGTGCAACGCGCACCTATGTTGCAAGCGGTCATATAAAAGTGTCTGGTGATGAATTGGCTGGGCGGCTAGGACAGATATATCGTGGCATTGATGAAATTATTGAAACCTATGTGCCACAAGAATTTGCGATCGAACAGGTGTTTATGGCTCGCAATGCTGATTCAGCTCTTAAGCTTGGCCAAGCTCGGGGCGTAGCTATGGTGGTTGCAGTTAACCATGGACTGCCTGTTTCTGAATACTCGGCGCGTCAAGTAAAACAAGCTGTTGTAGGTAACGGAGCAGCAGCTAAAAACCAAGTGCAAGAAATGGTGGCTCGCTTACTTAAGCTACCAGGGTTGCCTCAAGAAGACGCTGCAGACGCTTTGGCTATTGCGATATGCCATGCTAACACGCATGCAAGCCTTGTCCGTTTGGCCACCAGTCGCAGCCCTGCAAATGCTAAAAGACAAGCAGTACTTAATGAACTTAAGGGAAGCCGGCGTGGACGCGTTCGGTAAAACCCATATCGACACAAGGCGATTAAAATGATTGCACGTATTAGCGGCATCTTAATGCACAAACAGCCTGCTCAGGTGGTTGTAGACGTGCAAGGAGTGGCTTATGAAATTGAAATCTCGTTTAACAGTTTTTGCCAATTACCTGCTGAAGGCGACACTGCCGTATTGCATACTCACTTTGTTGTGCGTGAAGATGCCCAACTACTTTTTGGTTTCTCTCAATTAGAAGAAAGAAGCTTGTTTCGAATTTTAATAAAGGTTAATGGTGTAGGCCCAAAATTAGCTTTGGCCATTTTGTCAGGTATGGACGCTCATGCCTTTTGCTACTGTGTTCAACATCAAGACTCAGCCACTTTAGTAAAAATTCCTGGTGTGGGTAAAAAAACTGCTGAGCGATTAGTTTTAGAACTAGGTGATAAGCTGGCATCGTGGCAAACTGGGGATAATGGAGGAGGTCAAGCTGGGGTTATTAAACCAACACTATCAGCTGTTAGTGCCCAATCAGAAGCTGAAAGTGCTTTAGTGGCTTTAGGTTACAAACCTGTGCAGGCTGCTAAAGCTGTCACAGCAGCTATAAGATCTACGCCAAATGGAAGTTGTGAAGACCTCATCCGCTTATCGTTAAAAGGAATGATATAAACTGGATTATTGTGTGCTTGGCACACCTGATTAGGTTGCTGTTAAGAGAGATTAACAAGTGTTAATGATGATGGGAGTAGCATGATAGAAGCGGATCGTTTTGGCTCACCCGTAGAATCGGTAAGTCAGTTAGGTGAAGACCATTTAGAGAGGGCACTTAGGCCAAAGTTACTGAAAGATTATATTGGTCAACCTGTAGTTCAAGAGCAAATGTCAATCTACATTGCTGCAGCTAAAGGGCGAGCTGAAGCATTAGATCACACGTTGATCTATGGGCCTCCTGGCCTTGGAAAGACCACACTGGCTCATATTATTGCTAATGAAATGGGTGGCGATTTAAAAACAACGTCAGGCCCAGTGTTAGAGAAAGCTGGTGATTTAGCAGCGATGCTTACTAATCTAGAAGCTGGTGATGTTTTATTTATTGATGAAATTCATCGGTTGAATCCTGTCATAGAAGAAATTCTTTATCCGGCAATGGAAGACTATCAGTTAGACATCATGATAGGGGAAGGGCCAGCCGCAAGGTCAATTAAGCTTGATTTACCGCCTTTTACATTAGTTGGCGCAACGACACGTGCTGGGTCTCTTACGTCTCCGTTGCGTGATCGGTTTGGTATTACTCAGCGGCTAGAATATTATTCCGTAAAAGATTTAACCACAATAGTGACGCGTTCTGCATATTTGTCTGAGGTTCAAATGGAGGCCGCTGGCGCTGCTGAAGTGGCACGCAGATCTCGAGGCACTCCGCGAATTGCAAATCGGCTTTTACGCAGAACTAGAGACTATGCTGAGGTTAAATTTGACGGCGTTATAAGTGATTATGTGGCAGACAAAGCGTTAAATATGCTTAATGTAGATCACCTTGGTTTTGACCACATGGATAGGTGTTTGATGTTGGCCATTATTGAAAAGTTTGCTGGTGGGCCTGTTGGCATTGATAATTTGGCAGCTGCACTGAGTGAACAAAGAGAAACCATAGAAGATGTGCTTGAACCCTACTTAATACAGCAGGGTTTTATTATGCGTACGCCTCGAGGTAGGATCGTAACTGATCGTGCCTATGAACACTTTGGGTTTGCTCCCCCTAAAGTTAATACCTAAATTTAGATTGGCACCTCAGTGTGCGGAACTTTTTACCAAGGCACCGCTCAAAGAAAGAGTTATCGAGCTAACTTAGTGTTTATAATGGTATTATTACTAGTAAGTTAACTATTAAATATTTGCTAACGCGGAAAGCTTAACCTAAAATTTCCGTGTTTAAAAATCTATATTGCGTATCAGCTTTGCATAAAAACATTGCAAAGCCTTGAAGGGGAATCGTCTGTGGACAATAAAATGTCAGTGTTGAGTTTGATTTTGAATGCCAGCTTTTTGGTTCAAATGGTCATGCTTTTGTTGTTGATTGCATCTGTCATGTCTTGGGTGATGATATTTCAGCGCCAAAGAGCCCTAAAATTTGCCCGCACTAACATGAAAGCATTTGAAGAACAGTTTTGGTCAGGTATTGATCTTAGCCAATTATTCCGCCAAGTTAGTGCAGAGCCGAACCCAAACAATGGGGCAGAAAATATTTTTCGGGCTGGTATAAAAGAGTTTACTCGGTTAAGACAGCAAACTGACGCTGATGGTGATGCCGTTATGGAGGGTGTTCAGCGTGCCATGCGGGTGGCCATTTCGAAAGAAGAAGAGAAGCTAGAAGCCCACCTATCATTTTTAGCAAGTGTAGGTTCTGTCAGCCCATACGTAGGCTTATTTGGAACAGTCTGGGGCATTATGAATTCTTTTAGAGGGCTTGCTAATGCGCATCAAGCTACTTTGGCTACTGTAGCACCGGGAATTTCTGAAGCCTTAATTGCTACGGCAATGGGTTTGTTCGCTGCTATACCTGCAGTTATTGCATACAATCGATTCTCGCACACGGTAGATTCCATACTCTCTAGTTATGAGACTTTTGCGGAAGAGTTTTCGAGCATTTTACACCGCAAAGCCCACGCATCTGAGCTATAGGTTGCATTATGAGTACTATTAGACGGCCTAGAACTAAGCGCCATAAACCTAACGCAGAAATAAATGTAGTACCCTACATTGATGTCATGATGGTGCTGCTGGTCATATTTATGGTGACTGCGCCAATGCTCACCCAAGGGGTAAGTGTAGATTTACCTCAAGCTAAATCTGACCCGGTATCAAGCGATGAGGTATCGGAACCCTTAGTTATATCGGTGACCAAGTTAGGGGACTATTACCTAGAATTGGGTGAAAATAACAAACAGCCCGTTACCTTAGAGCGCATTGGTGCACAAGTGGGGAAAATATTACAACGTGCACCAAATACACCAGTGCTTTTGAGGGGTGATAGGGCGATAGAATATGGCCACATAGTTGAAATTATGACAGTGCTGCAGCAGGCTGGTGCCCAAAGTGTCGGTTTGGTTTCGGAAAGTCCGTGAAATTAGACCACACTTATATTTTACCAAGTATATTTGCACTGATTGTGCATGTTGTTGTTGCTTTTATTGTTATGTCGGAGTGGCAAAGTAGTAGTCAGCTCACCCCACCTGTGCAAGTGAAGCAGCGGGTTGAAGCAACCCTAATTGACTTGGATTCTTTACTGGCTCAGCAAAAACTAGTTGATTCTGCGGCAATAAAAAAAGCAGCAGCTAAAAAAGCAGCAGACAAGAAAGCAGCAGATAAGAAAGCAGCAGATAAGAAAGCAGCAGATAAGAAAGCATCAGATAAGAAAGCAGCAGCTAAAAAAGCAGCAGATAAGAAAGCAGCAGACAAGAAAGCAGCAGATAAGAAAGCAGCAGATAAGAAAGCAGCAGATAAGAAAGCAGCAGATAAGAAAGCAGCAGATAAGAAAGCAGCAGATAAGAAAGCAGCAGATAAAAAAGCAGCAGATAAGAAAGCAGCAGATAAGAAAGCAGCAGATAAGAAAGCAGCAGCTAAAAAAGCTGCTAAAAAAGCAGCAGACAAGAAGGCAACAAATAAAAAGGCAGAAAGCAGCAGATAAGAAAGCAGCAGCTAAAAAAGCAGCAGATAAGAAAGCAGCAGATAAGAAAGCAGCAGATAAGAAAGCAGCAGCTAAAAAAGCTGCTAAAAAAGCAGCAGACAAGAAGGCAACAAATAAAAAGGCAGCAGACAAGAAATCTGCAGATAAGAAAGCAGCAGACAAGAAAGCAGCAGATAAAAAAGTAGCAGAAAAAAAATCAGCAGATAAAAAAGCAGCAGACAAAAAAGCAGCAGCTAAAAAAGTAGCAGCTAAAAAAGCAGCAGCTAAAAAAGCAGCAGACAAGAAATCAGCAGATAAAAAATTAGCAGACCAGAAAGCAGCAGATAAGAAGGCAGCAGACAAGAAGGCAGCAGATAATAGAGCAGACAAAAAATTAGCAGATCAGAAAGCGGCAGATAAAAAAGCAGCTCAAGAATTAGCTGAAGTTGAGCAAGCATTAGAAAGCCTATTAGATGAAGAAGAGGCGCAGACTGACGCGCTGGAACAGCAGATTACCAATGGTCAAGCAGTAGGCTCTGCAGTAAGCTATATAAAAGATGAAATTGGAGACAAGTGGGTTCGACCAGCTAATGCTCGTAATGGCATGGTTGTTGAGCTTATTATATACCTTGTTCCTACGGGTGAAGTTGTTAATGTAGAAGTAAGTTATCGTGATTCAAGCGCCACAGATGCATTTGTATCGTCGGTAGTGAAGGCTGTTAAAAAAGTAAGGCGGTTTGATAAATTAAGCCAGCTGAACTCAGTACTATTTGATGCTAACTTCCGCCAATTCACCGTTAAGTTTAAACCAGAGGATTTGAGATTGTGATGCGAGTAAAAAAAATGGTTCATTCAACTATAAGAACACCAAAATCTAACACCTTTTTGGCATTTTCATCTGTAGTCTTTACCTTGCTGTTGTCAATTTCAGCGTGGTCTTCAGAGTTAGTTATTGAAATAACTCAGGGTGTTGATAATCCTGTACCCATCGCGGTAGTTCCATTTCAGTGGTCTGGGGACAGTGCTTTGAATGAGGATGTGGCCCAGGTTGTTGATGCAGATCTGGAGCGTAGTGGCCAATTTAAATCCCTAAAACGGTCGTTGATGCTTAGCTTTCCTTATCAAAAAGAGGATATTTATTTTCGTGATTGGAGCTACCTAGCAACTGAGTACCTTATTATAGGCCAGGTTCTGCCAACAAATGATGGGGGTTATCAGGTTGATTACCAACTCTTTGACGTACAGCGTCAAGAATCTGTTGCTGGTGCCCGCTTTACTGGGGGTAAAAACGATCTACGCGCTCTTGCACATTCTGTCAGTGATGCCGTGTATGAGGCGTTAACTGGGCTTAAAGGTGCTTTTAGAACTCGTATAGCTTATGTTGCAGCCGACAAAAAAGTTAATCCTAGTTACTATAAACTTTTAGTAGCAGATGCCGACGGATATAATGCTAAAGAGATTCTCAAATCAAATCAGCCCATTATGTCACCATCTTGGTCTCGAGATGCTAGTAAACTGGCTTATGTGTCTTTTGAAACAAACAGGCCTGCTATCTACGTTCAAGATATTACTACAGGTAAGCGTGAACGCATTAAGTCTTTTAAAGGCATTAACGGTGCGCCTGCTTGGTCCCCAGATGGCAGTAAGTTAGCGATAGTTTTGTCTAAAGATGGTAATGCGGAGATATACGTTTTAGATTTAACCACCAATCGGCTTACCAGGGTAACAAAACATTACGGTATCGATACTGAACCTTCTTGGAGTGTAGATGGTAAACATATCCTGTTTACCTCTGATAGAGGAGGTAAACCGCAAATATACCAAGTGACTTTAGATTCTGGCTGGGTAGAGCGCTTAACTTTTGAAGGGGACTACAATGCCCGTGGCAGTTTAACGCACGATGGCCGTTTTTTGGTGCTTGTTAGTCGCCATGATTCGCAGTTCCATATTGCCGTGCAAGATTTACAGCGCGGCACTATGTCTTTATTAACTCAAACAAGCTTAGATGAGTCACCAAGTGTGGCGCCAAATGGCAGCATGGTGATTTATTCCACCCAAGACGGTGGGCGAGATATTTTGGCTGCCGTATCGATAGATGGCAAAGTAAAGTTTAATATTCCTGCAAATGAAGGTGTGGTGAGAGAACCAGCATGGTCGCCTTACTTGAATTAATCACGAGAATTTCTGCAAGCCTAGTGGTGTGGAGATTATATATGTTAGAATTGGTATACGAACTTTCGATCGACAAATTAAGATTATTGAGGAGCAAGTCCATGCAAGTGGGTAATTTAAGTAAAATCATCGCCTCCAGTGTTTTGGTAGCATTTCTAGCTGCCTGTAGTTCTACTGGCGAAACCACTGATGCAACCGCTAGCACCCAAGCCGCACAAGCGGCTGTAGAAGCTCAAGCTTTGGCTGAAGCCCAGGCAATGGCAGAAGCTCAAGCCATAGAAGAAGCTCAAGCAACAGCAGAAGCTGAAGCACAAGCAGCTGCAGAAGCCATAGTGGAAGCTCAAGCAGAGGCTGCAAGTCAAGCCCAGGCTCAAGCAGCAAAAGCCGCAGCCGACGCAGCAGATGTGGCACAACAGGCTGCAAGCGAAGCAGCTGCAGTTGCAGCTCAAAAGCAGCAGCAAGCACAAGACACCGCGCAGGCCTTAGCTCATATCATTTATTTTGATTTTGACCAGTCCACCATTAAAGCCGAATTCCGCACTGCGCTTAATGGCCATGCTGCGTATTTAAGCCAAAACCCTTCGGCGAGTATCGTTTTAGAAGGGCATGCTGATGAACGTGGAACACGAGAGTATAATATTGCGTTGGGCGAGCGTCGTGGCAATGCGGTAAGTCGCTATCTAGTAGTCCAAGGTGTTTCTATAGATGCGATTGAAGTCGTTAGCTTTGGCGAAGAACGCCCAGTTAATGCCGGTCATGATAGCGCGTCTTGGTCTGAAAACCGTAGGGTCGAAATCCGTTACATTAATTACTAATTAACTGTATTCGTTACAGTCACTACAATAGTAATGTAGCGTGTTTTACACGCATTAAATACCATCGTTGTGCTCGCATAACGGTGGTTTTTGTTTTTTAACCTGGTGTTTTTGAGGTTTATTGAATGTCTCAAATATTTAATCGTTTTGTTCTCTTGTTCGTTGTAGTGGTTTTCTCATTTCAAGTGAATGCCAACAATTCTGTGCCAGTCAGTGATTTGGCAAATGATATAGGTACTGAGGTTATTGCTATTCCTCAGCCTGCGCAGGCTGTGGTTGAAGAACCTATTAATGCGGTCGCTGTGGACACCCCTATCAATACTAATGCTAATGCGCAAATGTTTGATATTGTTGAAATGTTACAATATGAATTGCAGCAATTACGCGGTCAAGTAGAAGAGCTTAGCTACCATCTAGAGCGCCTTAAAAAGGATCAAAAACAGCGCTACTTAGATTTGGATCGGCGAATTGTTAGCTTATCCACACCTCCTCAAGCCATAGACGACTCACAAGTCTCTGATACTAAGAGTGAAACGGGTGAAGCTGATTTGACTAGTGCTCCACTTGGTAGCTCCATCGCTTTAGATCAAGCAGTCGTCATTCAAGAAGCCTACGATCCTGAAATTGAAAAGTTAGCTTATAAGGCTGCGTTTGGGCTTATTAGAGAGCGGCAATATGATGCTTCTATTGAGGCGTTATTAACTTTTTTAAATGACTTCCCCGAGGGTGTGCTAGTTGGTAATGCGCATTATTGGTTAGGAGAGGTTTACATGGTGCAAGGTGATGCGTCTTTGGCAGCCCAATCTTTTGAGTATGTAATCCGTGAGTTCCCTGGTCATCGAAAGACTCCAGATGCTTTATATAAAGCTGGGGTTGCCTACCAGAATGTCGGCAATAATAATAAAGCAAACCAGCTTCTGCAGCGGGTACTCCAGGAGTATCCAGACTCTTCTGCTGCTCGTTTAGCCCAAGAAAGAGTAAACTAGCATGTCTCAAAGTGCTGCCTTGATGATGAGTCAAAAACAGATTGCAGCAAGAGTGCTGGTTCAAGAACACCTAGCTCATGAGCATTTACAAGCGATGCCGAGCGGACAAGACGTAGGTGCACAAAAGCAACGCATTAAACGTTTGCTTAAGCGGCAAGATGCAACCTTAGTAGCCCATTATTATACTGATGCTCTAGTCCAAGAGTTAGCAGAAGAAACAGGGGGTTGTGTATCTGATTCCCTAGAAATGGCACGTTTTGGTAGTCACTCTTTATCATCTACTTTAATTGTGGCAGGCGTTCACTTTATGGGTGAGACTGCGAAAATTCTTAGCCCTACAAAACGAGTTCTGGTACCCACTTTAGAGGCCACTTGCTCTCTTGATATTGGCTGTCCTGCTAAAGAGTTTACAGCCTTTTGCGACGCGCATCCTGATCATACCGTTGTTGTTTATGCCAACACGTCTGCAGCCGTTAAAGCACGTGCAGACTGGGTGGTTACTTCGGGCATTGCGGTAAAGTTAATGGAGCATTTGGCCTCAGAGGGTAAACCAATAATATGGGGGCCAGACCAGCATTTAGGACGTTATATAGCGAAACAAACTGGCACTGAAATGCTACTGTGGCAGGGTTCGTGCATAGTCCATGATGAGTTTAAAGTTATTGGTGTACAGCAGCTAAAGCAGGTTTATCCTAATGCCGCAGTATTGGTCCATCCTGAGTCTTCTTATGCGATGGCGGAAATTGCAGACTTTGTTGGCTCTACGACTCAGCTAATTAAAGCTGCACAAGAGATGCCTAATAAAGAGTTTATTGTAGCAACAGATCGTGGCATTTTTTATAAAATGCAACAGGCGGCCCCAGACAAAATGCTAATGGAAGCCCCGACGGCTGGAAATAGTGCAACGTGCCGAAGCTGTGCTCATTGCCCTTGGATGGCAATGAATGATCTAGATAAAATAGAGCAGGTATTGTTGTTTGGGACGAATGAAATTGTTATTGACGCAGTTCTTCAGAAGCAGGCGTTAAAGCCATTACAACGACTCATGGACTTTGCAGCAACTAATTAAATCGTGCTTGATCAGCTAGAAGCGTTAAGGCCTCTTGCTGTTGTTCTGACACTGAGCCTGCTTGACTATCAGGCTGCTGCTGACTGGCATATTTTGCCTGTTTAAGCGCCAGTTTTGCCTCCCCGCGCAATAAGTGCCAGCGGGACTGGGCCATGTGATTAAGTTGTAAGCGCTGGTCTTCAGCGCCCCATTCAGCGAGCGTGCGCCATCCTAAAATCCATGTGGGGTGGTTGTCTAATAGTGCTAACAAAACATTAACAGCAGCCCTTGGTTGAGTATTTTGGCGCAGGGCGAGCGCTTTGATCCATAACGACAAACTATTATCACGGCGATTAAGTTTTCTTAGCGTTACTTGCTTCAATACTGTTTGGGCTTGCTTTTGAGTTAATAAGCTCTGCATCCAGCTATACCAAATCAATGTTTCATTAGGTTGTTTTAATACTAAGCCCTGTAATTGTTGGTTAGCTAAAACTAACTTGCCGGAATTTTGGTTAACCAGAGCCTCAGAAAATGCAATTAAAGTACTGTAATGGTTGGCCAGTGGGTCGAACTTTTGCATTAGTTGGTTGACCGAGGGTGAGGCAAGGCCTGATAGAGCCATCACTTGGTAAATTTTTAACAAGTCAAAGCCTAAATCAAAACCATGTTCGGTCTGGCTCTGCTGGGAAATTAAAATACGCTGGCTAATATCCGCCACTCGTTCATTATTGATTGGGTGGCTGCGAGCCCATTCCCACTGAGGAGAATCCTGAACGTAGGGTGATTGCAAACGTTGTAATAAGCGCTGCATATGGGTTATATCAAAAGGGCTTTGATACATTAAATCAAAACCAATTCGGTCTGCTTCTCTTTCGTGACGGCGGCTGTAGCTTAGTTGGTTTCGCTGAAGAGCAGATTGAGTGGCGTAGATGCCAGCTTCTCCAATGTCACCATTTACGTTCCCTGCAAGCCATATGGATGCTATAAGAGCACCTAAGTATAGGGGCGCTTGAGCTTTTTCTTGTGCTTGGGTTTGCACGTAATGGCGTAAACTAAGGTGAGCTACTTCGTGTGCAAGTACAGCGACTAATTCGTCTACAGAACCTGCTTGTTCTATTAACCCAGTATTAATGCCGATAATTCCGCCGGGAGCGGCAAAAGCATTAATTTTCCCATCATGTATTAGAAAAATTTGGGTGTTTTTTTTACTAAGTTGACTCCGACTAATCAATGGTTGAGTGAGATCTTTAATAAATTTTAGGGCTGCTAGATCATTCCAAAGCGGTAGTTGTTTACGGATGCTGCTAGCAATAATGTTGCCAAACTGGTACTCATCTTCTAGGCTCATGTGATTAGAGCTATGAATATTAATTACCGGTAAGTTTTCAGCTGCAGCTGTTTGAATGGGAATTGCTAATATCACCAACGCTAAACAGATAGTCCTTGGTAAGGAATTCATAAAATATCCCAACGATAGATAGGACTGAAGGACCGCTTGACCTATAATGTTTCCTTTCATTGAGATTCCTGTTAATGAAGATGAGATTTGATATGTATAATGATACGACAGTGGACGCAACACTCGGACACCAACTGCTGGATACTCAGGGTTTACAGTGTCCTTTACCACTATTAAAAGCGAAGCGAGCTTTAAGCCAGTTAAAAGTGGGCGAAAAGCTTAAAGTGTTAGCAACAGATGCTGGTTCGCAAAGGGACTTTGCGGCGTGGACACGATTGACTGGTCACCATTTACATCAGAATGAATGTATTGATAACGTTTATCATTATCTCATTGAAAAAAGAATTTAGGATAACACATGTTTAAAGTATTTCGCGCTTGGTTGGACCATTTTTTTGCTGATGAACAGGCACTGCTACTGGTGGTTCTATTAGCGGTTGGTTTAGCTGCAATTTTGATGTTTGGCTCTACTTTGGCTCCAGTTTTTGCAAGTATGATACTGGCATATTTGACGCTGGGTCTAGTAGAGTGGTTGGAACGTTTTGGGGTTAATCACTTGCCTGCAGTTTGGGGCATTTATAGTTTATTTATAGCGCTACTTATGGCGTTTATTTTTGTTCTATTACCCTTGTTATGGTACCAAGCAACTGATTTGCTTAGTGATTTACCACTAATGCTAGAAAAACTGAGGGGCTTGTTTATGTTGTTACCAGAACAATACCCTGAATTGGTTAATGCGGATCAAATTAAACAATTATCTGATGCTGCGATGGCAGAAGTAGGTAATGCTGGCCAGCTCTTAGTGTCCTTTTCCTTGGCGTCTATTGGGCAGTCGCTCACGTGGTTAGTGTATCTGGTATTAGTGCCAATATTAGTGTTTTTCTTTCTCAAAGATGGCCATATGATGGTGCTTTGGCTAACTGCATTTTTACCTATAGAGCGCAATGTATTAAGCCATGTATGGCTTGAAATGGATCAACAAATTGCTAATTACGTCCGTGGTAAAGTGGTTGAGATTGTCATTGTAGGAAGTGCTACATACGTTGCCTTTTTGTGGTTAGGGCTGGATTATGCAGCTTTATTAGCTATGGTTGTCGGTTTGTCGGTGCTTATTCCATATATAGGAGCGACGCTTGTAACCATTCCTGTGGCATTAATTGGCTACGTGCAGTGGGGCGTGTCTACAGAATTTTATACCCTAATTATCGTCTATGGCATTATCCAAGCCCTAGATGGCAATGTGCTTGTGCCTTTATTGTTTTCCGAAGCAGTTAACTTGCACCCAGTGGCCATCATTGTTGCCGTATTGTTTTTCGGCAGTCTCTGGGGCCTCTGGGGTGTGTTCTTTGCCATTCCTTTGGCAACATTACTTAAAGCCGTAATGAATGCCTGGCCTAAGAAGCTGTTATCTGGCTGAGGCAGTCTAAAACGATCTGAGCGTGCTGAGGAACTTTTACGGCACGCCATTCTTGTACTAAAACGCCTTTAGAATTAATCAAAAAGGTACTTCGATCAATTCCCAAGTACTCTTTGCCGTATAGCTTTTTTAGCTTGATTACATCAAATAGTTGGCATAATGCTTCGCTTTCATCACTAATTAGTTCAAATTTATAGCCTTGTTTGGCTTTAAAGTTTTCGTGCTTTTTAATAGAATCTCTTGAAATACCAAATATTTTACAATTGAGCTGTTCGAATTCACTTAGTAAGTTGTTAAAATCATGTCCTTCAGTAGTGCATCCAGGTGTATCATCTTTTGGATAAAAATACAGCACAAAAAATTGGCCTTTTAATTGATCTAAATTAAATTCAGTTTGGTTTGTGGCTGGGGCTGTTAAGTAGGGTACGGGTTGTCCAATAGTAAGGCTCATATGGGTAGTCTCAATTAAAAGTGTTATAATATAATTTTTGTGACATGTTAAACAACTGGACGACATTTTGAAACAACAAGGTTTTGGATTTACGCGTACTTTCGGATTATTTTTAGCAACTATAGTGCTGACTTCCTGTTCTGGAAACCCCTTAGTTAGTAAAGATGGTGACAGCATCCTAAGAAATAAAAGCTTAGATTATGCAACATCTAAGGTTATTGATCGTATTGTTGTACCTCAAGGTTTAAATGACGACCAAGTTCAGAACGACTTACTCACTATACCTGCCGCTCAACTGGTGGGTCAATCCACAGGTATTGAATCTGCGCCGCGACCAGATTTTGTGTTTGCTGAAGCAGGAAGTGGTTCTGCATATTTTACTGGTGGAGCAAATTTAAAGCGTATTAGCGTTGCTGGCAGCCTAACCAAGGTACAAGGGCAGGTAGCCCAGTTTTGGTCTAACCAGGGCATTACTATAGATACTATTTCCGGCCCTAAACTGATTGAGACCGAGTGGTTTTCTTTATCAAAAAAAGGGCCTGCCGATGACTTTGTTAGTCGTTGGATTAGAAGTTTGACTAAATCTGACGATAATATTGCTTATGGCCGAGTTAAAGTTGAGTTAAATGAAACGCTGAAAAACCGGATTGAACTGTCTTTGTATTTTTTGCAATTTACTCAGTTAGAAATTGAGCAAAAAAAACCAGTAGATTGGCAAGAGGCGGGCCGTGCGCTAGCTAATGAGTCTGAGATTACGTTTGAATTACTGCGTTACCTAAGCCACACAGCGCAAGTGGCTCAAAAAACTGATGAAGCCAGTCTGCAATACCGGGCGCCTTTATTAGGTAAAGATCAATATGGACAACCTTTGGTGCAGCTTGGCGTAACCTATAATAAGGCTTTGCCATTGGTTATTGCGGCTATGTCTTCTTTTGATGTAGGCAGTTATGACGAAACTGCCCAAAAAGTTTATTTTACTCATACAAGTCACTTGCGAACGTTTCAAGAGACTAGCACCAATGCTGGTGGAATGTGGAGTTGGTTCAAAGGCCTTCATGGTGGCAGCACTAAAAAACCTGGTGTAACCATCAATCTCGCCCTGTTGGGTGGTAATGAGGCTGAGGCGACAATAAGTGATCGTCCTATTTACTCATCTGATCCAAACTTAGCGAAAGAGGAAGAGAGCCTAGCTGATAAAAAGGGCTTTAAGGTATGGTTAGGGGGGGAAGTGATTTATGTATTTGAAGACAAGGATCAGGGCGACACCAGCGATACTGGAGAATATACCTTTGTGGGCCAATTTCAGTTAAGTTTTGAAGAAACATTAACTAGCGTTTACTTACAAGTATTAGACAACCAAGGCCAGCCTGCTGCTAAAGTTTATGCAGAAGAGATTCTTTGGGACTTGCAGCAACAGTTGATTCAATAAAATACGCATTATAGGAGTCATAAGGCATGGATGCAGTGCTGTTAGATGGGGCAACGCTAGGCCCTGGAGACCTCGACTTTAGTGTCATCCAAGCGGCTGTTGGCAATCTGCGCTGGCATCAACATACTCAGCCAGATGAGATCGTTGAGCGCCTAACGGGTGCCCATATTGCCTTAGTTAATAAAGTTGAATTAGACGCCACACATTTTGCCCAATTACCTGAGCTAAAACATATTATTGTGCTTGCCACTGGGGTTAATAACATTGACCTTAACGCAGCTACAAAGTTTGGTATTAGCATACAAAATTGTCGAGCATATGGGGTAGATTCAGTGGCACAGCATTGCTTAATGTTGATGCTTAGCTTAAGTACTAGAATGCTCAGTTATAGGCGCTCAATCAATAATGGTGAGTGGAGCGATAGTGCCCAATTTTGCATGTTAGATTATCCAGTAGAAAGTTTGGCAGGTAAAACTTTGGGTATTGTAGGTTATGGAGATCTTGGCAAGGGCGTTGCCAATCTAGCACGTGCCTTTGGCATGACGGTACTGGTTGCTGCAAGGCAAGGTCAAGAGCCTAGGGATGGACGTATACCCCTGGGTGATCTGTTGCCTCAAGTGGACGTACTATCTTTGCATTGCCCGCTTACTCAAGACACTACAAACTTGATTGATTGGCCTCAGCTTTGTGCTTTGCCAAAGGCTTCATTATTAATTAATTGTGCCCGTGGTGGCATTGTAAATGAGGCCGCTTTAATTAAGGCACTGGATGAAGGCCAGATAGCAGGCGCAGGTATTGATGTGTTAACTCAGGAGCCACCACCCAAAAACCATCCCTTACTGGCTGTAGAAAGGGACAATCTTATTATTACACCACATACAGCCTGGGCTAGCCGTCAAGCTCGCCAAACTATCCTTAATCAAGCTGCAGAAAATATACTAAGTTTAACCTCTGATCAAGATCGTGTTCGCCAACTGTAAGTTGTTGATTTTGAAAAAGTGTCAATAGTTAGGGCTCAAAAAGAACATCTTTTTTGTCGTTTTCTGTGTTATTTATTCTTGACATCCCTAACTCATTGAAACTTATAGCGCGTGTTGTACACATTTTTTAAGCCCCAGCATAAAACCCATTAATTCCTTAAAATTTTCTTAACTTTACAGATTGACATTAATAACATGTTGATTTAAAAGGATAAGTTTTAAGCTGGTTATTTTTTAACCAGTTTGTTAACAAGGCCGATATAATGGGCTTTGAGGCTTTTTTACAATATTTACCCACCTAGTTATCCACAGCGACTGGGGATAAAACTTGGATCCTCTTAAGGCTCAGTGTTTGCTAATACATTAGCTTTAACGCAAATACTAAAATAACTCTATTGATACTATTTATAAGATATTTTTTACTGATATAATTGACATGGTAAGACAAACGTAATAACCAATGAGACAGACAACGAAATGAAATTAATACGATTTTTTTTGATAACTTTGACTGTATTGTCAATAAACTCTTATGCTAATCAAGCAGCAACGGATCAAGTTAAGTTTGCTAACGCTTGGGTAAAAAAGCCTATGCCTGGAATGCAAATGACAGCAGGGTTTGTTGAAATTGAAAATGTGACAGACTCTAGTCTTCGGTTAGTTGCTGTGAGAACTTCTTTCAGTGCCCACTCAGAACTTCACAGCATGATCATGGTTGATAATCTCATGCAAATGCGCCAAGTTGCAGATGGTTGGCTCATTGCCCCAGGGTCTATCCTAACCTTATCTCCTGGTGGTAAGCATGTGATGTTGATGGGTCTTAAGCAAAATATGAAAAACCTATCAGAAGTCACTCTAGAATTTAACATTGAAGGCATAGGTTGGGTTGCAGTGCCAGCAGATGTGAGGGCACCAAAAATTTGATTGTTAATGCCTGAAATTAAAATATAGTGACACCTAACTCAGTCACTACACCATCGAGGGGCTGGTCATATGGTCCCTTAATGACCTGGTCCATTTCTTGCGCAGCATAAGCAATACCGTACACTGGTACCCACTTGTTTTTTCGTAATTTCTCTAACGTCCGATCATAAAATCCACCCCCATATCCAAGGCGAAAACCTCTGCTATCAAAGGCTAGTAAGGGTGCCAAAATAATATCAGGTTCTAATTCTATTTTATCATTACTTGGCTCAAGGGTTCCAAAATTAGCATTTTGTAACGTGTCTCCTGGGCACCAAGTGCGAAAAATAAGTGGTTTTCCAGCCCCAAGCATGACTGGCAACACCATTTTATGCCCTAAAGAATGCAGTGTCCTCAACAATGGTATGGGGTCAAGCTCATCACCTAACGGCCAATATACTGCTACGATTTGAGCATGTGGCAGTATATTGGCGTCTAATAATCGATCACACACTTGCTTACCCAGATAGGGGTCCACAGCAAATGCTTTAGCTCTTTGTTGTTTCGCTTGAATGCGCAATAACTGCTTTTTTTCATCGATCGACGACATTACCTATTCTCTTAAGTAGACTCAACAAAGGCTTGTTTTGGTAGACTGGCTAGTACACACTAGATTCCACCTAAAGCATAGTTTTTTCTCACTACTTTGGGTGGTACCATCATACTTATGTAACTAATTGGAGTGATTAGGGTAATTTTATGGCGATTGAAGATCTGCTAGACATGAATCAAGCTTGGGCTAAAAAAATAGCTCAGGAACAGCCAGAGTTATTTACTACACTGGCTCAACAACAATCGCCAAAGTATCTGTGGATCGGCTGTTCTGACAGTCGGGTTCCAGCAAATGAAATTGTTGGCATGTTGCCTGGAGAGCTGTTTGTTCACCGAAATGTGGCTAATTTAGTCAAACACGTCGATTTCAACTGCCAATCAGTGATTCAATATGCGGTTGAAGTGCTTAAAGTTGAGCATATTATCGTGTGTGGCCATTATGGCTGTGGTGGTATTAAGGTGGCTTTGGAGAATACTAACGCGGGTATCAGCGACTACTGGCTAAGGTCAGTTAAAGATATTTTCTTGCGTCATCGTGAAGATTTGCAAGAGTTTCACAATGAAGAAGCTCGCCTGAACCGTATGTGTGAAATTAATGTGGTTGAGCAAGTGGCTAACTTAGCCCATAGCAAAACCGTGCAAACAGCCTGGCAAAAAAACCAAACTCTAGAAATACATGGTTGGATATACGGACTAAATGATGGCGTGATAAAGAATTTGAATGTCAGCCACAAAGGCTTAGATGATATTGATGACATTTACCAAGTTGAGGTGTAATTTCTCGATGTGTGAGTTAGAGAAGGTGCACACACGCACGTATGGCTACCCAGCAACGATCTTTACTTAAAGTCTGTTGTTAGTATCAGGTCGGCTGCTTTAGCTGCCACCATCATTGTGGCAGCATTGGTGTTGCCAGAGGTAATGTTGGGAAACACAGATGCATCGGCAATTCGCAAGCCTTCCAAACCGTGTACTTTTAACTCAGAGTTTACAACAGTGATTAGTGGGTCTTTGCCCATGGCACAGGTGCCACATAAATGATAAATAGAACTCCCTTCAGTTCGAAAATACTCTAACATCTCGGCTTCTGTTCGCACCTTTTGTGCTGGTTTTTCTTCTCTCACAGTGACGTTTTGTAACGCTTGAGTTTGGCTTATACGGCGCACTAACTGGCACGCTTGAATAACTTCTTGCCGATCTTTTTCTGTACTTAAGTAATTAAAGTTCACCAAGGGAGGTTGTTTAGGGTCAATGCTAGCAATGTTGATATGACCGCGGCTAGTAGGTCGGCATGGATTTACTGCCATTAGGTAACCCGAATAAGGCAACGGTTCTAATTTGGCATTAGGGCTTTGGGGGATTTCATAAGATAGTGGATTAAAATAAACCTGTAAATTAGCATGGGTTTCTGACTCGTCGCCACGAAAGAAACCCCCTGCTTGGTTCACTGCCATAGACAAAGGCCCACTTCGCTTAAACGCATACTTTAGACCCGCTTTTATCTTCCCTGGCCAAGTGCCAAAATCATCATTTAAGGTGGGTACTTTGCTGTGGAAATAAAAGCTCGCACATAGGTGGTCTTGTAGGTTCTGGCCTACGGCTGGAAGAAGGTGTTTTATGTCAATATTATGCTTTTTTAGTAATCCTTTTTCGCCCACACCAGAAAGCTGTAAAAGCTTAGGGTTCCCCACTGCTCCAGCACATAGAATGATCTCTTTACGAACACTAACATGTCGTAATTCACCCATGTGAATAACATTCAAACCTTTTATTTTTTTGTCTTTAATTCGCAATTTTTGCACCTGCGCATGGGTCCACAAGTCTAAGTTGCTGCGCTTTAAAGCAGGTTTTAAGTAAGCCGTATAGCTTGAGTCACGGCGGCCATTGCGGATATTAGCGTCATAAATTCCTGCACCCTCAAACTGCACGCCATTAAAATCGTCACTTTGTGGCAAGCCTAGTTCTTGAGTGGCCTGTATATAGGGCTTACATATTGGGTGTGCATCTTGGTGCATAGGGGTTATGCCAATAGGGCCAGTGGCACCATGGTATAAGCTTGGGCCTTTAGGGTGTTGTTCTAGTTCATTAAAATAAGGTAGCACCTGATCATAAGACCAGCCGGGATTACCTGCCGCAGCCCAGTCGTTAAAATCCTGAGCTTGGCCACGTACATAAATCATCGCATTGATGGAGCCAGAACCCCCTAGGCATTTCCCCCTAGGCACATATAGGGTTCGACCCTTCATGTTAGGCTCAGGTTGGCTTTGGTACATATAGTTATAACGAGGGTGGTAATAGGTGCTGCCAAACCCTGCAGGTACCGAGATCCATGGGTTAAATAATGGCCCTCCCGCTTCTAATAATAGAACATTATAACTTCCACACCGAGTCAGTTTGTTGGCCAGCACGCACCCAGCAGAACCTGCTCCTACAATGATGTAATCTACTTCCATAACTGGCTACTCCCAGCCACTTGCGCTTTATACCTTAACATTCAGAGGCTGTGCTCAAGTTTTAATTAGGCGTATTAGAGTGGTCATTATACACTTTGCTATCCATAACCAAGTGCAAGCGTTTTCCGGTATAAGGGGAATGGGCCTTCACTACATCCATGTTTAGCGAGATACCTAACCCTGGTTTAGCATTGGGAATAATGTAACCGTTTTGCCAATCAATTTTATCCTCAACCACTTCTGCATGAAAACCACCCCAAGTATTAATGCTCTCTTGAATTAGGAAGTTAGGAGTAGCGGTTGCTAATTGAATGCTAGCGGCTGCACCCACAGGTCCATTATATAGATGAGGCGCAATTTGGCAGAAATACACTTCGGCTAAAGCTGCAATTTTTTTAGCCTCCAAAATTCCACCTACACGGCCTAAGTTCATTTGCAAAATAGATGCAGCATTATGCTTCAAAACGTCATGAAACTCATATTTAGTAGTTAATCGCTCGCCCGTAGCAATTGGAATACTGGTTTTGGAAGCCACTCTTGCCATTGCTTCTGGTTGCCCTGGGGGTACAGGTTCTTCAAACCATAAAGGGTCAAAAGGCTCAATGCGCTGGGCTAAGCGAATGGCAGATGCTGGAGTCATTTGGCCATGGGTGCCAAATAACAGATCACAATTATTACCTACAGCATCACGAATTTTTCGGCAGAAAGTTTCGCTTCGTTCTAGAGTAGCGAGTGAAATCTGGTGGCCAGAATAGGCACTATAAGGTCCAGCAGGGTCAAACTTTAATGCAGTAAAACCTTGCTCCATATTTTTTAGCGCACATTCAACTGCTAAATCGGGGCACTCGTAATCATACTCACCTTTACTATTAGTCGGGTAGAGGTAAGTATAAGAACGTAACTTATCATGAACTTTGCCACCTATTAGCTCATAAACCGGTTTACCTGCCGCTTTGCCAATAATGTCCCAGCAAGCCATTTCTAGACCACTAAACGCCCCCATCATGGTGAGGTCTGGTCGCTGAGTAAACCCACTGGAATAGCATTCTCGGTAAAACCGTTCAATATGATGTGGGTCGTAACCTTTCAGGTAGCGATCAAATACGTCATCTAACACTTTTACCATCACCTCTGGATGAAAAGTAGACGCATAAACCTCACCCACACCCTTAATGCCACAAGTTGTTTGTAGGGTGACAAAAATCCAATACATACCACCAATGTGAGGTGGGGGTACGGCCACAATGTGGCTTTGCATGGTGGCTATTTTCATAACATGCCTCTGCTTTGTTTAAATTAAACGGTTGGCGGCAATATAGCGCTTTTGGGGAATGTTAGGCTAGCTATTTTAATGTTGGTATTATTCAAGGGGCCCAATGGTAAACAAAAAAATTATTAAAAGCCGGTTTAACTAAGACCCATAGCTATAAAGTGAGGGTTTAAAATGTCTCTCTTACCATAAACCATAGGCTCACCAGAGATTTGTTTTACGCTTCCATTAGCCCCTTCTAGCACCGCCTGAGCAGCTGCAGTATCCCATTCGCATGTGGGTGCTAGTCGAGGGTAGTAGTCTGCTAAGCCTTCAGCAATGCGAATAAATTTAAGGGAGCTCCCAGCTTGCAGAAGTGTGGTTGGACCTAATTCACTGATGAGAATTTTTGTGGCGTCATTAAGGTGGCTTTTGCTAGCGAGCACCCTAATAGGGCTGTTGGCTTTAACACACTCAATTGAAGTAATAAGGAGTGCCGTGTTTTGCTCTTGTTTAAAGGCACCTAGGTATGGGCCTCCCCAATAAACAGTATTAGTTATAGGCACACCCACTAATCCAAAAATAGTTTTATTGGCTTCGATTAA